>Ga0209426_1000007_pt1 | contig 595797 bp, 575 predicted proteins | sample Deesub1362B_J571_FD_187697 | JGI IMG/M metagenome (GOLD analysis project Ga0209426, IMG submission 187697) | Deep oceanic, basalt-hosted subsurface ecosystem from Juan de Fuca Ridge flank, Pacific Ocean, CORK Borehole 1362B_J2.571 (SPAdes)... ...
GGCTTGGGCCGCGACGTCATCATCGGGGCCATAATCGGAGCCGCGGTAGGCGCCGGTTTCCAAGATATGGCCTTCGGGACCTGGATCGGAGCGGCGATCGGGGCCCTTTTGCATCTTTATTTCTCGCTCCGGGTCCGTCCTTAGATTTTTCCAACCACAGAGTCGAATATCCGGTTCACTTGTCGCAGAGATGTCTTGAGATCGAAGATTCTCTCGATTTCCGCTGGCCCTAAATGCTTCCTGACGAGGTCATCCTTCAAGGCCAGTTCCTTCAAGTCCCGCCCGGTGCGTTCCGCCTCGGCCACGAGCCGGGCCACGTTTTCGTGAGCGGTCCGCCGGGGTAGTCCCGCCCGCACGAGCTCGAGCAACAACCCCTCCGAGAATATCGCCCCCCCGCAGGAGAGGACCCGCTCGAGCATCCGCTCCGGATAGACCCGTAGGGACTCGACGAGCTCGCGGCACTTGGCGAGCATGTAGTCGACGAGGGTGAATGCCTGGGGGAAGATGACCCGTTCCACTGAGGAGTGAGACATGTCCCGTTCGTGCCAGAGGGCGTTGTCCTCCAGGGCTGGGGAGATGGTCGCTCGCAAAAGCCGCGCGAGGCCACACAGCCTCTCAGAGAGGATGGGATTCCGCTTGTGGGGCATGGCCGAGGAGCCCTCGGGCCTCCCCTCCGCGGCCTCGGCCACCTCTGAGCGCGAGAGGTGGCGCACCTCGAGGGCGACTTTTTCCACGAGGGACGCGGTTTGGGCGAGGGCGTAGAGGACCTCGGTGTGTCGGTCCCGGGGGATAACCTGGGTCGTGGGTCGGGCCGGCCGAAGCCCCAATTCCGCCAGGGCGCGCTCCTCCGCCTCGGGGGGGAAGTAAGTATAGGTTCCCACCGCCCCGGCGAGCTTCCCGACGGAAATCTCGTCTTTCGCGCGCTCGAGCCGTTCGATGTCCCGCTGGAGCTCCGCCCACCACCCGAGCGCCTTCAGTCCCAACGTGGTGGGCTCGGCGTACTGGCCGTGGGTGCGGCCGATGACGGGCGTTTCCCGGTACTTTCCGGCGAATGTCCGGAGCGTTCCCGCCAGCGCCTCCGCCTTCCCCAGCACTACCTCCAAGGCCTCCCGCAGGAGGAGAGCCAGGGCGGTGTCCTTGACGTCGGAGGAGGTTAGGCCGTAGTGGATCCAGCGGCCCGCGGGCCCCACCGTTTCCTCCAGGGCCCAAAGGAAAGCGAGGAGGTCGTGGCCGATCTCGCGCTCGATCCCGAGAATCCTCCCGACCTCTATCCGGGCCCGCACGCGGACCGCCTCCGCCGTCCCCCCGGGGACGATCCCCAGTCCCTCCAGGGCGGTGAGGGCCGCGATCTCCACCCGAAGCCAGCGTTCGTATTGGGCCTCGAGGGACCAGAGGTCCCGCATCGGCGAGAGAGAGTAACGTTCGATCATCACGTGTCTATCTTCTCCTGGAAGCGCAGCTGCGTCAAAGCCCGCAGGCTACTATACTCGAGCGATGCTAGTGCTCATCAGGCTCTCGGGCGAGGTAACGACGAAGAGCAAGCGCACCCGGCGGCGCTTCACGGAGCGCCTCGTCGAGAACCTCCGCGACGCCCTGGCGCGGGAGGGTCTCGGGGGTGAAGTGGAACCTCACTGGGACAGGATCTATATCCACACGGAGGGGACTGGTGCCCCGGAGGTCCTGCGGCGGGTATTCGGGGTGCGGAGCCTCTCCGTCGCCACACAGCGCTCGTTCAGGGACCGGGGGGACATCGTTCGCCACGGGGAGGAGCTTTTCCGGGACGCCGTCCGTGGCAAGAAATTCGCCGTGCGGGCACGGCGCGTGGGGAATGCGGTGATCAGCATCAAGGCCCTGGAGCGGGAGCTCGGGGCGGCACTTTATCCTTACGCCGCCGGGGTGGACTTGGAGGAACCGGAGGTCACCGCCTATGTGGAAGTCCACGACGGGCGGGCCTGCTTCTTCACCGAACGGTTGGAGGGGTACGGAGGACTTCCCGTGGGCGTCGAGGGCCGGGCGCTGGCGCTCATCTCCGGGGGATTCGATTCCGCTGTGGCCGCGTGGTACCTGTTGAAGCGCGGCGTCGAGCTCGATTACCTCTTCCTGAACCTCGGGGGCTGCGCCCACGAGTACGGGGCCCTCTCCTGCGCCAAGGTCTTGGCCGAGCGCTGGAGCTACGGCACCCGGCCGGTGACCCATGTGGTGGACCTCCGCCCCGTGCTCGAAGCGCTCCACCACGTGGTAAAACCGAATTACTGGAATTTAATCCTGCGGCGACTCTTCTACCGCATCGGGGAGCTCGTGGCGGAACGCGAGGGACACGAGGCCCTGGTAACCGGGGAGGCCGTGGGGCAGGTCTCTTCCCAGACGCTGCACAACCTGGTCGTAGCCTCGGAGGCCGTGCGGATCCCAATCCTCCGCCCCCTTTTGGGCTTCGACAAGGAGGAGATCGTGCGGCACTCCCGCGTGGTGGGAACCCACGAGATCTCCAAAGGGGTGAAAGAATACTGTGCTGTCGTTCCCAAGCATCCGGTGACTCGAGCGCCGCTCCCACGGGTCCGCGCCGAGGAGGAGAAGCTCCCCCTGGATCTCCTAGAGCGGCTCGTTGCGGAGCGGCGGGTCGTGGACCTCTTACACTTGGATGAGGCGGAGCTCGACGTTCTCCAATGGCAGGTGGATGAGATCCCCGAGGGGGCGGCGGTGGTGGACGTGCGGGAGCCGGGGGATTACGAGATATGGCATTGCCCCGGAGCGATCAATATTCCGCTCGCGGAGCTTCCTGCCCGGGCCACGGAGCTCCCGAAGGATGGCCCGATCATCCTATACTGTCCCATTGGTTATCAGAGCTTGGACGGGGTGGAGCTCCTGCGACGCCTGGGCTACGAGGCGTATTCCTTCCGTGGTGGTGTCCCCGCCCTGCGCCGATACCTCGCACGGACTAGCGGAAGTAGTTCAGGATGAGGTCGTGGATGTCCACGAGGGTGGGTGGATCCCCGGCGAGGGGCGGGAAGGCGATAAAGACCCCGTAGGGAGCGTGGTTAGCGTCGTCGGGACCGGTGTCATTCTCATGGCGGTGAATCTCCCCCCAGCCGACAGAACCGATAGAGCGCCACCGAAGGTCCCCGAAGTAAACGATCAAGTCCGGTGGAATCCCCCGCACCTCCCGATAAATCTCCTCGGGGAATAGCACTCTGGTGCCGAGGGGCTCCCCGCGTTCATCGGTGATGGCGGAGAGCCCCTCGGCGAGTTCGCGCCTCACGGCCTCGTACTCACCCGGGGGAACGGTGCCCTGCGGCTCGCGCCCCCGGACGTTGAGGAAGATCCGGCCGTAATAGCCCCCCTCGCCCCATGCCACGGTCTGGGACCAGTCCACCAGGCCTCTCTCGATCAGCTCTCGCATAGGTGTCGGCTCCTCGGGGTACTCCTTAAGCCCGAGGTATCCCCCGCGGATGAGCCACTCGTTGACGGCGATCCCTCCGTACATGGCCTGAATCCCATGGTCGGACATCACGATCACCTGAGTACTGTCGGGGACTAATTCGAGGAGCTCCCCTATCCGCTCGTCCACGTAACGGTAGTAATCGCGAATCGCATCCACATAGGGGCTCTGGGGGTCATGTTTGGGATGGGCGCGGTCGTGGTGGGCCCAGAGAGCGTGGTGGAGTCGGTCGGGCCCCATCTCGACGAACGTGGCGAGGTCCCATCCCTCTTCTGAGAGAAGGGCCGCCATCAACTTGAAGCGCCGCTCCGTCATTCGATAAACCTCCTCGATGATGTGTCCCTTGTCCTCGGTGCGGAAGTTCCTCACGTCGACGAGGTATTTCCCCACCACCCTCTCGATCCGGAACTTGAGGGAGCGGGGGAAGGTGTAGTCGTGATCTGTGCTCGGTGTGAGGAAACCTGACACCAACAACCCCCGCAGGGGTCTCGGGGGGTAAGTGCCGGGGACCCCGACCACGATAGAGCGCAGCCCCATCCGTCCGAGCTCGTCCCAGACCGTGGGGGCCCGGAACGTCTCCGAAGTCACGATGTGCAGTCCCTCGTACGAGTGATCGACGCGGTTCCTGAACCCATAGACCCCGAGCTCGCCCGGATCCTTGCCGGTGAAGGCGCACATCCATGCAGGGACAGTTGTGGGGGGATCCACCGACTGAAGCCGGTGAAACTCGCCCGCACCGATCAGACGCCCGAGTACGGGGAGCTCCGGCAGGAATTCTTCGACCAGTCCGGGGTCGAAACAGTCCAGGCCGATCACCAGAACTTTATGCATCGCCCATCACCGCTCGCCCATTGCCTCCACCAAAATTCGGGCCACCTCGGGGCGGGTGATCTCCGGCGGAGGGACCTCGCCCCGGCGGAGCATCTCCCGGAGCTTCGTCCCGGAAAGGCCCACACGCTCCGACTGGGGATGGGGGCATGTCTTCTCCGTGGCCATGCCCCCACACCGCTTGCACCAAAACGCCGGTCGGAACTTCAGCGGGGCAATTCCCAACTCCCCTGGTTCGAAGCGGTCGAAGATCTCCTGAGCGGCGTATGGATCGTAAAATTTCCCCACACCGGCGTGGTCCCGGCCCACGATGAAATGTGTGGCACCGAAGTTCTTGCGGCAGAGCGCATGGAATATGGCCTCCCGCGGGCCCGCGTACCGCATGTTCGCGGGAAAGGCCGCGATGAGCACACGCTCCACGGGGAAATAATTGTCGAGCAACGCCCGATAAGTCTTGAGCCGGACCTCCGCGGGGAGGTCCCCCTTCTTGGTCTCCCCCACAAGTGGGGAGAGGAGGAGTCCGTCGCACACCTCCAGGGCGCACCGAAGTAGATACTCGTGGGCGCGGTGGAGGGGGTTCCTGGTCTGGAACGCGGCCACCGTCTTCCAGCCGCGTCGGGCGATTTCCTCCCTCACCTCCCGGGGAGTGAACGAGATCTCGGGGAAGCCGGGATCCGGCAACTGCACGACCCGCAGCCTTCCACCGACGAGGGTCCGGGGCTCGGAGACCAGACGCGCCACCCCGGGGTGCTCCGGGGAAGTTGTATCGAAGACATGCACCGCCTCCCATTCGGGATCCCGCTCGAACAATTCGAGCCCCTCGAGCACCCCGAGGAGGTCGCCGTTTTCATCGGTGAGGGCCGCCGCCCCTCCGGGCCGAAGCGTCTCCGCGGTCTCATCGCTCACGGGGAGGACGATGGGCAAGGGCCAGAGGGTGCCGTCGGGAAGTCGCATGGCCTCCACTACGCTTCGGTACGTCTTCTGCCCCATGAACCCCTCGAGGGGGGAATAGACGCCGGTGGCGAGACAGTAGAGCTCCCGTGCGTGATAGGGGGTGAGAGAGACGGCCGGGAGATCCTCGGCCTCGCGGACCAACGCCTCGCGCTCTTCCCCCGAAATGAGGAGGTCGACGAGCCTTCCGCCATGGGGTGGAATGGGCAATGAGGAGGGACGCGTGATGGGAGATGGATTGGAACCCGTAACGCGTAACGCTTGAGGGGCAACGGATTCAGAGATTTTCGGTATGAGACCACGTTCTTCGAGGTAACGGAGGACCTTGTACAGGGACTCTTCCACGGTCTCGCGGTCGGTGTCACAAACCACCTCGGGGTTCTCCGGCTCCTCGTAGGGATCGTCGACCCCGGTGAATCCCTTGATCTCGCCCGCGAGGGCCTTCTTGTAGAGCCCCTTGGGGTCCCGCTCGATGAGCACGGAGAGCGACGCGCGGCAATAGATCTCCACAAAGTTGGGGCATTTCATTCGGGCGAGGCGCCGTGCTTCACGATAGGGCGAGACGAAGGCGCAGAGAACGGCGACGTCGTTCTTGGCGAGGAGACTGGCCACGAAGGCGACACGGCGGATGTTCTCGTCCCGATCTTCCTTGGAGAAGCCGAGGTCCCTGGTGAGGTCTTGGCGCACGATGTCGCCGTCAAGGCGCTGTACCGGCTTTACGCCGCGGCGTAAGAGCTCATCTTCTAGCGCCTTGGCCAATGTGGTCTTCCCCGAAGCCGGAAGGCCCGTGAACCAAACGACGAACCCCTCTCCCATGTATCCCTCCTCTTAATTCACCCGAGCGTTGGGTTCAGAGATACCCGAGCTTCCGCAGCCGTTCCCTGATGATCCGGATCTCCTCCGGGGTCAGCGCGGGGGAACTCTCCTCAGCCTCGGCCACCAGGTCCCGTAGCACGTGGACCACGAACTCGTTGACCGAGCGGAAGCCCGTTCCCTCGATCACGCACCTCAGGCGCTCATAGAGGGGGCGCGGAATCTTCAGCGTCACACGATCGCTTCCCATTCGTACTCCTTTTGTACTCCAATTAGAGTATAAAGGTCGGTTTCGAAGATGCCAACCTCGCCTATAATCACCGTGTAGCGGCTTTTTAAGAATTGTGTTCGACCTCGCTCGTCCCTTAATTCGTGCACGGTGTGACATAATCTGCCGAGGAGAGGCGATTGAGAAAGGCTTTTGTGGCCGTGGTTGGAAACGTAGAGGAGCGGGGCGTCGGGGTGCGGGCTGCGCTGGAGGCCCTCGAGGCCCGGGGGGTGTTGGACGAAGTTCGGGGCGAGGTGGTGCTCGTGAAGCCGAACTGCGTCTCGTCCACGAATCAACTCGCCACCACCCACGTGGACGCCTTGGAGGCGGTGTTGGAGGCGGTCGTGGCCCATGGCCCGGAACGGGTGATCCTCGGCGAGGCCTCGGCGGTTGACACCGAGGCGGCGTTCCAAAACTTCGACTACTACCGGCTCGCCCAACGTTTCGACATCCAGTTCCTCGATCTGAACCGGGATCGCTACGAGATATTCGAGATCTTCGGCCCTAATGGTGAGCCAGTGCCAGTGCGGGTTTCCCGTACGGCCCTCGAGGCCTTTCGGGTCTCGGTGGCCCTCCCCAAGACCCACGACACGGTGAAAGTCACGCTGTCGCTCAAGAACATGGTGGTGGGCTCGATCCTGGGCGGAGATAAGATCAGGGTCCACCAGGGTTATCCCGCAACGAACTTGAACTTGGCCTATCTCGGTCGTTGGCTTCGCCCACACCTCGGGGTGATAGACGGTTTCGCGGGCATGGAGGGGGCAGGTCCCACCTTGGGGACGGAGGTCCCCCATCGGGTGGCCTTGGCGGGTGTAGATCCCATCGCCCTGGACGCCGTGACCACGTACCTCATGGGGTTCGACCCGTGCGAGGTGGGCTACCTCGTCCACGCCCAGGCGCTGGGCCTGGGAACCGCGTCCCTTGAGGAGGTGGAGATCTGCTTGAAGGGCGTTGTGAACCTAGAGGAACTCGTTCGGAGGTATTGTCCGCACCGAACGTATGAGCGGCAATGCCATTGGGACCTCGTGGGAACTCCGCTCGAACCGATCTACGCGCGCCTCCGGACGTGAGGTCAGCGGGCGCCGAAGTAGGCGCGGACGTAAGTCTTCGCCTCCTCCACCAGCGTCTCTGCGAGTTTTCCGCCGAAGTGAGGGAGTCTTGCGATCTTATCGGGAGAGGCTTTGGCCAGCTTAAAGGGATCGGTGTAACCGGCATCGTAGAGGATCCGGGCCCTCGCCCGCCCGATTCCCCGCAGCTCGACGAGCGCCAAAAGCTCTTCCTTCACGCCGTAGCGGACCCGGCGACGTAGCCGGGGGAGTTCCGGAAGCCTCAGCCCGAAGAGTTCGGCGACCCGTTCGGCCGAGTAGAGGAGCCAGTCGGCCGTCCCCACGAGTCGGTGTAAGTCCCCCGGCCCCACTCCGAACTCGACGTACAACTCTTCCTCGGTCTTCTCCTCGATCCAGTTCACGAGGACCTGGGCGGTCTTCACCTCGGCGAGGAACCGGCGGAACCCGCGCTCGCCGAAGCTCGGTGTCTCCAGGAACCATAGGCCCTCGGCTTCTTCCACGAAGGCCTCGAGCTCGGGGACGTCTCGGGAACTCAAGCGCGTGAGCTCCATGTCCGGGGTCGCCGCGACGAGCTGGAAGAAGGCGATGGGCAGGCGCTCATCACGCCGCTGTGCCTCCTGAAGGCCGTCCCGGAGGGTGACCGCGGTCAAGGGGTGAATATAGAGCCGCGCCGTAAGCGCTCCGAAGTCCGTGGGGAAGAGCCTGCCCGTTTCCTCGCCGACGAATCCCTCCGCCGCGAGGTACCCCAGCCCCCGTCGGAGGGAATCGGCGAGCTCCGTCGGGTCGAACTGCCGCGCGAAGAGGGTGAGGGAGAAAAAAGCGGGGATGTCTTGTAATGTCCGGACGTAGCGCGCGGCGATAATCCCCAAGAGGTGGAAGAGGAGTGCCCCCTCCTGGGCGAGCTGGGAACGGATCTCCTCCGGGGGAGCGAGAACATAGCGGGAGAGGAGGCCATCGAGCTCGTCCTCGTTCTTGGCGATGAGGATCGCCTCGCCATGGGGATCGAGCCCCGGTCGTCCGGCCCTCCCCGCCATCTGGTGGTACTCCAACGTCGGGATATAGCTCGAACCGTACGGAGGGTCGTAACGGCGGACATCCCTTATCACCACGCGCCGAGCGGGGAGGTTTACCCCTGCGGCCAGGGTGGTCGTGGTGCAGAGGGCCTTGAGGAGCCGTCCCCGAAAGGCCCCTTCCACGAGCCGTCGGTGATGGGGCGGGAGGCCAGCGTGATGGAACGCGACGCCAGCGGCCACACAATTGGCGAGTTCAACCGATAGCGAGGTCCGGCCCTCCACCTCACGCTGGATTTCCCCCGCGATCCGCAAGAGTTCCTTCCGTTCGGGATCGGTGAGGAGGTCGTCGAGGTAGCGGGCGAGCTTACGCGCGGCGGCCTGGGCCGAGCGCCGGGTAGAGACGAAGACGAGGACCTGACCACCCCGGCGCACCGAATCCAGCGTAAGTGCCACGAGCGGCTCCAGTCTTCCCTCCGCCTCCAGCGTCCACGGGGACTCCCCGGGAAAGAGGAGGACCCCCTCGTAGAAGACGCCTTTCCGCAAGGGGACAGGGCGGAAATCGCTCACCACGGCGTCAGCGCCGAGCCAAGCTGCGATCTCGCCGGGGTTTCCGACCGTCGCCGAGAGGGCGAGGAGCTGGAGGCCCGGGCGTTCCCGCCGCAGTGCCGAGAGGAGGACTTCCAAGGTGGGGCCCCGATAGGGGTCGCCGAGGAGGTGTACCTCGTCCACCACCACGAGCTCCAAGCCACGGTAGAACCAGCTCGGCCGCTGGCGCATGATGGAGTCAGCGCGTTCGTTTGTGAGGATGAGGACGTCATAGGAAGCCATATGCGGGTCGACACGGTCGAAATCCCCGGTGGAGACCCCGACCTTGAGGCCGACCCGGGAGAAGAGATCCCGGAAGTTCTGGTACTTCTCACCGGCCAAGGCCCGTAGGGGGACGAGGTAGAGGGAGCGGCCACCCCTGACGAGCGCTACCTGGAGCATCAGGAGCTCGGCCACCACCGTCTTCCCCGAGGCTGTGGGGGAGGCCAGGACGAGGCTCTTCCCTTCGAAGATGCCGGATCGCAGGGCCGTCTCTTGGGGAGGATAGAGTTCCCGTATCCCCTTCGCGGCGTAGATCTCGGCCACCTCCTGGGGGAGGCCGAGGAGCTTACAGATCTCCTCGATGTACATCTCCACTCGCATTTTAATGGAGTATTGGCCTTTTCCCTCCTCAGGCCCACAACGAGAGCTCCTGGCGATGACCGCGGCACGGGCTTATATTTTTGGCCAAGAAAAATTTGATAACCTTAAGGTCATGTTTTTTTATTTATTTGAGGAGCGGACCCGATGGCTCGCGGCTGGCGTTTGTTGAAGCAAAACTGGAGCCTTGGCGTCGCCATGCTTGTCCTTCTAATCCTCTTCGGAACTCTCCTGCACCTCTTCTCTTCCCGGATCTACGAGGCCGAGATAACGAAAGTCGTGGAGTCGGAGAGGGCCCAACTCCGACGCTTGAGCACCGCGATTCACGGGTATTTTTACCACTTCACCAAGGACATCGCGCTCCTGCGGAACCTGCACGAGATGAGGGAGTTCGTGGAGAGCGGCTTTTCCACAAGAGACCAAGCCTGCCAGATCGAACAACTATTCGTCGAGGTCGCCACCACCCGACCGGAGTACTACCAGGTGAGGATCATCGCCGCTTCGGGGTGGGAAGTGGTGCGAGTCGAGAGGAAGAGGGACGGCACGGTGGTAGTCGTGCCACCTGTCGAGCTCCAGTACAAGGGCGGCCGTTATTACTTCGCAGAAGCGATGTCTCTGGGGAAAGGGGAGATCTACATTTCCGACCTGGACCTAAATATCGAGCATGGAAAGGTGGAGATCCCATATGTGCCGGTGATCCGCCTGGCCACGCCCCTCTTCGACGCCGGGGGAGAGAAGAAGGGAATACTGATCATCAACGTCTACGCGGAGGAGCTCCTCTCCATGCTCTCCCCGCAGATGTTCGTCCAGACGGAGGCGGGATTCCGGTTCGCCATCGGCCCGCGAGGTGAGATCGAGGTCCGTGAGGCTCGTGCGGGCCTCATGGGAGAGAGCGGAACTGTACGTCGCGAAGGGGCTGTGGAGCAGCTGCTCCTCTACCAAACGGTCGAGCTCCAACCGGGCCGGCGCCTGGTGGTGGCTAAGGAAGTGGACCTCGCGCCGACACGGGCGCTATATCTGAGGTTGACCGGGGCGGTGATAGGAAGCCTCGCCGTCGCGATAGGATTGGCGTCAACGATCACCCTGGTCCACCTCAAAAGATCGCGCAAACTCCTAGAGGTCCAAGAGGCCATGATCCATGCCCTCGCGCTCCTCGCCGACGAAAGAGACCAAGTAACGGGAGATCACCTCGAACGTGTACGCCAGTACTCCGCCCTATTGGCCCGGGAGCTCCGCAAGGACCCACGGTACCGAACAGCGGTAACCGAGGAATTCATCGCTGACCTCCTCCTGGCCGGACCGCTCCACGACATCGGGAAGGTGGGAATCCCCGACGCCATCCTGTTGAAACAGGGGCCGCTCACCGAAGAGGAATGGCGCGTCATGAAGGATCACGTGCGTATAGGCGCCCAGATCCTGGAACACGCGATCACGAAATACGGCCTCAAGGATCGGTACCTGATCATGGCCAAGAACATCTGTGCCTACCATCACGAGCGCTACGACGGGAGCGGTTACCTCGAGGGGTTGAAAGGGGAGGAGATTCCCCTGGAGGCCCGAATATTCGCCCTGGCAGATGCCTACGATGCGATGCGTTCGAAACGGCCTTACAAAGACCCCCTTCCACATGAAGAGGCGGTGAGGAGAGTCAAACAGGGGTCCGGCAGACACTTCGATCCCGCTGTGGTGGAAGCATTTTTGCGTTGTGAAAAAGAGTTTCGGCGTATCAGTGAAGGATCTCGCGGGACAGGAGGGGGCTATCGGCCGTCGGGCAGCGGACCGGAGGAAACGCGTTAAAGGCTCATTGGGAGCTCTGTGCTACATTGGAACGATACGGGGATGCTTTTCGACAGGATCTTCACAGAATTTGCACAAACTTTGCATCGCCGTCCCGCAAAATTAGCCCCGGGGTGACCGTACTTGAATGAGCCGCGACCTCCTTTTTCCACGAAATACGGGACGGCGGAGCCTTTGTTTCGTCTACGGTCCCTCCAGCACGGTACACCGGAGGCCTTGACTTACCGGCGTATTCGGGGCTAAAAAATACTAGCTTCCCAACGGGCATATCTTAGTTCCACAAGGAGGGAGGGATGAGAAGCAAGCTCATATTACTTCTTCTCGTCGCGTTCTCCGTCGTTGGGCCGGCCCAGGAGCTTCAGCGTGACTTCGCCTTTTATACCGTTTATCCCTACGTCGTCCTCCCCGAGGGGAAAGAGGTCAACCTCGACGTCGTACTCGTAAACTACGGTGAGGATCCCGAAGAGATCACCCTCGAGATCACGGGTCCAGAAGGTTGGAACCCGCGCCTGGAGACCTCGACCTATCCGCGTACCGAGATAAAGGGGGTCTACCTCCTCCCCGGGGAGGACGCCAAGGTCACGATCAAGTTCCGCGCTAAGCCGCCGGAGGACGCCGAGTCCGGCGACTACACCTTCGGGCTCATCGCCCGCAGCAAAGACGGTGCCATTGAGAAAAGGTTCACCATCTCCGTGGCCTACGTCCGGGAGAAGGAAGCGACCACGGCCGAGGAGGAAGTGAAGGGCCTCACCCTCCTCGTCGATTACCCCGCCCTGGAGAACCCTGCTGGGGAGGACTTCGAATTCGAGATCCAGATCAAGAACGAAGCTGACGAGGACCGCGTCGTCCAGCTCAAGGCCCAGGTGCCCTTCGGCTGGCGCGCCTACTTCACCCCGCGGTGGAAGGACCAGCGCATCACCTCCATCAAGGTAAACGGCAACGCCTCCGAGTGGATCAAGTTCGTGGTGACACCTCCGTTCGACGTGAAGAAAGGAGACTATCCCCTGACCTTCGCCGCCTCAGCTGATGGAGTGGAGGAGAAGCTCGACCTCAAGGCCACCATCACCGGTACTTATGATTTGCGCTTAGGGAGCGAGGCCGAGGTCTTCGGCAAAGGGGATACTCGCAACATCAAGGCCACGGCCGGCAAAGAGCGTGTCTTCAAACTTTACATTTGGAACGAGGGTACAGCTCCCATCACCGATATCGATTTCTTCGCCTCCAAGCCCAAGGACTGGGAGGTGACGTTCAAACCCGAGAAGCTCGACTCATTGGATCCCCTGGCTCAAACGCTCAAGCCCGGAGTTGTGGAAGTTGTCATCAAGCCTAAAGAGCGCGCCATCCCCGGCGATTACGAGATCACGGTCACCGCTGCCGGCAAAGAGGACCGCGAAGCCCTCAAGCTCCGGGTGACCGTGGGCGCGGCCATGAGCTGGGGTTGGGTCGGGGTCGCCGTGATCGTCGTGGTGGTGGCCGGGCTCACGGGGATCTTCGTGCGGCTCGGGAGGCGGTGATGCCGGTCGCCGAGGCCAAGGGCCTCAAGAAGTATTACAACGGGGTCAAGGCCGTGGATGGCCTGGACCTCGTGATCGAGGAAGGCGAGATCTACGGGTTGCTAGGCCCGAACGGCGCCGGAAAGACCACCACTATCCTCATCCTCCTCGGGCTCACCGAGCCCACCGCCGGTGAGGTTCGGGTCCTGGGTCACAACCCTGCCCGGGAGCCCCTGAAGGTGAAGCGCCTTACGGGGTATCTCCCGGAGAACCTGGGCTTCTACGATGACCTCTCCGCCCGGGAGAATCTCCTCTACACCGCCCACCTCAACCGTATCCCCGAACGTGAGGCCAAGAAACGCGTCGACGAGGTCTTGGAAATGGTGGGCCTCGCGGACGTGGCCAGCCGGCGCGTCGGGGCCTTCTCCCGGGGTATGAAGCAGCGGCTGGGGATCGCAGACGTGTTGCTCAAAGAACCCAGGTTCGTGATCTTGGACGAGCCCACTTCGGGGATCGACCCCGAGGGCGCGAAGCAGATCCTCGATATGATCGTACGACTCAGGGACGAGCGGGGGATGACGATCCTCCTTTCCTCCCATCTCCTCCACCAGGTGCAGCAAATCTGTGACCGGATGGGGATCATCCATCAGGGGAAGCTTGTGGCCCAGGGGACCCTGGGGGAGCTCGGCGCCGTGGTCGAGAGTGGTGAGGTGTTCTTCGAGGTCAGGGCCTCCAGGGTGGACGACGCCCTCATCGACGCCCTGCGCGGGATCGAGGGGGTAACAGTGGCGGAACGCGAAGGGGATCTCATCCGCGTCAAGGCCACGTCAGATGTACGGTCGCAGATCGCCCGCGCCGTGATCCAGTGCGGAGCCGATCTCCTTGAGCTCAAGGGGCACACCTATACCCTGGAGGAGATCTACCTCCGGTACTTCCAGGGGTGAGAGATGAGCGCCGTTTTCTGGAAGGAGCTGGCGGACCATTTGGGCAGCAAACGCTTCGTGATCTTCTTCTTCCTCATCCTCATCGTCGGCGGGGCGTCCACCTACCTCGCCGCCCAGGCCCTCTCCGGGATGCAGCAGGCGTCTGAATTCATCTACCTGCGCCTTTTCACCGTGAGCGGTGGGGGGTTGCCTTCGTTCCTGGGGTTCCTCGCCTTCTTCGGGCCCCTGATCGGCGTCGTGCTCGGGTTTGACGCCGTGAACAGCGAATTCAACCGGGGAACGGTGTCCCGTGTCTTGGCGCAACCCATCTACCGCGACTGGTGGATCAACGGGAAGTTCCTCGCCGGGATCACCGCCCTTTCCATCGCCGTCGCGAGTATCATCCTCATCATCGTGGGCCTCGGGCTCTACATCCTGGGCTTCCCCCCAGACGGCACCGAGATCTCCCGTACCGCGATGTTCTTCGTCATCAGCGTCGTCTACCTGGGTTTCTGGCTGAGTTTGGGAATCCTCTTCTCAATCGTGTTCCGCCAGACGGCGACCTCGGCCCTGGCCTCCATCGCGGTGTGGCTCTTCTTCACGCTGTTCCTCTATATGTTGGCCGGCCTTATCGCCGACCAAGCGGCGCCGGTGAAGCCCGGGGTGGGTGCCGATGTCTTCGCCAAGCACGAGTCGATCCGAAACCTAGTCCTCCGCTTCTCACCGGTAGCCCTGTTTGAAGAGGCGACCACGGCGATCCTCATCCCGAGCTACCGGGGCCTGGGCATCGCGGCACTCCTGCAAGAGGTCACGATCCCCACGAGCCCCCTACCCTTGGGACAGAGCCTCCTCATCGTATGGCCACAGCTCGTGGGCCTGGTGGCCCTAACCTCGGTGTGCTTCGCGATTTCCTACATCATCTTCATGCGCCGCGAGATCCGGGCCACTTAGGCGACGTTTGGCGCTAGCTATACCTACAGGGGGCGGCCGAGCCGCCCCCTTTTCTTTTAGGAACCTCAGAGGAGAGGGGATCCCTCGACGCGATATTTCCCCGGGCCCAAGATGTGGACCACACGGATGCCCTGGGCGGCCAGCGCCGCGGCGATGAAGCGACGGTGACATCCCCGGGGATCTCGTTCCGCACACATCACCGCTACCTTCCTCCCCCGGGCGAGCTCCGCCAATTTCCCCAGGCCCTCCCGGAATTCCACTGTCCGCATGTACGCTTCGTAGCCGCCCTTTCTGTAACCTCCGAGCTCCTCCCCCATGAACACGTACCCGATCCCCGCGTGCGCCAGCGCCCGCGCGAGGTCCTCACGTTGGAAGTGTAGATGCTTCTTGGAGGTGGGAAAACGGCGCACGTCGACTACCAGCTCTATCCCCCACCCGGAGAGAAGGGCCAAGAACTCCTCCAAGGAGAGGTTCGAGTGTCCCACCGTGTATACCTCACGCATCTCCCTGATCTTACGCGAATCGGTGGTGTAACGGGAATCACGGTCACGTGAGCCATCCCGCCATCCCACTTGACCACGAGTAACTAATTGCATATAATTGTTAGTGATGAAATCGGAGGATCACTATTAGTCCATCAGGGAAAGGAGGTGAGGCGTAGCCAGGCCACCGCAGGGCACAAGGGTTCTTGGCCCTACGGCATCCCGATAAGGGCAAACCCGCCGAAAGGCGGGGGCGCAAAGCCCACGGACCCTCCCGACCGCGAAGGTCGAAGGGTGGCCGGGCTGCCGAAGGATGCCCAAAAAATTGTGGAACATATGGGCGGCGCTTCTCCTCCTCGCGATATGTGGTTTCTCTCCCACCCTGGTGAACAATGGTCCGTGGAGTTTCTCGCCATCGGCCCTTGAGTCGGTCATCGGTGGTGCAGGTGAAGCGTCACCTCCAACCGTGATCCCCTCGTCTCGCGAAGTCACCCACCTGCGTTGGGGCCTCCGCGCCATCAAGGCACCCGAAGCCTGGGAAATCACTCAGGGGTCAGAAGAGATCGTGATAGCGGTCATCGACGGGGGCATTGATTATACCTTGCCCATTCTGGCAGACCGCATGTGGCGAAATCCCGGGGAAATTCCGGGGAATGGCATCGATGACGACGGAAATGGGTATATCGACGATGTCCAGGGGTGGGACTTCCGCGACGATGACCCCGACTCTCTCGAGGGCACACCCCTCAACTGGCACGGCACCTTCGTCGCCGGATTGATCGCCGCCGCGGTGGATGCCGCTACGGGAATCGGCGGTGTCGCCCCCCGGGTGAAGCTAATGGACCTCCGGTTCCTCGACTCCCGTGGCCTCTTCTATAAGAACGATTGGCCTAAGTTCGCTGAGGCGATCGACTACGCCGTGGCGAACGGTGCCCGTGTCATCAATATCTCCATTTATTCCCGGGTGACACCGCCGGACTACGTACGGCGTGCGATCAAGAGAGCGGTGCGCAGTGGGGTCTTGGTGGTGACAATCGCGGGTAACACTGGTGCGGAGGTAGGTCCCCTCGGCCGCCTGCCAGAAGTCCTGACCGTCGCGGCGGTAGATAAAAACCGCACCTCAGCGACGTTCTCGTCCCGCGGCCCCGAGGTGGACCTCGCTGCCCCCGGGGTCAAGGTGATCTCAATAGTGCCTGGAGGGGCGGCCACCGCATCCTCAGGCACTTCCTTCGCCGCCCCTCACGTGGCCGGGGTTGCCGCGCTTCTCCTCTCCGTCGAGCCGAACCTCTCGCCCGAAGGGGTGGCGGAGATCCTCAGAAGCACCGCTGAAGACCTAGATTTCCCCGGCAAAGACCCTTCCACTGGGTTCGGTCTGGTCGACGCCGCCGCGGCCGTCCAGACGATCCTCGGTAGTTAAGCGGTTACCGGGGACATCTCCGTTTTAAGTTTGTTTCCAGCCCCAAAGGCGTTTAAGCTTTTCTCTGTTATGCGCATAGGAATTCTCACGTCCGGGGGCGACGCGCCGGGGATGAACGCGGCGGTGCGGGCCGCGGTGCGCCGTGGTTGGGAGCTCGGCCTCGAGATCGTCGGCATCCGGCGGGGGTATGCAGGTCTGATTGAGGGGGAGGCCGTCCCCCTCACTCCCCGGGATGTGGGGGGGATCATCGAGTACGGGGGCACCTTCCTCCACACCGCCCGCTGCCCCGCCTTCCTCACCGAGGAGGGACGTCGGAAGGCCTTGGACACGATCGATAGGGAAAAATTTGACGCGCTGGTCGTCATCGGGGGCGAAGGATCATTGCAAGGTGCCCGTTGGCTCACCGAGCAGGGCGTGAACGTAGTGGGGATACCGGCCTCTATCGACAACGACATCGAGGGAACCGAGCTCGCCATCGGGGTCGACACCGCGGTGAACACCGTGGTCTGGGCCCTGAACCGCATCCGCGACACCGCCTTCGCCCACGAGCGGGTCTTCCTGGTTGAGGTCATGGGGAGAGAGTCGGGATATATCGCCCTGATGGGGGGCCTTGCCGGTGGGGCGGAGCTCGTCCTCGTCCCGGAAGTGGAGGTCTCGCTCGAAGAGCTCGCTCAGCAGGTCTCCTCCATTTACCGCAAGGGGAAACACCACTCCATCATCGTCGTCGCCGAGGGTGTCATCGCAAGGCTCGGGTCCACCGAGGTGATCGCTAACTTCTTGCGGGAGCGCACCGGGCTCGAGGTGCGAGTCACCGTGTTGGGGCATCTACAGCGGGGGGGTTCCCCCACAGCTACCGATCGGATCCTCGCTTCACGATTCGGGGCCCAGGCGGTGGAGGATGCAAAAGCGGGAATCTTCGGGCATATGGTCGCGTGGCAGAAGGGAAAGGTCGTGCGGGTCCCCCTCACGGTGGTGCGTCGCAAACAGATGGCCATCGACCTCCGGCTCTACGAACTCGTCCACCAACTCGCGATCTGAGTCGGACCGGGGTTTGCTCCCGTTAGGTCCCCTGTAGATTCAAGTCCCCACTCCCATCGGGTGAGCTGGGTTGCAAAGGGGTTCATATACGAAAGATTTCATTCCTCGTGGTTTTGTTCCTCACGGCGATCGCGGTCTTCGCCGGGGGAAAGCGGTCCCCCTCCTCGCCGTCGGGGTGCAGGTGGAACCGCTGGGCACCCCGGCCCGGGGGTACCGCTCGGGCCAGGGCGATTACCCCCGAAACCCTCTCAACAGGACATCCAATGCCTCTGCGGGTTCGCTGAAGTGGTGGAACGCCACGGGGAAAAGCTCGTGGTACAGGTGGAGTCCTCTTTTACCCGGGCGGCCACCGAGAGTGACGCACAGTCCTCGTTGACCTCGAGGCCCGGGGCCACGAGATCGGCCTCCACTTCCACGAAGATGCCCACCTGGGCCGGTGATCATGAACTCCTCACCCCAGAGAAGTGGTGCCGGACGTGCGGGGAGAGATCGGGCTCATCCACGCGGCCGGGGTATGGGGGAGGATCAGGTACTGGAGCGGGGGGAACCCCTCCCCCTGGACCCTCGAAGCCGCGAGTTGTGCCGGCCTCGGCGTCTACGGAGATTGGAAGGATCCCCGTACTCAAAGGACCGATGAGGTCGTGATCGGGGTCCACCCTTGGCAGCCGGTAGGGGGTCTGACCCCGCGGATATGTCGTACTTCGCGGGCCATGACCCGGACGGTCCCATTCTCCACCTTCCCGGAGGGATGACCGATCCCCGGAGATTTCAGGAACGTCACATCGTCAGGGAAGTGGGCATCGTGGCCTGGTTCCAAGTGCTCGCGGGGACCTCGAGCGGTCGCTCGCCGCGGTTCAGCCCGGCCGGGTGAACGTGCACCGTCTCACGTTGCTCCCGGGCGAGTTCCCCCTAGAGCTCATCGACGAGTGTCGTGGATCCCCTACGCCGCCGAGAATCTGTGTGGTGGCCTCGGAGGACATCGTCCCGATAACGCTCAATACCCACTAAAATAGCCAGAGGATGGCGCGGATAAGGAGGCCGACGGCCATCGCCACACCCACGGTGCCGGCCACGACAAGCAGCGTCTTCCGGCGGCCGAGCTCCCGCCACAGCGCGGCCACAGTGGCGAGGCACGGCACGTAGAAGATCACGAAAACGGTGAATACGACCATCGCCGCCCCCGTGAGCGCCGCCCCGAAGTCTACCGTCCCCAGGGCCTGTCCCAACATGATAAGTGAGAGCTCTTTCCGCAGGATTCCGAACACAAGCGGCACACCTACCTCAGCCGGAAGGCCAAGGGGCCAGGTGACGGGCAAGAGCAGCGTGTTCAAGAACCGCGTCCACCCCAGGACCTCGATCAGCGAGAAGAAGGCGCTGGCGGCGATCAACGTGGGCCAGGCCACGGTGATGAACCCCCGGAGCCTCAGCCAGACCTTGAGGAGGACGGCGCGGAAGGATGGGAGCCGGTACGGCGGGATCTCCATGATGAGCCCCGGTCCCATCCCCGGCAGGAATTTCCGCAACAGCGTGCCCGCGATGGCGATGATGAAGATGTTGAGGAGGTAGAGAGAAAAGGCGATCCAGGGCCCCACGTAGCGGCCCACGAGGCCGAAGATGACCACGGTCCGGGCAGCACAGGGGATCATCACCGCCAGCGCTGCCGTCACCAGTCGGTCGCGCTCGTCCTCCAGGATCCGGGTCGCAAGGACCGCCGGAACTGAACATCCGTAACCCAAGAGAAACGGGATCACGCTCTTTCCGTGGAGGCCGATCTTGTGCATGAGCCCGTCCACCAGGAACCCGATGCGCGGGAGATATCCCACGTCCTCGAGGAAAGCGAGGAAGAAGAGGAACGGGAGCAAATACGGGAGGACGATCCCGATCCCGGCCCAGAGTCCCTGTAGCGCGCCGCTCAGGACTTTCCCGATGGGCCCTGGAACCATCCCCTCCACGGCGGCGGTGAAACTGTCGAGGGGTGGAAGCAAGAAACCCTCGAGGATTCCGCCGACCTTGAAGACGCCGTAGAAGAGCGCGAGTAGTACCAAGACCATGACAGGGTAGCCGAGGATCCGGTGCATGAGGAGGGAATCGATCCGTTCGCGGAAAGAGCGTTCGGCGTGGGTTACCCGGGCGACATCTTCGAAGATCCGCAGGGCCATGGCGTGGCGTTCGGCGGCGATGACCAGAGCGGGATCCTCTCCCCGGCCGACCTGGATTTCCCGCCGCGCTGCCTCCACCTCCGCACTGAGGTCGGGGAGCTCCGCCCCGGAGGGAGGTTCCCCACCGCTGAGGAGCAACTCGGCGAGATATCGTGGAGGGAATTTCGAATTTCCTGCGGCTGGGGCGAGCCTCTCCACCAGCGCGGCGAGGGCCCGCTCCACGTCGGCGGAGTACCGTGGTGCATTGGGGACCCGCGCTTCGAGGATCGCGGCGAGGAGCTCCTTCAAACCCACACCGCGCACGGCCACCGTCTCCACCACAGGGACCCCGAGGACCTCCGATAGCTTCACGGCATCGATGTGGATCCCCTTGCGGCGTGCCTCGTCCATCATGTTGAGACAGACCACCATGGGAAGACCGAGCTCTGTCAGTTCCAATGTGAGCTCCAGGGATCTCCCGAGGAGTGAGGCGTCCACCACGTTGACGACCACGTCCACCTCGCCGGAGAGAAGGTAGTCCCGTGCCAGCTCCTCCGCGGGGTCACCGGCGAGGAGGGAATAGGTCCCGGGGAGGTCCACCACCTCCGCGGGCCGCGCTCCCACCAGTGCTCGCCCTCGAAGGAGCTCAACTGTGGTCCCGGGGAAGTTACTGGCTATAGCGCGGTAGCCGGCGATGGCATTGAAGAGGGTGGATTTCCCGGAGTTCGGTTGCCCCACCAGGGCCACCCTAAGCACGGGGATCGACCACCACCTTTCGGGCCACGCCGCGGCCCAGGGCCACCTGTGCCCCGTTTACCTCTACGAGCACCGGCCCGCCCACGGGGGCGCGGGAGACCACCTTCACCTCGGCTCCGGGGACGACCCCCAATCGCGTGAGGCGAGCGACCAATCCCCGTCCTCCCTCGATCCGAACCACGCGGGCCCTATGGCCCGGCGGTAAAGTTTCCAAGTCCACGAAAGAATTGAAAAACATTTTTCTTTTCGAATTTTAGCAACCTCCCTCCGGGGGGTCAACAGTCCTCAACCCCATTCCCATCCGCCCCATTCGCGGCTGACTGGAGGGATAGCTCCACTGCGCCCGGCCGGCTATAACCACATCGTGATGAAACGCCGTTGGTTTCTCCTCCTCGTCTGGTTCCTCTCGTTTCCGTTCCTCGCCGTGGGCCCTCAGCAATTTCCCCCGTTGGTCGTGGTGGTGGATGCCGGACATGGAGGAGAGGACCCCGGGGCCGTGGTGGCCGGCGTGAAGGAGAAGGATCTCGTCCTCGATATCGTACTGAGGATCTTCGAACTCGCGGGCGAGGGGCCGGTGGAGGTGATCCTTACCCGTGCCACCGACCGCTACGTAGATCTGAAGGATCGGGTGAAGTTCGCCGAGGAAGTGGGGGCGGTGCTTTACCTTTCAGTGCACGTCAATTACTCGTCGAGCACCTATGTTCGTGGGATCGAGGTTTGGGTGGACAATACCCGTAAGCCGGACGACCCGAGTTGGAAACTTGCGGGATCCGTGTTGCGGGCCCTCGTGGCCGAAACCGGGGCCAGAGACCGTGGCGTCCGTTCCCAGAAGTTGTACATGCGCCATACGAAACTCCCCGCGGTCCTGGTGGAAGTGGGGTACCTCAGCAACCCGGCCGAGCGACGTCTCTTGCTCGATACTTCGTACCGGGATCGGGTGGCGAAGGGGATCCTCCAGGGAATCTACGATTTCCTCGGCCTCTGAAGATTCTCGATCTGGGACAACCCTGCTTTCCGCGTTACCCCTTCCTGCGTTTGAAGCTGAGCTCTTCCCCACGGAGGAGCCGGCGAATGTTCGTCCGGTGAGTCCAGAAGACGAACGCGGCCAAGGCCACCGATAGCCAGAGGAGGGCTGGCTCATAGGAGGCTCGAGTGAAGCGATCCAAAAGGAAGACGCTCAGAGGTAGCGCCGCCGCCGCCGAAAGCGATCCCACTGATACCGTCCAGGTAGAGAAGAAAGCGGTCGCGAATACCCCCGCGCAGATCCCCACGGGGAGCGGCATGAGACCCAGGAGCATCCCGGCCCCGGTGGCGACCCCCTTCCCCCCGCGGAACTTGAGCCAGGGGGTGAAGACGTGGCCGAGGATCGCCGCTGCACCCGTCAGGATTCCGGCGTAAATAGGGTCGAATCCTCCCGCAGCTCCGAGCCTGGACACCCACGCGGAGGCGAGGTACCCCTTGAGGACGTCCACGATCCCCACCGGCACCGCGGCCTTCCACCCGAGAACTCGCCAGGCGTTGGTCATCCCCACGTTTCCCGAGCCGTGTTTTCTGATATCAACCCCATGGAGCCGTCCCACGAGGTACGCCGTGGGGATGGACCCGAGGGCGAAGCCCAACAGTACCGCGATAAAGATCAACATATCCTAACGATGTTAAACCCTTCTACCGCCCATAGACAAAAAACGTCTCGCCCGGCCTTTCTTGCTAAACTCGAACGCCGGGTGTGCACACGGATCTCTCAAAGAGTCGGCCAGAAGGGAGGGAAGCAAGTGTTAGATCTCGAGAAACTGCCACGGGAGTACCCGCGGCGCTACCTGCCGTGTGACCTCGGGTTCTCTTCTTGGGAGGAGTTGAGACCCTTCTTCACGGAGCTCGAGGGCCGGACCCTGGAGGATGGGGAGGGGGCCGCGCGGTGGCTCGCCGATCTCTCGGAACTCCTCTCCGCCATCTGGGAGGAGCGGAGTATCCGCTACATCCGAATGACCTGTGACACCGCAAACAGAGAACACGAGGAACGGTACCTTCAGTTCGTGACCGAGATCGAGCCCCGCGTGAAGCTGGCCCTCCAGGAACTCATGCGGAAGTTCGTGGAGAGTCCGGCCCCGGAAAGGCTTCCGAGGGAGCGCTATTTCGTCCTCGTCCGCTCCTTCAGGAACGCGGTGGAACTCTTCCGGGAAGAGAACGTACCCCTCGAGGTGGAAGAGATGAAGCTCTCCCAGCGCTACCAAAGGCTCACCGGGGCGATGACAGTGGAGTTCCGCGGTGAGGAGCTCACCCTTCAGCAAGCGGCCCGGTACCTCGAGGACGGGGATCGGGACTTACGGCAGCAGGTCTGGGAACTCATCGTCGAGCGAAGGTTTCGGGACAAGGACGAACTCGACGGGCTGTTCGACGAGCTCTTCGCTCTGCGCAAAAAAATCGCCACGAACGCAGGCTTCGAGACCTACCGCGACTATGTCTTTCGCAAACGGGAGCGGTTCGACTACACGCCCGAGGACTGTCGCGTCTTCCACGCCGCGGTGGAAAAGCACGTGGTACCCCTGCTCATCGCCCTTCAGGAACGGCGAAAACGGGAACTCAGGGTGAGGCGGCTGCGGCCGTGGGACTTGGACGTGGATCCGAGCGGGAAGCCCTCGCTCCGTCCCTTCCGCGAGGCCGCGGAGCTCGTCGTCGGCGTGGGGGAAATCTTCCGGCGGCTAGATCCTGGGCTCGGCGAGAAGTTTTCCGTGCTGGACAGGTACGGCCTCTTGGACCTCGAGTCTAGAAAGGGGAAGGCCCCGGGCGGGTATCAGGCAACCCTGGCGGAGCGGCGCCTCCCGTTCATCTTCATGAACGCCGTGGGGCGCCATCGGGACCTCCGCACCATGCTCCACGAGGCCGGCCACGCCTTCCACACGCTCCTCACGCGGGAAGAGCCCTTGATCTTCCTGCGGCGGCCGCCCCTCGAGTTCGCTGAGGTGGCCTCGATGTCCATGGAGCTTTTGTCACACCCGTATTGGGAAGTTTTCTACTCCGTGGAGGACGCCAAACGGGCCAGGCGCCAACATCTCGAGGGGATCGTGACCTTGCTCTGCTGGATCGCCACCGTGGATGCTTTTCAGCACTGGCTCTACACCCACCCGGACCATACCCGGGCGGAACGGGAAGAGGCGTGGACTTCGCTCAGGAACCGCTTCGGAGGGATTGTGGATTGGGAGGGATACGAGGAGGCATTGCGGGTCGAGTGGCACAAGCAACTCCACATCTTCCTCTACCCTTTTTACTACATCGAATATGGGATCGCCCAGCTGGGGGCCCTGGGCCTCTGGGAGACAAGCCAACGAGACGAAGAGGTCGCCCTTGCACACTATAAAAGGGCCCTATCGCTGGGCGGTTCACGGCCCTTGCCGGAACTCTTCCAGGCCGCAGGGCTCGAATTCGGCCTCGGCACGGGGAACATCTCCCGGGCCGCCGCAGTGCTGCGGGACGACCTCGCTGTGTGAAAGGAGGCGAAGTGCATAAGACATTAATGCTTTTAGCTTTTGTGTCCGGCTTTTCTCTCCTCGGTTGGAGCGGCGACTATTACCGGCTCGCCCTCCATTGGGCTCCGGTTATCTATCAGGGGACGGCGAGCGACCAGGACTACATTGCTCGGGTGGACTTCGATGGCGACTGGATCGGGAACAACAACTGGGAAAACCAACCAGCCGGGGACCTCTCGGCGCACGTCTATTACTCGGTAGCTGAGACGGAGACCCACTACTTTATCTTCTACAGTCTCTTCCATCCCCGTGATTACGAGCCCTTCTGTCTCCCCTCCCTCTGCCACGAAAATGACATGGAATCGATCCAACTCGTCGTGCGCAAGGACGGTAGTCCCGATGGGAAACTGGAGGCCATGGAGACCCTGGCCCACAGCCGTATCTACCTCTACGTGGCCGATTACACGGTGAAGCCCGGTTACTTGCGGGTGCGAGGACGGGTCATCTTAGAGGAGGGACGCCCCGTGGTGTACGTGGAGACCTACGGCCACGGGATCTACGGCCACAAGATAAAGCTAAAAAAGGGGATCGTGACTTATCGACCGGGAGAAGTGGCCGAGGTCCCGGAGGGGATCGACGACGAGGCCTCCTACATCCTGGTCCCGATCCACGATACCTTGTGGCAACATCGTGACGAAATCGGTCCCGGAAAACTCTTTGACCAGCTCTTCGAATACCGGGGAACGGTCCTCCCCGCGGCCTTCGATGGGGACAACTGGGGTGAGGACAAGGCGAATTCCCCGTGGGGTTATCCCCAGGCCACGGGAGATGAACTTTCCCGGGGCGACTGGTTCTTGGACCCCGCGGTGGCCCTGGCTTACCACGCTACTTTCCCCACACCTTTCAGCTTCATCTACCTCTACAATCCATATCTGGCCGACCTCGGGCTCTCGGGAGGCAAGTAACCGAGCTTGGATAAGGTGATTTTGTGAGGCCGCGAGATGGCTAAAGAGATCCTCTATGTCCAAAGGGACCAGCGCATTTTCCTCTGGGATAGCGAAACCGCGGCCCAGGAGAGATTGTAAAATCCATGAAGAAAAAGATCTGCGGAAGGAGAGGTGAGGTAAATGAGATTCATCGCATTGGCGTTTCTTTTGATATTTCCCACGGTCGCACTCGGTGGCCCGAAAATCGTGGTGGACAACCCCGTCTACGATTTTGGGGAAATAAAGGAGGGCGTGATCGTGGAGCATGCCTTCGTCATCAAGAATGAAGGTGATGCCCCGCTAGTATTTACTCGCAAACCCCATACCAGCTGCGGCTGTACTGTGGCAGCACTGTCCAAGGAAGTGCTGCAACCGGGAGAATCGTTGAAGCTCGTCGCCACCTTCGATTCCAGCGGCTTCGGAGGGCGGCACGTACGCAAGGAGATCCGCGTTTACACCAATGACCCCCAGAACCCCGTGACGGTCCTCGCCATCGTGGGCTACGTGCGCCCGGCTGAGCCCCACGAACGCTCCGCCTGGTACCTCAAGTACAACCTCTACTTGCTCGTGGACCTCCGCTCTCCGGAGGAATTCGCCAACGCCCACCTCCTGGGCGCGATCAATATCCCCTCCAGCGAGCTCGTGGAGGAGATCAAGAAATTCCCGAACCAGGTTTTGATTTACCTCTACGATGACTCAGGTGGGACATCATCCCAGGCGGCCTCGATGCTCGTTCAGATGGGGTACCGATTTGCCCGCGCCCTGAACGGAGGCCTCGTCGCTTGGCAACGCAATTACGGTAACCTCTTCATCGAGTTCGGAGAGGAAGGGCCCTTCACCTTCCAGGGTGAACCTCGTGGCGGAAGCTACTCCATAGATCCCCAACAACTCCTCTCCCGTTATGTCCTCATTATCGACGTGCGCCCCCCGGATGCGTTCGTCGCGGAACATTTCGTCGGCGCGATCAACCTCGATCCCGGGGAGATACCCGAATGGATCGTGGACCACCTCCCCCGCAGCTTTCCCCAGGGTGTGAGGCTCACCATCTGGTGTGTAGACGACGACGGGTCACGGTCCTGCCCGGTGGCAAAGTACATTCGATCTCAGGGGTACGAGGCAGCCTGCATCTTGGGAGGGCTCGCCCAGTGGAAGAATCGTTACGGGCCCTTCCTCCTCATTTCAGCCGAGTGAAGTGCCACATTTCCTCGAGGAGAGGGGGCTGGTGTTCCGCCCCCTCTCTTTTGTTATGTAGAACGGAGGGGTAAAGTACGGTGGCCAGCGGCGGGACTTACATGGTCCAGTATCTATAGTACGAAGATCGGGAGTTCTAGATACGAAGACAAAAATGGATCTGGGGGAAGAATGATGAAAGGAAGACGGCTCGGCATCATTTTGCTCGCCTCGGCGTTTCTTTTCACCTTCGTCTCTTTTGCGACGGAGCTCGTGTTCTTCCGCCGCCACGGTTGCTCTCACTGTGCCCGGATCGAGGGTTTCCTGGAAGGGGGGCTCCTCCCCCGTTATCCGCAGCTCGAGGTACGCTATTTCGAGGTGGACGACCCCGAGGCCCAAGAGATCCTAGCGAAACTTCTTAAAGCTTACGGGGTAGAACTCAAGTTGGAAGAGCTTTATACCCCCCTGATCTTCGTGGGGGACTACGCCCTCATCGCCACAGGGGGGCTCGCCGGGGGCCTCAAGGTCTACGGTATGGAACCCGAGCCTTTTTCCGCTGCCGGTCCGGCCGAGGAAATCGTGTTGGAGGACGCCGTACGCCTGGCCATCGAGGCCAATGCTCCCTCCCCCCTCGCGCACATAACAGGGATGGAGGGAGAGGGGTTGGCCGAAGTGCTCACCATCCCGGCGTTGGTCCTGGCTGCGGCGGCCGACTCGGTTAACCCCTGCACCTTCGCGGTTCTGATCCTCCTTTTGGGCACCCTCCTCGTGGCCGGGAAGCGGGGGAAGGTCCTCTGGGTGGGGCTCTCTTTCATCGCGGCGATCTATATCTCGTACTTCCTCATGGGACTGGGTATTTTCACCGCGATCCAGACCGCCGGGGTACAGCGCCCCTTTATTCTGACCGTGTCTGCCCTCGCGATCCTCCTCGGGCTCTGGAACATGAAGGATTACTTCGCCTACGGGAAGTGGTTCACCATCGAGGTGCCGCAGCGGTGGCGCCCCATCGTGAAGAGGCTGACGAGCTCGGCGGTCACAATCCCCGGGGCCTTCGCCGTGGGCGTCCTGGACTCGTTCTTCCTCCTCCCCTGCTCCTCGGGCCCCTACATCGCGATCCTCGCCTTGATCTCGAAGACGAGCACGAGGCTACAGGGGATCGTGTACCTTCTTTTCTACAATCTAATCTTTATCTTGCCTCTCCTCGCCATCGCCCTGGGAATCCACTTCGGCTTCACCACCACCGCCCGGGCAGAGAGGTGGCGCTCGGCGCGGTTGGGGAAACTCCACTTCGTTGCCGGCCTGGTGATGTTCCTTCTGGGCGTGGGGATGATCACCGCCCTTCAACTGGGGTACCTTTGATTCTTCCGGAAAGAGAACAACCATTGCTCTTCGTCCACAAACAGAAAACGGGGCGCCGTCCAAGCGCCCCGTTTTTCACCCCCCGGGAAGGCAAGGATTACACCCAGCCGCGGAGCTTCATTGCCTCCACCACGCGGCTCACCGCCACCAGGTAAGCCCCGAGCCGGTTGTGGACGTTGTGCTTCACCGTCGCCTCGTGGACGGCGTGGAAGGCCGCGGTCATCTTCTGGTCGAGGAGCTTGTGCACCTCTTCCTCGGTCCAGTAGAAGTTGTACGCGTTCTGCACCTGTTCGAAGTAGGAGACGGTGACGCCGCCGGCGTTGCAGAGGAAGTCGGGGATGACGTAGACGCCGCGCTGGTGGAGGATGACGTCGGCCTCGGGGGTGGTGGGTCCATTAGCGAGTTCGGCCACGATCCTGGCCTTGATCCGGTCGGCGTTCGCCTCGGTGATCACGTTCTCCAGGGCTGCGGGGAATTGCACCACTACATCGAGCTCCAGGAGTTCCTCATTGGAGATGGACTGCGTCCCAGGGAAGTCGACCACTGAGCCGGTCTCCTGTTTGTACTTGAGGACCGCCTCGAAGGGGAGGCCATCGGGGTTGTAGATCCCGCCCCGGGAGTCAGACACCGCCACCACCTTCATCCCGAGGACCTCCACCGCGAGCTTGTGGGCGAACTGGCCGGCGTTTCCGTAGCCCTGGATGGCGGCCGTGGCGCCCCGGAGCTCGATCCCCAGAACCTTGGCGGCCTCACGTACGGTGTAGATCCCGCCACGGGCGGTGGCATCGCCGCGGCCGGCGGACCCTCCCAGGGGGAGGGGCTTTCCGGTGATGATGCCTGGCGCGCTGTAGCCCACGATCTTCTCGTACTCGTCCATCATCCAGGCCATCACCTGGGGGTTGGTGTAGACGTCCGGAGCGGGGACGTCGATCTCCGGGCCAATGTAGTGGCCGAGGGCGCGGATGTACCCCCGGGAGAGCCGTTCCAACTCCCCCTCCGACATTTCCTTCGGGTTGCAGACGACGCCGCCCTTCCCGCCGCCCAGCGGCAGATCCACTACCGCCGTCTTCCACGTCATCCAGGCGGCCAGGGCCCGCACCGTGTCGAACGTCTCCTCGGGATGGAACCGGATGCCCCCCTTGGTGGGCCCGCGGGCGTTGTTGTACTGCACCCGGAACCCCTCGAAGACCTTCACGGTGCCATCGTCCATCCGCACGGGAATCCTCACGTGAAATTCCCGCATGGGCCAGCGCAGGAGCTCGTGGGTTCCGGGGTCGAGCTTCAAGATCTTCGCTGCTTCGTCGAGCTGCCGCTGTGCGATGGCAAATGGGTTGAGTTTTTCCGTCATTCTCCCTCCTTTGTCCGGTTTTGGTGGTAAAAAAAAGCCCCGATGGGGCACAGGATTTTAGCCGATGGAAATCGCACACGTCAACATAAATCGCGGGGATTTTATCCCTCTTCCGCGGCGCCGGAGAGCTCCCGCTCCAACTCGGCTTCGAACAGGGGATCAGTGAGGATGTCTAAATCGCCATCAAGGATCTCCTGGAGCCGATAGGTGGTAAAGTTTATGCGATGATCGGTGACGCGGTTCTGGGGAAAGTTATAGGTGCGGATCTTCTCTGAACGCTCGCCGGTGCCGATCTGGCGCCGGCGGGTCTCCTGAAGCGCCCGTCGGCGTTCCCGCTCCTGGATCTCCCACAGGCGCGCCCGCAGGATCCTCAATGCCTGGACCTTGTTCTGGTACTGGGAGCGCTCATCTTGGCAGGAGACGGTGATCCCGGTGCGGAGGTGGGTGATGCGGACCGCGGTCTCGTTCTTCTGCATGTGCTGACCCCCCGGCCCCCCCGCACGGAAGGTCTCGATCTTCAGGTCCTCGGGCCGGATCTCCACCTCCACCTCCTCCATCTCCGGAAGCACGGCCACGGTAGCGGTGGAGGTGTGAATCCGCCCGGAGGACTCGGTCACCGGGACCCGCTGCACCCGGTGCACCCCGGACTCGTACCGGAGTCTCCCGTAGGCCCCTTTCCCTTCCACGACGAAGGTGATCTGCTTGTAGCCCCCGAGATCGGTGGGGTGAGAATCGAGGACCTTCACCTTCCAATCCTTCCGCTCAGCGTAGCGGGCATACATGCGGAAGAGGTCCGCGGCGAAGAGAGCCGATTCCTCGCCCCCGGCCCCGGCCCGGATCTCCACAATGGCGTTCCGCTGATCTTCGGGCCTTTCGGGGGCCAGGTCCCGCTTTATCTCCGCGAGGAGCCGACGGAGCTTCTCCTCGTCCCGCCGGAGTTCCTCCCTGATCTCGGCCGCGAGGGCCTCGTCTTCCGTGCCCTCGAGGAGATCACGTTCCTCATCCATCTCGGAGAGAAGCCCCACGAGCTCTTTGCCTTTCCGCACGAGTTCCGAGAGCTTGGCGTAACGGCGGGAGAGTTCGGCGTACTCTGGCCTTCCTACCGCCTCGGGATCACCGAGCCTCCGCTCCAACTCGCGAAGCTCTCGCTCCTTTTCGTCGAGAATTCTGAGGATCTTTTTGAGCATCCCCTGGAGGCTAATTGAGGGCACAGGAGAACTCAAGCGGTCTCGAACAAAAGCGCCCCCGCGATAGGGGGCGCACGGGGATTTGATCAGACCTGGGCCGTGGCCGAGAGGGCCGCCAACTCTTCCTTCACCACCTCCGCCAGCCGTCGGATCCCCTCCTCGATCTCCTCCGGCGTGGCGATGGCGAAGGAGAGCCGCATCGTGTTCTGGCCCGTACCGTCCACGAAGAAGGGCGCCCCGATGACGTAGGCGACCTTGCGCTCCAGGGCCTTGGGGAACATCCGCTCCGTGTCCACTCCCTCCGGCAGGGTCATCCATAAAAACAACCCGCCCTCGGGGCGGGTCCATCGCACTCCCTCGGGCATGTAACGTTCGAGGGCCTCTATCATCCTGTTCCGCTTCTCGCGGTAGCAAGTCCGTATCTTCTCCATATGCTCTTCCAGGTCATGGCGACGTAGGAACTCCCGGGCCAGGGCCTGGGTGAGGGCCGGGGTGCAGAGATCGGCAGCTTGCTTCATGGCCACGATTTTATCCACGATCTCCTCGCTCCCGATGAGGGCAGCGATCCTGAGGCCGGGGGCGAGGATCTTCGAAAGCGTGAAGAGGAACACTACTCGGTCATGTTCGTCCATGGCCTTGAGGGAGGGCATCGCCTTTCCGGCGAAGCGGAGCGGTCGGTAGGGAGCGTCCTCCACCACCAGGAGGTCCTCCTCCGCGGCGATCCTGAGGAGCTCCCGTCGCTTCTCTTCTGACCATCGGACGCCGGCGGGGTTTTGAAAGTCGGGGATGACGTAGATGAACTTAGCTCGTTCACCGCGGGCTCTATCGGCCGCGATCTTCTTCCGCAGGGCGTCCAAGTCCATGCCATCGTCCTCGAGGGGTATCCCCACGAGCTTCGCCTCCATAGCACGAAAGGCCTGAATCGCCCCGATGTAGGTGGGGAGCTCTACGTATACGACGTCGCGAGGGTCCAGGAAGGTCTTCGCTATCAGGTCCAAGCCCTGCTGAGACGCGGTGGTGATCACGATCTCGTCCAGCTCCGCCTCGATGCCGTCGGCGCGGGAGATCTTCAGGAGCTCCTCGCGCAGGCCAGTATCTCCCTCTGTAGTCGAATATTGGAGTGACTGGGCGTAGTTTTCCCGGATTTCCCGGGCCGCTATCTCCGCCAGTTCCTCCCAGGGAAAGGTCTCCGGATCCGGCGTTCCCCCGGCGAAGGAGATGATCTCCGGCCGCTGTGTAAACTTTAATAACTCACGCAGCACAGAGCGCCGGATGTTGCGGGCCCTCTGGGAGAAGAATCGCTCCATTTAGACTTCACCCCCAAGGAATCGCGTTTTGAAACACGGGCGCCAAGATCCACGAGGAAATCGTTCCCAGTATCACCCCCCCTAGGACGTCCAACGGATAGTGCTCGCGTAGGTAGATCCGCGAGAGGGCAATGACGGAAGCCAAAAGGAAAGCGAGGAGGATGAGGCCGTACCACTCGGGATAGAGTCGCAAGGTCGCGGTTGCCATCCCGAAGGCAAGCGTAGCGTGTCCGGAAGGAAAGGCGTGGGAGTCGAGAATAAAAACGCGCCTCACCGGCACGAAGACCGGTGGACGCTCCCGCCTGAAGAAAAGCTTCAGAACCTTCACCAATGATAACTGTACAACAGCCACCCCCAAGGAGACAAGCACGTTATGGTGGTCACGGGGGCCGCCGAACAAAATGAGCCAGAGGCCAAACAGGCCCCAGATGTAACCGTCCCCGAGATAAGTGGCGAGGAGGAAGAGGACGTCGAGCCGCTGCATGAGGGAGGAGTTGCTGACGCGATCGAGGAAGGCCGTGTCCCAGGCGAGAATACGTTCGGAAAGGAGCTCGAGGAACCCCGAGAGCTGCCGTACCAACGCGAAGCTCATCTTCGTTCACTCACTAAAGGGAAGGCGATGACCTCCCGGATGGAGGAACAGTCAGTGAGGATCATCACGAGGCGGTCTACCCCGAACCCAATTCCCGCAGCGGGAGGCATACCCTGCTCCAGGGCCCGCAGGAAAGCCTCGTCGATCCGGTGGGCCTCCTCGTCCCCAGCGGCCCGGAACCGCTCCTGCATCAGGAACCTCTCCCGTTGCTCCTCGGGGTCGTTCAGCTCGGAGAAGGCGTTCGCCACCTCGAACCCGGCAATGAAGAGCTCGAACCGCTCCACGAGTTCAGGGTTGCCGCGCTTGCGCTTCGCCAGGGGGGAGATGTCCAAGGGGTAATCCACCACGAAGGTGGGGTCCACGAGCCGCTCCTCGGCGAGCTCCAGGAGGTGTTCGAGCACCTTCCCCTTGGGCCCTTCTCTCAAGGGGTCGGGAAACTCGATCCCCTTTCGCTCCATCTCCGAGAGGAGCTCCCCCAACGGGGCTTCAGGGTCGAGCCCGAATTCCTGGGAAATGAGCTCGTATAAAGTGATCCTCCGCCAAGGCCGGGAACAATCCACGGCCTTTCCCTGGTAAGAGATCACGAGCTTCCCGTGGACAGTCTCAATGCAGTCGCAGATCAGGTCCTCAGCGAGCTCCATGGCGTCGTAGTAGTCGCCGTAGGCCTCGTAGGCCTCCAGGGCGGTGAACTCGGGATTGTGCTGGGTGGAGATCCCCTCGTTGCGGAAGTTCTTCCCGAGCTCGAAGACCTTCTCGTAGCCCGCGACGAGGAGGCGCTTGAGGTAGAGCTCGGGCGCGATCCGGAGGTAGAGGTCCCGATCCAGGGCGTTGTGGTGGGTGACGAACGGTCGCGCAGCCGCTCCCCCGGGGACCGGCTGGAGGATGGGGGTCTCCACTTCGACGAACCCCTTGCGCTCCAGATGACGCCGCATGGTGCCCACGATTACGGTCCGGTCCTGGAGAACCTTGTGGGCCTTCTCGTTGGTGAGGAGGTCGAGCTCGCGGAACCGGTAGCGCTTCTCGGGGTCACGGAGGCCGTGCCACTTCTCGGGGAGCGGCCGTAGGGCCTTGGCCAGAAGTTCGAATCCCGCCACTTCCACCGAGAGCTCCCCGGTCTTGGTGGTGATGACCTCGCCCCAGACGCCTAAGATGTCGCCGAGGTCGAGCTCTTGGAAGAGCGCATACCGCCGATCTCCGAGGACGGTCTTCGCGACGAAGAGCTGGATCCTCCCTGTCCCGTCCCGGAGATCGGCGAAGGTGATCTTCCCCATACGCCGCATGGTGAAGAGGCGACCCGCTAGGCGCACGGCCTCGCCGCTCCGGGAGCTCGGGGGAAGCTCTCCCCAGCGAGAGCGTACCTCGCGGGTAGTGTGGGTACGATCGAACTTATAGGGATAAGGATCGACTCCCCGTTCCCTCAACCGCTGGAGCTTCTCCAGCCTGACGGCGACGAGCTCCTCGGGCACGCTTTACCCCTTCTCTACGCCGAGGATTCGGTAACGACGCCTGCCGGAGGGAGTTTGTACCACGATGTTATCACCCCGGGTGTGGCCCATGAGCGCGGCACCCACCGGGGAATCGATCCCGATGCGCTTGGCCAAGAGATCCACCTCGGGCGGGGAGACAAGGGTATAGGTGTCGAACTCGCCACTCTCCGTGTCCTCCAGGATCACGCGAGTGCCGATGCCCACCGTGTCCCCTTTTATCTCGTCCTCGGAGATGATCCTCGCGTTCTCCAAGAGCTCGCGCAGGCGGCGTACCTCGCGTTCGATGATCTCCTGTTCGTTCTTGAGGTAGACGTACTCCCGATTTTCCAGGAGGTCTCCGCCGCGCTCCTTTGCTTCCTTCAGGCGGGCGGGGATCTCCTGGTAGAGCTTGCGCTCGAGCTCCTCAAGTTGCTGCTTCTTCTTCTCGTAGCCCTCTTTGGTGAGCAGTATTTCCTGAGGCATCCCTCACCTCCTCGAATTCTCGCAAGAAGATCCGCTCGATCTCCCCGGCTTTCTTTATCTCGCCGAGCGGTGGCTTCGCGATCACCACGAGATCCAGTCCCGCGAAAAGGTCTTTGTTCTTGCGGAACCCCTCCCGCACGGCACGTTTGACCCGATTTCTCGTCACAGCCTTTCCCACCTTTCGCCCCACGACCACCAGTATCCGCGGGATTTCCTCCTCTTTGGGCAAGAGTATGAAACGGAACCAACGGCCTTCGAAACGTTTCCCCTCACGGAAGACTCGGTCGATCTCCTTCCTGAGACGTAGTCGGTGTATGGGGCGAAAACGCTGATCCGTTACCACACAAAACCTTATCCGAGCTCCTCACGACCTGCAACCCCTGCACGGTCCACGATTTCCTTATACCCTAGTAATACCATGAAACGCACCAAGGTCGTGGCGACGATCGGGCCTTCCTGTGAAAAGAGGGAAACCCTTGCCGGGATGGCCGCCGCGGGGATGGATTTGGTGCGCGTGAACACCTCCCACGGGACCCCAGCGGACCACGAGCGGTATGTGAAGCTCGTCCGTGTGGTCGAAGGAGCGGTCAACCGTTCCCTCGGGGTGATCCTCGACACCCGTGGACCGAAGGTGAGGCTCGGCGATCTGCCGGGGCCGGTAGAGCTTATTTCCGGAGATGAGGTTGTGCTCGGGAGAGGGGGCCTTCCCCTGCGACAAGGGGACCTCCCACACTACATCCCCGTGGGGATCCGGCTCCTCATCGCTGACGGGGCGGTGGAGCTTACTGTGACGGGGAGGGGCGATGATGCCCTGCGTTGCAGGGTCGTCCGGGGCGGCCGCGTATCTTCCGGGAAGGGGATAAACGTTCCCGACGTGGAACTCCCTTACCCCGCCCTCACGGACGCGGACCGAGTCTCACTCGAGATGGCACGGGAGCTGGCGATCGAGTACGTGGCCCTCTCGTTCGTCAAATCGCCTGAGGACGTGGAGGTGGCGCGGGAGATATTGGGGGAGGATGGCCCCCGCGTGATCGCCAAGGTGGAGCTCGGGGTGGCGGTGCGGCGCATGGAGGAAATCGTGGCCGTGGCCGACGGGATTATGGTGGCTCGGGGTGATTTGGGCGTAGAGATCGGGCCTTACCATGTCCCCCTGGTACAGAAGCGGCTCGTCGACCTTTGCAATGAGCGAGCGAAGCCGGTGATCGTCGCCACCCAGATGCTCGAGTCGATGGTGCGATCCTCCGTCCCCACCCGGGCTGAGGTCAGTGACGTGGCCACTGCGGTCTGGGACGGGGCCGATGCGGTGATGTTGTCGGAGGAGACCGCCGCAGGACGCTATCCCGTGGAGTCAGTGCGGGCCATGACCGAGGCGTGCCGGGCGGCGGAGGAGAGCGGTTTCCCCATCCGGGTCCCCGGGCTCACCCCAGAATTGGTAGGCCAAGTCCCCGGCGCATGTGCTAAGGCGGCAGTGCAGATCGCCCGCGACATAAAGGCCGCCGCCATCATCTGTGCCACCGTATCCGGTTGGACCGCACGGCTCGTGGCCTCGCTCCGCCCCGATGTGCCCGTGGCCGCGGCCACGCCCGAGATCCGTGTCGCCCGTGCCCTCTCCTTGGTCTGGGGGGTGATCCCCCTGTGCATCGACCCGACCGAGGGGACGGATACGCTGGCCGAAGCCTCCATACAGGCGGCGCGGGAACAGGGAATCGTTGAACCCGGAGACCGGGTGGTCTTCACCGCTGGCCTCCCCTTCTGGGTTCCGGGGACCACGAATGTGGTGCGGGTGGTCCGTGTCTAAAACGGGACCTCTTCCTCCCCCAGCTCCTCCTCGGGGGTGTTCTCCGTCGACGGCACTTGTGTAGGGGGTTCCTCTCTCTCTCGCTCCAGACGCTCGGTGATGCGCCTCACCTGCATCTCCGCCTGGGTGAGCTTTTTGCGGCAAAGTGAAACGAGTCCCGCCGCCTCCTCCACCATGGCGGAGAGCTCATCGATGTCCACCTCGCCTCGCTCGAGTCGCTCCAGGATTTCCTCCAGGCGTGAGACGGCCTGGGAATAAGAAGGCTCAGTCCGTTCCGCTTCCGTCACGCCTCTCACCTCCCTCGGAGAGGAGCTTCAAGATTCCCTCCCTTATCTCGGCCGCGAGCCTCGTACCCGGGGGGGCCTGAGAGGGATCGACGACGACCTGGCCTCCGGGGAGTCGCAGGATGGCATACCCTCGTTCCACTACCCATCGTGGGTCCATGGCGTGGAGTCTCTTCTCACGGGATTTCAAGCGCTCCAACTCCCGCGACACGAGGGCCATGGCCTGGGGTCCGAGCCTCCGGGAGAGCTCCAGGAGTCTCCTCTTAGAATCTGTCAGACCCCTGGCAGTGGCCCGGAGAAGGCGTCCCTGCACCTGGGAGAGGTAGTTCCGTTGTCCTCCCAGGGCGAGGCCCACTGCCCGGGGAAGGGCCTGAGAGAGTCGGACGAAGTCACGTTCGGCCGCCCGGAGCCTGTTCTCCACCGCCTGAAGGAGTCTCCGAGTCCACTCGCCCTGACGCTGTCTCGCCTCGGAAAGGTGCGTCTTCACCCGCTGCAGAAGCTGTGTGAGCGCATCCTCCAGGCCCTGGAGGGTCTCCCGTACCTGCTGCACTAAGAGCTGCGCCGCGGCAGTCGGGGTCTTAGCGCGCCAGCCTACGTAATCCAAAACCGAAAAGTCTTGTTCGTGTCCGATTCCGATCACCACCGGGATGGGGAAGGTGGCCACCGCCCGGCCCAGGACTTCGGAGTCGAACCAAGCGAGGTCGGTGCGAGAACCGCCCCCACGGCAGATGAGGACCACATCGAACTCATCGACATGTTCCCGGAACCAGTCGAGGGCATTGAGCACCGAGGGTTCGGTGTGAGGTCCCTGAACCCGCGCACCGTGCACCACTACCTGGAAGGCGAAGCCCGACTCCCGCAGGGTCTTCAAGACATCGTTTTCGGCATCGGACCCGAGGCTCGTGATGAGGCCCACCCGTAGGGGAAGCGCAGGGAAGGCGAGGGACCGGTTGCGCTCGAGGAGCCCTTCCTTAGCGAGCTTCCGAAGGATTTCCTCCTTGCGGCGCGCGACTTCGCCCAGGGTGTACTCGATATCGAGGTCCTGGACGATGACGCGGTACTGGCCCCAATCGACCTTCAGGTCGACCTGGACGAGTAACCGGACCTTGATTTCATCTTCCAAGCGGAAGGGATTCCCAGCCTGAGCGAGCTTTCGCTCGATGAGGGCTCGGACCTCCGGGAAGAGGACCGCCGTCACCTCCGCCACGATGGAGCCATCGTCGGCGCGTTCCGAGAGGAGGAAGTCCACTACTTCCTTGTGGGCGTTCTTCTGGAAGCCGAGGATCTCCCCCACCACCCACACGGGCCCCGGAAAGGCGGTCTGGAGGGCGTTCCGAACCTGGAGATTGAGCTGAGAGACGGTGAGGCCCGCCGAATCTCGGGTCCGCTCCTCCTCGTAGAGCTTGAGGGTTGCCTCGTCAAAGGAGAACCCTTCCTCCTTGAGGAGGTCCACCACCGTGACGACGTACTGTTTAGGAACGGTCCACGTGCGACTCGATTTATCCCAGCGACGTTCGGGAAAACCTCGCACAAGATCAACGAGGCGTTTGTCGTACTCGAATCGGATGTGCAGGAACCCCCCTTTTTCGTAAACTTTTCTTTCGGGCATCTTCAATTTGTACCCTATCCAAGGGGGTACCCTTCGGCAAGGGCATACGAAACCCCCGAGGTACAATTTGGAATTATAATGATTTGCGAAAAGGCCCAGGTGGAAAGGGAATGAACGGGAAGATCTGGGATGTGGTCATCGTCGGAGGAGGACCGGCGGGCCTCGCGGCCGGGATCTACGCAAAACGGGCCGGGTTGGACACCGTGATCCTGGAGAAGGCCGTGGCGGGGGGGCAGCTCGCCGAGGCCATCGCGGTAGAGAACTACCCGGGGTTCCCCGAGCCGATTCCCGGCCCCGAGCTTGGGGAGAGGATGCGGAGACAGTTCACAAACTTAGGGGGTGAGTTTCGCCGTTCCGAGGCGAGGGGCCTCAGGCGTGAGGGAGATCACTGGGCTGTGGAAACTGACTCCGGCGAGATCTCCGCGCGGGCCGTGATCATTGCCACAGGGGGGATCCCCAAAGAGCTCCCCGTTAAGGGGGCGCGGGAGTTCAGAGGCCGAGGAGTCTGTTACTGTGCCACCTGTGACGGGTTCTTCTTCCGCGGGAAGACCGTGCTCATGGTGGGTGCCGGCGACACAGCCCTGGAAGAGGCCCTCTATTTGGCCGACATCTGTGAGAAGGTCTATGTGGCTGTACGCCACCCTGAGGACGACCCTCATGCCATCCGGGCTGAGGCGGTGCTTCGGGAGCGTGCCTTTTCCCACCCCAAGATCGAGTTCCTCTGGAACGTGGTGGTTGAGGAGGTCCGCGGCGATGGCGTGGTACGGGAGGTGGTGCTCCGGGACCTCGGGACCGGGGAGCTCCGCCCCTTCCCCGTGGATGGAGTGTTCGTGAAGATCGGGTACCGCCCCGCCACCGATTGGCTTAGAGGTGTGGTTGAACTCGACGAGCGGGGATATATCAAGACGGACGTTTGGATGCGGACGAGTCAGCCGGGGGTCTTTGCCGCCGGGGACGTACGGAAGCCCGTGGGTCGTTACGCCCAGGCGGTGATTTCGGCTGCCGAGGGGGCCATTGCGGCCCTGAGGGCTCACGAGTACATCCTGGACACGAAGTCCGGGCGGGGCGTAAATTGAGGAGGGGGTGAACCGTGGCGAGACGGGAGAGGACGTATCCCACCGTTCAAGAGCTCGTGGAGCGGGCCGTGCGTGAGCACCCCCGCAAGATGGCGATCCGGATACCGAAGATCAGGGGGCATCGGATCGAATACAAAGAGCTCTCTTATGGGAAGCTCTGGGATCTGGCAGGGCGCTTCGGTCTCTGGATAGCGAGGGAGATCAATCCCGGAGACCGAGTGGCCATAATCTCCAAGCCCTCGTTGGGCTGGGCCGTTTCCTTCTTTGCGGCGTTGCGGGCCGGGGCAGTGGTCGTGCCCCTGGACGCGGAGCTCCAGAGGGGGGAGGTGCAGAGGATCCTGAACGAGGCCGAGGCGAAGCTCCTGTTCGTTGCCCCCCACCGGTTTGAGGAGTTCTCCGGTTTGGCCGATGAGGTGGCGTCCCTGAGGGGTGTTTACGCCCTGGAGGTGGAGGAAGGGGTCCCTCACATTTGGGAGCTGGTCCCCGACGAGGTGCTCGAACCTGCCGACGCCAAGCCCGATCCCGAGGAACTGGCGCTCCTCATGTACACCTCGGGCACCACCGGCGACGCCAAGGGGGTCATGCTCTCCCACCGTAACATCACCTCCAACGTCATCGCCGTGACCGAGAGCATCAAGGTGGGGCCTGAGGACCGGGTGGTATCTATCGTCCCCTGGTACCACATCTATGGCCTCACCGCGACCTTCATCGCCCCCCTCTCAGTCGGGGCGACCACCCTCTATACCGACGACTATCGGAACCTCATCGAGATCGCCCGCCGCTCTCACTTCACGATCCTCATCGGCGTCCCCAAGCTCTTCCATGCCATGTGGCGGAGGATCGAGGAGAACATAAAGTCCAACACGGTCCGTAAGGTCCTCTACTACGTGGCCCCGAAGCTCATCGGGAAGGCACTCAGGAAGAAGCTCCTCTCCCCCGAGTTCCGGTTCTTCGTCTCCGGGGGGGCTCCCCTCGATCCCCGTGTCGCCAAGGGCCTGCGCCGCATGGGGTTGGGAATCATCCAAGGGTACGGCCTCACCGAGACCGCACCGGTCCTTACCTTCAGCAAGCCCTTCGCCCGTCAAGCGGGGACCGTGGGGGTGCCACTACCGGGGGTGGAGATCAAGATCGAGGATCCCGGGCCGGACGGCTATGGCGAAGTCTTAGCGCGGGGACCCAATGTGATGATGGGCTACTACCGCAATCCCAAGCGCACGAAAGAGGTCCTCACCCCCGAGGGTTGGTTCCGCACCGGTGACCTGGGGAAGCTCGACTGGCGCGGCAGGCTCTACCTCGCCGGCCGCAAGAAGAACGTGATCGTCCTCGAATCCGGAAAAAACGTGTACCCCGAAGAGGTGGAGTGGGAGCTCGCCCGAATCCCCGAGATCGAGGAGGTCATGGTCTTCGAGGCACGGCGTCAGGACAAGGTGGTGGTGGCGGCCCTGATCTATCCGAACTGGGACGTCCTGCGGGAACAGGGAATCACCGAGGAGGAAGAAGCGAAGGACCTGATCTGGGAGAGGATCCGTGAGGCACAGCGAAACCTCGCCGTCTTCAAGCGTATAAAGAGCAAGGAAGACATCGACCTCGTGGACAAACCCTTCGCCAAGTCCACGAAGCAGGAGATCAAGCGGCACCTCTACATCGAGGTCAGGCGCTGAAGGGCGCCGGAGCCCTCGTGTGCGGATGAGGCCCGCCTCGTTTCCCGGCGGGCCTTATTTCTGCTTCTGGAGAGAGAGTTGGGAGACGATCTCCTTGACCCGTTTTGGGATGTACCCCTTGAGTTCGTGCCAATTCATGAATGCGTCGTCTGGAAAGTGGTATATCTTTTCGAATTTGAAGGTGGGCTGGAAGGCCTTGGTCTTCAAATAGCTCTCTACGGCCCGATCGAGGTCCTTCGTCTTCGTGGGGAATTCCTTCACGAAGACGTCCTTCACTAATAGGCCCATGGAGCCTGCCTGAGAAGTACAGGCCTCGATCGTGTCCATAACCGGGAACTCCCGCGGGTCGAAGGCCAAGGCATGCTTCCCGGGTTGCGAATAGAGGACCGGATGCCCATTTTCTTCTTTCCAGAAGGGGAAACGCCGATAGGTCCCGTGCCAGCTCGCCTCGACGTTCACGACCTTCTCGTCTTCATCCACCGAGACCCACACGTGCTCGAGCTCGTACAGGTGTTGGATGTCCCAATCCCACCAGATGGCGTACTCGACCGTGTATGAGGCGTTCTCGGGAACGTCCACGATCCTGGGGAAGGAGGGAGACCTCTCGGGCTTGTGGAAGACCTCGACCCCGACCTTCACCGGAAGAAATGGTTCACGCTCATCGAAGCGCAGGATCGGCGCGTGTTTAAGAGCCCTTTCGCGATCGTCCTTATTGAGCATCTCGCCGCCCCACCTCCCGTACGGAAAGGCCGTCCTTTGTGAAAATATGGAGTTTACTTTGGTCGGGAACCAGCCAGAACTTGTCGCCCACGTCCATCTTGATCTCCCGGGAAGCCAGGACCCTGAAGGAGATCTCTCCGAACATAAAATGGACCAACGTTCCACCCCCCAAGGGCTCGGTGAGGAAAACCTCACCGAGCAGGGCATTGGCCTTCTCTTCAGTAGAGATCCGCACATCCTCGGGACGAACCCCAAGGGTGAAAGACGCCTCGGGAATTTGTCCCAACATATTCTCCCATTCCTCCGCGAGCGGGAGCACGAAGCTGTCGGCCACGAGTCGAAGTCTCCCATCCGTACGCTCGAGTTCCACCGGGATCAGGTTCATGGGGGGGTCGCCGATGAAGGAGGCGACGAAGAGGTTCCGCGGCCGGTCGTAGAGTTCGTCCGGTGGCCCATATTGCTGGAGGACCCCGGCGTGCATTACCGCCACGCGCTCCGACATCGTCAGGGCCTCCACCTGATCGTGGGTGACCAGGATCGTTGTGATGCCGAGTTCGCGCTGGAGGCGCTTTATCTCGGCTCGGGTCTCGATCCGAAGCCGTGCGTCCAGGTTCGAAAGGGGCTCGTCGAGGAGGAGGATCTCCGGCTCCTTCACTAAAGCGCGACAGAGGGCCACACGTTGCTGCTGGCCTCCCGAGAGCTGACCCGGCATTCGATCGAGGAGTTCCTCGATCTTGGTGAGTTTGGCGACCTCGTAAACCTTGCGGTCGATCTCCTTCCGCGGGACCTTGGCGAGCTTCAAAGGGAAGGCGATGTTATCGTAGACCTTCATGTGGGGGTAAAGGGCGTAGGACTGGAACACGAGACCCACGTAGCGGTCTTTGGGAGCTACATCGTTCACGAGGACATCGTCGAAGTAGATCTTTCCCTGGGTGGGGCGGTAGATCCCGGCGATCATGAGGAGGGTGGTGGTCTTACCGCATCCGGAGGGGCCGAGGAGGGCGATGAATTCCCCGTCCTTCACCTCAAGGTTGAGGTTGTTTACGGCGACAACCTTGCCGAACCTCTTCGTCAGCTGCTCGAGCTTGATCGATGCCATGATCTTGAAGACCCCGTAATTTTACCTCCCTCCCTTTATCCCGCCTACCGTCACCTTCATGAGGAGCTTCTGGGTGAGGAGGAAGAAGAGGAGGACGGGGAACATATAGAAGAGCGAAACGGCCGCCAGTAGTCCGTAGTTCGTGAACCGATAGTTCCCGATGATGGCGTTTATGTAGGAGCTCAGCGTCCAGCTATTGGGATCACGCACGAAGGTGACGAGGAAGATGTATTCGGCCCAGCCGGCCATGAACGCGAACACCGCAATGGCGGCGATCCCGGGCTTCACCAATGGTAGCATCACTTTCCAGAAGGTCTGGAACCGAGTGGCTCCATCGATCAAGGCCGACATCTCGATGTCCCACGGGATGTCGTCGAAGAAGCCCTTCATCACCCAAATCCCGAAGGGAACCATCAACCCTGCCCGGACGAGGATAACCCCCCATAGCGAGTCCAGAAGCCCCAACGTGCGCAGGATGTAGTAGAGGGCGATGAGAAGGGTGATGGCGGGAAAGGCGTGCAGGATCAAAGTAGAGGCCAAGATCATGGAGCGGCCCGGGAAATACATCCGCGACACGACATAAGCGGCGGAGGTGGAGACCACCACCATGATCAAGGTGACGCCCGCCGCGAGGAAGAACGTATTGAAGAACGTGCGCCAAATATCGGGCCAGGCGGGAGAGGGGGGGTCCCACAAAAAGCTCCAGTTCTCCACGGTGAAGCTCTGGGGCACGAGGCCATAGACCAAGTTCCCCGTGAAGGCACCGACGAAGAGCCACAGGTACCCGATCACGATGGGGAGGGAAGCCGCGATCAGAAAGAGGTACATGGAGACCCGGAGGATCCTTTGCTTCCTCCGTTCGCGCTCGAGCGAGCCTGGGGTGAACTTTCGCTGTGCCATCAGGACACCTCTATCCGTGGTGGCGCCATCATTTCACGGAACCGGAACATCTTCCAATAGGCGATGGACGCCACCGTCCCGATGAGGACCAATACGGTGGCCAAGGCGGCGGCATAGCCGAACTCATAGGTCCCCGCGTACGCACTGAAGGCCTTGTTGTAAGCGTAAAGGGACCACACCTCGGAAGCGTGGAACGGGCCTCCCTGGGTGATGAGGAGGATGTACTCGTAAGAGGTGAGGAGGGAGAGGGTCTGATAGGCCGTGATGAACATGAGGGGCCAACGGATGAGGGGAAGGACGATATGCCGTACCTCCTGGAACCAGGAGGCGCCGTCCACCCGCGCCGCCCACAGGTAATCGCGGGGGATGGCCTTTATCGCCGAGGCGAAGATCAACATCCCCATGGACGCCCCGATGATCCCATTGGTGACGATGATCACGCCCCAGGGATACTCGGAGATCCAGGCGATGGGATTGAGCCCCATGGCGACCCTGAGTCCGTTCAAAAGTCCGTTCCGCGTGGGAGAGAGGATCCAGAGCCAAATGGCCGCGTACACCACAGGGGGCGTGAACCGGGGGAGGAGCCATAACGCCCTGAAGAAGAGCCCCACCCGTTCACTGATACTCGTCGTGAGGAGGGCCAATATGAGCCCGAAGGTGACGTTAAAGATCGCCAGTGTTCCGAAGGTATAGACGAGGGTGTTGACGAGAATCTTGGGGACGAGGAAGTCATCGCTCATGCGGAAGAAGTTCCCGAACCCGACGAAGTTCCACTGGAAGCGGTAATCCATGTTGGTGAACCCCATCACCGCGGTGATGACCACCGGGGCGAGGAAAAAGAGGAAGATGAGGAGAATCCCGGGGAGCAAAAACAAAAAGGCCTGAAAGTTGCCTTTGGTACGTCCGCTCTTCCTGGGAATCCTCGAAGATTTATTTCCCACGGCAAGGGATTATAAAAAGGCCCCGCCCCATTGAAAAGGGGCGGGGCCTCTCGTCCGGGTCTACGTCACTCGCGGATGATCACCTCGTCGCCGAGCTCGGTCTGCATGCGCTTGACGAAGTGCTCGAGGGCGTCCTCAGGGCTGAGAGCGCCGACCTCCACGGGGACGATGCCGTCGCGGAAGAGGGTCTCCCAATAGAATGGGGCCTTCGGATGGTTGGGGCTGAACCGCGCGAAGGGCGCGCACAGCTCGGACACGGTCTTGGCGAAGATGTCGGCGGCATAGGGAGCGAAGGAGAGCTGTGAGCGGCGGATCGCCAGGTGGCCGGACTGGAGCGCGTGGCGGGTGTTCAGATCAACCGCGGAGGCCAATGTGACGATCAGGAACGCGAGTTCCTTGTGCTGGGATGCGGCCGTGATCACGTGGACCAGCGGGTGGGAGACGGAGACCGGCTTCCCGCCCTTCTCCGCAGCGGGGATGGGAGCGAAGCCGATGTTCTCCCAGAGGTAGTCGAAGCTCTTGTTGTAAGGAGCGTGCTGCCATTCGGCGAAGTTCCAGGAGCCGCCGGTGAGATTGATGCCGACCTTGCCGCCGGAGAAGTTGGTGTGGATTTCGGGCCAAGAGATCTGGGACATGGCGCTCGGGGTGAGCTTGAGGTCCACGAGCTTCTTCATGAACCTGAAGAGGGCGAGGGTGGCGGACTTGTCCACCACGAGCTTTCCGGTCTCGGGATCGAAAAGCTCACCGCCGAAGGTGTAGATGAATTGGAACCAGTCGGTACCCGGAGTGGGTCGATGCCAGATGGCCATGGTCTCGTCCACGACGCCGGCTTCGAGGAGCTTTTGGCCGAGGGCCACGAGATCGTCCAGGGTGAACTCGCCGGCCACCACCTTGGCGGGGATGGACTCGATGAACTCCTCGGAGTACCCGGCGGCCTTGAGGAGGTCCTTGCGATAGTAGAACATGCGGGCCTCGGTGTCCTGCGGGATACCCCAAATCTTGCCCTTGTACGTGCAGGACTCCCAGAGGGCTGAGAAGAAGTCTTCATATACCTCCGGGTACTTGGCGATGAAATCATCCAAGGGGACGATATAGCCTGCCTCGGCATAAGGGCCGATGTCCTCGTGGCCGGTTACGATGATGTCCGCGATCTTCGCGGGATCACCGGACTGGAGGGCCAGGAGGTTGGCCCGCTTGTAATCGCTCCAGCTCGTGGTGACGAAGGTGGCCTCGATCTCGACGCGGACGTTGGCGCCGATGACCTCCAGGTACTTGTTCAACCTCTCGACGGCGGCCTCGAGGTTCAGTTTGCGGGTGATGGAAGGATCATCCGGACCGACGGTCCAAGCCTTGATGGTGATAACTTTGATCTCCTGTGCTGCTACAAGACCAGCCGCAAGCCCAAAGATCAGAAGTCCAAGTAGCAATTTACGCATAGCACTCCCCCCTTTTCAATTTAATTTATCGAAAAGAACGTTGATGTCGCTATCACCTCCCTAACCTGCAATAGCATTAAATATTTTATCGTTTTGTATGGATTCAGTCAACGGTAACCCTTTCTGCAAGGGGCAAATTGAGCGCAGAAAAATTTTTGCAAACGGTGGCAACTCAGCCGCGGCGGGCGAATTCCACCACCTCCTTTACCGGGGCCCACGCGAGGCCGATCACCTTATCGCCACCTCCGTAATAAACGAAGAATTCCTCGCCTCGTTGCACCACCCCGCAGACGAAAACTACGTGTGGAATGTCCCCTTCTCGCTCGTACTCCTCCGCCGGCTCGAGCACGAACTCGAGGGGGCGGGAGATGAGCCTCTCGGGGTCGTCCAAATCGAAGAGCGCCACTCCCATGCGGTACGTGCGTGCCCTATCAACCCCGTGGTAGAAAAGGAGCCAGCCCTCATCGGTCTTTATCGGCGGAGCTCCTGCCCCGATCTTCACCGCGTCCCAACACCCAGGACGCGGATACATCGCCTTTTTGTGGCCGTACCAGTGGACGAGGTCGTCGGAATAGGCGATCCAGATTTCTGGGACGATGCGGTGTAACAGCACGTACTTTCCCTTTACCTTCTCCGGAAAGATGACGGCGTCCTTGTCCTCGAATCCGGGGAGGATCACTCCGTGGCGTTCGAATTGGCGGAAGTCAACCGTGGACGCGAGGGCCACGTAGTTCCCCCTCTCGGAGAAGGCCCGCGCCGAGAGAGCGGTGTAGGTGATATAAAAGCGCCCCTCAAGAGCGGTAATACGGGGGTCTTCGCACCCGAAACGTTCGTAGGACTCCTCCGGTGAAAAGGCCGGCTCTGGGAAGCGTTCGAAGTGGACGCCGTCTTCGCTCACCGCGAGGCCGAGGCGTGAGATATAGCGCTCGTACTCCCCCACTGCCCGATAGAGCATGTACACCTTGCCTTTGTACTCCACCGCGCCGGGATTGAAGACGGCTTTTCTCTCCCAGGGGACATCTGGACGTGGTGTTAAGATAGGGTTTTCGGGACACCTACGGAGGAGTTCCATGGCCCCCACCTCTCAAGATGCTCTTCGCCAAATCCGGCCTATCCGTAGTAATCCCATAGAGGGCGTTGCCTAAACCACGGGCTTTCAACAACGCTTTCGGATTCTCCTCGTGCCAGAGGATGATCTTCAGGCCGGCATTGGTGAAATTATGCAGAAATCCTTTCAGCAGGAGTTTCAGAGGGTCCCCAAAATTTTCCCAGCAAGGGTGGACGAAAGTCGCCCCGAGCTCACGCGCTCTCTTCGCCCCTCCGATCTCGGGGCTTTCAAGCTGTAATGAAGTGGGAATATCCAGCCGCTTCTGAAACTGCTGTAGGAATCGGTCGTCGCTGGAAGCGACAATGAGATCGGTTGTTCTCCTCCGCCTAAGCGTCCACACCAGAGGTTCCAGTGCTTCCGCCTCTTTTACATCCAAATAGAGTGGAGTCTCGCCGCTGATGTCCATGGCCTCCTCGAGGGTGAGGAGTTTCTCCCCGTTTTTGAGGCGCACACCCCCGATCTCCCTGAAGCGGTGCTCTCGCAAGAGGCCCTTTCCAGTGGTCGTGCGCTCTAGGGATTCGTCGTGGAGGACTACGAGTGTGTTGTCAGCCGTTATTCGGACGTCCAGTTCAATCCGGTCGGCCCCGAGGCGCCGGGCTAACGTTATCGCCTCGCGTGAGTTCTCCAGCGCATAGGCCGAGGCCCCACGGTGCGCAATGATCTCCATGCCGAATGGCCAAAGTTTAACGCGCTCTTTTTCAAAGGGAAAGGTTCAGAGCGACTACCTGGCGCACATCGGGACGGGGCCTTGAGCCCTCTTGGCAAAAGGATACACTGGACAAGAGTGACGATGGTGGAGAAGCGAGTGTACTCCTGGGACGAAGGGGCTGAGGATCACGAAGTGGACATTCTCGGGCTTTATCTCGCCGAGGTCGCCCGCATTCCGCCCCTCTCCCTGGAGGAGGAACGGGAGCTGGCTCGTCGCATGCGCGAGGGGGACATCGAGGCGCGCAACCGCCTGATCCTAGCGCACCTCCGGCTCGTGGTCTCCATCGCGCGGGAATACGGAGACACGGGCCTTGACCTCCTCGACCTCATTCAAGAGGGAAATATCGGCCTCCTCGAGGCGGCGGCGCGGTTCGACCCCGAGAAGGGCTTCCGCTTCTCCACCTACGCGCGGTGGTGGATCCGCCAGGCGATCGGGGCGGCCATCGAGCGCCAGTCGCAGTTGATCCGTATTCCCGCGTACCTCTTCCGAGCCCTGGTCCGCTGGGCTAAACTCAAGGCGAGTTTCGGCGACGAGAACATCGCCGAGACCGTAGATACCATCTCTTATCCCGGTCTCACGGTGGAGAGGCTGCGGGAGCTTGAGCGCACCATCGGGGAAGTGATCTCCCTGGACATGCCAGTCGGGGCCGACGGGGAGGAGACGTTGGACGACCTCGTGGCCGACGAAGAGATGCCCACCACCGAGAAGCTCGCCCTACAAGAGCTCATGCGAGAGGAACTGCTCGAGCTCGTGGCCCAACTCCCGCCCAAGGAGGCCCTGGTAGTGCGGCTCCGTTACGGACTCGAGGGCGCGAAGCCCCAGAGCTTGGCCGAGGTGGCTCGGGTATTGGGTGTCTCCCGCGAGCGGGTGCGCCAGCTGGAGAAACAGGCCCTCAAGCGCCTCAAGGCCTGGACATCAGAGGCCCTGGAATATTATCGTCGGCTCGTCAGCGCCTGATTACTCCGGTCTCCCTTGTCAGTTCGATGGCACATTGAAAAGGGGCATGTCGATTCCAAATATCGTTGCGAAGGAGGTTCAAACAGAGAGGTTCGAACGGAAGGGCGTTTTCAGCTGGGCCGAGCTTCTCACGGCCGACGTAGAGGCAACGAAGGGGTTTTATCGATAAGGTCCTTGGCTGGGAGTTTTCCCAGAGCGATATGGCCGATTCCTCCTACACCCTCATCAAGGTAGAGGGAGTCAAGGTGGGAGGGATCATGAAAATGCCCCCCAAACGTGCCCCCCAGGTACTCCGTCCCATTGGATGGTCTATGTCACAGTGAAGGATGTGGACGAAGTGGCGCGTCAGGTAGAGGAGAACGGGGACAGGTACTCCTTCCTCCCGCCGATATCCCTGACGTGGGCCGGTTCTGCGTCTTCCAGGCTCCTCAGGGCGCAGTGATAAGCGCCATCCAATACACACGGGATAGGCTGAGGCAGTTAGTTTAGGGGTCATAGTTTTGAGTACAGCATCGGACCCTATTCCTCACTGCCCAAGGTCTGGAGGTGACGCATTGAACCGTAGAGGGAGACCAGTCTTTCGAACTCGGTGGGGTCATAGAAGTGGCAGCGGCCGGCGGTGAAGGCCACCGCTACCTCCACACAGAACCGTGCCGCCAACTCGAGATCGATGACCTGGTTGGCCCCGGTGGCACACCCCGGGACCGGGACGGCGGCGGTCGTGGCCACCCCCACTACCGGGGCCGAGGTCGCGGTCGAGGGTTGCATGATGCTGTTTATGTGGTAGAGCCCGTTCCCATATGGGGTGATGTCCTGGGTGGTGATAGGGAGGACCGCTGGAGGTTCATTGGTGACGTAGCGCATGATCTCGAGGAGGTCCTCGCTCACCCGGAGGATGTACCCCTCCTTCACAGTGGGGGTAATGGCGAAGCCGCGGCGGTTGAGGACCCAGTTTCCCTTCGTGGTATCGATGGATAGGATCGCCTCCATTCGGGGGTCGACTTCGTGGCGGTTCATGGTGGCCATGTCCACCGGCGCGCCCATGAAGGGCACGGGCTCATGGGGGATGACCGGTGCCCGGGGACAGACGTGGGTGGCGACGATCACCTCCCCGTCCAGTGCATCACCTCGCATCCGCATGCGGGCGAGCTTCGCAGCGCAGGCCAGCGCCACGATCGCACCGTCGGCGTCGGAGACGAGCCCTATCCTCTCAGGCCTTGCTCCCACGCCCCCAAGGCGGCCGACGATCCCCAGGGTCGGGCCCGATGTCCGGTGTGGGACGACTCGGACCTTCACGAAATCGGTTCCGCCCTTCTCCCCCTGGATACGCGTCACCTCCACTTCTCCGTATTCGAGGCCTTTTTCGATGAGCCACTCCCGGACGGCCTCGCCGTTCACGTCCGCCCTCTCCAAGAGCTCCATCGCCTCCATGACCTCTCGCAACATCACCCCTCCTTCAAAAACGCGAAGGATTTCGGGGGCAGGCGGATCTCCCCTCGATGACGCTCCCCGCTCAGGAGGTCCGAAGCGGGACACGCTAGGTGAAAAGAGGCCGTTTCTTCTCCCGCGTTGAGGAAAAAGAAAAGCTTTTCGCCCGCAAACTCCCGTTCGATGAAGAACGCCCGACCCTTGGCATCGCCGAATTTTACGTCGCCACGCCTGAGCGTTGGTTCCTCCTTTCGAATCCTTATCAGCGTACGGAAGAGCTCGCGTAGCTCTTCGTCCCACTGCCCGCGATCCCAGGGGAAGCATCGGCGGCAGTCGGGATCTTCGCCCCCCTCCAGTCCCACCTCGTCACCGTAATAGATTGCCGGCGCACCGGGGAGGGAAAAGATGGTAGCCACTATTAGGGCGACTTTTCGCCGATCGCCTTCACATAGGGTAAAGATACGGGGCTTGTCGTGGCTTCCGATCAGGTTGTAGCAGGCGAAGAAGTTCTCCGGCGGGTAACTCCCCCAGAGCCCCTTCGCGTAGGCGCGGAACTGCGCGGCATCCCATGACTCCCAGGCGATGAAGTACACCAAACCTTCCCACAGTCTGTAATTCATTACCCCATCCAGAGCCCCGTACTTGAACCATGCTGCGGCGAGCCCCATCACCTCGCCCAGGATGTAGGCCTCGGGGTTCACGCTCTTGGCAGCATCACGGATCTCACGGACGAAATCAGGCGATATGTGTTCCACCGCGTCCAGGCGCCACCCGTCGATCTCGTACTCGCTTAACCAGTGGCGTACCACCGAGAGGAGGTACTCCCGTACCGCTGGGTTTTTGTGGTTCCATTCCGGGAGTGTTTTTACCCCGGCCCAGCAGTCGTAGTTAGGAACGGGTTCTTGTATTACCCCCTCTCCGTGGATCATGAACCAGTCCCAATAAGGTGATGCCTGGCCCCGCCGAAGGACGTCCTGGAAAAAGGGGTGTTCGTCGCCACAGTGGTTAAAAATCCCGTCCAGAATGACCCGGATCCCACGGCGGTGGGCCGCTTCGACCAAGGCTAAGAGAGCTCCGTTCCCACCCAAGTGTGGGTCCACCTCGAAGTAGTCAGCGATGTCGTACTTGTGGTTGGAGGGAGCCGTGAAGATCGGGTTGAGATAGAGGGCGTTTACCCCCAGTTCCTCGAGGTAGTCCAGAGACTCGATGATCCCATAGAGATCGCCGCCGAAGAAAGACTTCCTGTCCGGGTGATCGCCCCAGGGCCGGGTGTCCGGCGGATCGTTCCCCGGGTCGCCGTTTTTGAACCGGTCGGGAAATATCTGGTAGAAGATGGCATCCTTGACCCACTCCGGAGGTTTGAGCATCACTGTCATCGCTTCCCCCAGATTGAAAAGACCACAACTAAGCCCAAGGGTTTACGCCTTTCCCAAAGTGCACGCACGGGCATAAGCCCGCGCCGCAAGGCCAGGTTCTGAAAAGGAGCATACTTCAAGGAGGATGTCATGACCAAGCAACTCTTGTGATTCGACGCTGTTAGGTCTCATAATGGGGAACCGGTGGCAGCCTTTGGTCGCCGGCATAAATTCTCTCTTTCTGGGGATCGGCCCTTCGTCCCTGAGCGCACGTTCATGCCATTACCCAACGAGACATCATCTATTTGGGTGTAAAGTGATTACATATGCTAAACGAGACAATCACGGGTTGATATAATCGCCCGAAGGGAAAGGAGGGGACGAAGGGGATTAGGGACTGAAGGCGTAGGGATCTGGTGATGTTCAGCACTTACCTCTTAATCCTTAATCCCTAGCCCGAAAATGAGAATACTGGTAACTGGCGGTTGTGGCTTCATCGGCTCCAACTTCATCCGGTATGTGTTGCGCGAACACCCCGATTGGACCGTGATAAACCTCGACAAGCTCACCTACGCGGGCAACCTCGCCAACCTCGCCGACGTCGAGGCCAAATACGGCCTCTCCAGCCTATCCCGTAATCCCGAATCCCGTGGCCCACGGTACTTCTTCATCAAGGGCGACATCTGTGATCGGGAGCTCGTCGATGCCATCTTTTCCGGGGAGTATTTCTCGCACCGAGATTTGCCGCTTGATCCCGAATCCCTGATCCCCGATGCGGTCGTAAACTTCGCCGCCGAATCCCACGTCGACCGGAGCATCCTCGATCCGAGCCCCTTCATCGGGACGAACATCAAAGGGGTGCAGGTACTATTAGAGGCCGCCCGCACCCACTGGCTGCCCCATAATCCCGGATCCTCACCCCCTAAGAGGCTTATCCAGATCTCCACGGATGAGGTATACGGCTCCTTGGGCGAGACCGGGTTGTTCACCGAGGAATCGCCCCTCAAGCCCAACTCTCCCTACGCCGCGAGCAAGGCCGCGGCGGACCTCATCTGTCGGGCATACCACAAGGCCTACGGCGTCCCGGTGATCGTCACCCGGAGCTCGAATAACTACGGGCCATACCAGTTCCCCGAGAAGCTCATCCCCCTCATGATCCGCAACGCGCTTCATGGCGAGCCGTTGCCCGTCTACGGGGAGGGAAAGAACGTCCGCGATTGGCTCTATGTGGAGGACAACTGTCGGGCGATCGAGCTCGTCCTCCAAAGAGGCCGGGTTGGCGAGATCTACAACATCGGCGGCGGCTGTGAGAAGAGGAACATCGAGGTCGTCCAACTTATCTGTGACATCCTGAAAACTCACCCCAAGACCCAGCACCTAGAACCTGAGATCAAATTTATCGAGGACCCCCGCGGCGCGGCCCACGATTTTCGGTACGCCCTCGATTGCGCGAAGATCAGGGAGGAGCTCGGTTGGGAACCCGAGGTGAATTTCGAGGAGGGTCTCCGGCGGACGGTGGAGTGGTACCTGGAGAATAAAGAGTGGGTCGAGAGCGTGATCACGGGGGAATACAAGGAATACTATCAGAAAATGTACAAAGCATTGTGACTTTTGTTCAGCCTCTTTGGGACAACGGAGCTCTCCGTAGATCTCCGACCAGGTGGAAGGGGTCGTAAGAGGGAGTATCAATTAACAGAAGGCATGGTGCCCCAGGGGGAGCCATGTATAGTGGGCAGCACAACGAGAGAATAAAGGAGCATCGTGTATGGGCTCTTGGATGAGGGGTCTTACAAGGATCATACGTTACAGAGAGCTGGTACGGAATCTAGTTGCTAAGGATTTAAAAGTGAAATATCGGGGTTCGGTTTTGGGACTTCTCTGGTCCCTGCTAAACCCCCTGGCCATGATCGTAGTCTATTCTCTGGCTTTTCAATACATACTCAGGATCCCGCTGGAGAACTATCCCCTCTTCCTCATCACCGGGATCATTCCCTGGAACTTCTTCTCGGGGGCAGTAATTGCCTCCTCGGAAGCGATAATCGGCAATGCCAACCTGTTGAAGAAGGTCAAATTCCCATTGGAAATCCTTCCGTTCGCAACGATTCTGTTCAACTTCGTCCAGCTACTATTCGCCCTGTTGGTCTTTTTTCCCGCTGTCTTTTGGTTCAAGACCGGGGTGACACCGCTGATTCTTCTCTACTTGCCTGTTCTCGCGTTGCAATTCCTCTTCACATTAGGGGTGGCCTTTTTCCTTTCCTCCATTACTCCTCGGTACCGAGACGTACGGCACTTGACCGAGGTAGCCCTTATGGTCCTCTTTTGGCTTACGCCCATCATCTATTCCATCTCTATGGTCCCAGGGAAACTCCAGCCTCTCATCAAGGCGAACCCGTTAACCGCTTTCATCACCGTCTATCAGGACATAATCTATTGGGGGAGGCTCCCCAGCACAGAGATGTTGATCTCTATGGTGCTTTGGACGGGTCTTTCCCTAGGAGTGGGATATAGTCTGTTCCGACGGAGACAGCGCGTTTTCGTGGAGGAGCTGTAGACATGACGAAGCTCATCGTCGAAGTGCAAGACCTTTGGAAGAGCTTCTATATTCGCCACAACCGAAATGACTCCCTCAAGGAACGTTTCATTTCCCTGTTCGACGGACGACGGCGAGAACGACGGGAGGTATTCTGGGCCCTCAAGGGCGTGAACCTGGAAGTGGCCCAGGGAGAGATGGTGGGCATCATCGGTCCCAATGGATCCGGAAAGAGCACGTTGCTCCGTGTTATCGCGGGGATACTTCGACCGACCAAAGGCTCGGTTACCGTCCGCGGCTCCGTTGCGCCGCTCATCGAAATCGGGGTGGGCTTTCACCCTGAGCTCACCGGCCAGGAGAATATTTATCTAAATGCCTCCTTGTATGGCCTCACGCGGAAGGAAATCGATCGGATCTACGACGAAGTGGTTGAGTTCTCCGGGCTCGAGGATTTTATTGACGTCCCGGTCAAGAATTACTCGACAGGGATGTACATGCGCCTTGGGTTTGCGATCGCCATCCAACTGGATATGGACATCCTCCTGGTGGATGAGGTCCTAGCGGTGGGCGATGAGGCGTTCCAGAGGAAATGCTTGGCCAAAATGCAGGAGTTCAAAGAGAGGGGAAAGACCATCCTGTTTGTTTCACACGCACTTGAGCTTGTGAGCGAATTATGTGACCGGGCATATCTCCTTGTGAACGGCCAGGTAATTCTGGAGGGGGTGGCTAGGGAAGTGGTCGCTTGCTATCATAGGGGCCAGATCCCGATACGGCATGAATAAACAACGATTCCATAAGCAGAATGGACTGACTGGACATGTGAATCTACTCGCACATCCGATCTGTTTTGCTGACCCCAAGCGCCTTACGCCGCACTCGGCATGGCATGAGCACATCCCATTCACGATGTTCTTGGTCGACGTTCTGCGTCCCAAGGTAGTTGTTGAGTTGGGGACTCAGTATGGCGATTCCTACTGTGCCTTCTGCCAAGCGGTCAAGGAACTCGGCCTGGACACGCGCTGCTATGTCGTCGATACCTGGCGAGGGGATCCACATGCGGGCTTCTACGGGCCCGAGGTCCTCGCGGATTTACGTGCCCATCATGACCTGTTTCTAATTTTCAGATTAATATCCAAAGGAAGTGGAGACAAAGATTTTGTAAATGTACACGGAGAAATTGAAGGCCCCCTGTCACGAGTAAATGCACAATATAATTTTAATATAAGGCTTATAATTAGGAAAGGAAAGGGCATTCTGAGATGAAGTTTGCAGATCTGTTTAGCTCTCTTCCGAATTTGCTTGAAACAAAACCCTGTCGCTATGGAGTCCTATCGTACTTTAAATCAGACACAGTTATCGGGCGTTCATTAAGAGAATATGGAGAGTGGGCTCAGCATGAAATCGATCTCCTTTTAGATTTTATCAAGCCAGGTGATACAGCCATCGATGTAGGTGCTTTCATTGGAACACATACGCTCGCTTTTGCGCAATGCGTGGGAGAATCAGGTTTAGTATATGCCTTCGAGCCAAATCCAATTGCTTATAAAGTACTAGAGCTCAATATTCGACAGAATGGCCTCTTGAATGTGAAGCTATTCAATGTGGCTTTATCTAATAAATATGCAGATATAAATATATATGAAATTCCTTCCGAGTTATTGAGTAATCCAGGCGCGTTTTCTTTGTATACTGTCCAAAAAAACAATAAAATTAATTTATTTGCAAATGGGATTTCTGTGAAAATGAAGCGTCTCGACGAGTTTGAAATACCGAGATGTCGATTAATAAAAATTGATGTTGAGGGGATGGAGGTTGAAGTACTCGAGGGTGCACGAGGTTTACTGCATCAATGTCGTCCTTTGATTTATACAGAATGCCTTTCTATTGACAAAGGGGCACGAATAATATCACTCCTAGAAGAAGAAGGGTATAAGGTTTTTGCTCACTGTGTTATGGCTTACAATGTTAATAACTTTAGGAAGAATACAGAAAATTTTTTGGGCAGCGCTCGAGAAGTAAATCTTTTTTTCATTCCCGGAGAAGAGATTTCCAAATGCCGAGAACAGTTCAAAAAATATCAAGAATTAATTCCTCTGAATACTTTGGATGACTTGGTGCTAGTTCTTCTACGAAAACCCCAATATAAATATGAAGTACTTGCTAACGCCAGTGCCGCATGCATTATTGGGAATGAGTTTTGGATCAATGAACCAGAACTTATTCGGTTAAGATCCAAACTAAGCGGGCAAAAACTAGCTTTGGAAAGGCTCCAAGCGGAGAAGCGGGAGTTGGAAACCCGAGCCGATCAACTTCATCAGGAACTAATTAAACACGAGCAGATCATCGCTCAGCTCCAAGCGGAGAAGCGGGAGTTGGAAACCCGAGCCGATCAACTTCATCAGGAACTAATTAAACACGAGCAGATCATCGCTCAGCTCCAAGCGGAGAAGGGGGGGTTGGAAAAGCGGACCGATCAACTTCAGCGGCAGTTGACGTCTATTTACCACTCAAAAAGTTGGAAGATAATAACCTTTTTGAGAATTATTTATGCTAAGATATCAAGAATCACAGCAATCATGTTAAAACCCCTAATAAAGTACCTACTGCCAAAGGAGATTTCTATAACCCTACCGGACGGTGGACTTAATGATATCCGTTGTTTCCTGGAAAGAACACAGATCTCAGACGAAGGAATTCTTCTTGTTGGTTGGTTATTCCACGAGCTTAAGGGAATATCAAAAATTTATTTGCTTGTTGAATCACGCGGAAGGAAGGAGCGGTTTATAGGCCAATATGGCCAAGAGCGAATGGATGTTTACCGAGTGTTTCCGAACGAGAAGGCTAAGAAAAGTGGATTTATAATAAGAGCTCCACTGAAGCAAAAAGGAAAGATCTTACTCACCCTCGAAATTCAATTTTGTGATGGCTCCATTCAAAAAATCCCCCTAGGTAAAGTTAGGTTCCATTCCTATCATTTACCCACCTCGCTACTCAGGTTAATGCGGAGAATTAACATGAGAAACATAAGGAAAGTCTTATATCATATACGAAACGGTAATTGGCGTTACCTCATAAATTTACTTAAAATGGAGTTAAGCTCTGCAAGACAAAAACAAAAAACAACTTCATTAAGCGAAGTTCTATCCATGATTGCTGAAAAACCCTGCCCCGTAAAATCACTAGGGACTGAAATTGACATCATTATTCCAGTCTATAATGGATTAGAACATTTAAAAAAACTCCTTCAAAGTTTGCTCAAGAACACAAGTGAGCCATATCGTCTGATACTCATTGACGATTGTAGTTCAGACCCTAGAGTTTGGCCTTATCTTAAAGAAGTGGCCAAAAGACGACGAAATACGGTCTTATTAAGGAATGATGTTAACAAAGGTCTTCCTGCAACAATCAATTTGGGTATTCAACACACACGTAATCACTTCGTAATCCTTAATACGGATGTTGAACTCCCACCTGGTTGGCTAGAACGTTTAATGTATCCTATATTACATTTTAAAAATGTTGCTAGCACAACACCTTTCACAAATTCAGGAACTATATGCAGTTTCCCTAAATTTTTAGCAGACAATAAGCTTATCGATGAACTCTCGGTTGAAGAAATCGACGCCTTCTTTGCCCGAGTTAAAGTCGATATAGAAAACGTTGTCGATCTTCCGAGTGGGGTTGGTTTTTGCATGGGGATGAACAAAGATGTAGTTAACGAAATTGGTGGTTTTGATGCAGAGACTTTTGGCAGAGGTTATGGAGAAGAAAATGATTGGTGTATGCGGGCGCGATATAAAGGATACAAGCATTTATTGGTGCCCAATTTATTTGTTTATCATAAACATGGGGCAACGTTTGATAGTAAAGAACGGCGCAAATTAATGGAACGCAATTTAAATCTTCTTGCGAAAAAACATCCCGAATACTTTTCTCTGGTAGAAAAGTTTATTACAGAAGATCCAGTTGGCCCCATCCGAGACCTGTTATTTCTGTTAATTGCTTGCCGTCAAAATGCAGTTCTAATCTTTGACCATGAGTTAGGCGGAGGTGCCAATTTATACCGAAATCAATTGATTGAAAAGGTGCTTAAACAGGAAAGCGCTATTTTACTATACACTGAACATCCATGGGAGTTAAAACCACGCCTTCGTTGTTACTATAATGATCACTCTGTAGAATTTAATGTATCCAGTTTGGAAGAACTACGAGATCTGGTAAAGCGTATTGCGGTAACAAAAATCTTTTACAACAACATGGTTTCATACACATCACCACTTCAAGTTCTTGACTTGATAAGAGAATTAAGACAATTAAAAAAAGCTAGGTTAATTATGGCTATCCATGATTATTATCCCGTGTGTCCATCTTACAATCTTATTAACAACAAAGGTATTTTCTGCGGGATTCCCCAAAATATTCGGCAATGTGAAGAATGCTTAACGCATAATAAATATGTTGAGATGTTGCCCACAAAAGATATCAAAGCATGGAGAATCGCATGGGAGCGCTGTCTTACAGAAGCAGATGTCATCCTTTGTTTCTCTCAGAGTTCAAAAAAGCTTCTTAAACATGCGTACCCTAAACTTGATGACTCAAAATTTAGAGTTCGTCCTCATCAAGTTCAAGGTATAATTGATCGGAGACCCAACCTCGATTTTAATTCGGGCCTTCGTATCGGCGTTGTTGGATCTATTAACTATGCTAAAGGCGCAAAAATTATAGAGGACATAGCTAAACTAATAGAAAAACGGGAATTAAACGCAAAAATTTATGTAATCGGTGAATATAATGGGAATATACGAAAGAAAATCATTCACGTGACAGGTCCATATCGCCGCGAAGAACTGCCAGACATTATTGAGCAAACAGGTGCCAACGTGTTTTTCGTGCCCTCGATCTGGCCTGAGACGTTTTCTTATGTTACAGAAGAACTTATGATGATGAATGTCCCTTTGGCCGTATTTAATATTGGTGCGCCTCCAGAACGTGTTTCGCAATATCCCTTAGGAAGGATTATTCCCGAGATAAATCCAGAGGTAGCTCTTAATACTCTAATTGAACTCTATCAAGAAATGAGAAGGTTAACTATATATTAAAATAGCAAAAGGAGTGATTTTTTCTAATGAGTTGCTACTGCTCATAAAACCTTGCTTTTTGTTGCGTTTTAAAGAATGCAATTTCTGGATTGGGATAAAATTATGGAAAGAGGGAATCGGCTAAAGCTAAAACCAAAAGTCACTGTAATAGTGATAAATTGGAACGGGCGAGAGTTTCTTTCAACTTGCCTAAAATCACTGAATAATCAGACTTGGAAAGATTTCGAGATATTGTTGGTTGATAATGGATCTACTGATGGTTCCCCCGAGTTTGTCGCCGAAAACTTCCCACGCATAAAGGTTATTAAATTAAAGCAAAACCAAGGGTTTTGCAAAGCAAGTAATATTGGGATAGCTCTAGCAAATGGTGAATACATTGTTTTATTAAACAATGATACTGAAGTTGCTCCTCACTGGTTGGAGGAGCTCGTCAAGGCCTTGGACGAACACCCGGAAGTGGGCTTCTGTGCTTCCAAAATAGTCCTTCAGGGTGCTCCCCACCTCGTCGACAGCGTGGGTGATGCTTACTCCATTGCCGGATCCGCACGAAAGATCGGCCATCTCGACTTCGCCTTGAAAGAGAAGTATCGACGCCCCAAGTTCGTCTTCGGAGCGTGTGCCGGGGCGGCTATTTATCGACGTTCGATGTTGGAGGATATAGGCCTGTTCGATGAGGACCTCTTCATCGCCCAGGAGGACGTAGACCTCAGCTTCCGTGCACAACTCAAAGGTTACAAGTGCTTATACGTGCCTACAGCCTTGGTCTATCACCGACTCAGCGCTACCCTCAAGACTTATAGCACGGAGTACGTTTATTATGGCCACCGCAACTTGGAATTCGTTTACTTAAAGAATATGCCCCTTCCCCTGCTCTTGCTCACATTTCCCCTACACGTACTCGACGTCTTCCTTTCATTTTGCTTTTTCTGTGCGATAGGGAAGGGGGGAGCGTTCCTGCGGGCGAAACGTGACGCACTTAAGGCGCTGCCCCACGTGCTCAAAAAGAGAAGGGAAATTCAAAGGGGGCGCACCGTTTCACCAATATACATATTCTCGCTTCTGGATAAGTCGTGGCCATGGTATAAGCTCAAGCGTCTATGGAAAACCGGAGGAGGCAAGGCGAGCTGACTCGACCGGACGTCTCCATCGTCGTTGTGAACTTCAACTCCGGTAAGCTGCTGCGGCGGTGTTTAGAGTCCGTCTTTCAGAGGCTAAAAGGCCTTTCCGTAGAAGTTGTTGTGGTGGATAACAATTCATTGGATGGCAGTCCCCAGATGGTGGCTCAAGAATTCCCCACGGTGAAATTAATCCTCAACGACACAAATCTGGGGTTCGCCCGTGCGGTAAACCAGGGCATTCGCGCCTCCAGAGGACGCTATGTACTGATCATCAATCCAGATGTGGTGTTCTTGAACGGTGGTTTCAAGGAACTGATCCACTACATGGACTTAAATCCTCGGGTGGGCATCGCCGGTCCCAGAGTATACGACGACGAGACGAAAAGAAGTGTCCAGCTCTCCTGTCGCCGCTTTCCCTCACCTATGAACTACCTGTTCAGCCGTTATTCTCTGCTCACCAGGTTGTTCCCGAACAACCCTTTCTCCCGGAGGTTCTTGCTCACCGATTGGTCCCACGACGCTATCCGACAAGTCGATTGGGTGTCGGGCTGTTGCATGTTGGTGAGGAGGGAGCTCTTGGGGGAACTGGGACTGCTCGACGAAGGTTATCCCCTGTTCTTTGAGGATGTGGACCTATGCTTTCGCGCCCGCAATGCGGGATGGGAAGTGGTCTACTTCCCCGAAGCGGAAATCGCCCATTTCGTGGGAAGTGTACGAGCCCAGATGCCGTTCCGAAATGTTATAAAACGACACCAGGGTCTATGGCGTTTCTATAGAAAGTTCTATTGCAGACATAAAATTGCAGCTCCGTTCGTTTTCCTCCTCATTTATCTGCGAATGGTGTACCTGCTCTTTGTGATATTTTTCAAGCGGTATGCCCCGTTCTTTCTCGACCTCGTATTGATCCAATGCGCTCTAGCCCTTTCCTACCTGGCCCGGTCCATTGTGGAGTTCCCCTGGTTCGAGCGAGCAGTACGGTCTTATCTGAGCGTTGCCCCATGGTATACAGGCGTACAGCTCTTTCTTCTCTACGTGTTCGAACTCTACGAGCCCGCTCGTTCACGGTATCGTGACTACCTGGACATCCTCCCGCGGGTGGTAAAGGCCGTCTCGCTTGGAACGGTGATGTTGGTGTTTATCGCCTTTTTCTCCCGAGAGTTCTATTTGCCCCGGTCCATCGTGCTGCTCGGCTGGTTGTTCAATGTACTTCTCCTCACCGGTTGGCGATGGGGCCACCTATGGATTTCCCAACGCCGCCGGTCGCCCAAAAGGGTCTTGATCTACGGCACGGGTGCTCTGGCAGAACTGGTCAGAGACGAGATATTACGGCGGCCCGCCCTGAAGTTATCGCCGGTCGGGTTCGTGCGCTCTCCGGCAGAGCCGGAAACCAGCAGAGTGGAGCCCATCCTGGGGACCCTGGGGGACTTCCAGCACCTCATCCGTGAGAAAAACGTGGATGAGGTTATATACGCCCCGGATAAGCGGTCCAATGAGGAACTGCGGGTTCTCGTAGAGCAATGCGAGCAGGTGCGGGTGGATGCTCAGATCGCGCCGGACCTGTTTGAGATAGTGACAGGGAGAGTGCACCTCGAGCACTTCGGTCTCCCCTTCCTGGACCCGGTGACAATCGCCTCACACCGTGCTTATCTCAGGCTCAAGCGTCTTTTCGATGTAGCAGCGTCCTGCTTGGTGCTGATCTTTCTCTCTCCGTTGATGGCCCTGATCGCTTTGGCGATCAAGCTCGATTCCCCTGGGCCGGTGCTCTTTCGCCAGCGGCGAGTGGGGAAAGACGGGAAGGAGTTCACCCTCTACAAGTTCCGGACCATGTCCGGGGAGCCGGAAACGCCGGATGAAATGCTCGAGGAAGACCTTGCACGCCTTACTTCAGTGGGACGCTTTCTGCGGTTGACCCGATTAGACGAATTGCCACAGCTATTCAACGTGTTGAGGGGAGAGATGTCCCTAGTGGGGCCGCGAGCCGAATGCGTAGCCCTTGCTCGGAAGATGGCCCGAGAGATCCCCTATTTCGAGGAACGGCTCCGAGTTCGGCCTGGTATGACCGGCTGGGCCCAGGTGGAGTTCAAATACACGACATCCGTTGAAGAGTACAGGAGGAAGTTGCAGTATGATCTTTACTATATAAAGAACATGTCTTTCTCTCTCGACATAATAATCTTGGTAAAAACGCTGTGGGTGGTGCTCACCGGAAAAGGTGCGCGTTAACTTGAAGCAACCCAGCGGTTTTGTCTCCTTTCAAGTCATCGTAGGATCAGCAATTTGTACACCCCAAGGTTCTGCCAGTTCCCAGAGATTTTCGCTTCAACCACGTACAGGTAGACTCCATTGGGCAGTGGGCGTCCCGTTAGATCTTCGGCTTCCCAGGCGAGGATGTTCCCCCCGGCTTCACTTTGCCAGACCAATTCCCCGGCGAGGTCGTAGACCCTTACCCGGATGGCCTGGACTTCCGGCTCTCCGACCACGCTGAACGTCACGCTCTTTTCCCTACGCAACGGGTTGGGGGTGCAACTCACCTGTAGAACTTCATTACGCGCAGATGCAGCTGTAGACAGCAGCGAATTGGCTGAAGTTCCATCGCCATCCCAGTCGCCGGCTATGGGAATCCAGTTGGGCATCCCATAGACGAAGGTGATGTCGGCGAACCCTGTGGTGTTTGTGTTCCTGAGGTAAAAGGTGGCGGTGTCGGGATCGTAAACCCCGATGGTGTCCACTCCGTCGCCGTTCCAATCGCCAGCGATGGGGATCCAGTTAGGCGCGCCATAGACGAAGGTGATGTCGGCGAACCCTGCGGTGTTTGTGTTCCTGAGGTAGAAGGTGGCGGTGTCGGGATCGTAAACCCCGATGGTGTCCACTCCGTCGCCGTTCCAATCGCCAGCGATGGGGATCCAGTTAGGCGCGCCATAGACGAAGGTGATGTCGGCGAACCCTGCGGTGTTTGTGTTCCTGAGGTAGAAGGTGGCGGTGTCGGGATCGTAAACCCCGATGGTGTCCACTCCGTCGCCGTTCCAATCGCCAGCGATGGGGATCCAGTTAGGCGCGCCATAGACGAAGGTGATGTCGGCGAACCCTGCGGTGTTTGTGTTCCTGAGGTAGAAGGTGGCGGTGTCGGGGTTGTAGACCCCGATGGTATCGATTCCATCGCCATCCCAGTCGCCGGCAATGGGAATCCAGTTGGGGATTCCGTAATTGAAAGTGAGGTCGGCGACGCCGGCGGAGTTTGAGTTCCTCAAGAAGAAGGTGGCCGCTGCGGGATCGTAAACCCCGATGGTATCTATCCCTCCTTCAGTGGCAATGATATCTATATACGTTGTCCACGTACCGTAGTTGGTGCCTCCCCAGGTAAGCTTGATAGCATCAACGTAGGTCCCTGGTTCAGTACATTTGAATTGAGGATGAGCTTCCCAGATCTCCCCCTGGTGGAGTTCTCCAATTGCATACCCAGTGGTTCCGTCCACAAGCTCGATTTGGGGATACATCGGTTCGAGTGTCACGTACGCACCAGAGACATAGAATTCCGTGATCTCCCAGCTCAGGTTCAGGGTGAAGGGCACACCGACGTTAACCGTGATCGTGGTGCCCTTCGGCAGCTCGGCCGGCGTCGGTTCTTCTCCTCCAGTTGAGGCGGCGACGCTTTTCCCACTTGATGCAGTGACACTCCAGGTGCGGGTCCCTGCGGGAGTGGCGTCCATGAGGACCTTACAATATCCATAATAAGTTTGGGTGCCACCACCGGGGACCAAGGCCCCCAGCACACTGATCGTCCAATCGCCCGGAGTAGGGTTCTCAACGATTATGCGCTCCACCGTGTCCACTCCGGAAGTAGAACTGTACTGATAAGGAGAGGAGGCGGGCCCAACGTACAAATCCAGGTCGTTGACGATGGCGGGATTGGCAAGTGGACTTCCGGGAGGGTCCCACCAGACCAAGGTCACGATGATCTTCTCGGCACCTTGCGGGACCGTGAAGCTGTGTGCCGCTTCATCGCCTTCGGAAACCGAGCCTGTAAATAGGAACTGATCTGCTTCCCATGGATTTTGATACAACATATCGCGAGCTGAGGGAACTTTCCCCCATCCATAGGGGTAATCCGTTTGTCCATCCTTGGCGCTCAGGTCGATTGGCGAGGCCACCAACGCCGCCTTGATGGCTGCGGCAGGCCGATCCGGGTATACGGATCTATATAGGGCGGCCAAACCTGTCACATGGGGTGTGGCCATACTTGTACCCCGGTAACTGGCCCAGGTGTTGTCATACGTGGGCCCGGCGATCCACGCGCCGGGAGCCACCACGTCCGGCTTGACACGACCGTCCTGGGGCCCGATGAGATTGTTCATCGCCGAAACAAGGTCCGCTTCCGCCGCGGTGGATGCGTCCACGGTGGGGGGGCAGACGAAGCTGCCACTGCCATCGTGGATCGCTCCGACAGCCACCACATTCTTGGCGAGTGCCGGCGAGTTCATATAAGAGTCGTCGGGATAATTGCCATTGGCGAACAGGAGGAGGACATCGGGATGGTCGACGGCATATTGGTCTACGGCGGCTACGTCATAAAGGCCGGAGTTTTCATGTCCCCAACTGCAGGAGACAATAGTCGCGCCTTTGCTCACCACTTCATCGAATATCTGGGCATACGTACCTCCATACCAGTTGCCAGCGCAGTCGAATGTCCGCTCCACCACCAAGGTCGCGGCCGGCGCCACACCTGTGAGCGTCGTACCACAGGGAAGCGAGCTTTGGCCGGCGATGGTTCCGGCACAGTGAGTCCCATGACCATTACAGTCCCACGGGTACGTATCTTGGTCTACCCAGTCATAGGCGGGGTCGATGTTGATGGAAGCGAAATGAGGATGATCAGGGTCGATGCCGGTGTCAATTATCCCTATTTTCACGTTGGCCCCGGTGATGCCATCGTTCCACACCGAGGGAGCACCGATCAGAGGAGCACTTTCGGCAAGCAGCGGTTTTTCCACAGGTTTCCTTTGGATCCACTTAACCCGGGGGTCTTTGGCAAGGGCGATGAGCTCTTGATAGGTGACGTCGGCCTGGTATAAGCCCGGTTCTAACCGGGCATCTGCACCCACAAGATCGTCGATCGGGGCAAAGGTCTCTATCCACACCCTTTCCGCCCGCCCGGGAGCCTTTATCAGTTGCTCGAGGAGAGGGGGTGAGATTTTCCAACTAGGTTGGATCGAAGCGACTGCTCGCACTTGAGGCAAGGAGGCCAGCATCTGGAGCTGTTCCACGGGGACTGCACAGATAAACGCGTATTGGGGGATATATTCTAGAACTTTCACGCCCAGGGTGGAGAGAGTCGCCATGAGTTGTGGGTCCAAAGAGTGGAAGAATTGGACGATCACGAAGGCTTGTCCGATCGGTCCTAAAGCCGTGCTGGGTTGAAGCTCGGGGGCCAAACCTTGGGGCAGTTCTACCGCACCGGCCTTTAGGAGGAGTTGATAAGGAGTAACCCCGAGGAGCTTCGGCGTGGGGACACGGGCAATCACTCGATCGGGAAAATGAATCTCGTCAGCGAGGTCTTCCGGAGCGCCAAAACCGAGAACGCCGAGCGCCAGAGTAATCAATAATATCCATGTTATGTTGTGTGAACGGGCTCTCAATAGTGATTCCTCCCCCTGCATACGTTTTTACGTAAGGGAAATGGTAATTTGTTACACTCCATTATGCAAAAGAAAAAAATAAAACGGGCCCGGAAGGACGGACTTTCCCCTCCAGGCCCGTTTCGGGTCTAGCGCAAGATGAGGAGTTTCTTTACCTGCGTGGTGATCCAGTGGTTCTCCACTTTGACCTGCACCTGGTACAGGTACACGCCGTTAGCGAGGTACTCCCCGGCTAAGTTCTGGGTGTGCCAGACGAGCTGGTTGCCCTGGGCCTGATCCTGCCAGACGAGCTGGCCGGCCAAGTCAAAGACCGTGACCCGGATCGCCTGTACTTCGGCCGAAGCCAATACCTGGAAGGTGACCTCGTGTGCTTCACGGACCGGGTTCGGGGAGCACATGACCTGCAGGCTCAGCGGCGCTGGAGAGTCGGTCAGAGCCAGAGCGGAGGCGGAACTCAGGGTGAAGCTGCCCACACCGCCGCTGCCATCCCAGTTTCCGGCGATGGGGGTCCAGTTGGGCGCGCCGTAGACGAAGGCGATGTCGGCGAAGCCAGCTGTATTGGAGTTCCGGAGATAGAAGGTGGCAGTGGTGGGGTCGTACACCCCGACGGTATCCTCGCCGTCGCCGTCCCAGTCGCCGGCGATGGGGGTCCAGTTGGGCGCGCCGTAGACGAAGGCGATGTCGGCGAAGCCAGCTGTATTGGAGTTCCGGAGATAGAAGGTGGCGGTGGTGGGGTCGTACACCCCGACGGTATCCACGCCGTCGCCGTCCCAGTCGCCGGCGATGGGGGTCCAGTTGGGCATGCCGTAGACGAAGGCGATGTCGGCGACCCCAGTGGTGTTTGTGTTCCTGAGGTAGAAGGTGGCGGTGACGGGATCGTAAACCCCGATGGTGTCCACGCCGTCGCCGTTCCAATCGCCAGCGATGGGGATCCAGTTAGGCGCGCCATAGACGAAGGTGATGTCGGCGAACCCTGCGGTGTTTGTGTTCCTGAGGTAGAAGGTGGCGGTGACGGGGTCGTACACCCCGACGGTGTCCACGCCGTCGCCGTCCCAGTCGCCAACGATTGGGATCCAGTTGGGGATTCCATAGTTAAAGGTGATATCCCCAGGGCCGCTGTCGTTGGTGCTCCTCAGGAAGAAATTGGCGTTGGAGGGATCGAGCACCCCCACGGTCGTGTTCTTCAGCGATGCGGCGACTCTGAGCCAGGGAGAGAAGTTCACATTGGCCGGATGGCCTTCGTAGCTGACCTTGTCGCCGGAGCCTGGACCGTCGTATGAAGGACCATCCGCAGCGCCCCACCAGTTGTAGCGGGCATCGATGGTGTCACTAGCTCCATTGGCCAGACCAGCCCGTGCGTTGCCGGCAATGTCGTTATAGTAGACGGTGTTGCCAGTGGCCGCGAACAGGATTTGATTGCTGGGGGCCGGGCCTTCGGGGCCGATCCCCGCGGCTTGTAGTTCTTGAAGGGGGAGTATTACAGAGGTTATGTCCGTTAGCGCACTCGAGGGGGCAGTCGTAAACGGTTGATCGTACATATAGATGCCTACGGAGTTATTCTTCACGTCGTTCGCACGTATGGAAATGTTTTGACCAGCGATCCAGATGCCGAAACCCGAGGTTGGGTGGGTATTGTTCGTCACGGTGTTGTTCACGATGGTGAAGTTCTGTGGAATCGGATCGGTGCTCGAGTACCGGCCGACCGCAATGCCGGCGATGTTATCATGGACATAGTTACGTTTGATCGTGCAGTTCGATCCTCCCCAGAAGAGAACAGCTGCATAGCGTGTGTGACCGGTGATGACGTTGTGGGTCAGCTCGACATTCGTTCCATTTACGATGAAGACGCCGTGTGTACCGCTCGATGCTATCGTGTTGTCCATTATCGTCAAATTGTTGACATTGGCAGCGTATATGCCATGTACATACGCGTTGTTTATCGTGAACCCTTTGATCGTCACATTGTCGGCGGTTACGGTGACCGCGTTCCCCGTGAGTCCCCCCGCTTCGATGATGGCGCCGCTCTCCCCTTGTACGGTGATGGATTTGTTTATGACGATGGTTTCCCAGTAACTGCCGGCTCTGACAATTACCCTGTCCCCGGGATTGGCGGCATCGATTGCGGCCTGAATTGTGGGATAATTGTCTGGAACATAAATGTCAGCGCCAAATGCTACCGTAAGGGAAAACAGAAAAGCCCCGATTATGGCCACTTTTCCTATTCCGCGGAACATTTCCACCTCCTTAATCCCCAGATCCACTTATCATTGGGGGTGAATGCCCGCGAAGGGATTCCCCACAATGATGTTGTTGCTAATGACGGTGTCCTCGAGTTTCTGACTCACACGAATTCCGCAACCGGTGGGAGTTGTTCGACCGTTGTAGGAAATATTGTTCCCGCGAAGAAAGACCTTCTTGCCTTTGCCCCCAAGCACAATGCCGTCGTGTCCATTGTAGAGGACCCTACACTTGAGAATCTTCACATCTTCATACACGGCGGTAGGGAGGAACACGATCCCCGAAAGCTCATTTCGAATGAGCCAACAACGTTGAACTGTGAAGTGTTGAATCTCGCCGTCCACCTCGACACCGTTGCCATCTCCGGTTACGGTGAGACCGGAGAGAGTGATGTTAGTGCCGTCCTTGATAAGCACCGTCCCACTGATCACGACCAGCTCAGGCTTGTCTACGTCACCGACTATGGTCAGATCAGATTTCCCGACCACAGTGAATCCAGAATAGAGGCCGGGTGAAATGAGGATCACATCGTTGGCTTGAGCGACGTTCACGGCATCCTGAATAGTGGGAAAATCCTCGGGCACACGAAGCTCCCTGGCCGTAACGGTTACCGCGGCCAGAGAGACCACCACTACTGTAATCAATGTCCGAATGGCCGTTCTCCTATTCACAATTGCCACCCCCCTCGAATAGAAGGCCAATTCGTCCCGGCTTGCTCCATTTGCCAACAACCTATACTTTATAATTTTTTGATTAAATTGACAAGACCAATAATATTAGAACATACCAGCACTTCACACAAACATCTCGGGGGGGCTGCTATCGGCCGTCCAGCGATCGAACGAGAAAGGGGATTGATGGTTGGGAAGAGGATCATCGCGTGGGTATTGATAATGGCTTATGGGGCATTGGGGCTGGCCCAAGATTTCGGCATCGGTGCTGCCGCTTTCCTCCGACGGGGCGTGGGTGCCCGCGCCTTGGGGATGGGGGGAGCTTTCGTGTCCATAGCGGATAACTATTCGGCTCTCTATTGGAACCCCGCGGGATTGGCTCGAATTCCAGCGGCACAGGTAGGGGGGTCGTCCTCGGATCTCTTCGGCGTCGGCATCTACCACAATTTCATCGCGGGCGCTTTGCCATTCGTGATAAATACACAAACGCCTTCCCTGCAAATCGGTTTGGGGGCGGGATATACAGAGATGACGGCCGAGGTCCAGGTCGTCAGTCCCGGGGGACAATCGGTGGGCATGATTCAATACGCCGAGCGCCTAATCACCGTCGGGATAGGTCTCCGCCTCCCCAACCGGCTTTCCCTAGGAGCCACGGTCAAGATGTACAGTTTTCTGGCGCCCAAAGCTGGCGTGGATGGTGGCGATGCATCGGCACTCGGTTTTGGTATTGACCTCGGAGTTTTGGCACCGTTGTCCCCCAACCTCTGGTTGGGCTTGGCAGCGGCTGACGTCGGGAATACGCGCCTGAAGTGGCACAATACCCCTACTGAACCCACTGATTTGGTGATGGGGAGATACACCGTGGGAGTGGCCTTTGTGCAAGACGATCTGGTTTTAGCGGTGGACTATGTTCACGAAGCGCTGGGAGAAGGGTTCGTCAGGGCGGGGGTCGAGTATTCACTCGGCTTTTTGGCCTTACGAGCGGGCGTCACGAAACGAACTCGGGGACCATGGGCCTTTTCCGCTGGAGCCGGTGTTGAAGTGGGCGATCTAGGGTTCGATGTCGCGTGGGTCCAAAATAAGGAAATTGAAGCAGAAGGCGCGCGGGACACTGTCGTTTTCTCAGCTTTCTGGGAATTCAAGCCTCTCGGTGAAGAATAGCTGGTGCAGAAGTGGTGCGGAGTGTCCCGAGGTGCCATCATTGACCTCACACTCGGCCAGCTATTCATAGGGGGGCCCTCCCCGTATCTGTGGTGGAGGAGTGACCGAAAAAAACGCGGCGAGAGGGGGTCCCCCGGGTGCCGAAATTAGCCGCGGGAGAGGAAATAAGGCGGTCTTGGAGGCCTTCCTTTCCGCGTCAGAGGATCCAGAGTGCAGAGGAATTACCTCCGGGGAGGTCCTCAGGGGACTTTTTTCCATGAAAGGGATCGTTTTTTTCAGAGAAACTCCTGCCTCGTGGGGTAAGAGGGTGGTGGAAGGAGTCAGAAACCCTTCGGCGAGAGACGCAGGAGCGGGGACGGGGTATCCCAAAAAGTCCTCAGTTGCGATCAGGGGAGCCGCGGAGGAAGGATGGGCGCGAAACGATGAAACGCAGTACAATAGGGAAACCGAGGGTCCAGGAGAGGCAATTCGTGGTAGAAGCGATGGGTTCGGCGACAGAGATCGGCGCACTGGGCGAACGACCCTCGTGGGAGCACACCGGGAGGGGAGTCGAGATCGTTCCCTCTTCGGTTCGAGGGGACGCAAATTCTCGCTGCAGATAAACCGAGGAGATAGGCCGATAATGTCTGAAAAGATGGGCTCAAAGAGATGAGAGTCCTCATTACCGGAGCGACTGGACAGCTCGGGAGCGAACTTTGCACAGTTTTAAGTGAGGGCTTTGAGGTCGTCGCTGCGACCCGGCAGGAATTCGACATCACTGATCTAGAGGCTGTCCGAAGCTTCATTACGAGAACAGAGCCGGACGTCATAATCAATACCGCCGCTTACACGAACGTCGATGGTAGCGAGCTGGAGAAGGAGAAAGCTTTTCTGGTGAATGCTATCGGCGCACGGAATGTGGCCATCGTGGCACGGGAAATGGGAGCGAAACTCGTCCACATCAGTACCGACTACGTCTTCGACGGAGAAAAGGGCGAGCCGTATGTCGAATACGACCCTCCCCACCCCGTGAACGCCTACGGTTGGTCCAAACTGGTGGGGGAGTGGATGGTCAGGGAACAGAACGTCCGCACCTTCATCCTCAGGGTCGCCTGGCTCTATGGTCCCAAGGGGAAAAACTTCGTCAAGACGATGCTAAAACTGGCCCGGGAGAGGGATGAAATACGTGTGGTGAGCGACCAGCGCGGCACCCCCACTTTCGTGGGAGACGTGGCCCGGCAGATCAAGCTGCTGATCGGGACCGAGGGCTATGGACTTTACCACTGTACCTCCCAGGGGGGATGTACCCGATACGAATTCGCCCGGGAGATCTTCAGATGTGCGGGATATGGGGAGGAGACCAGCCCGGACGGTTCGGTGCTCCTCATACCCGACACCCGAGGCCTGAGGCCGATCACCTTGAGGCCGGTGACCAGCGACGAGTTCCCCACCCCGGCGAGACGTCCGGCCAACTCGGTCCTGGAGAACTTCATGCTCAAGGTGCAGGGTCTGGATACCATGCCGCACTGGGCGGAATCGCTGTCGGCGCAGATGGGAAGGATCAAGGAGGCGATGGAAGATGAAGGCGCTGGTCCTGTGCGGAGGTAAGGGCACCAGGCTCCGGCCCCTGACGTACACGCTCCCCAAGCAGCTTGTGCCCGTGGCCAACCGGCCGATCCTCCACTACGTCATGGACCAGATCCGCGACACGGGGATAGCGGAGGTGGGGGTGATCATCGCCCCGGAGACGGGGGAGAAGATCCGGGAGGCCCTGGCCCCCAACCCCTGGGGATTCCGGTTCGAGTTCATCCTCCAGGAGGAACCCCGGGGGCTGGCCCACGCCGTGCAAGTGGCGGAGGGGTTCTTGGGGGAGGAACCGTTTCTGATGTACCTGGGTGACAACCTGATCGGGGAGAGCATCGTCCCCTTTGTGGAGGAGTTCAACCGGAACGACGTGGAGGCGATGATCCTGTTGAAGGAGGTCGAAGACCCGAGGATGTTCGGGGTGGCGGCGGTGGATGAGGCGGGGAGCGTGCGCTATCTGGTGGAGAAGCCTAAGGAGCCGCCGTCGAACCTGGCGCTTGTGGGGATCTACCTGTTCTCGCCGGCCATCCACGGGGCGATCGCGGAGATCGAGCCTTCGTGGCGGGGGGAGCTGGAGATCACCGATGCGATCCAGAGGCTGCTGGAACGGGGGAGGAAGGTGAGGAGCTACATCCTGAAGCGCTGGTGGCTGGACACGGGGAAGAAGGACGATCTCCTGGAGGCCAACCGGGTGGTGCTGGACGAGCTGGTGAAGGAGGAGCTGAGGGGGGAGGTGGACGGGGCGAGCCGGGTCGTGGGGCGGGTATCGATGGCCGAGGGGGTTCGTGTCAGGGGGAGCACGGTGCGCGGCCCCGTGGTGATCGGGGAGGGGACGGTGATCGAGGATGCGTTCATCGGCCCCTACACGAGCATCGGGCGTGGCTGCACGATAAAGAACGCGGCGTTGGAGCATTCGGTGATCCTGGACAACGCGAAGGTGATCGACATAGAGCGGCTGGAGGACAGCGTGATCGGTAGGAACGCCCTCATTTCCAAGTGCACGCGCAATGGCCGGGCCCTCCGCCTGATGGTGGGGGATGACGCGGAGGTGTTATTGTAATGCCGTTCCACTTCAAGAGGCTCGGGATCCCGGAGGTCATCCTGATCGAGCCGAGGGTGTTCCACGATGAACGCGGCTTCTTCATGGAGAGTTACAAGTACTCCGAGTTCGCTGCCTTCGGCATCGCGGAGCGCTTCGTCCAGGACAACCACTCCCGCTCCGTGATGGGGGTCCTGCGGGGCCTTCACTACCAGAACCCCCCGAAGGCCCAGGGGAAGTTGGTGCGCGCCGTAGTGGGGGAGATCTTCGATGTGGCGGTGGACATCCGCAGGGGCTCGCCGACCTACGGCAGGTGGGTGGGGGTGAAGCTTTCGGCGGAGAACAAGCGGATGCTCTATATACCCCCGGGATTCGCCCACGGCTTCTGTGTACTGAGCGATGTGGCCGAGGTCGTGTACAAGGCGACGGCGGAGTACGCGCCGGAATGTGAAGCGGGGATCATCTGGGACGATCCCGAGATCGGAATCGAATGGCCGATTGAAAACCCCATCATCTCCCCCAGGGACCTTCAATGGCCCCCGCTGAGGGAGGCCAAAAACGGGTTCGTTTACCGGGGAGGGGGATAAGGACCGAGGAAGAGGGCCTATTTGCCGCGTCCGTAGGGCATGTGGTTCCCGCCTGGATTCCTTGATGCTTAGGGCATCCCCCCTTGAGGTCGCTGGCTTTCTCGTCCGAGTGATTCTCGATCAGATCGCGAAGGAGAGGCCGAGGCCGGCGGCGAGCATCCCCAGGAGCCCGGGTAGGAGCGCCCGCCGTAGGGCGGGAGAACCCAGAGCGATCACCATTCCACCCTTCACCATGGTGTTCGCCATGGCGGCGAAGACCACGGCCCGTGCTGCAATGGACACGGCCACATCGCCGGACGCCGAGAGCCGCGCGAGCGAGAGGGTGATCGCGTCCACGTCGGCCACCCCCGAGACGACGCTAGCGAGGTACACGCCCACGTCCCCGAGGTAAAGCTGGGCCGCCCGGGCACCGACGAGGATCGCGGCATAGAGCAGGCCGAACTTCACCGCGGGGCCGAGCTCGAACGGAGTCGCGAATTCCATTTCCTCTTGCGTCTTGGGGCTTCGCGAGAGGATCGCCCACGAGAAGAGGAGCCCCACAAGGCCCGCGGCCATAATGGGAAACCAGGCCCGCGCGAGGAGAGGGGGATTGATGACCCCCGCCTCGACCAGCATCCTCCCGAACATCACCGTCCAGGAAAGCGATATGGCGAGGGCGAAGGCCATCGAAAGGGAGGGGGTCTGCCGGCTCCTGGCGGCGAAACCCAGGGTCACCGCGGTGCTCGAGACGAGACCCCCGAAGAGTCCAGTGAGGCCTATTCCCCGCCGCGCGCCGGCGAACTTCACCGCCACGTAGCCGGCAAAGCTTATCCCCGAGATGAGGACCACCATCAGCCACACATTCCGCGGGGAGACCACATTCCAGGGAGCCGTCCCGAACCCATGGGTTGGGAGGAGCGGGAGGACGATGGCGGTGATCACCGCGAACTTCAGCGTGGCGACCAGGTCCTTTCGGGAAAGGTGAGCCACGAGCCGTTGTACCTCGAGTTTCAGCGAGAGGAGGACCGCCGTTGCAACCCCCAGGGCCGCGGCGAGGGAGAGCTCACCACGTTGGCATAGGACCCCCACGGAGAAGGTCACCATGGCGGCGACCTCGGTGGTGAGGCCGTACCGCCCCTCTCTGGCGCCGAACGCATAAGCCAGGCCCACCAATCCCCCGACGAGCCCCAGGGCCGCGACCAACGGCCAGGGCGAGGCAGTGAGCTCGGCCAGATACCCGGAGATGGCGCCGAAGAGGGAGAGCAAGGCAAACGTGCGCGTGCCGGCGAACCCGCTAGGGGCTTTGGCGTACTCACGCTGCAACCCGATGAGGAGGCCGATGGCCAGTGCCAAGCCGAACCGCCCGAAGAGGACTGGAAACTCCATTTTCGCTATGGTAACAGGACATGTGGCCAAGGCGCTAGTTTCCAACTGGCGCTGTCTGAAAATGAGTTGCGATATAATCGATGGGGCGAGGTCGATCGATCGAGGAGGTCGAAGTGGCGGACGTGAAGGCGAAAGTGCTCGAGGCGTTGAGGAAGGCGGGGAAGCCCCTGCGCCCGGGGGAGATCGCCGAGCTCGCCGGGCTCGACAAGGACGAGGTCTCCAAGGCGATCAAGGAGCTCAAGGCGGAGGGGAAGGTCCACTCCCCCAAGCGCTGTTTCTACGCCCCCAAGTAATGGACACCGGGGCCAGGTGAGGCCCATACTGCCTGCCGGATCCCGGCCTCGGGTCCCTTTCCACAATTTCCTCTTTGGGGGAGTTTTTGCCCTTTGGCACTGAATGGCCTAACATAGGGCGCGGTCGGAGCGGCTTTGTTCAGTTGTGGAAAGTTTAGGAGCCTTCACGGGAAACGAGTTCTTAGTAGAGGGCGCGCGGGCGTTTCTTCTGGTTTGGTTCGGGCAGCTCGTTTCGCTGGTCGGCTCGAAGCTCACCGGGTTCGGCCTCGGTGTGTGGGCCTATCAGACCACCGGCTCCGTGACCAGGTTTGCCCTCATCATGGTGTTCACCGCCCTCCCCGGGGTATTGCTCTCCCCCATGGCTGGTGCCCTGGTGGACCGTTGGGACCGCCGGTGGACGATGATCGCCAGCGATACCGGCTCCGGGCTTTGCACCCTGGGGATCGCGGTCCTGCTTTTCACGGGTCATCTTCGGGTGTGGCACATCTACCTCCTCATGGCCACCAGTTCAGCCTTCGGCGCGTTTCAGTGGCCAGCGTACCAGGCCTCCATCGGACTCCTGGTTCCCAAGTCCCAATACGGCCGGGCGAGCGGGATGGTGCAGCTGGCCCAGGCCACGGCCCAGGTGGTGGCCCCCGCGGCGGCGGGAGCCATGTTGGGCGTTATCGGCCTCAAAGGGATCATGGCCATCGACTTCGCCACCTTTCTCTTCGCCGTCTCCACCCTCCTTCTCGTGCGTATTCCACGGCCGGAACGTACGGCGGCGCTGCAGGACAGGCCCTCCGTTTTCCGCGAGGCCCTGGAGGGCTGGCGTTACATCGCCGCCCACAGGGGCCTCTTGGGGATGCTCTTCCTCTTCGGCCTCGCCAACTTCGTAGTCGGGATGGTATACGTCCTCTTCACCCCCTTGGTCCTGAGTTTTTCCACCACCGCGGTATTGGGGAGCCTCCTTTCGCTGGGGGGCGTGGGGTTCCTGGTGGGGGGTCCTCATGAGCGCTTGGGGCGGGCCGCGACGGCGGATCTATGGGGTCTACGCGGCCGAAGCCCTGTTCGGGGCCACCCTCTTCATGGCGGGTTTCCCCCCGAGCCCCCTGCTTTTGGGGATCGCGGCTTTCCTCGTCTATTTTTCCATCCCCATCATCAACGGATGCAGTCAGGCCATCTGGTTGGTCAAGACTCCCCCGGAAATGCAGGGCAGGGTTTTCGCCACCCGGCGCATGATCGCGTGGTCTTCCCTTCCGCTGGCGTATCTTCTGGCGGGGCCGCTGGCGGATCGGGTGTTCGAGCCCCTGATGGCGGCAGGGGGGCCGTTGGCAGGGAGCGTGGGAAAGCTCATCGGGGCGGGGCCCGGACGAGGTATCGCCCTACTGTACATGATATTCGGGGTGTTCCTCCTGGGGGTTACCCTCGTGGCGTTGCTCTATCCCCCCATGCGCCGCCTCGAGCTGGAAATCCCCGATGCCGTCCCAGCTGATGGCCGCGACAGGGTTATTCCTTCACGGCGCCGCCGGTGAGGCCGGAGATTATCTGTGACTGCAGGGCGTAGAAGATCACCAGCACCACCAAGGCACCGATCACTGCGCCAGCGGCGAAGATCCCCCACCGGTCCCGGTAGTGCTCCCCGATGAATATCCGCATCCCCACGGCCAGCGTGTACATCTTCTCCCCCTTGAGGAGGATGCTCGCCAGGAGGTACTCGGAGTACAGGGTGATGAACTGAATCACGAATATCACCGCCAGGATCGGCCGTGCCAGGGGCAGGATTATCCACCGGAAAGCCTGGAACGGCGTGGCCCCATCCACCATGGCCGACTCCTCTAGGGATCGGGGGATGGTGTCGAAGTACCCCTTCATCAGCCAGGTGTTGAACCCCAAGGCCCCGCCCAGGTACACGAGGATGAGGCCGGGATGGGTGTTGAGTCCCAGCCAGGGCATGTATGTCCCGATCCGCTTGAGGAGAAGGAAGATCGCCACCATCCCCAGAGCCTGCGGGAACATCTGGACCAAGAGCAACGTGAGGAGGCCGACCCTCCGCCCGGAAAAGCGGAAGCGCGAGAACGCATAGGCCCCCAGGGCGCAGAGGGAGACGCTCAGGAAGGAAGAGATCCCCGCTACCTTAACGGAGTTCCAGAGCCATGTGGGGAAGGGCTGGCGGAAGAGAAGTTCGAAGTAGTTGGCCAGCGAGGGGTTGCGGGGAATGACGCGGGTGGTGCTCAGATTGTTGGCGGGATTGAAGGAGGTCCCGAGGACGAACACCGCCGGGAAGAGTGCGAAGGCAATCGCCACCCAAGCCAGGAGATTCCGCACGAACCGGCGCGTCCAAAAGCCCACCTTTCTCCTACATGCCACGGGATACCTCCTCGAGCATCCGCGTGCGGGCGAAGCTGATCCCCGAGACCAATGCCACGATGAGGAAGATGTTCACCGCCAGGGCGGAGGCCATGCCCATCTCGTTCCCCCGAGCCCCCTGGAAGGCGAGCTTGTAGGCATAGGAAAGAAGGATGTCCGTCGCTCCCGCCCGTTCCCCGATCGCCACCACCGGATCGCCACCCGTGAGGAGCCAGATCAGGGTGAAGTTGTTGAAGGTGTAGGCAAAAGAACCGATGAGCATCGGGGCGAGGGAGATCATGAGGAGCGGCAGGGTCACCCGGGTAAACCGCTGCCAGGGGCCGGCCCCGTCGATGGCCGCCGCCTCGTACAGCTCCCCGGGGATCGACTGCAATGCCCCCAGGGAGATGAGCATCATATAGGGGTAGGTGAGCCAGACGTTAGTGAACACGACGGAGAACCTCGCCCAGAAGGGATCGGTCAGCCAGGGGACCTTGGTCCCAAGCCAGTTCTGCAGTGCTTGATTGAAGAGCCCCACGTGGGTGTTGAAGAACCCTCTCCAGATGAGGATAGAGATGAAGGCGGGGATCGCGTACGGGACGATGAGGAGTGACCTGTAGAGCTTGCGTAGGCGCAGCTTACGGTCGTTCAGGAGGATCGCCAGGGCGAGCCCCAGGGCGAAGCTTAAACCCACCGTGAGGACCGCGAACTCCACCGTCCAGAGGAAAACCCTGCCGAAGGCCTTGTGGTAGCGTGGATCGAAGAAAAATCGAATGTAGTTCCGTAAGCCGACGAACGTCACCCAGCCGGGATCTATTCCCGCCCCGTCGTCGGCCACGAACTTCCCCTCCACGGGGCGATAAATCTTTCCCGTCTTGCGGTCGACGAGGATGTCCTTCCCGGGATTATAACGATATTGGGGGAGGTAGAGGCGAAATTCCGTTAGGGTGGCCATCCTGAGCCATCCCTCGCCGTAGGGGACCCGGAGGGTCTGTAATCGTTCTATATTCTGAAAGAGCTCGCGCCGAGTGAGACGAGGGTGTCCATCGAGCTCGTCCGGCACCCCATCGCCATCGTGGTCGGTGAGTTCGTGGCCCTTCAGAGAGGAGAGTTGCCCGTCGGGGAGGAGGAAGTAAGTGTCCTCCTCCCCCCGGAGCACGAGGCCGTAGAGTTTTCCTTCCTCCCCGAAGGCCCAAAACTGGAAGGAAACCGACGGGGTCGGGCTGTAGGTCCGCTGGAGGATCAGGCCTATTGCCTCGTCTTTGGAGAGGATATGGCCGGTAGAGTAGTTGGTGAAGGAGATATAGAAGGTGTATCCCGCCGGATAGACCACCATGAGGCTGAGGAAGAAGAGCCCGGGAAAGAGGTACCGTAAGGGGTAGCTGCGCGATGAGAGGACGAGCCAGTTCAGGAGCAGGGTCCCCCCGGCCGTCACCGCGAGGAAGGTCCAGTTCCCATCCCAGAGGAAAAGCACGCACCAGTAAACGGCCAGGGCGTCAAACAGCCCGAGGAGGGCGACCTTCAATAGGACCCTCACCACCACATTGCGCCGGCCACCACGTGGGACGTGCACAGAGATTGGGGGCGGGGCGGTGACCCCGCCCCCGGGTCCTTCACTTGCAGCCCAGCGTCTCCCGGATGTTCTCCGCGGCCTGGTGGAGGGCGTCCGCCGGCTCGAGCTCTTGGTTCCCGATCAGGGCCATGGCGTCGTACCAGGCGCCCCAGACAGCGGACATCTGGGGGATGTTGGGCATGGGTATCCCGTTCTTTATGGACTCGGCGAAGCCCTTGACGATCGGATCAGCGGCCACCTCCTCGTACGTGGGGAGGAAGGTGGGAATGCGCGGGTCGAGCTCGTAGAGGAAGAGCATGATCTCCTTGGTGAAGACGTAGTTGTAGAGGAAGTCCTCGACGAGCGGGAGGTTGGGGGAATAGGCGGAGATCATCACGCCCTGCACCCCGACGAAAGGCCGCGGGAAGAAGTGGTCCGGGTGGGCCGGATCCGGGATGACCGGGAGGTCGATCCCTTCGGGCGGCCAGGGGCTCTCTGGGGCCGGGAGGCTCGGGATGGGGGCGACCCCCACCTCGATGCCGGCGTCCTTGGCAATGCGTATCGCCCAGGGCCCGGTGACCACCATGGCGATCCTGCCCTCGGAGAAGAGTCCGGTCCAAGTGTTCCAGTCTAGGCCCGCGGGCAGCAGGCCCTCCTCGAAGAGGGCGTCCATGATCTCCATCCCGGCCACCGCCCCGGCATTGTCGAGGCCAACGTCGCAGGGCTCCAGGGCTCCCTCCGGAGTCTTCCCGAAGATGTAGCCGCCGAGAGCCGAGATAAAGGGGAAGAAATGGTAAGGGTCAGGGTTCTGGACGACGAAGCCGTACTGTGGCACGGTGGGGTCAGTGAGTTTCCGCGCGAGGGCGAGGAGCTCCTCCCAGGTGGCAGGGGGCTCCGGGACGAGGGCCTTGTTGTAGACCAGGCCTATTCCCTCCCGAGCGTAGGGGATTCCATAGAGCTTGCCCCCGTACGAGAGGGCCTCGAGAGATACCGAATCCAGATTGTCCTTGAGGTCGTCCGGGAGCTGAATCTCAGCCAGCACCCCGCTCGCGGCGAGCTCTCCCACCCAGTCATGGGGCCCGATGATGAAATCGGGACCTTCTCCCGCCGGTGCAGCGGTGATGAATTGCCCCCTGATCTCCCCGAAGGGGACCTCCACCACCTCCACCACGATCCCGGTGGCCTCGGTATAGGCCTTGGCCGCCTCCTCGAACACCGGCGCTCGGGTGTCGTCACACCAGATGAGGAGTTTGCCCGGCGTGGCCGCGAAGGCCGACGCCCCCAATACCAACAGCGTCACGACCAACCACCTACGCATGTGCACCTCCTTTCGAGTTTTCCCCACCTTATTAGTCCCCTTTCACCTTGGGTCAGAACTTCCACGTCCAGCCGAGGTAAAGCTCGGGGATAGTGGGCGAGAAATTGACGATGAACCTGAGGTCGTCGGTAAGCGGGACCTCCACATCGAGCCAGATCCGGGTGATGTCGAAGAGGCCCCCGCCGCCGAAGAAGGCCGTAACGGTGAGGTTGTAATTTTCGCCACAGCATGCTAGACCACAGGTGCCGAGCTTCACGTATTGGAACTCTTGGTCGAAGAAGATGTCAGCGCCGAATATCTCCTCGATCTTCGCCACGTCGAAGGCCGTGAGGACCTCAAGCCAGCTGCAATCGCCGATGTCGCAGCGGAGCTTGAGGCCGTAGATCTCGAGGCCCCCGACATTGGCTCCGCCGAGCTGAAGGTCGCCGTAGACGTTGACACAACCGGTGATCCCGGCCCAAGTGAATTTTGGCGTCACCCGTTTGTAGTCCACACCGAACTCGACCTCGATCCCGAGGGAGATGTCGCAGCAGAGGGAGAAGAGGTCGTCGGCGGAGAACTTGAGAAACTGGAAGCCGTGCTTGGTGAAGTACAACTCGGCGTCGTAGGTGATGCCACAGCAGAGGGAGAGGTCGGAAAGGGTGAGGGTCACGTCCTTGAACATGTTGCCACAACAGCAATCCTCGAAGCGGAGGATCCCCTTGAAGTTTCCCCATTCGGCGGTGAGGGTGTAGCGCATGTAGTTGGGCATGGGATCGCCCACGGCAATGACGGCATTTCCGTATCGGTAGCCGTTGGCCTCCGGGCTAGCAGGACCCTCGCCGCCGAAGTCGGCCATATTCGAGACCCAGTAACCGGAGGGATTGGTGTCGTCTTCGATGTAGTACTTGAACTCGTAGACACCCGGTGAGAGGTAGATGGTGACGGCCCAGGTACCGTCGGATTGCTCGGTCATGGGATGGGCAGTGGGATCCCAACCGTTCCAACTCCCCGGCACGGTCACCGCGTAGACCTGGGCCTGCCAGGCCCGCGGCTTGTAGGTGAAGGTCACGGCGACGAGGTCTTCCTCACAGGGGCTCCTCACGATGTGGATGGCATTCTGGCCCCCGAAGCCGTCGTCAGCGTAGCCGTCGGCCTCGGGGCTCGCCGGACCCGCACCACCGAAGTCGGACATGTCGGTAACCCAGTAGCCGGAGGGATTCGTATTGTCTTTGATGAAGTATTTATAGGTATGCTCACCTGGCGTGAGGTAGACCGTCACCGACCATGTGCCCGTTGAGGGGTCGTAGGTCATGGAGTCGGCGGTGGTATTCCAACCGTTCCAGCTTCCCGGGACGGTCACACCGTAAACTTCGGTTTGCCAATCGCGTGGCTTATAAGTGAACACCACGCGTTGCACACAACGGCCACTGGGGAGGTAGGGCTCGCTCCAGTGCTCAACTTTAGCGGTGAGACTGGCACCTATGAGACTGGCTTTCCCCTCGACGAAGGTGTGCTTGTAGGCAACGGCCCGTGGGTCGAAGTACATGCCGCCCTTGAAGTCCACCAGGCCCGCCACGAGGCCGGAGAGGGTAAACCCGAGCTCGTCGAAGGAACCGCCGGTCTCGAATTTGGCCAAGCTCGTGATCTCGAACCCCGCGACGGAGTAGGTGAGTTCCAGATTGTTGTAGGTTAGCTCGGCCGATGGCACGAGCTTCATCTTGAACTCCCACTTGCCGGAGATGAACGTCCCCACCTTGCGGACGGCGTTCTTCCCGCCGAAGCCATCGTCCACATACCCGTCGGCGTCGAAATCCACGGGTCCACCACCTCTGGCGGTGGACATGTCCTTTGGCCACTGGCCGTTGATGAAGAACTTGTACTCATAGATCCCCGGCGCGAGGCAGACGGTGATGGTCCAAGTGCCATCGGCCTGGAGCTCCAACGGCCACTCGCCCCAATCGTTGAACGTCCCCCGCAAGCTCACCGAGGTGATGGCCTCGCCCGGGAGCGGGACGTACGTGAAGGTCACAGGGACAGTCGGCGGCTCGCAACGGGTCGCCTCTACTCCCAACCCCAAAAGGAAGATTAGAAACAGCCCGACCGCCAAACTCCGCATTCCCAACCTCCTTTCTCCCAATACGTGGGGCCTACTCCTTCCGGTCAACACGGATGTTTCCTCGCTCCTCCTCACCTCCTTTTCCTCACTTCACCTCTACCGGATAGAGCATAGCGTAGCGTTCGCCGGGGACGAACCCCCCGAGCATCTCCTTCTGGTCTTCCACGGTGGGAGCGAGGTAGTCGTAGATCTGTGGTGCCCACTGGGGATCGGGACAACCGCCGCCCACCCACTCGCCGGGCTGCGTCGCGATGGGGCGCACGTAGTCCTTGGCGTAGCCGTCCTGGGAAGCGACGAGCACGTAATGGAAGCCCCGCACCTCCGGGAGGAGTGACTTCGGGACGGTCACGATGATTCGACCCCGTTTGGGATCCGAGGTGACGCTCACGAGCTCGGGACCTGTCTCGGTAGACCAGAGATGACGACCGTAGGCGGGCCAGCCGGCCACCCGGATGAAGATGTCCCAGGGGTGTTCGGTGTCGAAGGTCACCCTGGCTGCCTCGGCCTCGGGGTGGAGCGCGGTGCTCCCCCCCTCCGCCACGTCGAGGAAAAGGAGGACCAGGGGATGTGAGAAGCCGTGGGGTCCGTTCCACGGGTTGGGCAGGGCGACGAAGTCGAGGGCGAATTGCCACGAGTCGCCCGCGTCATAGAGTGCGTAGCGGACGAGGTCGAATATCCCCTCGGGGACGAAGACCTTGTTGAGGGGGTAGACGTAGGGGCCGGGGCCGAAGTCGTCCCCCTCGGGATCCTCCATCTCGAAGACGAGCTCGCCCTTGATCAGGGCAGGGATGAGGGCGTAGACGGGCCGTTCCGGGGCCCGGCCGAAGAGCTTCCCCACCCCTTCGAGGGCGAGCGCGAAGCTTATGGATTTCCCGGGCTCGGTGCCGAGCTCATCCATGGGGATGGTGAACTCGACCACGTCGCCGACCTTTGCCTTGCGGAAAAGTAATGTAGAGATGGGCGAGGCTAGGCGCCAATGCCCTCTCCCGTCGGCGGCGTAGCGGAAGACGTACCCGGAACCGTCGGGACGGACCTTGGCGAAGTCCAATTCTACCGCGGAAGCCAGGGCTATCCCGAGGGTGCACCCGGCGTGGCGAGAGGCGATGTTCGTCGGCTCTCCCGGCATTCCCGCGGTGTAGAACACGAGCTTCACGGCCTCCCCGATGTAGTCGCGGGCGGGACGAGTGAGGTCCACCCGGATCACCAACGATTTCTCCTGGTAGCCCACGAATAGGGCCTTTACCTGGCCGGTTCCCGTGAACCGGGCAGCCTCGGCCCACTCGGCCTCGTCGCCTGTGCCGTCCAGGACTAGAGGTACCTCCCCCAGGTTGGCGGATACGACCGGTTCCAGACGTAGATAGAGGACCCGCGGGATCTCGGCCTCCGGCACACCCGCGGCACGGTATGCGGAGACGAGGTGGACTTTGAATAGCCAGTCGAAGAGCTCATCTGTCCCGGAATCCCAGTCCTTGCCGTACCAGAAGAACCAATCGGACCCTTCGGCGGCGTAGAGGGCGTCCAGGGCCGCGGGAGTCGGGCCGCGAGAGAAAACCGCCTCGCGGCACGTGGAGAGCCGCTCCCAGGCGATCTCCTCCTCCACCTCTCCTTCCCACGTGGAGAGGTCACCGCCCCAGGAGCCCCGGGGAACGGTGTCCAACACCCTCGTCGGCGGGTGCTCCGCCAGGAACTCTCGCGGGGTCACCGTTCGGACCCAATCGGCCTCGGACAGGGCTTCGTAGAGGCCGCGCAGGAAGTTCCGGCCGTTGTTGGGGTATCCGGCCATGAACATCCAGTTCTCCCCGTCTAGGGCGACCACGAGGAGATGCTCTTCGGGGTTCGGGAGTGCGTTCCAGATCTTCTTCAACTCACTCATGAAATCGTCCACCGCCACCTGGGTAGGCTTGTTGCCGTAGGAGAAGCCGATCTTGTCCGAGAGGCCTTGGTGGCGGAAAAGAAGTGTAATTCCGCGGTACACCCACGGGATCGTGAGCTCGGAGATGGAGGGCGAATGGCCGAGGGCACCTGCGAGGATCCCCTCGTTCGTCACTGTCCAGGCGAAGCCCGCCTCGGCGAACGCTTCCATCGTCGCGGCAGAGACAGCCTGCTCCGGTGGCCATACCCCAGCCGGCGCTTCCCCGAAAAGCCCCCGATGTAGCTCTACCGCCAACGAGAGTTGGGTCTCCACATCTTCGTTCCAGCCACGTTCGAGGAGGATGGGGACAATGGGGTGGAAGAAGGGACTCGTGATGAGCTCCGTCCCCGCCTCTTGGGCCGCCCGATATGCCCCCACCACCCGGGAGAGGGCAGCATGCTGGGCTTCGATCACCCGGATCACGTCGTCGGATGTCCAGCCGGACTTCCCGCGCAAGTCGGCGACCCCGAGCTCCTCGTGTAATTCGGGGGAGATCTGCCAGAGAAGGTAAAGGCCCGCGACGTCTATGAGCTCCTGGTCCGTGAGATCCCGCTTGTTCTTAAGGGCGTTCAGGGTCGTGTAACGTGGGTCGTAGTAGGGGTCGTTACCGTCGTCGTCGAACATGTAGCCGTTAATCCAGAAGAACTGGCGCTGCATCTCGTGCCTCTCCTGGGGGGCGAGTGTCTCGGGGGCGGTGATGAGTTTCCAGGTCCAGCGGAGGTGGTTGTCCATGGCGCCGATGTACCGGTAGATCCCGCCTTTGGCACGTTCCTCTTCCGTGATCTCAGCGTAATCGAGGATCTGGCGTAGGAGCGCGGGCTGGAGATTATAGGTCACATGGATTTCCGGGAACTCAAGGAGAATCCGCGGGGAGTCCAGGTACTCCTGCACCGCGTGTACCCTTACCCAGGGGAGTTCGTACTCGCCGGTCATGCGATTCCAGTAGAGAGGTTGATGTTGGTGCCAGATGATTGCCAGGTTCAGTGCTCCCTTCCCCCAGGTCACGGGGACCAGGGCCGAAAAAGCCACAAATATCAAAAGGAACCGTTTCATCGAGAAATCACCTCCGGAGTCTCACCGTGCTCCCCGGGGAGAGTTTTACCCACATGAGCTCACCCTCCCTTCGCTTTTCACGGACCCTTCCTCGCTTGAACTCGATGTGGGGATCCTTCTTCCCGAAGAGGGCGAACTCGCCGCCCTTCGTCGCCACGATCCAGAGGCCCCTGTCTCTGTGGAGCTCTAGCCCCGTGTGCACCGGGAGAAGTTTCCCCAGATCTCCGAGGAGGAAGATCCCTTCCACCGCGGGCACTATGAGGAAGACCTTCATTCCCCGGGGCGGGATCTTCGCCCGTCCCTGGACCGGCCCCCCTTCCCTGAGGTCCCAGACGAGGGCCTCCACGTCGGCGGGATGCTCGGGCCGGAACATGGCTTCATCTTCGGAAGTATTCAAGGCGACGAGATATCCCCATGGGATGCCGTCGAACGTGACCTCGCTCCAGAAGAGCTTCACCTCCTCGTCCAGCGTCTCTACGATCGGGAGGGGAGGTACCATCGGCCGCAGGAGTTTGCGTTCGTCCAGGAGCCTTGTAACCAAGTCCCAATCGATGCGATCGGCCCGGTCGCCGATTGCCACCGGTCCGGTGGAGAGGAGTCGCAAGATTGCTTCTCCCTCCGGATCCACTCCCCCGATCCCGGGGTTCTCCTGAGTGAGGAAAAGATCTTGGAAGGGACGTATTCCCAGAGCCCAATATACGGCCCCCACTCCCATGTTCTGGAGGCGGTAGTCCACGAGGTCCACGTAAGCTTGGAGCATCTCCGGGTGGCCTCGCCGTGCTGCTTCCTCTAAGGCCTCTCGCAGGAGGAAGAGATAATCGGTGTAGGAACGGGCGGCGACTACGTTCTCGTGACGGGCCGAGGCGAGGATCATCCCCACCGTCTGCATGCAGAGGACCAAGGGAAGGCCGGCGGCAGAGAACGCTTCCGCCATCCCGGAGAACCACCGTTCCGCCGCCTCGGGATCTTTCCGGAGCTCACGTACCAGGAATTGTTGTGTACGGAGCCAGTCGTGCCAGGCGGCGATCGCGCCGTGATGGAGGAGTTCGCTCGCGATTTCCTCGTAGACCGTGGGGTCTCCGGGATTCGCCCCGTATTCGTTCTCCTCGGAGAGCGCCGAGAGATGTAGTACGTAGGGAATTCCCGTCTCCAAACGCATCCCTTTGAGTCCCGAGGGATACTTCGCCGGATCTGGCCGATAGCGGAGAGCTTTGCCAATAGGCCGAAAACGGTACCAGAGGTCGAGGCCGAAGTATCCCAGGGGAACTTCCCGTTCGCGGAAGGCTCGCGCAAGCTCGCGGAGTGCCCCCTCGTCCAAAGGGTTTATGAGCTCGGTGTAGTAGCTCCCGTAGGCGTTCCACCAACCGAGCCGCTCGAACAGAGGGTGACACGTGGCGGATGAGGGATGAGGTGAGAGGAGACGGCGAAGCTTCCCGAGGGCGGAGACGGGATCGGTGGAAACAGCGATCCAAGTGGCGAGCTTAAATCCTCGCGGGAGTTCCCTCACGGCCCCATGAAGTCCCCGGGCGAAGCCCTCCTCCATCCGCACCAAAGGGCTCGTGAGGGGGTAATTCGCCGGAGCCACCGCGGCCGCCGTCCCGTTGTCCCAGAGGACGAGTGGCGCGAAGGCTTCTTGGGGGAGTTCCCGGGGGCTTCGTCCCCAGCGGAACTCCGGCCAATAGCCCCCCGGATATCTTTCCTCCGGCCCGCCGAGACCGAAAGTAAGGGTGAGGAAATGCAATCTGTCGGGAAACCTAAAGCTCGGGACGAGGAGGACGGGGGCGGTGAAGGAATCTTCGGATTCCAGGAAATCCACGTCACGAAGGAGCTCGAACTCGATAAGGGCTTCCCCCGGATATGACTTGATCTTGAGCTTTCCCAGGGGTTCGTCGTCCAGTAGATACCGGCGACACCAGAGTTCGAATTCCCCCCGATCGTCGACGCCACGCCCTATGGCCCACGCTTCCCCATGGAGGTCACCGTCCTCGACGAGGGGGCCACCCTTGGCGGAGAGGAGGATCCGCGGGTCGTAGAGGAATAGCTGCCCTGAGACGAGGATCTCCAGGCGGTCCGCCTCGTCCAGCCGTACCTTCAGCCTCTCCATCACCCGAGGGGTACGGCGAAGAAATTCTCCACGAAGACCTCCGCCGCGCCCACGAGGAACCCCTCCTCGCCGAGCTTCGCCCGTACGAGCCGCACCCGATCCGCAGCTCCGGCGAACGCGTGTTTCCGCAGCACTTCCTCCGCGAAGGGCAGAAAGAGATCTCCATCGGAGGTGGTGCGTTCGCCCCCGATCACGATGGCCTGGGGGTTGAGGAGGTTCACGAGATCTTTCAGACCGTATCCCAAGTGCTCGCCGAGCTCACGGAAGGCCGCCTCCGCGGTGGAATCGCCGTCCCGTGCTCGACGCGAAAGTTCCTCCACCGAGGACCCTAGTTCTCTCGCTTTCCGGCGAAGGAATTGGTCCGAGGAGAAGACCTCCAGACATCCCCGCTCGCCACACCGGCAGCGAGGGCCACGGGGATCGAACAGGGTGTGCCCGAACTCGCCCGCTCCGCCGAAGGCCCCCCGATAGAGCCTTCCCCCGATTACGACCCCGGCTCCCAAGCCCTCGCCCACGGTTACGCAGACGAAGTCCGGGAAATCCCTGCCCGCCCCGTAGCGGGCCTCGGCCAGGGTGAGGGCGTTCACGTCGTTCTCTACATGTACTTCCAGGCCGAAGCGTTCCGACAGTGGGTGGGAAAGGTCCACTTCGTGCCAACCGAGGATGGGGGAGAAGAGGCACTTTCCGGCCACCGAGTCCACGAATCCCGAGACGGCAACCCCGATTCCGAGGACCTTCCCGCGGAGTAGCTGGGAGACCACCTCTTCCAGGGCGGAAAGGACATTCACCGGCGCTGGGTCCTCGAAGGGGACGGTGACCTCTTCCTGTACCCGACCGAGGAGATCCACCCGGGCGGCGAGAACTCGCTCGGCCTCAATCTTGAGGCCGATAGAGGAAGCGTAGTCGGGATTTAGGCCGAGGAGAATCGGGGGCCGGCCGCTCGGAGACGGGGTCTTGCCGAGCTCCCGCACCAGTCCTTCGGAGATGAGGGCCGCGGAAAGGCGCGAGAGCGCGGAAGGGGCGAGGCCGGTAAGACGGGAGAGTTCCGCCCGGGATAGGGGACCCTGGTCCCGGAGCAGGTTGACGATGAGGGCACGATTGTGGTGGCGAAGGAGGTCATTGTTCCCCTTACGCGCCCCTTTTATTTCCATCCGCGAAAAAATTATAGCCCCGCCCGAGCGGCTTTGACAACCATCGCCCTAGAAAGGAACCAGGATCTTGCGGTAGGATCACGAGAGAGGTGTTCCCGTATGAGTACCGATGGAAGAGATGACCTGAAGGGTTTACGCATACGCAAAGTGCACAAGGATGAGCTCGGGAAATTGATCCCCCTCTATCTCGACGCGTACCGGGGCCTCGAGGAGTACGCCGAACACGGGTCCCACGATACCCTCGATTACCTCCAGTGGCTCTACGCCACCTGCCCCGAAGGGTTCTTCGTGGCCGAATTGGACGGGGAGGTCGTGGGGTTCGTGGCCTGTAACCCCCGCTGGCGTGGGCCCAACGATGCCCCCACCTGTGAGGTCCACGAGATCGTGGTCTCCCCGCGCTGGCGGGGAAGGGGGATCGGACGTCGTCTCATGGAACGCGCCCTCGCCCTGGGGGAGAAGAGACATTGCCCCACCGCCACCCTCTGGGTCGGCGTGGGGAACAGAAAGGCAAGGGAGTGGTACGAGAAGCTGGGGTTCGAGGTGGTGGGCTCCTGGGGACGATGGCTCAGGATGCGCCGACCACTCCCCGCGCGGGAGCCGGTAAAATCCGCGCACGATGACTGAAGGCCTCCGGATCGCCATCGCCCAGCTGAACTCCACCGTAGGGGACCTCCCCGGCAACGTACATTTGGCTCTGGCGACCATCGCCATGGCCCGCGAGAGGGACGTCCACCTCCTCGTCTTCCCGGAGCTCTTCCTCCTGGGGTACCCGCCCCGGGACCTGTTCCTGCGGCCGGACTTCGTGGCCGCCGCCCGTGAGGCCCTCGGAAAAATCGTAGCGGCGACGGAAGGGATCGCTGTCGTCATCGGCCACATCGCCGAGGGAGAGCCCGTGGAAGCGAACTGTGCCGATCCCTCGGCCAAGGCTTTCGGTTCGGAGAGGACGTTGTTCAACGTGGTCTACCTCCTCGCCGATGGGGAGATCCGGGGATTTCAGGCCAAGGGGCGCCTCCCCTCGTTCGATGTCTTCGAGGAGGAACGGTACTTCACTCCCGCGCGGGAGGTATCACTCATCGAGTGGAAGGGCCTCCGGTTGGGGCTCTCGGTGTGCGAGGACTTCTGGTACGAAGGCGGGGTGATCGAGGAGCAGATCCGTGCCGGCGCTGACCTCCTGGTGAACGTCTCCGCCTCCCCCTATTTCACGGGGAAGCCGTCGATCCGTTGGGAACTCGGGCGGCGGTGGGCCACCCGGGCCGGAGTTCCCCTGATCTACGCCAATCTGGTCGGTGGCCAGGACGAACTCGTCTTCGACGGCCACTCCTTCGTCGTCCGCCCCGACGGAGCGTTCCTATTAGCGGCCCCCGGATTCGAGCAAGGTCTATTCTCCTGTGATCTAGCGTGCGAGCCCGTGGAGGAACCCCGGGAGGCAGGGATCGGCGACATCTATCGGGCCATCGTCCTAGGGATTCGCGATTACTTCGATAAAAACGGGCTGAAGGGTGCGGTAGTCGGGGTCTCCGGCGGGATAGATTCCGCCGTGGTCCTTTCGCTGGCCGTCGCGGCGTTGGGGCGGGACCGGGTGCGAGCCGTCTTTCTCCCCGGCCCCTACACCGCGCCGGAGTCGGGGGAGGGGGCGCGGGCAGTGGCCTGGAACCTGGAGGTCGAACTCGTGGAGGTGCCCATCGGAGGGATCTACGAGGGGATCCTCACAGCGTTGCATGGCATCGTGGACACCTCGGGGGTGGTGGGGGAAAACCTCCAGGCGAGGGTTCGGGGACTTCTCCTCATGGCGTTTGCCAACTCCTTGGGGTACGCAGTCCTCTGTCCGGGGAATAAGTCCGAGGTCGCCATGGGCTACAACACCCTCTACGGTGACACCGTGGGCGCCTTGGCCCCCATCGGAGACCTGCTGAAGGGGGAGGTCTACGAGCTCGCCCGTTATATCAACGAAGTCCACGGGCATGAGATCATCCCGGATTTCATCTTCCGGCGTCCGCCCACCGCAGAGCTTCGCCCCGGTCAGCGGGATGACCAGGATATCCCCCCATATGATCGTCTGGACCCTTTCCTCCGGGCTTTTCTCGTGGATAACAGGCCCCGGGATGAGCTGCTCGCTTCCTTTGGGGCAGGGCTGGTGCGGGACGCAGTGACCAGGGTTTACCGCTCGGAGTACAAGCGAAAACAACTCCCCCCGGTGATCAAGGTTTCTCCTAAAGCGTTCGGTATCGGCCGCCGTTATCCCCTCACGAATAGATTCCGCGACGCTTGAAGGTCGAGGGCGCTCAGAGGTCGAAGAGTGAAAGCCCTTGGGGACCTCGTTTTGTGGAAGTTTTCCTGGCCCTCCGTACACTGCTCCCCTCGTCGGTTCCCTCGACCTCTCCCTCCGCGGGTGTCCCCGGGGGAGCCTGTGGCCCCTCGGCTGGCTCCAGGGTGGGCACTGTCTCTGCGATTTCTTCTTCCAAGAGCTCGGCACGGGTTTGGTCCTTCACGCAGAACTCTACGAAGGGACAGTAGCGGCACTGGTCGTATTCCCACTCGGATTTGTCTGGCAGAGGTGGGAGTTTTCCTTCCTGGAAAATCAAACGGTGCAGTTCCGAAAAGTCGGAAAGGACACGTTGAATCGCCCCGACGTCGCGCTCCACCACGAACTCCCGCAACGCCTGATTGGCCTTGTTCTCCATGAGGATAATCCCCCGGGGGATGTTTAGATAGTGGAGGTAAAGTTGGAGCTGTAGGTAGTGATCGCGTTTGGGTTTTACCGTGGTCTGATCGAATTGATAAGGGTGGACGCTCTTGATCTCCACCACGAACGTCTCGCCACCCAGGGAGACGATGACATCGGCCCGGCCGTGGAAGAGGGGGTTCGGTGGGATAGGGACCTCCGCCGCCACCGCGACCCCCATGGAGAAGAGAGCGCCCACGATCCTCCGGTGTACGTCATCTCCCACCGCTAGCCTACGTGCCGATTGGCCGTCCAGCGGGGGCCGGGGGAAGCCCTTCACGGAGTAGTAAATCTGCCGCGGGCACTTGGCGACCTCGCTCACGTAGAAATAATCACGCTCTCTGGCTTCCTCCGTGCGGGAGAAGAAGTCTTCGAGCCTCTCTATGAGCATTCTCTACTCTCCACAAGCATCGGGATGGATGACCTCAGCATAGATCTCTCTATCACTTTGTACATCGCCGCGCGATTATACCGCCCTCTTTGCTCGGGAGAGGTTCAGTGAGTATCGTTTGCCCAACGATGAAAGGAGGAAACGATGAAGTTTTTCGTGCTCTTCTTGGCTGTGCTTATCCCGTTGGGTGCCATCGCGGCGATGCGGGGCCCCATCGTTATCCTCTCGAACGACGATTTCACCGCCGAAAATGGCGTAATAGGTGGAAGTGGGACCTCGGATGATCCCTACGTCATCGCCGGCTGGGAGATCCTCCTCTCCCAGGACGAGCCCTATGGGATCAGGATCGAGAACGTGGACGCGTACTTCGTCATCCGGGGATGCCTGATCCGCGGGGCCGCGAACCCGGACGGCGCTGCGATCTACGTGAACTTTTCTGCGAACGGGACGATCGAGGATTGCATGGTGCGCGATTCCCTCAACGGGATCCTCATCACGAATTCCACGGGATTCACCGTGCGTGACAACTATCTGGCGGTGGAGCGTCTGGGGATTCGGGTCACAGGTCTCGAGCGTGCCCACTTCGACCACGATATCTCGCCCACGAATACCGTGAACGAGCGCCCCGTCTATTACTACTTCGACCTCGAGGGCGAAGAGATAAAAGACATCGAAGCCGGGCACATCACCATAGCCTTCTCCCGCGACGTGACCCTCTCCGGCGTAAAGGTCTACAACGGGGACGGTATCTACATCGCTTTCTCCCAGAGCGTCACGGTGCAGGGAGCTGATCTCTTTCTGAACCCCACTGTGGCCATCACCGTCTACAATTCTCCGGGGACAATCGTCCGGGATTGTAAGCGGATCGCGAACAGCAAGCTCGCCGGTGTGAAGATCTTCCTCTCCGATGGAGTCCGGGTGGAGAACTGTGGTCTCTACGTGAACGGCCACGGGATAAGCGTCGACGCCTCGAACGGGGTCTCCACGGTGGATAACGTCTTCTTCAAGAACGCCATAGGGATTTACGTGGCTGGCGCCTCCCAGGATATCCAGGTCGCCAAGAACCTTTTCTACCAGGACCGGATCGCGGTTAAGCTCGAATCGTCGACGAGGGCGGAGGTAACTGCTTCGGTCTTCTCCGAGAACGATATCGCCGTGGAGGTCCGCGGGGCGACTTCCGACTACCGTATCGCTCAGAACACCATGATCGGCTGTGGCTATGGGGTCGATTCCCTTGGCTCCCGGGGGACCATCGAGGAGAACCTGATCGCCCTGTCCAACATTGCCATTATTTTCGAGGAGGCGTACAAGCAGGCTTATCCCACCGGGAACACTGTCCGGCGCAATCTCCTCTACCGTTCCTTCGAGGCAATCTATCTCGGGACCGAGACCCGCCAGACCTGGATTTATGAGAACCTCTTCTGGAAGTGTGAACGCAATGGGCGGGACCTCGGCCAGAACGTCTGGGCCCCATTGGGCAAGGGCAACTGGTACTCCGAATATACGGGCAAAGACGAAAATGGCGATGGAATCGGAGACGAATCGGTCTACTTCGGGGGCGGAGGGGAGGATCCGGCGCCCCTCATGGACCGGGATGCGGTGGGGGTGATCCTCGGCGTGCTCGCCACCTTCGGGAGGCGAACGATCGTTCTGCGGGACGCGGAGGGAAACGAGGCCGAGATCGAAGCGTTCGTGGCCGACGATGATCACGAACGGTTCCTCGGCTTCCAAGTCCTACCGCCCGAGTGGGCGACCGACTTCGCCGTCCTCTTCATATGGGAGGGACCCGTGAAGTCGCGGTTCCATATGCGCAACGTCTACCTCCCCCTGCGACTCCTCCTCTTCGACGTGAAGGGAAGCTTCGTCGGCGAGATCTCCATGGAACCGGACCCGGAGAAGATCTACGAGCCGGAGAAACCGTTCCTCTTCGCCCTGGAGATCCCGGAAGGCCGCTGGGGAGCGCTTGGACTCGGGGTGGTGCGAGAGCTCATCCTCCCATGAAACGGATCCGGGCCGTCTTCTTCGACCTCGATGGGACGCTCGTGCGGTACCGCGGGGTGGACTTCGAATCGAGTTGGGGCGCGATCGGGGTCGCGGCGGGCCTCGCCGACGAATGGCGGCGCCTCCAGGAGCGCTACCTCCCCTATCCCGAACTCTACGACGAGTGGCTGTATGCGAACGCGCGACTGCTCGCGGGGAGGCCCGTCCGGCCCATCCTGGAGAAACTCCTCCCCCCGCCATATCCCCCCGGGAGCCGGGAGGCAATTGCCGAACTTCGGGACCGGGACCTCGTCCTCGGAATCGTCTCCTCCGGGTTGAACCTCGTCGCCGATTACGTGCGGGAGGACCTGGGGCTGGACTTCGCCGTGGCCAACGTGCTCGAGGTCGAGGAGGGCCGTTTCAACGGCCGCGCGGAGCTGCGGGTCCCCCTCTGGAGGAAGGACGAGGCCGTGCAGGAAATAGCGATGAAGTACGCCCTCTCGCTCCACGAGATCGCGTTCGTGGGTGACAACTTCAACGACATCCCCGTCTTCGAGGTAGTGGGCCTGGGGATCGCCTACGCTCCCAAAGATCCGCGGGTAATAGGGGCCGCCCACGTCGTGGTGGCCGAGTTCAGGGAAATACCAGCATTGATCCCCTAAGTTGACCAAAAGGCCCCGCGGGTACACAATGCGACAGGGGCCATGGACGAGCGAGAGAAGGAGTTAGGACAACGGTGGCGCCAAGTCCTGGGGACGATCAAGGACCAAGTGCTCCGGGCCTGCCTCCCCACCGATCCCGAGAAAATCCGGCACAGTGGCGATACCCTCCTCATCGAGGTAGAGACCAGATTCAAGAAGAACTACGTTCTGCGGAAACTTCCCAAGCTCCGCGAAGCGGTGGAGGCGGCCTTCGGCCCGGTGAAGATCCAGGTGACCGAACTCCCGCTGGTTGAGGAACTCGAGCGGCGCGAGGAGGAAGAGGCGGCTCCGCGCGCGAAGATCGTGGTGGTGGGGGTGGGTAACGGGGGTATCAATGCCCTCGCCCGCATCCGCGAGACCGGCCTCCGTGGGGTGCGTCTCATCGCCATGGATACCGACTCCCAACTTCTCTCCGTGTGCCGGGCCGACGATAAATTGCAGCTCGGGGTCGAGGTGACGGGGGGGAGGAGCACGGGGGGAGACCACCGCAAGGGGAAGATCGCCGCTGAGGAGACCGCTTGGGAGATAAAGTCACTCCTCGAGGGGGCGGATTTGGTCTTCCTCACCTGTGGCCTCGGCGGCGGCACGGGCACCGGGGCCGCCCCAGTGATCGCCAAGATCGCCCGCGAGCTTGACGCTCTCACCGTGGGCGTCGTGACTCTTCCCTTCTCATTCGAGGGCACCACACGGGCCGAGCGCGCCAAGGAGGGGCTCCGGGAACTTCGGGAAGCGGCCGATGTGGTGATCGTGATCGACAACAACCGTCTCCTCTCCCTCTCCCCCCGAGAGACCTCCGTGATCCAAGCGTTCGCCCGCGCTGACGATGTCTTGCGGCAAGGCGTACAGGGGATCACCGACCTCATCACCGTCCCCGGCGTGGTGAACCTCGACTTCGCCGATGTGGCCACGGTGCTGCGCGGGGCGGGGACGGCCATGATGGGAACTGGCGAGGCCCGAGGCGAGAACCGCGCCGTCCGTGCGGCGAAAGAGGCATCCCAGAACCCCCTCCTAGAAGGGGGGACAATACGGGGGGCGCGCAAGATCCTCCTTAACGTGACGGGTGGTGAAGATCTCACCCTCGCCGAGGTCACCCAGGCCGCGGAGACCGTCCGCAAGGAGGCCCTCACCGAGGCGGAGCTCGTCTTCGGCGCGGTGGTGCGGGAAGAGATCGGTGATGTCGTACGGATCACGGTCATCGCCGCCGATTTTCAGGAGGTCTTCACCATGGAGGAGGAAGAGGAGTTTCCCCCACGAAAGCCCGCGGAACCCCGCAAGAAACGTGACAGAAGCGATTTGGATTACCCCGCTTTCCTACGTCGCTTGGAGGGTTAGCCCTTGCGCGGGATCCTCGGGTCGTTTCTCATCCTCTATATTTTCTGCGCCCGCGCCGGTGTGGCGGCGGAGATCTCGTATGAACTCCTCTTCGAGTTCTCCACCGGGACCAACGGGTGGCACTTGGAGGGGAGAGCCACGGTCACGGGCCGTGCGCCGGCAGCCACCGACGAGCTCGTCTTCCGCTTCTTCCAGGGCGATAATGCCCCCGTTACCATATGGTCGGTAAAAGAGGGGGACCGAGATCTTCCCTGGGATTCGGTGGATCCCACCGCGGTGGTCGTTTTTCTATCCCGGGAAGAGGGCCAGAGTTTCTCCGTTACCTTTTCCTATGCCATCGAGGTTCCCCCGTTCCCCGGCGGGGGCTACGGGACCCTCGCCGCCGGGGAGGGAACGGTGGTCGTGGCCCAGGCCTACCCGGTCATCGTTCCTTGGCGCGAGGGGTGGGTCGTAGAGCCGGTGTTCGACTGGGGAGACGCTTCGGTCGCCGATGTCGCCAATTACGTCGTGGAAATCGAGCTTCCGCCGGGCTGGGAAGCGGTGGCCACCGGGGTCGAGGAGGAACTCGCTTCCGGGGCGGTGTACGTCCGCGGGGATAATCTCCGGGAGTTCGCGTTCGTTCTCCTCGCGGGACACGCGGTCGCGACGACGGAAGCCTCGGGGACCGTGGTGCGTTCCTGGTTCTTCCCCGGACACCGACACGCGGGCGAGCGGGCCCTCCAGCTCGCGGGCCAAGCGTTGGAGCTCTATGGAGAGCTGTTCGGAGAGAATCCCTTTCCAGAATTAGACGTGGTGGAAGTTCCGCTCAGGAAGGCGGCAGGAGTGGAGTTCCCAGGGTTGCTCCTCGCCGGCGAGGAATACTACCGCCGCTATGAGGAAGGCCGACGGGAGCTTCTCTTTCCAATGATCTTCGCCCACGAAGTCGCGCACCAATGGTGGTACGCCCAGGTGGGCAATGACCAAGTGCGGGAGCCGTGGGTCGATGAAGCCCTGGCCACTTACACCTCGGGGTTCACCCTCGCCACCCAGGGTCGTTTCGGGGAACTCATCGAGTTCTGGGACCGGACTTATGAGCTCGCGCACATGCGAAACCCCGAGGCCACACCGTTCGACCCGTTGTGGAAATTTCCCGACGGGGAGGGATATGGCGGGATCGTCTACTCCGGCGGCGCCCTCTTTTTCCTCGATCTAGAGGCCGCCATGGGGAAAGAGAAGCTTGTCTCTGCCCTGCGGCGATATCTCGCGGAGCGTCGCTGGGAAATCGCCACCGGTGCCGATCTCGTCCGAATCTTGATGGAGGCCAGCGGCGGGGAAATCGAGGGAGTCATCGAGACATGGCGTCGAGGTGGGCGGCCCTGAGTTGGCCGCAGCCGGCTTGGATCCGCACGCCCCGGGAATAGCGCACGGTAGCGTCGATCCCCCGCTTGAGGAGTTCCCGCTTGAACGCTTCTACGCGGGAGAGGGGCGGCCGCCGGTAGGGAAGGCCAGGCGCAGGGTTAAAGGGGATCAGGTTCACGTGGGCCAAGCACCCACGCAGGAGCTTCGCCAGTGCCCTCGCTTCGGCGATGCCATCGTTCACCCCGTAAAGGAGCACATACTCGTAGGTAATCCGGCGTTTAGTTGCCGCGACGTATTCCTCGGTCGCCGTGATGACCTGGCGGATGGTGTACTTCCGGGCCAGGGGGACGAGCTCGGCCCGGAGGTCGTCGTACGGGGCGTGGAGCGATATGGCGAGGTTGAACTGTATCCCCTCCCGCGCGAGGCGCAGGATCCCCGGGACAATCCCCACGGTGGACACGGTGAAGCGCCGGGCCCCGAGGTTTAGCCCCCAAGGGTGGTTGAGGTTTCTGATCGCCTTTAGGGTGGCCTTGTAGTTGAGGAGGGGTTCCCCCATCCCCATGAGGACCACATGTGTCACCCGCTCCCCTTCCGCCTTCAACTTCCGGGCGAAGAAAAGGACCTGGAGGGCGATCTCCCCGGCGGAAAGGTCCCGATGGAAGCCCGACTTGCCGGTGGCGCAGAAGGTGCAGCCCACCGGGCACCCCGCTTGGGTGGAGATGCAGACGGTGCGACGGGCCCCTTCACGCATGAGCACCGTCTCGATGGCTGCGCCGTCGGGAAGCTTGAGGAGCAGCTTCTCTGTCCCCTCCTCGGCATCCATAAGGGTGGCGCCGGGCGTGGCGGTACCGATGGCGAACTCCTCGGCGAGGCGCTCCCGCAGGAACTCGGGGAGGTTCGTCATTCGTGAAAAATCCCAGATGAGATGTTGCCAGGCCCACTCGAAGACCTGGCGCGCCCGATATTTGGGCTCGCCTATCGAGGCGAAGAAATCCGCCAGCTCCGCCGGGGAAAAATCGAGAAGCTCCCGCATAGTCGCAAACGCATTATAGTCCGGGCCACGTCGTGGCCTCTTCAAGGGTTGTCTTGGTATGGGAATGAGCGCTAAAATAATTGACCGGTTGTCCGGTCAATTTGCCGATGGAGTCCAAGCTCTACCTGCGCATCAAGGACTGGCTGAGAGGGGCCATCGAGAAAGGGGAATACCGCCCCGGCGATCGTATCCCCTCTGAGCACGAACTGATGAAGCGCTTCGGTGTCTCCCGGGCCACCATTCGCCAGGCTATCTCCGAACTCGTCCTCGAGGGGTGGCTCTACCGGGTTCAGGGGAGTGGCACCTATGTCGCCCGGCCCAAATACCGCCAGACCCTCTCCCGTCTCACGAGCTTCACTGAAGATATGCAGCTCTTGGGCCTCACCCCCCGCTCCCGCCTCCTCCTTTGCCAGGTCGAGGGGGCAGATGAGAAGATCGCCGCCGCCCTGGATATACCACCCGGCGAGGAAGTGGTCCGTATCGAGCGGCTCCGCTTCGCCGATGAAGAGCCTATGGCGTTGAACACCTCTGTCATCCCCCGACGTCTGGTACCGGGACTCGAGGAGATGGACCTCGAAACGGGCTCCCTCTATGAAATCTTGGAGGTGCGTTACGGTCTCATCCTCTCCCGGGCGGAACAGACGTTGGAGCCGGCACTGGCGGATCCCTACGCGGCCGAGCTCCTCGGCGTCCGCGTGGGCGCCCCGCTCCTCCTCGTGGAGGGTGTCGTTTACCTCAAAAACGGAACCCCCCTCGAGTGGGTGCGGATCCTCTACCGCGGTGACCGCTACAAGTTCCATATCGTGGCGGTGCGTTAGGAAGGAGGTGGTAACGGAGAGAAGGTCGGTCGTACTTCGCGAAAACGCGTGGCAAAGGAGGGATGTATGACACGTACAGTCCTCATGAGCAGTGTGTTGTTCGCGGTTTTGGGGCTTTTGGCTTTGGGGCAGGAGATCCCTCGGGAGCGGACCCTCGTCATCGCTACCGGCCTCCAGCCCTCCACGTTGGACATTGGGGTGGGGTATGAGGCGGCTGCCATCAACGTGAACCTCGTGGTATACGAACGCCTCGTTCGCTATAAGCCCGGCTCGGTGGAGGTGGAGCCAGAACTCGCCGAATCGTGGGAGGCTTCACCCGACGGGAAGGTCTGGACCTTCAAGCTCCATCCCGGCATCGTTTTCCACGACGGTACCCCTTGTAACGCCGAGGCGGTGGTGTTCAGCTTCGAGCGGGCGATCTCCATCAACTTGGGCCCAGCGTGGATGCTCGAGCCCATCGAGAAGGTAGAGGCCCTGGATGACTTCACAGTGCGGTTCACCCTCAAACGCCCCTACCCCGAGTTCCTCCAGGTGCTGGCCAACATCTTCGGCACGGGGATCGTCTCCCCCGCGGCGGTCAAGGCACATGCCACTGACGCCGATCCCTGGGCCCAGGAGTGGTTGAGCAGCCATATGGTGGGCACTGGTCCCTACGAGTTCGTGGAGTGGGTGAAGGGCCAACATATCATCCTGCGGCGCTTCGAGGACTACTGGCGTGGCTGGGAGGGGGTCAAGAACGACATTGAACAGGTGATCATCCGGTACATCACCGAACCGTCGGTGCAGCGATTGCTCCTCGAACGGGGAGACGTGGACATCGCCATGGATATCTCCGTGGACGATTGGGAGCTCCTCAAGGGCCGTCCCGGGATAGTCCTGGTGGAGGAGCCCTCCATGCACGCCACCTACCTCCGCTTCAATTGTGTCGCCGGGCCCACATCCGACGCCCGTGTCCGCAAGGCCATCCGTGCCGCACTCGACTACAAGGGCATGATCGAGTATGTGCTCCGTGGTCATGCAGTCCAGATGCAGGGGGCGGCCGCCATCGGTCTCCCATGTCACAACGATGAACTCCCCCTACCCGTGCAGGACCTCGACCTCGCCCGTGGACTATTGGCTGAGGCCGGCTATCCCAACGGTGGCTTCACCCTGGAGTACGTGTACGAGTCCGGCCACGAGGACCGCCGCCGTGTCGGTGAGCTCCTCCAGGCGAGCCTCGCTGAGCTGGGGATCAAGCTGCAGATTATCGAGCTCCCCTGGCCGGACCTCTGGGAGCGGGTCTCGGCGGCTGCCCCCGAACGGACCCCGGCGATTGTGGCCAACGGCTGGTGGCCCGACTACGCCGACGTGATCAACTTCCTCTACCCCATGTACCACTCGAGCCAGTGGCCTCCGGTGGCCTTCAACATCGGCTTCTATAGAAACGCACGCGTCGACGAGCTCCTGGACAAGGCTCAGGTGGAGACGAATCCCGAGGTCCGCTGTGAACTTCTCAAGGAAGTCCAGGCCCTCATCTACGATGACAGCCCGGATATCGATCTCTACCACCTCACCACCCGCATCGCCCTGCGCGACTGGGTTAAGGGCTATGTCTACAGTCCCATTTACACCGAGGGGTTCTTCCTCTACAACATGTGGCTCGAAAAGTGAGGGGGCTTTAGGGGAGGGGTCTCAAGACCCCTCCCCTCTTTCGTTATGTGGGCTTATCTCCTGAGGCGCCTGGGTTACACCCTCCTCACTCTGTGGGGACTCACCCTGATCACGTTTGTCCTCACTCGGGTGGTCCCCGGCGACCCCGCACGGATCGCCGCCGGGCCCCAAGCTCGCCAGAAGCAAGTGGAGAGGGTCCGTGAGATGTACGGGCTGGACAAGCCACTCTGGGTCCAGTACGGGGTCTACATGGCAAATCTCCTGCGGTGTGACTTCGGGAAGTCGCTCTGGTCCAAGCGCCCGGTGATCGAGGACCTCAAGGCTTACTTTCTCCCCACGGTGGAACTCGGGCTCACCGCGGGCATTATGTTCTTCTGCCTCGGCGTTCCCCTGGGGATCCTCTCCGCCGTCTACCGAAACAGTCCGTTGGACCACTTGGCGCGGTTCTTCGCCCTGGCGGGGGTATCGCTTCCGGTGTTCATTTTCGGCTTGGTATTACAGCTCGTCTTTTACAAGATCTTGGGATGGTTCCCCGCTGGGGGTAGGATCGATCCCTTCGTCTCGGCGCCCCAGCATGTGACCGGCCTTTATATCCTCGATAGCCTCATCACTGGCAACTGGAAGGCGTTTCTCTCTTCCATACACCACATCCTTCTCCCCGCGGTGACGCTGGCCTACGGCTCCCTTGCCGTGGTCTCCCGCATGACCCGCGCGAGCCTCCTCGAGGTGCTGGGGCAGGATTACGTCCGCACCGCCAGGGCCAAGGGCCTCGCGGAGCGCGTCGTCCTCCTCAAGCATGCCCTCCGAAACGCGATGGTTCCCATCCTCACTATTACCGGGCTCCAGATCGGGTCCCTCCTCGGCGGGGTGCTCCTCGTCGAGATCATCTTCTCCTGGCCAGGACTCGGGACATACGCCTACACCGCGGTGACGGTCCTAGATGTGAACGCCATCATGGCCATCACCTTGATCACCGGGCTGCTCTATACCGGTGTGAACCTCCTCGTGGACCTGCTCTACACCGTGGTGGACCCAAGGATCCGCTACCGATGAGGGAAGAGCTTCGCGCCGCCTGGAAATTCCTTCGGCCGAGCAGGAACCCACTGGGGTTCCTCGGGGTCATCTTGGTGGTCTCCATCGCGCTCTGTGCGGTGGTCGCACCCAACGTCGCCCCCTATAGTCCCTACAAGGTGAACCTCGTGGGAAGGCTCCGGCCCCCCTCGTGGGAGCACCCTTTCGGCACCGACGAGCTCGGGCGTGACATCTTCTCACGCGTGCTCGTGGGGACGCGGATCTCCCTGCAAGCAGCGCTCGTCATCATTGGCCTTTCACTCCTTTTGGGCACGGTAATCGGGACCGCGGGGGCCCTGGCGGGCGGGTGGGTCGACGACGTTTTCATGCGACTCACCGACTCATTCCTCGCGTTTCCCTACCTCATCTTTGCCATGCTCGTCTCGGCGGTGCTCGGTCCCAGCCTCCCCAACGCCATGCTCGCCATCTCCATCACCTGGTGGCCGTGGTACGCCCGCCTGGCCCGGGGGCAAGTGCTCTCCGTCAAGAACCAGCTCTACGTAGAGGCGGCACGGGCCGTGGGAGTAGGCGGCCTCCGGCTCTTCTTCAATTACTTCTTGAGAAACGCCCTCTCCCCCCTAATCGTGCAGGCTACTTTGGACGTGGGATATGCCATCCTCCTCACGTCCAGCTTGAGCTTCATCGGCCTCGGGGCCCAGCCGCCTACGCCGGAGTGGGGCCGGATGGTGGCCGACGGCCGACAATACTTGCTGTCCTACTGGTGGGTTCCCATCTTCCCAGGCCTTGCCATCTTCGTCACCGTGCTGGGGTTCAATCTGATTGGCGACGCTATTCGGGATTTCGCCGACCCGAGGACGCGGAGATGAGGCTGGAGCTCGTGGCGTTAGGCGACATCAACTGGGACACGGTCCTCATCCTCCCACATCTTCCGGCGGCTGACGAGGAGGTGGAGCTCGCCGGAATCCGGGAGACGCCCGGTGGGGACGCGGCCAACGTGGCCGTGGCCTTTGCCCGGCTCGGGGGAAGGGTGGGAATGGTGGGGGCTGTGGGTGGGGACACGGTGGGGGGAACCCTGCGGGGACATCTCGCCGCGGCCGGGGTGGAGGTGCCGAGGGTCCTCCTGCTCGCGGGACCGAGTGGCCGCGCCTTCTCGTTGGTGGAGCCAGGGGGCGTTCGGCGCCTGCTTTATACTCGGGGGGCCAATGCACGTCGGGAACTTGTCGATGAGGACCTCGCCTACGTGCTCAACGCGGAGTGGCTTTACATCGCGGATCCCCTCCCCACCGTCGTGGAGACATTGGGAAAGTGGTACCGTGCAGGATGGAGCTTGCCTCGGCTTGCTCTCGATCCTGGATCGGTGGGGGCTACGAGGGGAGCGGAATTCTTCGCCCCCATTTTCCCACACCTCTCGGCCCTCTTCCTCAACGAGGGGGAAGCGCGAGAGCTCTCCGGACGTGAAGAATTCAGGGAAGCGTTGGAACTCCTCCGGGAGGCGTGTCCCCTGGTCGTGGTGAAACGGGGGGAGCGAGGGGCACTCGTGGTGACCCGGGAGGTAGATTTCGCCTCCCCCGCCTTTCCAGTGAGAGCTGCGGACACTACCGGTTGTGGCGATGCCTTTAACGCCGCCTTCCTCTTCTGCCTCGTGAGGGGAAAGTCTTTGTGGGAAGCGGCTCGGTGGGGAAACGCCGCGGGGGCTTTGGTAGCGCAAAGGCTCGGGGCCCACGCGCCTACTCGGGAAGAGTTGGAGGGCTTTCTCGCGCGGAACGAGGGGGTGAGATAGATGGCGAGATCACGCCTTTGGGAGTTGAACAAGCCGATCATCGGGATGGTGCACCTCCCGCCGCTCCCCGGCTCTCCGGGGTATCGCGGGGAGCCGCTCGAGGAGATTTCTCGGTTTGCCCTGCGGGAGGCCGGGGCCCTGCGGGAGGGCGGAGTGGACGCCGTCCTGGTGGAGAATTTTCACGACTATCCCTACCCGACCGGAAAAGTACCAGCTCCGACCTTGATTGCCATGGCCGTGGTAGCCCACCGCGTCAAGGAGGCGGTGGACCTCCCGGTGGGAGTGAACCTCCTCTTCAACGACGCCGAAGACGAACTCTACCTGGCTTGGTGCTTGGGACTCGACTTCATCCGGGTGGAGGGCTTCGTTGATCTCTTGCTTTCGGATGTGGGTCCACTTCTCCCTGCGGCCCCGGGGCTCATGCGTCTGCGTCGTGCCCTGAACGCCGAAGGAGTGGCGATCCTCGCCGACGTCCAGGGCAAATACACCCACGCCCTCCCCGCTCGGGACCTCGCCGATTCGGCTCGTGACGCGCTGGAGCGTGGCGGGGCCGACGCAGTAATCCTCACCGGGGCCCGGACCGGCGAGGTGGCCCCTCTAGAGCTCGTGCGGCACCTCAAGGACGAGTTCCCCGAGGGCAAGGTCTTCCTGGGGAGCGGGGTCACCCCCACAAGCGTCCCCGAACTCCTGGCAGCCGCGGATGGTGCCATCGTGGGGAGCTACTTCAAACAGGAGGGTAAGGTGCACAATCCCGTCGATCCCGAGAGGGTGCGGGAGCTCATGGCAGTGGTCCGCCACATCCGAGGTGAGGGACGATGAAGGTGATTGTAGTGGGCCACGGTGCCCGTGAGCACGCCATCGCCGCGGCTCTGGCCCGGTCGCCACAGGAGCCGCGCATATTCGCCTACATGGCCACCCCGAATCCCGGAATCGGGCGCCTCGTCGAGACCTGGACGGAAGGGCCCTTGGAGAACGTCGAGGCCTTGTTGCGGTACGCGCTCGCGGTGAAGCCGGACTTCGTCGTTTTCGGCCCGGAAGTTCCTCTCGCCGCAGGTGCCGTAGACGCCCTCGAGGGAAAGGGGATCCCCTGTGTCGGCCCCCGGCGAGGGTTGGCCCGGATCGAAGCCGACAAGGCGTTCATGCGGGAGTTCATGGTAAAGCACCTGCGCCGGGGATATCCTCGCTGGTGGACCTTCACGGATCTCGCCTCCCTGGAGACGCACCTTCGGTCTCATCCCGATGTGGTCCTCAAGCCCATAGGTCTCACCGGGGGAAAGGGTGTACGGGTGATGGGGAGGCAGCTCTCGGGTCCGGAGGAGGCCCTGGAGTACGCACAGATGTTCCTCGAGAGGGAGGGGATGATCCTCGTGGAGGAGCGCTTGGAAGGGGAGGAGTTCTCGCTGATGGTGTTCACTGACGGCGAGCGCTCTCTCCCAATGCCTTTGGTTCAGGACTATAAGTACGCCCGCGAGGGGGACACTGGGCCAATGACCGGGGGTATGGGTTCTTATTCCTGTGCCGATCACCTTCTCCCCTTCGTCTCGCGGGAGGACTTCGAAACCGCCCTCGGGATTGTGGAGGAGGCGATAGCGAGGCTGGGGGAGGTCACAGGCGTCCCCTACCGAGGGGTACTCTACGGCCAGTTCATCCAGACGGAGAGCGGCCCGAAGGTGCTGGAGTTTAACGCCCGCCTCGGCGACCCCGAGGCGATGAACGTTTTGTCGCTCCTCGTTTCCGATCCTCTGGAGGTCTTCGCCTCCGTCGCCATGGGAGACTTGGTGGAGAAAATCGGATTCGAGCACATGGCCACGGTGTGTAAGTACCTCGTTCCCAGCGGGTACCCCGAGGCCCCGGAAGTTGGGCGTCCCTTCACGTTGCCCGTGGAGGAGTTCGCCGCCTCCGGGATCGAGGTATATTTCGCCTCGGTGCGGGAGGAGGCTGGGAAATACCTCACCACTTCATCCCGCAGCGTCGCCCTTCTCGCGCGGGCATCATCCCCCGAGGAGGCCAAGGTACTTCTGGACAGTTTCCTTGGGACGCACTGTCCTCTAGGGCTCTACTACCGGCACGATATTCCCCGCGTTCCCGCAAACTAGCTGTGGGTTTCCTCCGTTGTCCGTCGGCTACGGGCCCCGTACACTCCCCTCGAGGGGGTGGCATTGAGCATAAGGAATTTAGACAAGATCTTTAGGCCCCAGCGCATCGCCGTCATTGGGGCGAGCGATAATCCACGCAGTGTAGGGTACACGGTGCTGCGCAATTTGGTGGGTTCCGGGTTCCCCGGGGTCATCTATCCCGTAAACCCCAAACACGAGTCCGTACAGGGAATCCAAGCCTACCCTGATGTAAAGAGCCTTCCCCGGGTACCAGACCTTGCCGTTGTCTGCACCCCGGCCCACACGGTTCCTGGGATCGTGCGGCAGTGTGGCGAGGTGGGAATCCTGGGGATCGTCATCATCTCCGCTGGCTTTCGCGAGGTGGGCGAAGAGGGGCGGGGGCTCGAGGATGAACTCCGAGCGATCCTTAACGAATTCGACGGTGTGCGCATTGTTGGGCCCAATTGTCTAGGGATCATCGTTCCTTCCCTGAAGTTGAACGCCAGCTTCGCCGCCTCCACACCCAAGTCGGGCCACGTGGCTTTCATTTCCCAGTCGGGAGCGCTGTGCACCTCCGTCCTCGACTGGGCGCTGGAAGAGGACATTGGGTTCTCTTACTTCGTCTCCGTCGGCAACATGTTGGACGTCGACTTCGGGGACCTCATCGATTACTTCGGCGAGACCTCCGAGACGAAATCCATCATTCTCTATGTGGAATCCATCTCCCAGGCGCGGGAGTTCATGTCCGCTGCCAGAGCTTTCGCCCGTACCAAGCCGATCGTGGTCTACAAATCGGGACGGTTCTCCGAATCGGCCAAGGCGGCCGCCTCCCACACCGGCGCCATGGCCGGGGAGGACGCGGTGTACGACGCCGCTTTCCAACGGGCGGGGATTGTACGTGTGTTCGAGATCGATGATATCTTCGACTGCGCCGAGCTCTTGGCGCGGGGGAGGGTGCCGAAGGGACCTCGGCTGGCCATCGTCACCAATGCTGGTGGTCCGGGGGTGATGGCCACCGATGCCCTCATCGCTCGCGACGGGGCCTTGGCCGAGCTTTCCCCGGAGACCATCGAGAAGCTGAACGAAGCCTTGCCCCCGTTTTGGTCGCACGGGAACCCGGTGGATGTCCTCGGGGACGCCCCGCCTGAACGCTACGGCACCGCAGTGGAGCTCGTGTTGGCGGATCCAAACGTGGACGCTGTCCTGGTGATCCTTACCCCTCAGGCGATGACCGATCCTACCGCCACCGCCCGGACCCTTGCGGGACTGGGACAGCGTACGGGGAAACCCATTCTGGCCGCATGGATGGGGGGACGCATGGTGCAGGAGGGTGTCCGTATCCTGAACCAAGCCCGTATCCCCACCTACACTACCCCGGAGCAGGCGGTGCGGGCGTTCATGCACCTGGTCTCTTATTCCCGTAACCTAAAGATTCTCTACGAGACCCCGCGAGAGGTGCCGGTGAGCTTCTCCCTCGACCGGCAGCGGTTACGTGCTCTGTTCGACACCATCCTCATGGAGGAGGGCGAGGTGCTATCGGAAACTGTTTCCAAAGCCCTATTGGAGGCGTATGAGATCCCTGTCACAAAGCCATACGTCGCTCGATCGGCAGATGAGGCCGTGGAGATCGCCCGTCAGATCGGCTACCCAGTGGTGCTCAAGGTTTTCTCTTCAGATATTACCCACAAGACCGATGTAGGGGGCGTCGTCCTGGGTCTAAAGGCGGACGACGACGTTCGCACCGCCTTCGGGAGGATAGTGGAGACAGCCCAGGAGAAGCGCCCCGATGCCCGGGTGGAGGGCGTCACGGTGCAGCGGATGGTGGTCGCCGAAGAGGGGGTCGAGATGCTCCTCGGGGCGAAGAAGGACCCCACCTTCGGCGCGGTGATCATGGTGGGTATGGGGGGCATCGCGGCCGAGGTCTTTCGCGATCGGGCCCTGGGACTGCCGCCGCTCAACGAGCGTTTAGCCCGCCACATGCTCGAGTCACTGCGTTCGTGGCCCCTGTTGTGCGGTTACCGTGGCCGTCCAGGGGCGAACCTCGACCGTCTCATCGAGGTGTTAATGCGTTTCTCCTACTTAGTGGCCGATTACCCCGAGATAAAGGAATTGGACGTTAACCCCTTGCTCGTAACCCCAGATGACGTAATCGCCTTAGATGCCCGGGTTATTGTGGACCGGGCGCTCGTCGGCAAACCACTCAGGCCCTATGCGCACCTCGCCATCCGGCCTTATCCCGAAGAGTACACGCACAAAACCACGCTCCGAGACGGTACACCCGTGGTACTTCGCCCTATAAAGCCGGAGGACGAGCCCATGTGGCATGCGCTCCTCGCCAGCTGTTCCCGGGAGTCGATTTGGCGTCGTTTCCGATACTTATTCAAGGGGACAACACATGAGATGGCGACCCGTTACTGCTTCATCGATTACGATAGGGAGATGGCCATCGTGGCGGAGGTGAACGAAGGCGGCGGGCGTAAGCTCATCGGTGTGGGACGGCTCGTGGCGGACCCAAACCACGAGGCCGCGGAGTACGCGGTGCTCATCGCCGACCCTTGGCAAGGGAAGGGCCTCGGGAAGCTAATCACCGACTACTGTTTGGAGATCGCCAAGAGCTGGGGCATAAGGCGGGTCTTGGCGGAGACGGCACCGGACAACGCACGGATGATGGCCATCCTGCGCACCCATGGGTTCACATTCAAGACGGATCCCGAAGAAGGCGTGGTCCTGGCCCAGAAGGACCTCGTCTGAGGGGGTCGGACGCTCATCATGCGGCCATCGTCCGGGCGGGGTTCCTACGTAACCTTCATCACACGGAGGTCGTGGTGACAATGGAGCCAGGCACGATATTGGTGACAGGGGGTACGGTGGTCACCGCCCGGAGGACGGTCCAGGCGGACGTTCTCGTGCGGGGAGAGAAGATAGTTCGAGTGGGGAAGGTTTCCCCGCGGAAGGCAGATGAGACGGTGAACGCACGAGGGCTCCTGATCTTCCCAGGGTTCGTCGACGCCCACGTTCACTTCGCGCTGCCGGTGGGGGGCACCCGCTCCGCCGACGACTTCCGCACCGGCCCCCGGGCGGCGGCCCACGGGGGGATCACTTGTTTCCTCGACTTCACCGTGGGACACCCGGAGGTTTCTCTCCCCAACGCCCTGGAGCGGCGCTTGAAAGAAGCGCAGCCAGCGTGCATCGACTACTCCTTCCGGGCCGAGATGATCGGCTGGAGTCCGGAGCGTGCGGGAGAGATCTTTCAGGTGGCGGAGATGGGGGTTCGCTCCTTCAAGTTTTACACAACTTATTCGGATTCCGGCCGCCGCACCCCGTTGGGGCACCTACGGGCCGCCATGGAGGCCATCCGCGAGCTCGGGGGCGTGGCCATGGTGCACTGTGAGGCGGACGAGCTCGTGGATCCAGGGGGCGGTCCCTTCCCGGCGGCGCGCCCTCCCATTGCCGAGGAGGTGGCCATCGCCGAGGTAGGAATCCTCGCCCGTGAGACTGGCTGTCCGACCTATATCGCTCACATCTCGAGCGCTCGGGGATTGATCGCCTATCTGGAGGCCAAGCGGAAGGGGGCCCCCCTTATGGGTGAGACATGCCCACACTATTTGCTCCTCGATAACCGCGTCTATATGCGGCCGAACGGCCACCTCTTTTCGGTGACGCCGCCGATCAGGGAGGCCGAGGACGCGGAGACACTATGGTGGGCCTTGGGGCGGAAATTCCTCACCGCCGTCTCCACCGACCACTGCCCCTTCGCCAATTCACATAAGGAGGTCGGCCGAAACGATCCGGCGAAACTTCCTTCGGGGCTTCCCGGGGTGGAGCTCCTTCCGGCCCTCCTCTTCTCGGAGGGGGTCGCCAAGGGGAAGATCTCCCCGCGCCAGTTCGTGTATTACCTATCTGACGGGCCGGCACGCGCCTTCGGACTCTTGCCGAGGAAGGGGAAACTCGCCCGGGGGGGCGATGCGGACCTCGTGCTCTGGGACCCCCACGCCCGCTGGACCGTGGAGGCGAGGACGCTTCACATGAACGCCGACTTCTCTCCTTACGAGGGGATGGAGCTTCAGGGCCGGCCGGTGGCGGTAATGGTCCGGGGCAGGTGGGTCGTGCGCGAGGGGGAGTTCGTGGGGACTGAGGGCCACGGCGCGTTCGTTCCCTGGCAGGGATGAAGGAATTGGTGCTCGTGCGGGGAGCGGGGGACGTGGCCACGGCGGTGGCCATCCGGCTGCACGAGCGGGGCCTCGCGGTGGTATGCACGGAGCTCCCTCAACCCTTGGCCATACGGCGGGCGGTGGTCTTCGCCGAGGCCGTCTATGAGGGCCGGTGGGCCGTGGAAGGGCACGAGGCGGTGCGGGCGATGTCTCCCGGTGAGGCCTTGGAGCTCTCCGAGCGGGGGGTGATACCCGTCTTGGCCCCGGAGGGGGACGCCGTGGTGCGGCTGCGTCCGGAAGTAATTGTGGACGCGCGGATGGCCAAGCGAAATTTGGGAACACATATCCACGAAGCCCCACTTGTGATCGGCTTGGGCCCGGGCTTTACCGCAGGAGTGAACTGCCACGCCGCCGTGGAGACCCTCCGGGGACCGCTCCTCGGACGGGTCTACCTCCAGGGCTCACCCCTCCCGCCCACGCACATCCCCTGCCCCATCGGCGGGATCTCCCGGGAGCGGGTGCTGTGGGCGAAGCGCGCCGGACATTTCTTTGGTTACAAGGTCATCGGCGAGCGCGTGAAGAGGGGGGAAAAGGTCGCCTGGTGTAGCGGCGAAGAGCTCCAAGCCCTCTGCGACGGCGTAGTACGGGGGATATTGCGTTCGGGTATCGAGGTCCCTGCGCGGATCAAGGTGGTGGAGATCGATCCCCGGGGCGATCCGGTGGTCTGCTTCAGGGTGGCGGAGCGTTCTTGGAGGATCGCCGCTGGGGTGCTTGAGGCGCTGGACCTCCTTGGGTTCTAGAGCCCACCCGCGATTTCACATTCGCCAAGATTTTTTGTTTAATCGAAATTAGTTTGAAACTTTGGCCCCACGGACGTGTAATATGAAGAGGGGTGGTCCAGCGTGGAACATGTTTTCCCACTTGTGTTAGTTGTCCTGTGGGCACTCTCGGGGATGGTTCAGTACGGTTCCGGGGAGGAGGTCTATGGGGGCGCTTCGTTGCATTTTTCGGGGCAGCTCATCACCACCGGAAGTTGCCGACAGCTGGCTGAAAATCTGATTCGATGTCAGGTCCCGGCCGGAATGCAGGGGACACTGCAGCTCACCGCCACGGTGACCCCGAGCACGTACCCCGTCAGCATCGCCGCGCTGGCGCTCCCTCCGTGGACGAACTTCCAACCTGTCTCGATGTACGGCGCGGCCCAGGTGACTTGTACTTTTCTCCCCCCTCCCGAGACGGCGGGGAGCAGTTTTGAGCTTCGGTTCCGGGCATCTACGGCCTACGCCATGTACTTGGACCTCGTGGTGATCCTCGAGGTAATGCCGTCGGCCGCGGAGTACCGCACCGATAGCCGGGGGAAGTTCTCCGTGCCCGTGGAAGAGCTCCCCGACACGTGGGTGACGGGTACCCTCACGCGCTGTGGGAATGAGGCCCTCGGCGGGGTGCCGGTGATCATAGAGCTTATCCCCAGGGAGGGAAGGGATACCATCAGGACGCTTATCGACATCGGGACGGTGAAGATCTCGTCACCGGGGTACGGGGAGACGTTAGTTCCGCGGGAGAAACTCGGGTTTCTCTCCTCGATGGATCCGAGCGGGCGCGTCCAGCGTACTGTCGACGTGGGAGTGGTTTGTTTACAGCCTTCGGGCGGGCCAATTCCTCTGGGCTCTATTACAGGGATAACTGACGCAGACGGTAAATTTTCGAAACCATTTCCCGAACATCCGGGGATTGTGGTGACGGGGAGGCTTACGGAATGCGGGCAACGACCACTCCCGGAACAGGAATTCTCTTTGACGCCAATTCAAAAGGGCGACGAAGTCGCTGGATTCGAGCTAGAGGTACCAGGATACAAGCCGGTGGTGATCACTGATTTCAACCAGATTTCCTTCTTTGGTCTCACAAGATACATACTGGGCGATCTGTGTTTGTCACCCGAAATCGGGGAGGAGGAAACCCCAGCAGTTTCGAAGGGATGTGGCGAACTTTTATTGCGGATCCTTACCCAAAACATGATGTTGATCCCCAAGGTCCCCGAGAAGCACGCCCCATTTCGGGATCAACGCGCCAAGGTGCTCACCGCATCGCTAGGAGAAATGGGGGAATGGGGAAGGAAATTCGACATAATCTGTTTCCAGGAAGTTTGGCATTACCGTCAAAAAGGGAATATGCAGTACAAAAATGCCGTGTTACGGGGGTGGCTAGGCGATTCAAAACTTAATTTAGATGAGACAAAATGGTGGCGGGAAATCACGCCCCCGCGAAAGGGTGGAAAAGATCAGACTGTGACGGTCGATGGGGCCCAGGTAAACGTCCTTGCCAGACAGCCGGCGGCCGCTACAAAGACAGTCCGTGTCGCCATATTTAAGAAAGGAAATCGCTACGCGGTAACCGGTCCGGACTCGACTGCGGGATGGTGGAGATGGACCTTTGATAGTGGGCTGATGATTCTTTCCAAATATCCAGTAATTGCGGTAAGTGCCTTTGTTTTCTCAGATCAAGCCGGTGCTAAAAGCATTCTCGAACCCTGGACGACAGAGGAAGTAACTAATAAAGGGGCACTTTACGCGCGTGTCCTGCTCGATCCCCACAATTCAGAGTGTTACATCCATGTTTTCACGGTGCATCTAGCGGCAGGGGTACAAAATGCTCCTCATCGGGCAAAGCAGCTGAAAGAATTGTTGGAATTTATCGATGCTTGTACGCGCGATAAACAAGGAAAGCCAGATGGTCGGCCCATCATTCTGTGCGGGGACCTCAACATCATCGGAGGATCCCCGGAGTGGCAAAATAGCCTGGGGAACCTGAAGGCCGCTGTTGGCCAGCTTAAGGACGCCTGGCTGAGCAGCGGCAAGAAAGAGGATCAAAGTGCGGTTACATGGGTGGGTATGGATCAGCCCCTCGATCCGAAAAGTCCTTGGGGGAAGAAAAACGTAGTGGCTAGCGCTTCGGGCAAACCTCAGAGACTGGATTATATTCTCTATTTTGCGGGGAAACGCTGCATCTCATTGGAACTGAAAACAATTGACCGAGAGCCGACTCAGAGGCAAGCTAATCCCTACCCGTGGAATGGGTACACCCTGTCGGACCACCTAGGAGTACAGGCCGAGTTCAAAGTAAAACCGATAAAAAGATAAAAGCCATTGAATTTGACCGCTTCGGAAATGAAACCCTTGTCCGGTATGGACTCTAGCCTCCTTGAAGTTGACCGTGACATCCAAGCGGCCAACTGGCCCGAACACGCACATACCTTCGAAGGGAAGGGTTAAGTCAAGCTCCTCACCCGTGTTCGTATTTATTCGGTTACAATTTTTGTCAAATCGAGGACGTAGATGGGATAAACGGCGAGGCCCCGGATGCCGGCTCGGGAGGCGATGACGCGGTGTGGATCTTGGATAAAGTAGTTCACTACCTCCTCAGCGATGATCCGTTGGGCCCTCTCGTAAATCTCCCGCCGCCGCGCGGGGTCCATACAGGTCTTCCCCTCCTCGAGCAGTTGCTCCAGCTCCTCGTTCTTCCAGCCCCGACGGAAGTAGTAATCGCGGCGCTCCGCCCCGTAGCCGGTGAGCATGAGAGCGGGGTCTAGCCTCCCGATGTGGCCGATCACGGTGAGGTCGTAGTCGGCCTGGGCGTAGACCCGCTCGAGCCAGGTCCCCCAGTCGACGAGGCGGATCTTCACCCTTATTCCTACCGCGGCTAGTTGGGTCGCGACCAGTTCGCCGGTGCGCACGTGGAACTCGTAGTTGGAGGGCAGGGCCATCGTAATGTCGAATCCTTCAGGGTACCCGGCCATGGCGAGGAGCTCCCGCGCCCGCTCTGGGTTGTAGGGATAAAGGCCGGTAAGGTCGATGTAATAGGGCATTCCCGGGGGAACGGGCCCGCCGATGGGGGTCGCGTAGCCCAAGGAGACCAGTTCCACGATCTTCCCGCGGTCGATGGCGTGGGCGATGGCCTGGCGTACCCGCAGATCGGAGACCGGTTCCCGCGCGTTGTTGATGGCGAGGATTTGGACCAGGTTCATGGGGCCGGAGATCACCGTGAACGTCGGGTTGTCCTCCAGGGCACTGGCGGCCTGGTAGGGGATGTCCACCGCGATGTCCACATCACCGGCCTGTAACGCGAGGGCCCGCGCCGCGCCGTCGGGGATGAAGCGGAACGAGACCCTCTCTATCTCGGGGATACCTGGCAGGTAGTAGTCCGGGTTCCGCTCCAGGACGATTCGTTCTCCGGGACGCCACTCGACGAACCGAAACGGCCCGGTGCCCACGGGGTGCTCCCCGAGAGGCTTGCCCGTCCGCGGCTCCGTCGGGACGACCACCGAGTCGGCCTGGGCCAGGATCGCGAGAAAGTAAGGAACGGGTTTCTTCAGGTGGAAACTCACCGTGTAAGTGTCCACGGCCTCGACCTCGGCGATGTCTGTATAGTACTCGGGGTGTGGATTGGGCGTGTCAGGGGACATGGCCCGGAGGAACGATTTCCGCACCGCCTCGGCGTCGAACGGGATGCCGTCGTGGAATCGTACTTCGCGCCGTAGCTGGAATGTCCACGTACGGCCGTCGGCCGATGCCTCCCACGACTCAGCGAGTTGGGGGTAGAAATCCCCGTTCGAGTCCACCTGTACCAGGCATTCGTAGAGGTTGTAATGGAGGACGAGGTCGATGGCCGCGGCGGGGTTGGCCGTGGGATCGAGGGTGGGAGGCTCGGTGGACACCGCCACCACGAGCTCTCCCCCGAGGGCAGAAAGGCCCCAAAGGAGCCAAAGAGACAGAAATAATTTCATCGCGGAGTGTCACCTCCTTTACGGAGTGTCACCTCCGGTTTTTTTCCGGCGTTATTTTAGCCCCAGGTCCCCCGAAAATCTCGGGCCGGATTCCTGCGGGGGAGTTCGGGTAGAATGAAAAACTGCGGAAAGGAGGTGACGTTGGCGGATATCGTCGTCCCGCCCCTGGGCGAGGTGGAGGAGGTGCGGGTCGTTCGGTGGCTCCGCGAGGTCGGCGATGAGGTGTACGCCGGGGAGGCGGTGGCGGAGGTGGAGGCGGAAAAGGCCGCCTTCGTCATCGAGGCCCCCGTTGGCGGGAAGCTCTACGCGATCCTCATTCCCGAGGGGAAGACCGCTGCCCCCGGAGACGTGATCGGGAAGATCGAGGAGGCGACCGAGTGAGGGGGAGAGTGCTCTGGATTCATCTGGGCCGGATACGTTATGCGGAAGCAGTGGATTTCCAATGGAAACTGCACCACCTGCGGCTCCGGGGAGAGACCGAGGACCTCGTCCTCGCCCTGGAACACTACCCGGTGATCACCCTGGGGCGTTCCGCTGATCCCCGCCACCTCCTCGCCGACCCCATGGCCCTCCTCGCGCGCGGTGTCGAAGTTCTCCCCGTGGAGAGGGGAGGAGATGTCACCTATCACGGACCTGGCCAGCTCGTCCTCTATCCCATCTTAAACCTGCGGAGCTGGGGGAAGCGTATCCGTTGGTACGTGTGGGCCTTGGAAGAGGTGATGATCGAGGCGGCGGGATCCTACGGGGTAAGGGCGGCCCGGATTCCCGGCCGCCCCGGGGTCTGGGTCGGGAACGAGAAACTGGGAGCGGTGGGGGTGTACGTGCGGGGGTGGGTCACCATGCATGGACTCGCCCTGAACGTGGACTTAGACCCGGACGGGTTCCGCTGGGTCGTCCCCTGTGGGATCCACGGGGCCGGGACGACGTCGCTGGCGCGGCTCCTGGGAAGATCGTTGGACGTCTGGGAAGTGGAGGGAAGGGCTAGGGCGGCCTTTGCCGAAGTTTTCGGGGTTCGCGTGGCCGAGACCCGACCGGAGGAGATCGGGGCGGTGATCGCGGGATGAAGCCAGCCTGGCTCAAGGTTGAGGTATGTGCCGACGGCAAGGTGGAATTCATGGAAAAGATCCTTCGGTACCACCGGCTCCGCACTGTATGTCAGGCGGCCCATTGCCCAAACCTCCCCCGGTGCTGGGGCGTGGGCACGGCCACGTTCATGATCCTGGGAGAGGTCTGTACCCGGACGTGCCGATTCTGTGCCACAAGGACGGGCTGGCCGGGGGGGGCGGTGGACGCCAGAGAGCCCGGACGGATCGCCCGTGCGGTGCGGGAGCTCGGCCTCACCTACGTCGTCCTCACCTCGGTGGACCGGGACGACCTCCCCGACGGAGGCGCCGCCCACTGGGCCCAGGCCATCCGTGCGGTGAAGCGGGCGGCACCAGGTGCCGCCGTGGAGGCCCTGATCCCCGATTTCTCCGGCCATCGGGAGGCCCTTGCGGAAGTACTCGCCGCGGGCCCGGCAGTGGTGGGCCATAACCTCGAGACGGTGAGGCGCCTCACCCCCCTCGTTCGGGATCGCCGTGCCTCCTACGGGCTCTCCCTGGATGTTTTGCGGGCGATAAAGCACATCTCCCCGGGAACACTCACCAAGTCGTCACTGCTTTTAGGACTCGGGGAGACGGACACGGAAGTCCGGGAGGCCCTCCGGGAGCTCCGGGAGGTGGGAGTAGATATACTCGTCCTCGGCCAATATTTGCGGCCCGGGCCGCGGCAGGCCCCGGTATCCCGCTATCTTTCGCCGGAGGAGTTCGAGGGCTGGCGGCAGGAAGCCCTACGGTTGGGGTTCCGGGCGGTGGTGGCCGGGCCACTTGTCCGAACCTCTTTCCGGGCGGCAGAGGTGTACCGGGGGCTTTTATGCGCGTGATCATCGATTTTTCCCTGCGCGATCCCGCGGAGAACCTCGCCCTAGAGGAGGCGATCCTGTGGAGTTATGGGGCTGACCGGGTTCCCCCCACACTGCGCATCTGGCGGAATCCCCGCTGTGTGGTGATCGGCCGGGGTCAGAATCCCGAGGACGAGGCGGATCTCGAGTTCTGCCGCCGCTACCGGATTCCCGTGGTCAGGCGCCCGAGCGGTGGAGGGGCCGTCTACCACCATCCGGGGAACCTGAACTTCTCCCTCTTCCTCCCGCTGGACGGCCCTTGGCAGGACGTGCGACGAGCCCATGAGCTCGTGGGGGAACTCCTCGCCGTTGCCTTGGAGGAGCGGCTTGGCCTCCGGGCGGAGGTCGGAGAGGGTTCGCTCTTCGTCGGGGGGCTCAAGGTCTCGGGGATGGCCCAGTACCGCTGCCGCGGCCTCCTCTACCATGGGACCTTGCTTCTGTGGGACGACCGGGTTCCAATGAAGCAGGTGCTCCTGGCACTTCGGCCCGGATATTCTCCCTCGGGGGTGCCCTCTAGGCCGAGCCCCACGGGATCGCTCTCGGAGATTCTCAGTCGGGAGGTCTCGCTGGAGGAGGGGGTGAGGCTCCTCCTCTCCGCCTTCAAGTCCTTGGGGAGGTACGGGAAAGAGGAGCTCTCGTTGCGCGAGTGGGCCCTGGCCTGGTCACTCCTTCCGGAATACCGCTCTCCCTGATGGACCGCGCTCCGACGGACCGAGATCTCCACGTGATACGCTGGCAGATCGATCGGGCCCCAAGGGGGGTCGTGGCCATTGCCCGGGATTGCCCCCATGGATACCCTCAGGTTACGGTGAACCGGCCCCTCCACCGCTATGACACCTCTTTCGAGCTCTTCCCCACTCTTTTCTGGCTCACTTGTCCCTACCTCGTACGCGAGGTAGGAAAACTCGAAGCCCGGGGCCTCGTCAAACGATTCGAGGAGCGTCTCGCCCGAGACCTCGCGCTCCGGGAGGGGTATCTGCGGGCCCACGAAGCGTATCGCCGTGAGCGCTTCTCTCGCCTCTCCTCCGAGGAGCGATCGTTCCTGATGCGTGTCGGTGCCCGGGAAGCGGCGGAGACGGGGATCGCGGGATTACGGAATTTCTCTAGGGTGAAGTGCCTCCACGCTCAGCTCGCCCACTACCTCGCCCGGGGAGAAAATCCCATTGGTGGGGAGGTGGCGCGTCTCCTCACGGCGCTCCACTGCTCCGACCGTCTCTGCGACCGCGCCCTCGTAGAGCTAGAATCGAACCAGGGGTGGGCGCTATAATTTTGTTTGGGCCGAGGTGGCGGAATTGGCAGACGCGCGGGACTCAAAATCCCGTGCCCGAAAGGGCGTGTGGGTTCGACTCCCACCCTCGGCATGAGCTAAATGCGAAAGTTTGTCCTCTTCTTTTATTGGCTCACTGGTAGGCGGCACTTTTGGCAGTATTACACCAACGTCACCTCGGAAACTTGCCCCGAGTGCCTGGCGCTCCACGGTAAGATCGTCCCCGATCCTTCGGCCTTCCCTGCCCGTGACGATGGCTGTCCTCGAGAGCTCTTGCCCTTCTCGGTGTGGGAGCTTCCGGAGTACCGGGAGAGGGAGCGGCGGATGCGCGACCTCGCCCAAGCGGAGCTCGAACGTCGCGCGCTCTTCGCGCAGGCAATGGAGGCGCTCGAGGGTTCCCCCGAGGAGGCCCTCGCCCTTTTCGACCGGGCGGGGGAGATAGAGTTATATCTCTCCGAGGTAGAACGGTTGGCCTCGGAGAAAGCCGAGTTTTTGGCCGCTCGCCCCGACGTCCGCCGCAGGCTGGGGAAAATCTTTCTCCGCCGGTGGAAGGGCAAGTTCGGGAGGCGTCGGTACGAAGTTTGGTCAGAGAGGATGCGACTTGAGCGCGAGAAGTGGGGAAAGAAGCGGATCGAGGAACTCTTCCTCTGGGAATGACGTCCGCTTCCTCGTCGCCGCGATCATCTCTTTTTTGCTCGTCCTCTACGCTGGGATCCGTCTAATACCGCCGGTGAAGAGAGAGTCGTCCCCGGAGTCCCGGACCTTCACCCTCGAGCTAAACGTCGCCCCAGTGGAGTTCACAGTGAAAGGCCCGTTGAATCTGAACTCCGCAACCGCCGAAGAGCTGGAAGCGCTCCCCGGAATCGGGAGTGAGCTGGCCCGGCGGATCGTCTCCTACCGGGAGGCCTACGGCCCCTTCGAGGACGTCGACGACCTCCTCAATGTGCGGGGCATCGGCTCCGCGATCCTAGAGCGGATCCGGGAACTGATCACTGTTGAGGAACCGGAGCTTGGGCTTCCACGGTGAAGCGTTCCAAGGGCTCCCCGGCCAGGGGGACGATCTCGCCCCTCTCCTCCCCGAGCGGGACCCGGGCCACGGGGACCATTTCCACCGCAACGGACTCTTCGTCCACCCGAACGCGCATATAGTGTAGGACCAATTGTGCCGAGAATAGGGTTCCCTCTACCGGTTCCCCCAGGGGATATGCGGGGGCCCCCCCGCCGCCCGTGGACACGTAATGGACACCGTCGCGGACGATGTGCTCGTAGGCGTGCACGTGGCCGCAGAAGACGATGTCCACCTTCCTCTCGACGAAGATAGGATGCCAGAGCTTGGCCAGTCCCTCGTTCCCCCCATAGTACACGTCAGAGCTGTAGAGGGGATGATGGAGGAAGATGAACTTAAACCTGGCGTCCTGGGAGAGGACTTCGTTGAGCCAGTCAGTCTCTTCGCGGAGGCCGGTAAACCGGAGGAACTGGGTGTTGGAGTCCAACCCCACGAAGAGTACGTCGCCCCAACGGAAGCTCCACCACTGCTCTCCCTGCTTCCCCCCTGCACCCGGAAGTTCGAAGAGCCTGTAGTAGGAAAGGCTGTTGCGTTCATGGTTCCCGAGCACGGGGAAGAAGAGCTTGGAAAGGAAGAGCCTACGCCCAGACGCGAAGAATGCGTCCCACTCCGCCCTCATGGGCGATTCGATGAGGTCACCAGTGTGGACGACGAAGTCCGCGTCCTCCTCGGCCATGCAATCGGCCACCAAGCGGTGACGGTCGTAGAAAGTGCGGGTATCACCATAGACGAGGAAGGTAAAGGGAACGAACTCCTCAGGAGGTGTTGCGAAGTGGCCCTGAGGGGTGAGAGATCCGTCGGCGAGGGCGATGCGGTAGACGTAGCGAGTGTTCGGCTTGAGTTCGGCGAGCTTCACGTGCAGAGGTTCGTCCGCGGCGGAGAAGGTTACCCTCTCCACAAGACCCTCATCCTCTGGTCCGTACAGGACCTCTCCTCCCATAGGGGATTCCAGTTGGAAGGAGACGCTCACTGCGTCGCCCACCGCGGAGGTCCACGGTCCCCGGACGATGGCGGCGGGAAATCCCTCTACCCCGGGGGGCCATTGGAGGGACTTCACCGCGGTCAGGACCCCGATCAATATCAGTACGGCGAAGAAGATCCACTTCTTATCCATACAATTTCCTCCTCGCCCTCCGAGGATAAGGGCCACGCCCTTCCTCCGCAAAATCCTCATATTTTTTCACCCCTATCGATCACATATCCCCATGAGCTCTTTTGCCTCGGAAGGGCCCTATGGATATACTCCGCAGGAATCCGCTTCGATCGAGGTGATGTGGATGGGGCAAACTCGGAATATCGGTTTCGTAGGCCATTCTGGCTCCGGTAAGACAACGCTCGCGGCCAAACTTTTGGAACAGGCCGGGGAGAGGGAAGTTCAACTCGACTCATCTCCTGAGGAGAAAAGGAGGGGCTATTCCATCGACCTCGCGGTCTGTTCTTGCAATTGGAGGAACACCAAGTTCAATCTGCTCGTGGCCCCGGGCCTCGGCGAGTTCTTCGAGGAGACGATAAAGGCCGCTTACACCGCAGATTTGGTGGTGCTCGTCGTCCATGGGGAGAAGCCGGTGGAGGTGGTCACAGAGCAGGCATGGGAGATCCTCACCAAGATCAAGAAGCCCGTGGTGGTCTTCGCGAACATGATGGACCGCCCCGAGGCGGATCCTGATAAGGCCTTGGAGGCCCTGCGTGAAGGCCTCAACGCGAAATTCTGGCCTATCCAGTGGCCCATAAAGGATAACGGGGAGCTCCTCGGCGTCGTGGATCTCCTGAACGGTGAAGCCAAAGGCCCGAAGGGGAAGGTCTCTGTCCCCGAGGGGATCAAAGGCCGTGTAGAGGAATTGAAGGGTCAGCTCGTCGAGGAAATTGCTTCCCTAGACGATGCCTTGGCGGAGAAGTTCCTGAGCGATGAGGAAATTACCGCTCCTGAGCTCGCCTCTGCTCTCGCCAAGGGGGTCGCTGAGGGGACCTTCGTCCCAGTGCTGTGGGGCTCCGCTGGGAGCGGGGTAGGGATCGGCGAACTTCTTGACGGCCTCCTGGCCCTGGCTCCCGAGCCCAAGATCGAGGAGAAACCGCGTCTTTGGACGTTCAACGTCCTCTCCGATCCGTACCTCGGCCGGATCGCCTTTGTACGCGTGACGGGAGGTGAGCTCACGGAAAGTAACGCCTGGCTGCACCTCCGCACCGGAAACAAAGTCCAGATCCGCGATATTTATACATTACGTGGAACGAAACTCGAGAAGACGGGAAAGGCCGCGGGCGGCGACATCGCCGCCCTAGGAAAGCTCGAAGATATCGCCCTCGGCGACACCATTGCGGTGGAGGGAGCGGAGCCATTCCCCGAGCCTCCGTTCCCGAAGCCCGTCTTTTCCCGCGCTGTCTACCCCAAATCCCAGGGAGATGAGGAGAAACTCTCCACCGCCATGCGCGACATCGTGTCCACCAAGGCCACCCTCAAGTTCGAGCGTGACAACGTCACCAAGGAAGCCATCCTCGCGGGAATGGGCGATGTGCAGCTAGATGTAGTACGGGAGCGCCTCAAAAATCGCTACAACGTGGAGGTGGAACTTCGGATCCCCAAAATACCTTATCTCGAGACGATCAAGAAGCAGGCCACGGCCCAGTACCGTCACAAGAAGCAGACCGGGGGCCACGGTCAGTTCGGAGAGGTCCATCTCCGCATCGAGCCTCTCCCCCGGGGCGAGGGGTTTCGGTTCCTGGACGAGACCAAAGGTGGCGTCATCCCGCAGCAGTTCATCCCCGGGGTGGAGAAAGGGGTACGCGAGGCGATGCAGGAAGGGGTTCTTGCCGGATACCCTATGGTGGACATCAAAGCGGTGGTCTTCTACGGGATGTACCACCCGGTGGACTCCTCCGAGCTCTCGTTCAAGATCGCGGCCCGTCAGGCGTTCAAACTCGCGGCGGAGAAGGCGGAACCGGCGTTGCTTGAGCCTATCATGCTCCTTACGGTGATGGCGCCCGAAGCCTTCACCGGGGACATCATCTCAGACCTCAATGCTCGCCGCGGCAAAGTCCTTGGGATGGAGTCCCAGGACGGAAGGACCGTCGTCAAGGCGGAGGTACCGCTCGCCGAACTCCTTTCCTACGCCCTGGACTTGAAATCCATGACACAAGGGCGGGCCACCTTCCAGATGGAGTTCCTCCGCTACGACTTCGTGCCGGCGCAGCTCCAGGAGAAGATCGTGGCGGAGGCGAAAGCCTCCCATGAAGGTTAGGGCGTGGATGGAACCCGATCCTCCCACGGTGCTGGTTGAGACGCCGGTGGAGGAAGCACAGAAGCTCGCTCAGGATCTGGGGCTCGCCCTTGTGTTGGTAGTGGACGAGGGGGAAAAGCTCGTCGGATTCCTTACCCGGAAGGCCCTGGACGCGGCCCCAAAGCCCGACCTCCCCGCGGGGAAGCTCGCGGCCCAGCCCACGGTGGTCCTCCAGGCCGACGATCCCGTGGAGCGGGCCCTGGCGTTGCTCGTCGACCGTTATGCCGTTCTCCCCGTGCTGGAGGGGGAGCGGCTCGTGGGAGTAATCACCCGGGGGGGAGCACTCCGGGCCCTGGTCCGGATGACCGGGATCGGGGAGGAGGGGACGAGGATCCGCCTAAAACTCCAAGACCACCGGGAGATCTACCGGGTCCTCGCGGTCCTCTCCCGGTGGGGGCTCGAGCTCGTCTCGGTCACCCGGGGCGAGGATGGAGAAGTGGTGCTTCACGTAAGGGGTCTCGAGGACAAAGATGGCCTCATGCGGGAGCTGGAGGAGACGTTGGGATGAAGCACGTGGAGATTCAAGTCTCCACCCGATCCCATGATGAGGTCCTCGACATCACCCCCCGGGTGGAGGAAGCGATCCGGGAGTTGGAGCTTGAGGAAGGGTTCGTGATCATCTTCTGTCCCCATACCACCGCGGCCCTCACCGTGAACGAATCGGCCGACCCCGATGTGAGGGAGGACGTCAACCGCGCGTTTGCTGAGCTCGTCCCCTGTATCCCCTTCCGCCACATGGAGGGGAACTCCCCCGCCCACTTTCGCTCGGCCCTCCTGGGGCCGACCTTGATGCTGCCGGTGGAGGGGGGACGGCTGGCTCTGGGGACCTGGCAGGGGGTGTATTTCTGCGAATTCGACGGGCCGCGGCGCCGCCGCGTCCGCGTATACTCCATCCCCGTTGACCACCGTGGAAGGCCAGAATAGAATTTCTTTTTGGAAGCCCGTGTAGCTCAACCGGTAGAGCGTCCGCCTTGTAAGCGGAGGGTTGCCCGTTCGAGTCGGGCCACGGGCTTCAGCCTTTCTTCCTCAGAGAAGGAGGTTAAAATTTGGTATCTGGAGGGGTAGCGAAGCGGTCAAACGCACCGGGCTGTAAACCCGGCGGCTTGAGGCCTTCGGGGGTTCGAATCCCTCCCCCTCCACCACTTGTTGCGTTCCATTGAGAGGTGTAAAATGCGTATCTGCTTGGGCCCGTGTAGCTCAGTCGGTAGAGCATCCCGCTGGTAATGGGAAGGTCGGCGGTTCGAATCCGCCCGCGGGCTCTAGCAAGGGGCGCACACGCTCCATAATTTTTGCCACGCCAATAACAGCAAGGAGGTAGGATAGGGATGGCAAAGGAGAAGTTTGTCCGCACGAAGCCGCACTTGAACGTGGGGACGATCGGACACATCGACCACGGAAAAACCACCCTCACGGCGGCCATCACCAAGATCTTGGCCATGAAGGGCCTCGCCAAGGAGCGCTCCTACGACGAGGTGGCCAAGGCCGATGCCAAGCTCTTCCGCCGTGACGAGACGAAGATCTTGACGGTTAACGTGGCTCACGTGGAGTACGAGACCGAGAATCGCCATTACGCGCATATCGACTGCCCCGGCCACGCGGACTATGTGAAGAATATGATTACCGGTGCCGCCCAGATGGACGGGGCGATCCTCGTCGTCTCTGCTGCCGATGGTCCCATGCCCCAGACCCGCGAGCACGTGCTCCTCGCGCGCCAGGTGAACGTTCCCGCCATCGTGGTCTTCCTCAACAAAGTGGACATGGTGGATGATCCGGAGCTCGTGGACCTCGTTGAAATGGAGGTGCGCGACCTCCTCAAGGAGTATGGGTATCCGGGCGACGAAGTCCCCGTGATCCGGGGCTCAGCGCTTCAGGCCCTGAAGGCCGCTTCCCTGGACGATCCGGCCGTGAAACCGATTCTAGACCTCCTCGAGGCCCTGGACAATTACATCCCGCTTCCCAAGCGCGAGGAGGACAAGCCCTTCCTCATGCCCATCGAGGACGTGTTCTCCATCAAGGGTCGCGGTACAGTGGTGACAGGGCGTGTGGAGCGTGGACGCCTCAGTCCGGGCGACGAGGTTGAGATCGTCGGACTCATCGATGAGATCAAGAAGACCGTTGCCACCTCCATCGAGATGTTCAACAAGGTCCTGGACGAGGCTATCGCAGGCGATAACATCGGCGTGCTCCTGCGCGGTATCGAGAAGGACGAAGTGGAGCGCGGTCAAGTCTTGGCGGCTCCGGGTACCATCACTCCCCACACCGAGTTCCTGGCTCAGGTTTACGTTCTCTCCAAGGACGAGGGCGGCCGCCATACCCCGTTCTTCTCCGGGTACAAGCCGCAGTTCTTCTTCCGTACCACCGATGTCACCGGTGAGATCCAGCTCCCCGAGGGCGTCGAGATGGTGATGCCCGGCGACAACGTGGACGGGCTCCGTTGCAAGCTCATCAAGCCGGTGGCTCTTGAGAAGGGTCAACGGTTCGCCATTCGTGAGGGCGGCCGCACCGTGGGAGCGGGTGTGGTGACGGAAATCATCAAGTGACATGGCGAAAAAGGACAACGTCCTCTTGGTGAGCCTAGCCTGCACTGAGTGTGGGCGAAGGAACTATCATACTACACGCAATCGCAACAACCGCCGGGATAAGCTCGTCCTGCGAAAGTACTGTAAGTGGTGCCGTCACCACACGGCCCACAAAGAGGTTTAAAATAAAGGGTGGACAGGCCCGTAGCTCAACTGGCAGAGCACCGGACTCCAAATCCGGAGGCTGGGGGTTCGAGTCCCTCCGGGCCTGCACGGGGGCGTAGATGATCCAGAAGATCAAGGGTTATTTTCGGGCCGTAATCGCTGAGGCCAGGAAGGTCAGTTGGCCTTCGTGGCAGCAAGTGGCGGCCTTCACGGCCTTGATCCTCCTCATGGTGGTAGCCCTGGCCTTGTACCTGGGCCTTGTGGACACCGTCGTGAAGGCCATCCTCAGTGCCCTCCTGAAGAGGTAGAGACAGAGAGCGAGAGCTCAACGGCCATGCAGCGCAAAAAGTGGTATGCCATTCAAACCTCTGCCGGTTCCGAGCTGCGCGTCAAGAAGCAACTCGAGGAACGTGTGCGCCAACTCGGCTGGGAAAGGTATTTCGAACCCGTCCGCAAGGATGGCGAAGTGGAGTACTTCCTCGTCCCAGTGGAAGAAGTGGTCACCTCTCGCTCCCGACGCGGTCGGGCCACCGAGTACCGTGTTTCCTACGATTACGATCTCCTCATAAAGAACAACGAGCGGGTCGAGCGGGGGACCCTTATCGCCCGCCGTCCACCCCGTCACCTACCTAAGCCCGCTAAGGTCATTTCCATCGAGTCCATGTGGCGCATCGTGGTGGAGCGGGTGGACCGAACGGAGAAGGAGTACCTTATACCTCAAGAGAAGCAGCTCCGCCGCGATATCCGGGTGGGGGAGCGAGTGCGTACCGGGGTCCCCATCACCACAGATTCTGACTCCCGCCACCGCATCGACGTCCAGGGTCAAATCGTGGCTCGGGAGAAAGTGAGGCGGGTTACCTTGGAATACGAAGACGGGACCAAGGAAACGCGGATCATTCCCGAAGAGCTCTGTCCTCGCCTGAAAGAAGGCCAACAGCTTCCCGAAGGGTTTGAGATCGAGAAAGAACACAAGATCTATGCCAACGCCTCAGGCCTGGTGAAGGTTAAGGAATACAAGGAGAAGCGCATTATCTCTATCCACCGGATCGAGAAGCGCCGTCTATTCCCTGGGTACGTGTTCGCCAAGATGGGGTTGGACGAAGAGCAGATGCGGGAATTGCTCTCCGGGATCGAAGGGGCCCGGTTCGTAGGGAACCGGTTTCACCCTATCCCCATCGACGGACAGGAAATGCTCGCGGTGCAGCGCTCCGCCGGACTGGCCGAGGCCCCGACAGTGGAAGAGGAGCGCAAGCCCAAGATGGAAGTGGAGTTCGAGGTAGGCGAAATCGTACAAATCATCGAAGGTCCCTTCGCGGACTTCACCGGCGAGATCAAGGAGATCGACAAAGAGGGCGAGGAGGCGGTGGTCTCGGTCAAGATCTTTGGCCGGGAGCTCCCGGTGCGGATAAGCTTGGACGGTATCGCCAAGATTTAAGGAGGAAGAGATGGCTAAACAGGTCGCGGCCAAGATCAAACTGCAGATACCCGCTGGACAGGCAAGCCCCGCGCCGCCAGTGGGGCCGGTGCTCGGCATGCACAAAGTAAACATCATGGAGTTCTGCAAGAAGTTTAACGAGGCCACCAAGAACGAGGAGCCCGGTATCCTCATTCCCGTCGAGATCACCGTTTACTCCGATCGATCCTTCGACTTCGTCCTCAAGCAGCCCCCGGTCTCGGTCCTCTTGAAGAAGGCGGCCGGAGTCGAAAAAGGGTCGCCCGAGCCTAACCGCGTCAAGGTGGGCAAGGTCACCATGGAGCAGGTACGTCGTATCGCCGAACGGAAGCTTCCTGACATGAACACCAAGGATATCGAGGCCGCAATCCGCATGGTCCTCGGCACGGCCAAGAACATGGGAATTGAGGTGGTCGAGGGATGAAACGCTCTAAGCGATACCTGGAGACGGTGGCGATTGTGGATAAGACCCGGGCCTATCCGGTGCGGGAGGCCATTGAACTCATGAAGAGGACAGCCACGGCTAAGTTCAATGAGACGGCTGAGGCCGCCTTCAATTTGGGAGTGAACACCTCTCAATACCCCATTCGGGGGACGGTGGTGTTGCCCCACGGGATTGGGAGGACCGTGCGGGTCCTGGTCTTCGCCCGGGGCGAGAAGATCCGCGAGGCGGAGGAAGCGGGCGCCGATTACGCGGGAGGCGAGGAGCTCGCTGAGAGGATTCAGAAGGAGGGATGGTTGGATTTCGACCGGGTTATCGCCACCCCGGATATGATGCCAGTGGTGGGGAAGCTCGGTCGCATCCTCGGTCCCCGGGGGCTCATGCCCTCCCCGAAGACTGGAACAGTGGCGATGGACGTCGCACGGGTGGTAAAGGAGATGAAGCAAGGGATGGTGGAATTCCGTGCCGACCGTTACGGGATCGTCCACGCCCCCTTCGGTAAGGTTTCCTTCGAGACAGGAAAGCTCCTGGAGAACCTGGTGGCCCTCACCCGAGCCGTCCTGGACAAGCGCCCCGAAGGGTTCAAGGGGCGTTACCTGCAGCGAGTTATGGTCTCTTCCACCATGGGCCCGGGGATCCCCGTGGACGAACGGGAGCTCATCCAGTTGACACAGAAGCTTTGAAGGGGGACGAGATGCCCAGATCGGAAAAGGTAGCCCATGTCCAGGCCTTGAAGGAGAAGCTTTCCAAGGCCCAGGCCCTGGTGTTGGTGGAATACCTGGGAATACCCGCACCGGGGATGGTGGAGCTGCGGGAGTTCATGAAGGAGAAGGGTCTGGAGTTCCGCGTGATCAAGAACACCCTCACACGCATTGCCGCCGAGGAGCTGGGTTTCGTGGAGCTCACCAAGTACCTCTATGGACCGAACGCCATCGTGATCGGTTACGACGACCCCACGGTTCCCTTCCGGGCGGTGCGGGAGTCGCGCAAGAAGTTTCCCCAGCTCAAGGTCAAGGTGGGGATCTTCGAGGGGGAGACGCTTCCCCCCGAGGAAGCGGATAAAATTGCGGACCTCCCCAGCCGGGAGGAGCTGCTCGCGCGGCTCGCTGGCGCGGTCGCCGGCCCAATTCGGGGCTTGGCCGTTGCCCTGGCGGGCATCCTGCGTAAGCTTGTTGTGGCCTTATCCGAAGTCCAAAAGAAGAAGGAGGCGTCGTCATGACCAAAGAGGAAATCCTGCAAGCCATCGAGGAGATGTCGGTAAAGGAGCTGGCTGAGCTCGTGGCCGCCATCGAGGAGCGGTTCGGGGTCTCGGCCCAGGTCGCGGTACCTGTGGCGGTGGCCGCCGCTCCCGCTCCCGGCGCTGCCCCCGGTGCCGAGGAGAAGTCCACCGTGGACGTAGTTCTCACCGGCGTAGGTCAACAGAAGATCCAAGTTATCAAAGCTGTGAAAGAAATTACTGGCAAGGGCCTCAAGGAGGCCAAGGAGCTCGTGGACAAGCTCCCCGCAGTGATTAAGTCCGACACCGAGCCCGAGGAGGCCGAGGAGATCAAGAAGAAGCTCGAGGCCGCCGGGGCTGAGGTCGAACTCAAGTAACCGAGTTTTCGAGGAGGTGAGGGGGCCCGAGGGTCCCTTTTGTCCTATGACGAAGGTGAGGCGCTGGTACGGCCGTTGCCGGTGGTGGATGGAGCCGCCATATCTCCTGGAGAGCCAGAGACGCTCTTATGAGCGTTTCCTCGAGGAGGGTATCAGGGAGCTCTTCGAGGAGATCTCGCCCATCCGCTGTCCGGGGCGAGATGACCTCTACTTGGAGCTTGTGGATCCTGTGCTGGGTGAACCCCGCTATTCGGAAGAGGAGTGCCTCGACAAAGGGCTCACCTACGCCGCCCCTCTGCGGGTCACCGCCAGGCTCTGGGAGAACGGGAAGGTCGTGCGGGAGACGGAGCTCTACTTGGCCGACATTCCGCTCATGACTTCACGGGCTACCTTCATCATTAACGGCACCCAGAACGCGATCGTGAACGAGCTCGCTCGCTCCCCGGGCCTCTACATCACCCAGGAGGGCCCGACCCTCTTCCGGGCCCACTTCCTTCCCGAGCTTGGGGCGTGGCTCGAGATCGACCTGGATCTCAGACGTTGGACCCTGCGGGCGAGCCTCGATCGGCGAGCCAAGGTCCCGGTGACGACCTTCCTGCGGGCCCTGGGGATGGAGACCACCGAGATTCTGAAGCGTTACTCCATCGAGGTTTCCCCCGAGGAACTCATGGACAAAGTGGGGGCGTTGCTCGCCGAGGACGTGGAAGTGGGGGACGAGCGGTGGGAAGCGGGCAGTGAGCTCACCAAGGGCCGGGCCGAGGCCGCCGCGGCTGCGGGCCGTACCCTGCGCCTGGTACACCCGGCGATCCAGAAGTCACTCTCCGAGGACAAGACCCAATCGCAGGAGGAGGCGATCCGCTACATCTATCACCGGTTCCGTCCCTCCGATAGGCCCTCATTAGCACAGATGGAGGAATACCTCCGAGACTTCTACTTCAACCCCGAACGGTACCGCCTCACCAAGATCGGTCGGTTCAAGCTCAATCGAAAGCTCGGCCTCGACCGCGAGGAGACTTACCTCACCCCGGAGGACATCTTCCGGTCGGTGGAATTGCTCCTGCGCGCGCCGGAGGACCCTCGGCTCCTGGACGAGAAGGATCATCTGGCGAACAAACGTGTTCGCCTCCCGGGCGAGCAGGCCCAGTCGGCGCTGCGGGCGGGCCTCGTGCGCATGGCCCGCGTGGCCCAGGACAAGCTCTCCCGCTACGATCCAGAAGACAAGGACATAATCCGCAAGATCATCTCCGCCCGCACAGTCCAGGCCGCGGTGAACGCCCTCTTCTATACGGGGCGCCTGTCCCAGTTCCTGGAGCAGACTAACCCGCTCTCCGAGCTCACCCATAAGCGGAGGCTCTCCGCCCTGGGAGGATCCCCCCAGGCCAAGCGTGCCAAGATCGAGGTTCGGGACGTGCATCCCTCTCACTATGCCCGCATCTGTCCTATTGAGACCCCGGAGGGCCAGAACATCGGCCTCATCACCTCTATGGCGGTCTTCGTGCGAGTGAACGACTACGGCTTCCTCGAGGCCCCCTACGTCCGGGTGAAGAAAGGAAAGGTCACCGGGGAGATCGTATACCTCATGGCCGATGAGGAGGAGCGTTACCTCATTGCTCCCGCTACGGTGCCCATCGACGAAAAGGGGCGTATCCAGGGGAATCTCGTCCCTGTGCGCACCGGCCGCGAGGAGATCCGCTTCGTGCCGCCGGAGGAGGTGGACTTCGTGGAGGTCGCGCCCCACGCCACCGTGGGAGTCTCGGCCTCACTCATCCCCTTCTTGGAGCACGACGACGCGAACCGCGCCCTCATGGGTGCCAATATGCAACGTCAGGCTGTCCCACTCCTCCGTCCCCAGGCCCCGCTCGTGGGGACGGGCATGGAAAGGGTGGCGGCGGTGGACTCCGGAGCCGTGGTGGTGGCCGAGGAAGAGGGGATCGTGGAGAAGGTCGATGCCTGCCACATCGTCGTCCGTACGAAAAAGGGCAAGAGGATCTACCGGCTCGCTAATTTCGAGCGTTCCAACCAGGATACCATCGTTCACCACCGTCCCATCGTATGGCCAGGAGACAAGGTCAAGAAGGGGGATGTGCTCGCCGACTCCCTCTCCACCGACGGGGGCGAACTCGCCCTGGGGGCGAACTTATTGGTGGGGTTCCTCCCGTTCGAGGGCTACAACTATGAGGACGCCATCGTCATCTCCGAACGGCTCGTGCGGGAGAACATCCTCGATTCCATCCACGTCCAGGAGTTTGAGGTGACCGCGGAGGAAACGAAGCTCGGTCCCGAGGAGATCACTGCCGATATCCCCGGCCTCTCCAACAAGGACCGTCGGAATTTGGACGAACACGGGATCATCCGTGTGGGAACCGAGGTTCGCACCGGCGATGTGCTCGTGGGCAAGGTCACCCCCAAGGGCGAGGCCGAGCCCACGCCCGAGGAGAAGATCTTCCGTTCCATTTTCGGTGAGAAGATGAAAAGCTTCCGCAATACTTCCCTGCGCATGCCCCCCATCTCCGGGACGGCCACCGTGATCCGAGTAAAGCGCTTCTCCCGGGCGGCGGGGGACGAGCTCGAGGCCGGTGTGAATGAACTCGTGAAGGTGTATGTCGCACAGCGGCGACCTATTGCAGTGGGGGATAAGCTCGCTGGCCGCCATGGAAATAAGGGCGTGATCGCCAGGATCCTCCCGGTGGAAGACATGCCGTTTCTTCCCGACGGGACCCCGTTGGATGTGATCCTCAACCCATTGGGAGTCCCCTCGCGGATGAACCTGGGGCAGATCTTCGAGGCGCACCTCGGGTGGTTATGCCAGCTCCGGGGCGAGAAGGCGGCCACGCCGCCCTTCGATGGGGCGAAAGAGGGTGAGATCCTCAAGGAACTCACCGAGGCACGGGAGGAAGCGGGGCTCGACGCCGGCGATAGGAAGGACGGAAAAGTGAGCCTACGCGACGGTCGCACCGGTGAGCCCTTCGAGCAGCCGATCACGGTGGGATACATGTACATCATGAAGTTGGAGCATATCGCCGCCGACAAGATCCACGCCCGCTCCACTGGTCCCTACGCCCTTATCACCCAGCAGCCTCTCGGGGGCAAAGCCCAGTTCGGCGGCCAGCGTCTCGGAGAGATGGAAGTCTGGGCTTTGGAGGCATACGGCGCGGCCTCACTCCTCCAGGAGATGCTCACGGTCAAGTCGGATGACACCAAGGGCCGTGTACAACTTTACAAGGCGATCCTGAAGGGGGAGGAGTTTCCGCGCCCCGGGATTCCCGAGTCCTTCAAGGTCCTGTGGCGGGAGCTCCAAGGATTGTGCCTCTCACCCAAGGCCTATGACCAAAAGGGCAAGGAGCTGGATATCGTGTGAGGGGGGAGTTCGAGAGGGCAGCGGGGTACGTGCTTTTCCGGGAACAGGGGGAAAAGCGCGAGTACCTCCTCGTGCGCAATAGAAATGGCCGACACTGGGGATTCCCCAAGGGCCGTATTGAAACCGGAGAGAGCCCCGAAGAAGCTGCCCGCAGGGAAGTGGCCGAAGAGGTTGGAATAAGAGATCTTCGGCCGATCTCTTTTTCCCGTACTATACATTACAGCTTCATTCGCAACGGAAAACTCATCCACAAAGAGGTCACCTATTTCCTGGCCGAGACCGATGAAGAAGGGATATTGAACGACGAGGAGCTCGTGGAAATGCGATGGCTTTCCTTCGTCGAGGCTCTCACGACCCTTACCTACCCCGAGCAGCGAGGGGTGTTGAAGGAGGCCGACGAGGTTCTGATGCGGGGGAGGGGCGCTCCCGCCGGGAAGAATTGACATGGAGACGGAGCTTTCGGTAGGATCGCCCGAACTCTGGGCAGCATTGGGAATCTTCCTCGCGGCCTACATCCTCATCTTCACTGAAAAGCTCCATCGCACTATTGGCGCCCTGGTTGGGGCTGTGGCTATGGTCCTCGCCGGGACCTTTTTGGGCTTCTACGATCAGGGCACGGCCCTCGAAGCTATCGACTTCGGGACCCTGTTCCTCGTCGTGGGAATGATGGTGATGGTGGTGATCCTCGAGGGTACCGGTGCTACCCAGTTCCTGGCTATAAAGATCGCTCAAGCCTCTCGGGGACGCCCCTTCCTCCTCTTGAGCGGCCTTGGCGCTTTCACTGCCGGGGCCTCAGCGTTCCTGGACAACGTCACCACCATGGTCCTCATCGCCCCTCTTACCATCTCCATCGCCGATATCTTAGACCTCTCGCCACTGCCCTTTCTCACTTCCGAGGCAGCGTTCGCGGTGATGGGGGGACTTGCCACCTTGGTGGGAGACCCGGCGAACATCATCATCGGTTCGGGGTCTGGGTTCGGCTTCATCGACTTCCTCGTGCATTTGGGGCCAGTGGCTCTGACAGTGTGGATCGGTTCCCTTGCGGTTTTCTTCCTCATCTTCCACGACTTCGTCCGCCGACACCCCAAGAACGTGGAGAAGTTGATGGAGATCGACGCGCGGAAGGCCCTGGAGGATCCGGTGGGGGCACGACGGATGAGCCTTGTCCTCGGCGTCGTGATCCTCCTCTACCTCTCGCATCAATGGCTGAGTCTCGAGCCCTCTACCGTGGCCATGTTGGGAGCCGCCCTCTCCCTCATCGTCGTACGTCCCGACGTGCGCAAGGTCTTCGGTGAAGTGGAATGGAGCGCGGTGTTCTTCTACGGGGCACTCTTCGTGTTGGTAGGGGGACTGGAGCATGTGGGGCTTCTCAGTGAATTTGCCCAATTATTTCAAAAGTTTGCTCAAGGGAATATCCTCGTGGCTTCGGTGATCCTCCTCTGGGGAGCGGGGATCCTCTCGGCAGTGGTGGATAACGTGGCGTTGGTGATCGCCCTCGTGCCAGTGCTCCAACGCTTGGCCCAACTCGGGTTGTCTCCGGAACATCTCACCCCGCTCTGGTGGAGTCTCGCCATCGGGGCGGTCCTCGGGGGACTGGCCACCCCCATTGGTTCTTCGGCCACGGTGGTCACCATCTCCCTCTCCGAACGAACCGAGACACCCATCGATGCACGGCGTTGGATGACCGTAGGCATCCCGGCTTGGTTCGTGGGTCTATCTCTGGGCACTCTGTTCGTCGTCTGGGGGATCCTCTCGGGGTTCTACGTATGATCCCCACCATCGTCGCCGGTGTTATCTTCGCCGCCACTTATGCTCTAATCTTCTCGGGAAGGGTCCACCGGACCATCGCTGCTCTGGCTGGGGCGGTGGCGATGATAGCGGCGGGGACCGGCCTTGACTTCTATGACTTCGACCTAGCTATGGAGGCGGTGGACTTCAATACCATCGGGTTGCTGTTAGGAATGATGATCATCGTTGGAATCATCCAACCCACCGGTGCCTTTCAATACTTCGCCATCAGGCTCTCGCGGGTGAGCCGTGGACGGCCGTGGCTTTTATTTTTGGGCCTCTCTTGGTTCACCGCCTTGGTCTCCACGGTCCTCGACAACGTGACTACGGTAGTGATCGTGGCTCCGGTCACAGTTTCCATCGCCGAGGTAATGGGGATAAACCCGGTGCCCCTTCTCCTCGGAGAAGCGGTATTATCCAATATCGGAGGGGTAGCGACCTTGGTGGGAGATCCCCCCAACATCATCATTGGCTCGGCTGCCGGCCTTTCCTTCAATGAATTCCTCACCCATCTCGGACCGGTGGTGCTTGCGGTCCTTGCTGTCTCCACCGCCGTTTTTCCCCTCATCTTCCGCCGAGAGTTCCGGGAAAGGCCCGAGAACTTGGAGAACCTGCAGCGGTTGGACGCGCGGAGGGCATTGGTGGCCCCGGCCACCATGTGGAAGATGTTCTGCGTCCTGGGGTTTACGGTCCTCCTCTACTTCGTTCACGAGCCGCTGCACTTCCCGCCGGGGCTCGTGGCCTTGATCGGCGCTGCGGTGGGGCTCCTCTGGGTGAGACCCAAGATCGACGAGGTAATGAACCTCATCCACTGGGACGTGCTCCTTTTCTTCATCGGCCTCTTCGTCGTAGTAGGGGGACTGGAGTCCGCGGGGGTTTTGGGATTCATATCCCAGGAGCTGGGATTGCTCGCTCATTCCGGCGTCCTCATCGCCTCCGTGGCGGTGCTGTGGCTTAGCGCCCTGATGTCAGCGGTGGTGGACAACATCCCTTTCACCATCGCAATGGTTCCGGTGATAAAGGCCCTAGGGTCTCAAGGAGGGCTGACGGCACCCCTGTGGTGGGCCCTGGCGCTCGGGGTAGGGTTCGGAGGGAACGCGACGCCCATCGGGGCAACGGCCAATGTAGTGGTGATCTCCGTGTCTGAGCGCACTCCGCACCCCATCTCCTCCCGTCACTGGATCGCTTCGGCCACATTGATCACCTTCTTGAGCTGTCTCATTGCGACCCTCTTTCTCATCCTGGGGATCAAGACCGGTTGGTTCTTGTAAGTTTTCAGATTTCTTCGATGGCCTTGCCCAGGGAGAGGCGTTAAACTGGGCTTGATTATGGAAGGTTTGGAAAAGTTGCGGGAAGGCCTTTGCTTTTTGGACACATACCAATTCGGGATTCCTCGTTACGGTGGAGTATACATCCTCTATGAGGGGGGTGAAGTGGCTCTCATCGAGGCGGGAACCTCACTGGCCACTCCTCGGGTGTTGGGGACCTTGGGGAACCTGGGGATAAAGCGGGCCACGGTGCGCTACCTTTTTCTCACCCATATCCATCTTGACCACGCAGGTGGAGCGGGGACACTCGTGCACGAGCTCCCCGAGGTACAGGTGGTGGTTCACGAACGGGGGGTGAAACACCTCATCGACCCCACAAATCTCCTCGCATCAGTACGGGAGGCCGTGGGGAAGAAATTTCCCCTCTACGGCACCGCGGTCCCGATTTCGCCCGACCGGCTCATACCAGTTACGGGTGTGGAGTCGTTCCGCGTGGGCAAGCTCGAGGTAAAAGTCATCCCCTCTCCCGGACACGCACCGCATCATGTTTGCTATTTTCTTCCTCAAAAGGGGGAAATCTTTACCGGTGACGCCGCCGGTCTCTACTTCAAGGGACAACTTTACCCCACAACCCCGCCCCCGAGTTTCGATCTCGAGCGTTCCCTCGAGACACTGGACCGCCTGGCTGCACTGAGGCCAGAGGTCCTCCTCTACACCCACTACGGCCCCGGAAAGGACCCCGCGAGGCTCCTGAAAGAGTACAAGGAGTTCTTGTGTTGGTGGGTGAAGAAAATAGAAGCAGCACGAGTTTCTTTCGGGGATGAATGGCGGGCCCTGGAGCGGCTCTTTTCCGATCCCGAGGTAGAAAGGTTTTCTTACCGAAGTGACCACGAAAAAGGGGAGCTATCGATGAACATTCGCGGGGTATTGCGTTACCTTTCCCGTCGCGCAGCATGATCGCCAAGGTGGCCCTTCCCGTCCCCAAGATAGGCCCCTTTGACTATGAAATTCCCGAGGGGATGCAGCTTGGAGTGGGCCATCGGGTGAAGGTGAAATTGGGCAAGCGAACCCTATGGGGGATCGTCGTTGCCCTGCGGGAGAAACCTGAACACAGAGGGTCACTGCAACCAGTCCTCGATGACGGGGGGCTCGTGGTTCCCTATTGGGAACTTCCGTTATTTGAGGAGCTCTCCCGAAGGTATTTCGTCTCGCTGGGAATGGCGTTGGAACGTTCCCTCCCTCGGACCGCTCGGGTCCGGGCCCGGCGGTTCGCCCTTGGGGTGCCGCTCCGTGAAGCCCAAGAATTCTTGGAAGAACTGAAGGTGCGCGCGCCCGCCCAGGCCAGAGCTCTGCAGCGGGCGCTGGCCGGTCCGGTGGAAGAGAGAATGCTGCGGGCTGAAACTGGGATATCGCCGTCCGCCGTGCGGGCCCTTGTGAGAAAAGGGCTCTTACGACCCGAATCCCTTCCCTTCTCCTTTCCCCTGCGGGAGGCGCCGAAGCGAGTGCGATTGACCACGGACCAGGAAAAGGCCTTGGAAGCAGTAATCTCCGGACTCGGCCACGGTCGAAAGTACCTCCTCTTCGGCCCCCCGGCCGCGGGGAAGACGGAGGTATATCTGCGGGCAGCGCGGTTCGCCCTGGAGCGAGGGTGGGATGTGCTATTCCTCGAGCCCGAGGTGTCCCTTCTGCCCCAACTTTGGACCCGGGTCCAGAATGCCCTATCAAGCGCCGAGGTATCCCCACGGCTCTACTTCGGCGAGATGCCCCCAGGCGAACGATGGCGCACATGGGGGGACATCCTGCGGGGAAAGACCCGTGTAGCAGTGGGTACCCGCTCCGCCGCCTTCCTTCCCTTCGGGCGACTCGGCCTCTTCATCCTGGACGAAGAACACGAGCCCGCCTACAAGCAGGAGGAAATGGCCCCTCACTACCATGCCCGTGAGGTGGGGGAATTCCGCGCCGCGGCAGAAGGGGCAGGGCTGCTGCTCGGGTCCGCCACCCCGAGCGTGGAAAGCTACTTCCGGGCGGAGCAGGGGGAATATGAGCTCCTCGAGCTATCAGAGCGGGTGGCCGGTGAAGCACCGGAGGTACGGGCCGTGCCCTTGGGGTCAGAAGAGGCCATTACTGAGTTCTTACGGGAGGCCATGGAACGCCATCTCTCCGCTGGTGGACAGATCCTTCTATTCCTCAACCGTATTGGCTTCTTCACCGGGGCTGCGTGCCGTGACTGTGGGGCTGTTCTCCGATGTGGGCTGTGTGAGGTAGCGCTCGTCTTTCACTTGGCGGAGAAGGGCTTCCGGTGCCATGCCTGCGGCCACTCTTATCCTGAGACCAAGTGCTCGCGGTGCGGTGGACAGAAGTTCCGCCTCTTCGGGATGGGAACGGAGCGAGTAGAGTACGAGGCGAAGCGGCTTTTCCCCCGGGCACGGGTGGCTCGGCTGGATGCCGAAACCGCCCCGCGGCGGGCGGAGATCTTGCAGGCATTGGCGGAAGGGACGGTCGACGTCCTCGTGGGGACACAGATGGTCGGCAAGGGGCTAGATTTCCCCCGGATCACCCTCGTCGGGGTGATAAATGCCGATGGGCTCCTCTCGGCGCCGGACTTCCGCGCCGGTGAGAGGACTTTCCAACTCCTTTTGGCCGCGGCGGGACGAGCTGGCCGCGGGGAGCGTCGCGGAGAGGTCGTCGTACAGACGAACAACCCCGATCATTACGCCATTGCCTACGCCCTCCGTGGCAATTACCGCGCGCTATACGATGCGGAGCTCTCCTTCCGTCGGGAACTGCTGTATCCCCCCTTCGGGAAGTTGGTAAAGCTCCTCTTCGAGGGAAAGAAGGCGGAGGAACGGGCGGGTAGATATGCGAAGGCGCTCTCCAAGGAGGGACTCGAGGTCTTAGGTCCGGCACGGCTCCTCCCCTTGCGCGGGGTGCAACGGTACCAGATCCTCGTCCGCGGGGATGAAGAGGTGTTGGAACGGCTTCGCGCGGCCATCCCTGAGGTCCCCACTAATACCAAAGTAGATCCGAACCCTATGTGGATCGGTTGATGCCCCAGAGTTCCGCTTCTAGCCGTTGGTAGAACTCAACGAGGAACTGATGCCTCTCGCGGCCGAGTTCCCGTCCCGTTTTTGTGCGGAGCGCATCATAAAGCTTGAGGAGTTTATCCTCGAAATGTCTTAGAGTTTCTTCTACAGAGCGGCCACGTTCCCCGGAGTAAAGAAAGGCCCGGGCAATCCCGATCGCGCCCATGGCGTCGAGCTTGTCAGCGTCGCTCAGGATCGACGCCTCGGGCGTCCTCGGCTCCACTCTACTGGAGAAAGAATGAGCTTCGATGCAATGGGCCACCCGCTCTACGAACTCTTCGGCGTAGCCTTTCCTCCGCAGGATCTCCCGCGCTTTTTCGGCACTGCGGCGGGCGTGGTCTGGTTCACCCCGGGCGATATCGTGGAGTTCTGCGGCAGTCACCACCACCTCCACATCGGCGCCTTCCCGTTCGGCGATGTAACGCACGAGTCGCACCACCCGCTTTACGTGACCGCGATCATGTGAACTCATTTTACAATCGCGCTCAAGTCCCATACGAGCACGGTCCCATCGGCGCTGGCCGAGACGAAAGTGCTTCCATCAGGGTGAAAGGCGACCCCGAAGACGCTCCCTACGTGCCCGCGGAGTTCACGGATGAGTTCCCTTCCTTCCACTGAATAGAGTTCTAACCGTCCTTCCGCACCGCCGAGGAGGAGGAATTTCCCGTCGGGAGAGAAGGCGAGGGAATAAACCGGCTTCCCTTCCCGACACAGCACCGCCAGTGTCCGGCGTCTCCTCACGTCCCAGAGAACCACCGTACCGAGGTCGTCCCCTGAGGCGAGCAGAGTCCCGTCTGGCGCGAAATCTACGCAGTCGACGACGCCTCGGTGTTTTCGCAGAAGCGCGAGGAGCTTTCCCGTTTTCACATCCCAGAGTCGCACCGTTTTATCTTCCGACCCCGCGGCGATGAGTGTACCGTCAGGGGAAAACCGAGCAGCGTATATTGCGTCGCGCACCAAAGGCTGTATTGCCTCGAGCTTAACCGGTTTCCAGAGTGTGCGGACGAGTTTCCCCGTTCCCGTCTCCCATAGTCGTACGGTCTCATCCACGGAGGCGGTGAGGAAGATCTTTCCATCCGGCGCAAAATCGACATCTGAGATCGGCTTCGTGTGGGCCACGAACTCGAGTTCTTGTTCTCCTCCTTCCGCGCCGATGTTCCAAACTCGTACGCGGCTGTCGTTTCCGCCCGAGAGGAACATTCTCCCATCAGGGGAGAAGGCAAGGGAGTCGATGGCCCCCCGGTGACCACGGAGCACAAAGGTTTCGTCCCAACTTCCCGCCCTCCAGAAGCGGATCTCGCCGGCCGCGGTGGCAACGGCGAGAAGCTTTCCCCCGGGGGAAAAAACGGCCGCAGTGAAGCGCCCGAGGTATCGCCCTTCCCCCAAGGTGGAAAGGATCTTCCCTTCCTTAAGATCCCAAACTTCGATGGGGCCCGTAGGGGGGTGGAGGACCAAGACGTCATCGGCAGCCAAGGTGTGGAAGCGCATGTCACCCGAGATCGTGAGGCTCTTCGTGAGCTCCCACGTGAAGGGCTCCCAGCTGGTGACGACGCCCGACATCCCGATGATAAGGAGCTCCGTGTCCGTGAAGGAAAGGGCTGCAGCCGGGCCAGGCGTTCCTTCCAGGTTACGTAGGAGTTCCCGTTTCATCACGTCCCATACCCGCACTATCCCGTCTCCCGCGCCGATGGCGACGAGAGAGCCGTCGGGCGAGAAAGCCGCACATGTCACACCCCGTTGGTTCCAGGGAAATTTTTGGACCGGATGCCCTTCCGGAAGGGCGAATACCCGGAGCTCACTTCCGAAACGGGCGGCAGTGGCAAGCGATTTTCTGTCCGGCGAAAAGAGGAGAGTCCCCACTTCTCGCGTGAAGGGGGTGAAGGTGGAGATTCGTTCCCCGGTCTGGATGTCCCAGACGACGATTTTTCCTCGCTCGCTTCCCACCGCGAGGAGGTCTCCGTCATGAGAGAAAGTAAGGGCCGTGACTTCTTCTCCCACGGAGAACGAGCCATTTTCCACGCCGTTCGGGAGCGACCACACGGAGACCCGCCCGCCCTCGAGGGCAAGTGCCAGGTAATCCCCCGCGGAAGAAAAACGTAACAGTTTGGGCACCGCGGGGAGAGAGATCTCGGTTTGAAGTTTCCCCTGTATCGAATTCCAGCGTTCGAGGGCGATGGAACTCACCGCCCAGAGACTTTTGCCATCGGCATAACCGCCGATCAGATAGCCCGCCCCCAAGCGCGCGATGGCCCCTCCGGGAAGCGGTAGGCCCCAAAGGTGGAATGTCCCGAGGACAATAAAGGTCAGCAATAACAATTGCTTCCTCTTCATAGCTGCTGCTATTTTACTCGGGCCTTTCTCCCAGATTTCCGCGGTTCGGTCGTCTGTTGTAAGGTGGCCATGGAATGGGTGCCCGGAGAGGGTTGGCTTTTGTTCTCCTCGCGGTCTTCCTCTGGTCGTGGCTTGGGATCATCGGGAAGGTGCTTTACCGCCTCGGGACGACGCCCTTGGAAGTGATTGCCCTCCGGGTCCTCCTCGCTTGGGCTGCGCTTCTCCCTTTTGCTTTCCGCCACGAATGGTGGCGTCTCCTCTGCCGGGGGGCACTTCCGAAGCTCCTCTTCTACAGTGTCTTCAGCGTGGTCCTGAACTACCTCGGCTTTTATTTCGCGCTCCAGTGGATCTCCGTCACCGCCGCCATCGTGATCGTATACGCCTATCCCGCCTTGGTGCTCGTCTTCTCCCATCGTTTCCTGACCGAACCGTTCGGAAAGGTTGAAGGAGCAGCGTTGGTCCTGACGTTGGTGGGAATCTTCCTCATCGCACAAGGGTATCGGATCGATAGGTTCGTCGTGAACGTGCCTGGGGTGGGATTCGCGTTTCTCACCTCGCTATCTATCGCTGTATATAACGTGGCGGGAAAGCGCCTGGTGCGGGAGTTTAACCCCTGGGCTCTGCTCTTCTGGGGATTCACCTTCGGTGGACTCATTTTGTGGGGAGTACATTTGGCAAGCGGCGGTGATTTGCCCGCACTTCCACCGATGGCGTGGGGGCTAATCCTTTGTCTCGCTCTCTTTCCCACTCTTGTGAGCTACGGAATCTACCTGGTCGCATTGCGGCATATGCGGGCGGGCCACGCTTCCCTAATCTCCACGATGGAGCCGCTGCTCGCAGCCCTATGGGCAGCCCTCCTCTTGGGAGAGCGCCTCGAGCCGCTCCAAATCCTGGGCGGGATCATCGTCCTCGGAGTGGCATTCCTCATCCTCTGGCCAGATTTGCCGTCTACAACGGGGAGACGATAGAATGCGTTTAGAAAATTCATGTGAGGAGGGAAGGGCTATGGGCGATAGGGTGGCTGCGCGCGTGGTGCGGGCGCCGCGGGGAACCGAACTCAACTGCAAGGGCTGGCTCCAGGAGGCGGCCCTCCGCATGCTTATGAACAATCTGGACCCCGAGGTGGCGGGGGACCCCGCAAACCTCATCGTCTATGGGGGAACTGGCAAGGCTGCTCGTTCGTGGGAAGATTTCGACCTCATCGTCGAATGTCTTAAAGGGCTCGAGAACGATGAGACCTTGGTGGTCCAATCCGGACGTGCCGCGGGGATCTTCAAGACGCACGAGGACGCTCCTCGGGTATTAATCGTCAACGCCATGTTAGTCCCTGAATGGGCAACTTGGGAAAAATTCCGAGAATTGGAGCGCCTTGGCCTCACCATGTATGGCCAGATGACGGCTGGGTCTTGGATTTACATTGGGACCCAGGGGATCCTCCAGGGGACCTACGAGACCCTGGCGGAGTGTGCTCGTCAGCACTTCGACGGGACTCTCCGGGGGAAACTCGTCCTCACCGCAGGCCTCGGGGAGATGGGTGGGGCCCAGCCCCTGGCAATCACCATGAACGAAGGGGTGGGGATCATCGTCGAGATAAACCCCGAAAAGATAAAGCGCCGCCTCGACCTAGAACAGCTCGATACCTGGACGGAGTCCCTGGACGAGGCCCTGCAGATCGCCCTAGAACACAAGAAGAAGGGCGAGCCGATCTCTATCGGCCTTTTGGGGAACGCCGCTGACATCTACCCAGAGTTTCTACGACGGGGGATCATCCCCGATGTCGTCACCGATCAGACCGCGGCTCACGACGAGCTCAACGGTTACGTCCCGGGCGGGATGACCTACCAGGAAGCCTTGAAGCTCCGGGAAGAGGATCCCGAGGAGTACATCGAGCTCTCTTACCACTCAATGGTACGCCACGTCAAGGCCATGGCCGAGATGAAAGAGGCTGGGGCGGTTGTCTTCGATTACGGGAACGCCATCCGTGCTCAGGCCGAGAAGGGTGGCCTCTCCCACGAGGTCGCCTTCTCCTTCCCGGGGTTCGTCCAGGCGTACATCCGGCCCATGTTCTGCGAGGGGAAGGGACCCTTCCGCTGGGTAGCCCTCTCCGGAGATCCCAGCGATATCTTCCGCACCGACCGGGCGATCCTGGAGCTCTTCCCTGGGGACAAGGCGCTGGCACGCTGGATCAAGAAGGCCGAGCAGAAGGTACGCTGGCAGGGCCTCCCGGCTCGAATCTGTTGGCTCGGGTATGGGGAGCGGGCCGAGGCAGGCCTCGCCTTCAACGAACTCGTTCGCAAACGGGAAGTGAAAGCCCCTATCGTGATCGGCCGGGACCATCTCGATTCGGGCTCGGTGGCATCTCCCTATCGGGAGACCGAGGGGATGAAGGACGGGTCCGACGCCATCGCCGACTGGCCCATTCTGAATGCCCTCCTCAACGCCGTTTGTGGTGCCACCTGGGTGTCGGTCCACCATGGCGGCGGGGTCGGGATCGGAAAGAGCATCCACGCGGGAATGGTGATCGTGGCGGACGGGACGAGAGCTGCGGACAGACGTCTGGAGCGAGTCCTCACAGTGGACCCCGGTTTGGGCGTTGCCCGCCACGCCGACGCCGGCTACGAGAAGGCAGTCCGTATGGCGAAAGAACGCGGGGTGCGTGTTCCCAAGGTCGAATGCGGAGATTGAGGGGGTGATAGTCGGGGGGAATTCCGGAACCAAAAAACCGAAGAGAAGGAGGTGCATTATGCGCAAATTCGTAATTGGGATACTTTTATTCATGTTTGTAGGTCTTTACGCGACGGCGGAGACGGTAAAAATCGGCTTCTTCGCGCCGCTCACGGGGTTCGCGGCGGCTGACGGCCACTCCGCCTTGGCCGGGGCCCAGATCGCGGTGGACTTCATCAACGCTGCCGGAGGAGTTAACGGCAAGATGATCGAGCTCGTCTATTACGACGACGCCGCCCGAGCGGACCAGGCCTCGGCCATCGCCAGAAAGCTCATCGAGCAGGACAAGGTGGTCATCGCCGTCTCCGGTTCCTACAGCACCCCCACTCGAGCTGCGGCCAAGATCTTCCAGGAAGCTGGCGTTCCTATGATCTCCGCTTATGCTATACACCCCTCCATCATTGAGACCGGGCACCTCATTTTCCGCGTCGGGATGGGCGCTCCTGTGGAAGGAGTGGCCGGGGCGTACCTCGCGGTGAAGGAGCTCGGTGCCAAGAAGATCGCCATTCTCACCATGGACAACGACTTCGGCGTCTCTCTCTCCGAGTACTTCAAGGATACAGCTTTGAAGCTGGGCGCGGAGATCGTTTTCGAGAAGAAGTTCCCGCTGGGGGAGAAAGAGTTCCGCGCGATCCTCGCTCAGGTACGCGTTAAGAAGCCGGATCTCATCTGGGCTACTGGCTATTACGCCGAGGCGGCGAATATCGTCTCCCAGGCACGGGAGCTCGGGATCACCGCCACCATCCTCGGTCAGGAAGGCTATGACTCCCCCAAGTTCATTGAACTCGCCGGTGAGGCCGCAGAAGGGGTGATCATCGTCACCGACCTCAACCGCGATTCTGAGCGTGAGATCGTCCAGAAGTTCCTCGCGGAATACGAGGAGCGTACCGGGCACCCCGCCGACATGGTGGCGGCCTCGGCCTTCGACGCCATCAAGGTGGCAGCTTACGCCATCGCCCAAGCGGGGACCGACGCCGAGGCGATCGCCGCGGCCATCGACAACATCCGCCACATGTACGACGTGGTCACCGGCCCCTTCTTTGCCTTCCTCGGCCGGGAGGCGATCCGGCCAGTAGAGGTTCAAATCGTGAAGGAGGGCGCGTTCCGGTTCTTCCACACCTTCACCGAGCCCGAGATCATCATCCCGCCGGGCCTTTAAAAAACGTGATCGGTGATGGGCGATGCATGAGGGGAATCAGTGAACCCTCCGATTGATCGCCCATTATAAATCATCTATCACCGATGAGGAGGGGGATCCCGTAGGCCATGGATTTCCTCCAACAGCTCGTCTTTGCGTTGGTCCTCGGGTCGAGTTATGCACTCATTGCCATTGGGCTCACCATGGTCTACGGGATCCTCAAGGTCCTCCACGTAGCCCACGCGGGGATTTACACATTGGGCGCTTACATGGCCCTCTTGGTGGTGACCCACCTCACCCGCAACTTCTGGGTCGCGCTTCTTTTGGGAATGGTCGCCGCTGGGCTTGCCGGCGTCCTCATTTACCGGGGGGTCTATTACTACATCCTGCGACGCCCTCGTATCGTTCCCCTGATCGTGAGCATCGGGATCTTCACCGCTATGAACGAGCTCTTTCGACTGCTTTTCGGTCCCTACCAGCACGCCTTCCCCGCGGTGCTCCGTTTTCCCATGGTGATAACACCCTATTTCCTTATCACCCAAAAACAGCTCCTCATCATAGTTCTCACGACGTTTTTTTTGTTGATGTTGTACCTCGTGCTCAATAAGACAAGGGTGGGGCTTGCCTGGCAGGCCTGTTCCCAAGATCTCTCCATGGCCGGGGCGGTGGGGGTCCCGGTGGACTGGGCGGTGGCGCTCAACTTCCTTCTGGGCTCGGCCCTGGCCGGGGCGGCCGGGGTACTCATGGCCTTCTACCGCAACATGGTCTACCCCACCATGGGGAATGTGGTGGCGTACAAGGCTTTCGTGGTCGTGGTCCTGGGGGGATTCGGGAGCGTGCGAGGAAGTGTCATCGCTGGGATGTTACTGGCGTTGGTGGAAACTTTCCTCGGGTCACTCGAATGGTTCAATTTCCCAAGGGACGCCATTGCTTTCCTATTGTTGATCCTGGTTCTCATGTTCCGGCCCAAGGGTCTCTTCGGGAGGTTGTAGATGACGCTAGGGTACCTCCTCACTGTGGGGACGTTCACCGGCATCTTCATGATCCTCACCTTGAGCCTTAACATCCTCACCGGTTATGCCAAACAGGTGTCTCTGGGGCACGCCGCCTTCTTCGGGATCGGTGCCTATGCCGCGGCGATCCTCGCCACCAAGTTCGGGCTCAGCTTCTGGGCAGCCCTCCCATGTGTGGTGGCGGTCACGACTGTGGTGGGAATATTCCTTGGTCTCCCGAGCCTTCGCGTCTCCCACGACTTCCTCGTCCTCTCCACCATCGGCCTCAACTTCATCGTGGGCTCAGTGTTCAAGTATTTCTCCTTCTTCGGAGGTTCCATGGGGATCGTGGATATCCCCACTCCCACCTTCTTCGGAAAGGCGTTCGGCACCGTTGGCTACTTCGGCCTTACGTTTGCATTCGTGACCCTTGCTGTCCTCACGAGCATCTACTTCTCTCGTACTTGGGGAAGGCTGGCCATGGAGGCGTTCGGGGAGGATGAGACGGCGGCGAAGGCCATGGGGATAAACGTGGCGAAGTTCAAGATCTACGCTTTCGCCATTAGCTCCGCCTACGCGGGGATTGCCGGGGCCCTCTGGGCCCATTACGTGGGCTCTGTGTTCCCGGAGAACTTCGGGTTCGACCGCTCCATCGATATCCTGGCGATGCTGGTCCTCGGTGGCCTGGGGACGATCCGGGGCGCGGTCTTCGGGGCCCTTCTCCTCCAGGTATTGCCGGAAGCCCTGCGGTTCATCCAGGATTATCGGATGCTCGTCTCCGGGGCAGTGCTCGCCCTGATGATGGTCTTCCAGCCCATGGGCCTATTAGGAAAGGGGAGCTTTCTCTACCTACGTTCGCTGGGAATCCTAAGGCACTTTCGCAGGGGGGTGGCAAGTGGAGCTCCTTGAGACGGAGGGGCTCACCAAGGACTTCGGAGGTCTGCGGGCAGTGGACCACGTGGATCTAGTTGTCCGCCGGGGGGAGATCCACGGGGTCATCGGTCCCAACGGTGCCGGGAAGACCACCCTCTTCAACCTGATCACGGGATATCTCCGGCCCACCTATGGGGCGATCCATTTCAAGGAGCGGCGGATCGATGGTCTCCCCACCCACCGGATCGTTACCCTCGGCATAGCCCGCACCTTCCAAATCGTGCGCCCCTTCACCGAGCTCTCGGTCCTGGAGAACGTACTCGTCGCCTGGGGACATCGGTACTATCGAAAGACAGGGCCGTTCCGTCCCTACGCGAACGCCCGCCGCCGCGCCCGTGAGATCTTGGAGTCCGTGGGGCTCGCCGACCGAGCGGATATCCCGGCAGGGACACTTCCCATCGGGCTTCAGCGGCGCCTGGAGATCGCTCGGGCTATGGCCTTGGAGCCGGAGCTCATGCTCCTCGATGAACCCGCGGCCGGCCTCACCGAGGAGGAGATCGGCGGGCTCAAAGAGCTCGTGGGGCGGATCGTCGCTACGGGGGTCACAGTGGTCCTTGTGGAACACCGGATGTCTTTCGTGATGGATATCTGCGAGGTCATCACCGTCCTCGACCATGGACGTGTGATCGCCGAGGGGGCGCCCGAGGAGGTGGCCCACGACCCGGCGGTGATCGAGGCGTACCTCGGGACAGGGAGTGTAAATGCTGCTGGTTGATGACCTGCGGGTAGCGTACGGAAAGATCTTGGCGGTGGAGGAAGTTTCTCTCGAGGTGGACGAGAGGGAACTCGTGGCGGTAATAGGGGCTAACGGCGCGGGGAAGACCTCCCTCCTCTCGGCGCTGATGGGATTGGTGGAGCCCCGGGGCGGGACAATCTCTTTCCGCGAACGGGATATTACCCGCTTCCCCTCTTGGTGGCGGGTGCGGCTCGGGCTCGCACTGGTCCCAGAGGGTGGGCGGATCTTTCCGGACCTCTCGGTGGAGAAGAACCTCCTCCTCGGGGCGTTCGTAGTGCGGAGCCGCAGGGGGCTTGTTGAAAATCTGGAGTTGGTCTTCTCCCTCTTTCCGGTGCTCAAGGAACGGTTGAATCAGCGGGCCGGGACGCTGTCGGGTGGGGAGCGACAGATGCTGGCCATCGGGAGGTCATTGATGGCATCGCCAAAATTGCTCCTCGTGGACGAGGTCTCCATGGGGCTTATGCCGAAGCTCATTCCCGAGATCCTGGGGACGTTTCGGAAGCTGCGGGGGGAGCGGGGGATGAGCGTGCTTTTGGCGGAGCAGAACGCCCGGGAGGCGCTACAGGTGGTGGATCGGGGATACGTCCTCAAGAACGGCCGCGTGGTCCTCGCGGGCACCGCCGTCGAACTGCGCGAGAACGACGAAGTAAAAACCGCGTACCTTGGTTTATAAAAAACACATTTTTTATGGTATGGAGTTTAACGTATCCGGTAAAGGTAAGCGCCCTACGAGGTCTGTACAGAGGAAAGGCGCTCAAAGCACTTCCTCGAGGAGAGCGGAACGAGTGACCTCTACCACCCTCGTAATGGCGTCCTGCAACCGAGGAACCTTCAGGGTGCAGCCCGCAGCCCGGGGGTGGCCTCCCCCGCCCAGGGCCCGTACCACCCGGCTCACGTCCATGTAGCTCTTGGACCGGAGGCTCGCGTGGACCTCGCCTTCCGGCCACTCAGTGAAGAGGATTGCCACCTCCACCCCGTGGAGTGCCCGGATCTCGCCCACGAAGCCCTCGGTCTCCTCCTCATCGCACCCCGTCCGGCGAAGCATCTCCGCTGACACATAGGCGTAGGCGAGCCTCCCCCCCGCCTCGATCCGTAACGTGCGGAACATCTCCACCAAGAGACGGATGGTTTTCGGGGAGCGATGTTCGAGCACCGCCGATGCGATGGGTTGGATCCGGGCCCCGTGGCGGGCAAGCTCGGCCGCGGCGGCGAAGGTGCGATCATCCACCGCGGCGTACTTGAAGAATCCTGTGTCCGTGGCGATCCCCAGGAGGATCACCTCGGCGAGTTCCCGGTCATAGGGTACGAGGCGCTTTCCGATCTCGTGCACGATCATGGCGGTGGCGGCGTAATCTGGGTCACAGAAGTTGAGGGCCCCGAAGCCCGTGTTGGTCACGTGGTGGTCGAGCACCACGTCCGGCTCCTCCCGAGGGAGGAGCTCGACTGCATCGCCGATGCGGGAGAGGTCCGAGGAGTCGAGCACAATTGCGGTGTCGAACTTCCGGCCCCGTATCTCCTCCACAGTCCGGAGGATCCGGGTTCCCGGGATCTCGCGGTAGAACCAGGGGACCCGGTCGGGGATGCAGCCCTCTGCCGCCACACCGAGCTTGCGGAGGATGAGGGTTAACGCGGCCACCGAGCCGATGGCGTCCCCGTCCGGTCGCACGTGTCCCACAATCAGGGCCCGTTTTGCGCGCTTCAGCTGCTCGATTACGTGGTCCAGGCTTGCCCTCACCTGTTCCCCTCTGTGGCGGCAGTGGGGTTTCCCCCACCGAGCACCCCGGTGGAGAACTCGGAGCGTAGGATCCCCATGAGGATCACGTCGTGGAACGATCCGTCGCGGTGAAGTGCTTGGCGGCGAACGCCCTCTCTCTTGAAACCCGCTTTTTCATAACACCGGATGGCTCGGGGGTTGAAGGAGAACGTCTCCAGCTCCACTCGGTTCAATCCGAGCTCCAGGAAGGCGTAACGGAGCATTGTCCGCACCGCCTCGGTCCCGTAACCTCGGCCCCAATATTCTTTTTCCCCGATCACGATCCCCAAGGTCGCAGTCCGGTTCTTCCAGTCTATCCGGTGGAGACCGATGTTTCCGATGTGGACCCACGTACCCCCTTCGCGGGCCTCGATGGCGAGGATGAGGTCGTTCTGACGGGTCAGGTATTCCTCGAACCAGCGTTCCTCCTTGGCGCGGGACATGGGTTCGTACGTGGTGAGGTACCGCCGTACTTCGGGGTCGTTGAACCACCTCATGAAGGTGGGAATATCCTCCCGTTCGATCGCCCGCAGCCGCACCCCCTCACCGTAGATCATCTCTCTTCACCCGTCACCGATTTAATGTGGCGGGCAGCAAGGATCCCGGTGACGGCGGCGAACACGATCCCCCGGGAGTGGCCCGAGGCGTCCCCGGCCACGTAAAAGCCGGGGAGCTCGGTTTCCATCCCCTTCCTCACCCGGTAGCGGGTGTCGTAGAACTTGATCTCCGGCGCGTAGATCAGAGTCCCATCGGCGGCGAGCCCCGGGATGATCCGGTCGAGTCGCTCGATCGCTTCCACGATGTCCATCACTACCCGATGCGGCAAGGCCATGGAGATGTCGCCAGGAGTGTGGTCGGCCAACGTGGGCTCTATCGGCACACGTCGAAGCCTCTCGGGGGTGGAACGACGCCCCTTCTTCAGGTCCTTGAGGCGCTGGAGGATGGGGCGGCCGCCCCCAATGGTGGTGGCAAGCTTGGCGATGGCCCGGCCATACTCGGTGGTGTCCTCCACCGGGTCAGTGAGCTCAATATGTACGAGGAGGGCGAAGTTCGTGTTCTCGGTCTTCTTCTCGTTCTCGGCGTGTCCGTTCACGAGCACGAACTCATCGTAGTCCTCCTTCACCACGAACCCACGAGGGTTAGTGCAAAAGGTGCGCACCATGTCATCATAGGTGGAGGTGCGCACACGGAATTTTGCGTCGTACATCACGTGCTCAATGAGTTCGTAGAGCTCCGCCGGAAACTCCACCCGTACCCCCACGTCCAGGGGGCCGAACTCCGGCCCCACACCCAATGCTCGGGCCACCTCCCGCAGCCAATATGCCCCCACTCGCCCGGGGGCGGCGATCACGTAGCGGGCCTCCACCCCGAGGTCATTCCCGCGGAGCACAAAGCCCTGACCGGAGCGCTCGATTACCTCCACCTTGGTGCCCAAATGGAACACGACACCGCGGGCGATGAGGTCCCGGTAGAAGTTGTCGATCACCTCTCGGATACGGGAGGTGCCGATGTGGCGCTGGCGGCCGGCGATGAACTCGATTCCCGTCTCGGCTGCTTTCTTCTTGAGGGATGAGAGGGCCTCTTTGTCCTCTCCCGAGTAGCGTTCCGGAGCTCCGTAACGGGTAAAGGCCCTATCTACCTCCCTGATTAGGGCCTCGAGTTCTGCGGGACTACAGCCGATGGCGGCGGGATCGCCCCCGATCCGTGGAGTGAGATTGAGCTTCCCGTCGGAGAAGGCCCCGGCGCCGCCCACGCCGCAGGTGATGCTCGTCCGCTTCCGAGGGTCGACTCCCTTGTCGATGACCACGGTCCGAAAGCCCGCGTCCACAAGCTCAAGGGCCGCAAATAACCCTGCCGGGCCAGCTCCCACTATTGCCACATCGTAGTTCACGCCGTTCTCCCCTTATTCTCTGAAGAGTGTCGTGATGCATACAATGTTAGCCACAAAAAAGAGAAAGTCCTACCTCACAATAACAGACCGACTTTGTGAGATGGCGGAACTGGACCAACGAGAATTTACGCCGTCCTAAAGACCCTTGGAGTTTTCTAATGAGAAACTTCCATGCTTTGCATCTTAAGGCAAGTATCACCGCGTTCACCTGAGCCGAGAGAGGGACTCCTGCACGTTGGATGAGCACATCTCCTTTCATTTTAAAAGTTCTAGAGCATCATCCACCGATGATCCTCTGTGGACGATTGCTTTGATGGCTTTCACCATCTTATCAGGGGATTTGTGTTGCCAGATATTTCTCCCGAAGATGACGCCCTGGGCTCCACCCTCCAACGCATCCCGTACCATCTCGAGGGCTTCCCTCGCTGTGTCCATCCGGGGGCCTCCAAGGACGAGTATGGGAATGGGGGAGTTCTTCGTGATCCGTGAAAACCACGTACGGTCCCTCGGGTAGGGGGCCTTGATTACGTCAGCCCCTATTTCAAAAGCTATTCTACAGGCTGCTTCGAGAAGTTCGGCTTCTCTTTCGGGAGCAACTACAGAGGTTCTCCTCCCCCAGAAGACAGTCTCAATTACCAGGGGGATTCCACACCGATGTGTCTCCTTGGAGAGAGCGGCAATGTACCCGATGTTGGCCGAGAAGTCCCGCGGATCCTCCCGACCAAAAATCAGAAATGCTGCGATTCCATCCGCGCCGACACGCATGGCTTCTTCCACATCAGAGAGCAGACACTGGATCTCCGTTCCGGTTTCCCCCGGGACCGTCGAGGTGGCGAAAAAATCGACCCTGATAATTAACTTCAAGTCTGGTATTGAGGAGAGGATCCCTTGGAAACGGCGGGCGAAGTTCGGGGTTATTAGGACACCGTCCGGGCACCCCTCGAGCACCTTCGACAACGTGGCCCGGGGGTCCTCAAAACCCATGCACGACCCCGATATCCCGTGGTCCAGTGCCACTATCACCGTCCGGCCTGTATCCTCCCGTAAGAGCTTCTCTTCCAAGTTCATTCCCGGCCTCCTTCATCACCCCACCTCATGTGCTCCACGAACTTCTCGGTGAAGGATTTTTCGCATGAGAGCTCGATGCACTCCACTTTTCGGGCGATGTGCTCTGCCTCCTCCAGGGCCATGCGATTCAAGAGGGCGGATCTGGCGCCGGTGCCAGCGGCGTTCCCCACCGCCCTTATCTTCGGGAGGAGCTCTTCTGGGAGGAGGCCGATCATCACCAGGGATTCGGGATGCATCTGGGTCCCGAAGGCCCCCGCGAGATAGACTTTCTCGATCTCCTTCGGTTCTATCCCGAAGTGCAAAAGCAATATCTCCACCCCTGCCCGGATGGCTGCCTTGGCAAGCTGAAGTTCGCGCACGTCCCTCTGAGTCAGAACGATCCCCTCCTCCACGAGAAAACCCATGTCTTTTCCAGAGCCGATGATCCTCGGGGCGAGGGGGTGGGTCCCTGGTCGGCGGAGGCGACCGGTTCTGTCGAGAAAACCCTCCCTGATGAGGCCAGCGACGAGGTCCACAAGCCCCGAGCCACAGATCCCCCGGGGGGTGCCTCCGCCATTCACCCGGCAGCGGATCCCGCCATCGATTTCCACGCGAGAGATCGCACCCTCCAGTGCCGGCATCCCACAGGAAATCCTCCCGCCCTCGAACGCTGGCCCGGCCGCGGCCGAGCAGGCGAGGATCCTTTCCCTGTTTCCGAGGACGATCTCTCCGTTCGTCCCGAGATCCAAAAGGAGACAGGGTTTTTCTTCTCGGTGCAGCCCGCAAGCGAGGATACAGGCTACGGTGTCCGCCCCGATATATCCGGAGACGAGGGGCAGTATGTGCACCACAGCCTCAGGGTGGACCGTAAAGCCCAGTTCTTTCGCGCTCACGACAAGGGTCGTCCTCCAGACAGGGACAAAGGGCGACTCCCCTATTCGAGAAGGATCCACCCCAAGGAGGAGGTGCAGCATCGTAGGGTTCCCCACGATGGTGGAGTGCACAACTTCTTTGGGATCGATCTCCGCTTTGGAAGCGAGTTCCTCCACGAGGCGGTTTACACCGCTCACCGTTGCCTCTTGGAGTCTCTTGAGCGCGCTTCTCTCCTTCCGCACGCGGGCGATCCTCGAGATGACATCGGCCCCGAAGGGAAGTTGGGGGTTGGCGATCGCTCCTCCCCCCAACACCTCCCCCGTTTCGAGGTCGAGGAGATACGCGGCCAAAGTGCTCGTGCCCACGTCCACGGCGAGGCCACGGAGTGCCAGCTTTTCTCGGCCGGGCCTCACGGAGACCACCTTCTCCCCAACGCGGATCAGCGTGATCCAACGGTCGTCCGTCCGCAGGGCAGCGGGCAGAGCCCTGAGAAGAGGGAGGGATGGCTCAAGCGCATTCCCCAAAGTAGCTTCCAGTCCCTCGAGCTCTGACTGGCGATCCTTCCAGCTCGGTGGAAAGGCCTCGAGAACCTCGAGCGCCGCCGCGGGCTTTAGGGGGCCAACATAGGCGGGAATGATTTCCACTTTCTCCCGAGTGATTTCGCCGAAAATGGGGACGTAGATATCGATGTCACCCTCTACGTTGTGCTGACAGGCGAGCCTCCAGCCATCGTCGAGCTCCCCTCGAGAGAGCAGGTGTCTTTCGGCCTCAGTGGGAGGAGGGAAGGCTCCGAGGAAGCGCACCCGACACCGGCCGCAAGCCCCCCGTCCCCCACAATCACCACCTATCCAAATTCCCGCAGAGACAAGGGCCTCGAGGAGCCCCTCCCCCTCCTTAACCCTGATCTTCCCCCCTCCCAGGGAGATCGTGAAGTACCTCAAGCGGTCAATTCACCCCGAGGAGCTTTTTCACGACTTCGGCCGCACTCGCCGCGTCCGGGGCATAACCATCCGCGCCGATCTTCTCCGCAAACTCCTGAGTGACCGGCGCTCCTCCCACAATTACCTTCACTTTCTCCCTTAGCCCCGCCTCCTTCAAAGCCTCGATTACCTCGGGCATGTGGATCATCGTGGTCGTAAGGAGTGCTGACATTCCCAGGACATCCGGCTTATGCTCACGCACCGCTTGGACGAACCGGTCCGCGGTGACCTCCACCCCGAGGTCGATCACCTCGAACCCGGCCCCCTCGAGCATCATCGCCACCAAGTTCTTCCCGATATCGTGGAGGTCCCCCTCCACCGTCCCGATCACCACCTTTCCCCTGAGTTGCACCCCGGTCTCCACGAGTTTCGGTCGCAGGACTTCCATCGCTGCTTTCATCGCCTCGGCAGAGATCAGCATCTCCGGCACGTATCTCTCCCCATCTTCATACTCCCTCCCCACGATCTCCATTGCTGGGACCAGTGCCTCGTTCAGGATCTTCCCCGGCTCGATTCCCTTCTCTAAAGCCTTTTTGGTGAGCCCGGCTGCCCGCTCATCTTCCCCCGAAAGCACCGCACTTTTCAATTCTTCCAGCATTCACCCCCCCTTCTTCCGGAAGTGGCGGATGTAGTTCAAACAGTGCCTATCCTGTCCTATCAAAGCCTCTGCCGAGATGAGCACCTCTCGCATCCCCTCGTCAGTCGGGTCCATGATCACCGCGTCCACTCCGAAGGCGATCATCATCGCCAGGTAGGCTCTATTGAGGACTCTCCGCCTCGGAAGCCCGAACGAGACGTTGCTTACCGCTCCACAGACCCGCACCCCCAGCTCGGTTTTCACGAGCCTGGCGGCCTCGAGCGCCGCGAGCCCTTGCGTCTGGTCGCTCCCCACCGCCATGCAGAGGATGTCGATGTAAAGCCGGTTCCTTCCGATCCCCGTCTCCTCGCACCTCGAAACTAGCTCCCGCGCCTCCTCCAGGCGCCCCGCGGCGTCCCTCGGCATCCCTTTCCATCCAAGGGGCAGCCCGATCACCTCCGCATCGGTTCTTGCCGCGATCTCCAGGATCCCCTCCCTCGATGCCTCGTTGGAGACGGAGTTCACGACGGGCCTAGCTTTGCAGGCGGAAATGGCGGCCTCCATCGCACCCGGATCGGAGGTGTCTATCGAGAGTCTCACTTCACCGAGCTCATCCTGTACTACCTCCACGAGCCAGACGAGACACTCCGCCTCCCTTTCCAACATCTCCCCGGCGTTGAGATCCAGGATATGCGCCCCGGCCTCGACCTGTGCCCTCGCCAGGGTACGTATTATCCCTTCATCCTTCCTCTCTAGGGCTTCCCGCACCTTTTTGCGACTCGAGTTGAGCAGTTCACCTATGATCAGGACCCCGCTCATATTTCGCTCCAGATCCGGGGCGGACCTCCACCACCTTGGCCCCAATTCGGAAACGTTCCCAGTAGGCCTTTTTAATTTCTGCTATATACTTTTCTTTGAGTTCCACGGGGACGAGATGTAAGGTGACGCCCCCGAATCCACCCCCCACAAGCCGGGCGCCCATTGCCCCGTGCTCGAGGCCCCAATCCACTAGGAAATCTATCTCCGGGATGCTTACCTCGAAGAGGTCGCGGAGCGACGCGTGGGATGAAAAGAGAAGACGGCCCACTTCCTCGGAATCGCCCCTCTCCAGTGCTTTTACCATAGCAAGCACGCGCGCGTTCTCTTCTACGACGTGTCGAGCTCGTTTCCAGAGGGTTTCAGGCATTTCACCTCGAACCATCTCGAGCATCTTTTGGTCCACATCCCGCAATGCCCGTATTCCCCTCCCGGGGAACCTTTGAGCCAGCCAGTGGGTTGCCTCCTCGCACTCTCGGCGGCGGACGGCGTATCCTGAACCAGCGAGGGCCCGACGGACGCCGCTGTCCACGACCACGAGGGTTATCCCCTCCAAATCGAGGGGCACCGCCTCGTGCTCCAGGGCACGTGTGTCCAGGAGCAGGGCTTGGCCAGCTTCCCCGAAGTAGGCAGTGTACTGGTCCATGATCCCACAGGGCATCCCCACGAAACTGCCCTCCGCCCGTTGACAAAGCTTCACGAGTTCGAGCCCGTCCATTTCGAGCTCGTAAAGCCGCACCAGTGCTACCGCGAAGGCCACCTCCAGGGAAGCGGAGCTCGATAGGCCTGCCCCCAGCGGGACGTTCCCCCAAATGGCGGCGTCGAACCCGTGGGGGAAGGAACCGAGCTCCGAAAATTCCTGGAGGATGCCGACGAGGTAATCGGACCATCTCCCCTGGGGCTTCGGGCTTTTCAGGGGCAGTTCGATCGAGAGAGTCTCATCGACGGCCGCGGTGTAGACGTGGATTTTCCGATCGATCCGGGGCCGAATGGCCACCTCAGTGTAGCGGTCGATAGCGAAAGGGAGGACATAACCCTTGTTGTAATCCGTGTGCTCGCCGATCAGATTTACACGCCCCGGGGCCCGCGCTATAACCGACTCGGGCCCTGGCCCGAACTTCCCTTGGAGAAGCTCCGTGGCCCTGAGTTCACTCATGAACATAGGATGTCGGGACGCTCTCGGCCTTCCACTTTAACTATGGGCCATTCGGGGTCCTCGGTCAGAACCTCGAGGCCGTGTTCCGCGATGAGGAATGTGTCTTCAACCTTGGCCCCGGGGAGGGAGGGGTTCCAGGCGACCGCCATTCCCACCTGAAGGAGGGTATTTTCGCCAGGAGTGGCAACGATCTCTCGGGGTCGGTACCCGGCCAGCCCTCCCTGATGGTGTTCCTCGAAGGCTTCCGGTCTTCCCACTTTCCCATATGCCTCCCGGATAGTGGAAAGCACCTCACCCAATCTCATCCCAGGACGGGTGGCTTCCAAGGCCTCCGCTTCCACTTTTAGGACCTTGTGGTAGAGTCGCATGGCCTCGGGATGGCCCCAGGCACGAAGTCGGGTAAGGTTCGCGATGAGTCCGTGACGTCTTCCGCAAATTACCGCCATGCATAAGCGCCCCAGGGGGCGGTCCTTCGGCAGGGGATGTCGGTACCTGAAGATTCGTCCCTCTCCTGCCACGAGCAATACCACCGGCTGGATTCCGCGGGCGAGCGCTGCCTCGGCCACGGCCCCAGCGAGTTCTCCTTCGGTCCAATGAGGCTCCGCGGCCCGCATGGCCTCGCCCAAAGCCACCGCGGCATCACGTCCCAACCGGCGAAAACGATCCCGCTCCTCTGGGGAAAGGACAAGCCGCAAAGGGGTGAGATCATGTTCGAGGTCATTTGGTCTCCCCACTTCCGGTACCCGATACCAGGGGTGCGCAATTACCTTATCGATCTCCTGGACCTCCTCCTCGGCGAGGCGGCCGGCCTCGATCCTCGAGGTATGGAGGGTGACCTTCCCCTCCGCCAGCTCCAGCCAGGCCACTCCCTCTCCGACTACCACAGTGCTGTCCCCACCACCGGTCAGCCAGGCAAAGTTCTCGGGACGGAGGACGGTGAAACTGGGGAAACCCCGCTCCTCCATCCATGCCAAAAGTTTTCCGAGGGCGTACCGATTCATCTTGGGTTCGCCTCCACCCCCCAAAGCTCTTTGGGATACACCCCGTGCTCAATCAGCCTTCGAACCTCGGTCCTGGCTTCCTGTTTGTCTTCCTGATAAGTGATGCCGAACCATTGTTCGTCGGTTACGATCACTCTGACCTTCAGGAGCTTTTCCCTCACTAGTTCCCCCACAACCTCTGGCAGAAGGAATTCCGCTGTGTTGATATCGCGTACATGCTCCCGGAGGAAGCGGGGAAAGCGCGCTTCGAGCTCGGGAAAGATAGCGGGGGTGAACCCCCACATGTTCATGGAAACAAAGGTTCCCGGTGGGATCTCCGTCCAGTGCTTCCCGTCAACGCAGGAGACGATCTTTCCGCCTTGCAGTTGGACCCGATGTCGCTCCTCTATCCGCACGAGATAGCCTTCGCCGTCGATCTCACATACCCCACGGGTGACCGGCCCGTGTTTGCTCAGGGTCCTCTCGACGTTGTAAGCGACGAGGCAGCCTTCGAGGGTTCCCACATTTTCGCCTTTCTCTGAGAGGCACCTAGCCATGGAACGGAACGCGTTCCGTCCGTAGAAATCATCCGCGTTGACCACCGCGAAAGGAGTGTCCACGACCCCCTTGCAACAGAGGACCGCATGGGCCGTACCCCAAGGCTTCGCCCTTTCCGGTGGAACTGAAAATCCCGTGGGGAGATCCTCGAGTCTCTGAACGACATACTCCACCTCACAATGCCTTTCGATTCGCTTTCCCACCGAATTTCGGAACACCTTTTCAATTTCTTTGCTCAGGATGAACACAACCTTTTCAAAACCGACTCTCAAGGCATCGTAAACCGAGTAATCGCTGAAGGTTTCACCATTAGGTCCGATGGGCTCGAGCTGCTTTGGCCCCCCGTACCGGCTCCCCACCCCAGCTGCCATCACAACGAGCGTGAGCTTCGCCATGGAATCCACCTTTCCGGAGAACCTAACTTACAATGATCTCCCAAGCCAGATAAGTCTTCAGTGCCTCCGCCACAGCTTTCCCGACGTGGGCCTTGGTCACCGCGATATGATGTTCAAGGCCTTTTCGGACGATCTCGCGGAGTAGGGGGCGAAGCCCGGGTATCTGGGCCACACCGTAACCGCCGAAAGTTTTCACTCCCTCATCGGTGAAATTACCTTCCGTCACCACCCCTGCGATTTGCCCCTCAGTGTCGAGCGTAGAGAGCCGAAGGAAAGTGGCGGGACCAGAGGCTACCTTGCCCACCACGGTGCCATAGGTGTTCTCTTTCCCCACCGTCCCGGCGATGATGTGCTGGTACGACATCTTGCAGTTGGCGAAGAAGGAAGGAGGGAAGTTGCTGCAGTGAAAGAGAATGATCTTGTCCGGGTCATCGCCGAAGTTATTGTTCCAATCCATAAGGGCAGCTGGCTGCCCAGAGGCGAGTTCGAGGACGTACATGGCCAGGGCACCCATCACGTCCACTTCACAGGCCGCAGGTATCATTGATTCCGAAAAAAGGCTCATCACAGCGCAGGGTACGATCCCATAGATCTCCTCTATGGCCGTCCAGCACTGGAAGGCGAAGGCATCGATCTCTTCAGCTACGATCCATTCCTTGAGTATCGCGGAAAGTCGGGCCATTTTCTGCAAGGCCTCGTTCGGGGTACCTTCAAGCTGAAAGGTCCCTCGCAACTGTTCGAGTTCCCGCTTCACTTTCGGGGATTCCTTGTCTAGTTTATTGGCTCGGGCGATTACCTCTGAAAGGTCGAGGGTCTCGACCGTTATCCCATAGCTCTCCAGGAGTTTTTCGCTGTACCGGACCGTGTTGAATGCCGTTGGCCGTGCTCCCACAGCCCCGAGCCTCGCGGCCTTGAGCCCTTTTACAACCCTACAGGTTGCAAGGAAGTTCTCTAGGTCCTTCTTGAACTCCTGACTTTCCGGTGCCTCCACATGTAAGGTCGTGTCGGTGAATTCGATGCCGAATTGCTTGAGACTATTGCAGAGGGAGATCTTGCCACAGAAGGCATCGCGACGATGGTCGGGATCGAGCTTACCGAGCTCATCGGGAAATGCATGGACGAGGACCGGGACATTGAGGCCCGAAAGCCGCACCGCCTCGGCCGCCGCGCGCTCATCCCCGAAGTTGGGAAGGGTGATGATAATCCCTTCGATCTCCTCCGCGTGTTCCCTGAAGAGTCGTGCACATTTTTCCGCATCCTCACGTCTCTCCACAGCTCCAAACTTCGTATCCTCAGTGGAGAGCGTCACTACCCCAATACCGGCCTCTTCGAGGACGCTAAGGATCCGCCTTCTCCCTTCCTCGACCAAGGCGTCGGGGAAAAAATTCCTATTGCCCACAATCAATCCAATGCAGGGCCTTTTCACGTCTCTCACCCTTCACCCCCTCCTTCCAAGTCGGCCAGGGCATGCATGGCGTCCTTGACCTCCTCGTATAGCCTCCTGTAAAGCTTGTAAAGTTGTGTGTACCGGTTATGGGCCTCTTCGCGAGGACTGAAAGTCTTTGTCTCCCCGATCCAGTTCGAGATGACCGTGTGGTCAGGGATCAATCCCACCCCGATCCCTCCGAGGAGCGCGTCCGCGAGCGGGGCTTCCACGTTCCCCAAAGGCACACATACGGGCCTTCCGACGACATCGGCCAGAATCTGGGACCAGAGAGGTGACTTGGCCACCCCCCCGACCACGCGCACCTCTTCCTTTATCCTCAGTCCGCACCCTTCGCCCGTCTCGATACTGTGCCGGAGGCTATAGGCCGCGGCCTCCATCATGGCCCGATAGACGTGGGCCCGCGTGTGGTAGAGCGTTAGACCCAGGATTGTCCCCCGGGCCTTGGGGTCCCAGAGAGGGGCCCGTTCGCCCATGAAGTAGGGGAGGACAAGGAGACCATCGCTCCCCGGAGGTATTTCCTCGGCCTCAAGGTCAAGAATCCGGTACGGATCTACCCCGATCCTCTCCCCAGCCTCGACCTCCGGACGGCCGAAGTTGTCTCGGAACCAGCGAATCAGGGCCCCGGAAGTGGCCGATCCTCCCCAGGTATAAATCTCTTCGCCCGGGTTCACCACGTGGGGCATGGAGACCAGTTGCGGTGAGAGTCCTTCGCCTCTGTGCACCACACCCCAACAGGTGGACGTGCCCATCATGGCGACGTTGTCCCCTGGCTCTATAGCCCCGGCGCTCAAGGTGGCCATGGGGGCATCGATTCCCCCTGCCACCACCGGTATGCCAGGGGTCAAGCCACACCTCCTCGCGGCCTCCACAGTAAGGTCGCCCACCACTTCTGTAGAGGGCACGAGCCGTTCTGGCATCAGTTCTAAAGGGATCCCCAAGTCTTCAGCCATTTCCTCCGACCACGAGAGCTTCCTCAGGTCGAATATTCCCCCCAGATTTCCGGCCGAGGAAAAGTCGACGGCGAGCTGTCCCGTAAGCCGATATTCGATGTAGCTCGTCGGGGGAACGAACTTGTGGATCTTCTCCCAGACCCGGGGCTCATGGCGCTTTATCCACAGAATCTTCGTGTAGCCGAAGTAGGTGTCCACGTAATTCCCGGTCACGGCGAAGAGCTTATCGAGGTCGATGTTCTCCTTTATCCACAGGACCTCCTCAGTGGCCCTGCGATCCATCCAGATGAGGCAGGGGCGCAGCGGTCTCATATCCCGATCCACCGGGACGCCGGATCCTCCGTAAAGTCCGCTGAAACAGAGCGCGGCTACATCCTGTGGGGAAATCCCTGTGCGTTCCACGACCTGGCGGATGGCGTTGTAGACGGCCTCCTCCCAAATCTGAGGCCACTGTTCGGCCCAAGAGGGGCGTGGCTGCTCGATCCCGTACTCGACGAGGCCTCTCCCCAAGACCTCCCCTCCGGCTGTAACGGCCACTGCCTTTGTGCCCTGTGTTCCGATATCCACTCCGATGAGGAACCTCGCGGTCATTCTCACCCCTTTCGCTGTCCATAACGACTCATGTAGCGGAAATGGAGCTCCTCGACCTCAGATCGGGGGAGCGGCTCCGGCTTTCCTAAAAGCTCTGCAAGAAGGGCGATCTTTGCACTGTGTTCCACAATTAGGGCGGCTTTAACCGCATCTGCAGCGGTCGGACCCGCAGTGAAAACCCCATGGGAACGCATGAGCAACGCTCGGAAACGTCCAGGCTTTGTCTTCTTTGCAAACTCGACCCCTGTCCCCGGATGGCCAGGGGGGACAAAGGACGACACGGGGACGGGGCCCCCGAAAAGGTCGGCGAGTTCCGTAGTGTAGACTGGAATTTCTCTCCCCAGGACTGCAAATACGGTGGCGTACGTGGAGTGTGTGTGAGCAACCCCCTTCACCCCCTCGATTGCCCGGTAGATCTCGAGGTGGGCCGGGGTGTCCACCGAGGGCCTGAGCTCTCCCTCCACCACTTTCCCTCTAAGGTCCACCACTACGAGATCTTCGGGCTTGAGACTCCCGTAGGGGACGCCACTTGGCTTGATGACGAGGAGATCCTCCTCTCTTCCACTCACGTTGCCACTGGTCCCCTGAACGAGACCACTGTCCGCGAGCTCCATCAGCGCTTCCCAGACCGCCTTCCGTAGTGCTCTGAGCATGGGCTCACACTCCGATGGTATAGGTGCCGTAGCGCTCCACGGCCTTATAGAAGGCGAGCATGTTCTCCACTGGGGTAATAGGCTGGACATTGTGGGCGGGCCCCAGGATCAGCCCCCCTCCAGGAGCAACGTCCCGAATACGTGCCAATACCTCGTCTACCACTTCCTCTGGAGAGCCGAAGGGGATGGTCCCCTGGTTGTCCATGGTTCCCCAGAACGCCAAGTGTTTCCCATAAAGCTTTTTCAATTTCTTGGGGTCCATCGACCGTGGTTGCACTGGGTTCAGAATGTCGAGACCTATCTCGATGAAATCGGGGATGATGGGTTCTATATTGCCGTCCGAGTGGAAAGCGAGTTTTACGTTCGGATTCAGGTCTTTGAACTTTTCAAATAGTTCTGCGTAGAGGGGTTTGAAAAGCTCCCTGAACATCTCTGGGGAGACGATCATTCGATCTTGCATGCCGAAGTCGTCTCCCAAAAGCAAGATGTCGACCCCGGCCTCTATGAGATTTCTACCTGCCGCGAGGGCCCACCCCTTGAGCCTCCCCAAAAAAACGCGCATAAAATCTTTTTCACGATGAAGATCCATCAATATCCGCTCGAATCCCCTTAGGTACCAAGACAGTTCGAAGAGGGTACAGGCCATCTCCCCCACCACGGCATATTCTCCGCCGTAATACTTCACCACATGGCGGACCTTCTCATACCGCGCGGGATCGTTAAAATCCGGTATAGAAAAACTTTCCGGATCCCGAAGTCCTCCCAGTGGATGCGACACGGGCTCTGTGTAGTGCCCGTGGCCATAATCTACCCGGCGCCAACCGATACCCCATTCGTCCGTGTAAAACTCCTTATCACTCAAGTAATAACTTGCGGCGGGGCCGACCGTTACCTTCAGGAGGTCGTGGAATTTGAGGCACAAAGGATCTGGATCGAGTTCGCCCGGCGATTCCAGGATCCCAAGCGCGGAGGCAAGCTTATCGCGCATCTCGGGGGTGTACCACACATCCACCGGGACCCGATCCGGCTCCCGATGTTCTATCGCCATCAGCACGCGCTCTTTGCCGGTCATACGCGCTCTCCCTCAATAAGCCCGACACTGAAAGAAAGTTTCGTACATGGCCACCACGTTCTCCGGGGGAACCAATGGCTGGATGTTGTGGATCGGGCCGAAAACGTAGCCTCCACCAGGCTTGAGGTCGAGCACATGGCGGCGGATTTCCTCCATTACGTCCTCAGGTTTCCCGAAGGGCAGGGTGTGTTGGGAATCGCAGCTCGCTCCCCAGAAGACCAAGTCCTTGCCGAAAATACGTTTTAGTTCTGCGGTGTCTTCCATTCCCTTGGCACCAACCTGTATCGGTTGGAGGATATCCACTCCTGTCTCGATGAGGTCGGGGATCAGCGGCAAGATGGCGCCGTCCGTGTGGAAGAACACTTTGGCGCGGGTCTTACTGTGGACCAGGTCGAAGAGTTTCTTATGTTTGGGCTTAATCATCGTCCTGTAAGTCTCCGGCGAGACGAGGAGTGAATCCTGGGTGGCGAGGTCGTCCCAATAGACCAGGACCTGAATGAAGTCGCCCACCTCGTGTAGGAATCTCTCGATCGTCTCCAGGTAAATATCGGTGAGGGCGCTCAGGATGTATTCGGCCCAAGTGGACTTCCTTCCCAAGAGGATGAGAAACCTCTCGAAGCCCACTATGCGGGTCGCTTGCTCGAGGATACCCCCGCCGAAAAGCGGTGCACCGCACAGAGCATATTCCGTCCTCTCGTAGAGGCGCTCAGCCTCATCCCTCAGACCCTGATACCGCCCGGGATCCGTCGGGTCCGGCCACTTATAGGAGCGCGCGTCCTCTGGCCTCTGGATAGGGAAACGCCAGAACTCGAAGTAGTAGCCTCCCCTCTTCGCCATCCTCATCGTGGTTCCCCATTCGTCTACATATACATAGCAATCGCCTTGGTCGTGTATCTCTAGGGTCCAAGTGTTGGGCGGGCGAATACAAAGGGGTATGCAGTCCGATTGAAGACGTCGCCGCACAGCTTCGTCAACTTCCGCAAGCTGTTGGACTGGGTCCCAAATCTTGGGCTCGGGCACCTCGAGCTCGAGGAAGTCGACGAGTGCCTTGTAGGCCTCAATATGAATCCCCGATACGATCGTCCCACTGAAATCATTGGGAACTTTGTCCGGCTCGCGGTGCTCTAAGGCGGCCATAACCCTCTCCCGGCTGTTCATCTCATACTCCTCGCCCTTTCCGCAGGACGGTGTGGATGGTGACCGCGACTAGGATGAGGAATCCATAGATGAAACGGGTCCAAAAGCCCGAAAGCCCTGCCGCTACGATTCCCGCTTCCAGGGAGCCTATGAGGTAGGCCCCGATAAAAGTTCCCAGGATGGTGGCTTCCCCCCCGAACATCGAAGTGCCCCCCACGAAGACGCTGGCGAACGTGGTGAGCAGGAAGCCCTCCCCCATCGTGGGCCACCACTTGAGGAGCCGGAAGCTGTCGATGATGCCCGCGAAGGCGGCTAGGACTCCCATCAGGATGAAGACCTTGATCTTGACCCAATCGACGTTGATCCCCATCATCTGTGCAGCACCCTCGTTGTCGCCCGAGAATAGCACGTGGTTTCCGAACCGATGGCGGAAGAGGATGAACCATAGTACCACGGCCAATCCCAGGAACCAGAGGGCATGTGCCGGGAACCTCCCCCCTATTTTCCCCACGAGGATGGAATGCCACGGCGTACCTATCAAAAAGGTGAAAGATCTCCCGAGCCCCCCCGAGAGGAGGTTCACGGCGCCGCGGATGAGAAACATCATCCCCAGGGTAACCACAATGGAGGGGATGCCGATCTTGCGAATGAACAAACCGTTCAAAGCTCCTATTACCGCTCCACTCAAGAGGCCCCCTATAATCCCTACGGTGACGCTGCCCGTCAGGTCTACCATGACCGCGCATACGTAGCCGGCAAACGCCATAACCGAGGCGAAGGAAAGATCGATTTCCCCGCTCGCGAGGACAAAGGTCAAGCCCAGGCCCATGATCCCGATGAACGGTATGGTGGTGAGATACGCTAAGTAGATGCTCGGCCTGAGGAAAACCTCGGGACTTGTGATGATGAAAAGCAGTATTACTAGGGCAAATATAAGGGTCAACCCGATCTGCATTTTGTATTTCCGCAGATCTATGTTCGCCTTTAACACGTTAGCCTCCCTCAGAACGAGTCTGTTTGAAGTTCCTCCTGGGCTCGCGATTCATGGAGCTCAATGAGGATCTCGTTGAGCTCCGGCTCCGAGACCTCTTCACGTTTGTACTCCCCAACTACCTTGCCCCTGTCCAAGATCACGAATCTGTCAGAGACCGCATATACATTCGCAATCGTGTGCGAGATATAAACACATGACTTCCCCCGTCTTTTCAACTCGCGAATGAAGTTGAGGACCTTCTGGACTTCCTGCACGGAGAGAGCGCGCGTGGGCTCATCCAGTATGACTAAATCGGCCTCGAAGTACATTGCCCTCCCAATGGCAACTCCCTGACGTTCACCTCCCGAGAGGGTTCGTACCGAGGCGTCCGGTGAGACACCGCCTCCACGGAACCGTAGGACCTCTCGCATGAGCTTGTGAGTCTCATCACGGGCCTCGACTACCTTGAGAAACCCCAGCCTATCGGTGGGCTCGCGTCCCAGGAAGAGGTTGCGCCAGATCGACTGTTTAATCCCCAGGGCCTGCTCCTGAAAGACGGTCTCGATTCCCAATCGATGGGCTTCACGCACGGAGTAACGACGCGGATCGATCTTCTGTCCTTTGACGTAGATCTCGCCCTTGGTAGGGGGAAACACCCCGCTGAGGATTTTGATCAGGGTCGACTTCCCCGCGCCGTTATCGCCGATGAGTCCCACGACCTCGTTTTCATCAACCTTGAAGTCGACTCCCCTTAATGCCACAACGGTTCCGAAGTATTTATGGATATCCTTCATCTCGACCAGCGGCACGGTGATCACCTCCGTCAAGGAAAAAGGGGCGGGGCTTTCGCCCCGCCCCGTCTGTTCGTTTGTTTCATCCGGCCAAGCCCTTCTCCACTAGCTCTCGAATTGGTCCAACATTGGTCTTATCGATCAAACCGATACCGGTGTCAATATGCAGTCCGGCGATCTTGTATAGGGCCGTGAGGTAGACCTGGAAGATGGGAAGGAAGCCCTGAAGGAATGGCTGCTGGCTGTGGACGAGGTCGACATAGCCACTGTCGATTCCCTCGAGAGTGGGGGGAGCGAGGTCAAAGCCGGCAGCAAAGATGTCGTCTGGGCCAAGGCCGGCCTCACGGAGATAGGTGGGGAGGGTGGCGGTAAGCTGACCGTGATCGGTAATCACAAGCCTACAGTCGGGGTGCTTCTGGATATAGCCCACGAATATCGGGATCCCCAGCGAGGCATCCGCGTCCACTTCGGGCGTGATCTCAATATAGTCGACGACGATCCCTTTCTCCTCAAGAGCATCGACGGCGCCCCTGGTCCGGAGGCCGCGAGTTGGCAATCGGAGGAGGCCCCAGACCATCGCGCGGTCACCCGGTTTCAAACCTGCGCGTTCGGCCGCGGCTTTACCCAACATGTAGCCCGACGCGTAAAGCTCCTGGCCCACGTATCCAAACCCATACGCGCGGAACTTCTCCTCGAGTTCGGGGAGCGTCACGTTCTGGCTAGTGACGATGATCCCCTTCGCTTCAGCCTCCTCCACGAATGGTGCCAGCGCCTCCACACCGGGATGCCCCATGATGCAAATGCCGTCGGGGTTGGCCGCTACGGCTTCCTGGAACTGGGCCACCATCTTCTGTGGGTTCCAATCGGACCATACGTAGTGTACCTTGACACGGTCGCCTAAGATCTCCGCTGCGGCACGAGCTCCGTTGTAGACCACGGTGGCAAAGGTCCCTCCCGGTGGACCACCGCAGAAGAAATAGATCTCGAGCGGTTCAGTGTAGACCCAGCCCATTGCCGTCTTCCTATGGGCCGCGAGCCCCGGCAACGCTAACAACATCATCAACCCGAAAATCGCTACACGCTTGAGCATGTTACACCTCCTTGCTAAATGGAGTAGGAGTTGATCTTTGAGGTCTGTCCCTTCTATCACCCCCCTTCTCTTATGTTGACCCCCTCTGTACCAAGTAGACTGGCAGCTTCACCCTGGTAACCGTGTTAGGTCTCTTTCCCGTCAAAAGCTCTAGTAGAAACCGAGCCGCGGTCTTTCCCAGCTCCTCCGGACTCCCACCCACCGAGCTCAGAGGTGGCCTGGTGCAGAGTCCGAAGATGGTGTTATCGAAGCCCACCACGGCCAGTTCATCTGGTATCACAATCCCCAGTTCGTTCGCGGCTCGGAATACACCTAGAGCGACGAAATCGGAGAAGGCAAAGATCGCCGTCGGCCTATTGGGACCATCAATGAGGCTGAGGGCGGCGCGGTATCCGTCCTCCATCGTCAGACACCCTTTAATCACTAGCCCATCGTCAACATCGAGACCGTATTGCTGAAGAGCTTCCATGTACCCGGCGTAGCGTTCGGCCGCGCTTGAGATGTGGATGGGCCCATTGAGAATCGCGATCCTCTCGTGGCCCCTTTGGATAAGGTGCTCGGTCGCGATAAAACCACCGCGTTGGTCATCCATGATGACGTAATGGGTTTCCAGATCATGGAAATGTCGCGACATCAAAATAAAGGGGGTTCCGCTGTCGAAGAGCGTCCTTATAGCCTCCTCGCTCCTTTGTGTGGGGGTGATGAGGATCCCGTCGACCTGTTCCGCCAGAGCCACCTCGATGGCCTCTTTCTCGCGCTCGAGGTCCTCATCCGTGCCTTGCAAGATCACGCTGTAATCGAACTCCCTCGCCGTTTGTTCAACACCTCGTACGAGCATGGAGAAATAGGGGTTGGCGATATCTCCCACGATCACCCCGAGGGTTCTTGTCTTGTTGTACCGCAGCGCCCTAGCCAGCCGATTGGGACGATACCCCAACCTCTGGGCGGCCTCGAGGACTCTGGCCTTAGTATAGGGACTCACAGCGGGTTTATCGTTCAGAGCTCTTGAGGCCGTATTAATAGAAACCCCTGCTGCTTTTGCCACCTCCCGCAGGGTCACACGTTTTATGTGAACGTTACCATCCACATAAAAATAATACCCCTTTTTAAAGATTGGTGTCAAGGGTGAGGATACTCATCTACGGTAGGATATGCGGTGTCGAGTGCTTATTCTCCCCCCAAGGAGTGCAAGTATCCACTTAAAAGTGGCCATAAGCGTTTATATTTTTCAAATTGGTATCTATATGGCCCGCTTTTTCGTAGATTGGGCTCGAAGACGCGATCCATCTTGACCATTTCCTCTACACCCTCCTCGAATGAGGAAAAAATATTTGCCCCGACGCCGGCAATGATGGCTGCGCCCAAAACTCCAGCCTCGGTGATCTTGGGACGCACGAAAGGACGCTCGAGGATGTCGGCAGATAGCTGGACCCAGTTGTCCGATTTGCTACCGCCCCCCACAGCCCGGAACTCCGCGATCTCGATCCCGGTGGGCGGCAACATCTCTAAACACTCCTTCAGATAAAAGGTTATCCCCTCGAGAATCCCTTTCAGAATTGCCCCTCTGGGTGTTTCGAGCCTTAGACCTACGATGATCCCGCATGAATTCGAAATGAAAGCCGGGGGACCGGTGGTCGTGAAGTGCGGAAGTACTATGAGGCCGCTCGGTCCCTCCGGCATTTCCGCGAAAAGGGAAGGATAAATATCCCTCCCTTTCGCCACCGCTTCATGGTGTTCAGCCGCCGCGAACGTATCTCTGAACCATTTGACTAGGGAGCCCGCCTGGTTGTAGATGAACGTCACAAAGCGACCGGGCGCCGCGTGGTGTTCGGTACACAGCCCCCGTTCGATCATCAATCTCTGTGGGCGCCGCTCTCGGAACACGGGGGTGATGCAGATAAAAGTTCCCATTCCATATGTACTTACTCCTTCCTCTATTACTCCGCAGCCTACAGCAGTGGCACACTGATCGTGAGCCCCAGCGACGATTAAGGTCTCTGCGGGTAGACCAAGCTCCTCTGCCATATGCCCGGAAACTGTGCCGATTATCTGTCCTGAAGGCGCTAGGTCGGGGAGTTTAGCGCGATCGATCCCGGCGAGTTTCAAAATCTCCCCGGACCATTCCTCAGCATCGAGGTCTAACAGTAAAGTACGATTGGCGAGGGAATAATCGACGGTGGGATCCGCACCGAGCATGAAAGCGACGAAACTCCCCCAGAGGAGGAATTTATGGGCTTTCTCGTACATGTGTGGCAAGTTATCGCGTATCCACAGGAGCTTCGTGAGGCTATATTGGTTGCCAAGGATATTACCGTTAACTTCGTACAGACGTTCGGCCGGCAGGGCCTCTTTCAGGTTCGCCAGATATTCCTCACCCCGGGTATCGAAGTTCAGAATAGAAGGGCCTAATATGCGACGATCCTTCGTTACCGGGATGAGGGCCTCTCCTAACGATGTGACCGCGAGAGCCTTGATCGGATCACGAGCGCTAAGGGAGCGCGAGACCGCATCCGTTATTGCTCGCTTTATTTTTTCCCATATCTCGGCTGTGTCCAGCTCGGCCCAACCGGGTTTCGGCCTTTTGACATCGTACTCCTCGTACGCAAACGAGAGCATTCCGCCCTCTTCGGAAAACACAGCGGCCTTGCACCCAGAAGTGCCGATATCTATCCCCAGCAAACTCATCTTTTCTCAGAGACGTAATAGTAAGGATTAAACGGCGTAAACTATTCGATCTATGTTCTTAGTCACGAGACCGTGACTTTTATTCTCTCTGTCATCTCATGGGACTGTTCCCACACTTTAATTGTATTCATTCGCTGGATCAGCTGGCAATCTCGGCTCATGGCCTCCCGATCGGCTTCTTCGTCTGAAATATAGGAAAGAATCGTGTGAGGTGAATAATGGCACTGGAGCAAGAAGTACCATACCTCAACGGATGTATAGATTACCTAGAGTGTACTGTTTCACAAAGGTGTTGGCAGATGGAAAGGTACAAGCCAATTAGAACAGAAGGAGGTCATCGGGTCAACCTTTCCAGGCAAGCACAACCAAGCGCGGGATCGGTCCTGCGGCGCGCCCAGGCCACCCTTTCGCCCTGAGCGCGGTAAAGCGGCGAGCCAACGGGGCGTAGACCTTGTCTCGTCCCAGTTGGGACCTGCGGTTTCGTTACAACTCGCCCGCAGCAGATCTGTGTCTCCCCGAGCAGAGTGTGGCGGGCCTTGAAGCTGGTGGTGCTGAGGTGAAAGATACGGTGCTCCTCGGTGTTAAAAATACTCTGCGGAAAGAATGGTGGTTCTTCTGGACGGACACGCAGAAACCTCAAGCGGGGAGGACTTGCCCAGGCAAGTGAACCGGGGCGGCTTGTGTGTCTGGACACCTCTCCATCAGTGGGCTCGATTGAGGGACCGAAATCAAGAGGGGAGAGCCCGATCGGGTGTGCAAGGAGCATGGGGTTGTACATAAATGGACGAAATCAAGTCACATTTGGACAGACGGGGGTTATAGAGATGCCCCAGGGGGACATCCTCCTGGAACACTCGTGGGTGACGGCTAAGCGCCAATACTTCCCCTGGGGACCTAACTCGAGGCTTTGTTGGGGAAATACCGGCGGTTTTTCGTTGACCTACACCTCCATCAGGGCTATCAAACTCAGGGATGTGCGCCTTCTGAGGCTTTCCGGGATGTGGCTAGGCAACCCAAAGAGGAGGGTGTTAACACCTTTCCAAAATTGCACATTTTTGGGCCACTAAAAAGCATGACTTATTGCAGTATTCTGCCAAATTTAGCATGTCCCAACCTTCGTACAGCAAGCTGATGCGGCGAGTTGTAACCGGGGCGTTCAGGGGCTAAAAAATTTTGAACATGAAGCGCACGGGAACAGCGGATCTTCCTCTCCACTGGGGGCAGGCGCCCAGGTGGCTCTTCCGGAGGATGGTAGCGCTTTCAGAAGCTATCCTGTGGGCGTTGGCCGATTCCACCGGGACCCGGGGGGTTTTGGAGCGGCTTTCGGACCCCTATTGGTTTCAGGCCCTGGGGTGTCTCCTGGGGTTCGATTGGCACTCGAGCGGCCTCACCACCACTACCTGCGGGGCCCTGAAGGAGGCGTTGAGGAGGGCCGGACGCGAGCTCGGGCTCTTCGCCGCAGGGGGCAAAGGAGGCACCTCCCGCCGGACCCCGGAGGAACTTGCCGAGCTTGCTGGCGGGGTCGCCCTCGATCCCGACCCCCTGATCTACGCCTCCAAGATGACGGCCAAGGTGGACTCCGCCTGTCTCCAGGACGGCTACCAGATCTACCATCACGTCTTCTTCTTCGACCGGGAAGGCCGTTGGTGCGTGGTCCAGCAGGGGATGGATACACAGACTCGAATGGCCCGCCGCTACCACTGGATCTCCGAAGGACTCGCGAGCTTTGTGGTGGAACCCCACACGGCGGTAGTGGGTGAACAGCGGAGCGCGATTTTGAACCTGGTGGCCCTGGAAGCGGCTCCCGCCCGGAAGACGATTCCGGAGATCGTGACCCGCCCCCCCGAAGAAACGCTCGTGGAGCTCACGAAGCTTCCCTCTCTCGCCATGCCCCAACGCCACGAGATTATCTCAGCTACCGACGTGAACCCCAGGGGAATGAAGAAAGTGCTCCTCTCCCTCTACAAGCGGGCGCCACGGGACTTCGAGGAGGTGCTCGCGACGCCGGGGCTCGGGCCGAAATCCCTGCGGGCGTTGACCTTGGTCTCGGAGCTCATCTGGGGCGCCCCGGCCTCGGCACGCGACCCGGCACGCTTCGCGTACGCCCACGGCGGGAAAGACGGGACCCCCTACCCCGTGGACCGAACGACCTACGACAAGACGATCGCCTCACTCCGGAAGGCGATCCTCCAGGCGAAGATGGGACGGCGAGACCGTCTCGAGGCCCTGAAGCGCCTCCACCGCCTTTTCCCCGCCGAATAAAAAGGCGGCACGAGGGACCGCGCCGCCTATAAAACCCCCTTCGGCAAAGTTCGATCAGGAACCTTCGACGGCCGCTTCCTCCTTTTCCTCCGCCGGGGCAAAGCCTACCTGACGCGAGGCCTTGCGGAGCTTCTTCTGCAGGCCACGGTAGTAAGCATCGAGTTCGGGGGAGACGGAGGGAGGGGTCTGTGCCAGGGCTTCCTCGAAGTGACACATCCCGACCTCGGTGACGTTGATGTCCTCCCGCAGGGCCAACCTTCCGGCCTTGCGGCAGACCTCGGCGATGTCGGCCCCCGAGTACCCCTCGGTATGGCGGGCAAGCTCCTCCAGATTCACGTCCGGGGCGAGAGGCATCTCGCGGGTGTGGACCTTGAAGATCGCGAGGCGGGCCCTGTAGTCGGGGACCGGCACGTAGATGATCTCGTCGAAGCGACCCGGGCGCAGGAGCGCAGGGTCGATGATGTCTGGGCGGTTGGTGGCCCCGATCACCACGACCCCCCGCAGCTCCTCCAGACCGTCGAGCTCGGAAAGGAGCTGGTTGACGATGCGCTCGGTCACGTGGGGTTCCCCCATGGCGGTGCCACGGCGCGGGGCGAGGGAGTCAAGCTCGTCGAGGAAGATCACCGCCGGGGCGACCTGGCGCGCTCGCCGGAACACCTCTGCGATCCGTTGCTCCGACTCCCCGTACCACTTGGAAAGGAGATCCGAGCCTTTAGCGGCGATGAAGTTGGCATGGGACTCGGTGGCGACGGCCTTCGCGAGCATGGTCTTCCCTGTCCCCGGGGGCCCGTAGAGAAGAATGCCTTTTGGGGGCGTAATCCCCAGCCGGCGGAAGGCGTCGGGGTTCTTCAGGGGGAGCTCCACGGCTTCCCGGAGGAGCTGTTTCACCTCGTCGAGGCCGCCGATGTCCTCCCAACGCACCCTGGGGACCTCGATGAGGACCTCCCGCATGGCTGAGGGACGCACCTCTTTGAGGGCCCGGTCGAAGTCCTCCCGTTTCACGACGAGCTCGTCCAGGACCTCCTTGGGGATTGTCTCCTGGTCGAGGTCGATCTTTGGGAGGACCCGGCGGAGGGCGTTCATCGCCGCCTCCCGGCACAGGGCTGCGAGGTCACTCCCCACGAAGCCGTGGGTGAGGTCAGCGTATTCGTCCAGGTTAACGTCGGGAGCGAGGGGCATTCCCCGGGTGTGAATCATGAGGATCTCCTTGCGTCCCTCCCTGTCCGGGGGGCGGATCTCGATCTCCCGATCGAACCGCCCCGGACGCCGCAATGCAGGATCGATGGCGTCGATCCTATTGGTAGCCCCGATTACGATCACGTTCCGGCGTTCCTTGAGCCCGTCCATCAGCGTGAGGAGCTGGGCCACCACCCGCCGCTCCACTTCCCCCGTCACCTCCGAGCGCTTGGGGGCGATGGAGTCGAGCTCGTCGATGAAGATGATCGCCGGAGCGTTCTTCTCCGCCTCCTCGAAGATCTGCCGGAGGCGTTCCTCGGATTCGCCGTAGTAGCGGGACATGATCTCGGGACCATTAATGGCAATGAAGTGGGCTTCCGTCTCATGGGCCACGGCCTTGGCGAGAAGGGTCTTCCCCGTCCCCGGAGGTCCCCAGAGGAGAACCCCCTTCGGCGGCTCGATCCCCAGACGGTCGAAGAGCTCGGGCTTCTTCAGGGGAAGCTCCACCATCTCCCGGATCTTTGGGATCACATCCTTCATGCCGCCGATGTCCTCATAGGTCACCTCGGGGACAGCGCGGCGCTCTTCGGCCTCCACGTACTCCGGCAGGAGTTCGATCTCGGTGTTGGGTGTTATCCGTACGATCCCTGCAGGTGTGGTGCGGACGACCTTGAGGCGGATCTCGCCCAAGCCGAACGCGGCGAACTCGAAAAACTCGCGGAAGATACGCTCGGTGAGGAGGTCGCCGCCGAAGGGGGACTCCGGAGGACGCATGGAAGTGGTGGAGATCACGTCCCCCACGTGGACTACCCTTCCCACGAGGACCGCCCTCAGATTCTCCGGCGAGGCGATGAGACGAAGTCCCCTCCGTGCCGGAGCCAGGGTGACGTGGGTTGCCTCCTTCCAGCGGGCCTTCTGGACCTCGACGGTGTCGCCGATACTCGTCCCGGCGTTGGACCGCAGTAAGCCATCCAGCCGGATGATGTCCACGCCCTCGTCCTGGCGGTAGGCGGGGGCGGCAATGGCCCCAGTGAGGCGGCTTCCCTTGATGGCGATGGGCTCTCCAGGTTGGACCCCCAGTTTGTGCATATGGGACCGGGATAGCCTCGCCATCCCCCGGCCTACGTCCTGTTGGTATGCCTCTGCGACCTTTAGCCGCAGGGTCACGGTTTCTTTCTCTTCCCGGTTGGGTTTCCTCGGCATGCTTTGCCTCCTTACAAAAGGAGATGATATCAAGCTCGTTTGCACCCTGCCACAAGGCCCCGCGCAGTATAATCGGATGTCATGCGGCTTTTCTTCTGTGTGGAACTCGAGGACGGTGTGAAGAAGAAGCTGGAGGAGCTCGTCGATGAGCTCCGCCCACGCTGCGGAAATGCGAAGTGGGTTGCCCCCGAGAACCTTCACCTCACGGTTCGGTTCCTGGGGGAGGTGGACGAGGGGAGGGTCGGGTCACTCGAGGCATTGGCCAAAGAGGTGGCTCGAGAGTTCACCCCATTCTCGTTGGAGCTTGAGAGGCTCTCGGCCTTCCCGAGCCCCCGCCGGGCACGGGTCCTCTGGATCGGGCCTGCTGGGATCGCGGAGGAATTCGTGGCACTCATGCAGCTCGTCGAAGAAGAGGTGCGGAGGCTCGGATTCCGGCCCGAGATGAAAGAGCCGAAGGTCCACGTGACTCTCTCACGGTTCAAGATCCCCCGGGATATAAGTCGAGTCATCGAGGAAGTAAGTCTAAATTGCCCATTGCAAGTGAACGTGCGGGACCTCACCCTGATGCAGTCGGTCCTCCGGCCCGAAGGTCCACTTTACATACCTGTATTGCGCGTACCCCTGGGAGGGGGCTGATGCCATACGAGATCCTGGAGCACGAGGCCGATGCCGGCGTGCGCGGGATCGGGGGGACCCTCGAGGAAGCCTTCTGTGAGGCTGCCCGAGGGATGTTTTCCCTGATGGTGGACCTCGGGACGGTACGGCTGGAACGTGGGGTGCCGGTGGTGGTGGAGGCGGAAACGCTGGAAGTCCTCTTTGTCTCGTGGCTCGGCGAACTCTTGGCCCTCCGGGACCTCGAGGGAATGGTCTTCTCCCGCTTTGAGACAAAAATAAAACGGGAGGGCGATCGCTGGGTTCTTGAAGGGAAGGCTTATGGTGAGGCCCTGGACCTCGAACGCCACAAACCGGCGGTGGAGGTAAAGGGGGCTACTTACTACGGGGTCAAAGTGAGAGAGGAGGAAGGGCGTTACATCGCCCAATGTGTAGTTGATCTCTAAAGGAGGGATGGGATGGAGGTAAGAAAGATAAACGATTACGAGTGGGAGATTCCACAGAGCGCGGACATGCTCGTCCCGGGAAGGATCTACGCCTCAGAGGCGATCTTAAAGCCCCTCTTGGACCACAGAGGCCACGAGTGGAACGCCCTGGAGCAGGTGCGTAACGTGGCTTCCCTCCCGGGGATAGTGAAGGCCGCCATCGCCATGCCGGACGTGCACCCCGGCTATGGATTCCCCATCGGGGGCGTAGGGGCCTTCGACCCCGACGAGGGTGTCGTCGCCATGGGAGGTGTCGGCTTCGATATCAACTGCGGGGTGCGGGTCTTGGTGACCCCCCTGCACCGTGATGATATCGAGGCAAAGAAAGAGGAAGTAGCTGATAGGCTTTTCCACCACATCCCCGCGGGACTCGGGTCGGAGGGGGAACTCCGCCTCACGGTGGAGGGAATCGATGAGGTCCTGCGCAAAGGGGCCTACTTCGTCCTGGAACGGGGCTATGGTCTCCCCGAGGACTTGGAGTACACAGAAGAAGGGGGCCGCATGGAGGGGGCGGATCCCGCAGCGGTCTCCTTCAAGGCCAAACAGCGTCAGTTCAAGCAGGTGGGGACCTTGGGCTCCGGCAATCACTACCTCGAGATCCAATACGTGGAGGAAATCTACGATGAAAATGCAGCGACCGCCTATGGGATCGAGGTGAACCAAGTACTCGTTGCCATCCACTGTGGCTCCCGGGCCCTGGGACACCAGATCGGCCAGGACTATTTAAAAGATCTCGAGAAAGCGTCCCGCAAGTACGGGATCCCCATCAGGGAACGGGAGCTCGTGTGCGCGCCTATCAAGTCCCCTGAGGGCCAGCGTTACCTTTCCGCGGTCTTCGCGGGGATAAACTGTGCCTTCGCCAATCGCCAAGTCCTCGCGCACCTCGTACGGGAAGTACTCTGTCCCCTCTTTGCACTCAAACCCCCGGACATTCGGACCCTCTATGACGTGGGTCACAACAACGTGAAGTTCGAGCGCCACGAGGTGAATGGCCAGGACCGGGAGCTCCTGGTACACCGCAAGGGTTCGACTCGGGCCTTTGGCCCCGGACGCCGCGAGAACCCGCCTAAGTACCGGGAGGTGGGCCATCCCATATTCGTCGGGGGCACCATGGGAACATCCTCCTACATCCTGCGTGGAACGGAGATCGGCATGCAGAAGGTCTTCGGCTCCGGAGTACACGGGGCAGGTCGCGCTATGTCACGCGCCAAGGCGAAGAAACAGTGGCGGGGTGAGAAGATCATCCAAGACCTTCGGGGCAGGGGGATCATTGTTCGAGCTCACTCTTACGCGGGAGCGGCGGAGGAGGCGCCCCAGGCCTATAAAGACGTTGACCTGGTGGTGGAAGCTGCGGTAGGTGCGAAACTCAATGCCAAAGTGGCCAAAGCCCGTCCCCTCGTGTGCATCAAGGGTTGAGAGCAAGCCCCGGTCGCCCATTCTGCGGCCACAAAACGGATCTTGGCAGGGGGCCCGCACTTGGGTAGGATTAAAGCGTCCAGTCGGAGCGTAGCGCAGCCTGGTAGCGCGCTGGCATGGGGGGCCAGAGGTCACCGGTTCAAATCCGGTCGCTCCGACCAGTTTTATTCCTCAACGATAGTCCATTGCTCCGGTATCAGAACTTCGATGTGAGGTCCCTTCAATAGATTGTCCCATCGGAGTTCTCCAGTAACTTCGACCCTTTTCCCTATCAATTCTTCTTCATCTGAGATCCCTAGAGAACCCCAAACTTCTTTGTGGACAATGGTATGAAACCCGTAGCGACTGTTTATAGCACGCACATACCATCTGTCTCCCCTCGCCTCCACACTCGCTATGACGAAATCCACAGTTACGACCTCGGTTACGTATTGGACCGGGTTTTGTTCGATCTCTTCCAGGGTAAATGGTTTTCTATACTTGCCCCAGAGACCACGCTTCTCTACCTGGGCGAGGGTCAGCGCCCGAAGGAGTCGCTCGTGATAATGATCGGGCCATATGACGAGGAGCTTTGCCAAACCCTTGCGGAGAAGTTCTTCGTTCACAAGGAGCCATTTGCCCTCCCGCTCTACCCAGATATAGGCCAGTAGCCTACCGTAGCCATCCCTTCGCTCGGGGCCAATCTCTAAATACACTTTCTTCCGCCACACGAGGCGGCGGTTATAACTTTTGGCAGCCCAGTAAAACTCCTCTCCTTCCTCCGGAGTATCAATGCCAAGGTAACGAACGTACTCGCCGTTGTTAAGGATCACCGTATCCCCGTCGATCACCAACGAAACTACAGCCGTCACCGCTGTTTCGGAAGGTTGAGCAGGTGCCGTGAGAACCGTTCCTATAACCAGTGAAAGCACCGATGCAAAAATCCCAAGGTCCTTCATCACCTCACCTCTCGTAGTGCACCCACCGCTGGGTCACGGTCATTTGGAAGATGGTAAGGGCGAAGATTATGGCGAAGAGGACCACCGATGCAGCTGCTGCCAATCCGAAGTGGAAACGCTGAAATCCCTGATCGAAAATGTAATACACGATGGTCATTGCCGATCGCATGGGACCTGGGGTGCCACTGAAGAGAATAAAGATCTCTTCGAAGATCTTAAAGGAGCCGATGAGTGCAATAATAAAGACGAAAAAGATTTGGGGTGTGAGCAGCGGAAAAGTTATGTGCCGCCATACTTGCCAACCGGAGGCCCCGTCGACCTTTGCCGCGTCATAATACATCCTGTCAATTCCTTGAAGGCCCGCGAGAAGGATGATCGCTTGGTATCCCACATATCTCCACACATTCATGATAATCACAGCCGGAAGAGCGAACCGAGGGTTCTCCAGCCAATTTATCAGATTGACCCCGAAGAATCCCAAGAAGTAGTTGAGAAGCCCGTAATGCCAATTGAAGATCCATTGCCATACCATGGAGATAGCTACTACTGGGGTAATGTAGGGGAGAAAGTAGGACAGGCGGTAGAACGGTCTGAGGCGTAAACCCTTATTGAGCAATGTGGCCAAAGAAAGGGCAAGCGTGATAGTGACGGGAACCGAAACCCCCACATAAAAAGAGGTTTGTCTCAAAGCTTGTAAGAAAGCGCGATCCCGGAAGAGAAAATAGAAATTCTTCAGCCCTACAAATACCTTATAAAAAGGAATTCCATGTCTAAATGGATATACTTTAAAGAAACTTAAATAAAAAGCGTTGAAAAAAGGATAAATTACAAACGTGCCCAAAATAAGGATAGCTGGCAGGAGGTAAAGATACGCTTCTGCTGTCTCAAACCAAAACGTCTTGCGGCGAAGACCTGGAAATAGTCGCGGCGTTCTTTTCATCTTCCCCCCAAAAAGAGGGGAGGGGTATGCCCCCTCCCCTCTTCATTCTCAGTACTCCTCGATGATGGTCTTGATCTCTTCAGCGAGGGCGTCGAGGGCTTCTTTGGGTTCCATCTCGCCACGGAGCACGGCCTCGTAGTAGGTGATCATAGCGTTCCGGATGTCCCAATAAGCGGGATGGTGGATCTGTCCGAAACCGCCGGCGAGGAACTGTTCGCTCATCGCCTTGCGCTCCGGATGCTCTTCACAGAAAGCCTTCCACGCCTCAGACTCAAAGCCAGACACGGTCACGGGTAGATATCCTGTCTCCTTGGCCCAATACACTGTGTTCTCGGGGCGGAGCAAGAACTCGATGTACTTCACAGCTGCAGCGATCTGTTCTTCAGACTGGTTGAGCTGGAAGAGGCCGAGGTTGGTGCCCTGAACCATAGATGCGCAGTTCTTGTGACAGGGAACTTTGGTGACCTTCATCTCGAAGCCACCGCGCTTGGCAGCAGAAAGGTTGTATGGATAACCCGCGGAAGTGTCGACGAACATGGCAATGAGGCCATCACCGAACGGACCGGAGAGGTAACCACCTTGCACCAAAGCACATTTCGCCAGCCTGGCCATAAACTCCATGGTTTCGAGGGCTCTTTCATTGTTGATGGTGACCTCGGCCATGTCCTCGGAGAGGATCGAACCCTCATTCTGGGCGAGGAAGGTGAGGAAGATCTCCGGGTTCGGGGGACGCAGGCCGGTGCCGAACCGATCAGGCACGCCATCACCGTTTTCATCGACCGTCAGCTTGCAAGCCAGGTCCAGGAACTCTTCCCACGTAGTAGGCGGCTCAGGGACAAGGTCAGCGCGGTAGTAAAGGACGATGATGGATTTGTTGAAGGGAACGGTTAACATTTTGCCATCGAAAGTATTCATTTCGACGAACTTGGGATGGATATCAGCCAGGACTTCAGGGTCGAGGTAGTCCTCCAGCGGCACTAGAGCCTCGAGCCATTGGGTAGTCCAGTTCTCATATTGCTGAGCAAGCGTGGGAGGAGTGCCAGCGGCCACGGCGGCGATCAGCTTCTGGGAGAGAGAACCATAGCCACCCTGATATACGAGGTTGACCTGGATGTCGGGGTTCTCCTCCATGAATTTCTGCGTAAGGTATTCGAGTGGCGGGGAATGCTTTTCGGACATGGCATGCCAAAAAGTGATGGTTACCTTGCCGCCTAAAGCCCAAACGGCGAACAATCCCATTAAACCTAAGACTAGAAGTGTCCTCCTCATATCCTACCTCCTTTCGTAGTATTCAGGCAAGGCTTTTGGAGCCTTCCCTCCCGAAATATCACCCCCTTTCTGAACATTACTTCAACCCCGTCCGCGTGATCCCCTGGATGAACTGTCGTTGCGTGAAAAGGAAGATGAGCAATACCGGCAGAATGGCCATTGTAGAAGCAGCCATAAGGAGGGGATAATTAGTCCCTACATCTGACATGAAGAAACGCAACCCTACGGGGATAGTGCGTAGCTCCACTTTGTCGGTCATGATAAGGACCCATAAGAAAGCGTTCCACGACCCGATAAATTTGAAAAGGGCCACGGTGGCAATCCCGGGACGCGAGAGAGGAACGACGACCTGCCAAATGTAGCGGAAACGAGAACAACCATCGATGCGAGCGGCATCCCAAAACTCATCAGGAATTGTGCGGAAAAATTGGCGTAGGAGGAAGATCCCAAATACTGAGACAGTCCAGGGGATTATCAATGCCCAATACGTATTGTACCAACCAAGCTTCTTTATGGTGACGTAGTTCGGGACGAGGAGCATCTGTCCGGGGATCATCAGCGTGCCGAGGAAGATGGTGAAGAGCACGTTCTTACCGAAGAAATTCATCTTCGCGAATGCATAGGCAGCGAAGATAGTGGTGATCACCTCGCCCACCGTCGTGGTGATTGCGATGAAAAAGGAGTTGAAGAAATAGCGGCCGAACGGTGCAGCGCTCCAAGCCCTGGGAAAATTTTCCCAGTGTACCGGACGTGGGATCCATTGGGGCGGCATCTGAAGGGCACTTACTTCGTCTTTTAACGAAGTCGAGAGCATCCAAAGAAAAGGGAGGATCATAACCAGAGCACCGAGACTAAGGAGGACATAAAGGAGAAGTTTTCCTATACCACGTCTGAACGCGTAGGTTTGCATGGTACAATAATTTATAACGACAGCCACTCACTTCTCAAGCGCAGGGATTTTGGGAAATGTTTCGCTGCCGAAGGGAAAGACGATGGAGGAGAAGGCCGGCGTAGCATTCCCAAGCGAGGGCTAAAGCTTCGTCCACTGAAGAGATAGGCTCGGTCCCCGAGGCCCGTACCTTCTCTGGAGAGAGTGAAAGCAGGAAGTGTTTTTCATTCCACGGGCGCGGCCTCGGGCGAGGAAATATGCCCAGTGGCCGCCGAGCTCGAACCTCTCGGCACGTATAATCCCCATACATCCGCGAGATCCCAGCGCTTCCCACCAATCTGCATATACGGGATGGCCGAAACCCTCTCTACACTCGGTAGCGAGGAGGATTATGCCCCCGGGTTTCGCAGCCCGCGACGTAGAAGAGGGCCATATGTGTTGATGGAGACTTATGTCCTCGGGGATACCCGCTCGCTGAGGTGATCACCGGGTCCACGGTCTCGGGCACCTCCACCGATAGGAGCTCATCCCAGAATGTGGCTCTGGCACAATAGCGTCGTCTAGGGGGCACCGATGGAGAACCTCAGGGGGCAACTATCGCCCACGAGGACCATATCCACGATAAACATCCGTGCCGTCTCCCGCATCTCGCGGTGGATCCGGTTCTCCTCGTTTGCGCAGCTGGAGCCTAGAGACTGGGGATCTTCTCGTGATTGCGCATGATTGTCTCCCCTGCGACGCTGGAACGGATCACCTGTGGCTCACCGAAATAGCCGGCGAAGGAGTGTAAGCTGATATGTTCGATGGTGATCACGTGGCCTGTTTCGAAGTGCACTGGATTGATCTCTATCGGTGTACCGAGAGAGGTCTCGCTTACGTGGGCGAGTCCCCTTCAGTATCGTGGATCAACAAACGGAAGCACCCTTTGAATTCACCGAGGATCGCCTCCAGCTCATCCGGGCGGGGGACGCCCGCGATGGAGCCGTTTCCATACCTCACATAATATTGCTGGAGCGGGTACTTTTCGCATGTGATCAGGGACAACGGGGACAAGCTCCTCCCCTCTGGTGAGGGCCCCTCCAGCGGGACCTTGAGACCGAACGGCGCCCCTTTCGCGTCCACAAATACTTCCTTCTAACCTTGACGGTTCAACGGTTCTCGGGAGGGTCACGTCGACCAAGTTTGGCTTCGGTAAGTCGAACGAATCCACACCTTTCCCGTGCCCAAGTTGCAAATACATCTCTACATTCTGATTTCCCCTGGTAACTCCTCGTTGGAATGAGCGAGGAAATCTCCCTGCTGACTTTTATCGACGAAGAACATCGGTGCCCCCGTGATACATCGAAAGTGCATGTTACCGAAATCCCGGGTTTTGCCTTGTAATTCGGTTACTTTCTCGGTCTGCGTGCTGCCCCCAGTTCTTCTGCTCTATGTGGGCTTGATCGTTCTTTCGGTACGGCCGACATCGGGTGAACTCCACCCGTTCTTTCTCGGCACCACTTCAGAAGATAAGCGTTGAGGAGAGCCGAATCGTTGTCGGGGTCTATCCCCAAAAGCGGAAAGGGAACCCCCCTTTCACATCCACCAGGGACCGGGCCACTTCCTCCCGTCCCCGGTTCCCGATCGCCGCCGGTTCACACCAGGAGGTGGCGATGTCCACCAAGTTCAAGATGTGTAGGTACTCCCTTCGGTGCTTGTACCGCAGTGGGCCACCAGATCGAAGTCCACGTGTTCAGGCCTCACCCTCTCCTCCCACCCGTACTCACCGGAGTCTCCCCCGCAGCTGCCTCGCCGACTGGGGAGCGGGCTGTTTGCGCGCCTTTCCCGGCCTCACCAGCTTCAGGATCCGGTCCATGGTGGCCGAACCAACTGCAGAAGGAGTCCTTTCACCTCGGGCCTCAGCTTGAGCTCCCCGCGCGCTCCAAGGCCTCCAGGAATTTCTCCATGGACGGGGCCGACCTCTTGGAGCAGAGCCGCCCGGATAGCTCCCATCACACCTCTGCCAGGGCTGCCCGCACCTCGTTGGTATAGGTGCGGGGACGTCCCCGGCGGCCCTTCCCGGGCTTCCGGGAGAGGGCCCGGATGAGGGACTTGCGGTGGTACCCGGTAGATGTTCCAACTCGCGAGGATCTTCCCCTTCTCTTTGCGGGAGCACTTCCTGTACCTCGGCCGCCATGCCCTGATCAACTCCGCTATGCTCTCGTTGGTTAATCGCTTCTCCCAAGAAATAGTAGCCACCTTTTTAGGGAGCTTCCCGCCCTTCGGTGACACTTTCGATGAGGAACATCATACCCTTGACAGCAGGCGGGAAGTGTCATATATATAGATTGCGCCACGTGGAATGTGTGGCGTTTTTTTTGTTCCTATCCTTCGGCCTTCCGGACTAAGGATGAGGTCTTATAGGTGGAGCTTTCCCGTCTCTTGCTTGAATCGTGTAAGTCGTGATCTTTGACGTTCCATCTTCGCCGATGTTCTCCGACGGGATAACTTCCCGCACCACGCTCTTTCGGGAGAGGGCCGACTTCTAACAGCTTTTTAACTTCCTACCGCCATTTCGCTTTCCCATTTTTTTCCGTCGTGGAGTGTGGGCGCCACAGTCGGCCATCCATTTCATTGACTCCTCGGTTTCTCCCGTTCCTGAAGTTCTACGGCGACTTGCAGGGCTTATTTCCCCTCCCCCTCCCAGAATCCCCAAAGAAGCCATGATAACTGAATGCCCAGAGGTGAGACAGTAACAGCAGAATGTAGCCATGCCTTCAGAAAGCTTCATTGGGAGGCCATGCCGTTTGGCCCTTTCGGCTAAGTCCCTGAGGCCATAAGCGGAGATGGGGCTTTCCATTGTTCAAGGGAATCCCTTGAGGGCCGTTTCGAGGTAGCGTTGGGCATTGATGACGGACGTGTCTGAATAGGTGCTGTTGGGATGTTTTTCGACCATCTTCAGTCCATGGCGGTTGGGCTCTCTATTCTCTGACCTTGCTCATGCACAACGTCCCCGTCCCGGAGGATTTCCTCGTGGAAGAGTCATTTTAGACTGGGCCGATGCTTTGGTTTCTTCCGGTGACGAGAAAAAGAACGTCCACGCCTACTTCAGGGTTTAAATTCCCGAAAAAATACTGCCCCCTTACCTTCGTGAAAGGCATACCTGTTCGCTGAGTTATTCGACATTGAGATCGGACCATTCGCTCATTTCCCTTCTGGCGAAAGGCCGGAGGACAAAGACCCTTTACGGCGGCAGATCATTCGCCAGAAAATAGTTCCACAACCTTATGCGGTTTGTCCTTGAGTAACTTCTCGCGTTCGACAGCTCTTTGCTCTACCATTGTGTTCCCTTCCCAAGTTTATAGACCACGGTACCAAGCTTTAAAAATATGTAGACAAATTTTCTCTTTTCACCACCCGAGGACCTGTTGAAACTATCTTCCCGATCGAAGAAATGTCGTGAGTGGAAGTCGATTTCCCGCCCCATCAGAAGCCAAATTTTATAACCTCCTCGCTCGCGGGGGCCTGCCAAAGAAATCGTGGAATCGCGTTTAGGCTTGTAGAACTCTCCGTAACAGATCGATAGGCAGGAAAAAGGTATCGAGGATGGAGGATTTTCTCGTCGTCCGCGAAGAGGAGGCGTGGGCCGAGTTCAGTCCAGGGGCGAAATCCTGGGGGCCCTTTGTGTTGTGAAGAGCAATAGCTCACCTGCGTTTTAGTAGTAGATCCTGAAGATCTGGGCGGGGCTTCGCCCAAACGATACGATGATCCGATGTGCCCCGGAGGTGACTCCACAGTCCCCCTCACCAGGCGAAGATGTTCGTGAAGAGACTCGGCAGGCAGCGCTTCGATGTCGACGTCCCATATTCCCGAAATGTACTTCGAGATTTAGGTATCCCCATCTTGCAGACGCTCTGCCCGGATCTCCCCGATATCTCGTTCACGTATGCTCCTTCGACGGGCAATACAGACCGCCGTTGGGCTCTATCTGGCCCCCTAGAACCGTGGTCAAGTTTCTTCTTTCCGCCATATATGCCCATCATCGCCTTTCACAACAACGCCCTCTTCCAAGGCCTGCGCAATTATCGTGGAAGAATTGCGGAGTCTTTCGAACTCCTCAGGGGTGTAGCAGAGGAAGTCGATGTGCTTTGCGAAATTCACCAGCTTGAGGAGCATGGGCATGCGCTTGAGAAAGGGGATATCCGAAAAAGCCTCGGCAACCACGATCACATCTAGATCTGAGTCTTCGGTCGCTTCGCCCTTGATACGAGAACCGAAGAGCACGACCAATGACGGACTTAACGCCCGTTCTAGCTTGGGCAGCACCTCTTTTAGGAACCGCTCGACCCAATAGTCCCCGGTCACAACTTTTCCCACGTGGTCTCAAAGTATTCGAGGACTTTCCTCGCAGTAGCAACCTTTTCTTTGGCGATTTGTTGATCGTAATGTTCGTAGGGAATAAGATCCGTCACATCGGGGTAACGGGAAAGGGTATAATCCGGTGTGAGATCTAAAATTTCCTCGCGCAGCTCCTTTGGAAGTTCGAGTTCGTGGGCCAGTTCATCCAAGTAGTGGGAACGTGGGATTTCTCTTCCCTGGAGGGCGAGGCCAGCTTTGAGCAATTTTTCAACGGCCTGATGGGAGAGAAACGCGGCGACATCATAGCCACCGATTTGCAGGTTTTTTGCGGCCATCTCGAGGTCGTGGACCGCCTGTTTGTACCACTTCCGCGCTATTTCCCTGTTCATCCGAAGCCATTTTAGCACAAGAGCCCTGAGACTTACTCGAGCATTTGTGTAGCGACTTTCTGGTCTTTGAGGGGGCGATGACTTCGGTAATTTCCTCCGGCTTGACCTTCGCCACTACATCCCTCGTCGCGTCCGTGTCAGCCGGAGAGATTATGTCATAGCTACGATTCTCTCGCGGTAAATCCTCGGGGACACGTTTTCGTTCGAATTCCACGATGAGTTGCATGTCAATCTGGGTGCCCTTTGCACTGTCCTTGGAGATAGTTCGGAGCTGGGCATTTTCAATTTAATCCTGAACATGGGGTCTCCCGAGACACACCTTTTATACCATCGGGAGCCGCTACCCGAAGCGGGATGGGTGTGTACGTTGCCAGTCCGCAGCGTTCACGCTCTCGATCATCGGCGAGAGGGAAAGTTATGTTGCGAGTACTTAGGTATGGAGGTACGCGGGTGTCCATTTGTACAACGGAGATGCAATTTCGCCTGAAAAAACGTTCACTTCAAACAGTAACTCACCTGTGCTCTGCCAATGACAAACCAGGAAGAATTCCATCTTCGACTTCTGCCGCTTATAATCTCTTCGGAGGTGGAGATGGCACGAGGAGGTTGTCTTTGGCATAGGTAGCGTTCGCGTGCCCACCCACTTCTGTGCCCACGCCCTTATTCCCACGTATGTAGGAGGTGTCCCATGCGCATTTTTTCTGGAATACAGCCGACAGGGGTCCTACACCTCGGCAACTACTTCGGGGCGATAAAACAGTGGGTCGATCTCCAAAAGGGCAACGAGTGCATTTACTGCATCGTGGACTATCATGCTCTCACTAATGAAGACATGGTTCCCGAGGAGATGCGACAAGCGAGGGAGTCGCTGGCTATGGACCTCCTCGCCTGCGGCATCGACCCCAATAAGTCCATCTTGTTCGTACAGTCCGACGTTCCCGAACATACCGAGCTCTGTTGGATCCTGGGCTGTGTCACCTCCTTCGGGGACCTCACCCGGATGACACAGTTCAAGCAAAAGGCCAAAGAGCAAGAATTCGTGAACGCGGGACTCTTTTACTACCCGGTTCTCCAGGCAGCCGACATCCTCCTATATCTCGCCGACCACGTCCCCGTGGGCGAGGACCAACTCCAGCACCTCGAACTCTCGCGCCGCATCGCCCGGCGCTTCAACTACCGCTTCGGGGAACTCTTCCCCGAACCTCAACCCATCCTCTCCAAGGGGGCCCGTATAATGTCCCTAGCGGATCCCACCCGCAAGATGAGCAAATCCTACGGGCCCGAACATTACATTGGCCTCATGGAAGCCGAGGACTCCATCTATAGGAAGGTCCGCTCCGCTGTCACCGACATGGGCCTCCAGCCGGGCCAAGATATGTCACCCGGTGTCGCGAATCTCTTCCTGCTCCTGGAGCTCGTGGCTCCGGCCGATCTCGTGGAGGATTTCCGGGTGAGACACAAGGCGGGAAAACTCCTCTATAAAGACCTGAAAGAGACACTCTTTAAATACCTTGTTGAGTTTCTCTCCCCGATCCGCGAACGGCGCCGTGAGCTCGAGGCACGCGGCGAGATAAAGGAGATCCTCGCCGCCGGGGCCGCGAAAGCTCGGAAGATCGCGCGCGAGGTGATCCGCGAGGCACGGGAGCGGGTAGGGCTCTCCTGAAGCTTGAAATTACCGTCGGTATAAAAGGCTTTCCTTAACCTAGCTCGGATCCTGGCGGGTCGTCGGGGAAATGTCGAGATGCTCAGGCAGCTCCACGGGTGAGGCCGGCCATTATGGCCCACAAGTTCTTCCGCCCGAGGAACGGGATGTAAAATAAGATCCCTAACGCCACCCCACTGAATACGCGGCCGAACTCGGGGAGTCCTACCCCTACAAATCTGTCGAAAGACCATATAGCCCCGGCCATAATCCCTGTGCCCGAAACAATTCTCAGGAGACTCCCCCGTGGAAGCCAACCCCGGACCTTCCTCCACAGGAGCGCCCCCGAAAGGATCCCGCCTATACACCCCGAGATTCCCGTGGCCACGGCTAGCCCGAACACACCCCAAATTCGCACCAGAGCGATGTCCAGTCCTACGTTTGCCATGGCGGAAATGCCGAGGACCAGGGGGGGAAACCGCAGGAGCCCCAAGGCATGAAATGCCCGTGTGAAGAGGTGTAGTAGGGCATACCCCCAAATCCCCACGAGATACCCCATCAGGGCCAGATACGTTCCGTCCACGGCCACGTCTCCGAAAGCCCCGTGCCCGAAGAGAAATGCCACGATCGGCTTTCCCAAGACCAAGAGCCCGGCCATGGCCGGTAGGATCCAGGCGAGAACGGTCTCCACGCCGTCAGTGAGGCCCCGGCGCAGAGACGTCACATCCGCGTGTATAGCGTCCCGAGAGAGCCGGGGGAGAATCGCCATCCCCACCGATGCGGCGATAACCCCCATGGGCAGTTGAAAGAGTCGCATTCCGTATTGGAGGACGGAGATGGACCCGGGGGCGAGGCCCGAGGCAAGGCGGTTGTCCACCAAGGCATTGACCTCGGAGAGGAGGAGACCGGCGAAAGCGGGGATCAATCGCTTTCCCACCTCCACAAGTCCTGGATGCCACGGCTTCCCCAGAGACAAGGTCACCCGCAGGGGAAAAAAGAGGAGCAATACCTGGAGGAAGGCACCGGCGAGGACCCCGAACGCTAGGACGTATACGGACCCTGAGACGTAACCGGAGAGCGCGGCCCCGGTGATGGCCCCGAGGCTGAAGAGGACTGGAGAGAAGGAAGGGAGGAAAAAGTACCCCTTGGTATTGAGGAGCCCTCCGAACAGGGCTGCAAGCCCCACGAGCCCTAGGAACGGGAAGAGCATCTGTGCGAGCTCGGCCGCGAGAGAGAGCTGGTCCGGTGGAAACCCCGCGGCAAGGAGGCGAACGTACTTCGGCGCGAGGTAACTCCCGAGGAGACATAGGAGGGGGAAGGCGATGAGGGCGAACGTGAACGAGGCCTGTAAGAACTCCCGCCCGCGCCCATGCCGTTCCTCCCGGAGATAGACGGGGACGAAGGCGAGGGTGACCCCCCCCTCGCCGAGGAGCCGCCGGAGGATATTGGGGATAAGGAACGCTATCCAGAAAGCGTCTAAACTGCCACTGGCCCCAAAGAAATGGGCCAAGGTCACTTCCCGGGCCAGGCCGAGCACACGGGAGGCCATGGTGCCCAGCGCGGCCCGGAAGGCATCACCCCGGAGGGACATTCAGTCGATGGGCTCCACTTTTACTTTCAAGGTAGCGCTGATATCCTCGTAGAGCTTCACCTGGACATCGTACTCGCCTAAGAGTTCGATGGGGTCCATTACGATCTTGGAAGGCTCGACCTTCACCCCGAACTTCTCCTCGATCTGCTTGGCCACGTCGTGAGGCCGCACGGCCGCATAGAGCTTGTCCCCGTCGTGCACTTTTCGACCGAAGATGAGCTCTGCACCCCGGAGCTTCTCCGCCAACGCCTGGGCTCTGGTGCGCCGGTCGGCAAGTTCCATCTCATACTGCTCCCGAAGCTTGCGGAAGCGCTCGATATTGTGGGGCGTGGGGAAGACAGCGAACTTCTTGGGGAGGAGATAGTTGCGGGCGTAGCCGTCCTTGACCTCCACCACGTCCCCGGGAACGCCGAGATTGGGCACTTCCTTTATGAGCAAGACCTTCACGTGACGATCACCCCTTTTCGTCTACGTCGATGTGGCCCGCTTTTATTAACGAAATTTTCCCCGGCTAACAACCTCGGGGGTGAAGGGGCCCTATTCGGTGGCAAAGGGGAGGATCCAAACCTCCAACGATTCCGGCAGCGACTCCGGGGATAAGGTGACTCTCGCGGAAGCGAACTCCCGTACCGTCCAGCCCTCGGTCCGAACGAGGTCGAGGAATCCCTGAAGCGGCGCGATTTCCTTCCAGGGGCAATAGCCCTCCACGTAGTAGTGCATGGGGAGGACCACTCGGACCGAGGGCAGCTGTTTGATTACCTGGACTGCCTCGGCGGCGTCGATGGTGAAGTGGCCGCCCACAGGCACCATGAGGACTTGAACGTCCCCGAGGGCGTTGAGCTGTTCCGGGGTAAGGGGCCTCCCGAGGTCCCCGAGGTGGGCGAATCTAATTCCGCCGACATTGAAGGAGAAGAGACACACGAAGCCTTTCCCGCCGCCCTTTAGGGTGACGTGGGTGGCCTCGACGAAATCGGCGATGAGTCCCTCGATGATCCTCCACCGTCCCTCCTCCACGCGTTTCTGCTTGTCGAAGGGCCAAACGAGGATCGGGTTTCCGAGGACCCTGTCCTTCTCGCCGTAGCACCATGGACAGTGATCGATGTGGCCGTGAGTGATGAACACCACGTCCGCTGGTTTGGGCAGGGCGGGATAGGGGACGTAAGACGCGTAGGGGTCGATCATCACCACGGGGCCATCGTCCGCCTGAAGGGTGAAGCAGGCGTGCCCCAGGTACGTCACGGTCACTTCAGCGGCGGAAAGGGCAACACCCGCGCTCAACACGAAAAAGATCCCGAAGAACACGTGCATCGGTCCACCTCCTTACACGCATTTTATGGATGGGGTTCGGAAAGAAAAGGGCCCGCATCGCGGGCCCTACATTCCACTCCAGCACGTGTCCCTTACGGACTCCAGGTGGTAAGGAACTCGACCTTTTTCTCGGCGATTACCTGCTGATTTTGAAGGTACATTACGATCCGCAGGGCCTCGCTTTGTATGGGGGTAGCGCCGTTGTAGTACAGCTCGATGGTCGCCGTACCCATCCCCGGCTGTGTGATCCTGTAAGGCGCGTAGGAAAAGCCTTCTCCACTTGGGAGGACGTAAAGACCGATAAGGACCGGGAAGCCCAAACTCCCATCATACGAGTAGAGTACCTGAATGGTAGCATGGCTCCCCACTTGGGTTATGGAGTAACCGAGGATGCGGGCTGCACCAGCGCCTGGAGCGACCGGCGGGGGTCCGAGGACGGGGACGATCGAGAGGCTTGCCACATAATTTCCCCGTTCACACACGAACCACGCCGTCCCGTCGTCCGCGAGGACGAGGTCTACCGGATAAGAACTGGGAGGAAGTGGGTAGATCACGAACTCGTTCGCACTAGGTCGCAGGAATCCCACGAAGTCGGCTTCGCGGTCGATGAACCAGATGCGTCCGGGGGGCTCCACGAGGATCTTGAGCGGTTGTGCCCCCCCGGGGATGGCCCAAAGGTAGACGTCTCCCGTCACCGGGTCTAGGGAACCGATGGCCGGAGTGGCGCTATCGGTGAACCAAATTTTGCCATCCGGGGCCACCGCAACCCCCAAGGCCCTTGCATTAGGGGGAAGGGTATGGAAAGCCACCGTACTGGAAGGGGGATCAAGGGAACCCAGTTCTCCTTGGCTTGTCGTGAACCAAACCGCCCCACTTTTAGGGGCCAGCGCGAGGTCTTCCACATAGTTCGAAGAAAACCCCGTGACCGCCCACTCGGTGACGGGTCCTGTGGTCTTGGCCTGCACGAGGGCGAGAGGCGGAGGGAGCATAGGATTGCCCGCGTAAAAGCTCGGTTTCACTGGGACCACGTTGGGGATTATCTCCTGCCGTTGTGGGGTGATGGTGTGTTTTTGTGGATAAAAAAGAGGCAGTGTGACGGCGATTTGGGCGGGGGAGAGACGGGCCAGTTTTCCCGCCAGGCGCTCGACGAACCAGAAGTTGATCTGCCCGGGGCCGGAGGGAGCAGGCGTCAAGTCCTTTGGCCAGGCGCCAGGGGTGGGAACCGGCCAGCGGGCTTGGCCTCCGATGAAGACCAGGTACTCGATGACGTTGTCGTGAGGCAGGGTGTAGATGACCGCATCGTTGCTGGGGGCATAGATGCTCACGGGGTTCGCCCCGATCCCCCGTTCAGAGAGTTCATTGGTTCCCGGATCGAGGAGGCCGATCTTCTGGGCATCGAATTGGGCGATGTAAATCTTTCCGTCAGGGGCGATGGAGAGCCCCGAGGGCAAAGCATCGGCCGTGGGAAGGGGCCAAATGAGGAGCTCCGCCTTCTGGGCGAAGCCCAGAATTCCCAACAGGCCCGCCATCATCAGGATAAACAACGCGCACATGCATCTGCGCATGCGACCACTCCTTTTCCGATAAAGATATCAAATTTTACCGCCGTAATCGCCACAAAACCACTTTCCCACGAAAAGTGGGCACCCTTAATTATGAACCAGAATCAATATTATGAAATCATCTGAGGGAAATTTACCTTACGTGAGCATGCATATACCGAAAGCACTCGTAAACTAACCCTTCCCATTGCGACGGATGAAGGCGGGAACGTCGAAGCTATCGCCGGAGAGCTCACGCCTAATTCGCTCGAGGATCGCCTCCTCGCCCACGGTAGTGAACTCCTCTTCGAGTTCGGCGCCCGCGGTGAAACCGGTGGCCACGACGGTAACGCGGACCTTCTGCAGGCCATCTTTGATCACGGCGCCCACGAAGATATCGGCCTTGTCGGCCAGGGCTTCGTGAACCACGTCGGTGGCCTCACGGACCTCGTCCAGTGCTAGGTCTTCGCCGCCCATAATGTTCACGATAGCCTTTTTGGCGCCCCGCATGGAGCAGTCGAGGAGCGGGGAAGTCACCGCCTTCCGCGCCGCTTCACGGGAACGATTCTCGCCCTCCGCTTCACCGATCCCCATTAGGGCAGTTCCAGCGTCCCGGAGTACCGCCTCCACATCGGCGAAGTCGAGGTTGATGAGTCCGGGGACGGTGATGAGCTCGGTAATCCCTTGAACCCCTTGCTTCAACACCTCGTCGGCGAGCTCGAAGGCCCGGGTTAGGGGCATGTCGGGAGGGGCGATCTTGAGGAGTTTGTCGTTGGAAACCGTGATCAATGCATCAACGTGTTGGCTCAAGAGGCCTATTCCCTCTTCGGCACGCTTGGCCCTGGGGGCTCCCTCGAAGGAGAAGGGCCGAGTGACGATGGAGACGGTGAGGACACCCATCTCCCTTGCGGTCCGGGCGATCACAGGGCTCGCACCAGTTCCTGTTCCCCCGCCCATTCCCGCGGTGATAAAGACCATGTCGTAACCTTGGAGCAGGTCCACGATCTCGTCCAGAGACTCCTCCGCGGCTTTACGGCCGATCTCGGGATTCCCCCCGGCCCCGAGGCCCTTGGTGAGGTTTCTGCCGATTTGCAGGTGGCGGTGAGCGTCGACCGTCTGTAGGACCTGGGCGTCGGTATTCACGGCCACGAACTCCACCCCTTGAATCCCGGCCTGCATCATGCGGTTAACGGCGTTGCCCCCGCCGCCGCCCACCCCGATTACCAAGATCCGCGCCGGAGCCACGGGATGCAAGCTCTCCACTGACCTCACCCCCCCCAAAGAATCGCCCGGAGCCATTTGAGGACCGTGTTAAACCAGCCACCCCCGTTCTCACGGGAGGGTTCGATGTCCTTGAACTCCACCGCGTACTTGAGGAGGCCAATGGCGGTAGCGTAAATAGGAGATTCCACGATGTCCCGCAGGCCATGGATTCCTTGAGGGATCTGACCGCGGCGGGCGGGGAGGCCGTAGCGAGCTTGGGCGAACTCCACGATCCCATCCAATAAGGCCGTCCCTCCGGTGATCACGAGCCCTCCGGGGACGATATCCTTGTAGCCCGCGTTCTCCACCTCCTCCATGGCGAGATCCAGGATTTCCTCCACTCGAGCCTCGATGATCTTCGCCAGGCGCTTTCTCGAGACGAGTTTTGTCCCATCGCCGCCGATGGTGGCGATCTCGAGTTTTTCGTTGTCGTCCACCGAGTCCACGAGGCAGGTGCCATACTCTTTTTTGATCCTCTCCGCTTCTTCGATGGGAGTTTGAAGGCCCACGGTGATATCGTTGGTGATGTGCTGCCCCGCTACAGGGATTACCCGAGAAAACCAGATATCGCCGCCTTTATAGATGGAGATGTCGGTAGTACCGCCACCGATGTCCAAGAGCACCACTCCGAGCTCTTTCTCCGCCGAGGAGAGGACCGCAAGTGAGGAAGCCAGCGGCTGCAACACGATCTGTCTCACGTCGATGCGCAAGTACTTGATGCAGCGTATGAGGTTCCGTACCGCAGTGACCGAGCCCAAAACCAGATGTACATCGGCCTCAAGCCGCGTCCCCGTCATCCCCTCGGGATCGGTAATTCCCTCCTGGCCGTCCACTTTGTACTGGCGCGGAATGACATGGATGAGTTGCATGTCGGGGGGAATGGGGATGGCCTTAGCGGCCTCGATCACGCGGCGGATATCGCTCTTTTTGATGACCCTCCCGGGATGGGTAATGGCCACAGTGCCCGTAGTGTTTATGGAGCGGATGTGTTGGCCCGCGATCCCCACATAGACGGACCGGATCTTCACGTCAGCCATATTCTCCGCTTCCTCTACGGCTTTGCGGATGGACTGGATGGTGCGGCCGATGTCCACCACCACACCCTTGTCGAGGCCCCGTGACGGGGCAGTGCCCATACCGATGATCTCTATTTCAGAGTCGATGACATTCGCTACTAAACAAGCTACCTTGGTGGTACCCACGTCCAGGCCCACCACAATCCTCTCCCTGCCGCGACGGCGTCTGGCCACCTTCTATCCCCCCTTAACCGGCGGTTTTAAAACACAACCGTCCCCCAGACGGCAGTCTATCTCGGCGAACTTCGAAAGGTCAAATTTTTCTGGCGAGCTTTCGAGGATGATCTCAACCTTGGGCAATATCTCCGGAACTCGATCCAAAGCTCCTAAACGGATTAAGGGATACGTCTCCCTTGCAGGTAACAGTTGTACGTCGTGTGCGTCGCTCACGTCCATCGCGGGGTAAAGCTCTTTACAACGGGAGAGACCCTGATATAGATTCAGAATTTCTATCACCCAGGGCGGGACTTCTTCATCGGGGAAGGAAAGGGGCAGACCTAAAACTATTGGGCTTTCATCCGCTTCTGCGGCTGGCCCCAAAATGGCCCCTTCACGATCAACCCTATATGTATTGCCCCCCTCGCCTTGGACCCTTCCCACCGGCTTCCTTTCCCTGATCTGAATCTCTACGATCCCCCTCAACCAATGGCGCTTAATCCACGCTTCCTTGACCCAGGGGTGATGTTCAAGCCTCTTCCTGACGTCAGCGATATTGAGCTTTGCAATGTTAGCTTTATAACGTATGCCAGTCAAGTTTATCACTTTCTGAGGTGACAGATATTCCAATTGTGAAACACCATTGTCGTTGACAGCAATAACTCTAATTTCTTGTACTTGAAGCCATCCACCAAACCGAATTACGGCGAGGAGGAGCAACCACAATGCCCCGAGGAGCGACATCCACCGCAAAAGCGCTCGAAACATCGAGGAGAGAATAGTGAGAACAGGGCCTATGCCCAAACGATCTCGATTTCGGGCTCTAAGAGGACGCCGAATACTCGGCGTACCCCCTCGCGGATCCGCTCGATAAGGGAGAGCACTTCTGAAGCCTTTGCCCTCCCGAGATTGCAGATGAAATTTGCGTGCTTAGGCGAAACCAATGCATCGCCGAGACGTGCTCCCTTGAATCCAGCCCGGTCGATGAGCCAGCCAGCGGGTGGAGCATTGGGGGGATTGCGAAATATACATCCGGCAGACGGAAGTCCTACGGGCTGCGAGCTCTGACGTCGCCACAGGAGTTCCTCGGTCGAAGTCGCCTCCACTTTTGGGACGGTAAACTCGGCCCCGAGTACCGGGAGGTGAAGCCGTTGGAGACGCGATGATCGATAGGCGAAATCGCACTCCTCCACGGAAATCCGCCGGGGGAGGCCATCATGGCCCAGGACTTCCACGGAGAGGACATACCGGGAGATCGAGCCCGCTTGGGTTCCCGCGTTCATGTGGAGGCCCCCGCCCACCGTTCCCGGAATTCCAGCAAGGGCAGAGCACCCCTTTGAAACTAGGGCGGAGAGCGGAACGCCAGCTTCGGCGAAGAACTTTTCCTCGTTGGCTTGCAGGGATAGTAGCCCCTTCGTGGCGATCACGAGACCCGGGAACCCACGGTCGTGAAAGAGTACGTTGGATCCCCCTCCCAACACGAACCAGGGGATCCCTTCGCCTCTGGCCCGGGAGATGGCCTCCACGAAGGCCTCGCGATTTTCCGGGACGAAGAAGCACCACGCTGGTCCTCCGATGCGAAATGTGGTGTGATGGCAAAGGGGTTCCCCCAGGCGGACTTCGCCGGGGAGACCTCTGACGAGCCTCAGAGCATCTCCGGAATCTTGTGGAAGGTTTCCCATACGTTCCCCGCTCCGAAACAGGCGATTACGTCCCCCGGCGCTGACGACTCGAGGAGTTCCTCCACCGCCCTTTCCGGGTCCGCCACGAAACGTCCCTTTCCCCCATGGGCGAGGAGGGCCTGTGCTACTCGTCTCCCTGAGACCTTCGGGATCGGCTCCTCGAAGGCTGAATAGATCTCGGTCACCACGGCGATGTCCGCGGCAGCTAACGCCATCCCGAGTTCCCGGGAAAGCGATGCAGTCCGGGAGAATCGGTGTGGTTGGAAGAGGACGAGGAGCCTCCGTCCCGGCCAGCGGGCTCTGATGGCACGGATTCCGGCCACTATCTCTCGGGGGTGATGGGCGTAGTCGTCGACGAGGACGTATCCGTTCTCCATGAGGACCTCCAAACGCCGCCGGGGGAGGGGGAGGTCGGCGAGCCGCTCCAACGCCTCTCGGGGGGAGATCCCGGCGAGGTGAGCTCCTGCCAGCACTGCCAGGGCATTGCGCACGTTGTGATCACCGAAAGCAGGGATCAGGGCTTCCCCCACCCGCTTCCCGTGGAGGAATACCTCGAAAGACGTCCCCTGAGACGTGGTTCTCACACCCCTCGCCTGGAGGTCGACCTCCGTGGAGAACCCGTAAGTGAAGGGATCTGTCCCCCGTGAGACTTCAAGGGACGGAGAATCGTCGCCGCAAACTACCGTGTTCTCGGCCTTAGTGAGAAACCGGTGGAATGCCTCTTTGAGCACGGAGTAGCTACCGTAAGAGGAGAGATGATCTCGGTCTACGTTGGTAAGGATGACGATTTCCGGATCGAGATCCACGAAGAACCCGTCCGATTCGTCGATCTCCGCCACGAACCAGGGGGAACTGCCCCAAGAGGCACGGGAAAGTCCTCGCACTGCTGCCCCTACGTAAAAACCAACCCCAGAAGGACGGAGTAAGTGTGCAAGCCAGGCGGAGGTAGTGGTCTTCCCATGGGTACCACAGACGGCGATGAGTTTTCGCCCACAGAGAATTTCCTTTAGGGCCAAAAGGCGCGGGAGGACCGAAATCCCCAATTTTCGGGCGGTGAAAAGCTCGGGGTTATTCCGCGGGATCGCGGAGGAAGCGACGAGGCATTGGGCCCCGGGGACATTCTCATCCCGATGTCCTATGGATACAGGGATGCCATGGTCGCGGAGTTCCAGAACGGTGGCGGAATCCGCGATGTCAGACCCGGTGACCTCGGCCCCGGCCCGGAAAAGAAGTTCCGCCAGGGGAGCCATACCGTCGCCACCGATACCCACTAAGTGCACGCGGGAACAGTCCAAAGCAGCCCCTCCGCCACCCATAAGAGCTCCCGGGCCACCTCCCACGCGGCCTGTGGCTGTGCCAGGGCCGCAGCGCCTCGTGCCAGGTCACTGAGCCTCTCGGCGTCCTCCCAAAGGGAAGCGATAAGCTGTCCCAGCTTTCCTTGGCGCACTTCTCCCTCACTCAGAACCACGGCGCCCCTGCGTGCCGAGACTGAATGGGCATTCCTGTCTTGGTGCTTCCCCGCGGCACCGCTCCAGGGCACGAAGACCGCGGGCCGCCCCGCTGCCAGAACCTCGGCCACTGTGGAAGCGCCGGCGCGGCTTACAATGAGCTTTGCCCCCGCATATACCCTTCCCATATCTTCGATCCACCGAACCACACGCACCTTCTCAATTCCGGCAGCACGGAACCGCCGTTCGAGTTCCTCGGGATCTCCGAAACGACCAGTGGCGATGTAAAGGGCAAAATCGGGAAGCCCCGCGAGGAAAGGGGCTGCGGCGAGCAGTGCCTCAGTGAGGAGGCTCGATCCAAGGGATCCCCCAAGGAGAAGGAGATAGCCTTTGGGAAGATAGATACGGCGTTGGTGCAAGACTTCCCGCCGCACTGGAACTCCGGTCACCCGGGCACGTTCACGACAGGGGACTTCGGACAAGGTTTCGGGGAACGATAGGAGAACTCGGCGAGCAAAGCGGGCGAGGATTCGATTGGCGAGTCCAAGGGAGGCGTTCTGTTCATGGATCACCAGGGGGATCCGCAGGAAGTGGGCCGCCACCCCTGGGGCAAAGGACGTGTAGCACCCCATTCCCAGTGTTACGTCCGGGCGTACCTCCTCCAAGATCCCTACTGCCCGCCATACGTTCCAGGGGAGCCGCATAAGGGTCCGCGCGCCGAAGAGCACGTTCGTACGTGGTATCCCAGAAGAACGGAACGGGATGAAAGTAATGTTGTGGTACTTTTTGATGATTTCCTCCTCAATGCTCCTGGGACGCCCGAGCCAGAAGACATGGAGCTCGGGGTCCAACTCCCGAAGCACTTCCACCACCGCCAATGCCGGGTAGATGTGTCCCGCGGAACCGCCCACCGCCAGAAGGAGCTTCATCTCTCTGCCTCCCGCGCTACACCCAACAGGATCCCCACCAATCCCAAGGAAACGGCGAGGGAGCTCCCGCCATAGGAGATAAAGGGCAAGGTGAGGCCAGTCACAGGGAACACGCCTACGACGACGCCCAGGTTGAGGAGGGTTTGAAACCCGAGGATAAAGGAGGCCCCCAACGCAAGAAGTGTTCCGAGATCATCTCGGGCATCCCGGGAAATCCGATATCCCAACGCCACCAACGCCACCAAGAGGAAGATTAGGGTCAGGCTTCCGATGAGTCCGGCCTCCTCTCCTACCACGGCGAAAATGAAATCGTTGTGAGCCGAAGGGAGGTAGAAAAGTTTGGCCCGTGAAGCGCCGAGCCCGCGGCCGAAGATCCCGCCGGAACCGATGGCGAGGAGGGACTGATACACCTGGTAGCCGTAGCTGTGGCGGAAGCTCTCGGGGTTCAGGAACGCGAGGATCCTGCCAAGCCGGTAGGGAGCCAACACCAAGGCAATTCCCATGAGAGGAAGCCCTGCCGCTACGACGCCGAGGATGTCACGGGTGCGAGCCCCGGCAACCCATAACATGAAGAAAGTTAGAGCCCCGTAGAGGAGAAACATCCCAAAGTCGGGCTGCGCAAGGAGTAGGCCCCCGAAGATCCCGAGGAGGGCGAGGTGGGGGAGGAGCCCACGGCGGAAATCGTCGAAGTCTCCTCTGAGGAGTGAACGTGCAAGATACAGGAGGAGTGCGATCTTCCCGAACTCAGAAGGCTGTAGGGAGAAGGGGCCGAGGGAGATCCAGCGCCCCCCCACCCCGATCCCGGGGAGCTGGGTTAGGATTACTCCACCGAGGACGCCCGCGAGTAAGAGGGGAGAGAGTCTCGTCCAAAACCAGTAATCACCGAACCAAAAAGCACCGAGCAAGACCCCCCCAAGCAAACACCCGAAGAGTTGGCGTTTGAGGAATCCCGTCTCCTCGCCGAAGAGCCGCAGCGCCAGAGGGAAACTCGCCGAATACACGAAGATCAACCCCACGACGAGGAGCGCGATCGTGACTAAAAGGAGACGGCCTTCTATCTTTCCCACCATAAGAGCCCGCAGGGGGAAGTGTGGGCCAAAGTTCCACAAACGGGAACGAAACCTGCCCCCCCGCGATGGTCGATAGGGGAAGCGAGGAGGTGAGGAGTGTCCGTTATGCCCGAGACATTCGCCCTAAGCGGCGGGCGAGGGCCCTGAAAGCTCCTTGGAAAACCAGTCCCCGATGTGCGTAGTCGTGAAATTGATCAAAGGAGGCACAGGCAGGCGAGAGAAGGACCAGGTCTCCTGGCAAGGCGGCGCGATAGGCCCGCTCCAAGACTTCATCAGGAGAGCTCGCGTGCACGAAGGGAATCTCCCAAGATGAGAGAAGTCCGGTAAAAAACTCTCGGGACTCGCCAAACAGGACACAAAGCCTCACTTTTTCCCGCAATAATGGCCGTAGAATCTCATACCCTCTCCCCTTATGGCGTCCTCCCAAGAGGAGGACGCACTTCCCCGGCACTGCCGCCAGGGCTGCAGCAGTGGCATGGGCGTTAGTGGCCTTGGAATCATCTATGAACGGTACCCCTTGGATTTCACCGACGTACTCAAAGCGGTGGGGCTGTTTTAGGGCGGCGGCCACCGCCTCGTAAGGCGGTGGCGAACCTGCGATCTCGGGGAAGGCAGCTGCCGTGGCGGCGAAGGCCGCCTTGAGGTCCAGGATCAAGTGTTCGGGAAGGCCCTCTCCCCACCCGCTGGGGAGCACCGCTTCCTCGTAAAGCAATACCCGCGCACGTGGCGCCACCTTCCCGATCAGTTCTTGGGAGAGAACGGCGAAGTCTGCAGGACCCTGGTTGCGAAAGATCTTCGCCTTAGCGGCGAAATAGCCCCCCGGAGAGCCGTGGTAGTCGAGATGGTCAGGGGCGAAATTGAGGAAGACGGCCACGTCGGGTCGAAATTCTGCGATCCACTCGAGCTGGTAGGAACTCACCTCGAGAACCCATGGGCGGCCTTCAGCCGCGGGGACGGTGGAGACCGCGGGAGTGCCAATGTTCCCCGCTACCACCGGTTCCTCCCCCACGACCTGGAGGAGCTTACCGATGAGCGCAGTGGTGGTTGACTTCCCATTCGTTCCCGTGACAGCGATCACACAAGATGGACGTGCTAACTTCCACGCCACCTCGAGCTCGGAGAAGACGGGAATTCTCCGTCGGCGTGCCGCGCGGAGCACCGGCTCGTGCGGAGGGACGCCAGGGCTCGGGATGATCAACTCATACCGGAGGATCTTCTCTGTATGACCCCCCTCCTCCCACCGGACCCCGTGCCTCTCGAGGAACCAACGTTCCTCCGGGGAGAGCGTACGCTTTTCGGAGAGAAAGAGCTCTAGCCCCAAACGCGAGAGGTGCTCCACCAAGGCTCGCCCCGTTCGCCCGAGTCCGAGGATCGCGGCCGCGCGGCAAGGGTAAGGCCAGCTCACTCCTCTAAAGCCGCCTGGAGACGGCGCTCGAACACCATACCCTCGTGGAACTTCCGCAGCTGGAGGTAGTACTCCACTACCTGGTCCAGGGCAGCCTGGGGCACCAAGCCCACGACCTCGGTCTCCACCACGGGAACGCCGTAACGGGCGGCCTCGCGGCGGATGAGCTCGAGGACCCTGGCGATGGGGGTCTTCTTGTAATCGGTGAGGTTCATGGAGACCTGGACTAGGCCCCGCTCCTTGATCTCGAATCCGAGGGCCTTCACGTACCGGAGACCTCCGGACGATCCCCGCACCGCCTTGGCGATGGCCTTGGCGATGTGCACATCGTCGGTGCCCAAGTACACGTTGTAGGCGATGAGGAACTCCCGTGCCCCTACTGCTACCACCCCAGCCGTGGGGTGCACCTCAGGCTCGCCGAAGTCTGGGGCCCAGGAGGGATCCTTTATCTTCTCGAAGAACCCCTCAAACTCGCCCTTCCTGATCGCTGCCAGGTCCTCGCGTTCAGGACGAGTGGCGGAGTTGGCGTAGAGGTAGACGGGCACCCTGAATTCTTTCCAGATCTCGTGCCCGAGCTCCCGGGAGAGGGTGACACAGTCGTCCATGGTCACCCCGCGCACCGGGACCAGCGGCACCACGTCCACGGCCCCCATGCGGGGATGCTCCCCCTGGTGTGTCCGGAGATCGATCCGGGAGATGGCCTCACGGAAAAGGGAAAGGACCGCGGTTTTTACCCCCCCCGGAGTGCCGGCGAACGTGAGCACGCTCCGGTTGTGGTCAGGGTCCGACTCCACGTCCAAGACCCTGACCTCCGGAATCTGCCTCACCGCCGCAACGATGGCCTCGATCGTATCGACCTTCCTCCCCTCGGACACGTTGGGGACACACTCAACTATTTTTTCCCACATCTTCCTTCACCATGAGCGTGACCAGAGCCTCGGCGGCGAGTTCCCCTTCCACCTCAGCCCGCACTTCGGCCTTGAGAACTGGCCCCCGGAGACGAGCGACCCGTGCGACGAAGGTCAAAACGTCACCGGGGACCACCGGCCGATGGAACCGTGCCCGCTCCACCGCGGCGAGCACGGCCAACTTGCCACTTTCCAAAAGGAGTCCGGCAGTCTGGGCCATCCCCTCGAGGATCATCGTGCCGGGCATGATGGAGGGAAATGGAGAGCGGAAGTGGCCCTGAAAGTACGGTTCATTGACGGTGACGCACTTCCGGGTCACCACTATCCCCTCCCCCCGTTTCACCAGCCGGTCGATGAGAAGATAGGGATATCCCACCGGCAGAACCCGCTTGAGCTCCTCTATCTCCATCGTCTGTTTCCCCGATCAGGAAGTGGTCGCGAAGAGCTTCCAGAGCCGTTGTTCCACCAAGGGGCTCAGGTCGTCCACGGTCTCGGCGTTGCGGAAGACGAGGACATCCTTCCTGCGCAACACGAGGTCGTAGCCCTTCTCCTGGGCCACGGTCTGGGTGACCTCCACGATCTTCTGTGCCGCGATCTGTGTGAGGAGCTGATCCAACTGCTGGAAGGCATTCTGTAGTGCCTGGTACTTGACCATGAAGGCCTGCTCGTCCACGACGCCTAGTTTTGCCTCGTCGAGGAGCTTGTTGATCTCGTCTATGGCGGGGCTCGCCTGCTCACGGAGTCGTTCGAGGTCTGCCTTGAGATTGGCGAACCCGGGTGAGGCTATCATCTTGTCAAGCATGGACATATCCACGTTATACTGGGCTAAGAGGAGTTCCACTTGGAGAGCGTAGTACTGGAGCTTGAACTCGTCCTCGCTTATCTCTCCCTGCATTCTACGTGTCTGGAGCTCGGAAATGGCGCGCTTCTTTTCCTCCATCACCGCACGTTCCGCTTGAACTTGAGGGATGAAGACCTTGATGAAGAGCGAGTCAGCGTCAACGTAGCCCACCTTGAGCCCGGGGCCGCCGGCGGTACCGATCCCGGCCATTTTCTGCTCCAGGCCTCCGAGACGGTCCTCGATGTGGGTGAGTTTTCCCTCGAGCTGGGAGAGCTTGCTCTCGAACTCTCCCACCTTGGACTCAACGCCCTTGATACGGCTTCCGTACCCGGAGAATTCACCGATCTTCGCCTCGAGAGTCTCGACCCGGGCGGTGAGTTCCTCTCCCGCGGGTGCACCCTTCTGTGGCAGGATAAACCCTGCCACGAGTCCCCCCACGAACCCAGCCACCAGCGCCACCACGATTGCGTAACCGATTCCCTTCATCTCTTTCCCTCCTTAAATTTAGCGTTCTTCAGAAAATCGGGGCCCAACCGAATTCGAACTGGGGCACCCAATTCCACGGCCGATCATTGGGCCAAGCGAGGTCGAGCCGCACGAAGGTTCCCATGAAGCGGACCGCGAGTTCGATCCCTACGGAACTTTTCACCTCGCGCTCGCTGAGGGATACCCCCAAATCCCAAAAGAGGGCTACGTGGAAACCCTGTGTGAGTTCCACCCGGAACTCATTGTTGAGGAGGAGGAGGCGCTCGGTCTTCAGCGGGTGCGCCGCTCCGCGGACTGAGTTCGTCCCTCCGAGCTCGAATTGGTATTCTTCCGGAAGGTCCCATCCCCAGGAGAGAAGTGCACGCTGTGCCAACGCTCCCCGGGTGGCGTTCTCGCCCACTCCGAAATCGACAGGGTGGAAACCCGCGAACTCGGCTCGTAGTGACAGATACCGTACTCCTGGAGCGAAATCGCCCGCTTTAGACAGGGAAAAACGGGCGAAATTCCCCCTCCGGGGGAAGAAGAAAGGATCGTCGCGGGAGTCGTAACTCAAGCCGATCTCGACCAGGTTCCGGGGTGGTAGCTCCTCCTCTCCTTCCCAACGGAGCTCCGAGGTGAAGCCCAAGTTCAGGTCCCATAGGTAACCTATTGGATATGCAACCCGGAACTTCCCTCCCAAGGTCCGTGTAGTCCCTTCGAACTTGTGGTAACCCTCCAAGGTCACGCGATCGAAGAGGGGCACGGCATAGGAAGTCCAGCGGGCGCTCCAATTGGTTATTTCCCCACCGGTGATTCCGTGCTCCACGGAGAAAGAGAGATCATTGGCGGTGCCCAGGATGTTGCGCTGGGTGTATTCGATGTTCCCTACAAGACCCCCGGTCTCGGGCGATAGGCTGAAGGAACCTCGGACATTGCCCAGCTTCTCCAGCTCCACTACCGAGACAGTGAGCACGACCCCGTCATCTTGGCGCTTCGGTTCAAGGTTCACCTCGCTGAAGTAACCCAAGGCCTGCAGAGCTTGTTGGGCTACGAAGAGGCGCGCCCGGGTAAGGTGTACCCCTTCCTTTATGCCCAGGAGCCGGCGGATCACAAACTCCTTGGTGCGAGTATTCCCCGTGATCTCGATCTTGGAAATTACCCCCTCGAGGACCTTCACCTTGAGTGTGTTTCCCACGAGCCCGGCGGGGACCAAGTCCACCATGAAATAGCCCTCGCGAACGTAGTACTCGAAGACTCCCCGAAGGGCTTTGAGAACGTCGTAGTTCGTGACCGTTCCCTCCGGAAGGGAACCTATTCGTGCGTAGAGGACCTCCTCGGGGAAGGCGGAAACGCCCTCGAGCTCGATTTTTTTCACCTCTGCTGGGTTTTGGAGGAGTACCCGCTCTTCGAGTTCCCAGCGAAGGATGACCCCCTTTCCCTCGGGATCGAGTTCCGGGACCAGGTTCACATCTCGGAAGAAGACAGAGGAGAGGAGTTTGCGATAGCTCTCCCGGATTTGGGACATACGGCCGACTTTCCCCACCGGGACGGACACCAACGCCTCTGCCTCATGTGCGGGGACGGTGACGAGGCCGGAAAAGGTGTTCTTAATTACGGGCATAAACTGAAACTCGATCACTAAGGTTGACCCCACAGGCTCAGCCTTGGTAATATGCACCGTGGCGATATCCTTATCCTCTTGAAGATCTTTGAGCACCTGTTCCAGCGCCTTTCGCAGAGACTTCGCGTTTAGGACCTCCCCCTTCTTTATTCCGTTCTCCTCCAAAGTACGGAGGATCTTCCCCTCGTGGATGTAGAGTTCCTGTGAAACCAGCCGGATGAGGAAGGGGATGAGCCCCTTTCCCATGCTCGGGGGCTTGGGAAGACCACGTAGCTCTATCTTTTCGATGAGGGGGAATTCAACGACATAGAAACGCACCACCACGATTTCGTTTTCTACTGCGAGTTCCGGCTTTACCTGGGCGAAGTACCCCATTTCCTCCAGGGCCTTTGCGGACTCCTTAACTCGCAGCGCGTCGATGGTGTCTCCCTCTTGAAATCCGATAGCCTTCAAGATCTTGTCCGTGGGAACGTGTACGTTCCCCACGATCTCGATCCTCCCCACGGTGAAGGGCGTCTGTGCGAGAACGAGGGACCCGAAGAGGAAGAAGGTCAAGATGACCAAAAGGACGCTCCAAAACTTCCTCACGTCTCACCCTCCTTCTGTGGCCGGTATTGTAACGCCTCGGCGATGTATTCGGGCCTTATGATATCGACCCCTTCGAGGTCCGCAATGGTACGCGAGACTTTCAGCACCCGGGAGTACCCCCGGGCCGAGAGGCCGTAGTGGTCGATGGCGCGGCAGAGGAGGCCCTTTGCTTCCGAGGAGAGACGGCAATGTTGCTTGAGTTCCTTTAAATTTATTTCGGCATTGGTACGCAGCATACCGAACCGTCTCCGCTGGATCTCCCTCGCCGCCTCGACGCGTTCCCGCACTGCGGCGGAAGGCTCCCCGCCCCCTTCTCCCAATAGCTCCTCCCGGGAAAGGCGCGGAACCCTTACGAAGAGGTCGATCCGATCGAGGAAGGGGCCGGAGAGCTTCTTCCAATAGCGCTGGATCTCGTGAGGACGACAGCGGCAGGGGTGATGAGGGTCTCCCAGATATCCGCAGGGACAAGGGTTCATGGCGCCGACCAAGGTGAAGGAGGCGGGGAAGGTCACCGAAACGCCGGCCCGAGTGATGGTGATTCCCCTATCCTCTAGAGGCTGACGCAAGGCCTCCAGTACCTTGCGGTCGAACTCCGGGAGTTCATCCAGGAAGAGGATCCCCTGGTGGGCGAGGGTGATCTCGCCCGGGGTGGGTACCCCGGCCCCGCCGCCCACCATGCCCGCATAAGAGACGGTGTGATGGGGTGCACGGAACGGTCGGTCCCGCAGGAGGGCCACACCCCGGGGGAGGAGCCCCGCGACCGAGTAGATCCGTGTCACCTCCAGGGCTTCCTCCAGGGAGAGCGGGGGAAGGACCCCGGGGAGACAGCGGGCGAGGAGCGACTTCCCCGTCCCCGGAGGTCCTACCATGATCAGGTTGTGGCCACCGGCGGCTGCGATCTCCAGAGCCCGGCGAGCGTGGAGCTGGCCTTTGACGAGCGCGAGATCGAGCCACGTCCGCGGCCCTCCGGTGTCGGGTATCAGCTGAGGAAGGGGCTTGATCTCCAAAGACCCGATAAGAAACGTGAAAGCGGAGCGGAGGTTCGATACGGGATATACGGAAAGCCCCTCAACTAGGGCCGCTTCGGGGGCGGAGTCCGCCGCGACGAGCATCTTCTCCACCCCTGCCTCCTGGGCAGCGAGGGCCACCGGCAACACTCCTCGTACCGGCCGCAATTCCCCGTCTAGGGAAAGCTCTCCCAAGAAAACGACGCCCTCGAGCCGCTCCTGGGGGATTTCCCCGGTGGCTCCGAGAAGGGCCACCGCCAGCGCGAGGTCAAGCCCCACGCCTTCTTTCCTCAGGTCCGCCGGAGCGAGGTTCACCGTGACCCGGAGTTCTGGGAATGGGAGGCCGCTGTTCTTCAGGGCAGAGCGAATGCGCTCCCGTGCCTCGCTCACCTCTTTGTCGGGGAGGCCCACGATGGATAGGCCCGGGATCCCGGGTGAGACGTCGCATTGAACCTCCACCAACACCGCTTCTACGCCGAATGGGGTTCCTGAGAGGACCTTGGCGAACATCCTTCAACTGTCTCCTTCCCGGAAGGCCCCCTTGAGGTGAGAAAGCTCCTCCTCCAACACAGAGATTACGTCGAACCTAACGGGCACTTTTCCATAATCATTTCGCAGGAAGGCCTTCGCTGCGATGAGAAGTCTCTTCCGTTTATGCCGGCCTACGGCCTCTGAGGGCAACCCAAACCGTCTCCCGGAACGGGCCTTCACCTCCACGAAGACGAGGGTTTCGCGATCTTTGGCGATGATGTCCACCTCGCCCCCATGCCAACGCCAATTGCGGGCGACGATCCGATACCCCAGAGACCGCAGATACTCACACGCTCTCTCTTCGACCTCTTTCCACTCCACACCATCCATATTAATAGCAGCACCTTTCTGTCACCAAGAAGGAAACTTCTCCCATGTGAAGTTCGCGGTTATACTCTGGGGATATGCGCATCTTGATCAAGAGGGCGGCGGTGATCGCGCGGCCAGAGGAGGGACTCATCCCCGCGGCCGACGTGGTGGTGGAGGGGAGACATTTCGCCGGGGTCCTCGCTCCGGGAGAGGCCTCGGGGGAATTCGACAAGATAATCGATGGGGAAGGGAAGCTTCTCGCCCCGGGATTCGTGAATGCCCACACGCACCTCGCAATGACCCTATTTCGTGGGTTCGCTGAGGACCTTGCCCTTCAAGACTGGCTTGAGAAGAAGATCTGGCCTGCCGAGAGAAAACTCACCGGGGAAGTGGTGTATTGGTTCGCCCTCTTGGGACTCGTGGAGATGATTAGGACTGGGACCACCGCTTTCGCCGACATGTATTTCTTCATGGAAGAGGTGGGACAAGCGGTGGAGGAGGCGGGACTGCGGGCTCTCCTCTCATACGGAATCATCGCCCCGAATCCGGAGCGGATAGAACCTGAATTGAAGAGGGCTGAAGGTTTTGCCAGGGAGTGGAACGGAGCCGCCGACGGCCGCGTTCGCGCTGCCCTTTCCCCCCATGCGCCCTATACTTGTGGCCCCGAGGTGTGGAGGGAGGCGGTGTCCGTCGCCAAAGAACTCAGAATCCCGATACACACCCATGTCTCCGAGACGAAACGTGAGGTAATGGAACACCGGGAACGCTATGGAAAGACCCCGGTTCAATGGCTTGAAGAGCTCGGGGTCTTTGCGGTGCCGGTGCTCGCAGCCCATTGTGTGTGGGTGGATGAGAAGGACATCGACATCCTCGCGGCTCATAACGTGAGTGTGGTCCACTGTCCGAGCTCTAACTTGAAGCTCGCGAGCGGCATCGCCCCTACCTGGGCGATGCTCCAGGGAGGGGTAAGCGTGGCCATCGGCACCGATGGAGCTGCCTCTAACAATACTTTGGATATGGTGCGGGAGATGCGCCTCGCCGCGATCCTGGCGAAGGCAAAGGCGGAGGATCCCCGTGCCATGCCGGCGCCTGAGGCTCTGAAGTCCGCCACCCAACGGGGTGCCCAGGCCCTGGGGTGGGGGAAAGATTTGGGCGTCATCGAAGAGGGCTACGTTGCTGACTGTGTGCTCTTCGATTTGGGGACGGTGCACTTTCTTCCCGGACATGATCCACTGGCAGATCTTGTGTATACTGCCAGTGGAGCCGACGTAGAGATGGTAATGGTCGGGGGCGAGATTCTGATGGAGGGCCGCGAACTCCAAACCCTGGATGAGGAAAAAATAGTGGCCCGCTGTCGGGAATTGACCCGGAAATTCCGCTGAGCTGTTGGAGGTGTTTATGGCCCTTACCCAGGAGAAAAAGAGGGAGATCATCGATCAGTTCGCACAACGCCCCGGCGACACGGGTTCAGTAGAGGTGCAGGTGGCACTGCTCACAGAACGCATCAAACAGCTCACCGAACATTTGAAGATCCATCGGAAGGACTTTCACTCCCGCGTAGGGCTTTACAAGATGGTTGGCCAACGCCGGAGGCTCCTCCGGTATCTACAGCGGACCGACCCCAAACGCTACAAAGAGCTCATTGAACGTTTAGGTATAAGAGGTGTATAAGAGGTGCAACGTTTGTACGTAATCGAAGAAGGAGAACTTGCAGGTAGGACCCTCACGCTTGAGACAGGCCTCATGGCCCGGCAGGCCGATGGGGCCGTGTTTGTGACCTGGGGCGACACCAGGGTCCTCGTGACCGCAGTGGTGAGGCCCCTGGAGGAAGACCCCGGTTACTTCCCCCTGCGGGTGGACTTCGAGGAAAAGTTCTATGCGGGGGGTAAGATCCCTGGGGGCTTCTTTAAGCGGGAGGGGAAACCTTCGGATGAGGCGATCCTGGCGGCCCGCCTTATCGACCGGCCTATCCGTCCTCTCTTTCCCAAACGCTACAAGGAAGAGATCCAGATCATTGCCACCGTGCTCTCGGCCGAGAAGGACTGCGCCCCTGAGGTAGCAGCGATGCTGGGGGCCTCGGCGGCCCTCATGATCTCCCCCGCCCCCTTCCTGGGCCCCATCGCCGGGGTGAAGGTGGGGATGCGGGACGGCGAGATCGTGGTGAACCCCCCGGCGGCGGTGTTGGAAGAGGGGGAGATGGACATCACGGTGGCCGGAACGAAAGAAACGGTCACCATGGTAGAGGGCCACATGCGGGAAGTTCCTGAGGAGAAGGTCCTCGAGGCTATCCAGAAGGCCCACGGAATCATAAAGCAGCTCATCACTCTCCAGGAAGGCTTTACCGCCAAGATCCCAGTGGAGAAGCACGTCGTACCCGAGCCCTCTCCCGTGGAGGAGAGTGTCAGGGAGAGGATGCGAGAGCTCGTCTGGAATGAGCTTCCGCGGCTCCGTGAGGCCCCCTCCAAAAAAGACCGGGAGCGGATGGCCGAAGAACTCGAGACAGAGGCGATCCAATCGCTTCTCGCCGAGTACCCCGAGGAGGAGTACGGAACGATCGAGAAACTCGCGAGGGAGATCTTCGGCGATCTCTACCGCGAGTACGTGCGAAAGCTCGTTCTTGTAGAGGGAATTCGGATTGATGGGCGCAGACCCGACGAGATCCGTCCCATGACCGCCAAAGTGGGGCTCCTTCCGCGTGTGCACGGCTCAGCCCTCTTCACTCGGGGCGAGACCCAATCCTTGGGGACATGCACCCTGGGGGCTACTCGCCGAGACGCGCAGATCATCGACTTGATGATCGAAGAGGGCCTCAAGCGATTCATGTTCCACTACAACTTCCCGCCCTTCTGTGTGGGTGAGGCGGGGAGGCTCGGGGCCCCTTCCCGCCGGGAAATCGGCCATGGCCACCTCGCGGAGGGGGCGTTGTTGGCGGTCATTCCGCCAGAGGATGAGTTCCCCTACATCATTCGCCTCGTCTCCGAGATCCTCGAGTCCAACGGTTCATCCTCCATGGCCTCGGTATGTTCCGGGACCCTGGCGCTCATGGACGCCGGCGTTCCCATCAAGGCTCCAGTGGCCGGAGTGGCCATGGGCCTCATCACCGAAGGCGATCGCTACGTAATCCTCACCGATATTCAAGGCCTCGAGGACCACTTCGGCGATATGGACTTCAAGGTGGCGGGGACCGAGAGAGGCATCACTGCGTTCCAGATGGACGTAAAGATCGGGGGGATAAGTGATGACCTCATGCGGGAGGCCCTGGCACAGGCCCGACGGGCCCGCATGGAGATCCTCCGGGTGATGCTCGAGGCCCTGCCCAAGCCCAGAGAGGAGATCTCGCCCTACGCCCCGATCCTCGAGCTCATGCGGATTCCGGTGGAGAAGATCGGGCTCGTCATCGGCCCCGGCGGCCGTACTATCCGCGAGATCCAGGAGACCACCGACACCGAGATCGAGATCGAAGACGACGGCCTCGTGCGGATCGTGGGGAACTCCCGGGAGGCGGTGGAGACTGCCCGCAAGGCCATTGAAGAACTAACCCAGGAACTAGAGGTGGGGAAGGTCCTCAAGGTGAAGGTGAAACGCACCGCTCCCTATGGGGCGTTCGTGGAGATCCGCCCCGGCGTCGAGGGCCTGATCCACATCTCGAACCTCTCCGAGGGTTTCGTCCAGAAGGTCGAGGATGTGGTGAAGCCCGGGGATGAGGTCTTGGTGGAAGTGATCGGCTCCGACGAGGTGGGCCGGCCCCAGCTCAAGCGTGTGGAGGAGAAGCCCACGTTCAAAGTGGGGGACATCGTCCAAGGGAAGGTCACCAACGTGGTTGACTACGGGATCTTCGTGGAGATCGCCCCGGGCGTGCGGGGCTTGGTGCACAAGACACGTTTGGGCGAGGGGGCGAAGGATCCCCGGGCGGTAGCCAAGAAAGGCGATACCATCCTCGTTGAGATCGTGGAAATCGACGAACAGGGTCGCTATAAACTCCGCCGGGTGGTTCCCAAATCCCCTCTACGGATCTCACCCTCCTCTTAAGATCCGATGCGTGAGATTTACCCCGGCTGCCTGCGGGAGGCACTCTCCCCGAACTTGGAGTTCGTGGTTGAACCACTCCCACATGCGAATTCCGTGGCATTGGGGGTATGGCTCTCCGTCGGGAGCCGCGAGGACCCCGTGGGAAAGGAAGGCCTCGCCCATTTCACTGAACACATGGTGTTCAAGGGGACCGAGAGATATACGGCAACGGATATCGCCCGCGTCATCGATTCCCTGGGAGGCCAAATAAACGCCGCTACGTCCGAAGAGTACACGGTCTATCACAGCACGGTCCTCGCCGAGGGCCTGGAAATGGCGCTGAGGATTCTGGCAGAGCTCGTCACATCGCCCCGATTCGCCCTGGGGGACATCGAGCGGGAGCGCGGGGTAGCACTGGAGGAGATTCGCGAGGCCGAGGACAGTCCCGACGATGTCGCCATGCGTCTCCTGGAGGAGGCGCTGTGGAGCAGAGACCATCCTCTGGGCCGGCCCGTCCTCGGACGAAAGGAGACGGTGGCGGCCATCTCGAAGGAAGACCTCTGGAAATTCTTTAAGAGGTACTACCGCGGGGGGCACAAAACGGTGGTGATCTGCGGCAGGGTGGACCCTCAAAGGGCTCGCACACTGACCGCGGAGCTCTTCAACATGACAACGGTCGAAGAAGTCCACGTTATGAGACGTTCCCCGAGGAGCGCCGGAACACTCCGCGTCGAGACATGGCCGATCCAGCAGGTCCACATCGCTCTCGGGTTCCCTACCCTCCAGGCGGGAGCCCCTGAGCGGATGGCGTTGGAGGTCCTCCACACGGTCCTCGGCGGGGGGATGAGCTCCCGACTCTTCCAGCGGGTGCGAGAGGAGCGAGGCCTCGTTTACACCATCACCTCCTTTGTCCGCTATTACACCGACACGGGCTACCTGGGTATTTACGCCGCAACCGAGCCAAAGAGAACCGAGGAGATCCTCGCGATCATATCAGAGGAGATACGGGATCTGATCCATAACGGCCCAAGCGAAGAGGAGCTAACGCGGGCGAAACGTCGGGTGCGTGGGCTCTTCCTTCTGGGACTGGAAACCCCCCGGGGGAGGATGGGGAGACTCGGCTGGCTCTCGGCATTGGGACTTCCCCTCCTCTCGCCCTCCCAAGTATTGCAGGAGCTTGAAGCGGTGACGGGAGAGGAAATTCAACGGCTTGCGGCAGAGTACCTCGTGCCCGAGAGGGCTTCCATCGCCATGGTGGGTCCGAGGACTACGGAGCTCGAGCGCCTCGGCAGGGAGTTCGTGGAGGTGAGTGAAGTTGCCTAAAGCCCTATATCCCGGGAGCTTCGACCCAATTACCTATGGACATATCGACGTCCTCAAGCGGGCAAAAAAGCTCTTCTGTCCCCTTATCATAGCGGTGGTGGAGAATCCCCGGAAGACCCCCCTCTTCTCGGTAGAGGAGCGCAAGCGTTTGGTGGAAGAAGCCCTGCGTGAAGTGGGGATCGAGGACATTGAGGTAGTCACGTATTCGGGGCTCCTCATCGAGTGCGCTAAATCTTTGGGGGTCGATGTCATTGTGCGCGGTCTACGGGCGACCTCCGACTTCGATTACGAGTTCCAACTCGCGCTAACGAATCGGGACCTGGACTCGGTGGTAGAGACGGTGTTCCTTATGACAGCGGGACAATATTCGTTCCTCTCCTCTTCTATAGTGAAAGAGGTCGCCCGCTACGGGGGCGACGTCTCCAAATTTGTCCCCAAGTGCGTTGAACGTGCCCTCCGGGAGAAATACAAGGGCTAGCCGCTCTTTTTAAAACGAGGGGCAAGTTCTCGATTCACGAGACCTTCGGGTAAAAGACCGTTTAAAGCTTTGCCTATATCAGTCGCCACTTTGCGCCGAAGTTCGCGCTGAGATTCTTCTGAGTACCAGGCAGCATGGGGTGAGATTAGAACCTGTGGCATTTTAAGGAGTGGACTATCCAAATCAGGTGGTTCTTTTTCGAGTACATCTAAACAAGCTCCCGCTAGGCGGCCGTTTTGTAGGGCTTCTACCAGGGCTCCTTCGTCTATCACCGATCCGCGAGAGGTGTTAATCAAGCAAGCCGTAGGCTTCATCAAGGAAATGGCAGTGGAGTTGATGATGTGATAAGTTTCCTTGGTCAATGGCACGTGGATAGAAAGAAAATCGCTCTGTTGTAACAACTCCTCGAAGGTGACCGAATCGACGGCTAAAGCTTGCATTTTTTCAGCAGGCACATAAGGATCGTGGGCGATGACCTTCAGTCCTACCGCTTGTGCTTTTCGGGCCAGCAAACGGGCGATCTTACCAAACCCCAAAAGACCCAATACCTTGTCTTGAAGTCGATAAATAGGTCGGGCACTTTTCCAATCCCAGTGGCCCTGGCGAATTTCATTTGTGTAGTGGACCACCTTTCTCGTCCAGGCCAATAACATAGCCAGGGCGTGGTCAGACACTTCTTCTTCACAATAAGAAGGCACATTTATTACCGCGATACCTTTTGCTGTAGCGGCATTCACGTCGATATTGTCCACGCCGATTCCATAACGTCCAATTGCTTTACACTTATTAAGTGATTTTATTACATGAATCGTTATAGAAACGTACTGAGCAATAAGTGCATCCGCCTCCCTCCCGACCTCTATTACTTCATCTGGGGAAATGCATTGAAACCCTTCTGTCGAAGCACCCCACTGTGAGAGTATCTCTTTCTCTATATCTAGATCAGGGTAGTTGTAATCCGTTATCACTACTCTGAAGCTCTTTTTCATTTCCATAACCTTATTAATTAAATACTTCGCAGTCCAAAATTTTCAACAAAACCAACAAACGACGAGGTACTCATATTATGTCTCATTAGCACGGATAGCTTTCTGCCTCCTTATTTTTCGGGAAGGCCACCATACCTTATGGAATGGACACATTTCTGAAGCACACCAGATCAAGCCCTGTCCCTCCCTTCTTCCGGCCCCAAACAGTAAACCCGCTCCGTTCGGACATATCTCTTCGCCGTCTCCCGCAGCATGAGGTCTTCCTAGAGGCGCCTTGCAATCACACGCTCAACTGAGCACTCCCTTGGCATTCGAGTCCCAAAATGATATAATAAAAATTGAGCTTTGTTGTAGCGTTTTTCGCAACATGGGAATTGACAACCGTTCGCGGATATTTGAGAGAGGTCTGGAGATTCTGGGGTTAATTGCCAATAAACGGGCAGGGGTTACTGTAGATGAGCTATGTGAAGAAATTCGTCTACACCGGACCTCGGTGTACCGTTATCTCGGCGCCTTGGTACGTGAAGGATATGTGGACCGAAAAAATGGAAAGTATGTATTAGGAACTAAAGTTTTGGAACTAGCAAGTTTATTCTTGGAACGGCTTGATGTACGCGAGACAGCTCATCCTCTCCTTGTGGAATTAGCCGAGAAACTCCACGCTACAGTTCATCTCGCACAACTTGCCGGTCCTGAGATTATATACATTGATAAAATTGAGACTCATCGCTCTTTGCCTCTTTACTCCCGGATCGGAAAAAAGGCTCCTGCGTATTGCACTGCTTTGGGAAAAGCACTCCTCGCTTTTATTCCTCCGGAGAGACTACAACTGATTTTGAGACAGATGACCTTCAAACCTTATACGGATCGCACTGTGACGGATCCGGGACGTTTCTTTGAGGAGCTTCAAGAAGTGAAACGGACGGGATATGCAGTCGACAAAGGCGAACATGAGGAGGGCATATTTTGCGTAGCGGCTCCAATTTTCGACTTCTATGGGGAACCTGTGGCCTCGGTCAGTGTAACCGATTTAATGCGGAATAGTCTTGACAAAGAGAATAGGTATGTAAAGGAAGTTACTCGCACCGCATGGCAGATTTCTTTCGCTCTAGGCAGTAAAAGAAGGACACATCTCGACGGAGGGAGGTGATGAAAGAGAGGAAAAAAACCTGGACAAATATTTTCCAAAAGGAGGGAGGCTCTATGCGAAAACTTGTGGTGGTAACTTTATTGGTCGGTATCGCGGTTTTGGGAGTCGGTGTTTTCGGGACGGGGAGAAAATTTGAAGGTGTAACGATCACTGTCTTCACCCAGCCTCCGCCCTTCATTGCAAAGCCGGTACAAATGTTCGCCCCTGACTGGGAACGCATGACTGGCGGCAAAGTGAAGCTCATCACTGCGCCTTGGGCCGAGCTTTATCCCAAGATGTATTCCTCTTTCGCCCTCGGTGCTCATCTATATGACATTGTCATTTTCCCGGCCGCTTGGCTCCCTGACTTCGCCGGGGCTGGCTTTCTAGCTCCACTAGATGACTTTATCGCGGCGGATCCCAGGATCGCCTGGGAAGATATCCTTCCCGTCTACCGCGAACGGATCGTTACCTGGGGTGGCAAAGTATTCGCCGTTCCTGTAGATGGCGATTGCCACATTTTCTATTACCGTAAGGACGCGCTGGAGAACCCTGAGTATCAGGCCAAGTTTGAGGAGAAGTATGGTTATCCCCTTCCCGTTCCGCCCCGTACGTGGAAGGAAGTGAGGGACATCGCCGAGTTCTTCAACGGTTGGGACTGGGATGGTGATGGACGTCCCGAATACGGCGTGGTCGAGGCCCGTCGCAAGGACGACCAGGCTTACTGGACCTTCTTCTCCAGGGCCGCGGGTTACGTGTCCATTCCTGGCCAACCCGGTGGCCTTTTCTTCGATCCCGAAACGATGGAGCCCCTTATTAACTCACCTGGCCACGTTAAGGCTCTCGAGGACTACATCGAGATCATGAAGTTCGGGGTCCCCGGCATGATCAACATGGACTCAGGCGAGATCCGGACGGTCTTCGCTGCCGGTGAAGCTGCCATGGCAATCGACTGGGGAGACATCGGGGTCCTCTCTGAGGTCGGCGAAGAATCGATGGTCAAGGGCAAGGTGGGCTACGCGATCCTCCCTGGCTCCACCACGGTTTGGGATTACAAGAAGGGCGAATGGGCCAAATTCGACGAGCCCAACCAGGCACCCTACCTCGCCTTCGGAGGCTGGGTGGCGGCCATCGATGTTAAGAGCCCCTATCTGGAAGCCGCTTACGACTTTATCTCCTTCCTGGCTAGCCCCGAGAACAGCTATCGTTCCGTGACCACCCCGGAGACCGGATTCAATCCCTATCGTGTCAGCCACTTCGAGCGACTCTCCGGATGGATCGGCTTCGGCTTCGGTCCCAAAGCTGCCGAGACATACCTCAAGGCGATCCAGGATACTATTGCCCATCCCAATGTCCAGCCGGACCTCCGGATTCCTGGCGGTGCACGCTATTTCGAGGCTCTCGACGCTGAACTGGCCCTGGCAGCTGCCGGCGCTAAAAGCGCTCAAGAAGCCTTGGACGCGGTTGCCAAGGCCTGGGAGCGGATCACCGAAGAGCTGGGACGAGAGAACCAGCTCAAGGCTTACAGGCTCTCGCTTGGCCTTCCGGTGGAGTAAAGCGTAGCATGTAAGGTAAGGGCCCCGGGGTTCCCGGGGCCCTTATTTGCTACTCTATGAAAAAACGCAGAAGCGGCAGGGTGGCGCAGTGGCAGGGACGGCTTTTTTTGACGCCGACTATCTTGATTTTGCTCCTTTTGACGATCTTCCCTTTCCTATTTACTTTGGCTATGGCCTTTGGGAAGGTTTCTTTTGAGGGTGGAGCCCTTAAGATAACCCTAATTGGAATCAAGAACTGGGGTAGGCTTGTCTACGATGCCCGCTTCTGGAACGCCCTCGTAGTGACATTGAAGATCGTAAGTTTATCGGTTTTTTGTGAGTATCTCTTAGGACTGCTTCTCGCTATGCTCCTAAACCGCCGGATAAAGGGAAGAACATTCTTCAGGGTGACTTTTCTCCTCCCCATGATGCTCGCCCCCATTGCCGTGGGATACATGTGGCGAATGATGCTGAACGACACCCGCGGTCCCTTCAACGATTTTCTCCGTCGCCTTGGATTCGGGACTGTGGGCTGGCTAAGTGACCCCAATGTTGCGATGTACTCAATCGTTCTTACGGATATCTGGCAGTGGACACCGTTCATGATCCTGATCTTGCTCGCTGGCCTCCAAGGGATTCCTAGGGATTACATCGAAGCGGCCAAGGTAGACGGAGCTTCGGGATGGAAGGTCTTTATTTACGTGATCTTTCCGCTGCTTGCTCCAGCTTCGATTGCCGCGATCTTTCTTCGCTCAGTGGAAGCGTTCAAAATTATTGACATTATTTACATCATGACCGGTGGCGGACCCGGGTTGGTAACGGAAAGCTTGACGCTTTATGGGTATAGTGTGGGTCTAAGGGCTTTCGATCTTGCCTATGGCGCCACGATTTCCTTTAGCCTATTCTTCGTAGTCTTATTTTCCTCTGTGCTCTTCTTCTTCCTCACCCGGAAGGCCCGTCGAATTTCTCTGGAGTAAGAGTTGAAGAGCAAACTACTGAACTTCATTACCTATCTGATCTTGGTCACTTGGACGGTGATAGTGCTGTTCCCGATCTTTTGGATGGTCACGACTTCGTTCAAGGAGAAGCTCGACGTCTTCCTCGGACCCAAGTACCTGCCGTGGGTAGATTTCAAACCTACGACAAAGTGGTGGGTGAGAATATTCACCATAGAACGTAGGGAGTTAATCACGCCATTCGTAAATAGTCTCATCGTGGCTGGCATTAGTTCCTTTTTTGCCAGCCTCTTTGGTTCTATGTCCGCCTACGCCCTTACACGATATAAATTCCGCTTTGGTCCTATGAATAATGATGACATTCTCCTATGGATCGTTTCCCAGCGAATGATGCCCCCAATTATCACGGCCCTTGCAGTCTTCCTTATGTTTCGAGTCACTAACTTACTTGATACCCACTTCGGGCTCATCCTCGTGTACATAGCATTCAATCTGCCTCTAGCAGTATGGATCATGGCCAATTTCCTCTCTCAGATTCCCCAGAGTATCGAAGAGGCAGCTCTAGTGGACGGGGCTTCAAGGGCTCAGGCCTTCTTTCGGGTAGTGGTCCCCATGGTTTTACCGAGCCTTTCTGCAACTTTTCTCCTTTGTTTTGTCTTCGCATGGAATGAGTTCCTCATGGCATTGATCCTCACTTATTCCCGAGCTCAGACAATGCCCATCCTCATAGCAATGCAGCACTTTCAACGGGGGCCTCAATGGTGGGACATTTCCGCCCTTTCGACTTTAGCGGTACTTCCTCCCATTGCAATTACTTTGGGACTCCAACGCTACTTCGTCAAAGGGCTTATACCTATCGGCAAGTGAGGTGAAGAGATGAAAAGAAGATACGTTTTGGCTCACGATCTCGGGACTACAGGGGATAAGGCTGTTCTCTTTGACATAAGTTCCGGACATATGATAGGGAGTGCCTTTTCCCCTTATCCCACTGAATACCCCTCTACCATGTGGGCGGAACAGGACCCGGATGATTGGTGGCAGGCCTTTTGTTCCGCCAACCGGGAAGTCTTGTCCCGTTTCAGTATTGCCCCCCAAGAAATCGCTGTGATCAGTTTCTCGGGCCAGATGATGGGATGTCTCCCGGTAACTCAGGACGGGATCCCCCTCCGGAAGGCAATTATCTGGGCAGATCAGCGGGCAACTATTGAAGCCCAAAAACTCATGGAAAAGGTTGGTTTGGAAGAAATTTACCAAATTACAGGCCACCGAGTGGGACCGGCTTACTCAGCTCCTAAGATCATGTGGCTTATGGCTCATGAACCAGGTGTGTGCCGGCGGACGTATAAATTCATCCAGGCAAAGGACTTCATTGTCCACAAGCTGACCGGGCAGTGGGTCACCGATTACTCAGATGCTTGTGGTACCGGCCTCCTGGATATCAAACGCAGACGTTGGGCCGAAAGAATGTTATCTGCCACCGGAATATTGGAAGAGGTATTGCCGGAGCTCAGAGCATCCACCGAGGTTGTAGGAGAGGTTAAGAGGGACATAGTGGAAGAAACAGGGCTTGTCCCCGGCATCCCCGTGGTGATAGGCGGTGGGGATGGGGTGTGCGCCACGGCCGGGGCGGGTGTAACATGGCCAGGAGTCGGGCATATTTATCTCGGTTCCTCCGCCTGGATTGCTGGTGCGAGCGAAATCCCGGTTCTCGACCCTAAGATGAGGACCTTCACCTGGCCTCACTTGGATCCCCAACTCTACTCCCCTAATGGTACCATGCACAATGCTGGAAGTTCCTTGGAATGGGTTAAAGACGCTTTAGGTGACTTGGAGGTGAATCTAGCCGAATGGCTGAACTTGAGTCCATATGACCTTTTTGAGAGAGAAGCTGAACGAATTCCCTCCGGTAGTGAAGGGTTGATTTTCCTCCCCTATATCATGGGTGAACGAAGTCCCCATTGGAATCCAAATGCTCGCGGAGTATTCCTAGGAATCACGAGGAAACACACACGAGCCCACTTACTTCGGGCAGTCTACGAGGGAGTAGCTCTGAACCTCAAGAGCATTTACCTCGCGTTGAAAGAGCTCGAGGTGAGACTTGATGAGATGAGGATAATCGGCGGGGGTGCGAAGAGTCGCTTGTGGGTCCAAATCCTCGCCAATGCCCTTGGAGTCCCCATTACGGTGACCATTGCTCCTCTCGAGGCTACGGCCTTGGGGGCAGCAATGGTCGGTGCCGTAGGCGTGGGGTTTGTAAAGGACCTTCGAGCCGCGGCGGAACGTTTTGTAGGGCTTTCTGAAAAAGTAAAGCCCGGCCCCGAAAAGGGGGCTTATGAAGCCCTCTATGGTCCATTCCTAAGCGCCTATGAGGCGTTGAGACCCGTCTTCGATCTCCTCGTGGAAGCGGCAAAGAAAGGAGGTGTAAATGGGGAAAATTGAAGGTAAGCGTGCTCTCTTCGTGGTGGCTCATGAATTCGAGGATATAGAACTTTGGTATCCACTCCTTCGGTTGAGCGAAGAAGGAGCTCGCTGCTTCATTTTAGCCCTTAAAGAAGGCCTTCACACCCGTCCAGCCCTCCCCAATAAGTACGTTACTGGCAGATTTGGGACCACTGTTCCCCCATTAGTTCACGTAGAGGGGAAGAGATTCTCATTAGTTAAGCCGGACGATCCAGAGGTGAAGGAAATGGACGCGTTGGTGATTCCGGGCGGTTTCTCGCCGGATGCCCTGCGGATTAACCCTAAAGTGCTAGAGCTAGTACGGTATTACATCGATCATGGGCGAGTTGTGGCCGCGATCTGTCATGGTCCCCAGGTCCTGATATCCGCGGGTCTGGCCAAGGGTCGGAAGATGACCGCCTACCTCGCCGTCAAGGACGACCTCATAAACGCAGGAGCCGAGTATGTGGACGCCCCGGTGGTAGTAGACGGGAAGATCGTGACCAGTCGGGTTCCGGACGACCTGCCGGAGTTTTGCCGCGCGATCATCGGGCTTCTTTCGGGGTGATGGGGGATGATGCTGATACGTGACAGATGGCTTGAGGGGGGAACTGAAGGCATCATCAAAATCCAGGACCCGGCTACTGAGGAATTTTTCGCCGAGGTTCCAAAGGCTTCGGAACGAGAAGTGGACTCGGCCTGCAAGGCCGCAGCCGATGCCTTCCGCAGTTGGTCACGGAGCCTTCCGAAGGTGAGAAGCGAGTTCCTCAGCCGTGCCGCCGAGGAATTGGAAAAAAGGACCGAAGATATTGCGATGCTCTTGACCCGAGAACAAGGAAAGCCGTTAAAGGAATCCAAAGGAGAAATAAAGGCCGCAGCTGGAGCTCTCAGGTTCTTCTCTCGCTGTGCGGATCTCCCAGTGGGGGAATGGCGGGCGCCGAATAGATCTGGAACCCTGAACTTCATGAAACGTTATCCGATCGGGCCGGTAGCGGTAATTTCACCCTGGAACTATCCGTTGCTCCTCACAGCCTGGAAGGTGGCCCCCGCCCTGGCCGCTGGATGTACCGTGGTCATAAAGCCTTCCAGTAAGACCCCCCTGGCGGTAACCGAATTCGTCAAATGTCTGGTCGAAGCCGGAGTCCCTGGAGGAGTTGTGAACCTCATCCACGGGCGTGGAAGCGATGTGGGTATGGCCCTAGTGCGTCATCCCGTGATTGCCAAGATCGCTTTTACCGGGGAGACGGAGACCGGGAAGGTCCTCATGCGTGAGGCCGCCGAGGGAATAAAGCGGCTCACCTTGGAGCTTGGAGGGCACTGTCCCCTGATCGTCGCGGCGGACGCCGATCTTGAAGCCGCGGTGGAGGGAGGGGTCTACCGTTGCTTCCGTAATATGGGCCAGGTTTGTAATAGTATAAACCGAATTTACGTGGAGCGTTCGGTATATAAGGAATTCGTGCGAATGTTCGTCGAGCGCACGGCGAGACTCACCATTGGCCCGGGGCTCGAAGACCCGGACCTCGGTCCCATGGTGGATGAAGGGGCACGGAAGCGGGTTGTCTCTCACATCGAGGACGCCGTCTCCAAAGGAGCCGAGGTCGTGTATGGGGGTAAAGTCCCTGAAGGTTTCGAGAAAGGGTTCTTCTTCGAGCCTACAGTACTCGCGAACGTGGACCACGGGATGATCAGCATGCAAGAGGAGACCTTTGGGCCGGTGGCACCGATTATGGCGGTGGATTCCCTGGATGAGGCTCTGCACCTTGCGAACGGCCTCCGTTACGGCCTTGTGGCATACGTGTACACCCGCGACCTTGGTCTCGCCATCCGGCTCGCGGACGAGCTTGAGCACGGTACGGTGGGTATCAACAACGTGATCGGAGGCGAAGTGGAGCATCCCTATGCCGGCTGGAAGGAAAGTGGTCTGGGGTTCGAACTCTCGGAACACGCTTTGGAGGAATTCCTCTTACTCAAGCACATTCGGATCAAATGGGAGTTGAAATGAGGGGAAAGGTGCTGCAGCTTGACTTCTCCACGGGAATCATCGAGGGAGCGCGATATTGGAAACGCAGGCTGAGCGATATGGCCGAGGCCTTTGAGGTTCGGGACGCTGTTGTAAAACTACTTAAGGAAGGTGATCCTCTGATCTACGAGGTCTACGAGGTAGAGGGGGTTCCTGAGCAAACTGGGGAACTCGTTTGGTCCACTACCGTGCTCTATCCTGGGAAGGTGGGGGACGAGTATTACATGACCAAGGGGCACTACCACCGAGACCTGAACTGCGCCGAGGTCTATCTTGTGCTCACGGGAAGGGGATTCCTCCTCATCAAAGACGAAAAGGGGCCTCGTGCGTTGCCTGTCCAGAGTGGTTCGGTGGCCCACATCCCGCCGGGTTGTGCCCACAGGATGGTGAATACTGGCCTAAGTCCTCTCGTCTTCTTTGCTGTATACCCAGCCCAGGCAGGCCATGACTATGAGAGGGCGAGACAGGAGGGCTTCGGGCTCCGGGTGATCGCGGGGGAGGAAGGTCCCGAGGTACGCTCCTGAAAGGAGGCCGGATGGAGTATAGATACCTCGGCAGGTCGGGGCTTAGAGTATCGGAACTGTGTCTGGGGACCCAAACCTTCGGCTGGGTGACCGATGAGGCCGAGGCTTTCAGGATGCTGGATAGGTTTGTGGACGCCGGTGGCAACTTCTTCGACACCGCCGACAGCTACAATAAGGGCGAATCGGAGAGGATATTCGGCAAATGGATCAAGAAGCACGGCCGCCGCTCCTTGCTCGTCATCGCCACCAAAACTTACTTCCCAACGGGCGAGGGTCCCAATGACACTGGACTCTCCCGGAAACACATCCTGGAGGCGGTGGAGAGAAGCCTCCGAAGGCTTCAGACAGACTACATCGATGTTTACCAACTTCATTGCTACGACGGCGCCACCCCCCTTGAAGAGACCCTCAGGGCCCTGGACGACCTCCTCAAGGCCGGGAAGATCTGCTATCTAGGGACCTCGAATTTCGCCCCCTCGCACCTTATGAAGGCAATCATGCTCTGCCGGATGTACGGGTGGGGTGGAATCGCGAGTCTCCAAGCGGAATACAGTCTCCTCGTTCGTTCCCCCGAGTGGGAATTGATCCCCATGTGTGAAGAGGAAGGTGTCGGGTTCCTTGCCTGGTCGCCCTTGGCCGGGGGTTGGCTCACCGGGAAGTACCGTCGTGATGCTCCCATTCCCACTGATTCCCGAGGAGGTCGCCGCGACCGCTTCGAGGACCTCCCCGAGCAGCGGGTGCGGGAGAAAACCTGGGACATAATCGATACCCTGATCGAGATTGCCGAAGAGCGGGGCAAGACTCCCGCCCAGGTGGCCCTCAATTGGGTTCTGCGAAAGTCGAGGAACATCGTACCCATCTTCGGTGCCCGCACCACGAAGCAGCTCGAAGACAACCTCGGATCCGTGGGATGGTCCCTCACAGACGAGGAGATGAGAAGGCTTAATGAAGTCAGCACTCCTCAACTCCCTTATCCTTATAGTTTTCTGCAACGATACGCGAGGAGAAGATGAGAAAAAGAAAAGTAAAGGATCCAAGGCAATGGATCATTGCCATTGCTGACGATATCTGGTTGCATCGCCTTTCAGATGCAGCTGGAGGGAACATATCTCTACGTATGGAAGATTTGATTTACATAACGCCTCGCTGCACGGGCTCACGTCACCGTTGGCACCTTGACCCAAGAGATATTGTAATAGTAGACTTTTATACAAAAAAAGCGCTCAGTCGTTACCGCGAACTCTCCCGGGAAGCGAGGATGCATTTTGCCATTTATGAAACATTCCCTGAAGCAGGAGCCGTAATTCATGCTCATCCATTTTACAGCATGGTGTTCGCCTGTACAGGGACGCCCATTCCGGTTACAGCGGAATATACCTATAAATTGGGAGGTGTCCCTCTGACCGAACCTGCACCGGCCCACTCCCAAGAGTTAGCCGATGCGGTGGTAAAGTCCTTATTGGCCCAGAAAGAAAGAGGGGTTAAGTGCAGAATGGCCGTACTCATACCCTCCCACGGTGTGGTATGTGTTGGAAGGGATCTCGACGAGGCATACGATATATTGGAGCGCGTAGAGACGAGCGCAAGGATCAGTTTGTATTCTAAACTACACCGTTTGGAAAATTTTGGCCAATGATTATCGTGGTTAATCCCAACGTTGGCCTGGACTATATGCTCTTCTTCAATGACCTCCGTAGAGATGCTACCGTAAGAGCTACAAAAGCCAAGTGGGGATTGGGAGGAAAGGGACTTGTCGCGGCTTATATGTTGGCAGGTCTTGGTGCGCCAGTTTGGCTCACTGGTTTTTCTAGGGGAATCGTGGGGCAAGAGGTGAACAGGATTTTGGGCTACCGTGGAATAGAGACGGAGTTCGTAGAGGCGCGAGGCACAGCGCGCATAAATGTAGTACTGAAGGATCTCTCGGGAGGTTGGCAGAGCACGATCACCGCTCCCGGATTGGAGGTGAGGAAAGAGCATGAAAAGAAGTTGCTCCTTCTAGTATCCGAGCGTCTGCCACTCAGCACTTGTCTAGTCCTTGGGGGAAGCCTCCCTCAAGGTTGCAGTTCCAAACTTTACAGTGAGCTGATCAGGGCAGCTAGAAGAGAAGATGTTCCCTGCGTTCTCGACACCAGTGGCCCCCCTTTACGTGAAGCGGTGAAAGCCCAGCCTACGGCTGTTAAGCCAAATCGTCATGAGGCTAGTGAACTTTGGGGTAGGGAGATCATTGCAAAAGAGGATGCATTGATTGTAGCTGAAGAGCTCCACCGAATAGGGATCTCCTGGGTAGTTATTTCGCTGGGGGTTCAGGGATTGGTAGCGTTCGGTGAAGGGAGAGCATGGTATGCTTCCCCACCCCCCCTTGATCCCAAAAGCACTGCGGGAGCGGGCGACGCAATTGTGGCTGGTTTGGCCTTAGGGCTGGCTAGAAGTTGGGGGATAATGGACTCCTTGCGGTGGGGACTCTCTCTGGCCGCAGCCCTAATGGAAAAAGAGAGCGTGCTCGAATGCGATTTTGAGAGGGTCCCTTTTTGGCTAAAGAGAATCTACATTCAGCCATGCTGAAAGGGGGAAAAGTGAGAAAAGGGGCTACTCTTCACAAACTGACTGGGGCCGGAGTGCTGGGAATCATACGGGTGCAGAGTTCAGGCGATCTCTTGCGAATAGCCAGTGCCCTGCAGAAGGGGGGACTTAACTGCCTGGAGATCACCATGACCACCCCGGGGGCGTTGCAGGCTATCGAGGAGTCCAGAACACACCTCTCCGACGTCGTCATGGGCGCGGGCACCGTGCTCGATGCCATCACCGCCCGCCAAGCCATCCTCGCCGGCGCCCAATTCCTCGTGACCCCCACGGTGAAGCTGGACGTGATCGAGGTTGCCCATCGATACGGGGTCCCCGTTATCCCCGGGGCTATGACCCCCACCGAGATCCTGACCTGTTGGGAAGCCGGGGCCGACATGGTGAAGGTGTTCCCCGCCAGCGTCCTCGGTCCCGGTTACATAAAGGCCATCCATGGCCCCCTTCCCCAGATTCCCCTGGTCCCCACCGGCGGGATCACTGCCGACAACGCCGCCGACTTCATCCGTGCCGGCGCCGCCATGGTCTGCGCCGGTGGCTGGCTCGTAGACAAAGAGGCCATTGCCGTAGGGAAATATGAAGTCCTCACCGAGAGGGCAGAGCGCCTGATTCAGGCCGTGAATGAGGCGAGGAAATCCTGATCAAGTACATCGTTGGCATCACCGCGGAGAGGCATCCCTTTCTCATGTAATAGGCCACCTCATCGTGACCCCCTTAGAAGTCCGAATCACCTCCACTTTGTTCAAAAGCAGCACTGGAACGTCGCGAACTCGTCCGGCAGATCAAGCTACAGCTCCCATGACTTCTTCATTGGAGTTTTCCCATCCCCGCCCCAAAGTGTGGCCGTTCTATGTTGTAGAACAACCGCCACCGTTGAGCCCGCATGAGGAGTTCCTCGATAGTGGTTTTCTTTCTCCAATATGGGAACTCCTTATCGTCGGTACTATGAAACCGCTCACCCTCCTCTGGTACCCCTCCTTCCCTTTGGGGCCCGACACAACTTGGCCCGGGAAGGGCGGCAGTGCTTTACATCCAGTTCTTCCAGGTGCTATAGGTTCCCCCCTAACTCCCGGTCCCCAATCTTCCTGCCATTTCACCTCGGCCACGACTACCTACGCCTGAGCTATCCCATCACCAGTGCCGCAAAACGCAGTCCGTCAGCTATTGAAGGCCCGTGGCTGTAGGCCAAAAACCTGAACCTGGTCCTGTCCTCTAAAAAGGTCCACTGGTGCCGAGGAAGTTGGCTGCACCGGGTGGTCTTAGAGCTTCGTTCTCAACGTTCCCTTATCCAGAATGTCCTTGGTGTCCACCTGGGCCAAGTGGAAGGATTCGTTCTCCTCTCAAGCCCAACTGGTGAAGGAGAAGTCCTCCCCGTTTCCTTGGGCGAGGGCGTTCCTTCCTAGTGAGAACAGCCGCTTCTCGGCCTCTTTAAAAGTGTAAGGGAGGAGTTCTTTGGCCAACGGGACCGATCGGAATGTCGGCTCCCTTTCCCTAGGTTGCACTGTTTCACAAAGGTGTTTACAGGTTAACCAGGTTGGAAAGGTTGAGGATCACCGGGCCAAACTCTCCACATGAGCACCCACGAATTCAGGAGGTGTCCCGATGACCCTCGAGGATAGGGTACTGCATTTCAGGCTTCGCGTCCTCAAACGGGCCCAGGGGTTGGGGAACGTGAGCGCCGCGTGCCGGGAGTTCGGCATCTCCCGCACTTCCTTCTACCACTGGAGGAAGGCGTTCCTGACTTACGGAATGGATGGCCTGCGTCCCCCGCGGAAGGCCGCTCGGCCGGGTCGGCCTCCCGCCTTGAGTCCCACGGTGGAGCGGGCCATCGTGGCGCTTTCTTTAGCTTGGCCCACCTGGGGACCGAATAGACTCTCGCTGCAGCTTGCCCGTCAGGGGATCCACGTTTCCCCAAGCACGGTGTGGCGATCCCTGAGACGGGTGGGGTTAGGGCGAAAGGAAGAGAGGCTGTTGGTGCTGGAACGCTATTCGGCACAGAAGGCCGGGCTTCTGACGGAAAGGCCCCGCCGGAATCTCAAGAAACGGCACATCGAGGCGAGCGTTCCCGGGAACTTGTGTGTCTGGACACCTTCTACATCGGCAAGGTCAAGGGGGTGGGCAGGGTGTGGCAGATCACCACCTGTGACGCGGCGAGTTCCTACGGCTGGGCCAGGATCATCCCGGCGGGCGGTTCCGGGAGGCGGCCCGATTCCTCGAGGAGGTGGTGGCACCCGAGTGTGCCAAGGCGGGTTGGAAGCTGAGACGGGTGCTGACCGACGGGGGAAGCGAGTTCAAGGGGGAGTTCGAGGAGAGTTGTCGGAAACTCAAGGTGAAACACACGAGGACCAAGCCCCGGCATGCCTGGAGGAATGGGTTTGTGGAGAGGCTACAGGGGACGATCCTCAGGGAACACTGGCGGGTAGCGTTCATGGGCGTTACTTTATCAGCAGGAAGCAACTGCAGGGTTCGCTGGACGGGTACTTGAGGTTCTACAATGGACAGCGGCACCATAAGAGGTACCGGACCCAGGGACGCACGCCCTCAGAGGTGTTCCGGGGTGTGGCCGGAGGTCCAAAGGAGGGTTAAGGTGCCAACACCGACCCCGAAACTGGACACCCTAGAGCAGCGCCACACCCATTTGCATGCGATATTGCAGGAGAGTCCATGGGCCCTCTCCCGTACGCTCTTATGCTTCCGGTAGTCCACCACTACCTCTAACCTGAGCGAGATCTTACCTTCTGGGAGGCCACGGAGAGGAGTTGTGGTATAGTGTGGGAAAACACTCCGGTGTCTTCTTTTCTCAGTCTCTCGATTTGCTCACAATAGGGGATGCAGCACATCCTCTCAGAACACCTGAAGATCTGGCCCCAAAAACAGGTTGCTAGATCTTGGTACATCTACTCTCAAACATTGACAATCTTTCATAGGCTTAGTAAAATGAATTTTGCGAAATTAATTCGTAAAATTTGAGAAAAATGTCCGAACGTGTGCTGAGACGAGGGTTGGAAGTATTGGAAAAAATTGCCCGTGCACGTCAGGGCTTAAGTGTCCAGGAATTAGAGAAAGAGATAGAGCTTCACCGGAGCTCCATTTACCGCTATCTTTCCGTCTTAAAGGAAAGCGGCTATGTGAAAAGGGAGAATGGACGTTATCAACTGGGATTCAAGGTATTGGAATTAGCCTTCTTGCTTTTGGACAGACTGGACATACGAAAGATCGCCCATCCTTATTTAATAGAACTGAGTGAGATAACCCAGGCCACAGTTCACCTTTGCCAGCTGGATGGAGCTGAGGTGGTCTATTTGGACAAAGTGGAGACGAGCCGTTCGTTGCCCCTTTATTCGCGAATCGGAGGACGCGCTCCCGCATATTGCACTGGTGTCGGCAAGGCTCTTTTGGCGTTCCTCCCACCCAAGAGATTAGAGAGAGTTTTGGGCCAAATCACCTTCAAACATTACACAGATCGCACAATAACTGATAAAGAACGACTCTTGAGGGAACTTGCTGAGACAAAAAGAAGGGGGTATGCCCTGGACAAAGAGGAACATGAGGAAGGCATTCAGTGTGTTGCCGCTCCGATCTTTGGCTTCACTGGAGAGCCCATTGCCTCCATTAGTGTAACGGACATTGCTCGCAAAATAGTTGGGAAAGAGAAGGAACTCGCGGCTGAGGTAGTACGTATAGCAAAGGGTATTTCACATGCCATGGGGGGTGAAACCTTGAAGCGAAAGGAGGTGGTATTGTGACAAGAAAATTGATTGGAACTTAATTAAACATTTGAGGAGGTGGTAAAATGCATAGGACAAAAATTTTGCTCATAGTGTCTTTGGGGCTTATGCTCTTTGGCTGGTCAGTATGGGCTTCATACCCCGAACGTCCAATAACCCTAATTTGCCCTTGGGCTGCTGGAGGAGGAACTGACCGAATCTCACGCATGATTGCCCACCTACTCAGTCAGGAACTCGGCGTACCCGTTGGGGTGGTCAATCGGACCGGGGGAAGCGGTGTTGTGGGTCATATGGCGGGCGCTAGGGCAAAGCCGGACGGTTATACAATCACGATGGTAACGCTCGAGATAGCCACCATGCACTGGCTCGGTCTAACGGACCTCACATATGCTGATTTCGAGCCCGTAGCACAGCTGAACGCTGACTACGCCGCTATAAGCGTCAGTGTCGGGGCCCCCTGGAAGACCTATCACGCTCTCCACGAATACATACGACAGCATCCCGGCAAGCTGGTAGCCTCGGGCACTGGCGTGGGAGGCATCTGGGATATTGCACGGGCAGGATGGCTCCAGGCAGCGGGTTTTGACATCAACGCTGTCCGATGGGTGCCGAGTAAGGGAGCCGCTCCTGCACTTCAGGAGCTGGTGGCTGGTGGAGTCGATTTGGTCACCTGTAGTTTGGCGGAAACCATTCCTTTAATCGAAGCTGGGCAGGTCCGACCCCTTGCCTTCATGGGTGAAGAACGTCACCCTGACTATCCTTGCGTTCCAACCTTGAAGGAACTCGGGATCGATTGGACCTCTGGCACATGGCGCGGAATAGCGGCGCCCAAAGGTACACCACCCGAGGTCATCAAAGTCCTAGAAGAAGCCTTAGCAAAGATTGCCCAGAGTGAGGAGTTCCAGAACTTCATGAAACAGAATGGTTTCGGCATTCAGTTCCGGCCGGCAGACGAGTTCAAGTCTTTCATGGAGAGGCAAGATCGGGTGCTTGGCGAGCTTTTGAAGGCTTTAGGGCTCGCTAAGTAATCGGCTCAGTCCAGTCAATGGTAAAGGGGGCGGTGATGCCGCCCCCTTTACCCCCCGATGCAATGGGTGATATTATATTTGGTGTAATTTTCGTAGGGTTGGCCCTCGGAATTTATTTCCATTCTCAGACATTTCCCAAACCCTTAGGACAGCCCGGGCCGGGACTCTTCCCCCAAATCGTCTCGCTTCTGTTATTGGGTGCGAGTACGTTTTTGGTGGTCTCCGGCGTGGCAAAACGGTCCTTCCGGAAATTTAGCTGGCGGAAGCTCCTTCGAGAAGTTTTCTCCCCGGGTGCCCGTAACTTCCTCGGCACTGTCTCCATGGTCTTGATCTATCTTTTTATCTCTCCTCACATCGGTTTCTTTTTATCTGCCATGCTGATTCTCTTTCTATTGATGCTGCAACTGAAGGTCCACCCAGTGGTGGCCTTCAGCGTAGCTGTCATGGTGGCAGCAATATCGCGACTTTTGTTCCAGAATTTCCTCAAAATACCCCTGCCTCCAGGTCCTTTTCCGGGGGGGTGGTGACACATGGGAGATGTCCTGTTACAGGCATTGACTAACTTTGCTAATCCACAAGTGCTCATTGCTATTGTAGCCACAGCCTTCTATGGGCTTATCATTGGAGCAATACCTGGCTTGACCGCGACGTTAGCCGCTGCCTTGCTAGTGCCCTTCGCGTTCTTCCTGCCACCGCTTCCTGCAATCGCTGCCTATGCTACAGCTTCAGCCTTGGCGATCTTCGCTGGAGATATTCCAGCGGCCCTTGTGAGGGTTCCGGGCACTCCAGCTACTGCAGCGTACACAGACGATTCTTACCTTCTCTCCCAGAAGGGCAAAGTTGGGTTGGTCTTCGGCGTAGATATTCTTTCCTCAGCTATTGGGGGAATCGTCGGGGCATTCGCTTTGATCTTTATCGCTCCGCTGCTCGCTAGAGTGGCTCAAAACTTCACCACTTTCGAGTTTTTCTGGTTCGCAGTGTTGGGGTTGAGCACCTCGGTTATGCTCTCGGCCGCCTCTCCAGTGAAAGCCTTTATTTCTCTGTTGATCGGCATCCTGTTGGGAACGATTGGTCTCGACGTCACACTGGGCTACCCACGATTTACTTTTGGCAATCCCAATCTGTTAGGAGGGATCAGTTTCATCCCCGCCATGTGTGGGTTGTTCGGTGTAGCAGAAGTATTAAGGAACGTCGTTTCCATGGCCAGAGGGATAGAATACGTACAAAAAGTAACGTTTACCACGAAAGGCATGTTCCGGGAAGCAATCAAAGTCTTTCGAGAATTTAAAATCAATACTATAAGATCAAACATCATTGGAATCATCATAGGGGCATTGCCTGGAGCAGGCGCTGATATCGCCGCGTGGGTTGCAAATGGTGTCGCTAAACGTTTTTCGAAGCACCCGGAGAAATATGGCACGGGATATATTGAGCCCATTGTTGACGCTGGTTTCGCCAACAACTCTGCTCTTGCAGCGACTTGGATACCTGCGTTGGTGTTCGGCATCCCCGGAGATTCGATCACGGCGATTTTGATCGGTGTTCTAATGATGAAGGGACTACGTCCGGGGCCTCTTATCTTTCAACAACAAGCTCCCCTCATGTATAGCATCTACATAACCTTCATTCTGGCAAATTTGCTCATGATTCCCGTTGGATGGATGGCCGTGAAAATAAGTAGTCAGCTACTTCGCATCCCTAAAAAGATCTTGATGCCCTTAATATTGCTCATGTGCATGCTGGGTTCTTTTGCCATCAACAACAATCCGTTCGATATTGGAATCATGCTTGGTATGGGGCTTTTAGGGTTTATATTGGAGGCGAACGGCTTCCCCGTGGCCCCGGTCGTGCTGGGGCTAGTAGTTGGCCCTATGGTCGAGTGGAACTTTATGCAGAGCTTCATAAAGACGCAGGGTAATCTTTTGCCGTTCGTAACAAGGCCTATAAGCTTAGGGATGGCTCTGTTCACGCTACTGCTATGGTGTTATCCCCTGTTGAGCCGGCTGCTCAGAAGGTCCCAAAAAAGTGGAGCACGAGGGAGGTGAACTGATGGGCTACGACCTGGTGACATTCGGTGAGACGATGGTCCGACTTTCCCCACCCAATTTCCGCCGGCTGGAGCAGACGAACCTCCTCGAGGTGAACGTAGGCGGTTCTGAACTGAACGTGGCGGTCACGGCCCAACGCCTCGGCCTCAAAACCGCTTATGTCACCCGTCTCACCGCTAACCCACTGGGCAGGATGATCGCCAACAAGGCCCGTGAGCAGGGGGTGGATACCTCCCACATCATCTGGACAGACGGCGATAGAATAGGTCTTTACTTCGTGGAATTCGGAGCCTCCCCTCGCCCGAACACCGTGATTTACGATCGACGGGACTCCGCCATGGCACGGATCAACCCCGGGGAAGTTGACTGGGTGGCCATCTTCAAAGGGGCGAGGGTCTTTCACACCTCGGGGATAACGCCCGCCCTCTCCGAAAACGCCGCCGCGGCGACGGATGAAGCGGTCAGGACGGCCAAGCGGATGGGATTGAAGGTCTCCATTGATCTCAACTACCGGGCCCGTCTTTGGTCTCCGGAGAGAGCCAGGGAAATTATGACCCCGTTGGTGGAGACGGCAGACATTCTCCTCACCACAGAAGAAGACACTGAACGGGTTTTCGGCATCAGCGGGGAGAGCTATGAAGAAGTTGCTCGCGAATTGGCAAAACAGTTCAGCCTAGAAGCGGTTGCAGTCACTATCAGGGAGACCCCGTCGGTATGGCGAAATATCTGGACGGCCATCGTGTATGCCGATGGGGAGATCTTCCGCGGGCCGAAATACGAAATAGAGATCGTGGATCGGGTTGGTGCAGGGGATTCTTTCACCGGCGGTTTCCTCTACGGCTACCTGGCCCATGGACTACAGGAAGCTGTGCTTTACGGGGTCGCGGTGTCCGCCCTCAAACAGACGAACCCCGGTGACATCTGTTGGGCCACGCGGGAAGAAGTGGAGAGACTCTTGAAGGGGGGAGGCCTCCGTATCGTGCGCTGATTTTTTCCGTGCTCCCAGAAGCCTCACTTGGGCATCAGCTTCTAGAACTGGTGCCCTTTTTTCTGTCCAAGTTCTGAATTACATCGGGACAGGAAACCGGCGGAACCTCAATGCCGGAAATGAAGGTGGTGAAAATCCTTTATGCCCCGGATGGGGCGCTGTATAATCGCCGCCGAAACGGAGGGTCGCTTTGAAGCCCGAAGTAAAAAGAGTTCTTGTCTGCAGCGCTTGGCCTTATGGTTCAGGGGTCCCCCACCTTGGGAACCTCATCGCCTGTTTGCTTTCCGGCGACGTCTTCACCCGCTTCTATCGGATGCTCGGATATGAGGCCCTCCACGTCTCGGGAACCGACGCGCACGGAACCCGAATCGAATATGAAGCCCACAAGCGGGGAATCTCACCGAGGGAGCTCGTTGAGGAGGTCCACGAGAGGATCGTGGGGATCATAAAGGGGTTCGACATCGCCATCGACAACTACACCATCACCGAGTCCCCGACACACATCGAGTTCGTCACCGAGATCTACCGGCAGATGGACGTAAACGGCTACATCTTCTCCCGGGAGGAGGAACGTGCTTACTGCAACGGATGCCGCCGGTTCCTGGCGGACCGGTTCATCGTGGGAACTTGCCCCTACTGTAGCTATCCTAACGCCCTGGGAAATCAGTGTGAGGCTTGTGGAAGGCTGCTCGAGCCCGAACAGCTTCTGACCCCTCGGTGTGCCTTCTGCAGTTCTACCGATATCGTCCGCAAGGTGACACGCCATTGGTACCTAGATTTGGAAAAGCTAGCACCTAAGCTCCTGCAGTACGTCAAAAGCCGTGACTTCCGTGGGAACGTGAAGCTCTTCACCGAACGCATGATCGAGGCGGGACTGCGCCCCCGCGCCGTTACCCGGGACATCTCCTGGGGGATTCCCGCCCCCTTCAAAGGGGCGACCGGGAAGGTGATCTACGTCTGGGCAGAGGCTGCCCTGGGCTACGTCTCAGCCACCATCGAGTACTTCCGTAACCGAGGCGAAGAGGAGCGCTGGCGCGATTTCTGGTTCGGGGACGAAGTGTGGCAGGTCTACACCCAGGGAAAGGATAACATCCCCTTCCACACCATCTTCTTCCCTGCCCAGCTTATCGCCTCCGGCCAAGGTTACCACCTCCCCGATCAGATCGCGGCCACCGAGTACCTGAACTGGATCGGAGGTGAGTCATTCTCCAAGACCCGTCGGGTCGGGATCTACGCCGACGAAGCTCTGGAACTCCTTCCCGCCGTCTACTGGCGCTTCTATCTGCTCTATCACCGTCCTGAGACTGCGGACGTGAACTTCGCCTGGGAGGACTTCGACCGCACGATCAACGCGGTCTTCGTGAACAATATCGCGAACTTCGTCCACCGGGTGCTCTCGTTCGTCTGGTCACGGTTCGACGGCAAAGTCCCGGAGGTCCCCACGGAGGGTGTCGTCCGGGACGAAATCCAGCGGGTCTACGAACGCGTGCTCCGTTTCGTGGAGGAGGGGTCCCTGGCCTCTGCCTTGAAGGAGATCGCGAAGCTCTCGGTATTTGGCAACGAGTACTTCCAGCACAAGGCTCCCTGGCAGACGGAAGATAAGGAGGCCGTGGCCTCGGCGGTCCACCTGGCGAAGGCCCTCTCGATCCTGTTGGAGCCCTTCGTCCCCTCATTCACAACCGGGGTGCTGGAGACCATTGAACTAGGTCCTCACGGCCTCGCTGACGCACTGCGAGGAGCCGAGGGCCTGGAACTCTCCCGAAAGCCCACCCCGCCCCTCGAACACGTTGACGTGGAGGCCTTGAAGGGCCGCTACCGGGAGATGAAAGAGGCGGGCTTGATAAGCATAGAGGAGTTCCAGAAGCTGGAACTCGTGGTGGGACGTATCGTCTCCGTGGAAGAGATCCCTGGCGCGGATAAACTTTATAAGCTCATCTTGGACCTCGGCGAACGTAAAGCCCAGGCTGTGGCCGGGATCAAACGGCATTACCACCGTGAGGAATTGGTGGGGAAGCTCGTGGCCGTGGTGGCGAACTTGAAGCCAGCCACTATCCGTGGGGTCCGGTCCGAATGTATGATCCTCGCGGCTTCGGACGGTACGCTCGCTGTCCTGACGCCGGACCGCGAGGTTCAACCGGGGACGCGGATTCGTTGAAGGAATATTGTCCGGGGGTAGAGCGAAAGATAGAATGCAGAGGAGGTCGCCCATGTACGCCATCGTGGAGATACAGGGACATCAATACAAGGTGGAAGAGGGAGCCGTGGTAGAGCACGAGCTCATCCGCGGGGTACAGCCCGGCGAGAGGGTAATTTTCGACCGGGTGCTCCTCCTGCGGAACGGCGAGGGGATCGAGATCGGGCGGCCCTACGTGGAGCGGGTGCAGGTAGTGGGAGAGGTGGAAGCGGTGGGGAAGAGGCCCAAGGTTCTGATCCAGCGCTTCCGCCCCAAGAAAGGGTATCGGCGCTTGAGGGGGCACCGACAGCCCTTCATGCGCACGCGCATCGTCTCCATAGAGAGGGCCTGATATGGTGGAAGTGCGTATCGAGCGTGATGAGGAAGGAAGGATTCGCTGCGTCTCCTTGAAAGGAGACGGAGGAGCCGAGGGCCTGGCCGCCCTTGCACTGGTCGAGGCCCCTCTCTTGGGCATGCGGTACTATCTGCACCTCTCCCCCGTGGCGAGCCGCGAGGAAGAGGGGCTCTCTTACGTCGTCGACCGGTCTGATCCCTTTTTGGACAGAGAGTTAGACGCCATTCTGGAGACGATGCTCCTGGGGTTGCGGGCTTTGGAGCGCGACCGCCCCGGGAGCATTGTGGTTCGTGAAGTCGGGCTCGACGTCAAGGTCTGAAAAGGAGGTGATCATATGGCCCACAAATCGAGCCAGGGATCTACGCAGAACACCCGTGACTCCCCGGGGAAGCGTCTAGGCATCAAGCGATTCGGCGGCGAGCTTGTCTGGCCCGGCTGCATCATTGTCCGCCAGCGGGGCACCCGTTTCTGGCCTGGAAAGAACGTTGGCATGGGCCGGGATTTCACCATATATGCCAAAGTGAAAGGCTTCGTTCAATTCGCGGGCCGCAAACGCCGTTACGTGAACGTGATCCCCCGGGAGGAGGTTTCGAAGGCCTGATGTGTGGATAGACGAGGCCAAGATCCACGTCGCCGGGGGGCGGGGTGGCGACGGGCTTATCAGCTTTCATCGTACCAAGTACAACCCCTTGGGTACCCCGGACGGGGGACATGGTGGCGATGGGGGGGACGTCATCTTAGAAGCCACCCGCTCCATGAATACCCTCCTTCACTTCAACCACCAGGTCCACTTCCGCGCCGAGGACGGGGGGGCGGGCGGGCCCAACAGACGCCAGGGGAAACGCGGGAAGGACCTGGTGATCTCCGTTCCTGTGGGAACTATCGTCCTTGACCTCCACACCGGCGAGGTCATCGCCGATCTGTGTGAAGAGGGGACGCGGGTCGTGGTCGCCCACGGGGGTAAAGGCGGCCGAGGGAATAGCGCGTTCGTTTCCAACCGCTGGAAAGGCCCGAAGATCAGGGAGCTCGGGGAGCCCGGTGAGGAACGGTGGCTGAAGCTCGAGCTGCGGCTCCTTTCCGATGTAGGGCTCGTGGGCTTCCCTAATGTGGGGAAGTCCTCCCTCCTCTCACGGGTTTCCCGCAAGAAGGTGAAGGTGGCGCCGTATCCCTTCACGACCCTGGAACCTCACCTGGGGGTCGTGGAAGTGGATGGGAAAAGCTTCGTCCTCGCCGACCTCCCCGGCCTTGTGGAGGGAGCCCACGAAGGGCGAGGCCTGGGCGACCGCTTCCTTCGCCACGCGACCCGCGCCCGGATCCTCCTCCACATGGTGGACCTCGCCGGGGTGGAGGGCCGCGATCCCCTCGCGGATTACTTCGCTATCCGCCGCGAGCTCGAGTCCTGGGAGGAACTTCGGGGGAAGCCGGAGGTCGTGGCCGGGAACAAGATCGATCTCCTGATGCCGGAGGAGCTCACCCGTCGGATTTCCCGGTTTCGTGAGGCTGGGGTGGAGATACACCCCATCTCGGTGGTCACCGGGGAGGGCGTCGGGGAGTTGCTCAGACACCTCGCCCGAAAGCTCGAGGAGGTTCCTCGGGGGATTCCGGGGGCAGCGCCCACGACGCGCACGTGGAAGCTCGTCCCTCGCAAGGGCTTCAGGATCGCCCGGGAGGACGGAGTTTGGGTGGTGGAGGGCGCCGAAGTGGAGCGGCTCGGGCGGTTGGACCTCTCCTCCGAGGACGCGCGGACCTACTTGGAGGAGCAGCTCGAGCGCTTGGGGGTTCTGCGGGCCCTGAAGCGGGCGGGGTGGCGAGGAGAGCCCGTGCGGATCGGAAGGATCGAGGTGGAATTTGAGCTTGAGGGATAAAGTAGGGCTCTTCGGTGGGGCATTCAACCCCATCCACGTGGGGCACCTCAAGGTGGCGGAGGAGGCCTTGAAGCAATTCGAGCTCGCGAAGGTAATCTTCATCCCCACCGCCTGGCCCCCCCATAAGGGGGTGGACGTCCCCGCGGAGCTGCGTTACCGCATGGTGGAGCTCGCCGTCAGGAAACACCCGGGATTCGAGGTCTCCCGGATCGAGATGGAGACCGAAGGGCCCGCCTACACCGTGGACACGGTTCGCGAGATGCTCCAATTCCACCCCCAGGGGGTGGCGTACATCGTGGGGGCGGACGCCTTCCTGGACCTTCCCTCGTGGAAAGAGGCAGACGAGCTCATGAGGCTCTGTCCGTTTATAATTGCTCCTAGGCGGGGGATAGATCCAGAGGCCTTGCGGCGCCCTCCCTTGGACCGGGCGGAGATCTACCTCATCCGAATGGATCCAGTGGAGGTCTCGTCCTCCGAGATTCGGCGCCGGTATCATGAGGGCCTCCCGGTGATGGGTTTGGTCCCAAAGGAGGTGGACCGGTTCATCCGCGAACACGGGATCTACAGCTAGCATGGTCCTAGACCATGCTAGCGGCTAAAATCCTCAAGAAGAAAGGGGGTTGGTGGTATAAAGAAGAGGTTTCGCGTAAACGAAGAGATCCGGGCACGAGAGGTCCTCCTCATCGACGAAGACGGCAGGAACCTTGGGGTTGTGCCGCGTGAGAAAGCATTGGAGATGGCACAGGAGAGGGGTTTAGACCTAGTGGAGGTAGCTCCGGAGCACAATCCTGTAGTCTGTAAGATCGTCGACTATGGGAAGTACCTCTATCAACTTGAGAAGAGGGAGAAGAAACAGAAGAAGCCGGCGAAGTTGAAAGAGGTAAAGTTTACTATCCAGACCGGCGAACATGATTTCCGAACCAAGCTCGAGCGGATACGGGAATTCCTGGAAGAGGGGAGTAAAGTGCGAGTGACGGTCTTCTTCAAAGGGCGCCAGATAATACATCTGGACAGGGGAAGGCAATTGCTCTCCCGGGTAGCGGGAGAGCTCAAGGACATCGCCAAGGTGGACCAAGACCCCCTCTCCAAGGGCAGGACGTTGCAGATGCTCTTAAGCCCGCTGCGCACCAAAGGAGGAGGCTCATGAAGTACAAAAAGAAGACCCACAAGGCTGCAGCCAAGCGTCTAAAAGTGAACGCTGCGGGGAAGGTCTTCCGTATGCGGGCTCGCTATCAGCACAAGCTCACGAAGAAGCGGCCCCAGTACAAGCGCCAGGCCCGCAGGAAAGTGGAGGTCTCCGGGGCCGAACGGAAGCGGCTCATCAAGGTGCTCAACATGCCGTGACGTTTTCAGCGCGTCACAGGGCCAAAGGAGGTAGGCCATGCGCGTCAGAGGTGGAATCGTTCATGCTCGACGCCGTCGAAAGATCTTGAAGTTGGCGAAGGGCTTCCAGGGAAAACGGAAAAGCTGTTGGCGGATCGCCAAGCAGGCCGTGATCAAGGCCCGGCTCCATATGTACGTCTCCCGGAAACTCAGGAAACGCAATATGCGTCGCCTTTGGCAGATCCGTATCGGGGCCGCGGCGAGAGAGTACGGACTTTCCTATTCCAAGTTCATAGGGGGGCTCAGGAAGGCCGGGGTAGCGATTAACCGAAAGGTTCTGGCGGACCTTGCGATCCATGATCCCGAGGCCTTCGCCGAGTTATGCGAAGTGGCGAAAAACGTATGAAGACCTTCCAGGACCTGGTGCTTGCCCTACACGAGTATTGGCGGGACCAGGGATGTGTGATCTTCGAGCCCTACGATGTGGAGAAGGGCGCGGGGACTTTTAATCCTGCCACCTTCTTCGGCTGTCTCGGGCCCGATCCCTGGAGGGTGGCGTACGTGGAGCCCTCGCGACGTCCCACCGATGGTCGATATGGCGAGAATCCCATACGTCTACGGCTCCACCACCAGTACCAGGTGATCCTGAAGCCTCCCCCCCCAGATATCCAGGATCTGTACCTCGGGTCTCTAGAACACGTGGGGATCGAGCTCCGGGAGCACGACGTGAAGTTCTCAGAGGATGATTGGGAATCCCCCACCCTCGGGGCTTGGGGTGTGGGTTGGCAGGTGTGGCTCGACGAGATGGAGATCACCCAGTTCACCTACTTCCAGCAAATGGGCGGGATCGACCTCGATCCTGTCTCGGTGGAACTTACCTACGGCCTCGAACGAATCGCTATCTTCCTCCAGGGGGTGGAGTCCGCATTCGAGCTCCTCTGGAGCGAGGACGTCAAATACGGCGAGATCTGGCACGAGAAGGAACGGCAGTTCTCGATCTACAACTTCGAGAAAGCGGATGTGGAGCGGGTCCGGAGGATGTTCGAGCTCGCTGAGGCGGAGGCCAAGGCGTGTCTCGAGGCTGGGCTCGTGTTCCCGGCCTACGATCACACCCTTCACTGCTCCCACCTCTTTAACGTCCTCGATGCCCGGGGGGCGATCTCCGTAACCGAGCGGGAATCTTTTATTGCCCGTATCCGGGAGCTTGCCCGGGCCTGTGCTCAAGGTTATTTAAACCTCTTGGAGGAACGTCGTGCCCGAGTTCTTGCTTGAAATAGGAACTGAAGAACTCCCGGCCCTAGACGCCCCGGTGCTTGCCGAGGCGCTGGGGAAATTCCTCTCCGAAGCTCTGACCGCAGAGCGCCTCAGATTCCAAAAGTTGGAGGTCTTTTGGACCCCTCGGCGCCTGGCAGTCCTCGTCCGTGGGCTCGCTGAACGCCAGGAGGACCTGGTAGAAGAGGTCCGAGGGCCGGCGATCACTGTAGGCCTGGACGCGGACGGGAACCCCACCCAGGCCGCCCTCGGGTTTCTCAGGAAATACGGGGCCTCGCCAGCGGACTTAGTGCGGAAGAAGGTGGGGGAGAAGGAGTACCTGTTCCTGAAGGTACGCACGCCGGGAAAACCCGCCCGGGAAGTGCTTCCCGCGATGGTCCCCCAGGCAATACGCTCCCTCCCCTGTCGGAAGACCATGCGCTGGGACTCCTCTGGGGTCGCGTTCCTGCGGCCCATCAGGTGGCTCGTATGTCTCTTGGACGGAGAAGTAGTGCCGGTGGAATTCGGAAACCTGCAGGCGGATCGGATCACCCGGGGCCACCGCTTCTTCGGCCCCCGAGAACTCCCGCTTTCCTCCCCCGGAGAATATGAGGAAAAACTCCGAGAAGCACGGGTCATCGCCGACCCCGAGGAACGTGCGGAGATGATCAAGCGGGCGGCGACCCGGGTGGAGACAGAACACGGGGTACACGCCCTCTGGAGCGAGGAACTCTTGGGGACGATTATAGGGGCCCTTGAGTGGCCAACACCGGTCTTGGGGGAGTTTCCAGCAGATTTCCTAGACCTTCCGGCCCCGGTGATCGCGGCTGTCCTTCACGAGGAGGGTAAGTTCGTTCCCTTTGCCCGTGATGGAGAACCCGCGCCGGTGTTCCTCGGCTTCCGCGACGGAAAAGAGGACGAGAAGGGATACGTGCGGCAGGGGTACGAACGCGTGGTCAAGGCCCGCTTGCGGGATGCCCGGTTCTTCTTCGAGAACGACGTGAAGAAGCCTCTAGCCGAGCGTGTCCTCGATCTGAAAGGAATTGTCTATGAGACACGCCTCGGGAGTGTATGGGACAAGGTTCAGCGGGTCCGCGAGATCTGTGCCCGCCTCGCCCCCGTGTTCGGTGTCAACGGTAAACTTCTCGATCGTGCTGCTTTCCTCTGCAAGGCTGACCTCACCACGGAGATAGTCAAAGAATTTCCCGAGCTCGAAGGGGTGATGGGCGAGGTCTACGCGCGGATCTCGGGGGAGCCCGAGGAGGTCGCGCGAGCCATTGGAGAACACCTCCTCCCCCGAACTCGGTCCGATGCCCTCCCCGAGAGTTCCCTGGGGGTGGCCCTGAGCCTCGCTGATAAGTTGGATACGGTGATGGGGGCGATCCTCATCGGCGAGGTCCCAACCGGTTCCCGCGACCCATACGGCATCCGTCGCGCCGCCAATGCCCTCATCACCTTAGTCCTGAGGAAGAAGCTTGTGGTAGACCTCTTCGAGTTGATCGACGCGGCAAGCGAATTCTACCCCGAGCTCTCCGGAAGGAAGAATCCGGAGGCGGTCAAGAAGTTTTTGCTCGAAAGGCTGCGGCACATCCTTCGGGACGATTATGGGATTCCACACGACATTGCCGAAGCCGTACTTGCCGTTCCCCGAGGCGAGCTTCTGGGGTTTCTAGAGCGGGCCCAAGCTCTTTCCTCCCTCCGGGGCGAGGCGGCTCTCGCAGAGGTGGCTCAGCTATTCGAACGGCTCCGGAACATCACTGTGGAGCACGGGAATACTTCTTTCTCCCCCGAGCTTTTCCAACAGGAAGAAGAACGTGAGCTCTGGCGCGAATATCTAAAGGCCGAAGGGCACGCTCGTCGGGCTCTGCAGGAACGGGATTATGTGGCCGCTCTAAAAGCCCTACTCCCCTTGGGGGAGCCGATCCACCGTTACTTCGAGCGGGTCTTCGTGATGGTGGAGGATGAAAAGATCCGAGCAAATCGCCTGTCTTTCTTGAAGGCCTTACTTTCACTTTTTCTGGAGATCGGGGATTTGAGCAAGCTCGTTACGTGATATAGGAAAGAACGGGGGCGATGTGAGGGGAAATAGCCCAGCTGTTAGCGGAAGGAGGAGATGGACTTTTCAATGTGCGTCTTGCGGTTCCTCCCGAGAATGGCTTCGGTGAATGACTGAGAGGTCCCCTCCTCGCCCCTGAGAGGTAAGGGGGCGAAGTATGGCACGAGTTTTCCTCGGGTTACAGGCGGAAGTCCCTCCGCAGCGGGAGAGGATCGTCGAAGCGCTTGGTCGGCTGGAGTCTTGCGGTGTTCGAGTCCTACGCACCTCCTCTTGGTTTCGAGTCCCTACCCGGGGGAATTCCTACGGGGCCGTGGGCATCGCGGTGGAGGTCATGACAAGCCTCATGCCCCGAGAGCTTTTCTTCATCTGCCAGGGAATTGAACGGATATTGGGAAAAGAGCGAGCAGAACCGTTGGGGCCGAAGCCGATTGAGATCGCTATTCTTCTATATGAAGATCGGGTGATCAACGACGGGGAACTTCATATTCCCTGTCCACACCTTCTGCGGAGGGGTGCGATCCTCGCCTCGCTAGCGGAGCTCGTCCCCGGGATGGTGCACCCCGTACTCGGGCGGACGTTCGGGGAGCTCCTACAAGAGCTTCCCCCGGAAAGGAGGCCGATACGCTCCGGGGAAACCACATCCTCGTGAACGTGCAGCGAAGCCCTACCGGCGTCCGCAAGCGGGTGGCGATCGTGGAAGAAGGGCGCCTGGTGGAGATCTATTTCGAGTGTCCTGAACGGCCACGCCTGGTGGGCAATATTTATAAAGGAAAGGTGGAAACGGTCTTGGCGGGTCTCGGAGCCGCGTTCGTGGACGTTGGAGAGAAGCAATCACTCTTCCTTTCCCAGCACGAAATAAACGATGCGATCCTCATCTCCAAGGGATTCGAGCCCTGGAAGGGGCCACCGCCGATCCAAAAAGTGCTTCGTCCAGGGCAATCCCTCATCATCCAGGTGCGCCGCGAGGGAGTGGGGACAAAAAACCCCCAGGGTACGACGAAGATAAGCCTTCCTGGCCGTTATTGGGTATTCCTTCCCAAGGAAGATCGGGTGGCTATTTCGCGGCGGATTACTGATCCCAACGAATCGAAGCGCCTGCGCCAGATCGCCTACGAACTCAAGGCCCCGGGGGAAGGCCTGATCGCTCGGACTGCTGCAGCCGGCGCGTCTAAGGAGGACTTAGAGCGCGACTTCAAGTTCCTCCTCGGCACGTGGAAGGGGATCGAGGAGATGGCGGAGCGCGTTTCCCCACCTGCGCTCCTCTATAAGAATCCCGACCTGGTGAAGACCATCGTGCGGGACCGCTTCACCGGTGAGGTTGACTCCTTCATCCTAGACGACGAGGACGAACATAGGGAGGTCCTCCACTATCTCCATTACCTCCATTTGGACAACCTCCGGCCTCGGGTGAAGCTCTATCGAGGGACGATGTCTCTCTTCGTGCGCTACGATGTCGAGCGCCAGCTCCGGGAAGCCCTGCAGCGCCGTGTTCCCTTAAAAGGCGGAGGTTTTATCACCATCGACGAGACAGAGGCCCTTACCGCCATCGATGTGAACACCGGAAAGGACATCCGCCACAAGAATCAGGAGGCGGCGATCCTGAACACCAACTTGGAAGCCGCGGTGGAGATCCCGCGGCAACTGCGATTACGGAAACTCTCAGGGATCATCATCGTGGACTTCGTTGACATGGCCTCAAAAGCCGACGAACGGAGAGTCATCGAGCGTTTGAAGCAGGAACTGCGCAAGGACCGGGTTCCAGCGGATTTTATCGACGTAACTAAACTCGGCCTCGTGGAGATCACCCGCAAGAAAGAGGGTGAGTCCCTGTCCGCCATGCTCGAGTCCCTCGAGGAAGGCTTTTAGGGATTAAAAGCGTCGTTTTTTCCATTGATCCTCACGGAAGGTTTCGGTTTTCCAGCCTCCTACGCGAGCCTTGAGGAAGAACAAAGTTCAATATATAGTTTGGGCCACTATATATATCGTTATAGAGAAAGGGGATCCGTGACGCCTCTCCTCTTTTTGAGTAGTTTTTATGTCGGTTGGAACATCGGTGCCAACGATACGGCCAATTGTGTGGGCACCTCCGTGGGATCGGGGCTCCTCTCCTACCGCGGAGCCATCTTTTTGGTCTCCCTCTTCGTCGTAATTGGGGGCCTCCTTCAGGGGACTGGCGTAGCGACGACAGTGGGAAAAGGGGTGGTCGAGGAGGAGCTCCCACGTGTGGCCATCCTCGTCGCTTTGGTCTCCGCCGGGATTTTCGTCACGTTGGCGACGATGTTGAAACTTCCTGTGTCCACTACCCAAGCCATCGTGGGGGCTGTCACCGGGATTGGGCTTGCAGTAGGTACCCCTATCAATGCGGGAAAACTCGCCGAAATTGCACAAATTTGGGTGGTAAACCCATTTCTTATGGCCCTCCTGTCGTACTTTCTCTACCGGACAGTTACCTATCTCATGCGCCGCGTGAGATATGTGGAGCTGTGGGACCGATTGATGGGCCTATTGGTGCTCTTCTCCGTGGCCTACATGGCTTTCTCCTTAGGGGCGAATCACGTCGGCACCACGGTAGGCCCCCTGTTGAACCTCGGTTTTGGGGGAAGGGGGTTGATTCTGTTCGGAGGAATCGCAATAGCAGCCGGCGTGCTCACATACAGCCGGGGCGTGACAGAGACTTTGAGCGGCTCCATAACTATCCTGGACCCCCTGAGCGCGTTCTCTGCGCAGGTCGCGGCCGCCATGGGGGTACACCTCTTCTCCATCCTCGGGATCCCAGTTTCCACTTCCCAGGCGGTGGTAGGTGCGGTGGTGGGGGTGGGGATCGTGAAAGGTGTTAGGGCCATTAGCCGCCGTCGCGTTTTGGAGATCCTCATCGGTTGGGTGGCCACCCCCACCACCGCCGGGCTCTTCGCGTTCGGGCTCTACCGACTGGTTCAGCTTGTAATTTGATGAGATCGGATTTGTGGCGTGGCCGATTTGGCCCTTTTCAAATCGCTCAGGGACATCCGTTTCACCCTTCCCCTCCTCGGATGAGTTTTTCCAGGTATTCCTTGATCTCCTCGAACCCATAGATGGTGCGTCCCGTCTCGTAATCCTCGAGCCAGGCCTCGGCGATGGTGTCGTCGCGGCGGATCTCGATATCGTCGATCCCGAGGGCCTCCACGAGGTCTTTGGCCTCGAGTTCTATCTCCCGGTTCTTCACACGGAAAAGGAATCGCGGAATCCGCATCATCTCCACCTCCCTTCACCCCCGTCTCAGACAAAGGCCAAGATCGTCCAACGACACCATCCTTGAGATTTTAACTGACAAGGTGAATATCAGGACGCCATTAAGGCAATCGAGCCAAAAGTCTTCGGCCACCGCAGGGTTTCTCGTACAGCTGGTCGAAGGAGGTCAAAACCACCGTGCCCTCCCGAGCGCTGGCGTGGAGGATCATTCCCCGCCCGACCCATAGTGCTACGTGGCCGGGGAAGAAGAGGAGATCGCCGGGCTTCAATTCCGCGAGGCCCACAGGGTCTCCAACCTCCATTTGGTCCCGGGAATCTCGGGGGAGCCACAAATCGAACACGAAGTGGAACAAGCGCTGTACCAGCCCCGAGCAATCGAAGCCGAACGGGGTGGTGCCCCCCCAGAGGTAGGGGACGCCACGCAGGGAGAGGGCAACTGCGAGGAGGTCTTCGATGGTGCCTCGCCAGGCGATGGGCCGCACCGCCTCCAATGGCACGATCCCGAGTTCCCCCGTGGGAAGACGGACTTCTACGCCGCGGTCGTTGACCTCACCCCGGAAACGGGCGTCGAGGGGGAGGCGCGAGATGACTTCCCTTGTGCTCGGATCTATTACGGGGGCGATAGGCTGGGAGACCTTGAAGTTCGGATCGGGAAGGTCGCCCTCCACGATATGACTCCGGCGGATCCAACCCTGATACCCGTCGGGTCCCTGGACGAGCAGGAACCCTCCGACCTCCCGCAGGGGTTCACACGGGGTGAAGCAGAGGAGTTGGGATATCCGTTCCGCCTTGGAGGCAGGCTCGGCCTTGAGGTCGGCTACTGGAGGGCGGACATATATCATACCAGGAACGGGGGCACGACCTCGCCGCGCCAGAGGTCCTCCACCGGTTCGCTCTCCCGTATGAGGTGGGTTTCCCCCTCGTGAATCAAGACTTCGGCCGGACGGGGGCGTGAGTTGTACTGGGAGGCCATTGATGACCCGTAGGCACCCGCGTCGAGGATTGCGATGAGGTCCCCCGAAGCGAGCGGGGGGAGGGGGCAGTCACGGGCGACGACATCCGCGTTCTCGCAGACCGGGCCCACCACATCCATTGGTTCGTGGGGCCCCGACCGCGGCACGACGGGGACGATCCGGTGGTGTGCCCCGTAAAGGGCCGGCCGCAGGAGGACGTTCATCCCCGCGTCCACCACAGCGTACCTCCTCCCGTGGACCTCCTTGGTACAGAGGACCTGGGCGAGGAGAAGTCCCGCATCTCCCACTAAAGCTCGCCCGGGCTCGAGGACGAGGGTGACCTCAGCCGGGACCTTCTTCGTGAGCGCCGCCGCGAGCTCTTCCAGTGGAAAGATCCTCTCTCCTACGGAGGAAATCCCGAATCCCCCGCCGAGGTCCAGAAACTCCGGGGCGAAGCCATACTGCTCCGCCACTGAGTGAACTTTGAGAAGGAAATCCCAGGCTGCGAGGTATGGCTCCACCTGGAAGATCTGGGAACCGAGGTGAAGGTGGAGACCCACGAGGTGGAGGTCCCCGGCGCGGGCGATCATCTCCAGGGCCGCGCGCGTCGCGGCGAGGTCAAGGCCGAACTTGCTCCCCTCCCTCCCGGTGGCGAGGTGAGGATGGGTCTCTGGAGAGAGGGCAGGGTTGAGCCGGAGGGCGACAGGCGCTGCAGTCCCCAGCTCATGGGCGACGTCTTCCAGCATGTGAAGTTCGCCCAGAGACTCCACCACGACTGCCTTGATACCGCACCGGAGCGCGAGTTCATGTTCTTGTGGCGTCTTCCCCACCCCGGTGAAGAGGATCCTCCCCGCCGGAAACCCGGCCCACAGGGCGCGTCGGAGCTCTCCCCCCGAGACCACCTCCGCGCCGAGCCCTTCTCGGGCGAGTAGTCGCAGGATTGCTCCCAGAGGGTTCGCCTTTACAGCGTAGTGAAGTTCAAAGGGAAGCCCGAAGAAGGCGTTACGGAAACGTTCCACGTTCGTGAGGATCCGTCCAGCGCTGTAGAGGAAACAAGGCGTCCCGAACCGCCTCGCCACTTCGGGGAGGGGAATGCCGTCAGCGTGGAGAACGCCACCCACTTCGGCGAGCCAGTATGTGGACACCGCGTCCTTAGCGCATCCTGGGGTCGAGGATATCGCGGATCCCGTCCCCCAAGAGATTGAACCCGAGGACCGTGATCATGATGGCCAGCCCGGGGAAGGTGGAGACCCACCACCCATGGGGCATGAAGGTACGGCCTTCGGAGACCATAACTCCCCATTCAGGAGTCGGTGGCTGGGCGCCGAAGCCCAAGAACCCCAGGCCTGCGGCGGTGAGAATGATCCCCCCCATACTCAGAGTCGCCTGGATGATCACCGGGCTCAGCGCCATGGGGAGGATATGGACCACGAGGATCCTCAGATTGCTCGCCCCTACAGCCCGAGCGGCTTCGACAAAGTCCTCCTCCCTAATGGCGATAGCACGCGAGCGAGCTAAACGAGCAAATACGGTCCAGGCGGAAAAAGCTATGGCGATGACCACGTTGGTCAAGCTCGGCCCCAGGGCTGCGGCGATGGCCATTGCGAGGATCAACCGTGGGAAAGCCATGAAAATATCGGTGATCCGCATGAGGATGTTGTCCACAAATCCACCGGCGAATCCGGCCACAATGCCCACGGCCGTGCCGAAGACCCCGGCGGTCAGGACAATGAGCACAGCGATCCACAGTGAGATCCTGGTCCCGTACAATACTCGACTCAGCACATCACGTCCTAGTCCGTCGCTCCCTAAGAGGTGTTCTCTCCCGGGGGGCGTCAACTTGTTGAGAGGATCGGTGGCAAAGGGGTCATGTGGGGCGATATATGGCGCCAAGATGGCCAAAAGCACCAGCAAAACAATTATGGAGAGTCCGGTCAACGAGAGGGGGTTTCGCACGATTTGGCGCCATAGGTCTCGCCAGGTCAAGCCTCTCATCTTCGTCCCCTATACATATCGGATCTTGGGGTTCAAGTAGGCATAGAGGAGATCCACGACTAAATTACAAAATGAATACAATAAAGCCATGAACAACGCGACTCCTACCACCGCGTTGAAATCGATGGAGAGGAAGGACTGAGTGGCATATCGCCCCAGGCCAGGCCAGGCGAACACGGTCTCAGTGAGAACTGCGCCCTCCAACATGTAAGCTATCCTGATGCCTATCACCGTCACTATGGGAAGGAGTGCATTTCTAAACGCGTGCTTTAAAATTACCAAGCTCTCCCTCAACCCTTTCATTCTCGCGGTTTTGATATACTCCTCATGCATGACCTCTAACATGCTCGAGCGGGTGATGCGGGCAATGGAGGCGGTAGAAAGCCATCCCAGAGTAAAGGCGGGGAGGACCAGATGTTGGAGGAAGCTTTTCAGGGCGAACCAGTCCTTGGCGATGATAGAATCGATGAACAGCAACCCGGTTACCCGAGGCGGGAGCGGATACCAATAGGGAAGCCTCCCCGGGCCGGGAAGCCAGCCCAGGGTATGATAAAAGATCAACAGCAAGAGTAACCCCAGCCAAAAGGCTGGCATGGACAGCCCCACGATCGCAAAGACCCTGGAAGTATGATCGATTAAGCTACCACTGCGGACGGCGGATATCACCCCCACGCCGATTCCTAATACGATTCCGATGATCAGCGCCGCCACCCCTAACTCCACCGTGGCGGGGAAGAACTGTTTTATGTCCTCCGATACCGGACGCCGGGTGCGTAGCGATACTCCTAGATCCCCACGCAGCAACCCTGAGATATAGCGCACATATTGGATATGAATGGGTTTATCCAGTCCCCACCTGGCACGTTCCCGTTCGATGGCGTCTTGGGGGGCCTGAGGGCCGAGAATGGCCGCCACAGGGTCTGCGGGGATTACCCTGGCCACAAAAAAGGTTATGGTGACGACCCCCCAAACCACCACCACCATCCACGCCAGCCGCCTGATCAAGTAAGAAAGCATTTCTCAGAAAAAGGGGGCAGCTCAGACCCAAGCTGCCCCCCACGTTAATGCCCCTTATCCTGTCTTATAAACTTCCCACAGCTCGGTGAAATACTCCATGTGGGCCAAGTTGAAGCCTGCCACTACGTCCCGCATCACGACCTGGCGCAGTGGGTAGTAAAGGATGGCGAACGGGCCTTTGTCCAAAACACGGCGCTGGATCTCGAAGTACATCTTCTCGCGTTTCGCGGAGTTCAACTCCCTGGCGGCCTCTTCCACAAGCAGGGTGGTGTCACAATCTACGTACATGTTCCGCCACGCGAGCTGCCGCACTTTAGCATCCGGCCCGGTGGTGCAGCAGTGGGCAAACGGCTTAGCCAGGGCATCCGGATCGGCGTAGTCAGCACCCCAGCCGGCCACCAAGAAGGTGTGCTTTTGGGCGCGGTACAGTTCGTAGAACTGAGCACCCACCATCTGTCGAATCATTACCTTGACCCCGATCTCAGCGAGGTCCGCTTGGATCTGGGTGGCTATGGCGACTCGATCAGGTCGGTCGGTGGTGAGGAGTTCCACCTCGAAACCTTCTGGGTAACCAGCTGCAGCCAGAAGTTCCTTTGCCCGCTCCACGTCCTTGTAGTATGGGGTCTCGGGGAGGTGCCCGAACATTCCCTTGGGAATAAAGGTCTGGCCGGGAATGGCCGCGCCCTTCATGATTCCGTAAATGATGGCGTCGTAGTCTATAGCCCAACGTATGGCATCACGTACGAGCTCATTGTCGAACGGGGGCTTCCCGGCGTTCATGGCTACATACGTGATCCCCCACGCAGGAGTCTCGACGACCTTGAAGCCCTCGACATTCCGATACATGTCTACCTGTTCGGGCAACAGGTCCCATGCTATATCGATGTCCCCCTTGTCCAGGGCGAGCTTCTGGGCGGAGGGATCGGGGATGTCCTTTATGATAACCCTCTTCACTTTTGCCGGGCCTTCCCAATAATTGTCGAACCGCTCTAAGACGATGATCTCCTCCCGGACCCACTTCATGAGTTTGAAAGGCCCGGAACCAGCGTCGTGCTCCTTGAGCCACTCGTTGGCCCAGGGATCATCGGGGGTAGCATGCGCTTTGACGAGCTTCGAATCGACGATGGAACAAATCCCCTGGAATGCCAGCACTGACGCGATAGTGAGCTCTGCCACGGGTTCAGTGGTAGTGATGGAAACGGTGTAGTCATCGACCTTCTTGATCATTTCAGGATCAGGCACATATTGGGCCAGGATCCAGATTGGATGGAAATTCAGGGCCAAAGACCGACGGAGGGAGTAGACCACGTCGTCCGCAGTAAGCTCGTTGCCGGAGTGGAATTTAACGCCCTTGCGAATGTAGAAGGTCCAGGTGAGCCCGTCCTCAGATACCTCCCAGGACTCCGCAAGTCCCGGTTCGATCTTCTTGAAGTTACCCTTCTCGAAGTCCACCAGCTGGTCGTAGAACTGTTCGGCGACAAAAGCTGTAAATACCTCGTAAATCCTTGCGGGATCAAAGTCCACAATAATTCCTGTCCTAGCTCCAATCACCAATGTGTCCGGAGGAGTCCTCCCAAACCCTGTAAGACATAGGGCCAACAGGGCAACAATTACAAGCCTCCACACCCCACATCACCTCCTGGTGGTTTTAACATCCGCCATTATATATGTGAGTTAGGGCGGGGTCTACCGCACGTATAGATCTGGACCGGGGTAAGCCTCTCCTCAGCGAAGGCGTTTATCCCCAGTCCCGGTGCCTCGGGGTCTTCAAGATATCGATCCCCGTCCTTTATATAGGAACCGCCTTCCACGATGAGTTGGGCCTCAGGCTCGGTGCCCAGGTCCAGGTCACGGAAGTGAATGTTCCCCTCGGCCAAGGCGAGGTGTACCGCCGCAGTCGCCGCGAGGTCCGTCTCCACCATCCCTCCAATCATGTTAAGGACCCCTGCATTCCGACAAATCTCCGCGATCTCGCACGCCCGCCGCAGACCTCCGGCCTTCATGAGCTTGATGTTGACGTAATCCACGGCGCCGGCCTGGATGACCCGCAGGGCGTCCTGGGGGGTGTGGACCGACTCGTCCGCCATCACGGGGATGGGTGAACGTCGGCGTACCCAAACGAGCCCATCGATATTCCACGCGGCCACCGGCTGCTCCACGAGCTCTATCCCATACTCCACCATACGTTGGAGAGCCCAGACAGCTTCCTGGGGCGTCCAACCCTGGTTGGCATCGATACGGAGGACGACCGTGTCCCCCACCACTTCTCGAATGCGACGCACCCGCTCCACATCCATCGCGGGATCCTCTCCCACCTTGATCTTGATCTCTCGGAACCCCCTCTCCACCAACGACTTCGCTTCGGACGCCATCGTATCGGGCATATCAATTCCTACGGTGAAGTCGGTGCTGACGGGCCCGGGAGTGTATCCGCCCAGAAACCGCCAGAGGGGCTCGCCGTAGATCTGCCCCAGAAGATCGTGGAGGGCGATGTCCAAAGCGGCCTTGGCAGCAGAATTCCCCTCAAGGACCATGTCCATCCTCTCCACCAGGTACCCTATCCGTCGGGGATCCTCGCCGAGGAGCACGGGGGAAAGGACATCCAACGCGGCGATAGTGGTCGCCACGGTGGAGGATAGTATCCGCTGACTGGGAGAAGCTTCGCCCCACCCTATGTTCCCACGATCATCCTCAATTTTGACGATCACGACCTCTTTCTGGGTGATGCTCCCCAGGGCAATGGTGAAGGCCTTTTCCAGCGGGAACTCAAACCGAAAGACCTCGATCCTCTCAATTCGCATGGGCCTCCCTTCCGCACAAAGCTTGTGGTCCGAGAGGTTACCCCTCCGCCATCTCGCAAAAACTTAGCTTACCAAAGAAGACCCGTTTCTGACCAGTCTCCGATGTTCTCCATTGAAAAATGTTATTGCGTCGAAAAAGAAATTTCTCAGAGCAAATGCGATTACCTTCTTAGCGAGCGGTCTGCGGTTCTCGGGGAGTTACCGGGTCCTCTTTGGTCTGCCACAACGGTTCTCACTTGGCCACGCGCGATTTCTCCCGAGAACGAGTTCCAGCACCGGCACATGGGAGCCACCGGATGACACGCCTGATGGGCGCTCACAGACCCAATGACCTGGGCAAGGAGCCGGGTTCTCGGACGGACCCAGACCATGGCTTTCACAAGGTGTTTCGCTTCCCGCTGTGTCGGCCCGGGAAACTGCGCTCCCATCCCGGTCCGCCCACTCCCCCGGGCAGGTCGTCTGGTAGCTGAGCTGGAAGCCCCAGGTCAGTTCCTCGGGCAGCCGGGCAACCCGGGCCAGTTTTTCCACGCCGCGCCGGCGGAACCCCGATGGAGAGAAGCCCTCATCCTCAGCATTCAATGACCCCGCTGAGCCCCGAATCCCGCCATTGAACCGGGGGGCCATCTCCGGTCACCTCCTGATTTTGTCCTTGCCGGGAAGGCTATCATGCCGGGTGCTGGACAACCCTTAAGGGAGATTCCCTTGCACGGGGATTTAACTGCCCGCATAATACTCTACTAAATAGCTAGATATTGTAGGAAAATTTGGCGGCCAACTGCCGTTGGCGTTCGTTTCCAGCAGAAGAAGGAGACGAGAGGAATGAGGATCTTTTTAACTCTAATCACAGCGTTTCTCGGAGTGGGACAACTGGCTGTATATGCTCATTGTCCCCTGTGTACTGCGGCGGTAGGTACCGGGTTACTTGTGACCAGACTCTATGGAGTCGATGACACGGTAGTAGGTGTATGGATCGGGGCTTTCATCGTTTCAACAGCTTTGTGGTTCGGTAGGTTAATTGAGAGGAGATATAGGAGGCTTCCCTTACACGATTTCACCCTGATAATGTTGGGCCTGGTCCTTACCCTCCTTCCTTTCTATTTCACGGGTTTGATAAATATGCAAAACCGGTTATTGGGATTGAACAAGTTATTGTTGGGGATATTGGTCGGGTGTTTCGTAGCTTATTCAGGCATTTTTATAAGTGGAAAGATCAAAGAGAAAAGGGGGAAGGTTTTGTTCCCGTTCCAGACAATCGCGATTACTTTGGCGTCATTGATATTGGTCAGTTTTGTGTTCTGGTATTTCGTGAAGCCTACTTAAGAGTAGAGTGAGGTGAAAGAGATGAGGGAAATAGAAAATGTTGACGAATTGATCGAGAAAGTGAATGAGCTGAAGAGGGCAGACATGCTGGATTTATCCAGAGACGAAGATCTCAGTATTGCCTTGATGAATCTGATCTCAATAGAAGAGCATCTTTATTTTTCCAGTGTAAAGACCAACGATGAGAAATACCTCGATCTCTTGAATTCTGTAAGAGAGTTGAGGAAAAAGTTGTTGAGAGAGATCGTAAAGGAACCGGAAGGGGAACTATGGTGTATATCGAAACATTTGCTCGCCTGCTCTATGCGGCTGATCGAGGTTGGCACTAAGTATTTGGCCGAAAACGCGCGGGAAGAAGCGTGTGAAAAGTTCAAAGACGCCTTCTACCTCTATTCTTTGTTCTGGGGGTTGAATCTGGACCTAATAAAGGGGAGCGGAGAGGTGATGGAATTGACGGAAAAGGATCGGAAAAAGGATAAAATTATGTCACTTATAAAAAAGATAATTGATTGTTGTAAAGAATGAAGAAATCCTTTTATCATTCCCAACGCCTCGGCCCTCGCTAAGGCGTAAAAGTCGGCTAACCCGGGTTTACGTAAGGCTCGATCTTGCCACCGCCTTTCCAAAGGCCTTCAGGGTTTCCTCAATAACTGTGTCACCATGTGCGGTTGAGAGGAACAGGGCTTCATAGGGAGAGGGCGGGAGCATAACGCCTTCCGCTAAAAGGGCGTGAAATAATTCGGCATAAAGCTTTTTGTCCGTGCTCTGGGCGTCGCTTAAGTTCATCACCCTCTCTCCTCGGGTGAAAAACATGGAAAACACGGCAGTTTCGTGGTTAAACACCACCGGGATACCTTTGGCCTTAAAGATGTCCCGTAAACCCTCGATCAGCCTTTCGGTCCTCCTCCTCAAGGCCCCGTAGGGATTTTCCTCCTTCAATGTCCTGAGCGTTGCCATTCCCGCGCTCATCGACAATGGATTTCCGGAGAAGGTCCCAGCTTGATACAAAGGACCTTGGGGAGCCAAAAGTTCCATAACGGACCTTTTTCCACATAGGGCCCCCACTGGCAATCCCCCTCCTATGATCTTGCCGAGGGTCAGGATATCAGGCTCGACGCCGATTTTCGTGGAGATGCCCCCGAAAGCGACCCTGAACCCGGTTATCACTTCATCGAAAATCAGAAGGGCGCCGTAACTTTTGGATGCCTCTCGCAAGCCCTGCAAAAACCCCTTTTTTGGCAGGACGACGCCCATGTTCCCCGCCACCGGTTCCACTATAATGGCCGCTATTTTCCTTCCCTTCTGTTCAAAAATCCTCTCCACGGCACCGATATCGTTGTAAGGGGTGACGAGCGTGTATCTGACTACCTCTTTGGGGATTCCCGGGGAGGAAGGAATCCCGGAGGTTGACCCCCCCGAGCCGGGCCTCACCAAGAAGGTATCCGCGTGTCCATGATAACATCCCTCGAACTTCAGGACGTAGTCTCTCCCCGTTTGTGCCCGCGCGAGCCTCACTGCGCTCATCGTGGCCTCGGTGCCCGAGTTGACGAACCTCACGAGGTCCACGAAAGGGAATGCCTCCTTGATGAGCCCAGCAAGCCGTATCTCCGATTCCGATGGGGCGCCGAAGCCGGTTCCCCGGGCGAGGGCCTCCTCAATAGCCTCTGTGACGGCGGGATGCCGGTGGCCGAAGATCAAAGGGCCATAGGCCATCACATAATCTACGTACTTTCTGCCATCCACGTCGAATATGTATGCGCCCCTTCCCTCGTTTATAAACCGGGGGACTCCCCCGACTGCGTTGTAAGCTCTGACCGGGCTTGAGACCCCACCGGGGAGACACCTTTTGGCTTCCACGAAGAGATGGGTGGAGCGCTCAATGTTCATGAGAGGATCTCGGCAACTTTTTTGGCGAAATACGTGATGATGATGTCAGCGCCGGCTCGTTTGATGCTCGTCAAAAGCTCCATCACAACCTTTTCCTCATCCAGCCAGCCCATCTGTACGGCGAGCTTTATCATGGCGTATTCTCCGGAGACGTTGAACGCGGCGATAGGTTTGAAAATCCTTTCCCGCGCAGCTCTTATGACATCGAGGTAAAGCAAAGCCGGTTTAACCATGACGATATCCGCCCCTTCTTCGATATCGAGCTGCATCTCCACGATGGCCTCTCTCGAGTTAGGAGGATCGAGCTGGTATCCTCGCCTGTCGCCGAAGGCCGGTGCCGACCCCGCAGCATCCCTGAAGGGACCGTAAAAGCAGGACGCATATTTGGCGGAGTAAGCCATGATGACCGTGTCCCCGAAGCCCATTTCATCCAGGGCCTCCCTTATCGCCCGCACTTGGCCGTCCATCATGCCCGAGGGCGCCACTATGTCCGCGCCGGATTCGGCGAGGGAAAGCGCAGCCCGGCTAATGAGTTCCAGGGTCCTGTCGTTGTCCACTTTCCCCCCGGTTACGATCCCACAATGCCCGTGAAGCGTATAGCTACAGAGACATATGTCCGCCCCGACGGCGAGTTCTGGGATGGCCTCCTTGATCGCTCTCGTCGCCATCTGTACTATACCGTCGCGCGCGTACGCTTCGCTGCCCAGCTCGTCCTTGACCTTTGGGATTCCGAAGAGCATCACAGCTTTCACCCCGAGGTCGTATGCTCCCCTTACCTCTTTTACGAGCTCGTCCACCGTGAGCCTGAACTGCCCCGGCATCGAACTCACAGGTTCCCTCTTTCCTCTGCCGTGGATGACGAAAAGTGGATAGATAAGATCCTCGACCGAGAGACGCGTCTCTCTGACCAAAGCCCTTATGCTACCACTCCTCCTCAGCCTCCTCATCCGGATTCTGGGAAACATCTAACCCCCCTCTATAGAATATGCCCCGATGCTTTGGGGCCTCTTTCTGAGGCCAGGACGTGATCCGATCGGGGGCGGACTCTGGATTGGATGTGAGAGGTGAACGTCGGTGTCCATTCTGGCGAATGGTCATCAATACCGCCTCGATTATCCCCTCGTTCGTGGGAGCTATAGGCATCACGTCCACCCTAAACCCCTTCTCCTCGAGGTACCTGCCCGTGGTCGGGCCCATCGCTACGATAAACCCTCCCTTCAGGACCTTCCTTCCCTTGGCTCCGAATGCTCTCAGGAAAGAATCGACACCAGAGGGGCTCGTGAAGATAAAGGCATCCACTTCCGGGAGCAGAGGCCCCAGAATTTGGGCCTCCCTTTCACCTGCGGGCACGGTGCGGTAGAGGGTCATTTCGACCACATATGCGCCCAGCCCTTCGAGCCCAGACCTTAGGGCTTCATTCTTTAGCCCGCCCCGCAGAATGGCCATCTTCTCCCCGCCGATCCCCATCTTTCTGAACTCTTCCAAAAGCCCGGCGGCAGAGGCCTTCTCGGGGATGAGATCCGCTGCGATCCCATATCCGCTCAGCTCCTGGGCTGTCCCCTCCCCGACTGCCGCGATGTGGGATTTAATGGCACGGACGTCAAGCCCGAATCTTCGGAGCACGTGCACGAAGAACCTTACGCCCCTTTTGCTTGTGAAGATTAACCAGTCGGTATCCAGGACATCTTCCAGGAGATCGGCTCGGGGATTTGTGGGGACGAACTTTATGGCGGGGAAGATCAGAGCTCTCGCACCATATGTCCTGAGCTCTTCGGCCAGCTTGAGGGCCTCATCTTTGGGCCTCACGACCAGGACAGTTCTGCCGAAAAGGGGTTTTCTCTCAAACCAGGAGAGCCTTTCTCTGAACTCCACCACGTTCCCCACCACCGTGAGACATGGGGGGGCAACAGTACGCTCACCGAGGTCCTCCAGCCTCCCTGATATAACTTCCTGTGACGAGGTGGTGCCCCATCTGATACTCGAAAATGGGGTTTCCCCTGATAGCCCAGCGGAGAGGAGTTTTTCCCTCACCTCCCGGGCCTTCATTGCACACATGAAAAGCACAAGTGTTCCCTTCAGACCGGCTACCGATTTCCAATCCACCTTTCCGCATTTGGAATGGGACTCTCGACATGTCACGATGCAAACTGAGGAAGAAAATCCCCTATATGTTAGCGGTATCCCAGCATAGGCTGGCACACCCGAAATGGCACTTACCCCGGGGACGACGTCGAACTCTATCCCCCTCCCCCTTAAGTAGACGGCTTCCTCTCCTCCCCTCCCGAAGATGAAGGGGTCTCCCCCCTTGAGCCTGACGACGAGCTTTCCCTCCCTGACCTTGCTTTCCATCAACCGGTTTATCTCCCTTTGCGTCACCCCCCATTTCTTGCCAACGGGTATGAGTTCGGCATCTTCTTTGGTGTAAAAGAGGAGTTCCACGGGAATCAGGGCGTCGTATAAAATGCAGTCCGCTTTCCTCAGTAAGTCGAGCCCTTTCTTCGTGATGAGGGCCGGATCGCCCGGTCCGGCTCCTACGATATAGACCCTAGTATCCTGTCCGCCACCCATTTGCCAAGCTCCTCAGGTTCCTTCCCCGTTCCCTCTGCTTCGAACCTCCTGCCATCCAGGTAGAGGACCCCCTTTAGATGGATTGTGCCTCCCTCGAATCTCCCGTAAGCCCCGATGGCCTTCCCACACCCACCCCCCAGGGCCCTGAGGAAGGATTTCTCGGCCTCAACCTCGGCCCTTGTGGGGGGATGGTCCAATGTCCGAAGGAGCTCATCCGCTTTGTCCCCTACCCGTGTTTCCAACGCCAGGGCTCCCTGCCCGGGGGCGGGCAGGAACTCCCGGGGGTCGAAGACTTCGGCGGCCAGATGCCCCAAACCGAGCCTCAAAAGGCCGGAATATGCCACGATCAAAGCGTCGTATTCCCCCCTATAGAGCTTCTCCAACCTCGTGTCCAAGTTGCCCCTCACCGGCAAAATACACAGATCGTCCCTCAAGTCACGGAGTTGAGCCGCCCGCCTGGGGCTCGCTGTCCCCACTTTCGCCCCCCTGGCAGATCGTCGAGCTTCCGCCCGTCCGCCGTTACAAGGCAATCAGAGGGGGCCTGCCTCACGGGATAGGCGGCGACCACAAGCCCTATAGTCAACGAAGAGGGCATATCTTTGGAACTGTGAACGGCGAGGTCAATTCTTCCATCGAGCAAGGCCCTTTCTATTTCCTTGACGAATACGCCCGTTCCCAATTCTGCGATTGGTCTCTCGCTATATATGTCCCCCTTTGTCTTTACGACCACGATCTCCGCCGCGACGCCGAGCGTTTCGACCAGCCGCACCACCTCACTTGCCTGGACGAACGCGAGTTTGCTACCTCGGGTCCCTATCCTTAACCTCATATACCCAACGCCTTCCTGAAGGCTCCCGCCAGTGCGGGGTCAGCCTTTAGTCTCTCAATCGCCCGCTTGAGGAGCGTCTCCGCCGGGACCCGATCCAGTTCATTCAGTAGCGCGATCACGACCTCTTCGGCCTCCAGGCCATCGTACCACCTCCTGAATTCCTCGGCCGCGACACGGGCAATCGCCTCAGCCCCTTTCAGTCTCTCCTCCTTCATTTTGCGGTTTCGTGCGGCCTCCGCTTCGAGGTCATCCACGAAGGTGACCGCGACGTTCGGGAGCGCCCTCACTTCCTCCTCCACGCTTCGCGGGACACTCAGGTCTATTATCAGGAGTTTCTCTCTAGTAGCGCTTTCCAGGTGCTTCTTCTCGAGGAGGGGTCGAGGTGAAGTTGTGGCGACGAAAAGGAGGTCGAGTGTCCTCAAAACTTCCCCGAGCTTGTGGATACCTACGGGAACAGCGGAATATTTTCTCGAAAGAGAAGATAATTTCTGCCAGCTCCGTCCGATGAGATATACACCGTTTCGGTCCAAATATTTGAGCAGAAGCTGTGCTACCTCCCCGGTCCCCAAAACCCCTATCGCTCTCCGTGACAGCACTCCTAGCTCCTTCCGCGCGAATTTAACGGCCAGGGCGGGGATTGAAATCGACAAGCATTGGATCCCCGTTCTGTTCCTTATCTCCTTCGAAGCCTTGAGTGCCTGTTCGAAAAATCTGCTCAGGAGCTTATCAACTTTACCCGCGTTTCTCGCCTCCTCATATGCCCTCTTCACTTGACCCGCTATTTGGGTCTCGCCCAGGGCGAGAGATTCACAACCTGCAGCTACCAGGGCGAGGTGTTTGAACGCTTCGGCGTTCACCTTGAAATAGAGGCTGGCCTTGAGATCATCGGGAAGCTGACGGAACGCCTCTTCGGGGCTTTCGGTCGAAAAGTAAAGTTCCACCCTATTACAGGTCGATAGGAGGACCGCTTCGGCGAGCTCTTCTCCCAGGGCGCTCAGGACGAGCAGAGCCTTTTCTCTGACAGGGAGCGGGGATGTGCGATGGCTGAGACCGAGCAGGTAAATCCCCTTTTTGTTCCCGGAAATGGCGCGCCTCACCAGATCACGGGATAAGGTGGAAATCACCTCCTTCCTCGGTGGGTAACCTTTCTCGATGAACTCCCGTCTCATTTCCGAGATGAACTCGAGCGCCCGCGAGACTTCCTCCAACGGCAACCGTTGCTGTATCAGGTCTTTCAGGGCCGCCGAAACGGAGGGAGCGGATCCGCCGCTGGAGACCGCGATGAACAATTTCCCCTTTCTCAAAGAGGCAGACACGAAGAAGTCAGAGAGGTTTGGGTCGTCTGCCACATTGACGAGGATTCCCTTCTCTTTCGCCATCTGCGTTATCCTGTTGTTGAGCTCGTGATCTTCGGTGGCGATGAAAACCACGTCCATTCCCACGAGGTCTTCGGCCCTGAAATTCCTCTCGACGATCTCGATGTTCTCGAACTCTCTCGCCATCCCCTTTATGTGCTCTGAGACTTTCCCCGCTACGATCCGCAAGAGAGGGGGATTAAATTCCAGCAATTTGGAAAGCCTCCTCTCCGCGACACCTCCGCCGCCGACCATCAAGATCCTCTTGCGCTCGATCTTCAACTCAACTGGTAACCCCATTGAAGACCTCCCCCCCAACGGGCCACATTACTTGAGCCCCGGCCGATTTCTTTCGGTTCTCCGCTGACGCCCAAAATGCAGATTTTGTCCTCGGCCGTTCACGTCGAATCCCACAATGCCCAAAACCGAGCGTTGACGAAACGTGACGCCGGCTGTAGAATAAGCATAATATTGTCTACTATATTACTAGACTTAGTAGAGTTAACAAGGGGGAGGGAAAGAGATGGACGCAAACAGGTTGCCCAAGGAATTCGAAAAGCTCCCGGCTCAGGAGGTCCTCAGATGGGCCATAGAGGGTTTCCAAGGCAGGATCGCCCTGGCCAATAGCTTTGGAGCCGAGGACGTGGTGTTGACAGACATGGCCGTTCGTATCGATCCGAACATCAAAATCTTCACGCTTGATACCGGTCGGCTGCCCCAGGAGACGTACGAGGTATGGGAACGATTAGAAGAGAAGTACCAGATAAAGATAGCGCCATACTTCCCGGACACCGAGGATGTGGAGGCGATGATACGGAAATATGGCCCTAACCTTTTCTATCAAAGCATAAAGTTGAGGAAATTGTGCTGCCAGGTGCGCAAGCTCGAACCCCTCAAAAGGGCACTTTCAGGGCTGGAAGCCTGGATATGTGGCTTACGCCGGGAGCAGTCCGTGACCAGGTCCAGGATTCGAAAGATCGAGGTGGACCGAATCCACGGCGGGAAATTGAAGATAAACCCCTTGGCGGACTGGTCTATGGAGCAAGTGTGGGATTATATCCGGAATAACAACGTTCCATACAATTCCCTCCACGATAAAGGATACCCCAGCATCGGATGCGCCCCCTGCACCAGGCCCATAAGGCCGGGAGAGGATATCCGGGCTGGAAGATGGTGGTGGGAGAGCCCGGAGAACCGAGAGTGTGGGCTGCACTGTCGGATAGAGGCTCCACAGACGGCCAAGTTCCGTTGATGCCCTCCACCGATGCTCGAGAGATGATGTCATCGTGGGAGGAAGCCGTGCTCGTCTTGCGAAAAAATCTCTTCGAGGAAATTGTCAAACATCTACGGGATGAGCTTCCAAATGAGGGCTGTGGGATATTGGCGGGAAAGGATGGCGTCGTGATGAAGGTCTACAGGATAGCGAATGTCGAGAGAAGCCCGACCTCGTTCCTCATGGACCCGAGAGAACAGCTGGATGCCATGAAGGAGATCCGGGAATCGGGATCGGAGATAGTGGGGATCTACCACTCACATGTGGCTAGCCCTGCATATCCATCCGAGAGGGACGTGCAAATGGCTTTATATCCGGATGTAACGTATCTGATCGTCTCCTTTCAGAACAGTAAGCGTCCTCGGGCGAGGGCTTTCCGGATCGCTGAGGGAGAGATCGAAGAGGAAGCCCTTCTAATTAGGGGAGGTGAGGGGTATGGGGATAAGGATTTACCTGAACGGACATGAGCAGGTAGTGCCCCAGGGTTTGAGTGTTGCCAAGCTGCTCGAGGAGAAACAGATGAGGCCGGAAGTGGTCGTAGTGGAACTCAATGGCCGGATTCTGGCGAAGGAAGAGCTCGAAGCGACGTTTTTGCAGGAGGGAGACCGGGTGGAGCTGATATACCACATGGGCGGAGGATGCTGGAGCTTTCTCAATTTTGAAAGATGAGCAAGCTCGTTGACAGTGTGCTGGACCTTATTGGGGATACCCCCTTGGTACGTTTGCGCAGGCTCGTCGAGCCCAGCATGGCGGAGATCCTGGGCAAACTTGAACTATTCAATCCTGGGGGAAGTGTCAAAGACAGAATTTGCCTCTCGATGATAGAGGATGCCGAGAGGATGGGCCTACTGAAGGAAGGGGATACGATCATAGAACCCACCAGCGGCAACACCGGCATTGGACTTGCGATGGTAGCAGCTGTAAAGGGATACAGATGTGTCATCGTCATGCCAGATACTATGAGCAGAGAGAGGCTACAAATCCTCCAAGCATATGGGGCCGAGGTGGTGTTGACCCCTGGGAGCGAAGGGATGGCGGGAGCGATCCGGAAAGCTAAGGAGCTTCTGGAGAAGACACCGAGGAGTTTTATGCCCCAACAATTCAATAATCCAGCGAATCCCAGGGTTCATAGGGAAACGACCGCGAGGGAAATATTGGATGCCACCAATGGGAAGCTGAACGCTTTCGTTGCGGGAGTGGGGACTGGGGGGACGATAACGGGGGTAGGAGAGGTGCTAAAGCATGTCAACCCGGATGTCATTATTGTTGCAGTGGAACCACAAAGGAGTCCGGTTCTCTCGGGAGGAAACCCGGGCCCGCATAGGATTCAGGGGATCGGTGCCGACTTCATTCCCGAGGTTTTGAACCTCGGTGTAATCGACCGAATCGTTCAAGTGAGCGATGAAGACGCGTTCGAGACTTCACAGCGTTTGGCCAAAGAGGAGGGAATCTTCGTCGGTATATCAGCGGGAGCTGCCGTGTGGGTTGCGCTCAGGGTAGCCGAGGAACTGGGAAGCGGGAAGAGGGTGGTGTGCATGATGCCCGATGGGGGAGAACGCTACCTTTCCATGGAGCCGTACTTCAAAGTTTGAGGGGAGGGGGAGAAGAGTTTGTTCAAGCTACCGGAGGAAGTGGTCAAGACCACGGAAAAGTTCAGTAAGGCTTTGACGGAATTCCTGGAGGGCCGAATGAACGCGGACCGATTTAAGGGCGTCCGTGTCCCGTGGGGGATTTATTCCCAACGGGGTGGAAGGGCTTTTATGGCCCGCATTCGCATACCAGCGGGGGTGGTGACCCCACAACAGCTGAAGGCCCTGGGAGAATGTTCATTGAATTACGGTGATGGGGTGTTGCATGTAACGATCCGACAGGACATCCAAATACACGGTGTTCGGATAGAGGATGTGGGGAAGATCATCTCGTATCTGAAGGACTTTCAACTCTCTCCAAGGGGCGGTGGGGGGAACACCGTTCGCAATGTGACGGCGTGTCCGCTCGCAGGAATCTGTCCCAAGGAACGTTTCGACGTACGGGGACATGCTATTGCACTGACAGAGTTCTTATTACAAGATATAAACTCCTATCGACTTCCCCGCAAATATAAGATAGCCTTCTCTGGGTGTGAACGTGACTGCGCCCTCGCTACTGTGACGGACTTGGGATTCATCGCCAAACGAGTGGATAGCGTAGAGGGATTCTCGGTGTATGTGGGCGGCGGTTTAGGAGCGAAGTCGATGGTGGGACAACTGTTAGAGGAGTTCGTCTCCTCAAAAGATATTGCGTACGTGGCTGAGGCTGTAAAAAGGGTTTTCTTCAAATACGGGGAACGCAGGGACCGACACCATGCGAGATTGCGTTTCTTAGTGGAGAGGCTGGGAGTAGAGGGGTTTCGAAACTTGTACCGCAAGGAGTTAGAGGGTCTCAAACGGACAACTCACATAGCTCTGCGTGACATCTGCCTCCGCTATCCTCCAGATGTCGAGGACGATATATCTGTCGCAGGAGACAGCCAATTCGAGGCATTCAAGAAATACAATGTTTTTTCCCAAAAACAAGGGGGATATTTCGCCATAGGGATTAGACTTCCTCTGGGGGACATACCCGCGGAGGACCTCATTAGGCTCGCGGATATCGGTGAAAGGTTCAGCATAAGCGAGTTTCGCACATCTCAGGCTCAGAACATCTACCTCTGTAATGTACGGGCGGACATGGTCTATCCGATATATTCCGAACTTAAAGCCGCAGGGCTGGCGCGGCTTTATATCGATACGATCTTGGACCCAATAGTGTGCAGAGGCGCCACGACTTGTAACCTGGGGCTCTGTAATTCCAAGGGATTGGCAGAGGAGTTGGTATCTAACTTGGAAGCGGCGGACATAGACCTGGACACATTGCAGGGGATGACCATCAAGATCAGCGGCTGTCCGAATGCTTGTGGACATCACCCTACAGGGACTATCGGTTTGCATGGCATTGTACGCAGGGTGGGAGCGCGCCCTGTTCCCTTTTACAAGATCTTATTAGGCGGCAAAGTGATGGAAGGGGGAACCAGATTGGCTGAGGAGGTGGGGCTCGTCCCCGCGAGAAACGTTCCAGCCGTTTTGAAAACGTTCCTCACCCGGTTGCAGGGTAGCCTTGAGCGCTACGAAGGGAACGTTCACGATTACTTAACACATGAGGGTAAACACATAATGGAGAAGGTCCTCGAAGAGCACTCATATGTCCCGCCCTACGAGGAAGACCCGAGTTTCTACCGGGACTTCGGTCAAGAGGAAGACTTCTCCTTGGTTGGGAGGGGGCCTGGAGAATGTGGGGCGGGGATCCTGGACATGATCGAAGCAGACCTAGAAGAAGCCCGGGCCAAGTTGTCCTTGGCCGAGGAAAAGGCCCATGATACGGGGCTCCTGAAAGAGATCCTTTATCTCTCCGCGCGGGCCCTGTTGGTGGTAAAAGGAATAGACCCCAAAAGCCCGGAAGAGGCGTTGGAGGCCTTCTATAGGGAGTTCATAGAGTCAGGCATCGTCTCTCCGCGGTTTCGGGACCTAAAGGCCCGATTCACCACCCTACGCGGAGGAATGGGCGATTTCGAATACGCACGAGCCCTTTATGAGGAGGTGCGGAGCCTCTACGCGTCCATGGACTCGAACTTTCAGTTCCCTACGAGGGAAAGGGCGACAGAGGAGGTAGGAGCTCTGGATCTGAGAGGGACGCCCTGTCCGATGAACTATGTCAAGGCGAAACTCTTTTTAGAAACGCTTCCCACGGGCTCCGTGGTCGATATCCTTTTAGATGGGGGGGAACCTATAGCAAACGTCCCCGGATCCTTGGAGAAAGATGGCCATGAGATCATGGCTATAGAGGATCTGGGCGGGTTTTACATGGTAAAGGTAAGGAAAGGGATGATGGAGGTCAAAGGAGATCAAAATGCCACTTAGAGATGAACAGATCGAAAGGTACTCTCGTCAAATTATCCTCCCCAATATTGGGGGAAAGGGGCAGGAGAAGCTGTTGGAGGCGCGTGTTCTGATCGTGGGAGCTGGGGGGCTTGGCTCCCCCGTAGCTCTTTATTTGGCCAGTGCCGGTGTTGGGACGATAGGCATTGTGGACTTCGACAATGTGGAACTAAATAACCTTCAGCGGCAAGTTCTGCATCGGACTGACACGGTAGGCATGCCCAAGGTGAAGTCCGCACAGGAGGCCATGAGGGCTTTAAATCCTGAGGTCCGTGTGGTCACCTATCAGGTGCGTCTTACTTCGGAAAATGCTGAAGAAATCGTACGGGAGTACGATATGGTAGTGGATGGCTCGGATAACTTCCCGACGAAATACCTGCTCAACGATGTCTGTTACTTCCTTAAGAAACCCCTGTCTCACGGTGCTATCCTCGGATTCGATGGACAGTTATTTACGATGATCCCGGATCAAGGCCCTTGTTATCGGTGTCTTTTCCCTTCCCCGCCTCCGCCGGGCGCGGTGCCAACCTGTCAGGAGGCAGGGGTTATCGGAGCCGTTGCCGGGGTGATCGGGACGTTACAAGCCAATGAGGTCTTGAAGGTACTCCTGGGTATTGGAAGGCCACTCCTGGGGAGGTTGTTAATCTTCGATGGGTTGTCTATGGAATTCCGAGAAGTTGGGATACCCAGGGATCCCAACTGCCCCCTCTGTGGTGAATATCCAACTGTGACCGAACTTATTGACTATGAAGAGTTCTGCGGTCTGAGGCGCGGAAGAAGTGGCCCGCATGGTTAGGAGGACCAGGGAAGATATTCACAGAGGGAATGGGCCTGTTAGATGGACAAATGCAGCTCTCATGTCGAAAGGGAAGTGTGGCCGGATGGCTTTCGCGAAACCCTTCGCCCTTTTTGATGAATCTTCCCTTCAGCTATATAATTTGTGGTAGTCTACTAATTTAGTAGACTTTAAACAGTCATGAGGCTTTCCACGAAAGCAAGGTACGGAACCCGAGCAATTCTGGACTTGGCGATGCATTACGGGGAAGGGCCTATCCTTATCCGGGACATTGCCCAAAGACAAGGCATTTCTAAGAAATATCTAGAACAGATTATCGCGGCCTTAAAGGGCGCCGGCCTTGTGAAGAGCTTCAGGGGGGCCCATGGGGGATATGCACTCGCCAGGGATCCCGCCTCCATTAAGATGAGCGAGGTTGTCCAAGCGTTGGAAGGCCCATTGACGTTGGTGGAATGTTTAGAGGATCCCTCCATATGTTCCAGAGCCCCCTATTGTGTGGCCATGGAGGTGTGGGCACGTGTCAATCGGGCCATGCTCGACGCATTAGATTCTCTGACCCTGCAGGATTTGGTTGACCGCCAGATCCGGAAAGGCCTGGGATATGGGATATGAGAAATCCTCAGGTATTGTCGGTAGAATTCTGAAGCTTTAAGTGAAAAAGACAAGTTCAAGCGGGAACCTAGCTTCTGGAGGCGAACATTCATTCACCGAAGTTTCAGTAGCTGACGAGGGATGACCAGCGTTCGTTTAACCAAGAAACGTTTTCAGCTCGAGAATTTTCATGACTTACCCGCTTGCCATAGCGGGGACATTGCCGGTGAGCTCGAGTTGTAGGTTTAAACCTGCGTTGAACTGTGGTTTGACGACCTGGCAAGTCCCTCAAATTTGACAACAATTTGAGATTTAGGTCTGCTTCCAGAACGGTGCCGCGTTTGTTTTTTTGCCAGACAGTAGAGACAAGCCCCGGAAAGGATGTATATGTGGACGTGAAGGCTCCCGGATAGTAGTGGACAATATAATGGAATGTCGGTGGCTTTTTACTGGTCATTGATTTTATTAACCCGATGCGGAGGGAGCGGCATGTTGGGGCGTAAACGCTTCGTGCTGAAACGGATATTGGGACTCCCCCCGACGATATCCCTTACCGGTCACAATGAAAAGGAGGGATGCGATGGCGGCGGAAATTAGGCCTGTCTCCAGCGATAGGTTCGAGCGAATCGGAGCTCACAGCCACATCAAGGGCTTGGGGTTGGAGGGGCTCAAGGCCCTTCCCGTGGCCGACGGCATGGTTGGGCAAACCGAGGCCCGCGAGGCCGCCGGCATCATCGTGCGCATGATCAAGGAGGGGAAGATGGCCGGGAGGGCCATCCTCCTCGCCGGTCCCCCCGGCACGGGGAAGACGGCCATCGCTATCGCCATCGCCAAGGAGCTCGGGGCCGACGTCCCCTTCGTGGCGCTGAGCGGCTCCGAAATCTACTCTGCCGAGATGAAGAAGACCGAGGTCCTCATGCAGGCCATGCGCCGGGCCATCGGCGTCCGGCTCCATGAGTTCCGCAAAGTCTACGAGGGAGAGGTTACCTCCTTCGACGTGAAGCTCACCCGCCACCCCTACAACCCATACCAGCAGATCCCCGAGTCCGCACGGCTCACCCTCGAGACCACCGAGGACAAGCGTACGTTCAGCGTGGGGAGCTCTATAACGGCGGCGATGATAGACCAAGGCGTCACCATGGGGGACGTCATCCAGATCGACGCCGAGACAGGCCGCGTGATCCGGGTGGGACGGTCGGAGAAGGCCACGGAGCAATACGAGATCGCGGCGGTGTCCGAGAAGCCCGTCCCGCGCCCCACCGGGCCAGTGGAGAAGGAGAAGGAGTTCGTCTACACCCTCACCCTCCACGACCTCGACGAGATGAGCGCCCGGCGCGGGGGCGGGGTCTTGATGCTTTTCTTCGGGGGTGCCGAGAAGGCGGAGATCGACCCCGAGGTGCGGCAACGGGTGGACGAGATGGTCAAAGAGCGGGTGGAGGAGGGGACTGCCGAGATCATTCCCGGGGTCCTCTTCATCGACGAGGTGGCGATGCTCGACATCGAGGCCTTCGCCTTCCTGAACCGGGCCATGGAGTCCGAACTCGCGCCGGTGATCATCCTCGCCAGCAACCGCGGGGTCACCAGAGTGAGGGGGACCGATATCGAGTCCCCTCACGGGATACCTTTGGACCTCCTGGACCGTCTGCTCATCATCACTACCAGGCCCTATACCGCAGAAGAAGTGAGGGAAATTCTGAAGATCAGGATGAAGGAGGAGGGGGTCGGGGCAGAGGAGGAGGCGCTCGAGCTCCTCACCGAGATCGGTGCCGAAGTATCGCTGCGATACGCGGTGCAGATGATCCGGCCGGCGGCCGAGGTCGCGCGGGAGGGGGGACGCGAGAGGGTCGGTATCGCGGACGTTGAGCGAGTGAACGGGCTCTTCGCCGACGTGAAGAAGAGCACCAAATATCTGCGCGAGTACGAAGAACGCTTGCTTGCTTGAAAGGACGGTGATGCTCGACCGGGCGGTGCAGGAGAAGCTGGTTCGAAAGGCGATAGAGGTCCGGGGGCATGCGTATGCGCCGTACTCGGAATTCGCCGTGGGGGCGGCGCTTCTCGCCGCGGACGGGCGGATCTTTACCGGCTGTAACGTGGAGAATGCTTCCTACGGCCTCACCATCTGTGCCGAGCGGGTGGCCCTCTTCAAGGCGGTCTCAGAGGGCACCCGGGAGTTCGAGGCCATCGCCATCGCCTGCGGCAAGGGACCCTGTGCCCCCTGTGGCGCATGTCGTCAGGTGCTCTACGAGTTCGCGCCGGACCTCACCGTAATCATGGCCGATGCCGAGGGCGGGAGCGTACGCGAGGCGAAGTTAGGGGACCTCTTCCCCAAGGGCTTCGGCCCCAAATCCCTCGGCACCTGAAGGGAGACCACAGGCGAGTCGGGAGAGCCGGGGAACTTCCCGGCTTTCTTCTCGTCCGAGGCCTGGAAGTGTGCCCTTTCCACCGTAAAATGTTAAATTCCAATGGCGAAAGTCTATCTTTCGGGGCCACGGAGCACCGCCCAAGTGAGGCTGAGCGACGGCCGCATCTTTGAGGGACCGGTGGGCACCACGTTGGAGGAATTTCTCCGCGCCGCCTTCCCCGACGCCCCCATCCCCTTCATCGCCGGGATAAGCGATGGAAGGCTCCTCGAGCTCACGACCCCGGTGAGGGTCGACATGGAGGTAAAGCCCGTCTTCATCACCGATTCGGAGGGGATCCGCATCTACACCCGGTCGCTGGTCCTGCTGCTGGCGGCGGCGGTGGCCGAGCTCTTCCCCGGGGCGCGGGTTGTGGTGGACCACTCCGTTCCCTTCGGCGGCTACTACTGCTGGGTGGCGAATCGCGAGCCCTTCTCGCCCGAGGAACTCGGACGGATCGAGGCGGTGATGAGAGCATTCGTGGATCGGAACGTCCCCATTGAGAAAGAGGTGCTCTCCCTCGACGAGGCGGCCCGCGTCCTCGCACAGGAGGGGAAGTCCTCCAAGGCAGAGCTCCTCATCGCGAACACCCACGGATCCCGGATACCCCTTTACCGGCTGGGCAAGGCCCGGGACTACTTCTTCGGTCCCATGGCTCCCTCCACCGGATACCTCCGGTTCTTCGCCCTGTGCGCCTACCACCGGGGGTTCATCCTCCGTTTCCCCCGGCGGGAGCGCCCCACTGAGCTCGCGCCGGTGGAGGACTACACCGCGCTCTGGCAGGTCTTCGAGGAATATGGTCGCTGGCTCGAGCTCCTCGGTCTCCAGGACGTGAACACCATCAACAAGGCCATCGCCGAGGGCCGCATCCGCGAGATCATCCTGGTCTCCGAGGCCCTCCACCAGGAGCGCATCGTCCGCATCGCCGAGCAGGTGGCGGACCTCCCCCCGGAGCGACGCCGGATCGTTCTCGTCGCCGGGCCTTCCGCCTCCGGGAAGACCACCTTCTCCAAGAGACTCTGCATCCAGCTCATCTCCCGGGGTCTCCGGCCCTATCCCGTCTCCCTGGACGACTACTTCCTCCCTCGGGAAGAGATGCGGCGGCGGGGCCTCAACGACTTCGATGACATCAGGGCCGTGGACATCGAGCTCTTCCAAGATCATATGGCGCGACTCCTCGAAGGGGCCGAGGTCCAGCTCCCCCGGTATAACTTCGTCACCGGCACGCGGGAGAAGGGTCTCCTCCTCAAGCTCCGGCGTGACAGCGTCCTCCTCATCGAGGGGATCCACTGTCTGAACCCCGCCCTCCTCCCCGGCGAGCTCGGCGAGCGGGCCTTCAAGATTTACGTCTCCGCCCTCACCCAACTCAACCTGGACGATCTGAACCGCATCCCTACCACCGACACCCGGCTGATCCGCCGGATCGTGCGTGACGCGGCCTTCCGCGGCTACGATGCTGAGGACACCCTCAGGCTCTGGGTGAACGTCCGCCGGGGCGAGAAACGGTTCATTTTTCCCTACCAGAGGCGGGCGGACGTTATGTTCAACTCGGCGCTCGCGTACGAGTGGGCAGTGTTGCGTCCCCGGGTGGAGCCCCTCCTCCTCGAGGTGCGCGATCCTAAGTACAACATCGAGGCCGATAGGCTGCTGGGGCTTCTCCACTGGGTGAAGCCATATTTGGGTCAGGAGGTGCCTCAGATCTCCATTCTGCGGGAGTTCATCGGGGGGTCCATCCTGCGGGATTACTTCCCGAGCCCGTTCGAGCGTGCCACACGCTGCCGCTGATCTCCCGACGCCCGGACGGGGCTGGGCACATCTCCGGGAATTTCCAGTTCCGGCAGACATTTCCTGCGTCCCAGTCGGTCGAGTTGACGGCGTAACATCACAGTGTTACAATACTTTTGTTGGGCGCTGACCCGGCAAAGGGGTGAGGAAGATGATCACCATTGTTCCGTGGTGGAGTGCACTGGAGATCGAACGCGCCAAGGACCTCGAACGGCAGCGGCCGCGGGGACGTCCGGTGAACGCCCCGCCCTGGATAGAGCGAAAGCTCATTCGCCTCGTGGCGCGTGCCCGCCGGGCGGGGCTGTCCCGCGCCGAGATCGAGGGAATCGTGCGATGGGCCCTGGGCCATGAGTGAGGAGTTGATCTCCAAGAAGGAGGTGCTGCGCCTGACCGGGATCTCCTACGGTCAGCTCTACCGCTGGAAGCGGATGGGACTGATCCCCGAGGCGTGGTTCATCCGCCGCTCCACCTTCACCGGCCAGGAGACCTTCTTCCCCAAGGAGAAGATCATCAAGCGCATTCAGGAGATCCTGAAGCTCAAGGAGGAACACTCGCTGGAGGAGCTCGTACGGCTCCTCTCCCCCGAGGCGGCTCCCGAGAAGGTTACCCACGGCGACCCAGCTGCGATATCCGCCATCGGGATGGAGGGGAAGGAACTCCTATGGAAGGATGGCGCCTACACCTTCGCGGAGCTCGTGGCGCTCGCTGCCGGGGCAGAGGCGTTGCGTAACAAAACAAAGTTACATCAAGCCCGGCTCCTGGTGGAGCTCCTCCGGCGGGGCGAGGAGGACCTCCGGTCCCCCACCGGGATCTACCTCGTCCTTGCCGAGAAGGCCCTGGAGCGGGAGGGGATATCGGTGCGCATCAGCTTCGCCGTCTCGGGGCGGGAGCCCCTACGGCTGGACCCCGAATCGAAAGTCATCGTGCGCTTAGACCTCGAGAAGCTTGTGGAGCGCGTGAAGCGAGAACTCGGGAGGTGACCATGGGTTTCCGTGACGAAGACAGGAGAGAGAGCCCGCGCAAGGGGAGCGTCTCCATCGCCGGCGCGGGGAAGGTGGCCGGGGGCGAATATCACACCGTGAAGATCTCCGGCTCGGGCCGGGTGGAGGGGGACCTCGTGGCCGAAGAGCTCCGGATCTCCGGCGCGGGGAAGGTGGAGGGGACCACCAAGGCCAAGGAGATCGTGGTCTCCGGGGCCGGGAGGTTCGAGGGCTCGGTGGAGGCCGAGACCTTCCAGTGCTCGGGCGCATGCAAGGTCGAGGCCGGGCTCCAGACCAAGGAGGCCCGGGTCTCCGGGACCTTCAAGGTTGAGGGGAACGTCAAGGCCCATTACTTCCGCTCCGGCGGCGTCCTCAAGGTGGAGGGCGACCTCGAGGCCGAGGTCGTCTCCCTCTCCGGGATCGTCACCGTGACGGGGCTACTGTCCGCCGACCGGGTGGAGATGAAGCTCGAGGGGACGAGCTACGTGCGCGAGATCGGGGGCGAAGTGATTGAAGTACGGCGCACCCGGCACCGGGGGCTCCTGGACGAGCTCGGCCTCTCCTTCTTCCGCCGCCCCGGGGCCTTGCAGGCGGTGACCATCGAGGGCGACGAGGTTTACCTAGAGGGGACTCAGGCCAAGCTCGTGCGCGGCAAGAAGGTCACCATCGGCCCCGGCAGTCGCATCGAGCGCATCGAGTACGAGGAGTCCCTGGAGGTCGACCCCGACGCCCGCGTGGATGAGGAGGTGCGGGGATGATGGGGGCGACGCGGGGAGCGTGGCTTCGTTACGGCGCGCGTCGCGTGAAGCGGGCGATCATCCTCCCCTTCTGGCTCGTCTTCTGGCTCCCGGCGTTCGTCACCCGGACGGTGATGACGGCGGTGTGGGCGAGCACGGGGGGTGCCGCGGGGCTCACCGCCGGGATCTTCGCGGCCCTGCTGGGCCTCGCTATCGCCGTGCCGGTGGTGGTGTTCGTCCTGGGGGTCGCCCTCACCGTCGTGCCGCTCGCGATGGCCGCCGCGGCGGTGGCCGTGGTCCTCTCGGTGCTCACCTGGCCGCTGCGGCTCATCCTCTGGGGTGCCCGCCGGAGGACTTCGTACCGCCGCTGGACGTACGAGCTGGAGGAACCTTGGGAAGAGGAGGAGCGATGGCGCGGGTAAAGGGCGAATTCGCGTGGGAAGTCTCCCTGGAAGAACCGATGGAGCTCGTGGTGACCGCGGGCTCGGGCGACGTGGAGGTGAGGCGTGGTCCCGCGGGGCGGGTGCGCGTCCGGGGGACCTACTATGTACGCGCGGTGCCCCACACCCGGGCCGAACGCCTGGCCCAATTGATCGAGCGGAATCCCCCCGTGGAAGTGCACGGACGTGAGGTCCGGGTCGGTGACCTGGGGAAATACACCGCCGAACTCGGGCCGAGCATTCTCGGGGAGGTGTTCGAGGGGATCGACATCGACTACGAGATAGAAGTCCCTGCGGGGACGGAGGCTCGGATAGACACGGGCTCCGGCGATATCGAGGTCGGGGGAATCGCCGGGCCGCTCGCCGTGCGCACCGGCTCCGGGGACGTGGAGGTCGAGGGGATCGGCAGTGACGTGGAGATAAAGACCGGCTCCGGGGACGTGGACGCCCGCGAAATCGAGGGGGAGCTCCGGGTGGGGACGGGCTCGGGCGATGTGGCCGTGGACGAAGTGCGGGGCGATGTCGAGATCACCACCGGGAGCGGTGAGGTCGAGGCGGCGGGCATCTCCGGGGACCTCACCGTGACCACCGGCTCGGGGGACCTCGCCCTGGAGGAGGTGGGGGGCGACGTGGAGGCGCGGACGGGGAGCGGGGACATCCGCTTGGAGTCGGGCATCGTCGCCGGGAAGACCTGGCGGCTGCGCACCGGCTCCGGGGACGTACACCTCGCCCTCCCAGCGGACGCCGAGTTCCGGCTGATCGCCGAGACCGAGTTCGGGGAAGTGCATAGCGACTTCTCCAGCAACCCGGAGGCCGCCGCGGCGATCGAGGTGAGGACGGGGAGCGGTGATATCCACGTCCAAGCCAAGGGGACGTGTGAAAGGAGGGACGAATGAGGCTCATCAGGGGGCCCTTCTCACCGGGAGGGGCGGCGGCGTTTTTCTTCTTCTCGTGGGTAATCCAGATGCTGTTCAACTCCATCGTCGTGGATTACTTCGGGCTCCTGAAGCCCATTACCTACTGGCAGGCGGCGACGCTCTGGTTCCTCGTGATCATGCTCTTCGCGTGGAGCGGCCGGGGGATCGCCCGAACCTTCTGGAGTTTCTTCGACGTGGAGGGGCTCTTCGGACTCGAGGCCGGTCTCTTTTTCCTCGCCGTCTGGATCTTCCAGATACTCTTCAACTCGCTCGTGGTCGAGTACTTCGGACTCTTGAAACCGCTCAACTACTGGCAGGCGGCGGGCCTCCTTTTCCTCTCGATCCTCTTCACCTTCTGGATGGGGTTCATGACGAGGCCGCGCCGCGTGAAATGGGACCTCTCCGACATCGGGAAGCGCATCAAGGAGGAGATCCGCAAGTTCTTCGAGGAGTGGTAGTGCCAACGTGGGGAGAGTGACGATGACCACAGGGAACTTCTCGGTACGGGAGCTCCGCGGGTCTGATCTGGAAAGGTTGATCGAGCTCTATAAGTGCTCCTTCCCGCGGGAACTCGGGGCAATGGGTTTCGACGAGGGGACCGTGAGGAGACAGCTCCGCCTCTATGGGGTACTCAAGCTGATGCAACGCCTCACCCGGAGGGCCTTCATCCTCTTCTACGTGGGCGAGGCGGGCGGGGAGGTGGTGGCCGCGGTTTCCCTCACTCGGGAGCGGCGGGCCTGGTACATCGGGACCGTGATGGTGGCCCCGGAGCATCGCCGCCGGGGATACGGCAGGAAGGTGTTGACCCACGCTCTGGAGGTCGCCCGCTCCCAGGGGGCGGAGCGGGCTATCCTCCACGTCCTCGAGGACAACTACCCGGCGAAGGGCCTTTACGAGTCGGAGGGGTTCGTGCGGTTCGAGCGCGTCGTCCACTTCAAGCATGAGCCCCCGGAGGGGGAGGAACTCGCACTTCCTTCGGGTTATGAACTGCGGCGGATCGGCCCCTTCGATCGACGGGCCTCACGGGTGATCCACGTCGCACGAGAGCCCAGTTCGGCGGAGGTCTACGGCGTGCCGGAGACTCCACCGTGGTACCTGCAGGCGCTCGCCCGGATCCAACCCGGGGTGCGCGAGCGGTACGCCGTAGTGCACGAGGGCGAGTGGGTCGGGATTTACTCTTTCAACGCCCAGTTCCGGGAGAAGGGCGCAGCCTCGGCCGGGATCTCCCTGGTGAGAGAACACCGCGGCGTGGGTTTGGAGGAGGCGCTCCTCTCCCTGGCCCTTCGGCGGGCCCGGGAGGTCGGGTGCCCTCGGCTCCTTACCAAGGCGGACGAGCGGAACACCCCCCTCCTCTCCGCCTGCAAGGCCCTCGGCTTCACACAGCTCTACGTCATGGAGGGCATGTACCGCGGGTTGTGACATGGGGGGCGATTGGAAGGCACGGTTCTTCACGATCTGGGCGGGGCAGCAAGCATCCCTCTTCGGTAGTTGGATCGCCCAGTTCGGACTCGTATGGTGGCTCACTCAGGAGACGGGCTCGGCCACGGTGCTCGCCACGGCGTCGCTCGTGGCCATGCTCCCCCGGATCGTGCTCGGTCCCTTCACCGGCACGTTGGTGGATCGGCTCCCCCGGCGCTGGCTCATGGTGTGGGTGGACTGCGGGATCGCGGCACTGGCGGGACTTTTGGCCTTTCTCTTCTGGGCCGGCGCCATCCGGATCTGGCACATCTATCTTGTAATGGCCCTGCGCTCGGCCGCGGGGGCCCTGCACTGGCCGGCCATGGCCGCCGCCACCTCGCTCCTCGTCCCCAGAGAACACCTCACCCGCATTGCCGGTCTCAACCAAACCATGCAGGGGCTCCTCTCCATCGTCTCGCCGCCCCTGGGGGCAATCGCGGTCTCGACCCTCCCCATGTACGGGGTGATGGGGATAGATGTCTTCACCTTTATCTTCGCGGTCCTCCCCCTCCTCTTCATCGCCATCCCCGAGCCCGAGCGCGCCGCCACGACGAGGTCGACGTACTTTTTCGACCTCGTGGGTGGCTTCCGCTACGTATGGAGCTGGAGGGGATTGTTCTTGCTCCTCTGCCTCGCTGCGCTCCTCAACTTCATCGCGCAGCCAATGGCTACCCTGATGCCGCTCCTCATCAAGGACTACTTCGGCAGGGGGGCGTTGGAACTCGGCTGGGCCGAGTCGGCCTGGGGGATCGGCGTGGTGCTCGGGGGCCTCGCCCTGGGGATCTGGGGCGGATTCCGGAAGAAGGTACACACGATCTTCCTCGGGGTCCTCGGCATGGGGATCGGGTTCGGCGCCATCGGGCTCCTCCCTCCGGGCGGCTTCCACGTAGCCCTGGGACTCTTCTTCCTGGCCGGGTTCATGAACCCCATTGCCAACTCGCCCTTCATGGCCCTGGTCCAGAGCACGGTGGAACCCGAGATGCAGGGGCGCGTGTTCTCGCTGATGTCGAGCATGGCCCAGGGGATGGCGCCGCTCGCGCTCCTTATGGCCGGCCCCCTGGCCGATATCTTCGGCGTGCAGTTCTGGTACCTGGTGGGCGGGGCGGGGGTTGCTATCCTCGGGGTCCTCGCCTTCGCCGTGCCCGCCATTATGCGCATCGAGGAGGCCCGTCCCGTGGCGGTGGCCGTCGAAGAGGGGGATACTGGAACCTATGAATGGTGAGATCGAACGAAGGTTGAGGAAATACGCGAAGGAGAAAGGGATAAGGGGTCTTCTACCTCTTCGGGCCCGCCGTCTCGGGGGGCGCACCGCCCTATGCGATATCGACATCACGGTGCTGCCGCCCGAAGGGGTTCCCAGGGAACAACACTCCGTGCGACGATCGAAAATGACGGCCGGGCTCTCGGAGCCTCCCGGTACCGGTGCCATCGACCTTGTGATCCTGAACGAAGCTCCGCCTCTGCTCGCACACCGGGTGGTAATCCGGGGAGGCTCATCTACTCTACGCCCGCGACGGTGTCCTGCGGACGAGGTCGAGGCCCGCGTTATTCAGAAGTGTCTGGACGTGAAGCCGCTGCTTGAGCTGGAGAGTTACTATATGAGGAAGCGCATAAAGGAGGGGGGATTTGGCGTTAGATCGTGAGCCGATTGAGCGAGGGCTGATGAAACCTAAGGAACTGGTCCTTGTTACGCCGAGATCTTCGAAAGCGCGTCCAAGTTCCGTGAACTGGATCAGGCGGATTTGTTGTTTTTGATATGGGAACCGGTCATTTGCCTCTCCAGGGGCTCTACCCCGGGGGCGAAAGGTCTGCGAAGTGATGGAACAGTGGAATTAGCGGTTGAGAAGAGAAAAAAATGGCGATGTCCCTTGGAACCTCGCCGATCCAGGTACAAGAAATGGGTAAGAAGATGTCCACATTGGAAGAGCTTATGGAAAAGTATGCAGCTGAGCTAACACAGGAAATGGCGATAAAGAGCGCCCGGGTGAAAGTTGCCTTCATGCGAGCGCTTCGCCACCGCCCCATCGAACAGATTTACCTTCCGGACGAAAAAGGGCCTTATGCATGTGGAGGTCAGAGGTTTTGCAAGGTTTGCTTTGATCCTCAAAATGCTGACCCAAAGCTATTGAAATATATCTACTCAGACCAACCTATCCTCATAAAGCTTGCTCCTTCAAGTTCTTCTTCCCGGCCTTCCCTTGTTGCTATCATGTTGGAGCTCCTGGAATTAGAAGGAGGAATGAGAGTTTTGGAAATCGGCGCCGGGACTGGCTACAACGCTGCGTTAATGCAGGAATTGGTGGGCAAGTCCGGTCGGGTGGTGAGCATTGATATCCAACCTGACTTTGTGGAGCGGATCCGTGGACTCCTCCCCCCAGCCGGCTACCCCCAAATTACAATGGTCATGGGTGATGGCGCATTCGGGCATCCAGAGGGGGCTCCCTATGATCGCATTGTGGCTACGGTTGGCTGCCCGGACATCTCCCTCTGCTGGGCTAAACAGCTTGCCCCCACTGGGTTTATGCTGATCCCGCTGCAACACGGGCCCGAGGGGGCAGATCCTCTGATCCGGATATGGGAGGAAGGAAGGGCCTCGTGGGGAAATGCGTCGACTGGTCCAGGTTCATGAGTATCCGCGGGGTGTTGACAACCGAGCAGCCGGTCGGCTTCACTCTGCAACATGAGTTCAAGAAGAGGGAACCAGTCAAAGAATACCCCCTGTTTCCGGGATTTGAGGGTTGGCGCGACAGAGGCGTCTCAGAACGAGCACAGGGATTCGCGTTTTTCTTGGCCATTTTCACGGAAATGGCCTTTTGGTGGGGCCTTCTAGACCTAGAAAGTGGTTGGACAACGTTGGAGACGGAAAGGATCGTGCTTCGGGGCGATGAATCCCTCTATCGGGAGTTCGTGGGCTATTTCAAGGAATGGGAGAGACTCGGAAGCCACAAACCGGAAGATTTCCGGCTGGAGTTCGTGCCCAAGTCTGAGGAAAGGTTGAGAGAAGCCCGATGAAGTATTTTACGAAAAAATTCGGTGGAGTTGGTGGATCTGAAACATAGGTGAAGGCTTTGCGGGTGAGCAATCGAAGATCCGACTAGCAGAAAGAAAGGAGGAGAGCATGGCGCAGAGTGACGCGAAGTTCTACCGGCGAGCGGAGGCCTTCATCGAGCGCATGTTGGAGGAGGCCCCCATGGCCGCGACCCATCTCGGCGACCACCGCTACGACGACAAGCTGGGACGCCACACGAAAGAGGATATCGAGCGCCAGAAAGGACTGGTCAAAGAGGCCCTGGAGGAGCTAGGGCACTTCCCCCCTGACGAGCTCTCCCCCGTGGCACGGGTGGACCGGGAGGTCATGGTCGGGATCGCGAGGTCTTTCCTGCGGGATTTCGAGGTCCTGCGGGGGTACGAACGTGACCCCGGGGGCTATCCCGGCGAGTGCCTGGGCGGGATCTTCACACTTATAGTGCGGGACTTCGCCCCCCTACCCGAGCGGTTGAAGAGCGTGCTGGGACGTCTGCGGGAGGTCCCCCGGGTGCTCGAGGAGGGAAAGGCCAATATCGTCCCCGAGGAGGTGCCCCGGGTCTGGTGTGAGGTGGCCATCGAATCCGCCTCTCAGGGGATCGCCCTCTTCACCATGCTCATCCCCGCTCTGGCGGAACACGCTCCCGAGATCAAGGATGCCCTGCTCGCGACGAGCAAGGAGGCGGCCCGGGCCGTGGAGGCCTACGTATCGTTCCTCAAGGGGGAGGTCCTGCCCAGGGCGGCGGGGGACTTCGCGGTGGGGAAGGAGCTGTTCGAGGAGCTCCTCCGGGAGAACCACATGCTCGATATCTCCGCCGACGAGCTCTACGAACTCGGCTGGAAGCTCTTCCGGGAGACGAGGGAGGAGATGGAGCGGGTGGCCGCCGGGATCGCGCCGGGGAAGTCGGCGAAGGAGATATTGGAGGAGGCCAAGGACGACCACCCCGCGGCCGAGGAACTCCTCGATGCCTACCGCCGGGAGATGGAGCGGGCCAAACAGTTCGTGGTCGAGAAGAAGATCGTCTCCATCCCCGAGGGAGAACGGTTGCGGATCGAGCCCACCCCGCCGTTTTTGGCCCCGGTGATCCCTTACGCTGCCTACATGCCCCCGGGGCCCCTGGAGGCGGTCCAGGAGGGGATCTTCCTCGTTACTCCCGTCCCGCCAGATGCCCCCGAGGAGGTAAAGCGGGAGAAGCTCCGGGGCCACCACTGGGCCAAGATTCCGGTGACCGCTCTGCACGAGGCCTACCCGGGGCACCACCTCCAGCTCTGTAATGCCAATCGCGTGGGGGAGCTCCCCCGGAAGCTTGCCGGGTTCCTCTCGTCTCTCTTCGTCGAGGGCTGGGCCTTCTATTGCGAGGAGCTGATGGAGCAGTTGGGGTTCATCGACGAGCCGATCCAGCGCCTCGGGAGGCTTTCCGACCAGTTATGGCGGGCGGCCCGGATCATTCTAGACGTCTCCCTCCACTGCCGGGGGATGACGGTGGAGGAGGGCGTGGATTTCCTGGTGAACGAGGTGGGCCTCGAGCGCACTAACGCCCTGGCGGAGGTGCGCCGCTACACCTCGTCCCCAACGCAACCGATGAGCTACCTCGTGGGGAAGCTCGAGATCCTGAAGCTCATCGAGGAATACAAGGCCAAACGTCCCGGGGCGAGCCTGCAGGAGCTGCACGACGCGATCCTATCGTGTGGGTCGCTCCCGCCGCGCCTCATGCGCCAGTGCCTCGGCCTTTCCTAGGCCAAAGCTCCGACGATTGCCAGTGACGCCGGAGGACACTCCGGCGTCTTTTTAGCTCTCGAGCCTCAGGTGGAGCTCGCGGAGCTGTTCCTCGGTGACCTCCGCCGGAGCCCCGGTGAGAGGACAAGCGCCGGTGGCGGTCTTGGGGAAGGCGATCACCTCGCGGATCGAGCTTTCCCCTGCGAGCATCATCACCATTCGATCGAGCCCGAAGGCGATACCCCCGTGGGGAGGCGCCCCGTACTCCAGCGCCCTGAGGAGGAACCCGAACTTCTCCCGCGCCTCCTCCTCGGTGAGTCCGAGCAGCTTGAAGATCCGCTCCTGGAGGTCGCGGCGGTGGATCCTGATGGAGCCGGAGGCGATCTCCACCCCGTTTATCACGAGGTCGTAGGAGCGCGCCCGGACCTTGAGGGGGTCGGTCTCGAGTAGCGGGATGTCGTCGGGGTGGGGGGAGGTGAAGGGGTGGTGTTCCGAGATGATCCTCCCCTCCTCGTCGTCGAGCTTAAAGAGGGGGAAGTCCACGATCCAGCAGAGGGCCCAGGCCCCTTTGGGGACGAGGCCGAGCTCCCGGGCGAGCTCGACCCTTAACGTCCCCAACGCCTCGGCCACCGTCCCGGCGGGCCCGGCGGCGAGGAGCAGAAGATCCCTTTCCCCGGCCCCCGCCTTCTCCGCAGCTCTCCGCAGGAGCTCCTCAGAGGTGAACTTGGCGATGGGGGAGCTCACCCCCTCGAGGGTGAATTTCGCCCACGCCACCCCCCCGAGGCCGAGCTCCACCGCGCGCTCCTCGAGTCTCTTCAGCTCGGAGCGGGACTTCACCGCGGCGCCGGGGACGGGGAGGGCCCGAACGACCTCCCCCCGCTCCACCGCCTCGGCGAAGACCCTGAACCCGCAGCCCCGGAAGAGCTCGGTCACGTCCACGATCTCCATCCCGAAACGCAGATCGGGCTTGTCCGACCCGTAGCGGAGCATCGCCTCGGCGTAGGAGATCCGGGGGAAGGGGGCCTCGAGCTCGACCCCGATCGCCTCGCGGAACACGTGGACCACGAGGCCCTCGATGACCGTGAAGAGCTCGTCGGGATCCTCGAGGAAGGCCATTTCGAGGTCCAGCTGGGTAAACTCGGGCTGGCGGTCGGCGCGGAGGTCCTCGTCGCGGAAGCAGCGGACGATCTGGAAGTAGCGCTCCACCCCGGAAATGACCAGGGTCTGCTTGAAGAGCTGGGGGGACTGGGGGAGGGCGTAGAACTTCCCCGGCTCGAGACGCGAGGGTACGAGGAAGTCCCGGGCCCCCTCGGGGGTGGAGCGGGTGAGGTAGGGGGTCTCCACCTCGACGAACCCCTGTGTGGAGAGGTAGTTGCGGATGGCGAGGGAGACCTTGTGGCGCATGTGTAGGTTCCGCTGCATCCGCTCACGTCGCAGATCGAGGAACCGGTAGCGGAGCCTGGTCTCCTCGCTGGCGCGGGGCTCGTCGGTATCCACGGGGAAGGGAAGGGGCTTCGACTTGGAGAGCATCTCCAGTTCCTCCACCACGACCTCGATCTCGCCTGTGGGAAGCTTGGGGTTGGGGGACTCCCGCCGGCGGACGGTCCCTCGGATCCGGATCACGTCCTCGAGGGAGAGGTCGTGGGCCTCGGGGATATCGCGGAAGACGAGCTGCACCAGACCACTTCCGTCCCGCAGGTCCACGAAGGTGATCCCCCCGAGGTCCCGCACCCGGTGGACCCAGCCAGCGAGGGTAACCATCCGCCCCTCGTCCCCGATGCGCAACGTCCCGCAAGCCTCCCGCGCCATAGCTTCGATTTATAAATGAGCCCTTTCCCACACACAAGTTGTGCTCATTGTGAAGCTCGTACGAAGTCTGCAGCTGTAAGACGCAATTCCAAGACAGAGACTGCATCTCCGCTTCCTCTTAAATGTAGTTAAGCGGTAGGGCCACCCTAGTTGGATCCCAAAACCGTGATCTGCAACCCGGACCTTCCCCCACAGCAAGTTTGGGACGTCTCAGATGATTCACGGAAACACGAGCAGAAGTTTCAATGCCCTCAAGGCCCGACTGCTCCTGGTCGCCCTGATCCGGGAGGGCACGCCCCGGGGGGAGATCTACTCAAGTAGCTTCCCGCGGAAACACAACCTGGGCTCGGCTTCCAGCGTCCAGCGGGCCGTGGAGCGGTTGCTCGCGGACGAGGTCTTAGAGCGGGTGAACGGGGCATACGAGTTCACGGATATTTTCTTTAAACATTGGATTCAGCGGGAGTTCGGGCGAACTTACGCATGTAGCGTAACGCGATCTGCGTAAAATGCTACCCTCGGGCGCCGTAGGCGTCGAGCCAGGTTTGGAGGATGAGGACGGCGGCGAGCTCGTCCCGGACCTCCCGGCGCTTCCGGCGGCTCAAGTCGGCCTCTAGCAAGACCCGCTCCGCCTCGGCGGTGGTCCAGCGCTCGTCCCATAGCTCTACCGGAATTCCCGCCACGTCCTCTAAAGCCCCCGCGAACTCCCGCACCGCCCGGGCCTGTTCCCCCTCGGTCCCGTCCATGTTCAGGGGGTGGCCCACCACGATCCGCTCGGCGCCCCACTCCCTCGCCCTCTCCGCCACGTATGCGAGGTCGTCCGCGAGGGTCCGACGCCGGTAAACCCCCTTCCCCTGGGCGATGGTCCCGGTCTCATCGGAGAGGGCGATCCCGATCCCTCTCTCCCCCACGTCTAGACCCATGACCCTCATCGTGCGGACAGGATCTGCAGGGCCCGGCGGATCATTTCTTCCACCGGGGAGTCGGGGTCGCACTCCTTGCGCACGAGCTCAAGCGCCTTCCGCGCCTCGGCCTCTGAGAACCCCAGGGCCTTGGAGGTGAGGGCCCGAAGGACCACCGTCTCCTTCTCCGACAGGGGCGTGGGGGTCGCGGGCACCACCTTGGCCAAACGTTCCGAGAGCTCGACCATGATGCGTTGCGCAGTGCGGCGGCCGATCCCCTTGACCTGCTCCAGCGCCGAGAGATCGCCCCGGCGGATGGCGGCGGCGAACTCCTCCGGGGGCATGGCGGCCACCAGCCGGAACGCGAGCCGCGGCCCGAGTTGTGGCACCGAGAGCAGCCCCACGAACATGTCACGTTCCTCTGGCGTGGCGAACCCGTAGAGGGAGAGCTCGTCCTCGCTCACCACGAGGTGCGTGTAGAGCTTGGCGAAGCCCCTGAGCCCGGCGGCGGTCCGCCCGGGGACGGCGAGCCTGAACCCCACCCCCCCCACCTGGAGGACCACCGTCTCCCCGCCCACGGCGACGACCTCCCCCTCCAGGAACTCGAACATGGCCACCTATTCTACAGGCTCCACATCCCCCCATGGCCGGACCGCCTCCCGGATATCCGCGGCCCGACCCCGGGGGACTTCCACCGTGAGGACCACCCGTCCGTCGGCGTACTCACGTGACCGGATCTCCGCGCCGAGACGGGAGATGAGCGGAAAGGCGCGGCCAGAATCCCCGGGGGCGAAGCCCAGCCGCAGCCTTACCCGAGGCACGAACTCCACGATCCCGGCCTCCTCTAACGCCAGGGCCGCGGCATCGCGGTAGGCCCGTCGGAGGTTCCCCACCCCCAGCTTCACCCCGCCGAAGTACCGCACCACCACGACGAGGACGTTCACGAGCTCCTTCCCCCTCAGGAGCTCGAGGATCGGCCAGCCCGCCGAGCGGGAAGGCTCCCCGGCGTCGTCGGCCCGCTCCAGGAGCCGCCCGTCCACCGAAATCCGATATGCATACGCCACGTGGTGGGCGTCGTGATATCTGCGCCGCAGCCCCACCACCAGGTCCAGGGCCTCGCCCTCCGTGGACGCAGGATAGGCGAAGGAGAGGAACCGGGAGCGCTCCCGCACCAGCTTCGCCTCTCCCCTCTTCCGGACGGTCCTCACGTCCTCAGAATGGGGGCCTCTCCCGCCGGTTGAGATCGGAGAGGTCGGTGAAGGCGCGTTCCACTGCTCCGCCCTCCCCCTCGAGGAGGAGGACCACTTCCCCGCCGTGGAGGCCACAGCTCCCCATGTGCTCCGCGTCGACGCCGTAGAGGAGCTGGACCGCCTCGACCTCGGTGATGTGGTGCCCCACCAGGGGGTAGACCCCAATGGGATCGCCGCTCGCGTATCGTAGACGGCCTATACCGAGCCGCCTGGTGAGCCCCGGTACGCTACCGTGGATCGACTTCGCTCGGGAGATGGGGATCACGATCTCCGCGCCCCGCGCGATGGCGGCGGTGACGTACCGCCCCACCGTGCCGCCGGTAGGGGAGGAAGCGAAGACGCCGCAGATCCCGCGGGGATCGATCACGTTCGCCCCCTTGATGAGCACGTCCCCGGCGGAAAGCTTCTCCAGGACTTCCTCCGGGCCCCAGCCCACTTTCCGCCCCCGGAAAAGGATCACGGGCCGGGACCGCTCCGCGGGGGGAAGGGCCTTGAGCCCGCTTCCGATCTCGATGTAGCCCGCGCGGTACCGCGACTTGTCCACTGGGGCGCCGGAAAGCTCCTCGGCCACGTAGGCGTTGGTAGTCCCCAACGTGACGATCACGAGCCCCCCCTCCAGCGCCCGGCGCACCGGCGGGTACGCGGCCACCCCCTTGGCGATCAGCCGGCGCGCCGCCCACGGCGATAGGACCACAATCGCCCTCGCTTTGTCGGTGCCCATGGCGTTACGATATAACTCCAAAAAGGAAGTTCGGACAAAGGGGGGATACGGGAGTGCCGTGGACGAGGGATGAGTATGAGCGCGAGAGACGTGGTTTCCGATGGGACATCCCGACCGATTATAACATCGCGGCGGCCGTGGACGCCCACGCCCGGAAACGCCCGGATAAGCCCGCGGTGGTGTGGGAATCCGAGAGGGGGGAGAGACGGACCCTGACCTGGGGGGAGCTCTCCGACCTCTCCTCACGGTTCGCCGCGGTGCTAAGGCGGCTGGGGATACGGAAGGGGGACCCTGTCCTCCACATCTTCCCCCGGCTCCCCGAGGCGTTCGTGGCCCAGATCGGGACCTTCAAGGCCGGTGGCGTGGCCGTCCCCTGCACCGAAATGCTGCGGGCCAAGGACATCATCTACCGGACCGAGGTCTCGGGGGCACGGGTGGTGGTGGCCCACACTTCCACCGCCGACGAAGTGGACGAAGTACGGGGCCAGTGCCCCCTGGAACACTTCATCCTCATCGGGGGGGAGCGGTCGGGCTGGCTCCCCTTTGGGGAAGCGGTCGAGAAGGCCCCGGCGGTGGAGCCGGTTCCCCTCACCGTGAACGACCCCCTCACCATAAACTTCACCTCCGGGACGACCGGCGAGCCCAAGCCGGTAATGCACAAGCACCGCTGGATCTACGGCCACTCCGTTATCACTGCTCGCTATTGGTGGGACGTGGACCCGGACGATTTCATCTGGGCCACCACCGCCCCGGGGTGGGCGAAGTGGTACTGGTCCCCGGTGGGCGTGGGCCTCGCCCACGGGCTCACCCAGTTCATCTTCTATGGGCGGTTCGACCCCGAGAGGTATCTCGAGGTCCTCTCGCGCTACCCCATCACCAAGCTCTGCGCCACCCCCACCGAGTACCGCATGATCCTGGCCCACGTGCCGGACTTGGAGGGTTACCGGGGGAAGATAAAACTCCGGGAAGCCCTCTCCGCGGGGGAGCCCCTGAACGCCGAGGTGATCGATTCTTTCCGCGAGACCCTGGGGGTGACGATCCGCGACGGCTACGGGCAGACGGAGTCGGTGTGTCTCGTGTGCAACTACCCGGGGCTCCCGGTGAAGCCGGGTTCCATGGGCGTCCCCACCCCCGGACCGAACGCCACCGTTATCGACGAGGAGGGGAATCCCGTGGGCCCCGGGGGGATCGGGGAGGTGGCGGTGGCGGTGGGGAACCCCGGGATCTTCGATGGCTACTGGAGGAACCCCGCGTTAACGGCGGAGGTCTTCGCGGGGAAGTGGTACCGCACCGGGGATCTGGTGCGGATCGACGACGAGGGCTACTTCTTCTTCGAAGGCCGGGCGGATGACATCATCCTCTCAGCGGGATACCGGATCGGCCCGTTCGAGGTGGAATCTGCGCTGGTGTCGCACCCGGCGGTGGCGGAGGCCGCGGTGGTGGGCTCACCTCACCCGGAGCGGGGGGAGATCGTTAAGGCGTTCGTGATCCTCGCCCCGGGGTACGGGCCTTCCGAGGAGCTCGTCAGGGAGCTCCAGAACCACGTGAAGGAAATCACCGCCCCCTACAAGTACCCCCGCGAGATCGAGTTCGTCACGGAGCTCCCCAAGACACCTAGCGGAAAGATCAAGCGCGCCGAGCTCAGGAGGCGCGAGTACGAGCGGAAGGGGCTCAAGTCCCCGGGGAAGTGAACCTGCGCCACGAACTATCGAGAAAAGGGCCAGCCATCGCTGGCCCCTTTTCCATACCTGTCGACATATTCACCGGGAACGGTCGGGAGGGAAACGGGGGGCACTCAACTCCTAAGAGTAGATCGCTTCCGCCCCTCGCCCTTCACGCATTACCCCTCATTCACTTGGCGGGGGGTGGATGTGGCCCTCCCGCATGAGGATCTCCACTTCATTCCGGGCGTACTTTATCATCCGTTCGGCCTGGCGCGCGAGCTCGTCCTCGGAGAGGATCCGCCTGGCCACCCCCTGCTCGATGGCCTTCAACGCCACCGCCACCGCCTCGTTGATGAACACCTCCCAATCCGCCATGGTGGGGACGATGTAATCCTCCCGCAGGCCCTTCTCCTCGGCCGTCTTTGCGATGGCCTCCGCGGCGGCGATGGTCATCTCGTCGGTGATGGTGCGGGCGAAGACGTCCAGTGTCCCGCGGAAGATCCCGGGAAATCCCAGGGAGTTGTTGATCTGGTTGGGGAAGTCGGATCGTCCGGTGCCGATGATCCGGGCCCCGGCTTCCTCAGCCTCCCACGGCCAGATCTCGGGTATGGGGTTGGCAGTAGCGAACACGATGGCATCCTCGTTCATCCGGGCGATCCACTCCGGCTTGATCGTCCCCGGGCCGGGTTTAGAAGCGGCCACGAGCACGTCGGAGCCCTCGAAGGCGTTCTCGGGACCGCCGGTCCGCCCCTCGGCGTTGGTCTCGCACGCGTACTTCCACTTGTAGGGGTTCTCGTCCTTCTTGGCCTCGAGGTCCTCGCGCCCCTTGTGCATGACCCCCTTGGAGTCCACCATGATGATGTTCCCCGGCGGGACTCCGTAGCCGATGAGGACCCTCACGAAGGCGATGTTGGCGGCGCCTGAGCCGAAGATGGTGTAGGTGGCACGCTGCGGGTCCTTGCCTACCACCTTGAGGGCGTTGATCACCCCCGCGAGCATGATGGCGGCCGTCCCCTGCTGGTCGTCGTGCCACACCGGGATCTCGAGCTCTGACCGCAGTCTGTCCAGGACATAGAAACACTTGGGCGAGGCGATGTCCTCCAAGTTGATCCCCCCGAAGGCTGGCGCGATCCACTTCACCACCTGGATAAGCTCGTCGGGGTCCTTGGTAGCGATGGTCACCGGGAAAGCGTCCACCCCGCCGAGGTACTTGAACAGGATCGCCTTCCCCTCCATCACCGGGAGGGCGGCCTCAGGACCGATATCGCCGAGGCCCAGGACCCGCGTCCCGTCTGAGACCACGGCCACCATGTTCCCCCTGTTGGTGTATTCGAAGACCTTATCGGGATCGGCCTCGATCTCCCGACAGGGCTGGGCTACCCCCGGCGTGTACCAGATCGCGAAATCGTCGTAGCTCGTAATGGCGCACTTCAGGGCTGTCCCGACCTTGCCCCGGTAGAAGGCGTGCCAGGTCGGGGCCTTGCGGGCCGGCTCCTTCGCCTTGGCGAGAAGTTCCTCCACTGTCGGTTTGCGTCCCTCCATTTATCCCTCCTTTGTCCGGGCGCGGATCCGTTCGAGATTTTCCTGGACGGTCGCTCCGACTTCCGCGTAGAGGGAGCGGCCGTGGGCGTCCATGGCCACCACCAACGGCCCGAATCTCTCGACCTCGAACACCCAGATTGCCTCGGGGATCCCGAGTCTCTCCAGGTAATGGACCTCCCGCACCCCCTTTATCGCCCGGGCAGCCAGGGCCCCAGCCCCGCCGGTGAAATGACAGTACACTGCCCCCACCGCGGAGAGGGCCGCCAGCGTCCCCTCCCCCATGCCCCCCTTCCCGATGATGACGCGGGGCTTGAACCTCCGCAGAAACTCGGGTTCCAGGGACTCCATACGCATGGAGGTGGTGGGCCCGGCAGCGATCACCTCCCAACTATCCCCCCGCTTCCTCACCACGGGGCCACAGTGGAACAGGGCCAGCCCCTCCAAGGGGAAGGGCTCTCCCCGCTCGAGGAGCACCCTGTGGGCCTCGTCCCGGGCGGTGGCGAGGAGCCCCGCGATGTAGATCACATCCCCCGCCTTAAGCTCCCTTACCTCGCTTTCCCCGATCGGCGTCGTTAGGACTTTCTCCATCGTTCCCTCCATGACGCGTAACAGGTGACGCGTGAGTGGCGATTTCCCTTCTTGTCACGCGTTACGCGTCACCCGTTACCGTTATCTCGCCTTTTGGCGAGATCCGCACGCGGGCGCGGCGGTCGGCCCAACACTGGACCACGATCCCCACGGGGAGCGAGGCCGGATGCCGGTGGGCATATTCCACATGCACCGCGAGCACAGTGGTCTTTCCCCCAAGGCCCATGGGCCCCACGCCTAGGGCGTTGATCAACTCTTCCAGTTCCTCCTCCAGGGCCGCCACCTCCGGTTCGGGATGTCTCTCGCCTACGGGACGTAACAACGCGAGTTTCCCCAGCTTGAGCGAAAGGTCAGCGCCGCCGCCGATCCCCACTCCCACCACCGTGGGGGGACACGGGAGCCCGCGGCAGTTGGCGATGTGCTCCACCACCACTTCCACCACGCCGGGGATCCCCACGGCCGGGGTGAGCATCACCAGCTTGCAGCAGTTCTCCGATCCCCCGCCCTTGGGGAGGAGGTGGATCTCGGCGGAATCCCCTGGGACGAGCTCCCACGTCACGTAGGGGATGAAGCGGCCGGTGTTGTCGCCGGGGTTCACCCGGGTGAAAGGGTGGACGGTGTTAGGCCGGAGGGGCACTGCCTCCGTCGCCTGCCGCACCGCCTCGGGGATCGTCCCCCGGAGTTCCTCCAGGTACGGGAACTTAGTTCCCACCCGCACGAAGAAAGTTTGGACCCCGGTATCTTGGCAGATGGGAACGGCTTTCTCTTTGGCGAGGTGGATGTTCTCCAGGATCGCCTCGAGCTGCACTCTGGCTGGGCCCTCCTCCCGGTCCCGGGCCGCCTCGAGGGCCGCGACCACGTCCGCCGGAAGCACGGTGGCCGCGCGTCGCAGTGCCTCCACAATTCTCTCCACCAATTTCCTCTCCATGTTGCCTCCCCGGTCCCTTGGCCCGCTACGCGTCACGGCCGAAGAGCTCCTCCACCTTCCGGCGATAGAGCTCGTAGTAGGTGGGCTTGCGGACCTCGAGGAACTTCCCCACGATGAATTCCTTCCCCGGGACGACCTCGGCCTCCGCGGGGTCGACTCCGTGACGGATCATCGCCTTCTCGGCGTAATAGCGCATCTCGTCCAGGGCATCCCCCAGGCGGTTCCTACGGCCGAAGTTGGTGGGACAGGGGGAGATGATCTCGATGAAGTTGAACCCCGGGTGCTGCAGGGCTTCCTTGATCGACTCCTTGAGCCGGCGGGCATGGAGGGTCGTCCAGCGTGCCACATATGTCGCCCCGGCCGAGGCCGCGAGGTACACGAGGTTGAAGGGGTGCTCGAAGTTCCCATAGGGTGTGGTGGTGGTGCGGCCTTCGATGGGGGTGGTGGGCCCTACCTGACCCCCCGTCATCCCATAATTGAAGTTATTGACGCACAGCACCGTGATGTCCACATTGCGCCGGGCAGCGTGGATGAAATGGTTCCCCCCGATGGCGAAGAGGTCCCCGTCCCCGGAGAAGACCACCACGTTCAAGTCCGGCTTGGCCAGCTTGAGCCCGGTGGCGAAGGGGATGGCCCGCCCGTGGGTGGTGTGGTAGGAATCGAGGCGCACGTACCCCGCAAACCTCCCCGCGCAGCCGATCCCCGAGACCACCGCCACCGAATCGGGGTCTATCTCCAACTCCTCCAGGGCATAGAGGAAACTCGAGAGGGCGATCCCCAGGCCACAGCCCGAGCACCAGATATGGGGGAGGCGCTCGGTGCGCAGGTACTTCTCCAGCGGGTGCCGCACTCCCGGCAGCACTTCCGGGGCTGGCTTCGGTTTCGGCTTCACGATCGGCATCGCAGCACCTCCTCGATCCCAGCGAGGACCTCCTCGGGGGTGTGGATGCGGCCTCCAGCGTGGAAGACGCCCCTCATGGGGATCCGTCCGCCCGAGGCCCGCTCAACCTCCCGATATATCTGGCCGAGGTTGATTTCCACCACCACGATTCCCCCGACCCGTTCGGCCAACCTCCGCAGGATCTCGTCGGGGAAGGGCCAAATGGTGATGAGCCTGAAGAGCCCCGCCTTGATGCCTCGCTCCCGGGCGAGCTCCACCCCGCCGAGGGCCACCCGGGCCGAGATCCCGTAGGAGACCACCAGTACTTCGGCATCCTCGGTCATGGACTCCTCCCACCAGGTGAATTCGTCCCGGAAGCGCGTGATCTTCTCGCACAAGCGCCGCACCAATTTATCGTGGGCCTCAGGGTCCATAGCGGGATAGCCCCGCTCGTCGTGGGTGAGGCCGGTGACGTGGATACGGTAGCCGTCCCCGGCACAGGCCATGGGCGGGACCAGGTCCTCCTCGGGCTGGTACGGGGGGAACTCCCCCGGGGGCGCCTCGGGCTTTCGGCGCGGGGCCATGGGCACTTCCCCGGGGATCTCCACCCGCTCGTACATGTGTCCCACCACCTCGTCGGTCATGATGAGGACCGGGGCCCGGAACCGCTCCGCCAGGGCAAAGGCCTTCACCGTGAGGTCGAACGCCTCCTGGGGGGAGGCGGGGGAGAGGGCGACGATCTCGTAGTGCCCGTGAGAACCCCACCGGGCCTGCATCATGTCTCCCTGGCCCACCAGGGTGGGGAGCCCGGTGGAGGGGGCGCCCCGCTGGACGTCCACCACTACGCACGGGGTCTCGGTCATAATGGCGAGGCCGATGTTCTCCATCATCAGGGAGAAGCCCGGACCGGAGGTGGCGGTCATTGCCTTCACGCCGCCCCACGCGGCACCGATCACCGCCGCCATCGCTCCGAGCTCATCCTCCATCTGGATGAACACCCCGCCCACCTGGGGGAGGCGACGGGCCATCCGCTCGGCGATCTCTGACTGTGGAGTGATGGGGTAGGCGGCGAAGAAGGTGCACCCGGCGGCGATGGCGCCCTCGGCGATGGCCTCATCGCCGTTCATGAAGTGGACCCCGGTGAGGATCCTCTTGTCGGCGACGCGTGGTGGTTGATGGGCGATGGGTTTATCAGCCATGGTCCTCCTCCTTTTCCTCCAGCCATATGGCGAACTCGGGGCACACCGCCTCGCAGAACCGGCACATGACACAGGCGTCGACGTCCACCACCTCGGGGGGATGGTACCCCTTGGCGTTGAAGTGCTCGGCCTGGGCCAGCACCTCTTTGGGGCAGAAGGTGTAGCAGAAACCGCAGCCCTTGCAGGTGTCCTCCAGGAGATAGAGATACCCCTTGGGAACTACCCAGCGTTTGGCCCCCTCCTTTTCCGTGATGGGTGTGTGGTGACGGATGACGCGATCCTCCGCTTCCTTTTTCGCGTTCATAGGAGATCGATCATCCTGGCCAACACCCGCTTCCCCCGGTAATCGGGGAGGAGGATGGGGGAACGGCGCCCCTCGGGAACGCCGGCGGTCCGGAGTTCCTCCACGAACTTTTCCACATGGCCCAAGGTGAGGGGGCCTTGGTCCGGGAGCTCTTTGACATAACGTGCCGCGGCGACCCCTGCCCGGCGCCCGAACACGAGACAATCCAGGGTGGAGTTCCCCATGAGGCGGTTCTTCCCGTGTACTCCGCCCGAGACCTCGCCGGCCACGAACAGCCCCTCCACGTTCGTCCGCCCCCAGGGATCGGTTTCCACCCCGCCGTTCTGGTAGTGGAGGGTGGGGAAGACGAGGATGGGGTCTTTGCGCATGTCGATCCCGAACCGCTTGTACATGCGGAACATGGCAGGGAGCCGTCGCTCGATGGTTCCCTCCCCGTGGATCTCCTCGATCATGGGGGAATCGAGCCACACCCCGTGCATCCCCGTGGGGGTGACCACGCCCAGCTCCCGCTCGTAGCACTCCCGGATGATGGCCGCCGCCTCCACGTCCCGGGGTTCCAGGGGGTACACAAAGCATTCGCCCTCTCGGTTCACCACGTGGGCCCCCAGCCCCCGCACCTTCTCGGTGATCAAGAGCCCCACGATCTGCTGAGGATAGGCGGCGCCGGTGGGGTGGTACTGGACGGTGTCCAGGTCCCGGAACACCGCCCCGGCCCGGTAGGCGAGGACCAGCCCGTCGGCGGTGGCCCCGTAATGGTTGGTGGTAGGGAAGCCCCGGATGTGGAGCCTGCCGAAGCCCCCGGTGGCGAGCACCACTGCCTTCGCCCGCACCACCTTGTACTCCCCGATCTCCATGTTCCACAGGATTGCCCCGTTGACACGGCCCTCGGGGGAGGTGAGGAGCTCCACCGCGGGGTAGAACTCGAGGAGCATGAAGCCCCGGTTCCTGAACTCATCCCGGATCACCCGGAGCTCCTCCATCCCGGTGTAGTCCCGGGCGGCGTGCATCCGGGGCCGGGAGGTTCCCCCGCCCCAGTCTTCCACGAACTCACCGTTCTCGTCCCGGTCGAAGAGGCACCCGAGCTCGGTGAGCCACTTCATGATGAACGGGGCGTCCTCCACCAGGGCCCGCAGGACGTCGGTCTTGTTGGTGAAGTGCCCACCGCCATAGGCGTCCAGGAAGTGGATCACCGGGGAGTCGTAGGGCTTGTCGGCCGCCTGAGTCCCGCCCTGGGCCATGATGGAGTTGGAGTCCCCGTGGCGGAGCTTGGTGGCGAGGAGGATCCGGTCGGGGGGGATCCCCTCCTCATTGGCCCACAGGGCAGCCGTGGTGCCGGCAAGCCCCCCGCCCAGGATCAGGACCTCCGCATCGATGTCCACCGTGAGGTCGAGCTCCGCGGGATCCACCAGAGGGTAGGCCTCTAGGAGGTCAGCCACCTCGTTGGGGGCGATGTCCCCCTTGTTGGGGCCCACCTTCAAGGGACGCTTGCCGCCCGGAGCATGGTCGGGGTGGAACCGGAGGACCTCCTCCCGCTCTTCCATGCTCATCGCCGGGGGAGGGCCCTCCTCTATACGCTTGGCCCGGGCCGCGTGGACTCGCTCGATGGACTCGAGCATGTACTCCGGATAGCCGCGTACCAGCTTCAATTCCTCCGCCATGTCTATCCCTCCCCCTGCCCGTTACGCGTTACGCGTGACGCGTCATCGGATTTGAGGCCGCCCTTCTCCCGCTGCTCCTTCTTGTAAAGCTCCTCGATCTCTTCGCGGCTCAAGGACATGAGCCGTTCGAACTCCTCCGCGTACACGCCGGACTCGATTTCCTCGACCCGCTCCACCACGTGCCCGGGGACGGGGAGACTCCGGCCGTAAAGCCTGCGGGCAAACTGGGCCACGTGGTAGTGGACGATCTCCGCTGGGCATCGGATGGAGCAAAGTCCACATTGGATGCAGTCGAAGGAGAGCTCGGCAACTCCTTTCAGGTCCCCCCGGAGCGCCGCCTGGATGTAGTCCATCACCTCCAGCTCCTGGGGGCAGGCCTTGGTACAGGTATTGCAGGCCACGCACCGGGCGATCTCAGGGAAGTGCTTGAGGAGGGTGGTCCCGGCCGGGGCCTCCTCCTCGATCCGGTATGAGGGCTTCTCCGCAGGGGCGAAGGGGATCTGCACCAGGTACATCCCGTCCTCGACCCGGGTCTGGCACGCTAGGGCCGCCTTCAGGCGCCAATCGCCGGCTACCCGGTACACCGTGGCGCAGGCGCCGCAGAATCCGGCCCGGCACCCCGCCCCGCGCACGAAGCGGTACCCCGCGTACTCGATGGCCTGCATCAGTGTGATGTCCGCCGGAACCCGGTAGGCCTTCCCCATGATGTAGATGCTGACCCAGTGCGCGATGTCGGCGTCGTCGATCCCGGTGATCACCGCCTCGTTGGCCTCGCGGATCCGCTCCATTATCTCCTGGCCCATCCTCTCAACCTCCTACGAGCTGCGAAAGTGCCGGCCGCGGGTCAATGGCCGCGCCCCCGAGCCCGAGCTCCCCTTCCGGGACCCCCAGGGCGAACCCCAGAAGCTGGGTGAAGTAGAGAATCGGGATTCCGTGACGCGTTTTCTCTTCACCCGTTATGGAAAGTTGGTGGCGTTCCAGGTTGTAGGTACAAAGGGGGCAGCTTGTGACGATCAAGTCCGCGTCACGCCGCGCCACCGCCCCCACGATCTCCCGCACACGCTCCCGGACGACCCCTGGGTTGGCAACCGTCTGATATGCCCCACAGCACTCCACTTTGTGGGGGGAGTTCACCGCTTCCGCTCCCAAGTGCTCGAACAAAAGCTCCATGGTCTCCGGGGCGTCGGGGTGGTCGATCCCCACTTCACGGGGTCGGAGCAACATGCACCCGTAGTAGGGGGCCACCTTGAGCCCGTATAGGGGCTTTTCTACCCGGGATTCGATCTCTTCAAATCCGATCTCGTCCCGCAGGAACTGGAGCAGATGAAGCACCTCCACGCCCCCGCGATAGTCCGGCTCCTCATCCATGAAGGCGTTAATGCGCGAAAGTCTCCCAAGGTCCGCGGCCACGAACCGCGCCGACCGTTTCAAGGTGTTGTAGCACATGGCACAGAGGGCGACGAACCTCTCCTCGCCCATCTCCTGGACACGAATGAAGTTTCGCACCGGGGCCACATGGCGCATGAGGTCGTCGGTGGAGAGGGAATAGACCGTACCGCAGCAGTTCCATCGGGGGAGTTCTTTCAGCTCCCACCCGAGTCGCAAGAGGGCGGCCCGGGCCGAACGTTCGAAGCCCACGGCCTGGTCCTTCAGGGCACAACCGGGGAAATACGGTACCGCGTAACGCGTGATGTGTGACGTCTGAGGAGAGGCGGACGCTTTCGCTGATTTAGGAACGGCTTCATTGGGCAAGGTTTTCACCTCCCTCCCCTCGCTTTCGCAGGGTCTTGATCAAACCGATCAGCATCTTGCCCAGCCGATCGATGGGGTTTCCCGGCGAAGTGGCGCCACAACCGAATATTTCCTTCGCCAGTATGAGCTGTGTTTCGAGCTCGGATAGGGAACCAAGCGACACGTATAGGAACTGGATGAATTCCTTGAGGGGGTCGCGGGCTGCCCCCTCCACGATATTGCTCGGCACCGAAACGGCTGCCCGGCGCATCTGCGCCGCAAGGCCGTAGACCTCTTCCCGCGGAAGGACCGCACTCAGCTCATATACACATTTCACCAACGGCATCGCTTCCTTCCAAACGTCAAGATCCTTATGGCTCTTCATCATCCCTACCTGTCACGTGTCACCCGTTACGGGGTGAGTTTGCGGGTGGCGCCGACCAGCGCGATCTGGGGGACGCCCGGGGGGATCTCCCGCCATCGGAGGCCGGTCTCCCCCTTCCGCAGGTCGAGGAGCCTCAGGGCCTCCATTACCTTGGCGATGTCCACCCCCTTGGGACAACGGACCTCACACGCGAGGCACGAGGCACAGACCCACGGAGACACGGACTTGAGGACACGCTCGTCCCCAAGCTGTAACAGCCTCATGACCTCGGCCGGGAGGAGGTCCATTCCCGAGGTGAAGGTACATCCCGCCGAGCACTTCCCGCACTGGTAACACGCGAACACGGCCTCCCCGGAGAGCTCTTCCACCCGGCGCACGAAGTCCGGCTCCCCCGATGAGATCCGTAACGGGTGACGGGTGACGCATGATGGGGGATTTGCCGAACCCATCCCCGCGTCACGTATTACGCGTAACGCGTCACCGTCTATTCGTTCAACCATCGGATCGCCTCCTCCAGTGCCACGGGAAGGGCCCCTTCCACGGCCGGGGATAGGCCCTCGCCGAAGGGCGGGTCCCCCGGGATCCCAATGGCCAAGATCTCCACCGTCGGCACCCGCTCCCCGGCCATTGCCAATGCCTCCAGCGCCGCCCGCAGGCCCAGCCCGTGGAGGTAACCCGCCCGCGCCGGGAGGTCTCCGAGGTCGAACCGCAGGACCTCGCCCGCGGGGAGCCACGGGGCAGCGTCCACTACGAGGACCTCCTCATAACCCGCGATGGCCTCGGCCAGCCGGAGCCCGTCGTACACTCCCTCCAACAGCTCTATCTCGTGACGCGTGACGGGTGACGCGTGACAAGTGGTGCCCTCTCCCGTCGCGCGTGAAGCATCACGTATAACCCTCAAGCGGCGGAGCAAAGCGATCCCGACCCCGTCGTCGGTGCGGTACGGGTTCCCCAGGGCCACGATCGCCCTAACGGCCGATGCGCACCTTGAGCTCACCGTCGCTCCCGTAGATCTCCACTACCAAAGGCATTTCCCCGGGAAAGAAATGGGTGGCACACGCGAGGCAGGGGTCATAGGCACGGAAGGCCATCTCTATGCGGTTGAGGAGGGACTCGTCCCATACCCCGTCCTCCGCCAGGTGCCTGGCCATGGCCTTCACCGAGAGCCCGATTCCGGCGGCGTTGTGGGTGGTGGCGACGATCATGTTCGCGAACTCCACCAGCCCCTCCGGGGTCAATCTGTAGTGGTGGAAGAGCGTCCCCCGGGCGGCCTCGATCACCCCGACCCCCTCCCCGGGCTCCCCGAGCTCTCCCCGGACCTCCACCCCGGTGAGAGTTTTCTCTTGGACCAAAGCGAGGGTAACCTCCGCCGCCTGTACCAGCTCCACCAGCCGGGCCCAGTGGTAGGCGAAGATGGCGTGGACGGGCTTCCCCCCGAAGAAGTCCAGATACCGCTCGTACTCCTCCTGGGCCATGGGAGTGGCCATCCGTTCGGCCACATTCAGCCGCGCCAGCGGACCCACCCGGTAGACACCCGAATCCGCCCCCGGAACGAGCCCCTTCCATCCGTATTCCTTGAGGTAGGGGAACTTCACGTAGGTCCAGGGTTCCACGTGCTCCTCGATGAGGGAGAGGGCATCGGCAGCGGGGCCGTGGTAGATCTCGTGGCCATCTGCGGAAACGATCCGCAGTGCCCCGTCGTAGAAATTCGGCGCCATATTCCCGTCCACCAAGCCCATGTAGTGGGTGGGAAAACCAAGCTCCTCCGCCAAGAGGTAACTCTGGAAGCTGGGATCGGGGAGGATCTTCTCATGGAAGAGCTCGATGAGATCCCCCGCCAGCTCCACCATCGCCTTGGACCGCTCCTCCACGAACGCCCGGTCCTCCTCCGAGAGGGGCTTCGCCACGCCACCAGGGAGGGCGAACACGGGGTGGATCGCCTTCCCTCCGATCCTCTCCAGGATCTTCTGCGCCCCGGCACGTACCCGCACCACCTTCTTCCCGAACTCGGGGTACGCCTCCAGGATCCCGAGGATATTGCGCTTGGCCTTCTCGGCGTCGGCCCCGAGCAGGAGGTCTGGCCCCCCGAGGAAGATCAGGTGCAGGAGGTGATCGGAGAAGATATAGACGTTATAGAAGAGCTCCCGCTGGAGCCGGGCGGGCTCGGGTACCTCCGTTCCGAAGCAGGCATCCAAACACTTGGCCGACGCCAGGTGATGGGCCTCGGGACACACGCCGCAGATCCTCTCGGTTATCTGGGGCATCTCCTCCGCCAACCGCCCCCGGCAGAAGAGCTCGAACCCCTTGAGCTCGGGGATTTGGAGGAAGGCATCCACGAGTTTTCCGTTGTCGTCCAAGATGAGGAAGATCCTCCCGTGCCCCTCGAGCCTGGTTATCGGATCGATGGTGAGCTTCTTCATCTCACCCTCCGGTACTTCCCGAAGGAGTACATGTAGAAGGTCCCCAGGGGATCGGCCAGGGCCTCGAGGGCCTCGTCCTCCTTGGCGAAGTATTGCTCCCCCTCGTCCTCGAACCGCACCAGGGACGCCAGGGCAGAGAGCATCGCCGCCCCGGGATCGCCGGCTTCGGGCGTCGGACCGAGACACCCCGTGCAGGGCATTCCCGCATCGGGACAAAGGGCGTCGCAACCTCCACAAGTTACGGGTCCCAAACAAATGAGGCCCTGCTCCAAGAGACACTCCTTCGGATCGGGAACGATCTCGTGGGGGCGGTGGATCCGTTCGATGCGGCGGTCGTCGTGGCGCTCCCGAGGACACTCCTCGCACAGGGCTTTTACGTTGGCGAAGACATATGGGGGCTCCGGCATCTCCCCGGAGAGGAGCGCCCCGAAGAACCGGTCGATCAAGGGCGCCGGCGGTGGGCAGCCCGGGACTGCGTAATCCACCCGTACCACTTCCTCGAGGGGGACTGCCACCCGGATGAGGTCTGGGAGTTGAGCCTCGTTGTCCTCCCCGACGGGGGACCCGGGGCGAAACCCAGGGCCGAAGACGACGGCGAAGATCTCTTCCTTTCCCCAATTGTTGGCGAGGGAGGGGACGCCGCCGAGGTGCGCACAGGCCCCGTAGGCCACGATGTACCTGGATTTAGCCCGCAGGAGCTTCGCCATCTCGTAATTCTCTTCGGTGCGAATGACCCCGTTAATGAGGGAGAAGTCGATGTACCCCGGGGGAAGGGCCTCGAGGTCGGAGCGCTTTACGTCCACTAAAGCTGGCCAGAAGGCGATCTCCACGTGGGAGAGGATCTCCACGACCGCCTCTCCCACCTCGAGGAAGGAGACGTCGCATCCCCCACAGCTCCCAGTCCAGTAGACCGCGATCCTAGGCCGTGACGCGTGACGGGTAACACGTGATGTTGAATCATGATACGTGACGTCCGGCGGATGACGAGCAAGATCAGGGGAACTCTTCGGCTCCATATCCTTTTCCCTATACATGCGCCTTAACCTCCCCTCGGTGCGGGGCTTTCCCCGTCACGCGTTACGCGTAACGCGTCACCGCTGGCTTCAATGGGACCCAAGGCTTTGAGTTCCTCCACGAACTCCGTCACCACCCGTGCGAATCGCTGGCCTTCGGTGGCGGAGATCCACTCGAGTCGTAGCCTCTCTGGCTCTATCCCCACTTGGGGGAGGAGCTTCTTCAGGAGGACGGTCCGGCGGCGGGCCTTGTAGTTTCCCGAGATATAGTGGCAGTCGCCGGGGTGACATCCCCCGATCAGGACCCCGTCGGCTCCCCTCTCGAACGCCCGTAGCACCCAAGCCGGGTCCACTCCCCCCGAGCAAGGGACCCGGATGGGGACGATATTTGGGGGATATTTCAGCCGGCTTGTCCCGGCCAAATCAGCTCCCGCGTAAGAGCACCACCGGCACAGAAAGGCCACGATCTTGGGCTCGAACCCGTCCCCCTCAATCACCCTTCACCTCCACTGCTTCCTTCGCGGGCTCGGGCTCCGCGAGGGCTGCCGCCACCATCGATTCGAGTTGCTCGTCCCCCAGGTTCCGCAGGGACAGCGCCCCGCTCGGACAGGCGGCCACACATGTACCACATCCCTCACACAGGATCTCGTTCACGTGCGCCGTTTCCTCCATGGTGATGGCCCCGTATGGGCACAGTGGAGCACAGACCTGGCACCCGGAACATAGCTCCTCGTCCACTTCTGCCACCTCGGGGGAATGAGTGAGGACAGGGGCGGAGAGGAGCGCAATCGCTTTGGCCGCGGCGCCCGAGCCCTGGGTCACCGCCTGGGGAATGTCCTTAGGCCCTTGGGCCGCCCCGGCGATGAAGATCCCCCCCGCCAACGTCTCCAGCGGCCGGAGCTTCGGGTGGGCCTCCTTCAGGAACCCGTTCTCGTCGAGGCATGAAAGCCGGAGCGTCCGGGCGAGCTTCTCCACCCCTTTCGGGGGGACCACTGCCATGGCGAGGACCACCAGGTCCGCTTCCACTTCCACCTTCTGACCCGAGAGAGTGTCCACGCCCCAAACGATGAGCTTATCCCCCTCGCGGAAGACCTTGGCGACCTTCCCGCGAATGTAGAGGACCCGGTCCTCCTCCATCACTCGGTGGATGAACTCCTCATATCCCTTCCCCGGAGCACGGATGTCGATGTAGAAGATGATGGCCCGCCCCTCAGGCACGGCGTGTTTGTAGAGGAGGGCGTGTTTGGCGGTGTACATGCAGCAGATGGCGGAGCAGTAAGGCTTGTGGAGCTCAGGGTCCCTCGAGCCCGCACATTTTATGAACACCACGGTCTTGGGGACCTTGCCGTCCGAGGGGCGGCGGACTTCGCCCCTGGTGGGGCCAGTGGCCGAGAGAAGTCGCTCGAACTGCAAGGGGTCGATCACGTCTGGGTCCTGAGGGGAGTATTCAGGGAGGGCTGCGGTCTCGTAGAGGTCGTAGCCGGTGGCGATGATGATCGCCCCCACGTCTTCCTCGATGATCTCCTCGGACATGTCGAAGTCGATGGCATTCGGCTCGCACACCTCGGCGCATTTGCCGCAGATGAGGGGCCGGATCCCGAGACAAGTCTCCTCGTCCAAGGTGTAGGTGGAGGGGACGGCCTGAGGGAAAGGGATGAAGATCGCCCCCCGCTCCGAGAGCCCACGGTCGAACTCGTTCGGCACGCGGACGGGACAGACCTTTTCACAGTCGCCGCAGAGGTTACAGAGCTCGGGGTTCACGTACGAGGGTCTCCGGCGAATCCGCACATGGTAGTTCCCGATGTAGCCGGCGATCTCCTCTACCTCGGAGTTCACGAGGAGGTGGATCCTCGGGTGGCGCTCCACCTCCACCATCTTCGGGGTGAGGATGCACTGGGAGCAGTCCAGGGTGGGGAAGGTCTCGGAGAGCTGGGCCATATGGCCCCCGATGGTGGGGCTCTTCTCCACCAAAATCACCTCGAAGCCCGCTTCGGCTACATCCAGGGCCGCCTGTATGCCGGCAATCCCGCCTCCGACCACGAGGCACTTCTCCACATGGGAGACCTCCACCGGTTCCAGGGGCAGATCTCCCTTGACCTTCTCCACCATGGTCCGCGTGATTTTGATCGCCTTGCGGGTCGCCTCTTCTCCTGGGTCGTGGACCCAGGAGCAGTGCTCGCGGATGTTGGCGCACTCCACGAGGTAAGGGTTCAAGCCGACCTCGCTTGCCGCCCGGCGGAAGGTGGCTTCATGCATAGACGGAGAGCAGGCGGCCACCACTACGGCGTTCAAACGGTGTTCCCGGATGGCGCGCTTTATTAATCCTTGCCCAGGATCTGAACACATGTATTCGTAATTAGTAGAAAAGACTACCCCCGGGTATCTGGAGAGCTCCTCCGCCACGCGCTTCACGTCCACTGCTCCGGCGATGTTGTGGCCACAGTGACAGATGAACACGCCGATCCTATCTCCGTGACGCGTGACGGGTGATGGGTGACGGGGAGCAGGATTCCGCACGATACGCGTTTCGTGTGACGTGTCACCGCTTTTGGGCGACATGCAGGACCTCCTCCACGTATTTCACTCCCTCCTCGAACGCCCGGCGGTTAAGGTCCACGGTATGGGGAGGCACAGACTCAAGCACCGCCTCGAGCATCCCCTCCACCGTGACCTTGTCCCATACTGCGGCCAAGCCCCCCAGCATCACCACGTTGGCCACGATCCTTTTCCCCAGCCGCTCGGCTATCCGTGTCGCGGGAATGGGGACCACCCGAACGTCATCCCGCCCCTCGTATTCCACAAGGTCGGGATCCACGAGGAGAACCCCCCCGGGTTGGATGTCGTGGCCGTACTTCTCGTAAGCCTCCTGGGACATGATCACGGCTACCTCGGGAACCGTGATCCGGGGATAGGTGGCGGGGGAAGAGGAGATAACGACTTCAGCGGAACACGCTCCACCGCGGGCCTCTGGCCCGTAGGATTGGATTAGGACAGCGTGTTTCCCATCGTGGATGACCGCTGCCCGGCCTGTGATACGTCCGGCGGAAATTATGCCCTGTCCACCGAAACCGGCGAAACGCACCTCACCCCGCAAGGATTCTCACCACATCGAATGTATCCCCTGCGGGGTGAGGTCGAAATGTTTACTGTCAAATCAAAAACTGACCCTCGTCATATGATCGCCACTTCGGACTCGGGGTCGAAGAGGTGCATGCGTTCCATCATGGCGATGAAGGTAGTCTCCTCGCCCACGTTCACCCGTACGTGGGGATCGAGCTTGGCGATGATCTCCTGGCCGGAACAGTCAGCATAGACGATGAGCTCATCGCCCAGGGCCTCGCGCACCCGGACCCTGGCAGTGAAAGAGGTCTCGGGGGCCGGCTCCCGTACCATCTCCGGGGTACGCAGGTCCTCGGGGCGGATACCGAAGACCACGTCCTTGCCCAGGAAGGAGCGCACCTCGTCGGTGGCCTTGTCGGCAGGGATGAGGAGCTTGAAACCCTCCCCTTCCACGTAAACCTTGCCGTCGGATTCGGTAAGGTGTGCCCGGAGGAAGTTCATCGGCGGAGAACCGATGAAGCCGGCGACGAACATATTGGCAGGCTGGTCGTAAATCGTCTGCGGATCGGCGTACTGCTGGATCACGCCCTCCTTCATCACCGCGATTCGGTGGCCCAGGGTCATGGCCTCCACCTGATCGTGGGTCACGTAAATGGATGTGGTCTTCAGGCGTTGGTGGAGCTCGGCGAGTTCGGCACGCATGCGCACACGGAGCTTGGCGTCCAGGTTGGAAAGGGGCTCGTCGAAGAGGAAGACCTTCGGATTACGCACGATGGCGCGGCCCAAGGCCACTCGCTGGCGCTGACCGCCGGAGAGCTCACGGGGCTTGGCGCGGAGCTTGTCCTCGATCCCCAACATCTTCGCCACCTCGCGTACGCGTCGGTCGATCTCTTTCTTGGGAATCTTGCGGAGCTTCAGGCCGAAGGCCATGTTATTGTAGACGTCCATGTGCGGGTAAAGGGCATAGTTCTGGAACACCATGGCAATATCGCGGTCCTTAGGGGGAACGTCGTTCACGAGCCTCCCACCGATGTAGATCTCACCCTCGGTGACTTCCTCGAGGCCGGCGATCATCCGGAGGGTCGTGGTCTTCCCACAGCCAGAGGGACCGACGAGTACCACGAATTCACCGTCCCGCACTTCGAGGCTGATGTGGTTTACGGCCACGAAATCGCCGAACTTCTTGGTGACTTCCTTGAGAAGTACCTCGGCCAAACCCAACACCCCCTTTTCAGCCTTTGGGTCGATAACCGAGCGCCTGGGATACTTCCCCGGCAGCTTCTTTCACGGCCTCCACGAGCTTCTTCTTGGACTTGACCTGGGCCTTGGGCAGAGAAACGGCCAGGGCAGCCACCACTTCTCCACGGAAATCCCGAACCGGGGCCGCCACCGTGAGCCCGTGGCCGTGGAACTCCCCGCTCTCCACTGCATATCCCTGGGCCCGTACTTCCTCAAGCTCCACGAGGAGCTCACTAGACCCTCCCTCCAGGGCCGAGGGGTTGAGGGCCTCGACGAAGGCGAGGAAGACCTTTCCCGGGGCGGTGAGGTGAAGCGGGGCGCGCTGGCCGATGAGTTGAGCACGGATCATGGGCGAATTCGTCTCCTCCTCGACGAAGATCACCTCCTCCTCGCCGAGCACGGAGAGGGTTGCACTTCCCCCGAGCTCCCGTACTAAACGCCGCAGAACTGGCCGGGCCTGTTCCCGGATATCGAGCCCCGAGAGAATATAGCCCGCCTGCACCAGGATCTTAAGGCCTAGCCGATAGCGTTTGGTATCTGGGTGCCGGTCGAGATAGCCGTGGCGCCAAAGGGTGTAGACAATGGGATAGATGCTGCCCGGCCGCAGCCCCAGCCCCCGCGCGAGGTCCGAGAGGGAAAGTTCGCGCCGTTCGTTGTCGAAGAGATCCAGAATCTTAAGGGCTTTTGCCAAGGAAGTGTTAATGTATCTTTCCCGCGACATATCTACCTCCGTTCGTTATTCCCATGACCAAAGCGTTTGTAGCCGCAAGCTTTTCCCTTGTCAACCGAAGGATGATCATACGAAAATTATGTCCCTTCTCCTTGTGCCCGCGTGTGTACTCGGTTCCAGACAGGGGCGAAGGGAGCCCGCCGAACAGTTCGCACGTCCCGATGTCCCAACGTACGCGCTTCCGTCTGGCTCGAGGGTCCTCAAGGGGACCTCCCGGGCCATGGATTACACGGGGGCAATGACTCGCGGTCTTCTACCGGGTAGTTCCCTTCGCTTGAGGGGATTCGTCCTCTATCCCCACACTGGTCGCAGAATTGATCGACGTAAGGGGTTCCCGCATGGCGTTATTTCCTTTCATGAAGGTCTCCGTTGGGTTCGGGCAGTATGAACGGGGATCGCGCGGCGTCCCCGATACGCGGTTTTTCCAAGGAATTTCTAGCTGCAGCAAAGGGCCTTTCTTTTGGGTCTCCGCACGCACTCACTTCACGTCTCTTCTGGGAGCTCTCGCCACGCTGTCCAAGTGAGATCCCCGAGGGGTTGCGTTTCGGAGATCGCCCTCGGAAGGAGCCCTACTCAAGGGGGGCAGCCCATCTTCAGTTCGTATCGAATGGTTTCCCTGTAGTTCTGACATCGTTCGCTCTTCCCAGCATGAACACGGTCGGGTCGAGGACGGGCCTTTTCCGGGAATGTGGCAAATATTCCCGATGGAGGGAACAGAATGCCGGTGAGAAAAGCAGCGAGGGATGGGACGAATCACTGGCCGTATCAAGAACTGTAAGCAGGACCCGAAATCGCTTTCGCCCCGTACGAGTTTTTACTTCTTCTCGCCGCGTATGATTCGGCGCAACTCTTCAAGACGTTCCCTCACTCTCTTCTCCCACCCGGCCTTCTTGGGGCGGTAATACTCCTTTCCGGCGAGCGAGGGCGGCAGGGACTCCATCGGCGCCACCCCTTCGGGATAATCGTGAGCGTACCTGTATCCTTCACCGTACCCGAGTTCCCGCATAGCCCTTGTCACGGGATTCCGCAAATGCAGTGGTACCGGTTCGTTCACCGTTCGCTGCACGTCACGCTTCGCTTCCTCGAAGGCTACATAGATAGCGTTCGATTTCGGTACCAAGGCGAGATATGCCGCGGCCTCCGCCAACGTCAGGTCCGCCTCCGGGAGCCCCACGTATTCCACCGCCTGGGCTGCGGCCACGGTGACCCGGAGGGCGTTCGGGTCCGCGAGGCCGATGTCCTCCGTCGCGATGCGAATGAGTCGGCGGGCGATATAACGTGGGTCTTCCCCTGACTCGAGCATTCGTGCCAGCCAGTACAGCGACGCGTCCACGTCGGAGTTCCTGATCGATTTATGGAGAGCGGAGATCAGGTTGTAGTGCTCCTCCCCGGCGCGGTCATACCGTGGCGCCTTCCGACCCATTGCTTTCTCCGCTGCCGCCAGGGAGATCTCACCCTCGCCGTAGGCCAGAACGACCGTCTCCAGGGCCGAAAGCAACCGACGTGCATCCCCATCGGCGTAACGGATAAGAAATTCCTCGGCGTCCGGGGCGAGCTTCACTCTCCCGCCGAAGCCACGTCCGTCGGAGAGCGCACGGCGCAAGAGCACCCTTAAGTCCTCTGTCGAAAGGGGTTCGAACACGAAGAGCTGTGCCCGCGACAGGAGCGCCGATCGCAGCACGAAGGAAGGGTTCTCCGTAGTGGCCCCGATGAAATACACCGACCCCTCCTCCAAGTAGGGGAGCAACACGTCCTGTTGGGCACGGTTGAAGCGATGAATCTCATCCAGAAAGAGGAGGTCACGTTTCCCCGTCTTCTGCCATAGCTCGCGCGAGGCCTCGAGAACCTTCTTCACCTCAGCAGTTCCCACCAGTGAAGCGGAAAGCCAAATGAATTTCGCCCCCACCCGTCGGGCGATGATCTTCCCCACCGTGGTCTTTCCTGTGCCGGGGGGCCCCCAGAAGATGAGGGCGTGAAAGGTCCCCTTTTCTATGAGAGCCCGCAGGGGACCGTTCGGCCCGAGGAGGTGCCGTTGCCCCACTACCTCGTCGAGGTCCTGGGGACGCAAGCGCTCGGCGAGCGGGGATTCTCCCTGCCAAAGTCCAGGCATTTCCCAATTATTTTAGCGTAAAAAAACTCGGGGCACGGACAGCACCGTATGAAAACCGGCCCCCTGGCCGGGCGCTGGAAGTCCGCGCGGGATGGACTAACGTCAGCTAGCTACCTTGGCGAGGATTTCGTCAGGAATGTCGAAATTGGCCACTACTTCTTGGACGTCCTCTTGGTCGTCCAAAGCCTCGAGGAGTTTCAACAGTTGTTCCGCTTCCCTTCCCTCCACCCTGACGGTGGTCTTGGGGACCATCACGAGTTCGGCTTGAGCTACATGGCCCCCGGTCTCTACCAGGCCGTCGCGCACCGCGGCGAGGTCGGAGGGTTGGGTGTAGAAGATGATCGTGCCATCGTCCTCCTCGAAGTCTTCGGCGCCGAGGTCGATCCCCGCCATGATGAAGCCCTCCCTGTCCATGTCTTCGGGAATGGCCTCGACGCGGATTTTCCCCTTGAGCTCAAACTGCCACGCGACACAGCCTTCCGTTCCCAGGGATCCCCCGTGGGACTCAAAGATGTGGCGCACCGCGGAGGCAGTGCGATTGCGGTTGTCGGTCACGGCTCGGAGCCAAATCGCCACCCCACCCGGCCCGTATCCCTCGTAGGTCACCTCTTCGTAGCGCTCGCCCCCCAGCTCCCCGGAAGCTCGCTTTATGGCGCGCTCGATGTTCTCCTTGGGCATGTTGGCCGCCCTGGCTCGCTCGATGGCCGCGGCGAGCCGGGGGTTGGAGTCGGGGTTGGGATCGTCCCGTGCGGCCACGATGATCTCCCGTGCGAGGCGCGAAAACAGGGCGGAACGTTTCTTGTCCTGGCGTTCTTTCCTATATTTGATGTTTGCCCATTTGGAATGTCCAGCCATGGCGTAAAAATGATAATCTTCTGGAGCAAGTGAGACAACTTCCCAATTGAGATTTTTCCACCTGTACCTGAGGTATACTCTCCCTGGAATGTCCGGCGAGGAGATCAGAAAGGTGGTGGAATTCCTCCGCGCGGCCCGTAACGGGTGGGCCTTTACCGGGGCGGGGGCGAGCACTCCTTCTGGGATTCCCGACTTCCGGGGGCCTGATGGTCTCTGGCGCAAGTACGATCCTGAAAGGGTTTCGACCATCGATGCTTTCCGCACGAGGCCTGAGGAATTCTTCGCCTTCTGGATGGGGAGATTTGAGCTGATGGCCCGCGCCGAGCCCAACCTCGTTCACCAGCTCCTCGCCCGCCTGGAGGAGCAGGGGCTCTTGAGGGGGGTGATCACCCAGAACATCGATGGTCTACACCGGAAGGCGGGTTCCCGTACCGTCCTCGAGATTCACGGGAACGCGTGGACGGGGACATGTATGGGGTGTGGGAGGAGATACCCCTTGGAATGGATGGCGGCACGGGTGCGGGGGGGAGGGGTCGCTCGTTGTGAGTGTGGGGCCCTTGTGAAACCGGACGTCGTCCTCTTCGGCGAACAACTCACCCCAGATTTCGAACGTGCCTGGGACGAAGTGTCGAAGTGCGATTTCCTATGGGTCCTGGGGAGCTCGTTACAGGTCTGGCCCGCAGCGGAGCTGGTGCCCTTGGCCGCATCTCGAGGCGCGGCGGTCGTCATCGCCAATCACGATCCGACCCCCTACGACGATCTCGCAGCCCTGGTCGTGCGGGGGGACCTCGCGGCGCTGGCGGAGGCCGTCTTCCGCGCCTTGGAGGAGGCAGAGGGATGATCGAGGTCGAGGTGGGAAGACTCCTGCGGGAGAAAGGACTGACCGTGGCCGTGGCGGAGTCGTGCACCGGGGGTCTCGTCGCCTCCCTCATCACCGACGTCCCCGGCTCCTCCGATTACTTCCGCGGCGGCGTCGTCGCCTACAGCAACGAGGTGAAGGAGAACGTGCTCAGGGTATCGGAGGAGATATTGTCCTCCGTGGGGGCGGTTTCCCCCGAGTGTGCTCAAGCCATGGCCGAGGGGGTACGGGCACTCCTCGGAGCGGACCTCGGGCTCTCCACCACCGGGATCGCCGGACCTACAGGCGGCACCCCTGCTAAGCCCGTGGGCCTCGTTTACATCGCCCTCGCCCATGCGGAGGGCACGCTCGTACGGGAGTTCCGCTTCATGGGGTCACGGCGGGGAAACAGGTACTCCACGGCCCACGAAGCCCTGCGGCTCGTGCTCGATTTCCTGCGCGGCTGATCTTTAGCAATGTGGGGTAAATTGGCATGATTTTTGATTTATTTATATTACATCTTTCGAAAATTTTGTGCGATGCTACTTGACAATCAGGCGTAATTTGTGATAATATAAGGTTAGCCACATTCAGTGTTCCTTTCTCTTTTCTCCTGGACGCTGGTGTAGCTTTGAGCTTCATGCTCCGGGAGACCGGCAAGGGCACTCCTGCCCTGAGCTGAGTTCTCCCCGAACGTCGCACTTTCGAGGAGGTGCGCAGGGTGACGCGAGTGAAGCAGGCGGTGATATTGGCGGCCGGCCAGGGGAGGCGCATGGGAGGCCGCGTACCCAAGCCCCTCCTGCGCATCGCTGGCCGGGAGATCCTCCACCGCACCCTCTCGGCCCTGCGGACGTTGGGGATCGAGGAGGCGATCCTCGTCGTCCATCCTGACTGGCGCAGTGCGTTCGAGTCTTTCCTGAAAGCAAATGAATTCGAGGCACACCTCGTCTTCAATGTGGAGCCGGAACGGGGGAATGGGTACTCCCTTCACCTCGCCCGTTCCGCGGTGGAGGGGGAGTTCCTCCTCCTCATGGGCGACCACCTTTACGGGACCGAGCTCCTGCAGGATGCCCTGCGGGGGAAGGGCCTCGTGGTCGACCCGGACCCAAAGTACGTGGACCGTGATGAGTCCACCAAGGTACGAATTCGGGATGGCAGAGTCATCGAGATCGGGAAGCGGTTAGAAAATCCTGACGCCTACGACACAGGCTGTTTCGTACTTGATCCCTCCATCTTCGTAGTCACCGGTGAATTGGCCGCGGAGCGGGAGACGGTGGAGCTCGCGGACGTGGTGCGCCGGGCTCAGCTCCCCGTACACGTGGTTTCAGGGGAGTTCTGGACGGACGTCGACACGCCGGCGGACCTGCGCCGGGCCCGCCGGCACCTCGTCGCCCTCGCCGTAAAAGGGACGGGAGACGGCCTCGTCTCCCGACTCATCAACCGACGGATCTCCACCTGGATTTCAGAGTTTCTCGTCGAGCGACTGACCCCATGGCAGGCCACATGGTTCACCTTTGGGGTGGGACTCCTCGGGGGGGTGCTCAATCTCGTAAGTCCCGTCGCCGCTGCGGCCGTCTACCAACTGAGTTCTGTTCTCGACGGCGTGGACGGCGAGATCGCACGGGCCTCGCTCCGCGCGAGCCCGCTCGGGGGCTGGACCGATTCCGTGCTCGACCGGTACGTGGACATTTTCTACCTCTCCTCGTTGGCCCTCGTCTCCAAACTCCCCGCTTGGTTCTGGCCGGTGGTGGCGTGGGCCTTGTTGGGGAGCGTGCTCGTGAGCTACACCACCGAGCGATATAGGGCCGCCTTCGGGGAGGACATGTACCGGGCGGTTCCCGCCATGCGCTTTCTCCCAGGGAAGCGCGACGAACGGATATTCCTCACCATGGTGTTAGTGTTCTTGGGTTTGGTGCAGGAGCTCTTCTGGACCTTGGCGATCCTCACGCACTTGCGGGTGCTCCTCACGCTAATCCTGGGTTTTCGCCGGAGAACTGCGTGAAAGGGGGTGATCTCGGTGCTCCGGAGGCCCGAGTTCTTGGCCCTCGGCTACGTGTGTTATGACGTCCGTGATGAGGGCCTCGTGGTCGGCGGCTCCGCCGCGTACGCGGGGCTTCTCGCGAGGAATTTAGGCTACCAGGTCGCGATTTTCACGAGCGCCGCGTCCGATTTCCCGTTCGAGAGCGTCCTTCGCGGCGTGAAGGTATGGGTGACCGAGAGTCGCCGGAGCACGGTGTTCGTCAACCGGAGGCGAGGCTCACGCCGGATCCAGTTCGTTGAGGCGGTGGCCGGGAGGCTGGAGGTAAAAAAGATTCCGTTACGGTGGCGGAGGCCCAAGATCGCTTACTTCTGCCCGATCCTCGGGGAGTTCAGCGCTGTGGAGGCCCTGGACATAGTGAGGGCCGAGGTGGTGGGGGTCGCCCCCCAGGGCTGGTTGCGACGCCGCACACCGAAAGGGCTGGTGGTCAAAACCCGATGGGAAGAGCTCGGAGAGGTGGCGGGAAAGGTCGACTTCATCGTGGCGAGCCACGAGGAGCTCACACGGGAGGAGGTCGAGTGCTACGTCGAGCTCTCACGGATCTTCGTCCTCACCCGGGGGAAGGAGGGAGCCGACCTCTACGTGCGGGGCGCCTTCTGGGGCCGGATTCCGGCGGTGCCCGCGGCGGAGGCGGACGAGACCGGCGCCGGGGACGTCTTCGGGTCCGCGTTCGCGGTGCGGTACTACGAGACACGTGATCCCGTAGAGGCCGCGTATTTCGCCGCCGCGGCGGCGTCGTTGGCGGTGGAGGGCGTGGGCCTCTCGGGGATCCCGGAGTCCCGGGAGGAAATCCTCGCCCGCCTCGCGACCCTGGAGCGCACGCTGTGGAAGGCCCCGTCCTCGCGGGGCGTGGACTACGGGAGGACGGCCCCGGAGCTCGGGAAAGGATACCTGCGCTGAGTTCTTCTCCCCTCCCTTGATCGCGGGGCGGGGAAGGCCGTATAATCGGGTAACGGTTTCGGAAACCGTTTTCCCAAATGGGGCGTGTGACCATCAGGGAAGTGGCGGCGCTGGCTGGGGTCTCCCCGAGTACGGTGTCCCGGGTGCTCAACGGGAAGGACGCGGGGCACATGCGTCCCGAGACCAAAGAACGGGTATTGGCGGCGATCAGGACCCTGGACTACACCCCGGCCAAGGCTGCCAGGACCTTACGCAAGAAGAAAACCGGGGTCATCGCCATTCTCATCCCCGACATCTCGAATCCCTTCTTCTCCCTGCTCGCCCGCGGCGTCGCCGCTGTCGCCTTCGAGCGCGGGCTCTCCACCCTGATCTGTGACTCCGACAACTCCGTGGAGAAAGAAACCCAGTACTGGGACATCCTGCTCGCGGAAGGGGTGGACGGGGTCGTCTTCGTCCCCGTGGGGCGGCCCAACGAGGCCAAAGTGACGCGGCTCCGGCGACGGGGCGTGCGCATCGTGGTCGCCGACCGACGGGTGGATGGTTACCCCGCGGTGGAAGCGGACAACCAGGCCGGGAGCGCCGCCCTCGCTGTGCATCTCCTCTCTGCCGGTTACCGTCGGATCGCTTACCTCGCCGGCCCCGCGGAGGTCAGCACCGCTGCCGACCGCCTGGAGGGGTTCGTGGTGGCGCTGCGGGTGGCGAACATCGAGCCGGTCGCGGTTTTACACGGAGATTTCACCTACCAAAGCGGTTATGACCTCGCCCGGCGGGTCCTCTCCCGCCACCCCGAGGTGGAGGCCCTCGTCGCCGGCAACGACCTCATGGCCATTGGGGCGCTCCGAGCCGCCGAAGACATGGGTATTTCGGTCCCCGGGGAAGTGGGCATTGCCGGCTTCGACCACGTGTTGCCCGCGGATCTCGTCCGTCCCCGTCTCACCACCGTCGCCGTCCCGGCATATGAGATCGGGAAGGAAGCGATGCGACAGCTCCTCGAAGGTGGCGAGGCCGTGGAGGGGAGGGTGCTCCCGGTGGAGCTGATCGTCGGGGAATCGACCCCGCGGAGGGGAGGTGATAGCTCGGGAAGGACACCCACGTCGGACAAATCTTGAGGAGGTGAGTGCTGATGAAGCGTTTGTTCGCAATTCTTGGGGTGTTGTTGCTCGTGGGGGTCTCCGTTTTGGCTGCAAAGCCGACCATCGCTGTCTTCATCTCCACTCTCAAAAATCCCTACTTCGTCACCCTCGCCGACGGAGCCAAAGCGGCGGGGGAGAAGTTCGGTGCCGAGGTAGTGATCTATGACGCCCAGGACGACGCGGCCCTGCAGTTGTCCCAGGTCGAGGATGCGCTCGCGGCAGGCGTGGACGCCATCTGCATCAACCCCGTCAACGCCGAGGCCCTGATCCCCGCGGTGGAGAAGGCCAACGCCGCCGGTGTCCCCGTCTTCTCGGTGGACCGGGACGTCCTCGGTGGAGAGCGTGTCTGCTATATCGGCACGAGCAACGTCCTGGCCGCTGAGCAGGGTGCCGCGACCTTGATCCGCTACCTCGCCCTGGCCAAGCGCGATCTCCCCTGGCGCGTCGTGATTCTGGAAGGTATCCCCGGCGCCTCGGCCGCGGTAGAGCGCGAGGAAGGCTTTAAGAACGTGTTCAGCCCCCTGATCGAGGGCGGGGCCATAGAGGTCGTGGCTGACCTCACCGCGTACTTTGACCGTGCCAAAGGTTACCAGGTGATGTCGGATATTCTCGCCACTACCACTGACATCGACGCCGTGATCGCGGCGAACGACGAGATGGTGCTGGGCGCCCTGGAGGCCATCAAGGCCGCTGGCCTCAAAGTGGGGTTCCCAGGCGGGATCCTCCTCATGGGGTTCGACGCCATCGACGATGCCGTGGCCGCGGTGAAGTCGGGCGAGCTCGTGGGGACCGTGGCACAGGCGCCCTATATCCAAGGTTACTGGGGCGTCGAGGCCGCCTATCGCTACCTCACCGAAGGTTGGCGGCCACCCGCCGGGACCGCGATCTATCCACCCACCGGAGCCCTCTTCATCCCGACCCCGGTGGCGGTGGTGACGGCGGAGAACGTAGACCAAGTGGCGCGGATCACCCGCACTCCCCCGCCTCTGCCCGGGACCAAGTAAGGCGGGATCTGACCCGAGGGCCCGGCGGGCTGGCCTGCCGGGCCCTTTCCTTTTAACCTCACGGAGGAAGATGAACCTCAAGACATGGCTGCGCAGGATCAACCGAAATAGGGTCCTGTTCCCCCTGATGGCGTTGTTGCTCTTAGTAATCGTGGCTTCTTCCCTCTCCCCTCACTTCCTCACCCCCATGAACATAAAAAACGTCCTCTCGCAGGTCTCCATCATCGCCATCCTCGCTGTCGGAGAGGCATGTGTGATTCTCACCGGGGGAATCGATCTCTCCATCGGCGCGGTGTTGGCCATCGGGGGCTCCATAACCGCGGTGCTGATGAAGTGGGCAGGCCTGGCGATTCCCTGGGCTGTCCTGGGTGGGCTGGCCGCGGGGGCCCTTGCCGGGGGACTCAACGGCTTGATGGTGGCCTGGGTGCGCATTCCCTCTTTCATCGCCACCCTGGCCATGATGGCGGTCGCGCGGGGCGGCACGCTCGTCTTGACAAATGGCCGTCCCGTCTCCGGCTTCCTCAGGAGCTTCAGGGCCCTGGCGGGGTACGCGGGTCCCCTGCCCTTGCTCTTCCTGATTACCTTCGGGGTGTACGTCCTCTGGCAACTTTCCCTTTCTCATACCCGTTTCGGCCGGTACGTCTATGCGGTGGGGGGGAACGAGATCGGTGCTCGATTCGTGGGCGTGAACGTCCGCCGGGTGAAACTCCTGGTGTTCGTCCTCTCGGGGTTGTGCGCTGCCCTGGGCGGGATCATGTTGGATGCCCGGCTCAATGCCGCTTATCCTACCGCCGGGGAAGGGTACGAGCTCGATGCCATCGCCGCCGCGGTGTTGGGGGGTGTAAGCTTGAGCGGCGGGGTGGGGTCGCTCGTGGGGACGTTCTTCGGGGCGTTGGTGATGACGATCTTGGGGAACATTCTAAACCTCCTCAAAGTGGGAGCCTTCTACCAGTACATCGCCAAGGGCTTGATCCTCGCCATAGCCGCCGTCTCCCTCTCCCGCGGCGTCAGGTTCGCCAAGTAAGGGAGGCGCCATGAAGAAGAGAGGGATCTTGAACGACCAATTGAACCTCCTCTTAGCCCGGTTGGGCCATGGCGACTGGGTGGTGGTGGCCGATTGTGGCCTTCCAATTCCCGATGGGATATGGCGTATAGACCTGGCCCTGGTGCCGGGCCTCCCCTCGTTCGGCGACGTAATCCGAGCGTTGGCCGAGGAGGTCGCTGTACAGAGACTGATCGTGGCCGGGGAGATGAAGGCCCACAACCCCCGCAACCTGGAGCTCCTCCGCGAACTCTTTCCCGGGGCAGAACTGGAAGAAGTGCCGCACGAGAAATTCAAGGAGCTCCTCATGCGGGCGCGGGCTGTGATCCGAACGGGTGAGGCCACTCCCTATGCCAACGTCATCCTGGAATCCGGGGTGATCTTCTGATGGTCCGAGAACGTGAGGGGCGGCCATGGGTGGAAATGCGGGGAATTCACAAGTGGTTCGGTGGGGTTCACGCTTTGAAGGGAGTGGATTTCTCCGTCTTCCCCGGGGAGGTCGTGGGACTGATCGGCGATAACGGGGCCGGGAAGTCCACCCTGATCAAGATCCTCTCCGGCGTCTTTCCGCCCGACAAAGGGGAGATTCTCATCGAGGGACGAAGGGTGCGTTTCCGCAGCCCCAAGGACGCCAAAGAACATGGAATAGAGACGGTCTACCAGGAACTCGCGTTGGTGGACAATTTGGACGTTCCTGCGAATATCTTCCTCGGGCGCGAGCCTGCGTTGGTGGGCGGGAGGGGCCTCCTCGCACTCCTCCACAAGGGCCAGATGGTGCGAGAGGCACGGGCTTTGCTCGAACGCCTCAAGGTCAACATCGGTGACCTCAACGCCCTGGCCGGGGAGCTCTCCGGCGGCCAGCGCCAGACGGTGGCCATCGCCCGGGCCCTTTACACTGAGCCCAGGCTTCTCATAATGGATGAGCCCACGGCGGCCCTGGCGGTGCAGGAAGCGCGGAAGGTCCTCGGCCTCGTGCGGAATCTCAAGGAGAAGGATATCGGGGTCGTCTTCATCAGCCATACCCTCCAGGAGGTCTTCGCAGTGGCCGATCGGATCGTGGTCCTGCGGAAGGGGGAGAAGGTGGGGGACTTCCCCGCCGATGAGCTGACCATCGACGAGGCGGTGAAGTTGATGGTCGGGGGCGAGTGAGCTCGTTGACAATTTGCAAAAATTAGAATAGTTTTCCTTTGGGGTGAGACGATGTCCCAGGGCCCGTTAGAACAATTCGAGAAGTTCCTGCGTCATCGCGGCCGCAACGTGACCGAGACCCGCCGTAAAATCCTGCGTGCCGTGCTCTCCCACAGGGGCCACTTCGACGCCACCGATATCTGGGAGAGCCTGCGTCGGGAGCGGGTGTCCATCGCCACGGTGTACCGTACCCTGGATCTCTTGGAGGAAGCCGGGTTTGTTCGCAAAGTACGGTTGGGAAAGGCTCATGCCCATTATGAGAATGTCCTGGCTCGCGAGGATCACGGACACCTCGTCTGCAGATCCTGTGGCCGGGTGATCGAATTCGAGCTCGGACGGATACGGGCTTCCCTGGAGCGAGCTGCGACAAAGGAGGAATTCGCGCTGGAGAAGGTGCACATCCAAGGGATCGGCCTTTGCCCGGAGTGTGCCCAGAAGTCCTAGCCACCGCCCAATGGGGGCATGATCGCCACCACATCCCCCTCTTTGACGGGGGCATCCTCATCGGCGACGCGATTGTTGAGGCTCGTGATCATGTACTCGGCGAACTGCTTGAGCTGAGGGTAGCGTTCGAGGATGACCTCCACCACTTTTCGTAGAGTGGCCCCCTCCGGGACCTCGAGCTCGTCCTCGTTCACGCCGGCCAAGTTCCCGAACGAAGAGAAGAACTTCACCTTAATCCTCATGGCCGGATTGGAGTTTAAATGGAAAACCGAGGGGGACAAATGGGAGAGGGGAGAACGAGGGTCCTCATAATCGGCGACCTGAACGTTGATATCTTGGTGCGGGTAGATGAGCTTCCCCGCCGCGGCGGCGAGGTGGAGGCCCGGTGGTCAACGATGCGGCTCGGCGGGGCCGCGGGGAACGTGGCCGTTTGGCTCCGTTGGCTCGGGACGGGGGCCGTGGTCTTCTCCCGGGTGGGAAATGACCGGTTCGGGGACTTCCTCTCCGCGGAGCTCGACCGCGCGAAAGTCGTCACCGAGTTCGTCCAACGTGATCCGGAACGGCCGACGGGGATGGTGATATCCCTCGTCGACCGCGAGGGAGAACGGACGATGATCACAGTGCCCGGGGCCAATTCCGCCCTCGGGCTGGAGCGGCTGGACGAGGCCATGGGGGACATCGAATGGGCCTACCTCTCGGGGTACGTCGCCCGGCGATGTCCCGAGGTGGCGCAGCGCGTACGCAGTCAGGCACGGGAACGGAGAATCCCCATCAGTCTGGACCTGAATCCCCTCTTCACTTCGGAGGAGCTCGAGGCGTTCGGCCCGGAGGGCCTCGACCTGATCTTGGGGACGGCACGGGAATTCCAGCGGTTCCCGGATGGCGTCGAAGTGTTCGTCAAGCGGGGTGCGGCGGGCTGTGTCTGGCACTGCAGCGCTGCGTCGGCAGAGGTCCCGGGGTTCGCGGTGGCGGGCCGGGATACCACCGGCGCGGGCGATGCCTTCGTGGCCGGGGTCATCGCGGCCCGACTCCGGGGATACCCGCCCCGCCTCCAGGGCCTCCTGGGAAACCTTTGCGGCGCTTTGTGTGCGGCGGGGCATCGCCCGCCAGAAGTACCGGCGGACGCGGTGGAAGGACTCTTGGGGGGTGCCGACATTTCTCGGGAGGAGCGATCGGCCATCCGGGAGTTCCTCCGAAGGGAGAGGACATGAAAGGTGTGGACTTTTTTCGCGATCTGTTTCCGTCGAGGAGGCCGCTCATCGGGGTGATCCACCTCCCCGCGCTCCCCGGGAGCCCCCGCTATATCGGCGGAGGGCTCGACCGGGTCATCGAGCGGGCACGGGGGGACCTCACGGCCCTGGAGGAAGGGGGCGCCGACGCCGCCATTGTTGAGAACTTCGGAGACCGCCCTTTCCCCAAGCGGGCGTCGAAGGCCACGGTGGCGGCGTTGAGCGTCGTCGTGCGGGAACTTTTCCGCGTGGCCCGGATCCCACTGGGGGTGAACGTGCTCCGTTCCGACGGGGAGGGGGCCCTCGCGATCGCGGCCGCGGCCGGAGCACGGTTCATCCGGGTGAACGTCTTCTGTGGCGTGGCCTTCACGGACCAGGGGATCATCGAGAGCGAGGCCGAGAGGATCGTCAAGTTACGCGGTGAACTCGGTGCGGAGGTGGCGATCCTCGCCGACGTACACGTGAAACACGCCCATCACCTCGGGACGTTGGCCGAGGCGGCCCGGGATGCGGCCCGGAACCTCGCCGATGCCCTCATCGTTACCGGATCGGGTACCGGCGAGGAGGCTTCTCCCGACGACCTTGCCGACGTCAAAGGGGCGTCCGGGCTTCCCGTGCTCGTGGGAAGCGGGATCACCCCGGAGAATATCGAGCTATTCGCGGCCGCGGACGGGTTCATCGTGGGGACTTACCTCAAACAGGGCGGTGTGACCGAGGCCCCGGTGGACCCCGAGAGGGTGAGAACACTCCGCTCCGCCCTGGACAAGCTCGATAAGTGATTGAAAGGGCCACCAGGACGCGCCGCCGCACGTCGGCACGGAATACTTTTCGGCGGTGCAGTAAGGGCCGGTGCGGGGTGGTGCGCCAAAGCCTTTCCTCGCCCACAGCAAAGCCCGCCTCGCGGCTGTGAAACTTGCCAGACAGCCAGACAACTGGTTAAATTGACGTCGAGCACTACAGATTGGACGAGGGAGGGATGTCATGCGGAAAACCCATGCAAAGCTCTTCACCCCAGGTCCCACGGAAGTGCGTCCTGAGATACTCCAAGACATGGCCACTCCGCAGATTCACCACCGCGCCCCAGAGTGTGCCGATCTCTACGCTGAACTCCAGCCCAAACTACAGAAATTCCTCTACACCGAACAGACGGTGTTCCTCTTCACCTCCTCTTCCACTGGGGCCATGGAGGCCGCGGTGCAAAACACGGTGCGCAAGAAGTGCCTCAACCTCGTGAACGGGGCCTTCTCCAGGCGGTGGCACGAGATCACGAAGGCGTGCGGTCTCCCCTGTGAGGTCCTGGAAAACCCCTGGGACATTGCGTTCAAACCGGAACAGGTGGATGAGAAGCTCCGGACCGGGGAATTCGACGCGGTGACCTTGGTCTTCAACGAGACCTCCACCGGGCTCATGAATCCGCTGGAAGAGATCGCCGAGGTGGTCCGCCAGTACCCCGACGTGATGCTCCTGGTGGACGCGGTGTCGGCCATGGGTGGGGTGAAGATCGAGTTCGACCGTCTGGGCCTGGATGTCCTCCTTGCCGGGGTCCAGAAGGCCATCGCCCTCCCTCCCGGCCTCACCATCTGTGCCGTCTCGGACCGGGCACTCGCGCGGGCGGAGGAGGTAAAGCCCAAGACTTACTACTTCTCCTTCCCGGTGATGCTCAAGTACCACAAGAAAAACCAGCATCCCACCACCCCCTCCACCGCCCACATGTTCGCCCTGAACGCCCAACTCGATTACATCCTCGAGGGAGAGGGGCTGAAACGCCGCTTCGCCCGTCACGAGGAGATGGCCCGGCTCGTCCAGGCTTGGGCCAAGAAACACTTCGACATCTATCCCGAGGAGGGCTACTGGTCCAAGACCCTGACCTGTGTGGTGAACACCCGGGGGATCTCGGTCAAAGGGCTCATCGACCGCCTCGTCAACGACTACAACATGCGCATCGCGAACGGTTACGGCGACCTGAGGGAGAAGACCTTCCGCATCGCCCACATGGGCGATCTCACGCCCGCCGACGTTGCCGGCCTGCTCCACGCCATAAACGAAATACTCGAACTCAAGGGGTGATGTGTGGTCAGTGATGGGTGACACGGGCTGAGGAGATGTTTTCATCGACCGAAAAAAACACATCGTGCGCCCCCCTGTCACCACGTAAAGGAGGAAGGATGAAAGTCCTCATCTGTGATCCGCTGGATCCGAAGGCGGTGGAGAAGATCGCGGGGGCGGGCCTCGAGGTGACGGAGAAGGTGGGGATGTCGCCCGAGCAGCTCGCCGAGGAGCTGAAGAAGGGCTACGAGGTCGTCGTCGTGCGGTCGGCCACCAAGGTGCGGCGCCCCGCCATCGAGGCCGCGGTGGGCCTCAAGCTCATCGTTCGCGCCGGGGTGGGCCTCGACAACATCGACGTGGACGCCGCAGAGGAGAGGGGAATCGGGGTCCGGAACACCCCCAGGGCGAGCTCCATGTCGGTGGCGGAGCTCGCCCTGGCCCATATGTTGGCGCTAGCCCGGTCCCTGCCCCAGGCGACCCAATCCATGCGCGAGGGCCGGTGGGAGAAGAAGGCGTTCAAGGGGATCGAGCTCTGTGGGAGGACGTTGGGGGTCATCGGGATCGGGCGTATCGGCCGTGAGGTGGCGAAACGTGCCCTCTGCTTCGGCATGCGGGTAATCGCCTACGACAAGTTCCTCTCCGAATCACCTCTCCCTGAGGTCCCCCTCGTCTCCATGGACGAGCTCCTCCCCCAGAGCGATTTCATCACCCTCCACGTCCCACCGGATCCCGCTGGTCCGGTGATCGGGAGGGAGGAGATCTCCAAGATGAAGGACGGGGCCTACATCATCAACTGTGCCCGGGGCGGGGTGGTGGACGAGGAGGCCCTGCTGGAGGCTCTCGACTCCGGGAAGCTCGCGGGGGCGGGGCTCGACGTGTTCGCGGAGGAGCCGCCCACGGACGAACGCCTGCTCAGGCACCCTAAGGTCACTCTCACCCCCCACATCGGCGCCCAGACGGTTGAAGCCCAAGCCCGAGTGGGAGAGGAGGTGGCTGAGATCGTGATTTCCTTCGCCACCGAGGGTGACGCGTAACGCGTGACGGCCCGAAAAAAAGGAGGAGAAGATGGCGGTGATCTATCCCTTCCGGGGGATCCGCTATAACCCGGAGGCGGTGGGCGACCTCTCCAAAGTGGTGACGCAGCCTTACGACCGGATCGGTCCCCAGGAAGAGGAGGAGTACCGGACACGCTCCCCCTACAACATCGTACGGGTGATCGGAGGGAAGATCCCTCCGGCCGACGATTCCGAGTACCAGCGGCGGGCCGAGACCTTCAGGAAGTGGCTCGCCGAGGGGGTCTTGGTTCAGGACCCGGAGCCCGGGATCTACGCCTATTGGCAGCGGTTCATACACGAGGGCCGGGAGTACACCCGCAGAGGGTTCGTAGCCCTGATCGACCTGAAGGACAGCGGGGTCAAGGCTCACGAGCGAACGCTCAAGGGGCCGAAGGAGGACCGGCTGAAATTGCTGCGGGCGACCGAGGCGAACTTCGGCCACATCTTCCTCCTCTATCGGGACCCGACGCTCCGGGCTTCGTACGAGATCTCGGCGGCGGTCGAGGGGAAGGAGCCGGAGATGAGGGCGGTGGACGACTTCGGGAATGAACACCTCCTCTGGCGGATCACCGACCCCCCCGTGATCGAGGCGGCGAAAGAGACGCTCCGCCCCCTCCAGGCTTATATCGCCGACGGGCATCACCGCTTCGAGACCGCACGGACTTTTATGGAGGAGTGTCTCCAGAAGGGCTGGAAGCCGGTCTCCCCCGAGACCTTCACCTCGCGGATGGTGACCCTGGTGAACACAGAGGAGCCGGGGCTCGTGATCCGGGCCATCCACCGGATCGTCCACTCCCTCCCGAACTTCGACCTCAAGCGATTGCTCATGGCCCTCGAGGAGGACTTCTACGTGGAGCCCCTGGATTCCCTCGTCACGGCGAAGGAGAGGCTCGCCGCCGGGCTTGGGAGGGAGCACGTCTTCGTCCTCTACGCCGAGGGGAGATTCTTCGCCGCCACACTGCACGACGAGGCGACGATCGAGCGGCTCGTGCCCGGGGATAAACCCCCCGAATGGAAACGACTGGACGTCTCGATCCTCCACGCCGCCATCTTCGAGCGGCTCCTGGGGATCGACGCTGAGGCCCTAATGAGGCAGACCAATGTGGACTACACACCCTACGCGGAGAAGGTGATCGAGGCGGTGGACCAGGGGAAGGGGCAGTTCGGAGTCCTGCTCAATCCCACCCGGGTGGAGGAAGTTCTCGCGGTGGCAGACAGGGGCGAACGGATGCCCCAGAAATCCACTGACTTCTACCCGAAGCTCCTCACGGGTCTCGTGGCGATGCGGATGCAGATCGAAAAATCCTGAAGTGGAAAGATGAAGGGGGCGCCATGCAGCGCCCCCCCTTTGCCCCCATATTTTGAAAAATTCAGATATAGATCTCTACTTCCGCTTCTTCGCGGAGCTTCTTGAGGAAGTCCTTCCAAAGAGTATCCCGCTTCTCCTGCGTGACAGCCACGAGGATCTTTCCGGCCACCTCATCGAGGGGAAGCGTGTTCCCTTCTTCATCCTTGAATGAATCGAGGTTCTGCTCGTAATAGGCCTTGATCTCCTCCTCGCTCACGGAGACCTCGGCGGTCACGGCTTCCTTGAGGAGGTCGTACAACAAACGCTCCTCCAAGTCACTCTGGATTTGGGCGCGGAACTCTTCCAGGGTCTGTCCGCGCTGGGTGAGAAGGATCTCCGCGAGTTCATCTTCGGTGAGGTCGTTTTTCTCCAAGATTCCCTGGATCGTCTTCTCGAGCTCCGCCTGGAGGGTCTCCTCCGAGACGGTAAGGCCACGTTTTCTGGCCTCCTGAATAATGAGCCTCCAGCTTATCAAACTCTCGAGGATTTCGCGCTCATAGGCCCGCAGGAAGGCCTTCCCCTCATCGGTGGTGAGGAGCATCTGGGCGAAACGCGGGTACTGTCGGTATAGAGTGAGGATGACGCCTGTGATGTTGGTCAACCGATCGAGCTGGGATTTACTGATTTCCTCGCCGTTTACCTTGGCCACGATCTGGGGCGTCTCCTGCTGAGCTTGGGCGAATATGCCCAGGGATAGGAACAAAAGAAGAACAGCAAGAAATTTCTTCACGTAACTCACCTCTTCATATTGGTTTCGCCATTCTCGCCCCTACGGTGAAATAAATCAACACGCGTCCCACTTGTTTAACAGGTGGGTACTCCCAAATCCCGATCCCGGTCACTCTGTTCGTAGGACGCGTGTCCAGAAGCTCATTGAAGTCACAGCCATGGGATATATCGAGGAGGAGCGCCTTCGCCGGGCTACCCTTCAACTGCCGACCATGCCCATGGAGTCCATCTACCACAAAATCCTGTGAAAATAGAGGAGAGGGAGAGGAACAGGGTTCGGACTAGTTGCCATGGAAGAGTTGGGAGGCTATCCCGGGAAGGACCGCGAACGGTTTTCCCTCGTTGGCGAAATAGCGTCTTAATTTACTGGCCACGGGCAATTCGAACCCGTTGGGCCTTCCAGAAAAAACGCACGGTTCATGCAAATGAAGATAATCCAAGCGATGGCATCTCCTCCGTATCCGATGCCTCACGATTCAATCTATTCACTGAAGATTTCGCTTTTTCCGATGGACAGCCTTACAGCCTCTACCGCGGCTGCGGCGTCCACCAGACCCGCCCCAGTCCCATAATCACTCCCCGGCTTCCCCAGATCTCGGGCCGTGCCCTTGAGGAATACCACTAGTTCAGCTGGAGAGAGATCTGGACTTATGGAAAGGAGCAGAGCGGCAACCCCCGCCACGTAGGGTGCGGCGAAAGAGGTCCCGGAAGCGGTCCGGGGTAGGCCACTGGGACCCAGAGAGACCACGTCGACTCCCGGACCTGACAGAGCGACTTCTGGCCCCTGGTTGGAGAAGGACGGCACGCGTCCCTCTTCGTCCACGGCCCCCACAGCAACCACCTCGGGCCAGCGGCCAAAGTACCCCACCCGAGACCCAGCGTTCCCCGCGATTCCCACCACGAGAACCCCCTTCTCCACTGCTCGTCTAAGTGCCCGCTGTACTGCTGCAGGGGGTATCACGCTGGAATAAATAGAGAGGTTTATGATCCGGGCACCGTTTTCCACAGCATAATCGATGGCACGAATGAGCTTGTCCCAATCGCTGGTGTAGAAAAATCCTCTGGAATCCAAGAACCTGAGGTCCATGATGCGGATCCCAGGGGCTACACCGCCGGTCCCGGTGAAGGGGCTGAAAGTGGCCGCGATCAAGCCAGCGACGAAGGTCCCGTGCCAGTATAGAGGAGTTCCGGTGAGGGAACTCGGATCATCGTCCCGAAAGTCCCAACCGAAGACGTCGTCCACATACCCGTTTTTATCGTCATCCACGCCGTTTCCGGGGACCTCACCGGGGTTCTTCCACATCATCGCCGAGAGTTCCGGTACGGTGTAGTCAATGCCCGAATCGATGACGGCCACCACGATCTCAGCCGAGCCGGTGGTCACATGCCAAGCAGCTGGAGCGTTTATTGCCGCCAATCCCCACTGGACAGCGTCCCTGGTGGGCAGAAAGGCCCCACCTGCCCCCCGAGAAATCTTTGCCTCCGGAATCCGGGAGAGTTGTTCTCCTTCATTTGACACATAATGCCATGAAAGGCCCACTAGTATAAGAAAAACGAGGATAACGGAGGCAACAATTGAAAAGATTCTGTGAAAATTCTTTAACATCCTTCGGCAGTCCAGCCACCCTCCGCCTCTTCAAGCGTTAGGGCCTGCGACTTTGCGTCCTCGCCTTTCGACGAGTTTGCCTTTCTCGGGACGCCGAAAACCCACCGAGGTCCTTCGGCGGTCCGGCTGCGCTCCACCTCCTTTTGAGAGCCAAAAAAACCGCTAACTCGGGACCCTCATCTCGCATTATACGTCAAAAGGTATTTATTGTAACCTGAAGGGTATCAGGAAACGATGACCGTGTATATGGGCAGATACCGTACATCGAGGACATTGGTGATGTTCAAGTGTGTCATGGTAAACCAGGACCAACTGGATCAGCATTGATCCTTGTGCACCTCATCGGGCTTCGCCCCGAAGCGGGGAAAGGGACTGTCTAATTCGATCACGAAGGATGAGACGATCTCTGTAATACTGGCTAGTGAAACGGGCCACCAAAGACGCTCCCCCCGCTTGGGAGGAAGTCATTGTGCCGAGGCACATCCAAAAGTGTTTGTGCGAGCTCATGGAGATGGAATACAGTAAGGTATGGGCAGAGTTGTCATAGCTCGTCGCGGGCCTATGGAGTGCACGGCGTCGCTTTCCAGCTTCCTGGTCGACGGCGGGGGTACGCTTCTGGATGAGAAATACCTCCACGGCTTTGATCTAGAGCCGGCTTCAGTACCCGCTGCCCTGGCATAAAAGGGATCGTCGAGGCCCGATGACGTCATATCACATCGCTCACAGCTTCCTTGAGAGGATATCTACCCCCTTATCAATCGCGAATTTCAGTCTTTCAGTGCACTCAAAGTCGTGGATCTTTGCGAAATATTCCTTCAATCCCTCAGGCGTTTTCAGATTCAAACCGGTGAGTTGGCGGCAATTCACATGACCGAACCTCTCTTTGAAGGCGGCCACGTACTCGTCCATCAATGTCCACACGGGTTCGGGACTCTCCTCTCGAGTACTCCGCCCGTATTCGATACCGAGGGCCATCGCCACACCTGAGATGGACCCGCAAAGGAGGCCGTTCAGGCTGACCCCTGCACCTATCGCCGTACCGATCTTTGGGATCAGTTCGGAATCTATGCCGAGATACTCCGCCAGAGTTAAAAGGACGCTCTCACAACAATTATACGGGCGCCCAATAGGGAAGTTGCTGGGTTTATCACAGAAATACCGCACCACTTTCTCCTGCAATTCCTTCACACCAGGCCTCTTTTCCTCGGACACGTCCCTCACCTCCCCAGTTCTCTCAGGCATCTGTTCGTATAGTTTGACTTTGATAAAGACCAAGTCATTTAGCAAACTCATTCGGATGATACGCTTGTTCCCGTCGACAATGCTATAAGCTTTTATAGTGCTTTCTATTTTGTCTTCTCGTGGCGAGCCGTTATGCCCAACGGGCGCTTATTCTAATATCTGGGCCGTTCAGGCACGGGAAAAGATCCTAATAAAGGAAAGTTTTTCACATTGAGACGTGTATAAGCCAAAATTGCTTTGCTAGTTGACCGAGTTCGCGTGCTTTTATTTGTGTCAAGTGGAGAAAGGTTTTTTGATCATTTGTTGCCTCTTCGTTCAAAGTGGCTTCAATTAGGGCGAGATCGGTACCGCGCACCAGCTCAATGAGAGATGGACAAAAGGCGGTGTCTCCACTTATGGCTACTTTAAATCCTCGGAACTCCACCCGGTATCCCATTGCGGGTGCTGGGGTCAAGGGTCGTCCCTTGATGCTGTTCCAATGCTTGACGCTTCGAGCCAAGACACTGGCTTTCCCTAAGAATATGGTCTCACCGTCTTTTAATGGATGCGCAATCACTTGGAAGGGTATCGTCCCTCTATAGCATCGACGAAAAGTTTCAAGGATGGTCTCTATCTCTTTGCTGCCTTCGGGATACCACACCTTCAATAATCCTCTATGATCCTCGGCTCGGAGGTAACCCAGAAGACCGTAAAGACCTGCTATATGGTCGGCATGGCCATGTGTGAAGAAGACTCCGTGAAGTCGTTGTGGGGGCAGACCCTTTCGAAGTAGGTCACGGAGGGCCCCGTCCCCTGCGTCGAAAAGGAGATTTAAATCGTCGATCCTTACCAAGATCTGGGTTGCCAGACCCGCTCTACTGAAGAGCACTTCCACTGCGAGGCCATCTTTTTCCCACCGCATGGCTTACACTGCCCCTAGCAACCTCCAAACATCTTCGAGTTTACCTCGAAATGGACCGGGCCGTTCCAACTTTAAGGTCGTCAAAGCGGCAGCAAATTTGATAGCCCGCTCAGGGGGATCTCCTAGGAGACGTCGTCCCAAATAAGCGGCGAAACATGTATCACCACGTCCGGATCTACCCGTGATGGATTTCGGGCGAAACCGGGCTCGGTAAATCTCTCTTCCCGCTTGAACTGTCACTCCTTGGGAATGCGTTAACACGATCTCTTGTGGACCCTTCTGGCTCAGAGTCTCTAACGCATCAGCGAGATCTTCTTCTCCAGCAAGTACACGGGCTTCCTTATCATCCACTTTTAGGTACTGTATCAGGGATAAGGCCTGTTCAGCCCAGGGCCAAGGGGAGGTTATGAGTTCATCATTTTCCAGCTTTCGTAAGCATCCCTGCGCATCTAAAGCGATCGGACCGAGTTCGGCTGCGGCTCTAAGGAACGAAAGATCTATCTCATCGGGTACAATCGTTCCCAAGTGAAGAAGCTGAGCGGCGACAAGCGGGAGATCATCGGGCTGAAAAGTCCCTGCAAACCCCCTACAGAAAAGACGGCGCTGTGCTGGGTCAATCTCCGAAATTTCATTGTCGATCGCGGTAGTTTCAGTAGTAAAAACGGGATAAACGTGGGCCCCTGCTTCCTTAAGCACTTTAACGAGTTCCAGGTCACGACGAGCTAACCTGGTCACGATTCCCACATTAAGACCTAGGGAAAGGTATACCATGCCTGCGAAATATATGGCTCCACCAGCTATGCCCTGGGTCTGAGAACCTACTAAAATTCGGCCTTTATCGAAGTGTCCAACGAGCAAGATGTCGAATCGAGTGTTTCGCATCACCAACCCGCCTCTTTGAGGATATCGCGAGCTCGCACGAAAGCCTCTCTTGCAACTATGTATGGGTCCATTGCGCTATATTTCGGATGGAACACTTCCACTGAAACCATTCCCTTGAAGCCGGACTTACGAATAGCCGCGAGGATGTCCGGCAAGCGGAGGGAACCTTCCCCAGGGAGAACTCTATCTTCATCGGTTAACTCCTCCACTGCTTTTCCCTCCGTGATGGCATCGGATAGATGCACTAGGCCGATCATTGATCCTGGGATCTTTGAAATTTCATTAGGTTTAGCACCTGATATTGCCAAATGAAAGGTATCCAGCACTAATCGAATCTCAGCCTTGCTTACAAGTTTTAGAGTGTCCTGAATATGAGGAAAAGCGCGATTCGGGAACCCGAGCATTTCGTACAGAAGTTCTACGTTGTGCATAGCTGCTAATCGTTTGAGCCACGATAGGATATACACGGCTTCATCGAGGTTAGGGGAAAGAACCACGCCGGGTACGGAGATGACGCCCGGTATACCGAACTGTCTCGCGAGGACAAACGTCTTTTTTGCTATCCCTTTTAATTCCTCCAGCGAAAGGGCGAACAATTCCTCGAGGGAATTCAAGGGGAGCCATGTAAAACATAAAACTTCTACAGGCTTTGAGCCCCAATCCATCAGCAAGGGAACTCGAGGTTCAATTCCTTGGAAGCCAGCCACAACAGCTACATGAACCGCTTCTTCTAGGGTAGCTCGTGGGATAGTAGCTGTATTCAGACCCAGCATTTGCGTTCCATGGAAACAAACTCGATATGTTTACTGTCGAAACCGATATAAATCTCTCCGTCCAGCACGGTCTCAGGGGCATGTTCTTCCACGATCAATTCCGTCCCATCTTTCATCTGTACCCAATACTGGATCGTCCGTCCCATATAGGTGTTGCGCTTGATGCGTCCTTTCACGGTAATCTCACTCATTACGTGTGTAGGCTCCTTGAAAAGGCGGAGGTTCTCGGGCCGAATGTTGATCAGGATCTTCTGGCCGATCGCCAGATCAAGTCCTTCGCGGCTGATAAGGATATGCTCCCCGGCTATTCCCAGCTCTACAAAGCCAGGCCCGCTTTTTTCCACGACTGCTTCTAAGAGGTTCGCCGTACCGATGAAATCTGCCACGAATCTGTTGACAGGATGACGATATATCTCCCAAGGATCACCAAGCTGTTGCAGAATACCTTCCTTCATTACGGCGATCTTGTCGGATATAGCCAATGCTTCCTCCTGATCGTGAGTCACATAGATGGTTGTTATCCCGAAATGTTTCTGTAGTTCTTTAAGCTCATTTCTGACCGCTACCCGTAATTTAGCATCCAAGTTCGAAAGGGGTTCATCCATCAATAGGGCTTCGGGTTCCAATACCAAGGCCCTTGCAAGGGCAACCCGCTGTTGCTGTCCACCAGAGAGTTGGTGAGGATAGCGCTTTTCCATGCCCTCCATGTTTAACAATTCGAGAACTTCTCTAACCCTTTTTCCGATCTCTTGCCTGCTTTTCTTACGGAGCTTTAGGCCATAAGCTACGTTATTGAAGACGTTCATGTGAGGGAAGAGAGCGTAAGATTGGAACACCATGGCCACATTTCTTCTATGGGCCGGGACATTATTCAGAAACCTTCCATTTAAGTAAATCTCACCTCGGTCTGGCTCCACGAAACCGGCGATCATTCTAAGGGTCGTTGTCTTCCCACAGCCTGATGGGCCCAAAAGGGTTATGAATTCCCCCTTTTGAACTTCCAAGCTCAGGTCTTCTACGGCTACGGTTTCACCGAATCTTTTTGTTAAACGCCTTATCTCAACATGTGCCCTCATCTTCCCCTCACCTTTTGAGACCCTTCAATTCTCCGAAACTCCACCGAAGCAGGAGGCGTGCTATTCCCACCACAGCCAATGCTATTGTAAATAACACCACGGTCAGTGCCACGGCCGGCCCCAACTCGGCGTATTGGATCAAGTCTAGGATCTCGACCGTGGCCACACTTTTCCCGGGAGAGATGAGGAATATAACGATACTCAAGTTAGTGATGGCACGCAGGAAGCCCATGATGAAGCCGGACAGAAAGGGCGACCTCAATAAGGGGAAGATCGTGTCCTTGAACACTCTTATTGGATTAGCCCCTAAATTCATGGCGGCTTCCTCGATCTCAGCACCGATCTGCTCCAGACCGGCGGTGCATGCTTGGTACCCTAAGGGAATGTTCCAGACCATAAGGGCAAGAATGATGATCGCGGCTGTGCCGCTCAAAACCAGAGGGGGAGAGTTGAATGAAAGAAGGAATCCTACTCCAAGAAAGACACCCGGGATGGCGGCTGGGAGAAGGGAGAGGAAGTCCAGAACCCTTTTTCCGGAGAAAGTCTTTTTATAGATGAAGTAGGATGCGAAGATAGAGAAGATGGCGGCTCCAAGCCCAGCGAAACAGGCAAAAAACAAGCTGTTTAGGAGACTTTCCCCCCTCACGCCTTTGAGCACTTGAAAGTTCTCCAAGGAAGGGGTCCAGTTTATCCCCCAGATTTTGACAAATGCTCCGGCCAACAATGTTCCATACACGAGAACGACGACGCTGGTCAAAAGAGCACAAAATGCGAACAGGCACCACTGTGTAAATGGGCCAGCCATAGGCCTTTCCAGGCCTTCCCCCCGGCCTGTCACGGTGATAAAGGACTTCCCCCTCAATAGCGTCCTGTTCAAGATGAAAAGAAGCAACGTGGGCAATAATAACAACGAGGAGAGGGCTGCAGCTCCTGAGAGGTCATAATGCCCGCTGATGCGGCCGTAGATCTCTGTAGGAAGCACTGGCCAACCGCCAGCGATCAAGATAGGATTTCCGAAATCCGCCAGGACATAGATCGCGATCAAGACCAAAGCATTTAACACCCCGGGAAGTGCCAAGGGCAGAGTGACAGTTCGGAACACGTGCGAGCCGTTAGCACCGGCGTTCTTAGCCGCGTACTCTAAATTAGGATCAATTCCTTTTAGTACGCCGTCAATGATCAAATAACTGTAGGGGAAGAAGGCTATGCTCTGCACAATCCACAGCCCATGCCACCCAAAGATGCTCCCCCGGATCCCCAAGAGTTGGCGGGTGATAAGTCCATGGCCTCCGAAGAGGAGAACCCATGCTAAGGCTACGACAAATGGAGGGGAAAGTAGGGGCAAAAGGATGAGGCCATCGAAAAGCCTCTTCCCAGGGATCTTTGTATAGTTCATTGCATAGGCGAAGAGAAAGCCGATCAAGGTGGCCGTGATAGAGGAGAGACAGGTGATAAAGAGGCTGTTCTTCACAGCTCTGATTGTCCGCGCTTTTGCTATAATTCTTGTGTATTCTTCAAAAGAAGGGTAAGTAAAGACTTTCAACACTGGCAATAGGACGAAGATAACGAGTACAGTAGCAAGGATCGCAATAATCGATATGCTCAAGAAATCTGTGCGGATCTTTAAATTCCGCATGTCCATTTAAAAAGGGTGGCACCACCAGAAAGTGGTGCCACCCTTTGGTGTCCTTCGCATCCCTTCATCCGCCGATGAGTTCCTCCCATTTGTCCAGCAACCTTTCCTTGTTAGCAATGGCCCAAGCGCGGTCATAGGTCACCAGCGAGAAGCTGTCGAAGCTAGGGGCGCCGGGCGGGGAAACGACGCCGGGGGTGACGGGATAGCGTTTCGCCCCAACCGTGGCGTTGATCTCTTGTGACTCCTTGGAAAGAATGAAGTTTAGGAACTTCAAGGCCGCTTCCGGATGGGGGCAGTTGGCGATTACGCTGGCACCGCCGATCTCAAATCCGGTGTCTGGCGGGACGATGAGTTCCACAGGATATCCCTTTTCCACGTAGACCAAGATGTCATGGGCCCAGGACATTCCGGCAATGGTCTCCCCTTGAGCCGTGAGGACAATCGGCTCAGTGGCTTTGGTAGTGAACATTTTTACATTCTCTTTGAACGTAAGGAACCACCTGAAGGCCGCTTCCTCTGCAGCCGCGCGTGCCTCCTCTTCGCTTATGCCAAAGAAGGGAGCGTATTTCTCAAAGCGGAAGATCTGTGTGCATAGGAAGATGTAGGCTCCCCCACTTGTGAAAGGATTTGAAGAGCTCACCTTTCCCTTCCACTCGGGCTTGAGGAGCTCATCCCAGCTAATCGGACGAGGAACCCCTGCCATCTCTTTCCCGAAGAGTTCGGTATTAAGGACGATGCCCAATACGCCTAAATACCAACCATAGTAATATCCATCTGGGTCCTTAAATCCTGCAGGAATTAATTGTGCGTTTTCAGGGAAAGTCTTAGCCAAGAGACCATCCATTGCCAGAGCACCGTGCACGTCGACCGAACCCCCAATGAATACGTCACCCCTTGGGGCTCCTGCTTCGGCCCGGATCCTAGCAGCAACTTCTCCGGCTCCACCACGCCAAAGCTCGACCTTTATGCCTGTTTCAGCTTCAAATTTGCTGATCAAAGCTTGGAGTGTAGGCTCATCCAAAGCAGCGTAGACGACCACTTTCTCAGCGCCAAAGAGAGCAAAACCTGCGAACACTGTCAGAAGCACGCCTATCACAATCCTTCTCATGCCCCTTCACCTCCTCACAAAAAAGTTACAGTAAAACTTAAAAAATTCAAGCTTAGCCGCTTTCCATGAAGGGCGGTCTTCTCCATATCGCTACCTCTCACTTCCTAGAAGGACAGTTTCTCCGCTCTGACACCGGGCTTTTTACCTGTCAGTTTTAAAGAAAATTCTTTAATAAAGTGGGCGAGAAACGAGGCCAGGGTGGTGTCGTTTATCGACATGTCTCAAGGACCGGGACCCTGCATCACTGCAATGGAACCGCTTTTGAGGCCATTTCCCAGCTAACGTTTTGGGCGATTACCCGTGGGGTCACTCGCCGCACATCCAGTGTTTCAATCCCTTTCAGGGTTTTGGGGAGATTTCCGTGGGGAACGCCCAAGCGGTGCTACGGGGAGAATCAGGGCCGCGTTTCAATCCCTCAAAGGTAGGCTCGTAACGTTGATTTATACCGGCTTCGGCCCCGGATTTCTCCAGTTTCAATCCCTCAAAGGTAGGCTCGTAACCGGTTTGCCGGAATATATGGTCCATGCCGATTCATCCGTTTCAATCCCTCATAGGTAGGCTCGTAACCCGATATGCCGCACTACGGCGGGCTTTATCAGCTTGTTTCAATCCCTCATAGGTAGGCTCGTAACTTCCCAAACGCGCTTCGTGTCCATATTAAATGACAAGTTTCAATCCCTCATAGGTAGGCTCGTAACCGAGGAATGGGAAGATTGGCAAGACTATATTGACCTGTTTCAATCCCTCATAGGTAGGCTCGTAACACCAAGGGCAAGTCACGTTCGTCAATGTAGAAACTGTTTCAATCCCTCATAGGTAGGCTCGTAACCGAGGAATGGGAAGATTGGCAAGACTATATTGACCTGTTTCAATCCCTCATAGGTAGGCTCGTAACACCAAGGGCAAGTCACGTTCGTCAATGTAGAAACTGTTTCAATCCCTCATAGGTAGGCTCGTAACCGAGGAATGGGAAGATTGGCAAGACTATATTGACCTGTTTCAATCCCTCATAGGTAGGCTCGTAACACCAAGGGCAAGTCACGTTCGTCAATGTAGAAACTGTTTCAATCCCTCATAGGTAGGCTCGTAACTTTGCTTTGGGTCGAGGGACAATTGAAGAATGCGGAGTTTCAATCCCTCATAGGTAGGCTCGTAACTTTCCGGAACAGGGGCAATTTGATATGGGATCCGCCGTTTCAATCCCTCATAGGTAGGCTCGTAACTCTCCACATCGAGGCCTTTGAGCTTCCCTTTTCCCAGTTTCAATCCCTCATAGGTAGGCTCGTAACATGGGTATTACGCGGTTTTCGAGTCCCCTTCCGATGTTTCAATCCCTCATAGGTAGGCTCGTAACGAAGGTCCCCTTCTCCATCGAGTTTTTCAGATCGTAGTTTCAATCCCTCATAGGTAGGCTCGTAACATGGCTAAGCTAACGGGGAAGGACTTCTGGGACGAGTTTCAATCCCTCATAGGTAGGCTCGTAACCGCCGATATACACAGTTTTGATAACAAGGGAAGATAGTTTCAATCCCTCATAGGTAGGCTCGTGACGTTGTTTTTTGATTACCTTTACGCCGCCGATTTCAAAGTTTCAATCCCTCATAGGTAGGCTCGTAACTATAGCATTGCTTTTGGTAGTATTTCGATGCACTGTGTTTCAATCCCTCATAGGTAGGCTCGTAACGCCAGAAAGAAGTGAACAGCAAAGCCATAATCCAAGTTTCAATCCCTCATAGGTAGGCTCGTAACGTATAGTATGAGAACCATAGTAGGGGCGACAAATAGTTTCAATCCCTCATAGGTAGGCTCGTAACGAGAGTGCATTATAGAGCCCCAAATTGAATTCTGGCACGTTTCAATCCCTCATAGGTAGGCTCGTAACCTTCTTCCGGCCAGTCGTCGATACGCTCGAGCTGTGGTTTCAATCCCTCATAGGTAGGCTCGTAACCCGGCAATGATCCGGTTATCCTCGGTTTTATTGACGAGTTTCAATCCCTCATAGGTAGGCTCGTAACTAAGCTTGGGCAACCTCAGATAATGCCCGAGGCCATGTTTCAATCCCTCATAGGTAGGCTCGTAACTGTTGCGGAATAAATATGCCTCGAACTTGGACTGCGTTTCAATCCCTCATAGGTAGGCTCGTAACGGTCCGGTTCCGTAGGTTTCGACCCACCGAACGCAGTTTCAATCCCTCATAGGTAGGCTCGTAACCGCAGTTGGCGCGGTCGTGAGCCGCGCCGGGTTCCGGTTTCAATCCCTCATAGGTAGGCTCGTAACCTCGGATGTTCGGCATCTAACCGCTTAGATCCATGATGGTTTCAATCCCTCATAGGTAGGCTCGTAACCTCGGATGTTCGGCATCTAACCGCTTAGATCCATGATGGTTTCAATCCCTCATAGGTAGGCTCGTAACCTTTACGAACCTCACGAGCCTTACGACGGCGTTCCGGTTTCAATCCCTCATAGGTAGGCTCGTAACTGGCCGAGCGTACGCCTCCAAAGCCGGAACCGGGAGCGTTTCAATCCCTCATAGGTAGGCTCGTAACGTTTGATTATGTGGGCCCATTCGCGGAGGGAAGCCAGTTTCAATCCCTCATAGGTAGGCTCGTAACCATCGTGTTCCGCTTGTACGGGTCCGGCTTTTGCAGTTTCAATCCCTCATAGGTAGGCTCGTAACCCGAACCGGCAAAGCCAGATTTCGAGATCAACCGATGTTTCAATCCCTCATAGGTAGGCTCGTAACACCCGCATCAGGGGCGCCACGGGCCGCGTGATCGGCGTTTCAATCCCTCATAGGTAGGCTCGTAACGGGCGCCCGTGCTTGACCGGCGGGCTGTCGTTTCGAGTTTCAATCCCTCATAGGTAGGCTCGTAACTGTTGAAGAACTACGGATATCTGCCACCGGAACAAGTTTCAATCCCTCATAGGTAGGCTCGTAACCTTTACGAGCCTCACGAGCCTTGCGACGGCGCTCCGGTTTCAATCCCTCATAGGTAGGCTCATAACTAGGCGAATAGGTGAGAACCAGCATAGCGGACCGCGTTTCAATCCCTCATAGGTAGGCTCGTAACATGAACCCCTTCTGGGGCGTTATCACGACTGCAAACGTTTCAATCCCTCATAGGTAGGCTCGTAACGGGGCAAATCCTCCAATACAGGATGATAAATATAGGTTTCAATCCCTCATAGGTAGGCTCGTAACAATGCAAAAACTGCGGTACGGTGTGGTCGGTGGATGTGTTTCAATCCCTCATAGGTAGGCTCGTAACCCTCGGCCTCCCCGTGGTCCGCGGCCAGGTGGCCGAGTTTCAATCCCTCATAGGTAGGCTCGTAACACGGCTGCGTTCAACCCGTCGGTGTTCACTACTCGCGTTTCAATCCCTCATAGGTAGGCTCGTAACGGGCTTCGTCATGGTGATGTTCAACTAGCCACTGGAGTTTCAATCCCTCATAGGTAGGCTCGTAACGCTCCCGCCATAGCGGGAGATGTCGACGATGGGCGTGTTTCAATCCCTCATAGGTAGGCTCGTAACGCCGCTTCTGCCAGCTCCTTTTCTGTCATTAACAAGTTTCAATCCCTCATAGGTAGGCTCGTAACCAAAGATATCCCACAAGTAAAATTTGTGCAACTCCAGTTTCAATCCCTCATAGGTAGGCTCGTAACCTATGGTTCTCATACTATACTCCAGGCGCGGTTCCGTTTCAATCCCTCATAGGTAGGCTCGTAACCAAAAAACTTCACAATTGATCTAATTTTGAATTCCATCCACTTGTCAATGACCTTACAAATCCCTTGATCAAGTATGCCTCATTGGAGCCCAATCCGTCAAAAAATTCCCATTAACCTAAACCTGGCGTCGATCCCTGCACAATTTCGCCCTACCGCAGATAGACGACATTAGACCAGCCATTCAGGCTCTCCTTTGTCCAACCCTAGCCTGTGCTTCTCAAGCCATTTTTCCGTGCGAAGCACGTAGAAGAGCACACTATCTTCCGATTCATCAATGACCGAGGCGATCTCCCGTTTCAACTTTTCAAATTGTGCTCCCGTAAGCTCACCCTCCAATACCGAATTCTGAATCCAGGTCAAGTATTGGCGCCCCACTTTTAGAACCTTCGCCACACGACGTACATTCACGTCGTATACTAAAATTACATACATAATTCCCTTACCACCGGCTTCGGAATGGCTCGTACTCCCGCTCACCAATTAAATGTTTTTCCAGTTTGTAAAGCTCCAATCGAATCAGCGTCCTATAGGAAACGTTTCTTTTCAAACCGCGGTGATGTATTGTTGTTGAAAGCCTTTTCTCCCATTCCTCGAGGAACTTACGCCGTCCTCGCTCCTTCAAGTACAGCCCGCCAAGCTGCCGCTCAAAATCTCCTGCTTTGAGTTGCCTTTTTTGAATTAGAGTTAAGACCAGGCGATCTACTAAAATTGGCTTGAAGATTTCGGCTATATCTAAATTTAGGGAAAATCGGCGGAAATTGGTTGCATGAAGAAAACCAATGCGAGGATCTAGATGCGTCTTATATATTTCGCTTAAGGTAGTCGTGTAAAGCAAGCTGTTGCCGAATGAAATTAACGCATTGAGGCGGTTTGTAGGCGGGCGGCGGGACCGTTCTTCGAAGGAAAAATTCTCATCTTGGAGGATCAGATCAAAGGCTCGATAAAATGCCCCACGGGCTTGGCCTTCCGCTTGCATCAGTTGTTCCACTGAAATAAGGGTTCCTAAACGTGCCATATGCCCGTTTATGGCCCCGGAGATAGGGTCCAGTGCGTCCTTTAAACCACGATTCCGGTAATACTTGAGCACCTGCTGCAGATTCTGGAGCGCCCCGCGAACGAAACGCCTCGCTAAGTCTATCCTCTTTTTAGGATCAAGATAATGTTCGGCCTGTTTGAGTAACATATAACCAGAATTGTAATGCTCTCGTGGGTAATAGGTTCCAATATAGTAGCCATAGCGATTATAAAAGTGCATCAGGATGTTTTTCTGGCTTAAGAAGCTTAATAGGCGCTTGTTTAGATCCACTTCTCCGAAGATGTGAATTTCCTCTACTTGCTCCACAGGAAAAAACTTCCTGCCGTCATCATTTTGCAGTACCAAAGTATTCTGATGCCGACGCAAGTGCCCGCTGGAGAACACATACAACCGTTTACCCATAATCATCCCCTGGTTCGTCGCTCCAGCAAAATTCCCTATATGCACACACACGGCAATAGTGCGTACGTTGTGGGGGCGGTGGCAGCGGTTGAACGACGAGAGCCTCGATCCGGGCCATCACTTCCCGCAGCGCTCGCAAGCTTTTCGCATCCAAACGCACCGCGAGGCGCCGCCGCTCCTCGGGAAAGCGAAGTTCGCCCTCAGCTTCCACGCCCATCTCTCGCAAGCGCCACAGATAAAAGAGCACCTGAATCCGCGCCGCCTCCACAAAGCGTGAGGAAGACTTCACTTCAGCGACTACCGCTTTGGGTCCATGGCATTCTATCAGATCAAGTTTCATTCCCGGCAACGCAATTTGCCGCCGTCGCGAACGGGGATAACTTATCTCACTCAAGAACCGTCCCCATTCCAGTCGCGTGTCTCCTTCGTCAGGCTCAATTTCGTGGGCCATCAACCACACCTCGCGGGGGCAGATCATTGCGTACCAGATAAGGGTGCCGGTGATGTAAGTGCTCACCGCCTCTCCCCTCGAGATCACCCAGCTTTCAAATTAGACACTCAGAACTTTTCTTTTTTGTTTCCGCTTCCATTTACACAATCCATGCTCGGTCTAGATCCTCCGTAGCCCAGCGGAAGCCAGTTTCAAGGTCGTAGTATTCGTTCAATTGGTCGGAAGGAACCCAGCGCAGGGTGCGGCTTGGCCCCCACAGGGGGGGCGGGTTTTTCTCGGCACGGAATTCAGGAACCTGGAGCATCCGCTCGTGCAGGTAGCGACGGTACCTCAAGTATGCTTCTTGGCGGCGTTTCCAATCCTTTTCTTCTAAAACTCGAGGTGTGAAAAAATTGCGTAGCCAATTCTCATCCTCACCGCATAAAGCTACGAAAATCGGCACTGATGGCATTTCTTCAATGAGATGGAAATTGCTCAAACAAAGCGCGTTGCCACAGCTTTTGCCGTCGTATTGCAGGCCCAGGTAGGCCTGCCAAAGTCGGTCGCTTGTCTCCTGGGATTTCCGCCGTCGGGTTTCTACGAAATAGCGCTCCACCAGGCCAACGAACTCGGGTTCCTCCAATCGGGTGATGCCTTCCAGTAAAGCCCGTGCGGTATGGATGTGCACCACGCCGTACACCTGGCTCGGGCACGAACCCTGCAACCGCCGCACTAGCACCAGGCCCTGCTTGCGACGGCCTTCCCGGTTACAGCGGCCTGCCACTTGTACGATGGCATCTAGTGGACCAAGGTCCCGCACCGCAACTGCGAAGTCTAGATCCACCCCGGCTTCCACTACTTGCGTGGCCACCAGCACCGCCTGCTCACCTTCTTTCAGCCATTCCCGCAGGAAAGCCAGCCGTGCGGCCCGGTGAAGGGGCACAATGTTTGTAGAAAGATATACCAGCGCCCGCTCGTTCGGCGCCAAAGGGAAGGGTTCGCCTTCCTGCCAGGCGAGGATCGGCGTGCCGATTCCCCGGGCCTTCAAGGCCTGATACAGACGTATGCAGTCTCCCACGGTGTTCACCACCACCAGCACGGTATCGTGTTCTTCGGCCAGGTTGCCCACCTCGTCGGCCAGATCCTCGATAGAACGTTCCGTCAGATTAACGTCCAGCATCGTGCGCCGCATCAAGCCGAAAAGGTGCGGTGGGTCAGGGTAGAGTTCCCGCACCTGGGGGAAGACCAAAGGGCGGGTTGCGGTTATCTGAATCACGGTCAGGCCTATTTCCTCTCGCAACACATCGAAGACTCGGCTCACCGCGGGCCAGTATTCCATCTTGAGATTTTGCAGTTCGTCCAGTATGAGAATGCCGCCAATGAGATTGTGTAGTTTGCGTAATAGGCGATTCTGGTAGCCCAGCAGGGTGTGAAAGACCTGCACGAAGGTGGTGACCACGATTTCGCTTTCCCAGCCCTCGGTGAGCAGCAGAGCCTCGACCACGGGCCGGTTTTCGTCCTCGACCAGGTAAGCGATGTCAGTTAGGTGGTGATGCTTAAGAAGATAAAGCTGTTCGTTGGCCGCGAAGTTGGGCAAGCCCCAAGCTAGCAGGTCGTGGACTACATCGTAGTTCTGCTCTATGAGGTTGATGAAGGGCAGCGCGTACACGATGCGCGGGGCCACGCCATAGTGTTCGGCCAGCCGCTCCCGTAGCACGAAGGCCGTAGAGAGAGCGGCCAGGGTCTTGCCCATACCCGTGGGTGCGGTAAGGGCCAAGGGTTCATTTAAGGGAAGGGATGCCCGGCGGGCCTGTTCGGTCACCATGTGGAAAAAGGCTGCTCGCTCTCGGTCCAGTTCATGGCGTGGTTGGACGTAGCGATATGCCACATAGCGTTCTACCAGGTCGCCGGGCAGGTTGGGTCGTGGGGGCAGAGGGGGCAGCCCAGCCGCGCTGCGCTTGTCTGCGTCGATGAGCGCCGAGAAAAGCAGCTGGCCCCAGAGACAAAGCCGTGCCCTCTCCTCTTCGTCGAGCTTATTGAGTTGATATAGCAGCCGGTCTAACTCCTCAAAGAGCGAGGGAAGCTCGGGCTCTTCTACAAAGGCGATGACATCTTCTAAATTTAGCTCCTGCCATTCGCAGAGCCAATTGCTGAAGTTTCGCAGGGCATCGAACTGGCGTTCCAGCACCCGCAAGGCGTGCCAAAGCTCTCCCGTTGCTTTGTCAGGGGCACCTAGGGGCGGGAGGATCTCCTCGGGGGCTTTTAAGTGCCCATGGTGCCGGTGCACCGCCAAATACCCCAGTAGGGGCAAGAACTCCTTGCCCGACATGTCTGGTAGCTTATTTAGCTGTCTGCTGAGGAGCCAAGCGGCACAAACGGCTCCCAGGAAGGCATGCCGTTCCAACCCTCCCTCGAAGCGCTTCCTCTCCTTGAGGTGGGCTTGGAAGAAGGGAGTGTACTTCCCCAGATCGTGGGCTAGTCCCACAAGGTATGCTGCTTTTCGTAGGACTTCCCGGTGGCGAAGCGCGGGATGATCCAGCCGTGCCCGCGCCCCCTCGGCCACCTCCCTAAGGTGTCCCTTCAAAGCCTTTCCGGGATGGGACTCATACTGTATTCCCATATTTCGCACGCGCTCAACTTAGGGTTCTAAGAAACACCCGTAGGTGTCCTTATCAGGCAAGTTGAAAAGCTCTCCCCGGAGCTTGAGTGGCAGAGGGCGACCCTCGGCTTCCCAGAGAATGTCTCCTGCGGCCTTAAGTCGGCGATCGGGGTAGAAGTCCAAGGGCATGCGGTCCTTGAGAAGCCTTCGCCCCACCAAGCGCTCCAACGGCGGCAGCTCAACCAACTTGGAGAGGGGCACAGCCGTCCCTACCGGCAAGGCTTCTTCCGGGTCGCGGACCCAATGGACGTCCCCGGAGGGATAGAGGCAAGTGTTTTCCACCCAGGCCGGGCACTCCGAAAGCCCCAGATAGAGGGGATAGCCGTACTCGCCCCGCTCAAGCTGCTCATGCAGAAGTTCGACCCACTCAGGGTTGCGATGTTGAAAGTACACCTGATAACGCACGAAGCGCTCGGGCGGCCGCGGGAGAATTAGCTCTAGGGGAATCTGGGTGTGGCCCCGACTCCCGTCCCAACCCTCGTTCTTGGTGAAGAGGTAGTTCACCATCTGCATCAGGCTGCGGACGGAGCTCTTCAACGCGACACCGATTCGGGCGCGCTCCATCCCTAACTCTTCGTAGTATAAGTCCCTTTCACGTCCAAGAAGGGCAGCGATCATGCCCATAAGCGCGGTTCTTGGAGGAATCGGATACGAGAGTGATGAGGAGTTAGTGTAAAATTTGCGGAAGTGAGCCATTGGGCCCACGACGTCGAAAACGAGCAGAGGTCCCCTCTCTTCGAGCGCCATTGCTGGTTTAATTTATTGGGCTTGGGGACTGGACATCCCCCACCGAGAGCCCGGATCCTTTAAGCGCGTCCTCCAGCAACTTCCCGGAGGCGAGGTTAGGGTGTGCCCAGAAGATGATCTTCTCGATTTTGTCTTTCGCCCGCTGGAGTCGCTTGACAAGTCCGGTGAAGTCCAGTTCCACGTCGTTTAAGTCCTTGAGCCCCTCCACACGCTTTAGGCGTAGCCCCTCCCGCAAGTCTCCCAAGAATGTTCGATCGTTCTTGTACTGCACCCGTAGATAGAGTCGAGGCGTTTGACCCAATTTGCTCCGGGTGGTGGCTAGCAAAGGCAATGCTTCGAGCAGTGAGTAATCTAGCAAATTGACGTCCTGCTCCATGAGCATAGTGTGGCTGGCCCTCCAGGCACTGATCATCCCGTAGAACGCCAAAAGGGAATACTTTATCCGCCAGTCCTTCCCAAAAGTGCCATACTGCCCTTTCCCCTCCTGTTCGCGCCCGGCGAACTGGGAGCTGATAGTGGCTGAAGGGAGGATTTCCACTCGATTCAACGAATAGCCCCATGAGAACTGGGCAGGGCCGGTGAGTGTCAAGGAAGCTCCGCCGCGCTCTCCCTCGCCCTCCCCGATGGGGATCGTGGCACCGAAGAGCCGGGCATCAATCAGCTTCTGAAGCAGCCACCTCGAGAACTCTGGTTTCTTAGCCGCTTCCTTGGCTGACTTGGCTCCAAACTCCTTGGCTAATCGGTCAATCCGCTGCTTGGCCGAGACACGTTGCAGCGCGCCGCTCTCATCCTCCAGCTGGCGCACCCAGACGTCTGGCTTCGAGTCGTAGCCTAACGCCCTCCACTCCTCCTCGCTTAGGGCAAGCCAGTAATCTCTCAAATAGCGCTTGAGACGAACGTCGCTCACTAGGTTTCGGCCCGTTTCATAGTCCATGCGCGGCTTGTTCTCCTCATCGGGGTCGCCATTAGGGTTGCAAAGTTTGGCATCATAGAGGTACAGGAGCTCGCTATCCTTCTTGACCTTTTCACTCACTGGCCGACACCTCCTTGGTTTTGCTCCTTAGAATTTCCCCTTCGGCCAGAGGGCTTCCTCGGCCGTGACGAATTGCCTGCCACGTGGCGTAGGCGTAGCCCGAGAGAACCCAATAGACGTTCTCCTGGGGGGAGCCCAGCTCCTCTATGGAGCGATCGAGGTGTGCCTTCATCGCCGCATAGAGACTCTCATTGTACTCCGCGATCTTGTACTGCCGGAGCTTCTCATAGACCTCGTTGGCCAAGCGCGCGATTTTTAGGCAATCCATCCCCTGGAAGTGCACCTTGTTGAGAATGGGTTTTCCACTGTGCCGCTGCTCGCGAGTGGTGCCGATTTTGCCGATCAGCACTCCTAAGAGAAAGAGGCCTCGCCGGGCGCTGTCCAACTCGAGCCCATCCATCCAAGCCCGTAGGTTCTCCTCCAAAGCGCCCTGCTCCATCTCCTTCAAGGGATCTCCCATGGATATTTCACCCCCTTTTAACCCCTGGAGTTGGCCCAACTCATTCAGATAGCGCAGAAGGAGCTGGGATTGCAGCATATGGAGCACCAAGCCCCGTTCGCAGTCCTTAGGCTGGGTGTGGACATACTGGTCGTAGCGCTCGAAGCGGTGAACACGGGTCGTCTCCAGAAACTGGGGGATCAGCATCTGGGCGCTGAGCGGCCGGCCGGTTAGCAGCGCATCCAACAGCTCAAGATAAGGCCTTGTCTCTGGTCGGCGGTCTCGTTGCCGTAGGGGGAGTAGGTAGAAAAGATTCCCCAACCCGAGGTCCCAATTGCCGTAGGTATCGGCGCCCAAAAGTTCGATCGCCCAACCCCCCACCCGGTTGCGCACCTCATCGAGCCGGTCGAACCGTGAGGGAGGGACATCGGCGATAAGCTTCTCAATCTTGACGGCGGCCTGCCCTTTCGTCGCGAACAGCAGGTTAAACACAAAGAAGGCTTTCTGCGCCTCGTGTCGCTGGTATCGCTCCAACTTCTGCTGGAACTCGTGCCACTTCTTGATCGTTTCAGAAGCGGCTAGACGGTCCTTGGAATACTCGGCCCAACTGCCCAAGGTTTGGGCGTCGGGCTGTGCCTCGGGCACGTGGAAAACTGGGATGACGTAGACAATCGAGCGCCCCAGTCGGGTGCGCAGCTCATTCTCCACAAAGCGCTCACCCGCGAGCAAAGCACGATAGCAGTCCTTGCAAAGGGTATAGGTGCGTAGAAAACCCTTCTTGCAGAGTCCTGAGGCGAACCCCAACTTGTCTGTGATGTAAAATTTGAGAAGTTTGAAGCGCGTTGTATCTGCCGTCACAGTACCATCAGATCCGCAGAGGTGACAAACGCCTTTGGTGAAGGCGGAGCTTTCAAAGGCCTCATCCACAAGTTTGCGCTCGATGTAAGCACAATAGGCCGGATGACGGACGAGCAGATCGCCCTCCACGGCCAGCGTGTAAAGCTTGAGCTCCGAGCTTTTGACTCCCAACTTGTGAGCTACCCAGGTTTGAAGGGCTTTCCCGGTGAGTTTTACGGCTTCCACTGCTTTCCCTTTTCTGCGGGCATACTCTTTCAGAAACTCTCGACTCAAAAATGTCACGCCCTCTTGAGTGCAGATCGCTTCTGCTTCCTCGCGATCCTTTTTGGGAAGGAGTTTCAAGAGATCTCCGCCAAGACCGAGCTTTCGAAGATCCCATACCCAGCGATAACGCTCGTATTGCTGATCCCCGTCGCCGTCCGGGAAAACCTCGACTTTCTCCCCCAGGTCGACGTAAGCAATGTCTTCAACTCGTTGCAAGAGGACCTTGAGATCCCCATCGGGCAGAGCGTTTAGCAAATTGGGCACTGTTTGTGAAGCCAAATACGTGAGGTTATTTGTTGTTAAGCGATCCTGTGGGCTGTTCGACCCTGCTGCATTTCCCACCCATAGAACCTCGACGAGGGCCTTCTCATCGATCTCTCTGGCATCCACGACTAGTTCCGGTGGGTCAAGATAAATATTGAGTGTAGCGATTAAAGTGTGATTTTTGGCCTTACCTCTCTGCTCCAAAAGCTGAGTATCTACAAGGGCTTCCACTAAAGGCTTTCGCTGAAGTTCCGCTTTCCCTATAAGTTTGATCCCTTCCAACAACAAACTACATCACCGCCTTTATCAATTATTCACCACCTCCACCATCCCGAACCCCTGGGAGTTCTTGGAGCCGAGGCCGGCGTCGTAGGCCAGGCTGAAGTAGGGCTCGGGAAGCTGGAGCTCGTAGATCCCGGTCCATCCCTTGATCACCGTGCCCTTGAATATCGCTATTACCTCGTTGCGCTTGTTCACCCTCAGGGGCTTGATGTAGGCCCTCACTAAGGGTGGCGGCTCCCCGCACTTGTGGAACGCGACCCACTTGCGCATTAGGTTGGCGAGGATCTTCTCCTGGAAATCCTGTTCCCAAGGGTTATAGTAGTAGGTTTTCTTTCTGCTCGTAGCATCCGTTAGGGTGCTGTAAACGACGATGGGGGAAAGCGTCCGCACGGTGATGGGGCCTGAAGCCTTCACCGGCATCTCCACCTCGGCAGTGACAAGGTGGCACACCGTTCCGTTCAGCTTCATCTCCCCTTTCTTGACGAGGTGAAGCATAAGCGATTCCAGGAAGTCTACGTCCAAGGAGCCAACCTTAAGTGTAAATTGCCCCTTGATTTCCAACGTTTTGGTCACGGGATTGTACCTTCGTGTACGAGAAAGGAGTCGCGAAAAAGTAAAAAACTTGAAGCGTCTCTTCCCATAAGAGTAGCCCTCCTTATGCAACCAATCCGCTAAGGCTTCATCAAGATTCCTGTAAATGGCAGCTTGGACAAAATGATTATAGTGAACCGGCAGTTCCAAAACGCCGGATTCAGGCTCGAATCTAAAGGTCACTCTCATACTTACCTCCAAAAAGACGAAGATATTTTATGAATTTCGGTGAAGGAACCCAACGTTCACGGATTGACGTTCATTCCGAAACAGATTACCGACCTCGATTGCTTCTCCAGAGATGTGGATGCTTTTGAAGTGAGGTGCAAGGAACTTAACTAGGAGCAAGCGATTCAGAGGAAGTTTTACCGGCCAGTCGAGGAACTCCCGGAGCTTGCGGAATGCCGACTCGAGCTGGTGTTCCACCGTGCGGTGGCTCTTCCTCAGGCGGTGGGCGATCTCCTTGTTGGTGCCGCCCCGCAATACCAACTCCGCTACGACCTTCCTCTCGGCCGGGGTGAGGATGTCCGCGAGGAAATGGCGCCAGCGCTCCACCTCCTCCCGGTGCTTTATACGCCGCTGGAGTTCCACCGCGGCCCAGGGGTCTTCGTAGCGGGAGAGTACTTCGAGGAAGGCCTCGGCCTCCGTCCACAGGGGAACCGGGATCTCGAGGAGCCGGTACGAGCACCGCTCCGCGAGAAGCTCCCGGCTTTCCACCAGTTCCCGCGAGGATATCAGGTACCAGAGCTTGTCCTCGGGGCCGAAGAGGAGTTGGGCCACTAATAACGCACAGATCCCCATGGGCTTCCTCCCCCCGGAGATGTTCAGGTGCACCCGCAGACCCCGGGAACGGGAGGAGGCGATGAGGTCCCTGAGACACCGGTAGAGGGATACCAAGGAAGCTCGGGAGTCGAAGTCGGCGACGGGCACCTCTTCAAGTTCGAGCTCCACCTCCCTCCCGAAGGGCAGGAAGGGCCACTCCCGCCGCAGGCGCTCCACGGCCGCCGCAATGTCCGGATCCTCCCCCCGGGAATGGATGCCCACCGCCTCCACGATCCCCTCCCCGCGGGCCAAAAGCTCCTGGAGGCACAGGGTGAGGACCTGGGGCTCGGTGCCGAGGGTGGAGATGAGGACGGCCTCCCTTTCCATAGCCTTTCGTCGCCATCCTAAAAGCGAGAGCGTTGCTTTGTCAAATGGGAATAGGGGCTCATTTGAGGTCCGACGTTCTGGACGGGGTGTCGGGGACAGAGCATGACCTCACATCCCCTGTGCCACGTTTGGCATCCCCGCAGCGAACGTGTTGTTGACGGGCCTCGAGTGCATGTCTCCTCCGGTCTTTTACCTGATGAAGGGAAAGGGGCATGAAGTCACACCGGTGAACACAGAAGCGAACATCGTTCTCCGAACGATATAATGAAAAGCCATGTGGCTCTACATCAGTCTCGGGGCCCTCGCCGCGTTGGGTATCTATTGCTGGATCGGGATGAAGCGGGCGTACCAGCGGGGGGAGACCCTGCCCCTCCCCGTCGTGGCCGCGATATGGGCGACCGATACGCTGCACTTCGTCCTGGTCGTGTGGGGAGCCGTGAGGGGAGTCTGGCCGATGCCGCTTAATGTGGGGGTTGCTTTAAGTGTGGGCCTCGCCCTCGGGGTCCTGGGGCTCACCGTGATGCTCTTCGGCATGTTGGAATTCCGTTCATTAAAAAGGATGTCGGGGATGGACGCCTCACGGCTCATAACCACGGGCATCTATCAGTACAGTCGGAACCCACAGTACGCGGGGTGGTTCGTGGCCCTCGTCGGGATGTCCGTGGCGGGGCGCTCGTTCTTCACGCTCCTCCTCACGGTGGCGCTGATCGTGGGAATCCACCTCTACACAGTGAAACTCGAGGAGCCCTATTTGGAACGCATCTTCGGGGAGGAATACGTCCGCTACCGGAAACGGACGCCGCGCTACTTCGGGTTCCCCAAGGGAAGCGAAGTTTAAACCTGCCGGTAGCAAGAGCCCTGTCGATATTGAAATCCAAAGCTTCCCTATTGCCGCATTGGTACGGCCGGCGCTCCTCAAACCGGTCTCTCCCGGAGGGGGTCCTTCCGGCCCTCTTCTAGCCGGTCTTTACAGGGATGGGATCCGTTTTGCTGGTCACGCTCAACCCACCCACTGAGAAACTGGCTTCTACTGTAACCGATCTGGCCCAGGTGGGGGCGTTTGGAGTGGTGGTGACCTCTATTCTGGCCAGGCCATTGGAGTCCGTCATCACCGTGCCCGAAGCCGGGTTGAGGGAGACGTACCGGCTGGAAGTGGAGAAACTCACCGGCACCCCGGCCAGGTTGGCGTCGGTATTGGGGACGCTCACCTTGTACTCTAGGTAATCCGTGGTCGTCGTTATTGAAGCGGGGACTGTGACGAACGCGCCCTCCACCGCAACCTTTCCCGAGCTCGCGGTCCAGGTGCCGATAAAGAAAGCCAGGGCTATGAACCCTGCAGCGGAAAGGCTTAGGATGATAAAACCGGGAACGCTGATTAGTTTTTTCATTTTCCCCTCTTCGAAAAGCGAAATTTAAAAGCAACTTCAGTATACTGACTAAAAAGCTTTAAGTCAAATTCTGAAGAAGTGAGATACAGCCATAAATTAGCACAGGGGGCTATCACATCGGTGGAGGGCCGAGGCGAGATGGTCTCAAGCAGCCCGTCAGCGGCTTTGTCGTGGGTCTACCGCTCTTTCGGCGTGACAAAGATGGTCTGGCGCAAAGGGAAAGTCGCTTTTTGAAATCTCCTGAGAGGATACTCTCTACTCTACTGCCTTTCCTTGTCTACAGCGGTTCCCAATGAAACGCGTGCGATTATCCGCTTGACGCCGCGCTCGTTTTCTACCAAACGTGAGATCGTCCAATAGCAGGGTTGTTGTCCGTCCAACTTGGTTCAGGCCAACTAGGTTTATGTGAATGGCCCTGATGTCCTCAAGATCGAGGATTTTGTTTCCGGTGTTAGGCGAGCCATAGTCTCCAAACTTAAATCTCTCGAGCTCCATTTCGATCTCGTGCCATTGTTTATCCTCGACCGATTCAGGAACCTTGGCGGACCAGGCTTCGCATACTTCATCGAATATAACGATGAACATCGAAATATCTTCGTTGTTCACCAAGTAAGCGAATCTCAGAGTTGTAGACCCTTCTAACCCAGTCTGTGGAACGTCTGCAAGCATCACCCCCGTAAACAACTGTTGTCAGTTGTCCGTGATCTGAGGGTGTAGGTAATTCGGAGAGCCCCTGTCCCTCTCCACGTGTTCCCCGTTTTCCAAAGACACCGTCACCACAGCGCCTCGATCCGAGAAACCTGCTATTCCCTGTAAGCTGCCCTGTGAAGCTTCGAGTTGTTCGAGTGCCCTTCCATAGAGGTAGATCGCGGCACGCTCTGCTATTTTGCCGCTTACAGGCTCGAAGTCGTACAGCACGTGTACCGAACTGGAGACGGCCGGGGGATGCAAACGCCATTCTCCCAGGATCTGACCCGTGCCGCTTTCTTCACACCTCAGTTTCAGCGCCCCTTTTTTGATCCCGACCGAAGATGAAGCTCAAAGACATCATTCAGTGTCTGCTCAAGCAAAGGTTCGTCATCAAGACACCAGTTAATTGTTCGAATATCCCGAGTTCCCGTATCCACTAGAAACGTCGCTTCGGTCCCGCTCACGCTGATACTTGCAGCGGCGGGAGAGATCGAAACTCGGGATATATCGAGAGATCTCTTGGGCTTTGTCATGATTACACAGAACGTTCTGAAGGAGGGCACCGTCAATTCGATATATCCTACCCTCCAAGTATACGGAAGCTTGAAGGCTTCTTCATTCTCCGGGGACATAAAGGGTACCACCGGATTCCGTGCCCCCGGTAAGCCACCTTTAGGATACAATGTCCCCGTTGGTTCGAGCCTATCTGTGTGCTTGACATATCTATCGTTTACAAGATGCACGATCAAAGCATCGCCGTCTTCGTACAAAGAACTTCGAACGTTAGATGAGTTAAGCACGGTCTGGGAGGTCAAGTATTGCGACAGGAGCTGCATCAAAGTCGATCGCGCTGCCCCACTCCCCTGTACATACATCCGGCCTGGATCTTGGGAAAGATAACGGATCTCGCCCTGTCCCTCTCTTTGTTGGCTGCGCAAAAGTAACTGGCGAAGTTCCGAATTGGCGATGTTCATAGATTCATCGTATTTAGCGGTGTCGCCAGTGGCGATGACAATGCGCCGCGTTGGACGTACTCCAAGAGCAGGGTCTGCATGTATTCCGGGAGCGAGAGTGTGTTTGGAACTAGCAGCACTTTATATGTGAGGAGATCAGGGCTGCCGAACTGCTTGTCTGAGAAGCGAGGATCGGGAACGTAAAAAGTCGAATGGAATGTGCTCCTCAAAGAGGATCTGGGCGGTGCTCGCCAACAAGGCCCGCGCCCACCACCATGAATGGCTTCCGGGCGCCATAACCGAGTTCAGGTTCGAACAGTCATGAAAAGGACTCCAAGTTGAGCCGGTACTCGCCCTTGCTCATAAAGGGAGTGGTTGTTACCTATAAAGGCCGCGATGTCGTCGGCCGTCCCATAATCGTAGGCGAACGGTTCCGTATACCTCCACCCGGGAACTGCCCGGAAGATCTTAGGGGGATTAGGGCGGATGATCGTGAGGAAAGGATCTTGCCCATTTGCCAGTACGACAAGTCACTTAAGGGCGAAGACGGAAGCCGGCCCTCCGAAGGGCTGTCATATACTTCCAGGAGGAAAACGCGAGGCTTTTTGGGATCCACGGCTCTAAATACTTCCGCTTCTGCCCGAGGAACGGAGTTGAACACGAGGTCTTCCCGGACGAAGTAGTCGCAAAATGGGGTGAGGCGTCCTGCCCAGCCGTAAGCAGGATGAGCGTTCACATCTATCCAAAATCGCCGTCCATAATTATTTTGTGCGTACCCTTTGGCAAACTGGGCCAATTCACGGAAGACTTTTTGCTCCATATGGAGCAGAAAGAGCACGTATTCTCACACAAACGGTCTAAAGGGCAACCGGTTCCAGGTTCCCGCCGGGCCTTTCATATGATCCAGTCGCTCAGGTCGAAGCTGTAAGGATCTTGGGTTCCGAATCTCGTCGCTAACTCGGATGGGCTATATTTCACAAGTAAGTACTGCCTGAACTTCTCTTCAATCCATGCATCAAAAGTCCCCCGGTCAGCTACGATCCACCCAGCGGTGTAGAGATCGAAGGTCACGCCAGTTGCTCCTGCGTCTATCATAGATTTTAGGCGTGCTTTGAAAAGTTCTCTCATAAGAAGGTGAAAGACAATGTGCTTATACACGTTGTTGGATTCCCAACCGTTTTTCTCTGTCTACGTGATTGGGTTTCTGTCGACATCCAACAACGCGACGGCTTTTTCAAGTTCGGGGTGTGGTTCGCAAAATTGCCCGTATTTTGCATCATTAGAAACGGCTTACCATGAATCTGATTGCGCACCATGTCATTGATGATCGCGGTCCATCTAACTTCGTCGCTCACGTACGGGGACCCCAGACCACCACATCGTTTGGAAAGGCACCGGCAGGCATGACCCCCATCTGTAAGATGTTTGCGCGATGTTTTAGGGTACCATCCCCTTCAAATAACCACTCATGATCGATTTGGACAACCGAATCTGTTTCAGCGTGCCCTTCACCGATGTCACAAAAATAACAAGAACGGCGGAGATCAAAGAAAATAATTGACGCATCATGCCTCCTGTGGGGAATGGAAAATATGGACTTTTGCTAACCTGCCTGACCGCAACCTCTCCCGGGAGATCGCCACCGTGTGATTTTCTGTCCTTCCCCATCACCGCCCACTTAACCTGGCTCCATTGGCTTTAGACCGAAGGGGGTTTTATTTCGTTCCCTCCTCGTTATTTGGGCAGTGGAGGGTTCAATCAATTGCAAAGGCACTTCCTGACCCCGGATCAACTCCATCCTAATGGCGGGGCACGGTGCGGACAAATTGACCCCGGGGAAGGCCGGGGCTAGGATCACGGGCCATGGATGCGAAATTGCCACCGGGACAGGAGTGGATTGAACGGCCGGTCGCCTACGACATCGGCCCCGTTCCCCCGCTCGAGCTCGCGGACTTCCGCCTGTGCGTCGACGGCGAGGTGGAGGAGCCTCTCGAGCTCTCATGGGGGGATTTCCTGAAGCTTCCCCAGGCCGAGGTGGTGGCCGATTTCCATTGCGTCACCCGCTGGAGCGTGTCCGAACTCCGCTGGGAGGGAGTCCTTGCGCGGACGATCCTGGGGCTCTGCCGCCCCAAGGCGGGGGTCGAGTGGGTAATGGCCTACGGGCGGGATGGTTACACCACCAACATTCCCTTCGAGTACTTCGCCCGCGAGGACACGATCCTCGCCCACAAGCTGGACGGGAAGTCCCTGCCCCCGGAACACGGTTGGCCCCTGCGGCTGGTGGTCCCCTCGCTATACGCTTGGAAAAGCGCGAAATACCTCGTACGCCTCGAGTTCACCCGGGAGAAGCGCCGGGGTTACTGGGAAGAACGGGGCTATCACGACATGGGCGACCCTTGGCGGGAGGAACGCCGCTGGAAGTTGTGATCCCTGATGCCTAATGGATGATGGATGGCGGACGAGGTTCAATCGGCCTGGGGGATCTGGCGCCGGTGGACCTTGAGGTCCGGGGTGGACCATAGGAGCTCGAGGTTCTTCATCGGCTGCCAGGTAGGCTCCTCGTCCACGGGCTCTGAGGATATGATGATCGTGTCTTTCGTGGCCCGGTACCACAGGGTGTAGTAGTCGGGGTTCCTGTTGAAGCAGCAGAAGGCGTAGAGGTTCGTCCCTTCGGTGAGGAGGAGGTCTATCGCGGTGAAGTCCTGCACCTCTTGGAGCAGCCTCTCCAGAGCTTTCGCCAATCCTTCCGGCGTTCGAGGCCACCAGGCGTGGGCAAGCCAGCGGGCGAGCTTCTGAGAATCTATCCCCGGGTTGGGGTCCAACACGTCCGCATCATATATCGTCCCATTGTGGGCCAAGAAGATGCCCCATTCCGCGAAAGGATGGGCCTCTCTGGCTCCAGTATGGACGCGGTAGATGGGCGACGCTTTCCGTACGTGCCCGATGGCGAGGGTTGAGGCCACCGGGAGCGCATCGGGAAGGGCCCCGGGCGTCTTCTCCAAATCCCCGCTTCCGTAGCGGCGCACGGCGATCGCCGCTTCCTCCGTCTTCCAGAGGTAGCCGAACCCGTGTCGGTGAGGTGCTTTCTTCCCGTGGAGGCTCATGTAGAGGAGGCTTCGGGGTGCAGAGACGAAATAACGCCGAAGCGGGACTTTTTTCTTACTCACAAAACCGATCATACGGCACATATCGAGGAACAGCTTACCGAAAAACTGAGTACTTGGCCCCGTATATCCGGTTTTTCGGTGGCATAACAATTTCGGATCGCGATTTCCCCGGGGAGGCGTTAAAGTCTCAGCGTAAAGGAGGCATCTGTGAAAAAACTTATCAGTATCTGTTTGGGCCTTATGTTGGGCCTCTTCACCCTCGCCGGACGGGGCGTCGCGGCGGGAACGGATGTGTCCGGGATCCTGGACGTCCTCCTCTTCCCGCCCGGAGTGGCCGAAGTCTACCCGGGCGAACTCGCCCCGGGGTGGCCGGAGGACGTCCCGCTCCCGGCCGATGCGGCGCTCGCGGGGTCGCTGACGCTGAAGGACGATTCGCTCGTCGCGATGTTCACCGTGCCACAGCCACTCGACGAAGTAGCGCCTCCGTACCTGGACGAACTCCAGACACGCAGTTGGGTCCTGGTCGGTAAGGAAGAGGGCGATGAAGGGGAGTACTATGGCTATACCTTCCAGCGGGAGGAGACAGATCTGTTGAGCCTCGTGCTCTACGACAATGAAGGGACGGAGACATACGGCACTCTCTACTATGGGGCGGAGATCGTATCCGCGGTGCGTACGGTGATGGAGTTCGTGGGCGAGATGTTGTCGTCGCTGGCCGATGTGATCGTACTGCCCGAGTTCACCTTCGAGGATGCTGTTGTGGTAGACGAGGCGATCTCTCCCATGTCGGTCTTCATCGACGAGGAGACCTACCAAGCAAAGGTGGAGGCCGAGGCCGATGCAGCAAAACTGAAGGCCAGCCTGGACTCACAGCTGGCTGAGGCCGGGTGGAGGCCCATCGATTTCGGAGCTGCGGGGCCGGCCGTCTGGGGGAAGTACGAGTTGGAGCGGGAGGGGAGCATCTGGAAGGCCGTCCTTCTCGTGCTCGCGGGAGAACCCGAAGGAACGTTCTTCGTTTCCGTCCACGCTTACCGGATCCCATAACGGTTATTCTCGGGACCCAGATATCCACAGAACTTCACGCTGTCGGGGGGGGAAGTTAGGGCGCCGGCATTTGTCCCGGCGCCCGATTTTCGTGCTCCCCTTGTCTCACCCTTGTTGACCAGTTGACCTCCGAGGGCAAGCGATATTGAGGGCCCTTCAGTGGCGTGCCCCGAAGGGGGCTCAGGGAGACACGGGGATTACGCCGGCCGAGTAGAGGGCGTTCAACAGTGCGAGCATCGTCTGCAATTTGTCGAACACGGCCATAGCCTCTCGGTGAGCCGAGACGATGATGCTCTCGTTCCGGCACAACGTCCGCTCCCACTCGATAACGGCACCCCTGAGATCCGAGAGGTGATACTCCGCGGCCCAAGCGGCATCTCGGCATTCCATTTCCGCAACTAAAGCTTCGAGGAACGCCTTCAGCGTCCGTTCGGGGTCCCGGGCTTCCATTGCACGGGCCATCGCGGCCACCGCTCCCCCGACTCCACTCAAGGCCTCCTCCGCCTTCGATGCTTCCATCCGGGCTTCGGAGAAGGGCGGGGGATATATCGCCCACGCCATCCTGGTCATGATGGAGTCCATCAGGGCACGCATTTCTCTAGGGCCTGGGAGGCATCCCGGACCGCGCCCTGCACTTTGGACAACGCCCCTCGGGTCATCTGGTCCAGGGCAGATGCCAGTGATGCGAGCGCCGCCAGGGCGGGGTCCCCCTCCCCTCCTCGAGCGATCGTCTCGCTGACTGCCGATACACGGCCGACCATTCCCGCCACCCGCTCCGTCAGGGCTCTGATCTCCTCGACAGCGTTCGCTGCCGCTTCGAGCCGCGCCTGGGAGAGGGAGAGGAATTCCTGGAGCAACGTCGCTTCCCCTTGGCCAGCTTCACTCGCCCGCCCGACTGCCACCGTTGCCGAAACCATCGACCGATTTGACATCGTCTGGAGAGTTTCCATCGCGGCGGGATCACAAGCGACGCCAAACACGGGAGCAAGGACCATGAGTCCGACACCCAACACCATCCGGGTCCTCCTCAAGTAACACACCTCCCGAAATGACTGAATTCACGAAGTGAAAATTAACGCAGATGTCTCGCGATTAGCAACGACTTCCGACGTGTCTTTCACAGCCCCCAAGGCCGATGATTCCGGTCTAGCGGGGATGCGTCTTATTTCTGGCGAGCGCGAACACTCGCTCGGGGAGGGCAGGGTATTCGGTGAGGCGGGCACCCACGGCGTGGGAGATAGCGTTCGCCACCGCCGCGTGGGATGCCATGAGGGGGACCTCCCCGATCCCCTTGGCCCCGTAGGGGCCATCGGAGTATGGGGCCTCTACGAAGTCGATCACGAGCTCTTCCGGCATATCGGGGGCGGTAGGTATGCGGTAGGTCATGAGGGTGCCCTCGATCCGGCCCTCAAGGGAGGGGAGATACTCCATCAGGGTGTAGCCGATCCCCTGGGCGACTCCGCCCGCCACCTGCCCGCGGGCGAGGGCGGGGTTCACGATCTTACCCGAATCGTGGACGGCCCAGAACCGTCGCACCTTCGCTTCCCCCGTGAGGAGGTCCACCTCCACCTCGGCGATATGGCAGGCGTAGGCGTAGACGAAGTAAGCCTTCCCGAGGCCGGTCTCGGGGTCCCAGTCCACCGGCGCCCCTTGGGCCCAGCCCGTGGCGCCCATGTCCCAGTTGTGGACCCACATCCACCGCGTGACCTCGGAGAGAGGTACGGCCCTACCGGAGTCTCCCCCCGCCGGCCATACCTTGGAATCCGCGATCTCCACGGCATCGGCCCCCAGGACCTCTCGGGCCGCTGCCTCGATCCGGGCGCGGATCTTCCGCGCGGCGTCCAGCACCGCCGCCCCGGCCACGGTGGTGGTACGGGATGCCACCGTGGGACCGGAGTCGGGGACGCGGGAGGTGTCCACCGGCGCTAGCTGTACGTCCTCAACGCGTACCCCGAGGGCCTCGGCGGCGATCTGGGCGAGCACCGTGAGTGCCCCCTGGCCCATCTCGGTGTTCCCCACCGCCACCGTCACCGAGCCGTCGGCCTCCACCTTCACGTAGGCCCCCGCTTTGTCGAGGAGCGGGGCCTTCGCCCCCATCCCCACCCCGTACATCACCGTGGAGACCCCGATCCCCCGTCGCCTGAAGGGCTCGCGGCGGTTGAATTCCTCCGCTTCGCGTCGGAGCCGTTCCCAACCCGAGAGCTCCCGGGCGCGCTCGATCGCGTCCATGAGCCCCACCGACTCTTCCAGCAGCTGGTCGGTGGCGGTCCTGTCGCCCACGCGCAGGGCGTTACGCTCCCGGAGCTCCAGGGGGTCCATCCCCAGCCGCACCGCGAGCTCGTCCATCTGGGACTCATGGGCGAAGATCACCTGGGGCGAGCCGAAGCCGCGGAACGCCCCGCACGGCACGGTGTTTGTGGCCACGGAATAGCCGTCCACCTTGACGTTTGGGATTCTGTAGGGGCCTGCGGCGTGAATGAGTCCCCGCCACAGGACCGCCGAGGAGAGGGTTTGGTAAGCGCCGGCGTTGTAGTAGAACTCCACCTCAACCGCGACCAACCTCCCGTCGCGCTTGGCCCCTGTCCGGTAGCGGATCACCGCGGGGTGGCGCTTGGAAGTGGTGGCGATGTCCTCCTCACGGTCGTAGACCACCTTCACCGGGCGGCGGGACTTCCACGCTAGCACCGCGGCCATGGCCGCGAGCTGCGAGGGCACGTCCTCCTTCCCCCCGAAGCCGCCCCCGGTGGCGGTCTGCACCACCCGCACTTTGGAAAGGGGGAGCCCCAGCACCGCCGCCACCGCGTTCTGGACGTAGAACGGGCACTGGAGCGTACCGTAAATCGCCATACCCCCGGCCTCGGGGACGGCGATCACCCCCTGGGGCTCGATGTAGACGTGCTCCTGATAGCCTACCCGGTATTCTCCCTCCACGATCTCGTCGGCCTCGGCGAACCCCCGCGCGACGTCCCCCTTACGGATCACCATGTGGTTGAACACGTTTCCCGTCTCGGCGGCCTCGGGGACAGCGACCTGGGGGGCGTCCGATTTCACCGCCTCCAGGGGATCGAAGACGGCGGGGAGCTCCTCATATTCGACTTCGGCGAGCTCCGCGGCCCGGTAGGCGGCCTCCCGGGTCTCGGCGGCGAGGAGCGCCACCGGCTCCCCCACGTAGCGGACGACCTCGGCAGCGAGGAGGGGCATGTCGCGGTAGATCACCGGGACCACGTTCTCGCCGGGGATGTCGGCCGGGGACACCACACAGGCGACCCCGGGATGCGCCGCTACCTTGGAGAGGTCCAAACGTTTTATGCGCGCGTGGGGGACCGGGGAACGGATCGCCTTCCCGTAGAGCATCCCCGGGAAGGCGAGGTCGTCGGCGTAACGCGCTTCCCCCTTGACCTTGGCCTCGGCATCGAGCCGTGGCACTGCCTGTCCCACCACTCGCGTCTCCTCGGCGACCTTTAACTCCTCCACACTGGGCTCCTTTTCACGAGGGGTCTTTGGAGGCTATTTTACATCCGCACCACGATGGGAAGCCCTGGGCTTCCCGCCGAACTCGCCGATCCGTGACTCGAGCCAGCCCCAATCGAGCAATGCCACCCCCACCGCGCCGATCCCCGCGTGGACGCCGAGGGCCGGTGAGGCAGGGGCCACGTACACCTCGGCCGCCCCGGCTGCGGAGAGTTTCGCGGCGAGGCGCTCCGCCGCGGACGGGGCCGCGGCGTGGGCCACAGCTGCCACCGGCGACTTCATGGAGCGCATCGCCCCGCGGGCCAGGGAGAGGAGCTTCCGGGCGAAGTGTCCCCGGCCGACGATGGGGGCCACGGGGCTTATCTTTCCGCCCGTTATGTCCACCATTACCCCGAGCCGTGCCCGATGCGTCAGCCATCCCGCGGCCCAGGGAATCCGACCCGAGCGCGCGAGGGGCATGAGGTCGGGCAGGGCGGCCCAGGCTTTCACCCGCGCCGTGGCCTCCCTCACGAGCTCCGCCGCGGCGTCGAGGTCCAGGTCAGCCTCGAGGGCAGTGACGGCGGCCAAGACCAGCAGGCCCAGCCCCGCGGAGAGGGTCCCGGAATCAACCACCTCGATCCGCAGTCCCTCCTCCCGCAGCTCCCGGGCCACGTGGAGCCCGACACCGAAGGTGCCGGAGAGGTCCCCCGCGAGGAACACCCCGAGCACCCCCGAGTGGCTGTGCCCGAGGTACGTGAACACATCGTGGAAGTCGCCGGGGGGCGGCTGGGAGGTGCTTGCGGGGACTCCCTCCCCCAGGCGCTCATAGAATGCCCGTTGAGTGAGGTCGACACGGTCGCGAAAGTCTTCCTCCCCGAGCCGCACCCGCACCGGGACGAGGGCGACGCGGTGACGGGTGAGGAGGTGGGCCGGAAGGTCGCAGGAGGTGTCGGTGACCAGGGCGATTTGCTCCCGAGGCCCCGGAGGCGCGGCCCGCCACATGTCGTCCACTTTCTCGCCCGTCACGCGGCCGAAGGGCCGGGCCGCCTCGAAGGCATACGCGGGGAGGTTGGTGTGCACGTGGAGGCGCAGTAGACGGCGGGAGCCGGCCACGACCACGGAATCCCCCAGCTCGAGGAGGACCCCCTTGACCGCGGCGGGATCGATTTCCTCCCCCTCCAGGGCACACTCCACACAATAGCGGAACGTAGGGGCCGTCTCTTTCGGGACTGCCTCCTTACGGATGGGGGCGACCCGCGGCAGCTCGATTTCGGCCACCTCGCCGGTGTGGATCAACCGCATGATGCCTTCAAGGAAGCGCACGAACCCCAGGGCCCCGGCGTCCACCACGCCCGCCCGGCGCAACACGGGCAGCATCTCCGGGGTGTGGCGGAGCGTTTCCTGGGCCGCCTTGAGGCCCTCGCTCACCAGGGGCACGAAGTCCTCCAGCCTCCTCGCCTGCTCCTGCACACAGCGGGCGAAAGCCGAGAGGACGGAGAGCACGGTGCCTTCTTTGGGATCAGTCAGGGCTTCCCAGGCCCGCTCCGCGGCCCGTCGCACCGCTTGGGCGAAGGGGTGTACGTCCACCCTCCAATTTCCCGCAAGGCCCTCGGCGAGGCCCTGGAAGAACTGGGCCATGATCACTCCGGAGTTCCCCCGCGCCCCGTAGAGAGCGGCCTCGGCGGCCGAGCTCGCCACCTCGCCAACGTGATGGGTGTCCAGGTCTTGGAGCCGCTGCACGATGGCCCCCATGGTGGCCGCGAGGTTCTTCCCGGTGTCGGCGTCGGCCACGGGAAATACGTTGATGCGGTCGAGCTCTGCCGCGGAGGCGATCACCCGTTTGGCCCCGGCCACAATGGCCCGGCGGAGTCGTCCTCCATCCAAATAGCGAATCTTCACGAACCTGCCCACGTCCACTCGCGGGAGATTTTACCGGGCGCCGCCTGTGCGCGTGGGCGGAGATTAGGTGCTCGTCCGTGGGCATCAAGATGCTGGAGCTAACCCACATTCCCTTCGGCAATACCTTCCGACGAGATACGTCGGGGTTGACAGTTGGGGGTAGATGTCGTACCTACAAGCCATGGAGGTGATGAGGTTGCGCGAACCTATCGCCGGAGTCTTGGAGCCCTTCGGGGCGAAGTTCCTCCGCGTTTATCCCCTTTCTGTGCACCCCCACCATTTGGGCCATCCGGCCCATTGACCCCGCGAAGCCCTTAAGCAGTTCCTGAAATAAGACCATAGCGTAAGGTCTTCGAGTTCCCAAAGGGCAGCCTTGCCCCTAGGGAAAGGACGTTTTGGTGTAGGTGTAGGCGAAATGCTTACACAATTCAGCACGGAGGTGAACACAGAAAATGAAGCGTACGAGTGTGATCGTTGTATTGTCGGTGATCCTCGGGATTAACTTGAACATGGCGTGGGGGGCGCAGAAAGACGTCTACGTCGTCGGATTGGACGCGGCCTTTCCGCCCTTTACCTGGGTGGAGCGCGGCGAGTTCAAGGGCTTCGACGTCGAAGTGATGCGGAAGATCGCCGAACTCGAGGGCTTCGAGGTGGAGTTCCGGGACCTCCCGTGGGCGACGATAATCACCGCCCTCGCCCAGGGAAAGATCGACATCATCGCCTCCGGCCTCTCCATCACCTGTGAGCGGGACGCGGTGATCGACTACTCCGAGCCGTACTGGGAAGTGGACCAGGCCATCCTCGTGCGGATCGATGCCGATTTCAACGCCATCACCGCCTTCTACGGGACCACGGTGGGGGCCCAGGCCGGGACCACGGGCTACCAGTGGCTCGAGGACAACCTGGTGAAGAAGGGGGTGGACGTCGAACTCAGGGCGTACGAGACCTACGACATGGCGGTGAGCGACTTGGAGAGTAGGCGCCTAGCGGCCGTACTCTGCGACACCGATACCGCCCTGGGATTCGTGGCGGCCGGCCGCAGGGTGAAGATCGCCGGGATCGTGAAGACGGGGGAGCAATACGCCTACGCCGTGAGGGCGGGCGATCCCTACGGGCTCCTCCCGCGGATCAACGAGGGGCTGCGCAAGCTCTACGAATCGGGGGTCTGGGCCGAGCTCATGGCCAAGTACTTCCCGGGGAGGGCTGTGGTCCCGGTGCCGTTGACGCGGGTTCTGGACTGCGACTGAGGCCGGACAGGAGGGGACGGAACTTCCCGTCCCCTCCCGGTCCTTTCATCCCAAAGTGGGCGTCATCCTCCAAGAGCTCCCCTGGTTTCTCAAAGGGGTCGTGGTCACCCTGGAGGTCCTCTCCGGGGTGATGGCAGCCGGGTTCCTCCTCGGGCTTCTCCTCTCAGTAGTCGAGGTCTATGGGCCCTGGCCGATCTCGTTCCCCGCCACCGTCTTCGAGCGGGCGCTGCGCGGGGTTCCCCCGATCGTCCTCTTGCTCCTCGTCTTTTACCTCCCCTGGGATCTCCCCCCTCTGGCCGTAGCCATCACCGCCCTGGGGCTTTGTTCCGGAGCGTACCAATCGCAGATCTTCCGAAGCGCCATTCGGTCCGTGGGGCGACGGCAACTCGAAGCCGGCCTCTCGCTGGGGTTGACACGGGCACAGACGGTTGTCCACGTCGTCCTCCCCCAGGCACTCCGCCGCGCCATCGGCCCCTGGTCCAACGAGTTCGCCTCCGAGATCAAGGACACCTCCTTGGCCTATGTCGTGGGAGTAGTGGAGATCCTACGGCAGGCCCGGTACGTGATCGCCTACACTTTCGGACACGCGCTCCTGATATACGGCTTCTGTGCCCTTATCTACTTCGCTCTGACCCATTTGGGAAACTACTTCATCTACCGGCTCGAAGAGAGGCTCTATATACCCGGGTTCGAGGCGCGCCGCCCCCTGGCGGAGGAACGCCGATGGTGAGCTTTTGGGAGCTAGCACGAGATGCTCTCCCCTCCCTCCTGGGGGGAGTGGCGGTCACCGTGAAGCTCACGACGATCTGCATCGCGGCGGGATTCCTATTGGGGTGGCTTCTCGCCCTGGGACGCGTCTACGGGGGGAAGCTGGCGTTCTCCATCTCCACTGGCTACGTCGAGTTCGTGCGGGGGACCCCCCTCTTGGTGCAGCTCTTCTTCCTGTATTACGGGCTCCCCGAGATGGGGGTTGTCCTTCCACCCCTCCTCGCAGCGGGCATCGCCATGGGACTCAACACGGCCGCCTACCAGGCGGAGTACTTCCGTGGCGCCATCCAGTCGATTCCGCGGGGCCAGGTAGAGGCTGCATATTCATTGGGAATGACGGGGCTCCAGACCTTCCTCCACATCGTCTTCCCCCAGGCCATGCGGTTCGTGATGCCGGCGTGGTCGAACGAGCTCATCTACATGCTCAAGTACTCGTCGCTCGCCTTCGTGGTGGGGGTCCCCGAGCTCATGGGGCGCGCGAACCTAATCGCCGCACGGAACTTCCGGTACTTTGAACTCTACCTCGTCGTGGCGGGGATCTACATCGGACTCGTGTGGACGATATCGGGGCTCATCTCGGCTTTGGAGAGAAAAATTGGGGTCCCAGGACTCGGGGAACCCACTTGAGCGATCCTCTCATGCAGGGGGCCTCGGCGGAAAAGCCTCCGTCCCGCTAACAGGGGCGGGCGGGGAGCAACCTCATCCCCAGGAGTTCGGGCCCGGCGAGGGCTTGGACCGGGATTTCTCCAACTTCCGGGCGGTCGCGGCGTCGTGCGCGCAGGGCGAGGGCTAACCTCACTAGCCCATGTCTGATCCCGCGGCAGCTCATACGCCCCGACGAGGGACCGGGGCCGGTGAGGGATTCCGTCCTCAACGCGTAGAGAAACTTTCAATGGCTGGGAGGCCGTGGCACGGTGGGCACATCCTTTACATAATACTTGCCAAAAATCTTTTGCTCCTCCTCGATTTCGCCATCACGAATATAGAACGCCCGATGAGCGAGCTCGGGGAAAGCCGTGAACAGCGACAGAGTGAACTCCCAATCCGCTCCCAGCGCATGCTTCACCTCTGGAGAGGAGAACCACGCGCGGAGGCAAAGCCCGTGGGCTCCGGGCTCGGCACGGCAGAGTTCGGGGGAGGAGGAAGGCGAAAAGGCTAGTGCGCAAGAGCCCCGTATAACCCTCCGTGACGATGGGCTCTGGGACCTCGCCTACCCGGACCAATAGGCCGCGGGCCTTACACCCGCCGAGCTCTACGCTCACATTTATCTCCGACTGGGGCAAGAAAATGCTCACCCGTATTCCGGGGCAATCGGGGGCATGGATGAGACCCTGGATGGTACATGCCTTACGCGCACAGATGCGCAAGATGTTCAAGCGCAATTCGCTGTGGGCGAGGCCCCGCCGTATGGCCCCGATCGAGGTGACGTAAAGCATTGTAAAGCCTCTGCCGAAAATTTTTCAGTAGGAGCCATCAGCCGTGAATACGGCGGTCAATGGCGGGTTCCAGCGCCAGAGAAATGTTAAACTAAGTATGGATCCCTAACAACTGCCCCCTCGCGGGCACCCCAACGGTTCGACTCAGGAGCTCGCCCTCCTCGCGTGGACGCCGAGGGCCTCAAGGGCCTTCTTGAGGGTACGATAAGAGAGGAGGGCACAGCTCAGCCGGGGTTTTATCACCCCCCCCAGGGCCTCGAGGAGCTCTTCCTCCCGCATCTCACGGAGCTCATCCAGCTTTTTCCCCTTGACCATCTCTGTGAGGAGTGAGGCCGAAGCCATGGAGATGGCGCAGCCACGGCCATTGAAGCGCACGTCCTGTACGGTCCCGTCCCTCACCTTGAGCTGGAGACGCAGTACATCCCCACAGGGGACGTTGGCCTCGGTGACGTCCACGTCGGGATCCGCCAGCGTCCCCTTGTTCCGCGGATTGCGCCAGTGGTCGATGATTAAATCCTCGTAGGGGCTCATCCTCCGAGCGCCTCCCATACCCGGTCAAGGGCCGCGAGAAAGGCCTCGATGTCATCCGGTGTATTGTAAACGTAGACGGAGACACGGCAGCTCGCCGCGATCCCGAGCAGCCGGTGGAGGGGTTGGGCACAGTGGTGCCCCGCGCGGATCGCGATCCCCTCTTGGTCGAGCAGGGTGGCGACGTCGTGGGGGTGGATCCCTTTCAGGTTGAAGGCCACTACCCCCCCGCGCCTCGCCGGGTCGCGCGGGCCGTAGACGTCGACGTAGTCCCGGGCGAGGAGCCCCTCCAAAACCTTCGCCACAAGCTCCTCTTCGTGACGGCGGACCTCTTCCATCCCCAATCCTTCTAGGTATTCCACCGCGGCCCCGAGACCCACCGCCTGGGCGACGGGCGGGGTCCCCGCCTCGAACTTGTAAGGGGGGTCGTTCCAGGTGGCGCGGTCGATCCACACTTCCCGGATCATCTCGCCCCCGGTGAGGAATGGGGGGATCTCTTCGAGGAGTTCCTTCCGGCCCCAGAGGACCCCGATTCCGGTGGGGGCGAGCATCTTGTGGCCGGAGAAGGCGAGGAAGTCACAGCCTTGTTCCTTCACCCGCACTGACATGTGGGGGACCGCCTGGGCAGCGTCCACCACCACCTTCGCCCCTACCTCATGGGCCATCTCGGCGATCTCGGAAATCGGGTTCACCGTGCCGAGGACGTTGGAGACGTGGGTCACCGCCACGATCCGCGTGCGGGGGGAGAGCTTCCGCCGGAAGTCCTCCAGGTCGAGTTCCCCCTCGGGGGTAATCCCCACCGCCTGGAGCACCGCGCCCTTCCGTTTGGCGAGTTCCTGCCAGGGGACGAGGTTCGCGTGATGTTCCATCACCGTGACCAGGATCTCGTCGCCGGGCCCCACCCATGCTTCCCCCAGCGAGTAGGAGAGGGCGTTGAGGGATTCGGTAGTCCCTCGGGTGAAGATAACCTCCTCCGGGTCCACCCCGATGAAAGCGGCGACCTTTTTGCGCGCCCCCTCGTAGAGCTCGGTGGCCCCAACCGAGAGGCCGTACAGGCCTCGATGGACATTGGCGTTCGTCTCCCGATAGAACCGAGCCACTGCCTCGATCACCTGGCGGGGCTTCTGTGAGGTGGCCGCGGAGTCAAGGTACACGAGCGAACGCCCGTTTATTCTTTGGTCCAATATGGGAAAGTCTGTACGTACGGTTCTCATCCGATCGCCTCCGCGAAACTCATTTCCAAGAGCCGCCGGAGCTCCACCGCGTATTCGAAGGGGATTTCCCTCAGAATAGGTGAGACGAAGCCGTTCACGATGAGGCTCATGGCCTCCGCCTCGTCCAGGCCCCGGGACATGAGATAGAAGAGCTGTTCCCAGGAGACCCGGCCCACGGTGGCTTCATGGCCCACCTCCACCTCGTCGTTGCGCACGTCCAGGGTGGGGATGGTTTCGGTTTCCGCCTCGGGGGAGAGGAGAAGCGTCGAGCACTCCACATGCCCTTTGGCCCCCCGCGCCTCGGGAGCGACGTAGAGCTTCCCACGGAAGACGCTCTTCGCCTTTCCCTGGACTACGGACCGGGAGACCAGACGCGAGGAGGTGTCCGGCGCGAAGTGTAAAGCGCGTGCCCCTAGATCCAGCCACTGTCCGTCGCGGGAAAAGCTGAAGGAGAGGTTCTCGGTCTTGGCCCCTTTCCCCGCCAGGATCGTGGAGGGATAAAGCATGGTGACCTTGCTTCCCAGCGAGCCCGACACCCAATCCACCGCCGCCCCCGCGTACGCAATGGCCCGCTTGTTGTTGAGATTGTAAACGTTGCGTGACCAGTTCTGAATTGTGGTGAAGCGCACGTGAGCCCCCTCCTTGGCCACGATCTCCACCATCCCCGAATGCAGAGCGACCCGGGTATAGCGGGGAGCCGAGCAGCCCTCGATGTAGTGCACGGAGCTCCCCGGTTCGGCGACAATGAGGGTGTGTTCGAACTGCCCCACTCCCTGGGTCTGCATGCGGAAGTAGGCCTGTAGGGGAATCTCCACCTCCACCCCCTCGGGCACCCAGACGAAGGTCCCCCCGGACCAGACGGCCCCGTGCAGGGCGGCGAATTTGTTGTCCTCGGGGGGGATGACCTTCATGAAGTGTGCCCGCACGAGCTCGGGGTGATTCCGGAGGGCCTCCTCCATGGGCTCGAAGATCACCCCCTGGGCGCGTACCTCTTGCAGGATGGAGCGGTAGACCACCTCGGAGTCCACCTGGGCCCCGAGCCCCGCCAGGGCTTTGCGTTCTGCCTCGGGGAGCCCGAGCTCCTCGAAGGTGCGCCGGATCTCTTCGGGAAGCTCGTCCCAGTTCTGAACCGGCTCCACCGTGCGCAGGTAGTACGAGATGTCCGCGAAGTCGACCTCCGAGAGATCGGGGCCGAAGCGGGGCATGGGGAGCTTCTCGAAAATCCTCAAGGACCGAAGTCGGCGCTCCAACATCCACTTGGGCTCGCCCTTCTCGTGCGAGATCTCCTCGATGAGTTCCACCGTGAGACCGGTCCGCGTGCGCCTCATCATCTCACCGCCTCGTATCCGGTGCGCTCTATCTCCCACGCGAGCTCCGGGCCATCTTCCTTCACGACCCGTCCCTCATCGAGAATGAAGACCTTTGCCGGGGGCAGATACTCCAGGATCCGGGGGTAGTGAGTAATGAGGAGGACCGCGGTCCCGGACCGCGCCGCCTCCTCGATCCCGGAGGCGATCAGGCGAAGGGCGTCCACGTCCACGCCCGAGTCGGGCTCGTCCAGAAGGGCCACCTTCGGGCGTAGGACGCGCATCTGCAACAGTTCCGAGCGCTTCTTTTCCCCGCCGGAGAACCCCACGTTCAGCTCCCGCTCCCCGAGGTCTTCCATGTGGAGGTATTCCAGGGCCTCCCGGTAGAGCTTCTGGAACTCACAGAAGGGTTCTTGACAGTTGGCGGCGGCGAGCCGCAGGAATTCCCGCAGCCTCACCCCCTCCACCTCCGGCGGGTATTGGAAGCCTAAAAAGAGCCCCTTCCGCGCACGCTCGTGCGGGGGGACCTCGGTGATGTCCTCGCCCACGAAGAATATTCTCCCGGATTCGATGACGTAGCCGGGATGGCCGGCGATGGCGAAGGCGAGGGTGGACTTCCCCGAGCCGTTGGGGCCCATGAGGGCGTGTACTTTCCCCTCCTCCAGGGAAAGCGACACGCCGTTCAATATCCTTTTGCCCTCTACGGAGACGACGAGATCTTTCACTTCCAGAATGGCCATGGCATGAGCAAGGCTACCGTCCCGCTGGGCCGTTTTCAAGACTTGGGGGTAATAATTTTCTGGGCGGTGCGGTCATGGTCTCGTGCGGGATTCGGTGGCGAGTTCATGGGCCCATCGGAGGGGCTCGGGGAGTACGTTTTCCCTAAGGAGCGAAGCGACGAGGTCCACGGCGCTCCGGACATCGGCCAGATGTCCCGGGGAGATGAAGATGGTGCGGTTGCGACCGGTGCGCATCGCCGCTCCCACCGTCTCCCCCTCCAAGACCACGGGGCGCCACTCCCCGATCGCCATGCCCTCGGTGTTCACTTCGCCACACAGGAGCTTCTTCGCCACCCCCACCGTGGGACGCTCGAGGAGGACGCCGAGGTGCGTCGCGATTCCCACTCGCCTCGGGTGCAGAATTCCGTTCCCATCCACCAGGATCACGTCTGCCGAAAGCCCTTTTTTCTCGGCCTCCTCTATTGCGGTCAAGAATAAAGGAAGTTCCCGGTAGGACAGATATGTGGGGATATAGGGGAAGGTTATCCTGTGCCGGACCTCCACGTAGTCGATAGGTTCTCCCCCACGATCGCAGACCACACAGATCCCGATCCCTTCCGAGTCTAGATACGCGGCATCGAGCCCGGCCACGCGGTCGGCATCTTTTGGGAGCGGTTGCAGTCTCACCCGACAGGCTACTTCTTCCTGTTCCCGCCGGAGTCGCGCCAGAGGACGCTCGGTCTCGAACTCGGCGAAGAAGTAGCGGATGAGTGGGGTTACCCTCAGGCCCTCCACCTTGACGCCCTCACGTCGCAACCTCTCTGCGAGTTCTTCGGGTTCGACGAACTCGCCCTTTCCCATTGCCCCGGAGGCGTGCACCACTCGGTGCAATGGGAGGTCCTCCCCATGGGAAGCAAGCCAGCTCGCCACGAAACGGACGGCCGCCGGGTCCCCCAGGGCCTCGGCCAACGCCTTGTAGGTGGTTACCCGCCCACGTGGGACCTGTTTGACGAGGTCACGCAAGAGGGCCCCGACGTCGGGGACCTCAAATTTTTGGGCCTCCATCAGTCACACGGGCATGGTGGGAGCACTTGTATACTCACGAATGCCGGCTCGGAGAGGTCACCATTGTTATCTTCAGCTCGGACCGTCACCGTGTAGGTCCCCGAATTTTCGAAGGTGTAGCTTATCTTGCCGCTTGCGGTCACCGCGGTCTCTCCGTTGCCGAAGTCCCAATGGAAGAAGCGCACTTCACCATCGGTGTCAGGGTCATGCGCGGACGCGTAGAAGTAAATCTGATGGGTCGCGTGGACTATCGTCCGGTCCACCTCGAAGTACTCGATCTCCGGGGGCGTCGAGTTCACATGTACGAGGTGGGTGGCCGTGTTCTCTCCCTGTGGCCCGACGACACGGAGGGTCACGGTGTAATTCCCCGGGAGGGTATAGGTATGGTCGACGGTACTTCCTGTCGCAGTGTTTCCGTCGCCGAAGTCCCATATGTATTCGTCTATTTCACCCGTTGATTTGGAAGCGTAAAAGCGCACGGTGAGCGGGGGATCCCCGCGCGGGGGACTTGGCTCGGTGACGATCACTGCCCGCAGTAATTCCTGATCACCTTGCATGATGCACCCCCCCGCGAGGAGAAGCCCGATACCGAGCACCGCGAATATCGCGAATTTTTTCATCTTCTCACCTCACAACGTGATATAGCTGCGGAGTAATTTGCGTCACAGGACCCACCTTTGCAAGACGCTATAATCTCCGCAAAGGAGAGACGTCATGAATGGAAGGGCTTTTGCGGTACTGGCCGGGTTTTTGGTCTCCGCAGCGGCTGTGTATGGAGTTACGTTGGAGTTTCGGCTAGATCCTGCTGGTCCCGCGGTAGGCTTGATTCCACTTAAAGGCGAGTTTTATGTGGCGCTAAAAGGGGCGAAAGGGGTGGGCGATCCCCGTCTCTTCATTTGGAACCTTCAGAAGAACCGAAGTACCGCTGTCCTCAGCCTCAGTCGCGAGCAGGGAGAGCTCATCTGGGGACCGATCCAGCTTAGACGTGCATGTGATCCGATTTGTGAGGGAATGGCCGCGGTGATCTCCGCCGATGTGGGCGACATATTGGTGGCGGCGGTGAACCTCGCCGGAGATCTGGCCCAAGCTCCGAAGTCCCCGGGAGAGATGCCGCCCGGTCCGAGTGTCACCGCCCTCGTCGTGACCCCGGAGTCCGTGTCTCACGCGGTGGAGCTTTTCGATTCTGCGGGAAATGAGACCGAAGAACTCTGTTGCGGAACTTACACCGTCCGACTCGAGGCCCCGGACCTGGACATCTCCTGTGAGCCTGAGGAGGTACCGCTCCGCGTGATAAGCGGTGAGAGATCGGTTGACGTTCCTCTCCTGGAGACTGGTGGGGCCACAGGGATCTTTACCGCCGTGGTTCAGGTGGAATGTCGGCTCACAGCGTGTTCCCTCTTGCTTTCGTCGGCGGAGCCCAAGCTCTCCCTAGGTGCCAAAGTCGGCTTCATCGCCGGAAACTCACAGCTCACGGCCACCGTAGCCGGGCTACCCTTCGAAATCGCGGTGGTCACTCCCGGAAACGAATCCGTCAGCAACCCTCACGTTGACGTCGGCCAAGTGTTCACCCTCCAAATTCTGGGGGTGAAGGAGTACGACGAGGTGCGTTTCTGCGTGGATGGGATAGATGTGGGGAGCGATCGTCACATGACTTTCGATGAACCCGGGGCACACACCATCAGAGCGTTCGTGCGCCAGGGCTGTCGTTGGGGCGTCCAGGAACTCGTGGTGACCGCCCTCCCACGCACGGAGATAAAGCCCCTAGGATTCGATCCGGAAAATGTTGCCGCAACGAGGACCCTACAGTTCAAGCTCCTCCATGCAGGTGACGATCCGAGCCCCGTGGTCTATGTGGGGAAAATTGGGGAAGGCTGCCCCAAGGCGATTCTCGCCCAAAAGGTTAACGATGGGTACACTTTCTCCGTGACGCCCGCTGAGTTCGGCGCCGACAGCGGTGACGCGTTGTGGATCTATTATGAGGACCCGAACTTCCCCGCTGACAGCACGTACGTGATCGTATATCTGCAATGAGGACTCTGGCGCTTCTCGTGGCGGCAATTGCGACGGTCGGGGGGATCGCCGCGGATCTCCCCCAGCCCGTTCTCTTCGCTCACGAGTCGGTAGAAGTGACGGCGGCGGGAGGACCACCTCGGGCGTTCCAGGGGGCCAAGTTCTATGAGCTGGACTGGAAGGCAACACCTCTCCCCAATGGGGCGACCCGGTGGACGGGGGTCTTTCCCGAAGATGCACCGCTCGGGCCGTGGTATGTTACTGTCGGTGACGAGTGTCTTTCCTTCCTCCGCGTGTCGGATGACCGCGCGATCCTCATCGTGCGAGGCGCCGCGGGGATGACCTGTTACGTAGGGGAGGAAGCCCGTATCGGGGATAGTTCAGGTACATGTTGGTTCGTCCTCGATCCGGGAAGTTATACCCTCGTCGCCGATTTTCCCACCGGGGAACGGGCCACTGAGGTTTTGACTCTCGCCGCCGGGGAGCGGCGCGTCGTCACGTTGTTGTCGGTTACGGTGATCACCGCGGCTCCGGCCGCATTGTCCGGATATTCATTCCTCGTGGTGTTGAGGGTGATCTCATCCGTCGATATTCCCCGATTCCTCATAGATGCGAAGCTCCCCCCTGGTTGGAAGATGCGAATCCGCGGGCCGTGCATGGAAACGTTGCCGTGCCCGCTCCCGGTTTACGCCGAAGTGCCCACCAAGGTCGAGCTCATCTTCGAAGTCCCCGAAGATGCTAAGGGGCGATACGAGATTCCCCTTTACATCCCGGCTTACGGCCTCGAAAAAGTGCTTGTAATCGAGGTGCGGAACTGCCTCGACCCGCTGGAGGTGGTGCGCCATTGGGACGTTAAGGGCGACGATGTCGACCTCACGGTTGAGGGAGATATCACCTATGAACGCCTCCTCTGGGCGATAGCCCATGTAGGCAAAAAGATCCCGTTCTCATGTCGTTATCTCACCCGAGCCGATATCGAAATCCTCGCCGAGGAGTGGGAAGCTGCGGTGAAGTCGGAGTGGTAGGATACGGGGGGTGCTTGAGGTGCGCCTGGGAGGGACATAGCTCCTCCTGTTTTTGGGTGGGTTGGCTTGAGGGCCAAGATGTCGTTTTACCTGATTCGGAGGCGAGTCTCGTGCCTCTGCCTAACGTCTACGGATGGAATGAGACCTCGGTTACCGTGACCATTACTGCCGTCGACGATGAAAGCGGCGTAGCGACGGTTCATTACGCGCTGGACGGGGGGCCGAGGTCATGGTGCCGGGAGCTGGGGCCGTCCTCACTATTGAGACCGAAGGTGAGCATTTACTCCAACATTGGGCCTTGGACAATGCGGGCAATGAAGAAGCTTAAAGCGAAGTTTGGATCAGGATCGATCGTACACCCCCGTCGATCTTCATCTATGTTCCCGAGGAAGGCAGCGAATACATTTTGAATCAGCCCGTGAAAGCTCGCTGGTATGCGCTCGACATGCTCTCCGCACCAAGGAAACAGAAGCTACCGCAGAGCAAGGGGAATCCAGTGCCCACAAGCGAGGCGAACCAACGACTCTTTTACGTACGGGCCTTGGACCGGGCCGGAAACGAAACTTACCTCCAGGTCAATTGCCAAGTCCTTTATGCGTTGATCCCCTTGGGGGCGGAAGGGACTTATCTAGACAACCCCCTTCTGCCAGCGGACTGCCAGCGGAGCGGAAACCCCGAGGAAAATTACCCTCTGCGCTTGCTTTCGCGTGGGCGAACCAATCTCGATCGCTTTCGCCCTCAAAGACTATTACGGCGAAATCTATGCCGATGCCATCCCTACCCTTTCCATAGTGGAGGTGAAGATTACTCCCGAAGTGGAGAAGCTCATCGTCCGGAACTGGGTCGCGATCCCCTACAATACTGAAGAAGGCTGTTACGTTATCATTTTGCCTTCTTCGGACTATTCACCTGGAATTTACAACCTCTGGATCGGCCCCGATGATGGGCAACACGTGCGTTATCCGCGTGGAGCTCCTCCTGTCGGTGGGAAAATGAGGGGGTGACCGTTTGTAAATGCCGAGTGCGACGGTGTGTCAAATCGTGTCGTTCCTTCTTTTGTGGCCAGGGGGTAATATCAAACCTTAAGGGATGCCTGGGCAACCGGACGGGTATGGATATACTCGTTATCCGATGCGTACTGTGATCGGCCTCGAGATCCACGTGCAGCTCGCGACGGAGACCAAACTCTTCTGTAGCTGTAGCGCCAACTACTTCGCCGCTCCGCCCAACACCCTCACTTGCCCGGTGTGCTTGGGGATGCCGGGGGCCTTGCCGGTCCTGAACAGGCGGGCGGTGGAGCTCGCCCTGCGGGTGGCCCTGGCCTTGGGGGCGGAAGTGCAGGAAATTTCCCGATTTGACCGCAAGAATTATTTCTACCCGGACCTCCCCAAAGGGTACCAGATTACCCAGCGGGACTTTCCCCTGGCGGTGGGGGGAACCCTCGCCTTCCGAGTGGACGGTGAGGAGCACACCGTGCGCATCCGCGAAATGCACATCGAGGAGGACGCAGGAAAGCTTATCCACACTGAGGATGGCGCCCTCGTCGATATGAACCGCTGTGGCGTGCCGCTTATCGAGATCGTGACCGAGCCCGATATCCATTCCCCCAGGGAGGCCAAGGAGTTCCTGCGGGCCCTGCGGACGTTGCTGCGGCACCTTCGGGTCTCGAACGCCGACATGGAGAAGGGCGAACTTCGCTGTGACGCGAACATCTCCGTCTCCCGGGATGGCGAGCTCGGGACGAAGACCGAGATAAAGAACCTGAACTCATTCCGGGCGGTGGAGCGAGCCCTGGGTGCGGAAGATGAGAGACAGCGGGAGCTACTCGCGCGGGGCGCCGTAGTGGAGCAGGTGACCTTTGGGTGGGACGAGCGCGCGGGGCGCCTGATCCTCCAGCGGACCAAGGAAGAGGCCCACGACTATCGGTACTTCCCCGAGCCCGACCTCGTACCGCTGGTGGTAACTCGGGAATGGTTAGAGCGGGTACGGGCGAAGATGCCCGAGCTCCCCTGGGTACGGGAGGAGCGCTTCGTGCGCGAGTACGGCCTTTCCCCAAAGGACGCGGGGGTCCTCATTGAAGAGCCGATGCGCGCCGACTACTTCGAGGAGGTCGTCCGTGCCTGCGGTTCCGCCCAAGAAGCTGCGGGTTGGGTCCTGTCGGAGATCCTCCGCTACTGGAAAGGCGACTCACCGCCGCTGAGTGCCGAGGCGCTGGGAGAACTCATCCGCGCTGTCCAATCCGGAAAGATCTCCCGGACGAACGCCAAGGAGACGTTGGAGGAGGCGATCTCCTCCGGAAGGAACCCCATGGAACTTGTGAGTGAGAAGGGGCTCTCGCTTCTCGCAGACGAAGCGGAGCTCCGCCGCGTCGCCGAAGAGGTCGTGGCCGAGAACCCCAAGGCGGTGGAGGACTTCCGCGCAGGAAAGAAGCAAGCGATCGGGTTTTTGGTTGGCCAGGCGATGCGGAAAACGGGGGGGCGAGCCGACGCGAAGAAACTTTCCCGCATCTTCCTTGAGATCCTCGGCTCGAACTGAGTCTTTCGGCTAAAGTTGGAAATGCGAAAACTGGGGAGGAAAGATGAAAAATCTGTACGCGGTGATCCTCGCGGGGGGGAAGGGGGAGCGCCTCTGGCCGGCGACCCTCGAGCGACCGAAGCCCTTCCTCCCATTCGGAGGTGGGGGGAGGACCCTCATTCGAGCCACCTTCGAGCGCGTCCTCCCCTTAGTGGGAAGGGAGAAAGTCTACGCCGTCGCCACGCGGGAGCTCTCCGAGCTCATCGGTGCCGAGCTTGGCCTTCCATGGGAGCAACTGATTGTGGAGCCGTTTGGGAAGAACACCGCTCCGGCCGTGGGCCTTGCGGCGCTCCTCCTCGGGGCCCGCGATCCCGAGGGGATCATGTGCATGCTCCCGGCGGACCATCGCATCGAGGATGAGGACGCCTTTCGGCGTGCCCTTTCGGCTGCAGCAATGGCCGCCGAGAAAGGGTATCTCGTTACACTGGGAATTCGGCCGACTTACCCCGCCACGGGGTACGGCTACATCGAGGGGGGCGAACCTCTCTTCGAAACCGAAGGCCTCACGGTTTACCGAGCGGTCGGGTTCGTGGAGAAGCCGAATCAGGAGACCGCTGAGAATTACCTGTCTCAGGGGAACTTCTTCTGGAACTCGGGGATCTTCATCTGGAAGTTTTCCCGGATACTCGAGGAGATCGGGAGGCACCTCCCGGGACTCGCCGCTGCCATCTCGCGCCTCCGGGCCCACATGGGAAAGGACTCATGGGAAGAGGCTCTGCGGGCGGCCTACGCCGAGGCGGAAGAGACATCAATCGATTACGGGGTGATGGAGAAGGCCGACCGGATCGCCACCATCCCCGTCTCGTTTGGCTGGAGTGACCTCGGCGACTGGCACGCGATCTGGGAGGCCGTCCAGAAAGACCACGCCGGCAACGCTTCCTTTAGCTCCGAGCTCCTCAGCAAGGACTCTGGGAGCAACCTCGTGTTCTCCCTCGCCCGGAAGCGGGTGGGGCTCCTCGGCGTTTCGGACCTCGCAGTGGTGGATGCTCCCGGGGCGTTACTCGTCGCCCGGCGAGACCGGGCCCAAGAGGTGCGGGAGATCGCCCGGGCACTCGCGGCCCGGGAGGAACCGGATTGGCCCCGCCTGTACCGGCTCGATACCCGGGGCATGCTCGATGTCGTCGAAAGGTTCCCGGAGCAGTGCCGTGAGTCCCTGGAGCGAGGGCGCGCAATGGAACTTCCGGGAGAACTTTCCGGGTTCGAGAGGATCCTCCTCGTGGGAATGGGGGGCTCGGGGATCACGGGTGATCTTCTCTCATTGGCACTCCCAGGCGTGGAGGTCATCACCGCCCGGGACTACCGCGTGCCCGAATTCGTCGGCGAGGAGACGTTGCTCATTGGGGCGAGCTATTCCGGGAACACGGAGGAGACACTCATCGCTTTCCTCGATGGTCTCAAGCGGACACGGAAGGCCATCGGGATTTCCTCCGGCGGAGAACTGGAAAAGCTCTGCCGGGAGCGGGGGATCCCGTGGGTCGAGATCCCCGCGGGATTCCAGCCTCGCGCTGCCCTGGGGTTCCTCCTTTTCACGCTCCTCGGGGCACTGGAGGGACTCGGGCATCGGACCGAGGGCCTAGGCGAGGTCTTCTCGGTGCTTACCCCGATGGCAAGGGAGCTCTCACCGGGGAATTCTCCCAACCGCGCCCAGGAACTCGCCCGGAGGCTTCACGGAAAGATCCCCGTGGTTTACGGGGCCGCGGGTGCGACGGGACCGATCGCGTTCCGCTGGCGGACCCAGATCAACGAGAACGCGAAGCAGCCGGCATTCTCCGCGGAGCTTCCCGAGCTCTGCCACAACGAGATCGTGGGGTACGAACTCGCCGGGGACTTCTTCCCTATGTTCCTACGGATCTTCCTCCGCACCTCGTACGACCACCCGCGAGTGGTTCTCCGGGTCGAGGTTCTGAAGGAGGTGCTGCGGCGCCGGGCCCTTGGGTTCGTCGAGCTCCACGGGGAGGGTGAGAGCCGGTTAGCCCAGATCATCTCGCTCCTCTACCTCGGGGATTGGGTGAGCGTCTACCTCGCTCTCCTGAACGGGGTCGATCCCACCCCCGTGCGCCCCATTGCCGAACTGAAGAAGCGCCTCGCCAGCGAACCCTGGGATCTCAGGGGTGGGTAATGGGGACGAGACCTTACGGCAGGGACTCGGCTAGGTAACGGAGTCTTGCCGTTGGTCCCCAAGAACAAAGGGAAACTCGTTCACGAATGAACCCTGGAGCCGAAACAGAGGTCCTTCCGGCCGAAGCGAGACCTTGGGTCACACGATGTCCTTCTGCGTCGGGGGCTCATTTCTCATCGAAGCTGAGCTCCTTAAGCCATCACGAGAGCTTGCACGTGATGTTTGTAAAATATTTTATCAAATTTATTTCATAAAATTTGGACCGTAATTCGAGAAGATGTACCGTTGGGTGGGGTTATGTTCGTTGCCATTTCGAGCCTTGGACGTTATTCGCTCGCCGGGGAGGATGTACAGCGTTGTGAGAGCAAGCGTAAGAGGTCCCCAAGTAACGTTGCGTTTCCCCAGTGCGGAGGAAGGAGCTTATGAGATGCGGGGGAGAATGGGTGTTTTCATATGGGTGATATTCACCATTTTAACGGTGTGGGCAGTCATGGCAGCGACTGCAATCTTGGTCCGGGCCTCTGCCATTTCTAATTCCCACCTTCTCGAGGAAACCTTCACCGCGGAGCTTAAAGGAGAGCACGGGAAGGAGCTTGAGCTCCAGATCATCCGCCGGCTCTCGGACCGGATGATTCCCCTCCTGGTGGAGTACGAGATCGAGGGGGGCGAGGGCCTCACCTTCCACTGGGACCTGGACCACTACGTGGACTCCGACCACGACGGGATGTTCCGGGACGACGCCGATGTGGTGGGGCGGGAAGCACGGACGATCTATTTCTCCAACCGCACCCCCAACATCGTGACCCTGTGGGCCGAGGATGCGGCCGGAAAGATCTACCGGTGGGAGGACAAAGTGAGTTTCAACGTACAGAATGGGGATGAAATACTCCTTGATGCTAAAGGTTTTGTTCAGGATGCTCGTTCAGTTGAGTGGCGTTCTCTTAATGGGGATCCTAAAGATACTAATTTCAGGATTGTATCTCCAAATAGATTAACAACTTATATGCATCCTGCCTACCCTGGGGTAACCGAAGTTACAGTGAGAATTACAGATGGTTCTGGTAATAATCACGAATTCGCAACGAAATTGTATGTTTTTAATCGTGACCCCGAAATGTTCCAAATACGGGGTATTCGTTTTGGCTTTCCTCCCGCACCCCATGCGGATATGGATTACATCTCACTTGCTTTTGAGTTAGCGAAGGAGTATGGATTTAACTTTTTGTTGTTTAATCCTATTTGGGCTTACTCGAAGGAGGGTGATTCCTACATAATAAGAAATCCAGGAGTTCAATCTAGATTTGAAAATGATTATGAAGTGCTTAGGCAATTAATAGAGCTAGCTCATCAAAAAGCAGTAGCTGTCTCTTTAAATCTCTCTTTAAGTAAAGGAAAAGGGACAACTTTAAGTAGGTGGCAGATCCCTCCAACTGATTCTTTTTTTATTCGCCTGAAGGTTTTTTTCATTTGTTCAGCAATATATTTCTATTTGTAATGAAGAGGGAATAGAACTTTTTAGCCCTATTGTTGAGTTGGGTGGCATGGATGGTCTTAAAGCAAGACCTTTTTTAGATGAATTGATTTTGTTTCTTGACAAAGGACTGATTTCTACTCAATTCACATTTGAGAATTTTCTTTTTTCAGCTGTATGCAAACCATATTATGGACATTGCGGAACTGATTACAATAAGTTGTCAATAATTGGTTGGAGTGCATATGAGAGCATAGCTTGGACAGACAATTCATCTATAGATGAGATGGCAGTTTAGAAACAAGTATCTTGTAACTATGGATAGAGTGCATAGAAGATATCCAAATTTGGAACAGTTAATTTATGAAATAGGGTTCCCCTCTGTTAACAAGGGTTCTATGATTTTTTTAGAGCAGTACAAGAAGGAGAACCCGTTGATTATGAGGAACAGAGGAGGGCTGTTGCTGCTGTAATGAGGGGGCTTTATGATTACATTAAGGATGGAAGTAGTTTCTTTAAAGGAATATTTTGGCATATTTGGGCTCTTATGACTGACTCAGAGGCAGTGGCTTGGGAGATTGATAGGGACTTTCAGCTTTACGGAAAGCCAGCAATGGAAGAGATTTATACTTTCTTCTCAAGTGAACCTAAAGAGTTAACAATTTTGCCAAAGTGGGTTATGTTTTATAACACAAATATGTTTGTTAATCCTTATCAAGATGTAATAGTTGTGAAACAAGCTGATGCCTCATTAATACATGCTCAGGATTTTGAAGGTTCAAGAAATGCAGATTACTATTTAGCTTTATGGAAAACGATGTATATCCCTGAGCTGATTTCAGCATCTTCTCATATAGATACTCAAAACCCTTTTGAAGGTAGCCGAGCTCTACGAGTTTCTTATGATAATCCCTATGGGGTAGGTGGAGAAGCTCTTGTTATACCTAGAGACAATATCTTTAGCTATAAGAAGGGAAGACCCAAACCTTGGTATTGCTTTGGTTCTCTTTGATTCGGCTAACCCTCAGAGAACCTACACACAGAGATTGCCACTACATAAAGTCGGAGAATGGGAACAAATTGGTGTTTATGTGGATAACTTTGATAGGGTAGTGGGTTCAGGAGATACAACAATAAGATCAATAGGGAGGGAACATCTAAACCCTAACTATATAGGCATTTTGCTTTACAGTTTGGATGGCTCTCCAGTAAATTCCAAAGTATATATCGATGATATTGCTGTTACTCTTAAGAGCCAAGATGGATTTTGAGTAATTGATAATAGGTGAGGTCCCTGGACGTTACCGAAGTCCACTACAATCGGCACTTTTAGGGTGAATAGGGAATATGGAGGTATCCGTGATCTCAATACCATTAATCCCCATAGGATATATGCAATATTAATTGTCATCCAGGCGGATCTTATGGACACCGTCGTTTGTATAGACGTCCGGGCATAGTCCACGGGGGCAAGGGACCCGAAAACAGGGGGAGGTTCTACAAGCGCTTGATCATGTAGGTCCAGTGGTCGCAGTCGGCGGCGCCGAGGTCCTCCAAGAGTTCGATCGCGCGGTGTTGATCCTCCCATAAGTCGAGATGTAGCACTTCCTTCCCGAAGTGTCGGAAGAGGGTCAACGCACGTATAAGCAGCAGTTCATACGACGTTTCGTTTTGCAGGAGGGGGACGCCCATGAAGCAAATGGGTTGATACACATTCCACGATACCCGGGCCAAACCTAAAACCGCTCCGCCCTTCTCAACCGCTAGGACCCGCTCCCGGAACCCGAAGAGTCGTGCCCATGTACTTCCGTAGTTACGTTCCACTGAAAGCAACGCCTTAACGTTTCCCTCAGCGCTAAAAGTGCGGGCCAAGATATTCTCCCTCCTAAAACTCAATGGCCCGACCTTCAACTCGGGGCTTTCGGCCGCGACATCGACCTTCGTCAAAGAGAGCACGAATTGGCGTGTCTCGCCCAAAATCTCCCAGCCCAGCTTCCTCGCCAGCTTTGCGATGGGATGGTTCTGAGGTACCAAGGCCCGCATGAGCGCGTATCCGGCATTTCGCAAGCCTTCTGTTACCCCCTGATCCAAAATGCGCACGAGTCTGAGGCTTCTCTTCCCTTCTGCCACCACGAGGCCGATGATGTAAGGAATCCGATACCCGATTTGGCCTACGCTCCCTACTGGCCTCCCCCCGACGCGAAGCACCCAGACCTCCACCGGAACGCCCAGGCGGTGGAGGAGGGCCAGGGGCATTCGCCGCAGAGAAAGGAGGAAACGAAAGATGGGCTCTAAATCGCCGAGGTCCATTCCTCGGATGCCGAGTTCTCCTCTGAAAGATTCCTTCCACATGGAGATGACCTCGGCAAGCTCCCGTTTGCGAATACGCCCCACTGTGGCCCCGGGCATCTTGAGCTTACGATATAGGGAGGGAATGTTGGGGTGCAAGGCTTGCGGTGCCGAAGTGGCGGAGCTCCTGGGATACTGCGGACGGTGTGTCAAAGCTGCTGACCGCGGCGAATTATTGCGACCTCACATGATCACACGGCGATCCCTGGGGCTTCCGCCGCGCATTCCTAATGAAGGGACGGTGGCGTGCCATCTATGCGCCAATGCGTGTTCCCCCCGGGAAGGCGAACGGGGATATTGTGGGTTACGTGTTGTCCGCGATGGAAGGTTCGAATACATCTGGGGCAGGAGTGCGAACAAGGGCCTGATGCACGCCTATCACGATCCATTGCCCACCAACTGTTGTGCCGCATGGTTCTGTGGTGCCGAAGACGGTCTCAACCTCGCGGTGTTCTTCTACGGTTGTAACTTCGATTGTCTCTTCTGCCAGAACGCCCAGCATAAACACGTGGATGAGGGGGAGCTCGTGACGGTGGAAGAGTTCGTGGGGATGGCGTTCGCGCCGCGAGTCAAGTGCGTGTGCTTCTTCGGGGGTTCGCCCGAGCCCCAGCTCCCGTTCGCCATCCGCGCCGCCCGCGAGGTGGCGCGCCGGGCTCCGGCACGCGGCCGCGAGGTCAGGATCTGTTGGGAGTGGAACGGCGCGGGAAACCCCGCGCTAGTGCGGCGGGCAACGGCACTCTCGCTGGAGACACACGGTATCGTGAAGTTCGACCTCAAGGCGTGGGACGAGAAGCTGGCTCTCGCACTTTGCGGCGTCTCCACACGGCCCTCATTCGAAAACTTCGCCATGGTGGCGGAGGAGTTCCTCTCCAGGGCCGATTACCCGTTCCTCACGGCGACGACCCTGCTCGTCCCAGGGTACGTGCACGAAGAAGAGGTGGGCCGGATCGCGGAGTTCATCGCGTCGCTCTCTCCCGAGATCCCCTATTCTCTCCTCGTCTTCTACCCGGCATACTGCGCTTCCGACCTCCCGGTGACGTCCCGCGAGCAGGCGATCCGATGCTTCCGTGCCGCCGTGGAAGCAGGCCTCAAGCGGGTCCATGTGGGGAACCTCCATCTCCTCGGCCTCTCCTCCAGAGCCTTCTTCGCCGTGGTGGAAGAAAACGCTGAAAAAGGTGAACCACGTTCGCCTGACGAAGGTTATCCTGACGTTGAGGGGCGAACTTGATCCACGATCCCGTCATAAACGGGGGCGACTGATTCCTTGCCGAGGCGTTAGAGAAAGAGGGGAGTAAAATTTGAAAATCATGGTTTTCGCCGAGGCGGGAGAACGGATCGGGATAATCGGAGCGCTGGTGAATCTGGTCCTCGTGGGCCTTAAGTTCACCGTAGGAGCATTGGTGAGCTCCGTGGCCCTCATTGCCGACGGTTTTCACTCCCTCTCCGACCTCCTCACGGATCTGGTGGTCATCGTGGGAATGCGCTTGGGACGCCGCCCCCCGGATGACACACATCCCTATGGCCACGGGAAGTTCGAGACCCTGGCCGGAGCCCTCGTGTCGGTTTTGCTCCTCCTCGTAGGAGTAGAACTCGGCCGCCGGGCCTACGCGGCCCTCGGGAGCACGGGGTCGGCCCACCTCGGGATCTCCATGATAACCGTGGCCCTTCTTTCCCTGGCCACGAAAGAAGTCCTCTATCATGCCACCATCAAGACGGCTTTGGCGGTGCGGAGCCCGGCGCTCCGGGCCAATGCCTGGCACCATCGGAGCGATGCCTTTTCCTCCTTCGCGGTGTTGATCGGGGGCTTCGCGAGTTCGCTGGGCTACCCTGCGGGCGACGGGGTCGCGGGCATGGCGGTGGGAGCCATTATCGTCTTCTCCGGAGGAAAGCTCCTCTGGGACAGCGTGCACGAGCTGGTGGAAGGGAGGCTTTTGCGCCACGAGGAACGGGCGATCATTTCGGCCATCGAGGGTGTCCCCGGAGTGCGTGGGTGGCACAAGCTGAGGAGTCGCCGCTCAGGTCGTGTTTCGTTCGTGGACGTGCACATAACGGTGGACCCCGAGATTCCCCTACGCGATGCTCATGAGATCGCCTCCCGAGTGGAAAAGGCGGTGGCAGCGGTCCTCAAGGGCGAGGTATCGGTGACGATTCATGTGGAGCCGAAGGAGGAAAGATGAAGGAACCGGTGGAGCGTTTCCTGGATATGGTGCGGATAGATTCCGAGTCCGGGCGAGAGAGAAAGTTCCTGTCCTGGCTTGCCGAACACCTCCGTGAGGAGCTTGGCGCCGATTGCCATTTCGACACCTATGGAAATCTCATCGCTACCCTGCCTGCAAAAAACTCCTCCCGTGCGGACCCGATCCTCCTTTGCGCTCACGCCGACACGGTGAAGCCCGGCGCGGGAATTGAGCCCGTAATAGAAAACGGACGAATCAGATCTAAAGGTGAGACAGTCCTCGGTGCGGACGATAAGGCGGGGATCATCGCGATTTGGTACGGAATCCTGCGTGCACGGTGTCATCCGCCGCTCGAGATCGTGATCACCCGCGAGGAGGAAGTGGGGCTCCTCGGGGCTAAACACCTCGACCGCAACAACTTGAAGAGCAAGATAGGTTTCGTCTTCGACGGCGAGGATTTTTCCGAGATCGTGATCGGAGGCCCTTCGCACTTCTTAATCGATGTAGAAGTGAAGGGACGTGCGGCCCACGCGGGGATGGAGCCGGAGAAGGGGATCTCGGCCGTGCTCGCTGTCTCCCGGGCTATCGCACGCCTTCCCCAGGGAAAGATCGATCCTGAGACCACCGCTAACGTGGGCGTCGTTGAGGGGGGTTCGGTACGCAACGCTGTTCCCGAACGGGCGAAGGTCCTCGCCGAGTGTCGCAGTCTCGACCACAAAAAGGCGGTGGAGCTCGCCGAGACCTACCGCAAGATCTTCGAGGAGGAGGCAGAAGCGATCGGGGCGAAAGCGGAGGTCAAGGTGGAACTCGCTTATCGGGCGTCGCGCCTCTTTAAAGATTCGGTCGCGGTGAAACTCGCCGCCGAGGCCATAGCTTCCCTCAGTTATGAGCCCAGGACGCGCCTCATCCGTGGCGGGACAGATGCATCCATTTTGAACCAACATGGAATCGAGACAGCGGTCCTCGGGATGGGCGCTCGGGAAGCCCACACCACGAATGAGTGGATCGCCGTCGAGGACCTGGAGCGCGCCATTTCGCTCGCTCAAGCCCTTATAGAGAACGCAGCCCGGGTTTAAACTCGAGCTGCTTTGTATAATTTGGTCACAAGATCAGTCCGAGGAGAGATCGAATGGAGAAACGTCGGGTCCAAGTCACCGGTGGAGGTACCTTCTTCGTGACATTACCCAAGCGGTGGGCCGAGCGGTGGGAACTCTCATCGGGAGCAGAGCTCGGGCTTGTGGAGGACGGTTCCGGAGCGTTGCTCCTCGTTCCCCAGAGTCTGGGAGAGCTCAACCGCTGTGAACTCGACCTTCGAGGTCGAGAAGAACGTGAGCTCCTACAACGGGATATCATCTCCCTCTACATTGCCGGTTACGACACGATCGTGCTGCGGGGAGAACGGATCCGTCCCGAGATGCGCCGTGCTGTACGGGAAATTTCCCAGATTCTCGTGGGGCTTGAGATCCTGGAAGAAACCCATAAGACGATTCTCCTCCAGTGTTTCTTGAACGTGCGTGATTTTCCGGTGGAACGCACCTTGCGCCGCATCGACGCCATTACTTTGGAGATGCTCACCGACGCGATCTCTGCATTCACCAGGCGCGACGAAGAGCTCGCCAAGGACGTAGTGGAGCGAGACGACGACGTAGACCGCTTGGAACTCGTGGTGGCAAGGCAGCTTTCACTCCTCCTAAGGGATCTCCTCCTAGAAGAGGAGGTAGGGCTTCCCAAGCTCCATTTCTTTTACTACCACGCCGTGGCGAAGCAGCTCGAGCGCATAGCTGATCATGCAGTGAAGATCTCCCAGGGGACCTTAGCCCTCACCGCTCCACCGCGAGAGCCCATCGTGCAGCGGGTCCAAGAGCTCTCGGAGACGACGCAACACGTGGTCGTAGAAGCGGTGGAAGCTTTTCTCGCAAGAAACTCCGCCGGCGCGAATCAGGTGCTCGCACAGCGCACAAGTGGGGAGCGCCTGTTCGAGCTCGCCCGCATCTCCGCCATGGCGGACCAGCCCGAGGACGCTCACCCCATCAGTATCGTCATGGATTCGCTCCTGCGGGTGCGGGAGTACGGTTATAACATCGCCGAGACAGCCCTCAACGTCTCAGTCCCTCTTCATCCAAATGACACAGAAGGAAGCTGATCCCGAATTTACAGGGAGAAGTTGAGGGCGAGGTTTCCCCGTAAATAAAGCCCGTGCTTCAGCTCCTTCCCGCTGCGGAGTCGGATGAGACATCCCCCTTCCAGGTTTAGGCTCCAGTCTTTCGCCAGTGGCAAGCTCGCCGACACGGCCTTTATTTCCCCCTCCAAGTTCCCGGTTTCAAGGTTCCAGGTGAGCCTCGAGCTGACCTCCACGGAGAGGCCATGGAACTCGACTTGAGTCCGTTGGAGGGAGAACTCCAGTCTCCCCGGCGAATAACTGAGGACGAAACGAGGCTCAAGTTGCTCCCACCAAAGCGGGATGAAGTTGAGGGAGAGATTCTTGAGGAGGACGCGGGGCTTGACGCTCTCCCGGGGTATCTGGCGCAGGAAGAGTTTATAGCTCAGCGAACTGCTGAGTTCTACCCGCACGAAGGAGGCCATGTTATAGCTCAGGCGTGGGTTGACGGTGAGCGAGTAAGCGGCGTCGCCGGTACGATGTATGCTCCGGTAGCCGAGATCGAGTCCGAGGATAAGCTGGGTTGAGGCCTCTCCGGCGGAGGAATCCAAACTCAACGAGCTTTTTAAGGAAAATTGCGTTTCGGAAGAGTCCTCGTGCCAGCCGAGGGTCAAGTTCGTCCGCAGACTCCATTCCCCGAATGAAATGGCCTCGAACTTTGGGGCGAACGAAACCTCCCGGGTGAAACGCCAGACATCGGCGACGTAAGGGCCGAGATCGTGCCCCCACGTCTCCTTCCAAGCGAACCTCCCCCTAGTCCCCAGGAGAGAGAGCTCACCGGTCAGGACGCCGCTCAAGCTCTCCCGCCCCATGGGCACGCCATCCAGGAGATAGGGACGTCTTCCGGAGAGGCTCAGGGTGAACCCCCAGAAGGGACCGAGGATCGCACGGATCTCGGCAGTACCACCGCTCCCCTTCGTCCCCCCTCTGATTCCTCCGAGGAGCCGCATGGAGATATCCTTCAAAAGGCCATTTGAAGTTTCGTTTCCCAGTCTCTTCCACGAAAGGCCAAGGCTATAATCCGCTTCGGCAAGGCGGTTTTCTGTTCCGAGGCCTTGAAACCTCGGGGAGAAGTTCAAAAAGATTTGAGGTCCGGGAGACCAGGCCAGCGAAATCCCCCCTTGAACATTGGAGATCGGACGCGAGAAGAGCCTCTGTACGCCCACACTCCCCGTTAGGTTCAAGGAGAGTGCACCCTCTTCCCGAGAGAAATTGAAGCCCACCGCATGGGTATCCCCGGGTGGGGGGCGGTCTATGGGCTCGTAGTCTGGGGTACTTGTGCGCACATACCAACTCAGGCTCCCACGTTGCAGCTTCTCGTTCCAGGTAAACTGGGCCAAGAGGCCACGGTCGGTATTTCCCTCAGGGGAGATGTCGCGGTAGTGACCAGGATCGGTTGGGAGGATCCGGTTCGCCGTCTCGGGATATTCAACGACGGTCTCGGCGACCGGATCCACGGCCCAAAGGGAGAGCGCGTCCGGCTTTTGACCCTGCTCAGAGATGGCCTCACTCCCGACCCACAGAGTGCTCAACGAACACTCCAGGGAGGTAACCGGGACCTCGATCCCGTAAAGGGGGCCCATATCCGACTCGAAGAGACCTTTTCCCGTTCCGTAGAAAAGTTTTTCGCCATAAAAGGCGAGTGAGAGGACCTCGGTCCCGGTGATCACTGATTCCTCCACGGTGTAATTGCGTATACGTACGACTCCATCCCCAGTTGCCGCATATAAACCCGAAGGGTACCCGGGGAGGTCAACGGTGAGGTAAACGAGGTCGTGGATCGGGCCCTTTGCCCCGAGTACTGGGATCCATGAATTACCTGTATGCACGTAAAGTCCGGAATCGGTCCCCAAATAAAGTGCTTCTTCCGTCGCGAGGAGGGCGGTCGGGGATTCGCCCTCTACTGGGAGCCTCGCCCACAAACCCCAGTATTTTGTCCGCCATGACTCCCAAGCATCTTCATCGGACACGATCTCCGGGATCGTCCGTAGATCGACCTTCGGGAAGCGGATAATCCCCCGATCGGTGGCAACGTAAACCCAATCAAGGTCAGCGGCCAGCGCCAAGGCTTCCCTACCCAAACGAGTACCTCCCCCCTCACCCCCGAAGCCCTCCTGATAGAGGATGAGCTTTGTGTAGCTCTCCCGCCAATCGAAGGGGAAGGAACGCGATAGGTCCAAGATCACCACTGAGCCCTGCTCGGCGAGGAGCAGGACCTCTTCCCCGGGAATGTGGAGGAGATCATAGACGCCACGTCCAGTGCGGTAGGAGTTGAAGATCCCGTCTTTGAAGACGGAGATCCCCCGGTAGTGGGAGAAGACGATGTACCCCCCATCGGGGGCGGAAACCGAGGCGATGGCGGTAATCCGATTCGGCCCGGGGATCCGTTCGTTCTTTCCCGGAGGAAAGATGTTCACAGACCCCCCGAGGATGAGGGAGTAGTCCCAACTTTCCCCGCCGCCTGAGAACATAAGACCGGCCACGGTATGGTCGTTGGGCATGGTGGGCGTGGTGGGCGTGAGCTCTACGCTTTCCGCGGAGCGAAAGACAAAGAGCTGGATTCCCTTTCCCAGGGAAAGGGATAGTCCGAGGAAATCCTCTTGGGGGCCGGTCCCGAGACCGTAGGGCACTTCATATTCCACCCGCAGCTCCTCTCCTTCCTTGAGAGGGGAGAAGAGCTGAAGGATACCGCCCTCGTAATCGACATTGTAATGCTGGCCGCGCAGGAGGCGCTTTCCGTCCCGATAAACTCGTTCCGAGTTCGGGACGATCCCCGCGAGGGGCGAGAGGATGAAGATTCCCCGCCGTGCCACGTAATCGAAGGAGAGGCGCAGCGCAGCGTCATCTTCGAAAAACCTATCGGGAAAGTCGATCCGAAGGATGCCCACGTCAGGAAAGAGTCGGAATGAGAATTCCCCACCGGGCGTGAGGGGCTTGTACTCTTTTTCGCCTGGCCCTCGGATCTCCACTGAGAGGGTCTCGGACACGATCTCTTTCTCCGCCAGGTTCAAATAGCGCCGGCGCTTCCCGGAGTCCAACGGGTGCTCCTCCCCGTTCACGGAGATAGAGACGAACTCGATGAGCTTGTCAAGGAATTCCCGTTCTAACTCACTTCCCGAGACGAATGGGTAACGCTTCTCGTCGGTGCCCGTGAGGTTATGACGGTCGTTATACGCGCGGATCGCGTCCTCGATCCAGCGCTTTACGTTTTCGCGTGGGGAGTTGAGGAGAAGGAGGATGTCGATACCGGAGTCGCGGATCACCGAGAATTCGAATTCCCGTTCAGGTTCGTCTTTTAGAATCTCGCCCAAATAATCGAGCCCGTATTGTCGGAGAAAGCTCAACAAAGTCTCGCTGACGGCTAGGGAGAGCTTCACCTCAGTGAAGCCCTCCACATAAGGCCCAATGAGCTCGAAATAGTAGAGGCCCTCCAAGTTGACTCGGTAGGGTGCCTCGGCCCAGGGGGCCCGGGGATCACGGAGGAAGAACTCTGTTTCGGCGTGGCCCCGTTCCCCACGAAAGACCCGGACCTTGAGCTTCCCCAGTGAGCGCGAGGCAAGCCCTTCCACCGTAAAGCCGTCGCCCAAGTAGGCGATCTTTGCCCCGAGCAGGGACCGCCGTGGGACGGCGAAGGCGTACTCGTTCCCCAATGAGAAGTTGCCCAGGACACCCCTCCAGCGGGCCGCGTCCAGGTAGACGCCGAAGTCCTGAAAGGCAACCCCACGGCTCGAGTCCAGCTTAGCCCTGACGGTGATCACCTCCAGAGCTTTTCCTTCGATGGAAGCGGTGAAGCTCTGCCTCAAAGAGGGGATCCAGGGGGAGAGGCCGGCTCGCTGCAGGGCCGCTCGGTCACCGATTCCCAGGGCGAAACTCCAGGTATAGGTCCCCTGAACCGCCAAGGTGAACGACGGGGTTTGCTCTTGTGCGATTCCCGCCACCCACGAGATCAAAATAAGTGGGAGAAAAAAGGTGATATTACGCACCGGCTACCTCCCGCTCCTCCAAGAAGCGCCCGCCGTGATCGTGATGGGGAGATGGGGGTGAAAAATGATGCTCCAATGCATCCCGTAACTTCCGAATTCCACTGAAGCTCCGATGGATAACCCCGCGCTCCCGTGGCCCACGCGCAGGCTCCAGGGTCCCCAACGTACCTCGGCTCCTGCACTATAATCCACATAGGAAGCTATGCTATAACGGGCGTTGGCGACCAAGGTGACGGAGATTTCTTCCATTTTCAAAGAGACGGCGACTCCGCTACGAATATCCCGAGGCCAGGATTCTCGGTGTAGGCCGTAATCGATGGGCTCAGAGACAACGTTGTCGAACACGAGACCCACGAGGAGTCCCTCAAATCGTAAGATGAAGGAGGGGCTCAGAGCCCAACCGAACGCTTCCTGCGGGGCCGCCTGAAAGAACCCTCTCCAGGAGAGGCCAATGCTGAAAAAGTCTTCCATGGGAAGCCCGGCGGCAAGGACTACCCCATAGGCAGTGTAGGCAAGTTCGTCGCGGCCGAAGTCGCGGGTATTCAGGCCGAGCACCGACCCACCCCAAAATCTCCCCGACGCGCCCAGGGAGTAAACGGTCACCGTCCCGAACCGCAAAGAGTACGAAGAAAAGAGGGAAAGGCTTTCAGTGAAACCTAACCCCGCTGGATTCGTGTATGCCGCTTCGGGGAAGAACAGGGTTACGGAAAGCCCTCCTCCCAATCCCTCGTCCCGCGGCCCGCCCAATGAGAAGAGCTCCCCGACTCCCCAGAACTCACTTCCGAAACCTGTGACCGTGAGCACCACCGCTATGACAATCCCGAACAATCTCATCGCTGCACCACCAGTAGCGCCGGAGACGAGACCCCGGAATCGGTCACCAGGACCGCGAGATAGATGCCATTAGCCACGGGAATGCCCTTCGTTGAGATGAGGTCCCACCGAATGAGCCTTCCATCCAGGGGAAGTTCTTCACTGAATACGGGACGCCCCAGAAGATCGTAGACTCGAAGTTCAGCCCAGGAAGTGCTCTCCGGGAGTGCATAGCGGAAGAGAGCTTCAGAGACTGCGGGGGCAGTGAGCACTTCCAAGGAGATAAACTCGCCGGGAATGGGTGGCGCGAGCTCGGCCACCGCACTCGGGGCGTAAACCTTGCCGTACCCCCACCGCCAGTTCGGGAGGTCCCAACCGGTGTGGTAATCGGCCCGTGCCCCGCCGATAAGGGCGGCTCGGATTTCCTCCCAGGTGCTATTAGGCGCATAGGAGAGGAGCAGCGCACAGATCCCCGCCACGTGGGGAGCCGCCATGCTCGTCCCGGCGAGATAGTTGTGGGTCCCGTCGGGATGAAGGAACCACGGTGAAATCGCCGCGTCCCGAGAACGGGCAGAGAGAATCCACGCTCCAGGAGCGGTTACCTCCGGTTTTATTCGGCCATCCCGTGTAGGACCCCATGAGGAGAAAGGGGAGAGCTCGCCGAGCTCATATTCGGAGATCTGCTCCCCGGCCTTCGAGGACCAATGATTGCGGGTGGTGTAAGAGCCCACAGTAATCACTCGGAAGGCATTCCCGGGTTCGGCAATGGTCATCGCGGAATCGCCCTCCTGGAACTGACCGTAGCCCGCGCTCGAAATCCAGCCGTCGACCCGTCCGCCGGTGGACGCCGGAACGAGGGTCAACGCGATGTAACTTCCCACGGGGGCGCCAGTCCAGTTGAGGTAAATCTGCTTGTCGCCATTGCGGGGATCGGGGCCGAAGGGAGCGTTTTCCACCGTAAGCGTGGTCCCAGACACGATCAACGATCTCCGGGACCCCGGGGGGACGACGAGCACCTCGCCGCTGAAGGAGACGGTCACCTGGAAAGAGGCGGTGGCCTCGTGCCAGAAGTGCGCTTCGCCACTGGATGACTTTACCAGGACGTGCCACGTGGTGGGGCCTAGGATATCGTCGCCCACATGGATCTTGTCTTCCGCCTCGTTACCCGCGGCCACCACAATGGCCCGTCCAGGACGGTCCAGGGCGGCGTCGAGGGCCTGCTCGAACAGAGATGTTCCGTCGTGGGGACCCCCATGCCCCCCGAGAGAAAGGTTTACCACGGCGGGGAGTCCCAACGAATCCGCCACCTGGAACACAAATCTCACCCCGTCCATCACCGTGTACTCGTAGAAGCTCGACTTAACCACCACGAGCTCAGTTCCGGGAGCGACCCCTGGAAGGTCTGGCTCGCTTCCCGCCGCGATCCCCGCCACGTGTGTCCCGTGGCCCGAGGTATCCAGGGAAGGCGGATCGTTGAAGGTAATACCTCGCTCAATTTCTTCGCGAGAGAAATCTTCTCCATAACCAAGAGGCCAACGGTCGGGTGTGCCCACGGTGTTCTGGTCCCATAACCAAATGATCCGGGACCCTTCGAGGATCCCGTCTCCGTCGCGGTCCACCCGAAAGGCGGGGTGCAGGAGGTCGATCCCGGTATCCACAATCCCCAGGATCACCCCCTCACCGCGGGTAGGCGACGTTCCGCTCCACACTTCAGGGGCCCCGATTTCCGGCACGGAAATATCCAGCTTGGGTTCCAAGGGCCGTGACGCCTGGATGTAGATCACCTCGGGATGGTCGGCGAGTTCGTCGAGCGCGGTAATCGGAACCGTGCCGGTAGCGAGGTCTCCGACCACGGTGCGGGGATGGAAGCCTGGAAGTTTCCACGCAGCGCCGAGGGTTCTCGTGCGGATAAAAACTTGCACTGTGGGAATTCCCGGGGCAGGGACCTCGGTTTCCATGGAGAGGAGCTGGAGGAAGTTCAGGTCGACGATGCCCTCCGTGCCGACTCTCTCCCAATAGGTGTAAAGTGTCCGCAACAGGGGATCGAGCCTTTCAGGGCCGCCCAGGGCGGTAGTTCCCAACAGGAGCAGGACAAGGAGAACGAGAAATTTCCGCATCAGTTCGAGATTTTACCGGGGGAGATTTCGAGGCGCCAATTGGTGGCTTTGAGGACGTGGGCGGCGTCGCCTGGGGGAGAGCACAGTGGTCGCGGCGAAGACCGCTGCTCCCGCGAGGGAAATGGACGCCCCGAGCGGCAGATCCAGGGCCCAAGAGGCGCCGAAGCCGGCGCCCGCGGCCACGGCCCCGAACAGACCGGCGAGGAAGAGGATTTTCTTCATATCGAAGGTGAGTTGTGTCGCCGCGGCCGCGGGAAGGAGGAGCAGGGAGTAAACGAGGATCCCCCCCACCAGCCGGAGGGAGATCGCCACCAACACCCCCACCAAGAAAAGCACGGCCCAGAGGTAGGGTCGGGTGGGAATCCCCGCTTCCTCGGCGAGTCCGCGCTCGAGGAGGATCGAGAGGATCTCGCGTCGGAAGAGGAGGAGAAAGAAGGAGCTCGCGCCGAGGACGAGGAGGAGTACTGTCACATCTCGCCAACCCACGCCGAGAACGCTCCCCCACAGGAGCGAGAGCGCCGGGCTCCCCAGGGCGGGACCGGGGACGAGCGAGAGGAAGACGAACCCCAGGGCCATAGTCACCGGGAACACGACCCCAAGGACTACCTCTGGAGGGAGCCGAGTGGTTTCGGTGAGGGGGCCCAGGATCCCGGCGACCGTGAGGGCGAACGCCACTGAGACCGCCACCGGGGACAGGCCCAACATCAGCCCCAAGGCAGCCCCGGCGAAGGCGGCGTGGGCCATGGCGAACCCCACCGCCGAGAGCTGGAGCCGCACCACTACCGCACCCCACAGGCCACACAACATCCCCACAAGGAGCGAGGCCGTGAGGCTCGGGAAGATGATTTCCCACATCAGGCCGACTCCGCGATGAGTTTCGTCAAATCCCTCACAGGAGCGGCGACCTCGGAGACACGCCCGCCGCGGACGAGGAAGGCGCGGTCCACTGCCCCCAGGAGATCTTCCTCGTGGAAGACGGCGAGCACCGTTTTCCCACGCACTCGCAGGGAGAAGATCCTCCGGGCGAGATCCACCCGGGCCTCTGGGTCCAATGAGGAGAGTGGCTCATCCAGGAGTAGGAGCTGCGCTCCCTTCGCCAAGGCCCGGGCGAGGAGAAGGCGGCGTTGTTCTCCCCCGGAGAGGTGCCCCACTGGCCAGCCGACCTTGTGGGTGAGGCCCATCTCTTCCAAGGCGGAGAGGGCAATGTCCACTTCCCGTCGCGGGAAGCGTTCCCAGGGCCGGTGACGACCGAACCGTCCCATGAGGACGACATCCCGGGCGAGGAAAGGGGTATCAGGCGGAAAAAACAGCGCCTGGGGGAGATACGCCATGCGCAGGCGCAGCCTCCGTCCTGTCCGGCTCACTTCCTCCCCGAAGACCCGGACTGTGCCGCCCTGATACGGGAGGAGGCCCAATATTACCTCGAGGATCGTGGTCTTTCCCGCGCCGTTTGGTCCAACCAGGGCCGCGAACTCCCCCTCCGCCAACGTGAGGGTCACGTCACGGATCGCGGGCCGGTCAGCCCCCGCGTAGGCCGCCGTCACCTCCCTCATCTCAACTGCGAAAGTTCCCATGTGAAGAGTTCATCTTCCGGGAGGTAAAGTACCCGATGCGCGAGTTCTTCAGGTTGTCCCGCTACGTGGAATTTCTCTTCGACTCCCGGTTTTAGCTCGATGTGGAGGACTTTTCCGTTGGCCCGAAATGTCGCCCGGGGGCGTCCTCCATCCCGCACAACGAGGTTCCCCTTCCCCGTGGTACAACCAGTGGCGACCTGAATCCCGTCGATCAGACAGGAAAGGGGAGTGGCAGTCCCAGTCTCCACCTCGGCCTCGATCCCCCGATACCCAGGGTGCCCGAGGAGGCGGAGGGCCAAGATTCCCATCCTGATACCAGCCACCATGAACGGCCCGAGGTGGCCATGGAAACGCACCCCGAGGGCGAGGAGCCCCTCGCGCCCCACATCGGGGCTGATTCGGTGCCAGTGCATCATGGAATGGGCTGGAACGCCTCCACCGCAGAAAATACCGCCCGAGCGTTCGCCGCCAACATGGCGAGAAGGTCCGCCGTTCCGGGGAGTGCCCCCGGGAAATTTGTGAGGACAACGTGTACCGCACCTACCGCGTGGGCGAGCTTGGCCCCGAAGGAGACACCGGACTGGAGGTTGTCGATGACGAGGGCCACGCCGGCCTCTTTCCCCTTGGAGACGAGTTCCACCAGGTCCTTGATGGAGAGGCGTTCCTCGGGGGGATAGGTGGCGACGACCTCGAGGCCGAGCCACTCCACGAAGCCCGCCTGCCACTGCATCACGATGGCCTTGACCTCCGAGAGGCGGAGTTCGGCCGCCCTCTTCAAAGCGTCTCCCGCCCACGACCGCACCTTTTCGGCAAAGGCCCGGGCCCGGGCGGCGAACTCCTCAGCTTTGCTTGGCCGCAGTTCACCCAGTGCTTGTGCGATCGCCTCCGCCTTGGCAACCAGAGGGTCGGGGGTGTTCCAGGGTCCTTTGAGGGCCAATACCTTCGCCCCCGGATTGACCCGGGCGAGGAAATCTTCTATCCAGGGTTCGAGGCCATGGTAGAGTACCAGATCGGCTTCGGAAACGGCCCGGAGGTCGCTTGGTTTCAAATCATAATGTGCTGGGCAAAACCCCGGCGGGATGATGACCGTGACGGCGACCTCGGTTCCCCCAATCCGCATTGCCAGATCGCCGAGGACAGCGCTCGTCACGACCACGTTCACCGTTCCTGCACCCAAGAGGTGTACCCCCAAAAAGAGTCCGACAGCGGCCAACACGAACTTCCTCATCTCCCCCTCCTTTTGTAACACAAATTTTTATTTAGTGCTACCATATCCGGTCCCTCAATTCCGTTCAAGCGCCGGATGAGGTCTCGGACCGCTTGTGAGAAAGAAAGGAAATTCCCTCGGTTGCACGTGTCCCGCCGACGTTTTCGCTAATTATTCTACCGCAACTTGATTTTCCATTGGGGACCTTTGACACCTCTTAACCGAATGCCAGGCACGGAAAGGGCGACCTATTCTTCTGGTTTTGTCACCGTGAGATCGCCAGTTCCTCACTTGAGTTTATCTTCTGCACGGCCGGCACCCGATCCCAGAGCACCGGCATGGATATTCAGAAAGCTACCGCACGGCTGAACGTTATGAATATCACCGTGCCCTTATGACAGAAAAGCCACAGTGCAGAGCTTGACTGTAAAACCGTATTTGCCTTAAAATGGACTGAATTATTTGTAGAGATTAACGAAGGAGGTGGGAATTAGTTTCAGCGAAATTTCCTTCCATTGTTGGACTCCCGGAGGCGAAAAGGAGGCGGTATGGGGCGTAGGTTGCTGTTATTTCTTATCGCTTTGTCCCCTTTGGTAGTGTGGGGACAGAGTATAAGTGGGAGATGGGCAGGTGAGATCTCCCTTGTGCCCTCCACGGGCCTCAACTATATGACCTTTGAGCTCTCTTATTCCTTTCTCGAGGATTGGAAGATAACTTCTACAAGCGACTTCCTAGGGAGTGATGGGTGGGTCTGGCAGGAGTTCAAAGTGGGAGGCGAGTTCAGCTTCATAGATTTTGAACTCCTGTCCTTATTCGGTCCTGTCGGGCCGGCGTTCTTGTACACTCAACTTACTTTTTCGTTCAGTATCGCAGCACTCGATGTCACCGTATATTCGGCCTATGTGGGCCCCGATATCCCCGGGGTTTACTTTTCCGGGGGCCCATCAGGAGGCGCGGTTACCGTAATAAGCACGGAAGTTGACGACGTAGCCCTCGAGATTGAGGCAGGCTTCGGTGCACAACTCACGGGTCTCACGATTACCTACATAGGCGTCGGGACCTTCACCAAGAGTTATCCGGTTGACCCCTTCCCGGGAGGGTTAGAATTCACTTACTTTAAGCTCACAGCGAACGACATACCCTTCTTGTGTTGCGGTCTCACCCTAGACGTGGCCTTCTCCTTCACGAAGCTCAAAGGATTTGAATATGTGAAGTTCGTTCTGAAAGACCTTTTCAACCTCTGCTGCGACATCAGCCTAGATGTCACCCTCGCATTCTATACCACGGCCAAGGAGGTCTCTCTCAAGCCGCACTGGGGAGGGATCGAGGGTTGTGTTACGGTGTACGGCGACCTGCAATTCACCCACAGTATCGTGGAGGGTTGGGAACTTTACGGTTTCAAGATTTTCTGCCAACTCGAAGAGTGCTATGGCATCGAGTTCCTCACGGCCTTCAATGTCGCCGCAGTCGAGGGCATCATCGGCGATGTCTTCGAGGGCGACGAATTCGAGTATGTGAAGCTCACTGCGTGTGGTCCTGCTTGCTGTGATGGCACATGGGATCTCGCGATAACCGTTTTCTTCCAGGATCTTTCCGGTCCCCTCTTCGGTGTCTCACGCTTCGTCATCGATGTCTCGGTTCCCCTCATGGAAAACCTGACCATCACCACCTCCTTCGAGATCGCGATACCCGGTGGCCCCAGCTTGGACCTCGGCTGGGAGTTCTCCTTTTGACTAGGAGGTGGAGATGAAGAGGGCTAGATACCTCCTTTTGGCCCTGTTAGGTGTAGGGGTGCTGATACTGGCAGGGTGTCTCTTCGTTCCCGCTCGTCCCACCGGAAAGATTGTGGGCTATATCACCGATGCGGGGGCAGGATCTCCGGTCGTGGGAGCTAAGGTCACGGCCTACCCTCTCGGCGACGGGAAGCCCGTTTACTGGGTGGACTCTCCCTACTTTACTCCGACGGCCGTGACCGATGCAGAGGGATACTATGAATTGACCGTGCCTGTGGGTACCTATGTAGTGGTGGCGGAGAAAGAGGGTTTCGCTACCAGCCGGGTCGAGGGCGTAGTAGTGGCCAGTACGGTCAAGGTGAACATCATCGAGAAGCCGGTCTTCAACCCCGACTGGTCCCTGGAGCCCCCTGACGTGACGCTCACCATCGAGGGCCAAGTGGTAAGACCGGGCGATGAAATCGTCCTGGATGCCGCGGCCTTGGCCGACGGAGACATCGACTACCGCGTTGATGCTCAGGGCGCTAACGACATAAACATCATCTATGCCGCACTGGGCAAGACCCCGGGGGCGGGGTGGACGACGGGGATACGGGAGGCCTTCTTCTCCACATATACTACGGGCGATGCCTTCCTGTTTCCTGACTTCTATGGTGTTGAGGGCTGGACGACCTTTGAGGTGGTGGTCTACGATATGAACGAAAACCGTACTCACATAATTTGCAAAGTCTACCTCGAGCCTGCGCCCGGCCCCGGCAGTCTGCAGCCACCGGCCAATCCCGGAATTCTGGCCGTCACGTTGGGAAAAAAGATCTCCTTCTATAGCGAGCCTTTCACCGTGCCCTCTGGCGCCGGCGATATCGAGATCCGGGCGGCTCCCGAGGGCGGGAACCTCTACGTGGAGCTCACGTGGGATGCCTCTCCGGATGACCCGGTGATTGGCGGAGGCGGGATTACAGGGTATCGAATTTATCGGAAGCTCTCGGGAGAGGCGGACTACACCCTGATCGCCACTGTTGCCCCTGGCGATGGCGTGTGGGACCCTGATACCTGGACATTTCTCTATTATTTCTTCACGGACCCCTCGCCGGAGCTCAAAGCGGGCGTAGAAGTGACCTATCAAATTAGGGCGTACATGGGGAACACCGAGTCCGCCCCAATCGAGATCTCGACCACCCCGTTGGATATCTGGGACGTGCGGCTCCTGGAGCCCGCCGACGGTGCCACCGATGTCTCCCTCACCCCCACTTTCCGCTGGGAGCCCACGCAGTTGGTGGGCAATGACCAGTACTACCTTTGGGTGTTGTGGGACCTCGCGTTGGGTGCTGGATATTACGTCACGGCGGAGTTTCTCAACGAGACGGAATTCGAGTTCACCGGTATTCCCGGGACACCCTATGAACGGTTGCAACCCCACCGGCTGTATCAGTGGTACATTGGACTGGCCATTGCATACGACGATTTCTACAACCCCTCTGCGGTATCGGTGGCCATCAACGACTGGTGGACGGCCGACTTCCCATACTGGGACATGCCCGCCACCGACTTCTTCACCTTCACCACCGGGGACTGGTAGGTTGCTGAGGAGGTGAATGATGAGAAAGAAGGTACTGTATACGCTGATTGGCTTCATGGGACTTGTGCTCCTCCTCACGGGGTGTACGGGGCTCCTCGTCCACAGGGGAACAGATGTTAAGGCCCCCATCCCCGCTGTCCCCGGTGATCCCAATGCCCCGCGGACGATCGATCCCGAGATCTTCGGCCAGCCCTTCGTCCGAGGTGAATATATCCCGGGCGAGCTCGTCGTCGGTTACGTGGACGAGGCCGCCTTCTCACAAGTGCTGTCCCTCGTGGACGGGACGGTGGCGGATAGCTTCTCAATAGGCGAGCTCCAGGCAGCACTGGTGGAGCTTCCCGCGGGGATGTCCGTGGCCGAGGCCATCGGCAAGGTGTTGCTCAAGGTCAGGGACAGGAGTGACCCTCTCCGGGGTGTCGCCTTCGTCGAGCCGAACTACATGTACGAGCTGATCGACCCGGAGCCCACGGGCCACGACGATCTCCTGAAGTCCGTGGAACCAGCCGTTTACGATCCCAATGCTGACCTCCGGCCTTATCAGTGGGGCCTGGACGTGGTGGGGGCTGAAACGGCGTGGACGCATGCCACCGGCGATGGGGTCGTCGTCGCCCTGATCGATACCGGCGTCGACGGGACCCATCCAGATCTCGCAGGCAAGGTGATCCAAGGCTACGATCCCGTGACTGATACCTGGTTTGCGGCGGGGGTTGACTCCGACACCTACGGCCACGGGACCCATGTGGCCGGGATTATCGCCGCCAAGGACGACGGTCAAGGAACCGTGGGCCTGGCTCATAACGCGTCGATTATGCCCATCGTTATCTTCCAGCCCGATTACGTCGGGGCGTTCGACGCCGCCCAAGGGATCGTCGCGGCCGTAGAGGGTCCCGATGGGATACCCGGCACCGGCGACGAGGCGGATGTACTGAACAACTCGTGGGGTGGCGGCGTTTATTCTCAGCTGATCAAGGCGGCGTTCGATTACGCATTGGCAAACGATGTAATTCCCGTCTGCGCTGCTGGAAACGACGGCGAGGCGTTCATCCACTTCCCCTCGGCCTATCCCGGTGTCATCGCGGTGGGCGCTACCACGCCCTTCGACACGCGCGCGGACTTCTCCACCCTGGGCGGTTGGCTCTCAGTTGGAGCTCCCGGGACCAATATTCTTTCCACCGTCCCCACCTGGTATATACAAGACGGTACCGGAGATCCGCTCCTCTACGACTACTGGGGTGGGACTTCCATGGCGACGCCATTCGTCTCGGCGCTGGCGGCCTTATTGCGCGAGCTTCATCCCGGTGCCAGCGTGTATCAAATAAAGAGGATGATCGAAAATGCCGCCGTGGACATCGAGGATCCCGGCTTTGATATCTATTCCGGCCACGGGAGGATCGACGCCGGTGCTGCGGTAACCGCCCCGGTTCCCGACGATGGTGCCTACGCTTACATCTACACCCCTACCGCCAGTTCCGCCGCCCTCTACGGTACTTGGTTGGCGATCCCCTTCGTGGACGTGATCCTCTTCCAGGATGGGGAAGTCCGCTACTGGGCTCAGACCGACTTTTGGGGCTGGCTAGGCCTCGGCTTTCCAGTAGGATCCTGGATGCCCGGATGGGGCGTCGCTGCCTTCATGGGAATCGAGCCCGGGACCTACGATGTGATCGTGGGTGGCGACGATCAGGTGCTCTGGTGGGGCCGCACCGCCAACCGAGTCACCGCCACTGGTACCCTCACTGTCGGGGCCGGAGGCTTCGAGGAGCTAGAAATACCCATCAACACGGAGCTTCAGGTGACCATCGATTGGACGGGTGCCGGAGATGTGGACCTCGCAATTTGGGAAGGTGACTGGTGGGCTGCCGGTTGGTCCACGGCCAAAACCGGAGCCGATTGGGGCATCTTCTCCGGAGACGACCAAGCTGCCGATGGGGACGGCACCGAGACCTACACTCTGTTCAATCCCACCATTCCCGGTGGCGCGCCGCACTGGGACTATGACACTTACCGCATCGCTATTGACGCCACAAACGCCGCGGTGGACACAGTAGTGACGGTGACCATCGTCCAAAATGGTATTACTGAGGTATATGGACCCTATAATGTGGCAGCGGGCTCCTTCGTCAATCTGGAGCTCCAACCCGATTGGTGGGACGCCGTCGGCGGTCCCTGGGTTTTCTGAAGAACGGATAATTGTACCGAGGGGGCCGGGTTTTCCGGCCCCTTTTATTTTTGGATCTGGCTTTTAGCTCACCGTTGAAAGCCCGAAGAGTTCGCAGGCGTTGGCGAAAGTGATCTCCGCGATCTCGTTCGGCGGGAGACGCAGTGTCTCCGCGACCTTCTCCACCACGAGCCGCACCTTCGTCGGATCATTGCGTTTCCCCCGGAAGGGCTCCGGGGGCAGGTAAGGGGAGTCGGTCTCCACGAGCAGCCTCTCCAAGGGTATGTCCCAGAGGAGTGCTCGTAGCGCGGTGTTCTTCTTGTAGGTGATGGGTCCCCCTATCCCGATATAGAACCCGAGATCCAGGAATTCCAATAGGGCCGCCCTGTCGGCGGAGAAGGCATGGATTACCCCGCGCTCCGGCCGGACCTCGCGGAGGATCGACAGCGAGTCTCGCGTGGCCTCCCGCAGATGGACGATCACCGGCAGCCCCTTCTCCTTAGCGAGCTTCAATTGGACCCTGAAGACGTGCCGCTGGTCCTCGCGTGGCGAGAGGTCGCGATAGTAATCGAGGCCACACTCCCCCACCGCCACTGCCCCGGCATCCAGGAGCTCTGCGAGCTCCCTCAGTGTTTTGTCCGTGAAATCCTTCGCGTCATGGGGGTGCACGCCGCAGGAGGCGAAGACGTTCCCGTACCCCCGTGCGAGCTCGAGGGACGCCTGGGAGGTCTCAAGGTCTACCCCGACGTTGACCACGTAAATGCCCTGGTGTTCGAGCTCCGAGATCAACCTATCACGGTCCCCGTCGAACTGGAAGAAGTCTAGGTGTGTGTGGGTGTCGAAGAGCCTCATCAGCGCTTTCAGAAGGTGGATTCCAGGCGTTGAAGGACTTCAGGGATGAGTCCGAGGAGGTCTCCGGGGAGGATGCCCCGCTGGGAGGCTTCCGCTGCCAACTCTTCGCCCACCTTCGCATGCACGTAGACTCCCACGCAGGCGGCTTCCAGGGCCTCTGCACCCCCGGCCCAGATTCCCCCGATAAGCCCCGACAGGACGTCACCCGAACCACCATGGGCCAAGGCAGTGTTCCCTCCGATGTTCAGGTAGACGTCGCCGTTCGGGGTGGCGACAGCTGTAGGAGGACCCTTCAGCACTACCACGACGTCCCACTCCCGCGCTGCGGCTCGGGCCTGTTCTATCTTGTGGGCGACGACGCTGTCCACCGACCCGCCCATGAGGCGCACGAACTCTCCAGGATGGGGGGTCACGACCACGCTTCCACTTGACGTCCGCAGGAGCTCTGCCCGCCCCACGAGGGCGTTCAGTCCGTCAGCGTCAAGGAGAAGTCTCGGAACTTTCTCGAGCAAAGCCCTGACTACAGCTTGAGGCCCCTCCCCTTTCCCTAGGCCTGGGCCGCAGATCACAACGTCCATCTCTTTGGCGAGCTGGAGAATTCCCCTGACCGCTTCTTTCGAGAAAATCCCCTTTTTTGTCGCCGGGAAAGGGTGGACGAGGACTTCCGTAACACTCGTCTCGAGTACCGAGTAAAGGGGCTCGGGACAAGCGATGTGGACGAGCCCGGCTCCAGCGCGGTAGGCGGCCTCAGCGGCCAGGGCGGCCGCCCCGGCCATTCCCACCGATCCACCCACCACGAGCACTTTTCCGAAGGTCCCCTTGTGGCCGAAGGGATCTCGATAGGGAAGCGCTGCCGCGCAGAATGTTTCCGAGATCACCTCGGCCACAGGCTCCACGGCATCCCACGCGGTCTGGGGATAGGCTACGTCGATCACCTCCACCTCGCCGCAGTGCCGCGCTGCGGGCGGGAGGAGGTGACACGGCTTGAGCGCTCCCATGGCCAACGTGATGTCCGCCTCCACCGCGGGGCCCGGAATTTCTCCCGAATCGGCGTCTAAGCCGGAGGGGATGTCCACCGCCACCACTAAACCCAGAGATTCGTTGATGAGTTCGATGGCCTTGGCGGCAAGTCCCTTGGCAGCGCCCTTTATCCCCACACCGAGGAGTCCGTCGATGACGAGGTCGGCCCGCACCAAGGCATCGCGGAATTTCTCCAGGTCCCGGGATGAACGTACGCGGAAGAGTCGTCCGGGAAAGGAAGCGGCGAAGGCGTTGGCCTGTGCTGCGGCCGCTCCGACGGGGTCCCCCAGGATAATCGCGAGGACCTCCGTGCCCCAGAGGCCGAGCCAACGCGCGATCCCCAGCGCATCGCCCCCGTTCCCGCCCTTGCCACAGACGGCGAAGACGTAGCGCCGTAGCGGTCGTCCCAACGTGCGCTGGAGGTATTCGGCCCCGCCTCGGGCTGCGGACTCCATAAGGAGGAGCTGTGCCACCCCCAACCTCTCGCTCTCCCGATCCAGGACCTTTATTGCCCCCGACGAAAAAACCGGCTGCATGGCGAAATTCATTGTAGGAAGAACGGCTACGACGGCCAAGTGTGAGGATTTCTGAACGGGGCAGCACGGGTCGTGGACGACGCTGTCCGGTCGTGGGAGGACGCTACCCTTTGTCCCCGAGGAGTCGCCGAATTTCCTGCGCGACTTCGCGGGAGGATCTGCCGGTGCGGTCTAGCCAACGTATTCCCGGCTCGTTGCGGAACCAAACGAGTTGGCGCCGAGCATAAGCCTTCGTATTGGCGACGATCCTCCGCTTGGCGGCCTCCAGCGAAAGCTGCCCTCGTAGGTAATCGAAGAGCTCTTCGTAACCGATGGTGCGGAGGATGGGAACATCCGCGGGAAGCTTCGTGCGGAGCAAGATCCGCGCTTCGTTGAGTAGGCCACGGGAGAACATCTCCTCCACCCGGGCGACGATTCGCCGGTAAAGCTCGGACCGATCCGTGACGATTCCCACGACGAGCAGGGGCCAGGGAAAGGGCTTTTCTTTTCCCCAGAAGTGGGAGATAGGTTTCCCCGTTAGGTAATAGACTTCTAGGGCCCGGACGATGCGCACACGATCGTTCGGCCGGATCTTCGCCGCCGCCTGTGGGTCTATCCGTCGCAGTTCCATATAAAGTTCTTCCACGGGCCGCTGTGAGAGCTCCGCGCGGATCTCGCGGGAGGCACCCGGTCCACCGAAGAGTCCCACGGTGAGTGCTCGCACGTAGAGGGTGCTCCCCCCTACGATCACCGGGACTTTTCCTCTCCCGAGGATTTGCTGGGTCACACGTTCACAATCTCGCCGGAACCGAACGGCGTCGTACCGTTCCCACCACGGGACGAAGTCCAACAGGTGGTGCGGCACGCGGGCGCGCAGCTCACAAGAAGGCTTGGCGGTCCCCACATCGAGGTCGTGGTAAACCGCACGGGCATCGGCGGAGATCACCTCCCCGCCGATCATCTCCGCGAGCTCCACCGCGATTTCGGACTTCCCCACCGCGGTGGGCCCTACAATGAGGGGTATCTTCACTCTTCGGAGAGAAGTAGGTCCCGGTAGCGCTTGAGGGCCTCCCGGCGGGAGGGGTGCTTCAGCTTCTCTAGGGCCCGGAGCTCGATCTGACGGATGCGTTCCCGGGTCACGTCGAACATGGTCGCCACTTCCTTGAGAGTACGAGGATGGCCATCTCGTAGGCCGTAGCGGAGTTCCAGGATCTCTCGTTCCCGCGGATCGAGTTCTTGAATCGCCTTGAGAAGTTCCTCCCGGAGTTTCTCCCGTAGGGCCTCTTTGGAAGGAGAGGGGACGCTCTCGTCGGCTATCAGGTCGCCCAAGGTTTCGTCGTCTTCGTCGGAAAGGGGCCTCTCGAGGGAAGAGGTGTAGCGAGCCACCTGTTCGATCCGCTTGATCTTCTCCACCGGGATTCCCAGGGTCTCGGAGAGCTCCTCGTAAGTTGGGGCAGTGCCGTAGCGTTGGATATGCTCCTTACGGGCTTCAGAGAGGTCCTGGAGGGTCTCGGCGGCATGGGTGGGGACGCGGATGGTCCGAGTCTGATCCGCCAAGGCTCGGGTTATGGCCTGGCGTATCCACCACGTGGCGTAAGTGGAGAATTTGTACCCCTTACGCCAATCGAACTTCTCCACCGCACGCATAAGTCCGATGTTTCCTTCCTGGATGAGGTCGAGGAGGGAAAGGCCATGGTGCATATATCGCTTGGCCACGGAGACGACGAGTCGGAGATTCGACTCGATCAATTTTTTACGGGCCGCTTCGCCTTCTTTTACCTTGCGCTCGAGCACGGCACGTTCCTCAGGGGAAAGTTTGTTCCCCTCCTCTTTGAGCTGTTTCGCCGCGAGCTTTCCCTCCTCCATGGCCTTGGCCAGGATCACCTCTTCCTCCTTGGTGAGGAGGGGAACTCGGCCGATTTCCTTGAGGTAGGTACGCACGGGATCCTCTCTTCCCCGTGGCACCTCTGGCTCCTCGATCTCCTGAGGTTCCTGAGGCTCCTCGAGGGGGATGTGGTCATCCCCCTCCCACGGATCGGTTACCTTCGGGTGGTGCTTCTCTTTAGCCCCCATGCTCCCCCTTCAACACTTTCGCCCGACAACGGCAGAGGTTCACATACTCCCGCACGAGCTCCTCCAGGTGCTCCTTCTCCCCTTTCTTCTCGGCCCTCTCCATCTCTTCCTTCAACACACGAATGCGTCGCTCCAGGCGAGGGATGACGAAGAACTTCTGCCACGCATCCTCCAAGGCCCGTTCCTCATCGGAGAAGCTGATGTCCCAGAGGAGAATACGGCTCAATCGGGCTTGATCCTCGAGATCCAGCTCCGAGGAGAGTGAGTGCGGCTCCGCCTTCCCTTCCCCGCCCCGCTCGAGCCACAGACACACGATCTTTCGATATTCGGGGCTGAAGTCCTCCGGTGCAAGTTGAGAGATTTTGTCGACACCGAGCTTCCCTGAGAACATGAACTTGAGCACCACTTCCTCGGGTCCGAAGCTTTCATCCCCTTCCACCATTCCCTTCCATGAGATCTTCCCCCCGAGAACCTTCCAGATCTCCTCCTCGGGGAGCTCGAGGAGGAGGGCGATCTTTTGGGCCCATTCCCGTCGGAGAAGTGGGTTTTTCACGTGCTCCCAAAGGGCCCGCACGAGCTCCAACGCGTCACCTTTCCCTTTAAGAGTGGAGAGATCGAACCGATGGGGCAAAAGCTCCAAAAGGAAATCCTGAAAATTCACTGCCTCGGAAATGGCGGTCTCTAGGGCAGCCACGCCGTGCCCGCGCACGAGGGAGTCCGGGTCCTCCCCTTCCGGGAGCAGGGCCACGCGAACCTCGAGCCCCGCGTCAAGGAGGATGCCGATTCCCCGCAGGGTGGAAGCTTCCCCTGCGGCGTCAGCGTCGTAGGCGATGACCACCTGGCGGGCATAGCGGGCCAGGCGCCTCGCTTGGGACTCTGTGAGGGCCGTTCCCATGGAGCACACCGCTTCCTGGATGCCCGCGGTCTGGAGGGAGATAACGTCAGTATAGCCCTCCACGAGCACTGCCCTCCCCGAGGACTTGATCGCTTCCTTTGCACGGTCAAGGCCGTAGAGGAGGGTCCCCTTGATGAAGAGGGGGGTGTTGGGGCTGTTCAAGTACTTTGGTTCCGCTCCTGAGAGGCTACGCCCCGCAAAGGCGACGGGTCGGCCGAGCTCATCCTTGATGGGGAAGATCACCCGGTTCACGAACCGGTCCCGGTATCCCCGCTCTCCTTTTACGATGAGTCCGAGCCTTTCAAGGTCGGAAAGGCCCCATCGGGAGAGGGAGGAGAGGAGGGCGTCCCCGGAGGCCGGTGCGTAGCCGAGGCCATAACACTCCCAGGTTTCAGGGCCCATACCCCGGGAGATGAGATATTCTCGGGCGGCGCGGCCCTCAGGTGCTAATAACATCTCGTGGAAGAAAGTCGCCGCGGCGGCGTTCACCTTGAGGAACTTCTGGCGCTCCCCACTCGCTCTCAACTCCACTCCGAGCTCCGTTGCCAGTCGCTCCAGAGCCTCCCGGAAGGAGAGACGCTCGACCCTCATCAAGAACCCGATGGCATCGCCGCCGGCCCCACAACCGAAGCAGTGCCACAGCTTCTTCTCAGGAGAGACGTAGAAAGAAGGGGTATCGTCTGGGTGAAACGGGCAACGCCCCTTGTAGCCTTTGCCCGAAGGTTTCAGAGCCACATATCGGGAGATGAGTTCGATGATGTCGACCTTTTCCCGGATCTCCTCAAGCTCGCTCATCGAAGCTCGCGCAGGAATGGGTTATGGGCCTTCTCGGCGGCAAGATCGGTGGGGTCGCCGTGGCCGGGATAGAGCTTCCACTCATCGGAAAGGGAGGAGATGAATTTTCGTAATGATTCCTGTAATTCCACGAAAGACCCGCCCGGCAAATCCCACCGCCCCACCGAGCCCGCAAAAAGTAAATCCCCACAAAAAACCACCTTACCACGCTCCCAAAGGAATACTACCGAACCCGGTGAATGTCCAGGGAAATGTCCGACCAAGAGTTCCTCCTTTCCCAATGGAAGCTTTTGGCCCTCGTCGAGGTATCCATCAGCTTCAGGTGGAGATTTGCCGAATGCGAGGAAAACTTCCCTCTCTGCCCGGTGGTAGAGGAGCTTCCCCCCGAAGCGGCGAAGTTCCTCCGCGGCCTCGGCGTGGTCGAAATGGCCATGGGTTAAGAGGATGTATTTCAGGTCCGCTTTAACGATGGCGGAAGTGAGTTCGAGGGAGAGATCGCCGGGATCGATGACCGCGACCTCGCCCTCGGACTCGAGGAGGTAGCAGTTCGTGAAGAGCGGCCCCACTACGATCCGTTCAATCCTCATCGCTGAAGAGGGTCCTTGCCACGGTGAACACGAGGACTTCGCCGAAGCCCCCATCGACCAAGGCCTCGGCACACTCGGAAACGGTGCTCCCCGTAGTATAGACATCGTCTATGAGGAGGACTCGCTCACCCCTTCCACTGTGGCGGACCGCGAAGGCACCTTGCAAGTTCTCTCGGCGTTCCTCGTAGCTCAGTCCCACTTGAGGTGGGGTGGAGCGTGTTTTCACGAGGAGGGGTTCCAACGGAATTTCAACATGTCGAGAAAGCTCCCGGGCCAAGAGTTCTGCCGCGTGTTGGGGTTTCTTTCGGACGGGATCCTGGGGGACATAGGTGATGATCTCCGCTTCCATGGGGAAGGCCTCGGCCAGGAAACCCGCGAGAAGGCGCGCTAAGGCATACTCGCCCCCGTACTTAAGTCCGAGGATCAGGGCCCTCAGTGACCCACGGTAGGGGCCGATGGCCCGAGCGTGCGTGAAGGGCCGAAGTTCCACTGCGCACTCGCGGCACAGGTCGATCCCTTCGGGTACCGGTCCTCCGCAGACTGTACACAGGTTTTCCCCGAACCATTCGAGTTCATCCAAACAACTTTTGCAGAGGGGGGTCGGTTCGGGAAGCGGGACATCGCAGATGAAACAGCGCGGCGGGTAGAGGAGGGCGATCGTCCCCCTGCCCGCCGCGGCCAAGATCTCACTCGACGATGAACTTCGCCACATCAAGGAGGCGGCAGCAGTAGCCCCACTCGTTGTCGTAGAAGGAAAGGACCTTCACCACGCGCTTTGCACCGGGCAGGACTACGGTGTAGGGGAGGACCACCACCGCGGAGTGTGACTCGCCGATCACGTCGGCGGAGACAATGGGGTCCTCCACGACCTTCATCACCTCTCCCAACGGCGTCTCGGCGGCCTTCCTGAAGGCTTCGTTCACCTCCTCGGCCGTCACCTCCCGATTCAGGGTGGCGGTGAAGTCGGAGACGGAGCCACAAGGTACGGGAACCCGCATGGCGATCCCATCCATCTTCCCCTCGAGCTCGGGGAAGATCGTGGGGATGGCGCGGGCGGCGCCGGTGGAAGTGGGGATGATGTTCGCCGCCGCGGCCCGGGCCCGGGCCAGGTCGTCATGTACCGCGTCTACAATACGCTGGTCGTTGGTGTAGGCATGGACCGTGGTGAGGAATCCATTTCCAATGCCGAATGCCTCGTGGAGGACCTTCACTACCGGCCCCAGCGAGTTGGTGGTGCAAGAGGCGGCGGAGACGATGTCGGGCTTGCCGCGCTTCACGTATTCCTCTTCGTTCACCCTCCAGAGGATCTGTAACGTCTCCTTAGCCCTCTCCCCGCGGGGAGGAGCGGTGATGAGGACTTTCTTCGCCCCGGCCTCCAGGTGTCCTTTGGCCTTGTCGGGGTCCCGAAAGACACCGGTGGCCTCGATCACCACATCGACGTCAAGGTCTTTCCATGGGAGTTCCACGGGGTTCGGGACCGCGTAGAGGGGAACCTCCTGACGGTCGCCAATTTTCAGCTTGGTGTCGGTGACCAAGGACACCTCGAGGTCGTAGGGGCCATAAACCGTGTCCCACTTGAAGAGGTGTGCGGCCCATTTGGCATTGAACTTGTCCTTCTTCTTGTTGTAGAAGAGGAGGTCGTTTATGCCCACGATCTCGATCTCGGGGTCTTTCGCGGCGATGCGTGCGAAGACCCGCCCGATCCTACCAAAGCCGTTGATCGCTATTCTCACCGGTGCCATATCACTCTCCTTTCTCCAAGCGGGAAATCAGCCGCACATTTTAAGGAAGAGCTCGTAGACCCGCAGGTCGTCGGTGAGTTCCGGGTGAAAGCTCGCGACGAGCACCTTCCCCTCCCGCGCCATCACCGGATTTCCCCCGTACTCCGCCAAGATGTCCACGCCGGGGCCGGCCCGGCGGATATAGGGCGCCCGAATGAAGACCGCGGGGACTTCTCCGATGCCCCTCACCACGAGCGTGACCTCGAAGGAGTCCACCTGGCGGCCGGAGGCATTGCGCTCCACCGCGATGTCGATGAACCCGAAGAATCGCTCGTGCCAGTTCACGATCTCCTTCGCCAAGAGCACCATCCCCGCGCACGTCCCGAAGAAGGGAGTCCCTGTCCGGTGGAGTTCCTCGATGGGCTCCACAAGCCCGGACCACGCGAGCAGCCTCCAGATCGCGGTGCTCTCCCCACCGGGCAAGATCAACCCCGAAACACCTTCTAGGTGGACGGGCTTCAGCACGGGGACGGGTTCTACCCCGAGCCGTTCCAGTGCGGCGAGGTGCTCCCGCACGTCCCCCTGGACGGCTACGACCCCGATCTTCATCGGTACTGCATCAGTTGCTCTTGGGGGATCTCCTCGATGGCGACCCCGGGCATGGGTTCCCCGAGGTCTTCAGATACTTCGGCGAGGAGCTCGGGGTCATCGTAGTGGGTCGTGGCTAGGACGATGGCCCGGGCTCGCTTCTCGGGATCAGAGGACTTGAAGATGCCGGAACCCACGAACACTCCGTCGGCGCCCAGCATCCTCATTAGGGCCGCATCCGCCGGGGTAGCGATCCCGCCAGCGGCGAAGTTCACCACCGGTAGCCGCCCGAGTTCCTGGATCATCTCGAGGACCTCCACCGGGGCGCCGAGCTCCTTGGCGTAGGAAACGAGTTCCGCCCGGGACATATCCCTTAGACGTCTTATCTGATCGTTGAGGATGCGCATGTGACGCACGGCCTCGACGACATTACCAGTCCCGGCCTCGCCCTTGGTGCGTATCATGGCCGCGCCCTCAGCGATCCGGCGGGCCGCCTCCCCGAGGTCGCGGCAGCCGCATACGAACGGAACCTTGAACTGCCACTTGTCGATGTGGTTGAAGGGGTCGGCAGGGGTGAGGACCTCCGACTCATCGATGAAGTCCACTCCCAGGGCCTCCAGGATCCGTGCTTCGGCGGTGTGACCGATGCGGCATTTGGCCATCACGGGGATGGAGACCGCCTTCATGATCTCCTTGATACGCTTGGGGTCGGCCATGCGCGCGACGCCGCCCTGTTTCCTGATGTCGGCGGGGACTCGCTCCAGGGCCATCACGGCCACGGCCCCGGCGGTCTCGGCGATCTCCGCCTGCTCCGGGGTGGTCACGTCCATAATCACCCCACCCTTGAACATCTCGGCAAAACCGGTCTTCACCCGGTAGGTGCCCTTGAGCATCGTTCCTCACCTCGAGTACGAGGGATACCCAATTTTATCCTGTACGAGAAGAAGTTTCCGCCTCAACCTCCACAGGAGGGACAGCCCCCGCCCGCGCATCCAAGGAGCAAGGTACCCAGGACGAGAAGCCCAAAAACCAAGATGGCTTTGAAGATTCTCATCTCCGTTTCACCTCCATCGACCGGATTATATGGGACTTCCAAATCTACGAGAAAAAAACGTCCTTCAAACCGGGGATCGGGGATAGATCCAGCGTAAGCGAGGGTTTTCTGTTCAAGCTCCCAGTTGAGTTTTCACCTACTAGTTTGGTTCTCGACCGATTGGCGGTAAAGTCCGGACGAGATGGAAACTCTCACCTGGGCAGGTTTCGTCATCTCCCTTTTCATCCTCGCCCGTTGGAAATTAGGAATAGCGATGTTCGGCGGCGCCCTGGTCCTCGGGGTCTTCACTTTGCCCCTGGAAGAGGCAGCTCGTGCCTTCACCGAGGTCCTCGTGGCACCTGGAATCTGGTTTTTAGCCCTCGCGGTCTCACTTACCCCCTTGGTGGGGGCCGCCCTAGAGCGTACCGGGAGGATGGAAGCGTTGATCGCGAATCTTCCACTTGGTCGGCGGGGCTTTTTCGGCATAGTCCCCGCGATTTTCGGCCTCCTCCCCATGCCGGGCGGTGCCCTCCTCTCGGCCCCCTTCTTGAGCGGGTCGGAGGCCCTCGGCCCGAACTCCGGGCGGCGATCAAGGTTTGGTTCCGCCATACCCTCCTCCTCGTCTACCCCGTCTCCTCCTCGCTCATCGCTGCCGCGAAGCTCGCCGGGCTAGATGTGTGGCAGGTCATCCCCTACCAGTTTCCCGGGGCGATGCTGGCCATGGCCTTAGGATATCTCTCCCTCCTGTGCCGGGTCCCAGATGGCCGTTTTCAGCCTGCCTCCTCGCTGAAAAAAATCCTCGTTCCATTGGGAGCGATCCTTGTCGCTCCCCTCATTGACTATTCTCTCAAGTACGCCCTCAGGCTCCCGGAGTCAGAGCTCGCCACGGTGGTCGGGGTGGGCGCAAGCGTCACTCTTGCCGGACAGGGAATGTCACGCGAGGAGTGGGCAGAGGCCATAAGCGGGGGAAAGACCTGGAGCTTCGGCCTCATCGTCCTCGGAATGTTCGTCTACCTCGGCGTATTCCGCGCCTCAGGGATATCGGAGCTCATCGCCGGACTCCCCTTTCCGCCCCAGGCCCTCACCGTGAGGGCGGGGTTCGTACTGGGGTTCGTCACCGGAAGGGTCCAAGCCCCAGTATCGATCCTGATCCCCGTGTACCTTGCGAAGTTCGGAGCGTTTGGCCTGTGGGCTTTCGCCCTGACCTACTTCGCGGTTTACCCGGGGTACTTAATCTCCCCGGTTCACCCCTGTCTCGTGGTCTCGGTGGAGTACGCGGGGACTACGTTGAGAAAGGTAATGCGGGAAATGATCCCTCCAGTCATCATAGCGCTTATCTTGACCGCCCTATTGAGTCTGTGGGGCCTTGAATAAGGTTTAAATTTCGGCCCAGTTGCGGCCGAACTTGATGTCCACCTTGAGGGGGGGCTTTAGTTCGTAGACGTCCTCCATTGCCTCTTGGATGACCCGGCCCGCCTCATCCGCATCATCCTCGTCCACCTCGAAGATGAGTTCGTCATGAACTTGGAGGATCATTTCCGCCGTAAGCTCCCCGGTCTTCCACAAGCGATGGCACTCGAGCATGGCGAGCTTCATGATGTCGGCCGCCGACCCCTGCACCGGGGCATTTATGGCGTTCCGCCGCGCCGCCCCCACCAGCTTTCCCCCGGGTGCCTGGATCCAGCGCTTCCGCCCCAGAATTGTCTGAGCGTAGCCTCGGTCCTCCACCTCCCGTACCACCCTCTCGATGTATTCCCGTACTTTGGGGTAAGCGGCGAAGAACCGCTCGATGAAGAGCTTCGCCTCCTCCTGCGGGATCCCCTGGTCCCGGGCGAGCCCGTACGGAGTGATCCCATAGACGATCCCGAAGTTAACCCGTTTGGCCAACGTCCGCATCCGGGAGTCCACCTTCTGTGGGGGGACACCGAAGATCTCCGCCGCGGTGCGCCGGTGGAGGTCTTCCCCCTTCTCGAACGTCTGGATCAAGTTCTCGTCCCCAGAGAGGTGTGCCAGGACTCGGAGTTCGATCTGGGAGTAGTCGGCCCCGAGGAGGACCTTGCCCGCTGGGGCCACGAACGCCCGACGGATGTCGATCAGTCCCTCCCGCACGGGGATGTTCTGGAGGTTGGGCTCGGAGGAGGAGAGGCGGCCGGTGGCCGTCCCCGTCTGATTGAACGAGGTGTGAACCCGCCCGGTCTTCGGGTTCACGTAGCGCGGGAGCTTTTCGACGTAGGTATTCCGCAGCTTCTCGAGTTCGCGGTAGGCCAAGAGCTTGGCCGGGAACTCGTGGAGCCGCGCAAGCTCCCGTAGGACTTGAGCGTCGGTGGAGGGGCCGGTCTTCGTCTTCGCCACCACCGGTAGCCCCAGGCGTTCGTAGAGGATTTCCCGGACTTGGGGGGTAGAGTTGGGGTTGAACTGTACCCCAGCGAGCTCGTAGAGCTCCTCCCGCAACTCTGCGAGCATCACCTCGAGTTCCTTCGCTTGTTCACGGAGGACATTTACGTCGAGGAGCACTCCCCGCCGCTCCATCGACGCGAGGACCTCGATGAGAGGAAGCTCCACCCGTTCGTAGAGCTCCGTGAGTTCGTTCTCCTTGAGCTTCCTCCGCAAGGGGGTGACCAGCCGGGTGATCACCTCGGCGTCGGCAGCGGCGTAGGGGGTGGCCCGCTCCACCGGGACCTCCGCCATGCCCCGTTCGCCCCCCACCGCTAAGAGGTCCTTGTACTTCTGCACGCGCTCTCCCAGGACTTCTTGGACGATTACCTCAAGGGCGTGGGAAGGCGCGTCGGGGTTCAGGAGCCAATGGGCGATCATGGCGTCAAAAGAAATTCCCGCAAGTTTGACCCCGTAATTAGCGAGGACCTCCATGTCGTATTTCAGGTTCTGGCCTATCACCCGATGGCGGTCGTCCTCGAGGAGAGGACGGAGTTTTTTCAACACCTGCTCCAATGAGAGTTGCGGGGGGGCCCCGAGGTACCGATGCCCCACGGGGATGTAAAAACCCTCGAAGGGGGAAGTGGCGACGGCGATCCCCACAATCTCGGCGGAGAAAGGATCTGTGCCCGTCGTTTCGAGGTCCAGGGCGAACTCCGGGGCCTCCACCAGCCGGGCAATGAGCTCGTCGAGGGCTTCCTCGTTCAAGATCGTTTTGTACTCGGGCTTGGGTTCCCCCGCAGTCTTCCTCGCACGGAGTTCCTCGTGCTGCTCCTCGAGTCCGAGTTCCTTGATGATGGAGAAGAACTCGAGTTCCCCCAAGAACTCCAGCAACTTCTGGAGATCCAAGGGGGCGAGTTGGCACTCTTCCAGCGATATTTCCAGTGGGACCTCCCTCAGGCGCACGAGGTCCCGAGAGAGGAGTGCCTCCGTCCGGTGGGCCTTCAAGGCCTCCGCCACCCTTTTATTTGGAATTCTCTCCGCCGCCTCGAGCACCGCCTCCAGCGACCCATACTGCTGCAGGAGCTTCTTGGCCGTCTTCTCGCCAATCCCCTTGACCCCGGGGACGTTGTCGATGGAATCCCCCACAAGTGCAAGGAGGTCCACGATCTTGTCCGGGGGGACGCCGTACCTTTCCTCGATCCCCCGGCGGTCCAGGAGCTCCAGGCGATCGGTGGGACGTCGGCCGGGCTTCAGGATGAACACTTTGTCGGAGACGAGCTGGGTCATATCCTTGTCGCCGGTCAAGTTCAGGGCGGGGATCCCACTGCCCTCGGCGAGCCTTGACAGGGTGGCCATAATATCGTCGGCCTCGTAGCCTTCGAGCTCGAGGCGCTTCACCCCGAAGACGTCCACGAGGTCCTTCACCGCCGGAAGCTGGACCTTGAGGGGATCGGGCATCTCCTTGCGGGTGGCCTTGTACTCAACATAGACCTCGTGGCGAAGGGTCGGCCCCTTGGCGTCGAAGGCCACGACCACGTACTGGGAGGGGTATTCCCGCAGGGCCATGAGCAGTGTCCGCGCGAAGCCGTAGATGGCGTTCACCGGCATCCCCTTGGAGGTGGTGAGCTCCGGCAGGGCGTAAAACGACCGGAACAGGGCCGAATGGCCGTCTATGAGCAACAACCGCTCGGGGATCTCTTTCACTTCCAGAAGGTCGTAGAGCGTCATCTCCGCGAGAGCAACGCACACACCGCGAGCGCCAACGCGTCCGCGGCGTGATCCGACCTCAACCCGTCGATTCCCAAGAGGTGTTCCACCATCCCCAAAACCTGCTCCTTGGGAGCGTTTCCATACCCACAGATGAACTTCTTCACTTGTCGGGGAGAGAAGGAGAAGAAATCCCGCCCGTCGGCCAACAGGGCCACGATCCCCGCGACCTGGGCGGTGAGCATCCCCGCTGATACGTTCTTCGCCAGGAACACCTCCTCTACAGCCACTATCCGAGGTTTATACTCTTCTACCACCACTTTCAGGGCAGAAAATATCGCCCTAAGCCTCTGGGGAAGCGGGTCTCGAGGATTTGTACGGACCGTTCCCTTGGCCACGAGTCGGAAGTTCGTTTCCACTCCCTCCACTACTCCGAAACCCGTGGCCGAAAGCCCCGGGTCCACCCCCAAGGCCCTCACTGGGAGGCGAGGAGTTTTTTTAGCTTCGCCCAGCGGGGATCCACCTCCTTCTCCAAAGCCTTGCAACCGGGACTGTGGCCTTCTATGTTCAGATTCGCCCCGCAGTGGGGGCAGATCCCCCTACAGTCCGGCTTGCACAGAGGCTTCCTCTCGATAGCCAATCGCACGCCGTTCTCGATGTAAGGGCGGAGCTCCAGGTACTGCATCCCCGGGGGGACCTCGTCGATGGGTACCTCCAAGAACTCGTCTTTGTCGAAGTGCTCCAGGATATCAGCGAGGCACCGGGAGCAGCTCCGGTGGATATGGCCCCGAACGTGGAGGAAGAGGTAGATGCGGTCCTCCTGGTAGAAGGCGGAACCGGTCGTCTCCACCGGTCCCTCCAGGGTGAGGGTCTCTTCGTACCATCGGACCGACTTCAGATCCTCTTCTCCCGAGAAAAGAACTGGCCTCCCCGGGTTGGCCCACACGTGTTTGAGCTCGAGCCTCATCGCGGCCTCCTTCTCCCGTGGTACCCCCCACGAGACTTCTAACCAATACAACTTTCCCCCATCCCCTCGCCCAGTCAAGGACCTTCGTCCCCCCCGGGTTCTCATACAAACGGTGAAGCGCCCCATGTGGAGCGGTACAATGCGGCGAGAGGAGGCAGAATGATACTGTGGATTGTCGTCGGGATCGTTGCAGCTGTGATCCTGTGGTTGATCGCGACCTACAATCGGTTGATCCGGCTCACGGTTCGGACCGATGAGGCGTGGCGTAACATCGACACCTTGCTCCGCCAGCGGGCGGACCTCATCCCCAACCTGGTGGAGGTGGTCAAGGGGTACGCTTCCCACGAACGGGAGATCCTCGAGCGAGTGGCGGAGGCACGATCCGCGTCCCTGAAGGCCCGAACTCCGCGGGAACAGGGGGAAGCAGATAACTTCCTCTCCGAGACCTTGAAGTCACTGTTCGCGGTAGTAGAGAACTACCCCGAGCTCAAAGCCAACGAGAATTTTCTCGAGCTCCAGCGGAGCCTGGAGGACTTGGAGGAGAAGATCGCCCGGTCCCGTCGCTACTACAACGCCGTGGTGCGCGACCTGAACACCGCCATCCGATCCTTTCCCACCAACATGGTGGCCGGATTCTTCGGGATCCGCACACGGGAGTTCTACGCGCTCCCCCCCGAGGCGATGCGCGAGCCCCCCGAGGTGAGCTTCTCGGAATGAGACGCTGGGCGGTTCTGGCGGCACTCCTCGCCCTCGGCGTCTCCTCATCCCTCCTCGGCGAGGAGATCAGGGATTACCGCGTCACCTTGAGAGTCGACCCCGATGGCTCCGTCATGGTGACAGAGGAGATAGCCGTCGACTTCGACTTCCTCCGCCACGGGATAATCCGCGAGATCCCATACTCCTACCGGCTCTCCACCGGGGAGAGGTTCGACCTCAGGGTCTACCTCGAGGAGGTGCGTGCCGACGGTGACAGGGTACCGGTGAGGGTCACGAGGACCGAGGGGAACCTAGTACTGCGGATCGGAGATCCGGACCGCTACGTGAAGGGCACGGTCGTTTACCTCATCCGCTATCGGGTGGAACGGGCCCTACGGGTCTATGGGGACGAGGTAGAGCTCTATTGGAACGCCATCGGCACCGAATGGACAATGCCCATCGACCATGCGGCGGTGCGGGTACTTTTCCCCGAGGAGGTGCCCCGGGATGCGATCAGGTACCTGGGGTTTCAGGGGGCCTACGGTTCCCGCGAGCCGTTCGACCTCTCCTTCGTGGACGGGGCTCTGGTGGGAGAGACGGGGAGTCTTGGCCCCGGCGAGGGGGTCACGGTGGCCCTGCGGCTCCCCAAAGAGTACGTCGCCCTTCCCGGGTTCGGCCAGGAGCTCATTTGGTTCCTGTCGGACAACGCCTACGCCGGCATCCCCATATTCACCCTCTTCGCGATGTTCGGCATCTGGTGGGTCAAGGGCCGTGATCCCCGGAGGGGTACGATCCCGATCGAGTATTCTCCCCCGAAGGGCATCGATCCCGCCGCCGCAGGGGTTCTGGTGGACGATCGCTTCGACACACGGGACCTCGTAGCCGGGATCCTCTCGCTCGCGGTGAAAGGGCACCTCAAGATCGCTGAGATCACCAATGGGGATGGGGAACCCGTGGATTATGAACTCCGTTGCCTGCAGGAGGATGGGCGGCTCACGCGGTTCGAGCGGACGCTCCTGCGAAAGCTCTTCAAGGGGAAAGAGGGTGATACCGTGCGCTTCTCTGACCTCAAGTTCGAATTCTACCAGGAGGTCCCCGCGCTCGCTGCTAGGCTCTATATGGACCTTACCGAGAAGGGTTTTTACCCCGCGAACCCTGACCGGGTCCGGAACTTTTACCGCGGCCTCGGGTTCGGCATCGTGCTTTTGGGAATGCTCCTGGGCGTCCTGCAGAACTCCCTGTACTTGGGGATCGCGGTGGGGGTCTCGGGACTAATCGTACTCCTCTTCGCCCCTTATATGCCGCGGAAGACCAGGAAGGGCATGGCGGTTCTGCGCCAGGTCCTGGGGCTAGAGGAGTACATCCGGCGGGCGGAGGAACCCTACCTGGAGTTCGCCGCGGCGGAGCAGCACTTCGAAGAGCTTCTACCTTACGCCATGGCGTTCGGGATGGTGGAGCGTTGGACCCGGAAGTTCGAGGGGCTGTTGAAGGCCCCGCCGGGATGGTACGAGGGACGATTTCCCACCTACAGCCCGTACCTCTTCGGGACGAGGCTGTTCATCTTCCAGCGGGCAGCGCATACCGTGGCCACCACGAGGCCCCGCTCTTCCGGGGGCGGCTGGCGCGGCGGTTCCGCCTTCGGTGGTGGAGGATTTTCCGGCGGGGGGATGGGCGGGGGCGGCGGGCGTTCCTGGTGAACGATGGCCACGACGATAGCTGTCCTCGCAGCGTTGGTCCTGTTCTTCCTTGGGTGGGAATTTCACCACGCGAGACGGCGGCTCGAGGGTGGCGCGCAGAAGGTGGACGAGGCATGGACACAAGCCGAAAGGGCGTTCCGCGAGCGGCTACAGGCGCTGGAGGAATTCCTCACCGTCCTGCGACAGGCAGGCTTTGTACCTGAGGGACAAAAGGCGCTACGGGCACTCCTCGATGAGGCATGGGGCTCGGAGTTCACCCCCAAGTCGATCGCGGAACTGGACGAGCGGCTGCGGGCGGTGCTCTGGCGGATCTTTGCCGCCCTCCCCCGTGAACGCCCACCAGGGCTGCGCGAAGTCCAGAATAGGCTCGCCGAGGCCGCCGAAGAGTTCGATATCAAGCGCCGTCACTATAACGACCTCGCGGCCGTGTGGAACGGCCTTCTGTTGAAATTTCCCTATCGATTCATCGCTGCCCGCAAAAAGCTTCCGCCCCGGGACCTCCTCCCCGTCCGCTCCGAATGGGAGCTTTATTAGATGACCGCCAGGCAGTGGCTTCGCACCACCGTGGATCCCCATGAATGCCCTTGGGGACTTGACGGGATGCGCACCCCGTCAGTATAGTGCTCTTTGAGTGAGACTTACCTATACCCTTTGAGGAGGTGTGGCATGGGCAGGAGGATTGCGATTTTGGTGCTTCCGCTGTTCCTTCTGGGCCTCGGGGCAGTGGGAGCGGAGAAGTACATTGTGGCCTCCGACATTCCCTGGGCGCCGTTCGAATGGGCGTCGCCAGAGGGCGACTACCTCGGGTTCGACCTCGATGTGATGCGCTGTATCGCCGTCTTGATGGGCTACGAGATCGAGATCCGCCCGGTGGCGTTTGACTCCATTATCCCGGCAGTGGTCCTCGGCGAGGTGGACATCGGCGCCTCCGGCTTCACCATCACCGCCAAGCGTGAAGAGGTCGTGGACTTCTCCAACCCCTATTGGCTCTCGAACCAGGCCGTCCTCGTCCGCAGGGACGCCGTGTTCAAGGCCCCGGACGATCTCTTCTGCTGCGGCCACAAGATCGGGGCTCAGCGCGGGACCACCGGCGCCGATTGGGTCCAGTCCAACCTCGTGGACAAGGGCGTGGACGTGCAGTTGGTCCTCTATGAAACCTATCCCGAGGCGGTCCTCGACCTCGTGAACGGGCGCCTCGACGCCGTGGTCCAAGACGAGCCTGCCTCCCAGCAATCGCTCTCCGCTTATCCCGATGACCTCAAGATCCTGGGAGTCATCGAGACGAACGAGTACTTCGGCTTCCTCGTCGCCAGCGGGGATCCCAAGGGCCTCCTACCCAAGATCAACGAGGGCATGCTCAAGCTAGGCTTACGCTATGACCTGGAGCTTCCCGTCGAAGGCCAATGGAAGGTGAAGTTCCGGATCCTTCCCGACTCTCCGTGGTTCTACCTGGTCCAAGCCTACTTTGGACCTCCACTGGAGAAGGTGGAATCCGCGTGGAAGGCCTGCATCGGCACCCTCTATGACGAGACCTTCGCCCCCGCGGAGCGGGTGTTTAACTTCGCCAAGTGCTTGGCGGAGAGGGCCTCTGGATGAGCTGAAGTGATCGCCGGGGGAGGGACGTGGACGTCCCTCCCCCCCTTTTTTAACCTTACGGATACGATGGCCGCGGTCGACTGGCAGAACCTCGTCCAGGGTATTCCGTCGTTGCTATCGGGCCTCCTCATCAACCTCGAGATCCTCTTCGGCCTGATCGCCCTGGGATTCGCCGTGGGGATCATGATCGCCCTCGTCCAGGTGTACAGCCCCAGGCCGTTCGCCGCCCTGGCGGTGGGGTATGAGTGGTTCTTCCGCGGGGTGCCGGAGATGGTCCTCCTCATGCTCATCTACTTCGGGCTGCGACAATTCCAGGTGAGGATCACGCCCTTTATCGCGGCAGTGATCGCGTTGGGGTTGCGCTCCTCGGCCTATCAGTCACAGATTTTCCGCGGTGCGATTCAGGCGGTGGGGAGGCGCCAGATGATGGCCGCCCTCTCGGTGGGGATGACGCGGCTCCAGGCCATCCGGCACGTGATCCTTCCCCAAGCCCTCCGGCTTTCCATTCCCCCATGGTCCAACGAGTTCTCCTCGGTCCTCAAGGACACCACCCTCGCCTCGGCCATCGGCGTGATCGAGGTTTTTAAGAAGGCTCGGTTCATCATGGGGAGGAATTACGCCTTGGCGCTCCCGATCTTCATGGTAGTAGCCCTTTTCTTCCTTTTCCTGACCTACGTCGGTAACTGGGCGTTGGGGGCGCTGGAGCGCCGCTACAGGATCCCCGGGTTCGAAGCTAAAGGAGCGGGAGAGAGGTTCTGATGGCACTCCTAGCGATAGATGATCTACACAAGCGCTACGGGAAAGAAGAGGTATTGCGAGGGGTCTCCTTCGAGCTCGAGCGGGGTGAGACCAAGGTGATCATCGGCCCCTCGGGGACGGGTAAGTCGACGCTCCTGCGGTGTATTAACCGCCTGACTGAGCCCGACCGCGGTAAGGTATGGCTGGACGGGGTGGAGGTGACTTCTCCCCGGACGAACATATATAGAGTCCGGGCCCAGGTCGGCTTCGTCTTCCAGGACTTCAACCTCTTCACCCACCTCACGGCTCTGGACAACGTTCGGTTGGGACTCATCCGGGTCAAAAAGATGGGGAAGCGTGATGCCACTGAGCGGGCCATGCGGGAGCTCGAACGAGTGGGGCTTGCGGACAAGGCCTATGCTTACCCGGCTCAGCTTTCCGGGGGCCAGCAACAGCGGGTGTCCATTGCCCGTGCCCTGGCCATGGACCCAAAGCTCATCCTATTCGACGAGCCCACGAGCGCCCTGGACCCGGAGCTCATCGGCGAGGTGCTCCAGGTGATGATCGAGCTCGCCGAGGGGGGAATGACGATGTTGGTCGTAACCCACGAGATGGGCTTTGCCCGCTCGGTGGCCGACGAGATAATCTTCATGGAAAAAGGCATCATCGTGGAGCAAGGTCCTCCGGAAGTGCTCTTCACAAGGCCGAAAAAGCCTCGTACGGCCGAGTTCCTCCGCAAAATCACGGAGTTCTACGGAGAGAGCGGCTAATGGAGCTCATCTTCAAGTGGGAATGGCTCCCGGGGTTGGGGAAGGGGCTCGTCCTCACCGTGGAACTCACTGCCGCCTGTATCTCCATCGGAGCAGCCTTCGGGCTCCTCCTCGCCATTGCACGGCTCTACGGGCGGCACGTGATCTATTGGCTCGCCAGCGCCTACGTCCAATTCTTCCGGGGGACGCCGCTACTCGTACAACTATTCATGATTCACTTCGGGCTCGCCGGGTGGGGAATAAGGCTTTCTCCCCTGCTCTCCGGGATTATCGCCATGGGCCTCAACACCGCGGCTTATCAAGCTGAGTACTTCCGCGGGGCGATCCAAGCGGTGAAGCGGGGCCAAGCTTTGGCAGCCCTGTCCTTGGGCATGACCCGGTGGCAGACCATCCGCTACGTGATCCTTCCCCAGGCGCTGCGCTTGGTGCTCCCCGCATGGTCCAATGAGCTCGTCTACATGTTGAAATACACCTCCATCGTTTACCTCATCGGTCTCCCAGACCTTATGGGAGTCGGCCGTACTATCGCGAGCAGCAACTTCAGGTTCTTCGAGATCTACGCCGTGGTGGCGTTGATCTATCTCGCATTGGTGCTCTTGATCACGTTTGCCCTCAGGTATGTGGAGAGCAGGATTCGGGTGCCGGGACTCGGCACCGCCCGGTGATTCCGCGGCCATCGGGGAGCGGGGCTATAGGCCTTTCAACGCGATTGAAGGGGGACAATGATGAAGTTGCAGAAGAGGGATCTCGTCAGTCTGGCGGATTGGAGCCGAGAGGAGATCTGGGAGGTGCTCGAGCTCGCCAAGCGCCTCAAGGAGGAACGCCGGGCGGGGATCCGCCACGACCGCGTCCTCAGGGGGAAGACCCTGGCCCTCCTTTTCCAGAAGCCCTCGCTCAGGACCCGGGTCTCGTTCGCGGTGGGAATGGAGGAGCTCGGGGGAAACGCCCTGTACCTCGGCCCGGACGAGGTCAAGCTCGGGGTGCGAGAGACAATAGAGGATGTGGCGCTGGTCCTCTCGCGTTACGTCCACGGAGTCATGGCGCGGGTGTTCGAGCACGCGGTGGTGGAAGAACTAGCTCGTTTCGCCACCGTTCCCGTGATTAACGGGCTCTCCGACATGTATCATCCCTGCCAGGCCTTGGGGGATATGCTTACTATCTGGGAGTGGAAGCGGCACCTGGAAGGACTCACCTTGGTCTTCGTGGGCGACCCGAACAACGTAGCGAACTCGCTCATGATCGCCTGCGCCAAGCTGGGCCTCCGCTTCCGATTGGCCTGTCCCGAGGGATATGGTCCGGGGGAGGAGATCCTGCGACACGTGAGGGGCTCCGGGGGCGAAGTGGAGGTGATCCACGACCCCGCGGAGGCGGTGGAAGGGGCCGAGGTCGTCTACACTGATGTTTGGGTGTCTATGGGCGAGGAGGCCATCGCGGAGAGGAAGAGGCGAGACTTCGCGGGTTTCACCGTGGACCTCGCGCTCCTCGGGCGAGCGAAGTCCGACAGTATCCTCATGCACTGCCTTCCCGCCCATTACGGCGAGGAAATCACTTACGAGGCCGCCCGATCCCGCCACTCCATGATCTTCGAGCAAGCCGAGAACCGTCTTCATGCCCAGAAGGCCCTCCTCGCTTTGCTCTTGGGCTGAGATGGCCCCCCGCCCTCTCGCCAACTGCCAACCGGCCCTTATTTCGGGGAATGCCCCCCGGACCTTTGAAATAGGGGCGACTTTGGAGTATAAACAGATTTTGTGTGCGATGGAGGTACTGTTTCTCCTTTCGGCACTCCCTCCTTTGTCCGGCGCGGGGCGATCTTTTCAAGAGGCCCCGCGTTTCCTTTTGGGTAAGATTTAGCCACGATGTTGAGCCCCATTCAGTGGAAGGACGGAGTCCTCGCGGTCTTGGATCAAACGGAACTTCCCTGGCATGAGGTCTGGCTGTCCTTCCGGGAGTGGGAGGGCGTGGCCGAGGCGATTAGGTCCATGCGCGTACGGGGGGCGCCCCTCATCGGGATCGCCGCTGCCTATGGGTTGGTGCTCTCCGTGTGGCATCTCCCCCAGGACCGTGATCCCGAGGCCCCGTTTCGGACCGCCTTCGCCGGCCTTGCCCGCACCCGCCCCACCGCGGTGAACCTCTTTCGTGCATTGGAGCGGATGCACGACGTCTTCCGACGCCAACGCGGGCTGGAAGGCTTGCGCGAGGCTCTCCTCGCCGAGGCCGAGCGGATCCACCACGAGGAGGTAGAGGCTTGTAGGACCATGGGGAGCTTGGGGGCCGACCTCCTACCCTCGGCGGCGAAGGTGGTCACCATCTGTAACACGGGGGCCTTGGCCACTGGGGGATACGGCACTGCCCTGGGGGTGGTGCGAGCCGCATGGGAGGTGGGAAAACTTTCCCTGGTCTACCTACTTGAGACGCGGCCCAGACTCCAAGGGGCTCGCCTCACTGCCTGGGAGCTGCTCCAAGAGGGGATTTCCTTCCGACTGGTCGTGGACTCCGCTATCGGTTGGCTCTTCGCCACCGAGCCGATCGATGCTGTCCTCGTCGGGGCCGATCACATCGCCCGGAACGGGGACACCGCCAACAAGATCGGAACTTATACCCTGGCCGCGCTTGCCGTCCGCCATCGGGTCCCCTTTTACGTGGTCGCACCCACTTCCACCATCGACCCCCGGCTCCCGGCTGGGAGCGGGATCCCGATCGAGGAACGGGACGAAAGCGAGGTCATTTCCCCCTACGGGATGCGGTTCGCGCCGGAGGGTGCCCGCGCTTGGAACCCGGCCTTCGACGTCACCCCCGCCGAGCTCATCACCGCCATCGTGACCGAGCGAGGAGTATTGTGGCCGCCCTACGGGGAATCCATCGGCGGGCTCTTCGAGTAGAAAAAATAAAAATGGAGGCGAGCGGATTCGAACCGCCGACCTCCTGCTTGCAAAGCAGGCGCTCTCCCACTGAGCTACGCCCCCGTACGGAGCTAATCCTAGATCTTCCCAATGGGACCTTCAAGGACCGGTTGTGTTCTCGGATACACAGCGCCAGACCACTTCTCCAGAGAAGGGATTCCAGCGTATGGGGATGAGGACGCCGTCCTCACAACGTGGAAAGAGGGCTCCCTCCACGCGCGCCTCTAGGCTTGCCGCGTCTGGACCCTTCAACACGAGATCCACCGGCCCCTGGATCGCGATGGTCAATCGTCCCTCCTGAGGCGAGCCCTCGATCCGCAAGGGGCCGGCGAGTCTTATCGCGATGCCTTCGCGCTGAATCGCGCGCAGAGTGAACACTGCGAAGGCCATCAGTCCCACGAGGAGCAGGCACAGGAGAATGAGAATCCACCGTTCCATCGCCTCACCTCCCCTCCCCAGCGACCTTAGAGTAGAGTTCCGGGAGGGCAGCTTCCATGGCCTGCTCCCCCGCGGTGATGTTTTCCTCCGCGTTCAAGTAGCTGCGGATGTAGCTTCCGTCCCTCTTCGGGAACTCCGGCCGTACGAGGACATCCGGAGGCCAAAGTTTTAGTTTCAGTTCCGTGATTTCCTTGAGGAGGATGAGGGCGGATTGGTTGAGGAGCGAGAAGAGTCCAGGGAGTGGGCGTTCCCGGGGCCGTTCCAATTTGGTCTCGAGGAATTCGAGGAGCGATGCGGGGACCCAAGGATGGTCCTCCAGAGCCCGGAGCCGCTCCTCCAGCTCGTCCCAGAGGCTGCGGCGTTCAGGAGTGGTGGGAATGGGCCGCGGACCGACGTCCACCCCGATTACGATCTCCGCCCCGAGCTCCCGACACGGCTGCACCGGGACCGGTTCCACCATCCCCCCGTCCACGAGGATCCGTCCCCGCCAGCGTACCGGCCGGAAGATCCCCGGGATGGCGGTGGAGGCCCGCAGCGCTTCCACCAGCGACCCCTCACGGATTACCACCGCCTCGCCTGTATCGAGGTCGGTGGCCACAACGGCGAAGGGTATTTTCAAGTCCTCGATACGCAAGTCCCCGAATACGGAGCGCAGGTACCTCTCCAATTCCGCCCCGGAGCTCAGGCCCGCCCGGGGAAAGGTGGGGAGAAAGGTACGCACAAGCTGGGGAAGGGAGGCCTTCCGCCACTCTTCCTCGATACGCGATGTGGGGACCCCGGCGGCGTAAGCTCCCCCCACCATGGCCCCGATGCTCGAGCCGGCCACCGCCACGACCTCTATCCCCTCGCGCTCCAAGATCTTCAAAACACCCACGTGGGCCGCCCCCCGGGCGCCCCCGCTTCCGAGGGCTAGCCCCACCCGGATGCCGCTCTTCCGCCCTACACTTTTGTCCGTCATCGGCTAGCATGATACCCGAGCTATGGGTGAGGCACCGGGGAACGTGCTCCGGGAGAAGTGGAAGAGCTTGCCGGATTCCCCGGGGGTCTACATTTTCCTCGGGGAGGAAGGGGAAGTGCTGTACGTCGGGAAAGCCGCCTCGCTTCGTGACCGGGTGCGTTCCTACTTCCAGCGCGGGAGCTCGCCCAAGGCGTGGGAGATCCTTCACGAGGCCGTGGACCTCGATTACGTGGTGACCCGGAACGAGGCCGAGGCCCTGATCCTGGAGGATGCCCTCATCAAGAAGCATCGTCCCCGGTTCAACACCCGCCTCCGAGACGACAAGCGTTATCCCTACGTGAAGATCACGGCAGAACGGTTCCCCCGGGTGACGCTGGTGCGACGCCCGGAGAACGACGGGGCCCGCTACTTCGGGCCGTTCACGTCCTCCAAAGCCCTCCGGCGTATGCTCTCCCTGGCCCAGAAGCTCTTTCCCCTCCGGACTTGCAACCTGGACCTGGATTCGGGGAAGAGGTACCGCCCGTGTCTCTATTACCACCTAGGGAAGTGCGCCGGCCCCTGTGCCGGGGAGGTCTCCCCCGAGGAGTACCGCCGCCACGTGGAGGGGGTGACCGCGCTCCTCTCGGGACGGACGGAGGAGTTGTTGGCGGAGCTGCGGGTGCGCATGGAGAGGGCGGCCGCCGCAGAGCGGTTCGAAGAGGCGGCGCACCTGCGGGATGCGATCCGTGCCCTGGAGCGGATCCGGGAGCGCCAGGTGGTGGCCTTGCCCGAGTCCGTGGACCTCGACGCTGTGGGAATTGCTCTGGGAGATCGGCGGGGATACGGCCTCGTCCTCCTCGTACGCGGAGGACGTCTCATCGGAAAGGAGGGGTTTCCCCTCGTGGTCCCCGAGGGGAGCACTTCCGAGGAGGTCCTAGGGGAATTCCTAGATCAGTACTACACCCGGACCACATCGGTACCCTCAGAGGTGCTCATCCCCTTCGCGATCCCCGAGGCCGAGGCGCTGGAGGAGTACCTCTCCTCCCGGCGGGGGAAGGCGGTGGTGCGGGTCCCCGCGCGGGGGAGGCGGCGAGAGCTCGTGGAGATGGCCGGCCGTAACGCGGCCTTCGCCCTCGCACGGGCGGCGTCCGAGGAGGCCTCCTTTCCTCAGGATGAGGGGGCGTTGGAGGAGTTGGCCGAAGCCCTGGACCTCCCCACGCGGCCGTGGCGGATCGAGGCCTTCGACATTTCAAACATCAGGGGGAAGGAGGCTACGGGTTCCATGGTGGTCTTCGTGGGGGGGAAGCCCCGCCGCGATGCCTACCGGCGGTTCCGAGTCCGGATCTCCGGGAAGCCAGACGACTACGCAATGATGGGGGAAGTGCTCCGACGGCGTTTTTCCCACGGGCTGCGGGAACTCCAGGAGGCGAGGCCCGGCGGTAAGTTCTCCGAGTTCCCCGACCTGGTCCTGGTCGACGGCGGTAGGGGCCAGCTCAACGTGGCACTCCGGGTCCTGGGAGAACTCGGGCTTTCCGGAATCGAGGTGGCCGCGCTGGCGAAGCGCGAGGAGGAGATCTACCGCCCCGGCCATGCGGGGCCGATCCAGCTATCCCGTGATTCCGCGGCGCTCAAGTTGCTCCAACGATTACGGGACGAAGCCCACCGGTTCGCCGTAGAGTATCACCGGCTCCTGCGGCGGAAGGAAACGTTGGCAAGCCTGTTGGACTCCGTGCCCGGGATCGGGCCGCGGCGAAAGGCGCTCCTCTTAAAGCATTTCGGGTCGCTGGAGGAGCTTAAACGGGCATCCCTAGAGGAACTCCTCTCCCTCCCGGGCCTTCCCCACTCCATCGCCCACACCCTCTACAAAGCCCTCCACGGCGAGGCCCGCTAGATTCCGATCCCGAGCGCTCACGGGCCCTCCCGAACACGTAATCCAGAGGTCGAGGGGAAACGGAGCGCTTCTCCGATGGGCCGGAGATACGCCCTCAACCACGCCCTCAACCGCGGCGCAGGACGGCCGTAAACGCCCGGGCAGGGCGACCGTAGCTCATGAGCTCCCCGCGATCTGTGACCTCGAGCCCGCGCCGAAATCCCGGATTCCCTCCCGCAGCTCCCCGAAATCCACATCCCCCACCGTAATGGCCCCCGCCGGCGAGAGGACCTTCAGGGCGCGCTCGAGGAAGGGCCGCGGGTCCGCGCGATCGTGGAGGACCCAAAGGAAGGCCGCCCGGTCGAAGCCGCCTTCCCTGGGGAAACCGAGGAAATCGGCTCGCACAAACCGCACCGGGAGATCGATTCCCGAGGCCACATCCCGGGCCGCGAGGAACCCCTCGCCGGTGTCTACGGCCACGACCTCCGCCACCCCGGGGACCGAAGCGAAGAGGACGAGAAGATCCCCGTACCGCAGCCCACATCCAGCACCCGGCCCCTCAATATCACACACAGCGTCTCCACGATCCCCCACCGCACCTCCATCTCGCGGCGCCGCTCGGGGAAGGAGGCCATCGCGCTCCCCAGGAGCCAGTAGAAGAGATCGGGGTCGGCCCCGCTTTCACGGAAGCGCTCCAGAGCGGCGATAAAGAAAGACCGGAGATATCAGCCCGTTTCAACCCGTTCCTCCACCGTCAGGGCCACTACCGCCAGGTCCCGGCCCTCCACGATCTCGACGCGGGCGTCACAGCGCGGACACGAGAGCACCGGGACCCGCACGTGCCAGCCCTCCGCGGCGAGGTACTTCGCGTCCCCCCCGTACCCGCAAGCGAGGCACCTCACCCGCACGGGCACCGTTTCGATCGCGAGTTCCGAGCCCGCGAGCTCCGTCCCCTCGGTGACGAGCGACCAGGCCTCCCGGAGCGCCTCCCGGGAGAGGACGAGGAGCTCCCCCTGGCGCAGGTGGACCTTCTTCACCCGCCCCCTCACGGGGTCCTCGGCCAACCGCGCCCGTAGAGACTCGAGCAGGGAGAGGGCGAGGGAGTACTCGTGCATCAGATGCCCAGGGCGGAGAGGAGTTCCTCGATCCCGCGGCCGATCTTGGCGTCAGTGAGGATCGCGATCCCATGTGGGTTCACCGTCCGATAGTCGGCCACGAGCCGCTGGGGGTCGACGCCCACCACCTCAGCGAGGTCCACCTTGTTGATCACCATCACATCCGTTTGGGCGAAGATCTTGGGGTGCTTGCGCACCATGTCACCGCCCTCCGTCACCGAGATGACCACGATGTCCATCTCCGTCCCCAGGGGGAAATCGGCCGGGCACACGAGATTTCCCACGTTCTCGATGAAGAGGATGTCGATCTCGTCCAGAGGGAGCTCCTCGAGGATGTGGTGGACCCGGTGGGCGTCCAAGTGGCAGTCGTCGCCGGTATTGATGTTGGCGGCCGGGAGCCCCGCCTGCCGGAAGCGGCGGTAATCGTCGTCTCCGGCCACGTCACCGGCCACGGCCCCCGCCCTTAACCCCCGGCGTCGAAGGGCCTCCGCGAGCCGCAGGATTACCGTAGTCTTTCCCGAGCCGATGGCCCCCATCACGTTGAAGGCCTTCACCCCGTGGGTGCTCAGGAGTTCATAGTTCTTCCCGGCTAACTCCAACTGTTTCTTCAGGATATCCTCGAAACCTACGCGAATCTCATGCATGGCCCAACGAGGGTAAATCTCCTGGTCCCGCCCCGCAAGCGGCCAGTCCTATATGACCACGATCATCTTTTTTAATGACAGAAATCATAACGCCGATTGCAGCGTACACGCCCGTCAAATTTGCCTCCTTGGGTCACTTGGGTGTATAGTTCTCACACCATGCGCAAATGGGGGGCATGGGCAACAAGTGCAGTCTTCATCTATATTGTTTACCTTATTCTGACACTTTGGACGGGGGAGCTGGGACTCTGGTCCCTAGGCGAGCTCATAACTGGGGCTGTAATAGCCCTCTTGGGAGCTATTCCCCTGGGAAATATCGTGTGGAAGCGTGGCGACGTGCGGTTGCTTCAACCCCACCGTTGGATTCTCTTCCTCTTCTACCTCATTGGGCCCTTCTTCTTCTCTATGGCACGGGCCAACATCGACGTGGCGTACCGCGTGATCACGGGGAGGATCAAGCCTGGGATCGTACGGTTCCAGCCCCATCTCAAAACCGACTTCGGTCGGACATTGCTCGCGAATTCCATCACGCTCACCCCCGGGACCCTTACTGTGGACGTAGACGATGGGACCGGTGAATTCTACGTACACTGGATCTATGTGAAGAACCCAGAACCCCGACCGGAGGAGGTCTGCGGGCCCTTCCCTACCTGGGCGAGGAGGATCGCCGAATGATCGCGGAATTCGGGTTCTTGGTGGCCGCGGCGGTGCTCGTAGGATACGTGTTCGTGAGCATGGGAAGGCTCATGGCGGGCCCCACCACCCCCGATAGGGCCGTGGCATTGGACACCATAAATACCCTGGTGGTGGCCACCATGGTGCTATTGGGGACCGCCTTTGGACAGGTGGTATTGGTGGATGTGGCCATTGTCTACGCGCTCCTCTCCTTCATCGCCACTCTCTACATCGCCCGGTATCTGGAAGGGGGGCTCCGATGAAGGTCTTTCTCTACTTGCTATTGGCGATCGGTGCGATCTTCAATGGCCTCGGGGCCTTTGCCTTGATCCGCTTTCCCGATGTCTACACCCGGATCCACGGAGCCACCAAATGTACCACCTTCGGATCCATCTTCTCGATCCTGGCAGTGGTGATCTACGGGTTCGTGAAAGGAGGTGGCGAGGGCGGCACCCTTGCGATCCACGCCCTGTTGGCCCTTTTCTTCCTCCTCATCACGAACCCCACCGGCTCCCATGCCTTGGCGCGGGGGGCGCATCGGGCCGGGGTGAGGCCCGTGGGCGCGGTGGTAGATAGGTTGGAGGAGAAGGAATGACGGCCCTGCACGTGCTAACACTCACTTTGGTGGTTGTCGGGGCGGCGTTGGCGGCTTGGTTCAAAGACCTCTTGGCCTCCGTGATCGCCCTGGCCGGAGCGAGCCTCCTCCTTTCCCTGGAGTTCTACCTGCTCCAGGCGCCAGACGTCGCCATCGCCGAGGCCGGGATCGGGGCCGCCCTCACCGCGGCCATCTACATCCTCGCCATTCGCAAAACCCGTCCCAAGGAGGAAGAATGAAGCGGTGGTTCTTCTTCGCAATGTTGTTGATCCTGGCCGGTTACCTCCTTGGAGGCAGCGTGTGGCTTCGCCCTTTCGGTGAGCCTCCGCGCTCTGAGATGGACCGTTATTTCATCGAAAATGCCCAAACCGAGGTGGCTGCCAACAACGTGGTTACCGCCATCGTCTTCGATTACCGCGGTTACGACACCCTGGGCGAGGCCACGGTCCTCTTCGCGGCTGTAGTGGGCGTGGTGCTTCTGCTGCGGAAGGTGAAGGAATGAGCGTAATAGTACGGACGATAAGCCGCGTGGTAGCTCCGGTCGCCCTGGCGTTCGGGGCGTACGTGATCATGCACGGCCACCTCACCCCTGGCGGCGGCTTCCAGGGAGGGGCGGTGGTGGCCTCGGTGGTGGCCCTCCTGGTAGTGGCCTTCGAGTCCGGACGGTGGAAGAAGTGGAAGGACGTTCTCCTACCGCTCGAGGACCTCGGCGCTATGGCGTTTACCATTTTGGCCTTCTTGGGCCTCGGTGCCACCTTCTTCCGGAATATCCTCGCCGGGGGCGGGGGGCTCTTCGGGGCGCCGGTCCCCCAACTCGGCCCCAATCCTGGGGCCCTTAACACCGCCGGGACCCTACCCCTCATGAACTGGGCCGTGGGGCTCAAGGTTATCGCCGGACTTGGCTCGGTGGTGATCCTCCTTTCCCTTTTTGGGAGGGAAGATGGGTAACATGCCGTTCGTGGTGAGCATGATCCTCGTGATGGTGGGATTCCTCACCCTCATCACCCGGAGGAACCTTATCAAGCTCGCCATCGGGATCTCCATCATCGAAATGGGGGTGAACCTATTCCTCGTCTCCTTGGGCTACGTCAAAGGAGGAATTGCCCCCATTTACACATATGCGCCCCCAGGTGCGAAGGAGATGGTCTTTCCTACCCCGCAGGCGTTGACGCTCACCGCCATCGTCATCGGGCTCGCTACCACTGCCCTAATGTTGGCCTTCGCCGTGGTCATCTACCGCCACCGGGGGACGTTGGATGCTGAGAAGATCCGGGAATTGAGGGGATAACGATGCTTATACATGCGCCGATCCTCGCGATAGCCGTGCCACTTCTCGGGGCTTTCTCCCTGCTGGGGCTGGCTTACCTCAGCCGTACCCTGCGGAACATATGGGCCTGTTTGATATCAGCCTTTACCAGCGCAATGGCGGTAGCCGTGGCGATCCGAGCCTTCACCGAGGGGGTCGTGGTCTATACCCTGGGCGCTGCTTCTCCCACGGAGAGCGTGACCGCTGGGGGCTTTCCCATCAGGATCGTCCTCGTCGTCGACGGACTCGGGGCCTTCATGGGCCTTATCGCCGCCCTGGCGGGGGTCGTGGCGCTTGTCTATTACTTCCAATATCTGAAGGAGGAGGAAGGAAAGAGCCTGGGACTCTCGTTACTCTTGCTCCTATGGGCCGGGATCCTCGGGTTGGTCTACACCGGGGACCTGTTCAACTTCTTCGTTTTCCTCGAGATAACGAGCATCGCTGCCTGCGCCTTGATTGGCTATCGTACGTGGGAATCCCGACCGCCAGAGGCCGCGTTCAAGACCATGGCAATGTACACCCTCGGTGGCCTCCTCGTCCTCATCTCCGTCGGGATCTTATACGGCGAGTATGACGCTCTGAACATCGCCTATCTCTCCAAGGCTATCACCGGATCCCTCTTGGATAAGTTGGCCCTCGGGCTTCTGCTGGGGGGATTGCTGATGAAGGCCGGAGCGGTGCCGGCCCACATGTGGGCCCCCGATGCTTATGGTGAGGCCCCGGCCACGGCGACTATCGTCCTCGTCGCCAACACCCAGGCGGCGATCTACGCGATCTTGAGGGTGGTGTTCACCCTGTTCGGCGGGGCCCTCGCGGCCCCGGGGATCGGTTGGCTCATCGCCTCGCTGGGGATCACCACCGTGCTCGTCGCGGTCCTTATGGCGGTGGTGCAGCGACACCTCGGTCGTCTGGTTGCCTACGGGGCCGTGTCCCAGTTGGGGTACATGCTTCTCGCGGTGGGGGTGGGAGCCGTGGCACGGGGTGGGTTCGGCGAGGTGGCTCTCACGGGCGGCATATTCCACATGATCAACGACGCCGCCTCGGTGGGGCTCCTCTTCTTCGTAGTGGGCGCGGTGCGCCGTGCCACGGGCTCCGTGGACCTCCTCTCGTTGGGGGGACTCGGCCACACGCTGCGGTGGGAGGCGGGCTTCTTCCTCCTGGGGGCCCTGGCCCTGGCGGGGATCCCGCCCCTGAACGGTTTCGCCTCCAAGTTCCTGATCTACGAGTCCACGTTCAGGGCATCGCCGATCCTCGCGGCCCTCGCGCTTCTCGCCTCGATCCTGCTTCTCGCCGTAGTGGTGCGGGCCTTCCAGGGGGCGTTCCTCGGGCCGAAGGTGCGGGAGGCCAGCCCCGCCCCGCGGGGCATGTTGGTCGCCATGGGGATCCTGGCATTGGTGATCGTGGTGTTCGGGCTCTTTCCGGGCTTCTTCATCGAGCGGATCGTCTCGCCCGCGGTGCAGGCCGTGCTCACGGGCCGTGAGGCGTATCTCGCGGCCGTCCTCGGAGGGTAGAAGATGAGGATCGGAAGCGGCGAGGGATTCTGGGGTCCTATCGTTTGGGTGATCCTCGCGCTGGGTATCCTGGCGATGGGGTTCGCCGTCTGGCTCCAGGGGCGGCGCACCTATAAGCGGGGAACAGAACAGGAAGAGCCATTTCTCTCGGGCGAAAAACTTTCCAAGGGTGGAGGAGCGGTGGCTGGGATCCACCTCTACTGGGGTTTCGCTGAGGCCCTGCGGCCGCTCCTTTCGAGACTGGTCGCGTTCCACTCCGGGTTCGTGGGCGACTACGTGGGTTGGCTCCTGGTCGTTCTCGTCGTTTCCCTGCTGGTGGTGATGCTCTCATGAAGCAAATGAAACTCCTCGAGCGGCTGAAATTATCCGGACTCAAACGGGCCCTTTGGGTCTACCACCTGAACAGCGGCGGTTGCAATGGTTGTGATATCGAGATCCTCGCTGCCCTCACGCCCCGCTACGACGTGGAGCGGTTCGGGATAAAGCTTGTGGGTTCGCCCCGCCACGCGGACGTACTGTTAGTCACCGGGACCGTGACCCGGCCTATGTACGAGCGGGTGAGGCGTATCTACGCTCAGACGCCTGACCCCAAGGTGGTCATCGCCATCGGAGGTTGTGCCTCCACGAGCGGCGTCTTCTACGAGTCCTACAACGTCCTCGGTCCGGTGGACAACGTAATCCCGGTGGACGTTTATATCCCGGGGTGCCCGCCGCGGCCGGAGGCGATCATCGACGGCGTCGTGAAGGCGGTGGCCAAATTGGAACGACTCATGGAGGGGAAGGAAGGATGAGGGCACAAGAGGTCTTGGAGGCCCTTCAGGGAAAACTTGGCGGGAGGATCCGGAATCTGGAGATAAAGGCCGAGACCGTGGGATACAGGCGTCCGCGGGAACGGGAGTTCATTTGGGCCGAAATCGACCGGGGGGACCTGCCCGATGCCGTTCGGACCCTGAAGGAGCTCGCTCCCCTCCACATCTCCATCATCTCCGGTGCAGACGCAGGTGACCGGATCGAACTCATCTATCACTTCGGTGTAGGATACGGGACGGAAACCGGTGAAGTGATGGTGAACTTCCGCCTCGCCGTCCCCAAGGACGACCCCAAAGTTCCATCGCTCTGTGACATCCTCCCCGGAGCCGAGACTACCGAACGGGAGAAGCTCGAGTTCTTGGGAGTAGAGTTCGAGGGGATCCCCGATGCGAGGAAGCTCTTCCTCCCCGACGAATTGGAAATCCATCCCTGGCGCAAGGATGAGCCCGACCTGGCGAAATACGTGCGGCGTACCGTGGCTTGGGAGGAAAAGAAAGATGAGGGAAAAGGTGAAGCCTGAAGAGAAAACCGAGGAACTCACGAAGGCCTGCCCCACGTGTTTCGAGGTCCCAATCGGGCCGATTCACCCGGCCCTAAAGGAGGGAATCCGGTTTACCTTCTGGATAGAGGGGGAGCGAATTCGAAAGGTGGACATCCGCCCGGGGTTCATGCACCGGGGGATCGAGTTCATGGGGACCAAGCGAAATCTGATCCAAGTCCTCTATCTGGCTGAACGGATCTGTGGTATCTGCTCCATATCGCATCCCTTGGCCATCGTCCAGGCAGTGGAGCAGGCGGCGGGGATCGAAGTGCCTCCCCGCGCCCAGTACATCCGCGTGATTATCGGGGAGCTCGAGCGCATTCACTCCCACCTCCTGTGGGCGGGGGTCGCGGCCCACGAGCTCGGTTTCGATACGCTGCTACACTATGTGTGGAAGGTGCGCGAGCCAGTCTTGGATATCCTCGAGGACCTGACCGGGAACCGAATCGACTACGCCATTCCCATCTACGGCGGCGTCCGCCGTGACGTACCACCGGAGAAATATCCCAAGCTGAAGGATGCTCTACGCTATTACCGTAGCCTGGTGGACGATTTCGTGAATTTCTTCCTGAGGGATCCCTCCATCGAGGCCCGGACCCGCGGTGTGGGGGTTCTCACAAGCGAGGAGGCGGATTCCCTCTGTGCTGTGGGCCCCACTGCTAGGGCCTCAGGGTTGCGGAAGGACGTGCGACAGGACTGGCCTTACTTCGCTTATCCCGACCTCGAGGTGAAGGCCCTTACCCCTGAGGACATGGGCCTCGAGGTGCGGGGCGATGTATACGACCGCATCGTCGTGCGCCTCCTTGAGGTCGTTCAATCGATAGAACTCATCGAGCAGTGCCTCGAGGAGATGCCGGAGGGGGAAATCACCGCCTTCCCCAAGGTCGCGGCCCTCCTCGCACACCTCAAGAAGGCGGAAGGCGAGGGAGTCGGTCGCCATGAGGCCCCCCGAGGCGAGGTAATTCACTATATCCGCCTCGAAGCCGGAGAGGAAGCGCCGGCGGTGTGGAAGGTAAAGGCACCCACGTACTCCAACCTCATGCCGTGGTATCCTATGTTCCGCGACCAGGAGATCGCCGACATCCCCATCGTTGCCGCCTCCATCGACCCCTGTATATGCTGCATGGAGCGGGTGCAGATCGTGTGCGATGGGAAAGCAGAGACCCTATTGAAGGATGAGCTCCTCAGGCTCTCGTGGGCCAAGACCGAAAGGGTCGCGTCACGCGTCACCCGTCAAGTGTCACCTGGGAGGGGAGGATGAGTGGCCTCAATGCCCTGTGGCAGGCAATACTGGTCCTCGTCGGCGGCGGGGTCGTGGGGTTCCTGTACAAGGGGCTGGACCGTAAGCTCGCCGCCCGGCTCCAGGGGAGGATCGGGCCTCCTCTGAGGCAACCGGTCTTGGACGTGATAAAACTCCTGCTCAAGGAGAACATTGTTCCACGGACGGCGATTCCCTGGCTCTTCCAGGCAGCGCCTTTCCTTGCCTTCATTACCGCCGTCACGGCGCTCCTCTACCTCCCCATCGGTTCCCTCGCGCCGGTCCTGCATGGATATGGTGATCTGGTGCTCCTCCTTTACCTCCTCGCCATTCCGGCCTTGGCCATGGCCATGGGTGGCTTCGCCTCCGGGTCTCCCTATGCCGTGGTGGGGGCTCAGCGCGAGATCGTGATGATGATGTCGTATGAGTTCCCCCTGGCCATCGCTGCCGTGGGAATCGCGTGGCGACTCGCGACCCTGGGGATCGGTCCATCCTTCTCCCTCGCCACCATCGCGGCCAATCCTCTCTGGGGATTAGTGGGGCCCCTGGGGTGGATTGGACTTCTGTTCCTGTTTGTGGCGCTCCTTGCCGTTACCCCCGCAGAGCTTTCTAAGATCCCATTCGATATTCCCGAAGCCGAAACCGAGATCGCCGGGGGCCTATTCGTGGAGTACTCCGGGGTCAACCTGGCCCTCTTCTACCTCGCCGACGTGATAAAGACCCTGGTTATCGCAGGCCTTGTCGTCGCCCTCTTCATTCCCTATGGACTCGCCGTCCCCCTCGGTATCACTGGGGTTGGGGGACAGGTGCTCGATATCCTCTTCTTCCTGGTCAAGCTCTTTGGGGTGGTCTTCTTCGCGGTAACCGTGGTCCGCGTGGCCTTCGCTCGCCTCAAGGTGGACCAGGTGGTGCGGCTCTACTTGCTTCCCACGACCCTGCTCGCGCTGGCGGGCCTGCTTCTCCTCGTCCTGGATAAGGTGGTGATGGGAGGATGATCTTCAAGGCCCTTTTCCTGCAACTTTTCACGCGTCCGGTGACGAATCGCTTCCCCGCGAAGTACATGCCCACATCGGTACTCGGGTTCCTCGGGAAGGTCCAAGAGGGGAAGGCGAAGATTGTGCCCCCAGTTCCTGTCACCGAAGGCTTCCGGGGGAAGATCGCCTACGATCGGGAGAAGTGTATCGGCTGCCAGTTATGCATCCGGGTATGTCCCGCACAGGTGATCGAGTTTAAGCCTGAGGAGAAGAAGATCCGCATGTACGTCACGCGCTGTACATACTGTGCTCAGTGCGTGGACGTATGCCCCGTCGGTGCTCTGTCCCGGAGCCAAGAGTTCTTGCTCGCCGATTATGATCGCTTCGCCTCAAACCTTGTGGTGGAGTAAATTCAGCGGCTGGCCTTCTTGCGGGTCGCGGTCTTCCGAGCGCGCTTGCGCTCCTCACGCTTGATGTATTCGATGATCGCCTCCACCACGAGGTCGTTAATGGAGCACTTGCGTTTGCGTGCAAGTTTCTTTATGCGTTCAATAGGCTTCAAGTGCCGTTTTGAAAGCGGGATATAGACAGAGAGTCTGCGGGTGACTTTTTCGGCCATCCCTTATTTCACCTCCTTCTTCGTTCTCGCCACTTCGACCTCGCCGCGCTCGAGCCATGCCCAGATGAACGGCCAGAGATCGCCGTCCAAGACCGCCTCCACGTTTCCGACTTCAACCGCCGTACGATGGTCCCGCACGAGCTGATAGGGCTGAAGGATATAGGAACGGATTTGGTTGCCCCACTCGATCTCCCGGAGCTCGCCCCGGAGCTCCTCTATCTTCTTGGCCCGGGTCTCCTCCATCAGTGCCCGAAGGCGAGCCTTCAGGATCTTCAAGGCCATCTCCTTGTTCTGGTGTTGGGAGCGCTCATTCTGGCAGGAGACGGTGATGCCGGTGGGGATATGGGTGATACGCACGGCGGTCTCGTTTTTCTGCATGTGTTGGCCACCCGGCCCCCCCGCGCGGAAGGTCTCGATTTTTAGATCCTCCTCTTTTATTTCAATGTCCTCTTCGGGGACGATGGGGGTTACAGTCACCGAGGCAAAGGAGGTATGGCGACGTCGGGCCGCATCGAAAGGGGAGATCCGCACCAGCCGATGGACCCCGGTTTCCCCCTTGAGGAGGCCATAAGCGTGGGAGCCCTTCACCTCGAGCGTGGCCGATTTGATCCCTGCCTCCTCACCGTGGGTCTCGTCGAGAAGTCGCACCCTGAACCCGGCCCGTTCGCAGAATCGGGTGTACATCCGCAGTAACATCTCGGTCCAGTCTTGGGCGTCGGTCCCCCCAGCGCCGGCGTTCAAGGAGATGAAACAATCGCCGCGGTCGTATGGACCACACAGAAAGAGCGTTATCCGCGCCTTGTTGAACTCTTCCTGTAAGTCGGAGATAAATTTCGCTGCCTCATCCCGGGCGACGGGATCGCCCTCATCCGCGAGCGAGAGGAGGACCTCGGCTTCCTCCACCTTCTCCGTGAGTTCCTCTAAAACCCGTACCCGGTCCTTCAGCGCCTCGAGCTCAGTGATGAGCTCCCGGGCCCGCTTCTTGTCGTCCCAGAAGTCTGGTTGGGACATGAGACTCTCGAGTTCGGAGATACGCTCCTTCATTCGAGGAAGTTCGAATACCCCCTCCCAAACTTCCAAACGTTCTTTAAACTCTTTGAGGATATCTTCCATAGCTTGTGTGACTTTAATCAATTGAATTGAAGTCCGCAAGTTATAATTCGCCGATGACTGGGACGCTTTATCTGTGCGCGACTCCCATCGGGAACCTGGAGGACGTGACCCTTCGGGTACTGCGGGTACTGCGGGAAGTCGACCTGATCGTCGCCGAGGACACGCGTCACACTGAAAAGCTCCTCCGTCATTATGGGATCGAGCCCAAGTTCGGCCCGAGTCTCTACGAGGGGGCGGAGCGGGAGCGGGTCCCCCTGATCCTGCGGGAGCTACGTGCGGGAAGAAACGTGGCCCTAGTTAGCGACGCGGGGACGCCTTTGATCTCCGACCCCGGTTTTCTCTTAGTGCGGACGTGCGTGGAGGCGGGGATCCGGGTGGTCCCGGTGCCGGGCCCGGCGGCATTCCTCGCCGCCCTCGTCGCCTCAGGACTTCCCGTCGAAAGCTTCCTCTTCCTCGGTGCCCTGCCCAGGAAGCGCGGTCCCAAGTTGGAGGCTCTGGAGGGCCTCATCGGGGAAGAGCGTACCGCGGTTATGTATGAATCGCCCCACCGGCTGTGGGAAACATTGGAGATGATGGAAGAACTGTACCCGGAGAGGCCTCTTGTCCTCGCACGTGAGCTCACAAAGGTTCACGAGGAGTTCATCCGGGGGACGGTCCAGGAGGTGCGGGGTGAGGTGAGGCGGCGAGGGACGATAAAAGGCGAGGCGGTCCTCGTCCTCGGGGGCGATAAGGGGACTCGGGAACCCCCCGACGCCGAACTCCTGCGCGACTTCTATGAACTCCTCCTCGGGAAGCGACGGGACCACAAAGAGGCCCTCCGTGAGATGGCGCGGCTCCTCGGGATCCCCAAGGGGAGGCTTGCCAGGATCCTGGGAGCGGGGCTGGGTAACTAGCTTTTTTGCCTTCGTATAATCCACGTTGAAGCACCGTCGAAGAGGGGTGTGACGGATGGGCAGGATATCGGTATTGGCCCACCTCGTGTGCGCGCTGGCAGTCATGGGAGGAGAGGTTTCCCTCGTCACCGGAGTCCTCTCGTGGGCGCTGCCGCCCAACTTGCCGCCGTGAGCTCGTCCTTCCAGAGAAGGCCATGGTCCTCGGAAGTATCTCTTTCGAGAACGACGCCTTCACCGCCTTTGTAGAGTTCCCTGTTCAAGGCAGGAAGGCACATAATGTCATGATGGAACCGCTTGTCACCGCGGGCTGGAAGGTCCTCTGGAAGAGGTCGAGGGAATCGGGCGTGGTCTTCGTCCTCGGCCGCGATGAGGCGGGGATCGTGTTGAACTTCGTGTCTCAGAAGGGCACGATCCAGCTCCACGTGTTCTACAACCCCACGATGGACCTCGAACTCTTTGCCGAGATCGGTGAGCCACCGTTCGTCCTGAAGGCACCTGAAGGGGCGCACTTTCTGGACACCTCTGGCAGTGAAAGTCCTGAGGGGCAGATTTCCGGGCCGAAGTGGTGAGCACTTTGGGACTGGCCGCCCTCGGGACCGCGTTTCGGGACCGATTTTGCGCTCAAGGATGGGCACTCGTAGACGCCGGCGCGGACGGTCCTATCGTCTGGGGACGCTGTAAGCTCGAACGGGACGGAGAGCTTTGGGAAATGGTGTTCCTCCTGGCCGAGATCCCGCTTTGACCTAACATCTCCTACCTGGCCGTATCCGCGGAAAACGCCTCAGGTGAGGTGAACGAGCTAGTCGAGCGCGCCGCGGACGAGGTCGAGGAGGATAGGCCGCATGGCCTCAAGGGCTCGCCGGCGGTGGGAGATCGCGTTCTTCTCGGTGGGCAGCATCTCTGCCAGGGTCCGCACTTCGCCATTTGGGACGAACAGGGGGTCGTAGCCGAACCCGTATTTCCCCCGTGGAGTGTCCACGATTCGCCCCGCGAGCACTCCCTCAGCCATCCAGGTACGCCCATCGGGAAGTGCTAATACTGCCACGGTGCGGAACCGGGCCCTCCGGTCCATAGCCCCACTCAGGAGCTTCAGGAGCTTCTCGTTGTTGGCCCGATAGTCCTTCCCCTCTCCGGCGAAACGGGCCGAGCGCACCCCTGGGACCCCGCCCAACACCTCAACCTCCAACCCCGTGTCCTCCGCCAACGCGGGCAATCCGGTCTCCCGGGCCGCCGCCGTCGCCTTGAGGATTGCGTTATCTTCGAGGGTTTCCCCTATCTCTTCCACTTCGGGGAGCGCGATGTTGCGAAAGGTGAGCCACTCTACCCCCGGGATGTCCCCGAGGATAGCGAGGGCTTCTCCGACCTTGTAGGGGTTCTTGGAGGCGAGGACGACCTTTCGGGCCATTCGCCGCTACATTGCCACCCCGCGCAGGGAGAGCTCGGCGGCGAAGTGACACGCCACGTAGTGCTCGGCCCCCATGTCGATGAACTTCGGGGCCTCTTTGGTGCAGATTTCCTTGGCGTAGGGGCAGCGGGGGTGGAAGTAGCATCCCGAAGGTGGGTTGATAGGGCTCGGGACATCACCTTGGAGGATGATGCGTTCCTTCTTGTAATCGGGGTCCGGCACTGGAACTGCCGAGAGGAGGGCCTCGGTGTAAGGGTGCATAGGATGGGTGAAGAGCTCCTCCGTCTCGGCGAGCTCAACGATCTTCCCCAGGTACATCACCGCCACGCGGTTGGAGATGTGCTTCACCACCGAGAGGTCGTGGGCAATGAAGAGGTAGGTGAGGTGGAACTCGTCCTGGAGGTCCTCGAGGAGGTTGAGGACCTGCGCCTGGATGGAAACGTCCAGGGCCGAGACGGGCTCGTCACACACGATGAGTTGGGGATCCAGGGCCAGGGCCCGGGCGATCCCGATCCGCTGGCGTTGGCCACCGGAGAACTCGTGGGGATACCGGCGCATGTGCTCGGGTTTCAAGCCCACGGCTTCGAGGAGCTCCACGACCTTCTTCTCTTTCTCCTTTCCACGTGCCACCCGGTGGACCACCAACGGCTCCCCCACGATGTCGCCCACGGTCATCCGGGGGTTGAGGGAAGAGTAGGGGTCCTGGAAGATGATCTGCATCTCACGGCGCAGAGGCTTCATCTCCCGGAGCCTCAGCTTGGCGATGTCAACCACCCGGGCCAGACGTTTGCTCCGAAAGAGAATCTCCCCCGCGGTGGGCTCGATGAGACGCAGGATCGTCCTGCCCGTGGTCGTCTTCCCGCACCCCGACTCCCCCACCAACCCCAGGGTCTCTCCCTCGTTGATGAAGAGGTCGATATCGTCCACGGCCTTGACCCAGCCGACAATGCGGCGGAAGACGCCGCGGCGCACGGGGAAGTACTTCTTCAGTCCCCGTACTTCGAGCAACACTCCTTCGCGCAAAGTCTCCACTGCCATCCTTCCCTCTCTAAGCGTAGAGCCAACAGGCGACGTCATGATCGGGAGCGACCTCCTTCAGGGGCGGCATCTCCCGCCGGCAGACATCCATGGTATACGGACACCGTGGGTTGAAGGGACAACCCGGCGGCGCGCTCAAAGGATCGGGCACCACGCCCTTGATGGGCTCCAGTCGTTTCTTCTTCGTGGCGAGTGACGGAATCGACTTGAGGAGGCCCTGGGTGTAAGGGTGTTTGGGCTCATGGAAGACGGGGCGCACCTTCGCGTGCTCCACCACCTTCCCGAGGTACATCACCACCACTTCCTCGCACATCTCGGCCACGACCCCCAGGTCATGGGTGATTAGCATGATTGCGGCTTGGAACTTGCGCTTCAGGTCCTGCATGAGCTCGAGGACCTGCGCCTGGATCGTGACATCTAGGGCAGTGGTGGGCTCGTCGGCGATTAGGAGCGAAGGATTACAGGAGAGTGCCATCGCAATCATAGCGCGCTGACGCATTCCGCCCGAGAGCTGGTGAGGATATTCGTCCACCCGTTGTTCCGGCTCGGGAATTCCCACCTGCCTAAGCATCTCGATGGCCTTTTTGCGGGCTTCCTTCTTGGAGACCTTTTGGTGGAGCATGATAGCTTCCATGATCTGGTAACCGATGGTGAAAACGGGGTTAAGAGAGGTCATGGGTTCCTGGAAGATCATGGCGATCTCTTTTCCACGAATGGACCGGTACTCTTTTCCCTTGGGGTTGAGTTTGTGAAGCGCGACGGCCTTTCCGTTTTTGTAGAAGAGAATCTCTCCCTCGACGATCCTCCCTGGAGGCATGGGGACGAGGCCCATGATGGAAAGGGCGGTCACGGATTTACCACAGCCTGACTCTCCCACTACGCCCAAGGTTTGCTCAGGCTCGATGGTGAATGAAACGCCGTCGACGGCCTTCACCACCCCATCTTCAGTGTAAAAATAAGTCTTCAGCCCCTTGAGTTCTATCAGGGGCACCTCATGCCTCCTCGTTCACGGGACCATGGCCACGGCCAGGCCCAAGAGGAAGAAAAGGGCCCCCAGGACCCCGATGGCGATTTTGCGAGGATCCTTGGAGGTGTCCCGCCCGAAGACGGTGGTGGACATACCCCCACCGAACCCACCCCCTAAGGCCGCGTGCTCTGACATATGCCAGAGCACGAGCCCGATCAGGGCCAGACTGTCCAAAAAGAAAAGGACCATCAAGAAGGTCTTCATCCCGTCACGCTCCAGGAAAGCATTATAAACGGGTCCCCACTCCATTTCTAGCCGGTCAGTCTCCAAAATAAGGTTTGAGCGCGGATTGAATCAAATCGGCAGGGATTGTCGCAAGCAGTCACCGCGAATGAAGGCGAAATGGTACAATTTCCCCATTGATGTTGCGCCTCTCGCCTGTAGGTTGCTCATGTCCATGACGACGGTCGTCCTCGTGGGAGCCCATCTGGGATATGATCTGAAGCAAGCCCCCTTGGGTGGAGGGGGGGCGGTGGGAGCACGTCTCATTACTCATTGGGTTCGAGAGAAACCTTTCGACCTCCTCGTCCTCGGCTCAGGCCCCGTCCCGCCTACGGAGGGGATTCGTTACGTCCAGATCGGCTGGAAAGTGCCAGGGGAGCCAAGCGTCCCGAGCGCTCTCTCAGTACGAGGATATGCCTCCTTCTGCGTCCAATTCGCCCGTGGAGTCACGGAGTATCTACGCCGCCTCGCCGCGGAGGTAGATCCCACGAGGGTGTGTGTCGTCCACAACGACGTGTCCGAGGGCCCTGATTTCGCCGCCGTGCGCGCCCTGGGCTACAAGCAGATCGGGATCTTCCACGTGGACGTAGTGGACTACGTATCCCGCATTTACTTGCGGGGGTTAGTGTCCACCCGCACGTTGGCCAGGGCCTACCGGGGCCTTCAGCGGACCGGATTCGACCGTCTGCTACCCCTCGTCGCGCAGCTCGTCTTCGGGAAGCAGGAGGAATGTGTGCAGTATTGTGATCTCCTCGTCGTTCCCTCCCGTGCCATGGCCGAGGTACTTCAACGTTCATACCCCACTGCCCGGGGAAAGGTGCGGGCCATCCCCTGGGGGGCCATCGTGGATCCGCCATCGGATGAAATCGAACTCGATGACATCCGAGCCCTTTACGGAATCGGCCGAGATACCCCGGTCCTCGTCACCCTGAGCCGCATATCCCCCGAGAAGGGGCAGGATCTCCTCTTGCAAGCCCTCCGCATCTGGGAACGGGAGGTCCGAGAGGGGGTCGTCCTCTTTGTCTGTGGGGCCCCGGCCTTCATGCACGGGCACCGCTTCTTCACACGCCTCCAGCGCATCGCTCGGGACCTGAAACGCGTGGAGGTACATTTCCCGGGGTACGTTGCCGGCGCAGAGAAGTGGGCGTTCCTCCGGACAGCAGACCTCTATGTCTTCCCCTCAAGGCACGAATCCTATGGCCTCACCCTGGCGGAGGCCCTGGCCGCGGGTCTTCCGGTACTCACGACGGACCACCGCTCTGCCAGGGAGCTCGTGCGACCGGAGTTCGGCCTGGTGGTGGAGCCGCGGCCCCGGGCGATCTATGTGGGGCTGGTGACGCTCCTTTCCGATCGCGAACGGCTCGCGGAGATGGGACGGAGGGCCCAAGAATTTGGGGCGGCACTGCGGTTTGAGGTCGCTGCACGGGTGTTCTCGACTTCGATCCTATCTCTGCTCAGAGGAGGACGGTCGCATACCGTTTTGGGACAGAAGCGCACTTGCCCTTAGAATAGCCCGCGTGGGAAAATTCATCTTCATTACCGGCGGAGTGCTCTCCGGACTAGGGAAGGGCGTCGTCGCCGCCTCCCTGGGTTATCTCCTCAAAGCCCGCGGCTACAAGGTCACCCTCCAGAAGATCGATCCCTACTTGAACGTCGATGCCGGCACCATGAATCCTTACGAACACGGCGAGGTCTTCGTCACCGCCGATGGAAAGGAATGTGACCTCGACATCGGCCGTTACGAGCGCTTCCTCCACCAAGACCTCTCCGCTTCCAACTACATCACCACTGGGCAGGTCTACTGGAATGTGATCCAACGGGAGCGCCACGGCGACTACCTCGGAAAGACGGTCCAGATCATCCCCCACATCACCGAGGAGATAAAGCGCTTGATATGCGCCCCCCTGGAGGAAAGCGGGGCCGAGATCGGGATCGTGGAGGTGGGTGGGACTGTGGGGGATATCGAAGGCCTACCATATCTCGAAGCCCTGCGTCAGCTACGGGACGAGCTCCCTCGGGAGGATACCTGCTTTGTGCACCTCACCTACATTCCGGTCCTCTCCACTACGGGGGAACTCAAGACGAAACCCACCCAACACTCGGTGAAGGAGCTCCGTACAGTTGGAATCCAACCGGACTTCATCGTCGCTCGGACCCATGAGCCGCTCACCCGGGACATTCGGCGAAAGATCTCCCTCTTCTGCGACGTGCCCCTAACGCATGTGATCGAGGGGCTGGACCTCCCTTCGATCTACGAAGTGCCCCTCGCTCTGGAGGGGGAGGGCTTCCCGCAGCGGGTCCTTGAGGTGCTCTCCCTTCCGGCGAGGTCCGCTGACCACCGGGCGTGGGAGGAGTTCGTGCGGCGGCTACGGGGCGCGGACGCGGCGGTGAGGATCGGCATCGTGGGGAAATACGTGGAACTCCACGACGCCTACATCTCTATCATCGAGGCGTTTCAGCACGCGGGGGCGGCATTGGGTGTGCAGGTGGAGCTTTGTTGGGTCCCCTCGGCGAAGGTTGAGGAGACGGCGGAGGTGCTCGAGGGACTCGCGGGGATCCTCGTCCCTGGGGGGTTCGGCGAACGGGGGATCGAGGGGAAGATCCTCGCCGCGGACTACGCCCGCCGCGAGGGAATCCCCTACTTCGGGATTTGTCTGGGGATGCAGGTTGCGGTGATCGCCTTCGCCCGCTACGCCGCGGGGCTCTCCGAGGCGAACTCCACCGAGTTCGATCCCGATACGTCCCATCCGGTGATCGACCTCCTGCCAGAACAGCGCCATCTCCGCGCGAAGGGGGGGACGATGCGCCTCGGGGCGTACCCCGCTGTCCTGCGGAATGGATCCAAAGTTCGGGGGATCTATGAAAATGATGAGATCGTTGAGCGCCACCGTCATCGCTACGAGTTCAACCTCGATTACCTTGACACTCTCGAGCGGGTAGGAATGTTGGCGAGCGGCGTGTCCCCCGACGGGAAGCTGGTGGAGATCGTGGAGCTTCCGGACCATCTTTGGTACATCGGGGTGCAGTTCCACCCGGAGTACACCTCTCGCCCTTTACGTCCCCACCCCCTGTTCGTAGATTTTGTGAGGAAATGCGCCGAGCGTTCCTCGTGAGCATTACGTTTCTCGTGGGGCTCCTCTCCCTGGCAGAACGGGTGGAGGTGGAGCGTCCCTGGCTCTCGGCCTACGATCCGGACGGGAACATTTTGTGGGAGCTTCGGGCAGCGACGATCCGAGGAACGGCTGGGGGGTGGGTGGCAGAGGACGCCGTGGCCTATCTCTACGGCGACGGAGAGCTCCTCGTCACGGCCCGAATCCCCGAGGTGACGGCCGACCCGACGGGTCAGGAGTGGTACGCACGCGGCGAGGTGACGGGCGAAGGCGAGGGTCTCTCGTTCGTGGCAGAGGAGGTGCGGTGGGCAAACGGAGAGCTCAAGCTGAAAGGGCTCCGTTTGGTGTCCCGGGAGCTGGAGCTTCGCGCGTTGAGCGCCTCCTGGGAATCAGGCGGTATCTGGCGATTGTTGGGGGTCAAGGCGAGCTTCGGCGACTGGGAACTCGAATTCGTTGAGGGCGTCTACGACCAGTCGAGTCGTACATTGGAAATACCCGGGAGGCTCGTGGCGCGGGGCTGGGGGTGGGAGGTCGAGGCCGAGCGGGCCAGGGTGCACGTTGATGCTGAGCGGGTGGTGCTTTGGGGGGTTGAAATTGGCCCGGCTTGAGGCCCTGGGACTCACGAAGAGGTTCGGCCGGCGCTTCGTCGTCGCCGACCTCACCCTCATGTTCGAGTCCGGGAGGGTAACTGGCCTTCTGGGACCGAACGGGGCGGGGAAGACCACGACTTTCTACCTCCTCGTCGGCTTCCTGCGCGCCAATTCCGGGGAGGTGCTGCTCGAGGGGAAGAAGATTCACCACCTCCCCTTCTTCCAGAGGGCAAAACTCGGCCTACAGTACCTGCCCCAGGAGCCCTCGGTCTTTTCTCACACCACCGTGGTGGGGAACATCCGTCTCGCGCTCGAAGGGGCGGGTCGACGGTGGGACGGAACAGTGGACGCGATTCTCGATGAAATCGGGCTGCGGGGGCTCTTGCGACGCCCGGCGCTCGCCCTCTCCGCGGGGGAGAGGCGGCGGGTCGAGATCGCCCGAGCACTAGTGACCTCTCCTAAGTTCCTGCTCCTCGACGAGCCATTCACCGGGGTCGACCCACTGACCATCGCCGAACTCCAGAAGCTCTTGGGTGAACTCGCCCGGAGGGGGATCGGGGTCGTGGTCACCGACCACAATGTGCGCGATGCCCTACGGATCACATCCTTTGCTTACCTTATCCACGAAGGGCGGATCATCGCCCAGGGAACGCCCGAAGACCTCCTCCGAGATCCCCTAGCAAAACGCTATTACCTCGGCCAAGACTTTTCATTGTAACGGGGTATAAAGAGCTCTCCTTTTGGGCCGCCAATCGCGGGATCAGCGAAGGCGGCGCACGAGAAGCACTCGTCCCTCTTGTCCGACCACTTCCACCTCGTCGCCGGCCCTTACCGCTTCCTGGGCGCGAGCACGCCAGTACTCGCCTCGCACAAGGACCCATCCCTCTTTGCCCCCTGGGACGATGTCGGTCCTCGCCACCCCGGTGAGGCCCACCATAGTAGTGAGGGGTTGGGGGCGCCGCTTTTGGGCAAGGAGCCCTTTGGACACGACGAACACGAAGAAAGCGGTCACCGTCCCCACCGCGGCAATCACCGTCCATCGAGAGAGGCCGATCGCTGGGTGCTGCACGTCGAAGAGGCTGAAGGAGCCCAAGACGAGGCTGATCACGCCGCCCGTGGTGAGGATACCGTTGGTGGGGGTGAAGGCGTCGAGCACCATGAGGAGGACCCCGAACAGGATGAGGCCGAGCCCCGCGAGGTTTATGGGAAGGATCTGGAGGCCCATTAGGGCGAGAATCAACGAGATCCCGCCCACCACGAACCCGATCCCCACCCCCGGGGAGAAGAACTCGTAGATCAGGCCATAAAGGCCGAGGAGGAGAAGGATGTAGACGAGGTTCGGGTCGGCGAGGTAGGAGAGGAGCCACTCGCGGAAGGTCTTTCGGACGTGCACCACGGGGAGGCCCGTGGTGTGGAGCGCGCGGCCGTCGGGGAGCACCCAGTCGTTCAGGGCGGCGAGAAACTCGTTCAAGTCTGTGGCAACGAGGTCGATCACCCCGAGATCCAGGGCCTCGGTCGCGGTGGCGGTGGCCGATTCCCGCACGGCCTTCTCGGCCCAGTCGGCGTTCCGGCCCCGAAGCTCCGCGATGGCACGGATGCGGGAGGCCGCGTCGTTCACGAGCTTCTCAGCCATGGGGTCACCTTCGCCCGGAGTTTCGCCGGTGAGGGATACCGGGTGGGCCGCGCCTACACTCGTACCCGGTGCCATAGCGGCGATGTCGGCGGCGAGGAGGATGAACGTCCCGGCCGAGGCCGCTCGTGCTCCGGCTGGGTACACGTAGACTGCCACCGGAACCTCGGAGGCGATGATCCCCTCCACGATCTCCTTGGTGGCGGAGTCCAGCCCCCCCGGGGTGTCGAGGATGATCACCACGAGCTCCGCCTCCTCCCTCGCCGCAAGCCGCAGGCCCCGCAGAACGTACTCCTGTACCACGGGGTTGATGGAGCCCTCCACCTCGAGGAAGAGGATTTCCCCCGCAAGGCTATCGAGCCCGATGAGCAGGGTAAGGGCCGCGAACCAGAACCTGTGCATCGAGGTTATTGTACTGCGGACCGTGTTGGTTTCCCCGAAACCCCGGGGTTACGGCCGGTGTATACAAAACGGAGGTGAATGAGATGAGGAGAGGATTCACGTTCCTCGGTATTTTGGTGGCGGCGGGCGTGATGGCATTGGCGCAGAACATCCCTTCCCCCTTGGGCCTACAGCCCGAGCCGCCACCGGGCCTCTCAGCGGCGATCTGGCCCGAGCGGCCACAGTACCTAGTGGGAGAATACGCGCGGATCTATTTCTACGTCTCCCAGCCGGCGTACGTATACATCTTCGACTTCGCCCCCGACGGAAAGGTCACCCAGCTCTTCCCGAACTACTGGTCCAAGAATGCGTTCGTGAACGCCGGCACACACGTTCTCCCTGACAAACCCAATTGGAGGCTGAGGGTGACCCCGCCTCCGGGCACCGACACCTTGTTCCTCATCGCAAGCACGGTCCCCCTTGCCTTCCCCACCGGTGATCCCGATAACCCCTTCCCCTTGATAGGTCCCACCCCGAAAGAGGGGAAGGTCAACATCCTCGGAATCGTCCCCGAGCCCGACTGTGGCTGTTACGTCACCGCGTGGAACACGGTGGAGATCCTGCCTGCCTATAGTTACAACTGGGCCCCGTGTCCGCCTTGCTGGTACGGCCCTTGTCCTCCCTGTCCAGGGTACGTGGTGCCGCCGTGTGCATACCCCTGCGCCTGGGGTTGGTACCTCGACCCGAGCGGCAACTGGCATACCTTCATCGGCGAGTGCCCGGAAGAGGCCCGGATCTGCTGGTACTTCCAGAACGGACAGTGGCACATGAAGTTCAAGCTCTGTTTCGGGAGCGGCTGTCCCTGATCGCCATCCGACCGCGGCGCAAGAGCCCGTGAGGGACCGGGGGCTTTACTCCGGTCCCTTCTCTTCTGTGGCCGCGAGGAGTGCGGTGAGGGCCACGTCCCACGGGGCGATGTACCTTTCCCACCGGGAGACGTAGAGTCCCTCCATGGGACGAGCGACCTCTAGGGACAAGAGCCAGCGGTCCGGGGGACGACGCAGCCGTTGGAGGAAGAGTCCCTGGTCCCAGAGTGCCTCCTCGGGGAAAGGCTCGATCCCCTTAACGCGGCGCGGGAGCTCGCCCCTCTCTAGCTTCCACAGTTCCCCCTCCCCGCGGGGTCGCTTGCAAGAACGCAGGAGTGCCTCCAGGGCCTCGACGAGGCGATCGGCGCCGTGGAGGGGGATTTCCGGGGTCTCGATCCCCCACAGTTCCCGATCGGAGCGGCGCAGGCGGCGGATACGCATGAAGTCCGGAGGGTAGTACGTGGGCAGAGCCCGAACCTTCTCCCAGCGCCATCGCCGCCACCGCCACAGTGCCATCTCGCGCAAAGTTAAATTTTACAGAACATCGTCCGGAACCGATCACTCTCCACGTGGCCGAAGGAGCGGCGCTGAACATTGGTCCAGTAGGTGGAGATCTAACATCCCACTTTCCGAGGCGGGGCAGCCGGCTCACAGGCGTTTCAGTTCGAGCAATCCGCCGGCGCGGTAGATCTCCAAGGCCACCCGGGACATCGGCCTCGCCCGTGCGATAACGCGACCGCCGGGGGACCTGATCTCACCGGACTCGAGATCCACCGTGACTTCCTCAAACGCGCGGAGGGCCGCCACCGGGATCTCGGGGAGCTCGAGGAGCGGGAGGCCAGAGTTTATCGCGTTCCGTTTGTAGATCGCCCCAAAAGACCTCCCCACGACGGCCCCGATCCCAAGCGCCAAGAAGCAATCAACTGCGTGCTGGCGCGAGGAACCGGCGCCGAAGTTCTCCCCCACGAAGAGCACATCCCCCGGCTTCGCCTCCTTTGGAAAATCCCCCCATCCTTCCAAATTGCTGAACGCATAGCCCCCCATCTCCCGTGGATCGGTCACGGCGAGGTAGGCGTTGTGGTAGATCTGGTCCGTATCGATGTCATCGATGAGATTTCCCTCCGCGTCCACGATCACCCACGGCCTTCCTTTGATCACCGTCGGTCTCATTTTCCTCCTCAAAGCCGCTCAGGAGAGGTGATCCTGCCGAGCAGGGCCGAGGCCGCGGCGGTGGCCGGGGAGCAGAGATAGGTGGGTCCCTTCCCCTGCTTCCCGGGGAAGTTGCGGTTCCCGGTGGAGAGCTGAACCTCCCCCTCCCCCGTCATTCCGATCTGTCCCTGAGCACAGCCGGCGCAGGCAGCGTGGGTAATCACGGCCCCGGCGTCGTAAAGGACCTCGAGCCACCCTTCCTTGAGGAGCTGGCCCCACACCCGACGGGTGGCGGGGGCCACCTTGAGTACGACCCCCGGGGCCACCCTTCTCCCCTTCAGGATCTCGGCCACGAGACGGATGTCCTCGTAGCGGCCGTTGGTGCAGGAGCCCACGAATACCGTGTCCACCCGTTCTCCCTCGAGTTCGGAGACGACATAGACGTTGTCCGGCCGGGGTGGAGCGGCGATCATCGGCTTGAGTCCGGAAACGTCGAGCCCCAACTCCTGGATGTACTCCGCGTCGGGATCGGCTGTAGGATATGGGAAGTCCCGCCTCCCCGTGGCCCCCTCCACGAACTCCCATAGGGCATCCGAGGGAGGAAGGAAGGCACTGATCGCCCCCATCTCCGTGGCCATCGAGCAGAGGGTAATCCGTCCCGCCATGTCCAAGACCTCCACGGCCTCCCCCTCGATCTCCACCGCCTTTCCCAGCGCCCCGCGGGACCCGAGCTTCCCCACGAGGAACAGGGTCAGGTCCTTGGCGGTAGCGGGGAACTCGCAGCGCCCCGTGAGCACGATGTGCATCGTGGGAGGGACTTCGAACCAGGTCCGCCCATAACGGAAGGCGAAGGCGATGTCTACATCCCCCATTCCCTGACCGAAGGCCCCTACCGCCCCGAGGATGTTCAGATGGGAGTCGGTGCCCACTACCGTGGCCCCGGGGACAGCGATCCCTTCCTCCATGAGGACGTGGGAGCCGATGCCGGAGTCGACGTCGTAAACTTTGATCCCCTGTTCCCGGGCGAAGAGGCGGCATATCCGTTGGTTCTGGGCATAGGCGATGGTGTTCGCCGGCGCGTTGCAGTCGAAGGTGAAAAAGGTCTTCCCTGGATCGGCGACCCGCTCGCCGGGATAGGCCTCGCGGAAGCGCTTCACCACATTGGCCCCGGCGAAGTCCCTGGCGCTCCGAGCGTCCAGGTCCAGCCAGATCACCTTCCCCGGCACCACCTCGTCCTCGGTGTGGGCCGCGAAGATTTTCTCGATCACCGTCCTCCCCATCTTCTCGCTACCCCCTCCCTGTCCAAGGGTGTAAGGAGGCGGGCGTATCCGAAATCGTGTGTGGCCTTTCCCGACGGATCCGAACGTCCACCCCGATCGCCCGAGGGCATCGATCCACGGGATAATCCCTCCCCCCGGTCGCGGTGCCCGGCGTCATTTCCCACATCAGCCCATCCGGGCCTTCTCAGCGATGGCCTCCGCCATCTCCAGGGTGGAGGAGTTCCCCCCGAGATCGTAGGTGCGGACCTTCCCCTCGGCGATCACCTCGGCCACCGCGCGCTCGATCCTCTCGGCCTTCTCCGCCTCGCCGAGCCACTGAAGCATGAGCCGCGCGGCGAGGATCGCCGCCGTGGGGTTCACCTTGTACTGGCCCGCGTACTTGGGGGCGGAGCCGTGGGTCGGCTCGAACACCCCATAGTCCTCCCCGATGTTCCCCGCGGAGGCGAACCCCAGGCCGCCCACGAGCTGGGCGGCGAGGTCCGAGATGATGTCCCCGAACATGTTCGAGGAGACCAGGACCCCGTAATCCTGGGGGTTCTTCACGAGCCACATACACATGGCATCGATGTTCGTCTCCCAGAGCTCGATCCCCGGGTACTCCACCGCCACCCCGCGGGCGATCCGCACCATCATCCCGCTCGTCTCCCGGATCACGTTGGGCTTCTCCACCACCGTCACCGTGGAATAGCCGTGTTCCTTGGCGTACTCGAATGCGGCGCGGACGATCCGCTCACAGCCCCTCCTGGTGAAGATGCGACAGGAGATGGCGAGTTCATCCTGGGGAAAGACGGCGAACCGTTCCATCTTCTGCGAGTGCCTCCGCAGTACCTCCACCACCTCATCGGGGACGGGGTGGAATTCCACCCCTGAATAAAGTCCTTCGGTGTTTTCTCGAAAGATCACGAGGTCGATATCGTCCCGGTGGTTCAGGGGGTTCCCGGGAAAGGCCCTGCACGGGCGGACGTTGGCATATAGGTCGAACATCTGGCGGATGGCCACGATGGGGGAGAAGTAGGAGAGGCCCTTGTCCTTGAGGTGAGGGGCGAGCTCCGCCTCGGCCTCGTCCTTGGGCTTGGAGGTGATGGCCCCGAAGAGGCAGGCATCCGTGCTCTTCAATACCTCGATGGTGCGATCGGGAAGGGCATTACCCTCCTCACACCAGAACTTCCACCCCACATCGCCATGCACGTATTCCGCCTCGAACCCCACCGCGTCCAGCACCATCCGCGCCGCCTCCAGCACCTCCGGGCCGACGCCGTCCCCGGGAAGGTAAGCGATCCTGTACCTCGCCATCTATCCCTCCTCCGCGAGCTTTTTCCTCAGATGTGGGATCAACCCGCCGTCGCGCAGGATCTCGAGGACTATGGGCGGAAGAGGCGGGAACCGGTACTCCCGGCCCTTGTGGCGCAGGGTCCCGGCCTCGGGATCGAGCTCGACCTCGTCGCCGTACTGGATCGCGGCCACGGCCTCGGGGATCTCGAGGACCAGGAGGCCGTTGTTGATCGCGTTCCGGAAGAAAATGCGGGCGAAGGAGACGGCGATCACCGCCCCCACGCCTGCAGCCACTAAGCACGTGGCCGCCTGTTCCCGTGAGGAACCGCAGCCGAAGTTCCTCCCCGCGACGATCACGTCCCCCGGCTTTACCTCCTTAGCGAACCTCGGGTCCAGGTCCTCCAGGGCATGTTTGGCGATCTCCGCGGGTTCCATGCGGGAGTAGGTATAACGTCCGGGAAAGATCACGTCGGTGTTCACATCGTCGCCGTACTTCCACGCTCTCCCTTTTATCATCCGTTCCACCTCGTGTACCGATGGTACTCGAGAAGGATGTGTCGCCGAAAAAAGCGGCCGAGAAACGGCCGCCCCTGCGAACGCACCCCCACAAAAAGATGAGCGTTCAGCCGCCCTTCCCTTTCCCCTTCCCGTGCCCCTTTCCCTTGCCGTGCCCGGCATTTCCGTTACCCTCATCGTCCTTGCCCTTTCCAGCGCCTGTGCCCTTCCCTTCCCCCGGGTGTCCATCCTCGCCCTTGGCCCCCTGGGGCCCCTTCCCTTTGCCCTCCTCGAGCAGCTCTTCCAATGCGGCGAGGATCTCCTCCTCGTCCGCCCCCTCGCGGATCAGCGATTTGACAAGGTGGACCACCTGGCCGGCCGGAACGCCGGCCCCCAGGGCTTCCCACATCCGCTGCAGAAGATCCGGGGTTAACTCCTGCCCCGTTTGGCGCAGGGCCTTGATCACCCCGGGCAAGGTCAACAGGCCGCGTTCCATGGATGCAAAGGGGCCGAACTTCCCCGTCTCCACCACCTCTTCCAGGGCGTCGAGCACCTCGTCATATGCCGCGCCCTCGGCGGTGATGGTGGCCAGGGCCAACTCGAGAGCACGCACGGCGAGGCCGACCTTGTCCTCCGCCATGAGATCGGCCCATTCGACGGTCTCGAGAAGCCCCAACGCCTGTTCGGGTGTGATAAGCCCGAGCTCGACTGCCGTGGAAACCAGGAGCGAGATCGTCTCGATGTGGGTCTCCGGAACGAGGGTGTTCCCCTCGATCAACGAGATGACCGTCTCCAGGGTAACCGCGGCCGTCTGCTCCTCATCCACCAGCACGACGGGCCCCGTCCGCCCCTCTTGGGCCACGATCGTTGGACTCCATGCCAATGTACAGAACGCGATAACGGCTACCACAAAAGACAACCGCTCCATACTGACCTCACCTCGCTGTCGAACCTTATCTTCAACTACATTCCATTATACCGTGATCCATTTGCTAACTCACTCTATCCAGGGTCTCGACAACTTCTCATTCGGGGCAGGCTCGAGGCAGCGGGAAAAGAGCCGAGATAATGGTGACCTTCCCCCCGTTGGTGGCAAGGTTTCAGTCAGTCAGCGGTATCTCCAGGGTAGGGAGTTTCTCGGGATCGAAGTAATCGTCAGGGATGTCCGCCACCTCGCGGACCAATATCTCCAGGACGGCGACGTTGTCCGAGTTCAAGTTGCGGATGGTCAGCTTATGGGGGATGTAGCCGAGGTCGTCGGCGTAGAAGTCCGCGGCCTCGATCACCTTCCCAAGCGCCCCCTCCGCGTCGTAGAACTCAGTACGCAGGACGACGAAGTGTTGTTTGTCCACCCACAGGACGATCTTCGTCCACTCGGTCTCGTGCCCTTTCTTGGGAGCGAGGGCAATCACGTAAGTCGTGGTGCCGCTCACCTCCTCCTCGCCTACGAGCTCAGGGGCATAGTCGTCACGGTACTTGAATCCTTCGGCGATGTCCTCGCGGGTGACACCGGAGCCGGCGATGAACTCTTGTTGGCGCGCTTCCGCGGAGACGAGTTCCTTCACCAGGCCCAGGGCGGGGAGGTAGAGCCACATGCGTACCTCTCCTTCCGAGGGGGCCCAGGTGAGGAACATTGTGCCCGCCACGAGTTCGGGCTCGAGGTAGACGATGAGGCTGCGGTCGGGCTTCCCCTCGATCCCGCGGGCGGAGTAGACACGGAACGCGTAGACATTGGTGACATCGCCTTCCGTGATGGTGAACCGCACCGTGGCGACCACCTCGCCCGACTCCCCGCCCATGAGGCCCTTCCCTTCCACCTTGGCGAGGATCTCGTCGGCGGTGAGCCCCTGGGCTTGGAGCCCCGGACCCAGCAAGATCATGGCCAAAATGGCGATGAATATCTTTTTCCTCATGATCTCCTCCTTTCGGTTTTCCCCGGTTCACGTCGGGGATCAGTGGCAAGCCTGATGACTCTCGGCCCCCCGTCTTTCCACGCGAGGAGATACCGCTGGGTGAGAAATTTCGGTTCCACGCACCCCAAAACGGCGGGGAGGACGAGCAACGCCCCCGCGGAGCTCGTCACCATGGTGAGGGCCACGAGCCATCCCATAGTGGCCAGCGCCCCGAAACTTGAGAGCAATAATACTAGGAACCCCACCGTTAGGGTGAGGGCATTGTAGAAGATGGCCCGTCCCGCGGTGTCGTAGGTGACGTTCAGCGCCTCGGGATGGGGGAGGCCGCGCATGCGCTCCCGCCGATATCGGGTGATAAAGTGCACCGCGTAGTCCACCCCGATTCCGATCACGAGGCTTGCGATCATCACCGTGGCCATGTCGAGCCGTGCTCCGGCGATGGCCATGACGCCGAAGTTCCCCACCACGGAGACAACGAGCGGGAGGAGCGCGAATGCCCCGCCCACGGCGGTCCCGAGCAAGAGCGACACGATCAGCCACACGGCGCCGAAGCTTGCGAATAAGCTCACGATCTGCGATTGGACGATCTTGTGGCTGATGCGTACGTAGATCACCAGGGACCCCGTGACGTACCCCGTGACCTCCTGGGGGGCGTGCTCGGCGATGAAACGCTCCACGTCGGCCATCAGTGCCTCGTAGACCGCGGTCCCCACCGACTTCACTCGGGCGGTAAGCTGGGCCGTGGAGAAATCCCGGGTGACCATGCTCCGGAGGATCTTCCCACCGCCCATCTCATAGAGGAGGAGGAGCTGTGCCACCGCCCGCGGGGAGTCCGGAACCGTATAGTACGCCTCATCGTCCCCATGAAGAGTGTAGTTGGTCTCCTTGATCAGGTCTACGATGGAGGAGGTGTAACCCACGATTCCCGAGGTCTCGAGGTATCGTTGAAGGGCGTCCACGAAGGCGAGGACCTCCGGGTCCTTGAGGCCGTCGCGACGGCCGGTCTCGACGACGATGCTGATGTTTTGGCTTCCGCCAAAGTTTTTCTCGATGAACTTCAGACCTTTGATTACGGGTGCCTCGGGGCGAAAGTACTTCGACATATCGGACTCCACTTGGATGCGGGGGATCTGGGAGAGGAAGACGGCAAAGACAACCGCCGCTCCCACGAGGAGCCAGGTGCCCCGATGGTGCACCCCGCGGGCCAGCGCCCGGGGCACCGTCCCGCCCCCCCGCCCGGGGTGGGTGCCCTTCGGGAGGGGGAGGAGGGAGAGCACGGCGGGGATCAAGGTGAGGGAGACGGCGAAGGAGACGAGCACCCCCACGGCGGAGAAGACCCCGAATTCCCGGATGGGTTTGAGGAAGGCCGAGATCAGCGTGAGGAAGCCGGCGGCGGTGGTGAGGGCTGAGGCGAACACCGGGTTCGCCATAGCCGCCACCACCTCGGCGACGAGCTCGCGCTTCGACGTCCCCGCGGCGGCCCGTTCGAAGTAATGGTTGACCACGTGGATCCCGTACGCCGACCCCACTGCGACGAGGAGCACCGGAAGGAAGCTCGACACCATGGAGAGTTTCACCCCCAAGAGTGACATCAGCCCCACGGTCCAAATGACGGCCACGATGACCACCGCCAACGGAAGAAGCATCCCCCGCAGCACCCGGAAGCTCAGGAAAAGCACCCCGAGCACAACCAGAACCACTACGGGGAAGAGGAAGCGGAGATCCCGGCGCATGTAAACGTCCATGTAGTGCACGAAGGCCGCGTCTCCGGTGAGGTAGAAGCTCTCCGGACCTTGGTACCCAGCGAGGATCCCCTGGACCCGGTTCACGAGCTCCGCGACCTTGTCCTTGTTCCCCTCCGCCTCGGGGTGCACCTTGAGGACGATGAGGCAAGCCGAGCCGTCCTCGAGGACCAGTGACCCCACGATCCTCCGTTCGCCTAAGAGCCGGTCCACGAAGGCCCGAACGTCGGCTTCACTCTCGGGAAGACGCTGGAGGGCGGGCCGCACCACGAGGGCGAGCTCTGTCCCCTCCACGATGTCCACATTGGTAGGTGAGATAACCTCCTCCAGGAGGCCCGTGTCCACCAGCGCCTCGAGCTCTCGGGTGAGGGCGTAGAGCTTCCGCACGCTCTCCAGGGTGAAGAGTGTTCCCCCTTCAGGGGCAGAGATCCCCACCATGAGCACAGACTGAGACCCGAAGGTCTCCTTGGTCTCCCGGAACTTCGCCACCACCGGATCGCCCGCAGGAAGCATCTTGTCCATCTCGGAGAGGAATTGGATCCGGGGGGCGAAAAAGAGGAAGAAAAGGGTAATTAGTCCCAAGGCTGCAAGCGTCCTCAAGGGATGGGCAGCGACGGCCTCCGCAAACCGGCGGAGCATCTCCCCTACCTCACACGTCCCCGAAGATCCCGAGTGCGGCGAGCCGTAGGGAGAGGAGGAGCGGCCAGAGATCATCGGCAGGCGTCCGGAGCTCCCGCTCTCCGCCGAACACTTTGACGACGAGCTCTTTCAGACCCACCAATTCTGTCTCGTTTACGCCGTTAGCCTCGGCTTCGGGGGGAACACAAAGCCAGATGTATTCACTCTCCCTTGGGATCACGAACACGAGATCGAACGGCCCTGCCTCCACGGTTTCCTCAGGGAAGCCCAGGATGGCCTTGACGGAGAAGCCATGTTCGATGAGGATCCGCGCCATGGCCTCGAGCCTGATGGACGTCACTAACTCCTCGGTCTCGTCGACAATGAGGACCTTCCCTTTGACTTCCAGGGCTTCCGGGGCGGCCAAGAGGAGCACCCCTGCCACCAGAGTCAGGACAACGAACGCCGGAAATCGTTTCATGAAAGGCCTCCTTTAGCTCGGTTTCGGGGCCAGAGCACGCCATGCGATCTCAGCGAGCTCCCTCGGCCCCATTCTTTGGATCCGCTCTGCCACTTCATCTCCCTCCAGGGCCCGGGCCGAGACCGACTCCACCATCCCAAGGAACGCGTATGCGGCGATGGTGGGATCGCAACGACGGATCTGGCCACGCTCGATTCCTTCTGCGATGAGTGAAGCGAGGTAATTCACGAACGCCTGGCGCATGGCGAGGGCCCTGCGTTTCGCCATAGGGGAGAGGCCCCGCAGGCTCTGGGCCAGGGGGCGTAGGGACGGCCCCTCCTCGAGCAGCAACCGGAAGTGGAGCTCGGCGATGCGCTGGATCATCACCGATACGGGGAGGCCTTCCTCTTTCAGCTCCTCGATTGCCTTCCGGCGCTTCTCGTACTCATCGCGGAGGAGCGCGAGGAGCATCTCCTCCTTGCTCTTGAAGTGATGGTAGATGGTGCCAAGGGAAACCTTGGCGGCGCGGGCGATGGCCCGCATGCCTGTGGCGTGGAAGCCCTGCTGGGAAAAAAGTTTCCCCGCGGCCTCGAGGATGCGCTGTTCGGTTGGCTTCACAACTTCCTCACGCTCCTATCGAACGTTCGTTTTACAAAATTATAGGCCGGGTTAGTAAACTTGACAACTTCTTGCTAAATTCGAAATTTCTTACTCCAACGTAGAACTGTCCCCGGTGACGTAAAAGGACCTTTCGAACGAACGTGAAAGCCACAGGCTGAGGAGAACCGAATAGCGACGTTTCCGGACGGCAAATTTGTGAAGTGCCCTGTCTTTTTTTCGGAGATCACCGTCGGGCTTCTTGTGCAGGGAGGTAGTCAATACGTGTCCACTGCCTCTAGAGCCGCGGGGAGGACGCGGAGGTCGGGGATCGTGTAGTCGGGGCAATGGGCGGGGATCGAGGGAATTTGCTCGCGGTACGGCCCCACGAGGACGCGGATCGCCCGCATCCCGAGCACATGGGCCGGGAGGACGTCGTGGTCGAGGCGATCCCCCACCATCACCGCCTCCGAGGGGGATACCCCGATCCCGTCGAGGATCATACGGAAAAAGAGCGGCAGAGGTTTCATCACCCCCATCTCCTCGGAGACGAGGTCCCAGGCGAAACCCGCGGTGATCCCCTCCCGGCGTAGGAACTCCCCGGTGCGGGCCTCCTGGTTCGCCGCGATGGCGAGGATGTAACCCCTCTTCTTGAGGACAGCGATCGTCTCGCGGACCCCCTCTCGCACGCGGAACTCACGCCGCGCGAGCCACTCTCGCTTGAACTCGCTGAACCGTCGGTCTGCTTCGCGGAAGCGGGCGACGTCCGGTTTGAGGTAATGCCAGAGCACAGCGAGCCAGGGATTCGAGTCCATGCGTCGGGTGTAATCGAGCACTGTTCGACGGACCTCCTCCTCGGTGATGTCGATCCCCGTATCCGTAAGGCAAGAAGCCAAAAAGCGTTCCCATGCCCTGTATTCGGGATCCTCGTTCATAATGGGCCCCCCCACGTCCAACAGTATTGCCTTGAGCATCGACCGCCCTCCTTCACACATGGGGCAATCTTACCCGACGCGCAGACCTATTAGGTCCTGGGGAGAAGCACCCTGTTCAGAAATTTTTTGATCTCTCGCAGCGCAGTCCAACTAGGTCCTAAGGGGATAAGGTGAAACTCGTGTGCCGCGAAAGGGATTAGGACAAGCTTTACCCGAGCGCCCGCCGCCTTCAAGGCCTCAGCCATAGCGATGGAGTGCCGTGGCGGGACGACGAGGTCGGCGGTTCCATGGATGAGGAGAAAGGGCGGTGCATCCGGTCTCACCCAGTAGATGGGAGAAGCACGGCGCCAGAGCTCGGGATCCTCGGCGTAAGAGGCGCCGAGGAAATCGGTCACCACCACGGCACCGGCGGGGTTGGAATTATAGAGGGTAAGGTCCATGGGGCCATAGAGAGAGACCACCGCACGTACTACTATACCCTCCCCTTCGCAGGGGCCGAGTTCGGGCGGTGCCAGCGCGAGGAGGGCTGCCAGATGTCCACCGGCCGACTCCCCGATCAGTACTACGCGGTCCAGGGCCACCTGCAGTTCGGGCGCGAGGTCATGGAGCCACGCCAGGGCACAACGAAGGTCGGACAGCTGGGTCGGGAACACGAACGCCGGGGCGAGCCGGTAGTTCACCACCACGCCCACGTACCCGAGCGAGGCGAAGTGTTCGGCATATCCAGCGAAGGTGCTCTTGTCCCCGGTGTGCCACGCACCGCCGGGGACGAAGACGATGGCAGGGTATGGGCCGGCCCCGTCCGGGAGGTAGAGGTCCAGGGTGAGCCGCACCCCCTCCACCTCCCGGTAGGTAATGTCGCGGATAACCTCCATGGCACACGTGCTCCCGGAAAGAAGCCAAATCGCCGTAAATAAGACTTTAACCATCATTTTATCCCTTTCGGCCCCTATCTTACCGGCTCTTATGGGTGGAGCCTGCGCCACGCGAGATCGAGGAGGAAGGAGAAACCGGAGAGAAGGAGAAAAATACGTCGGAGCGGGATCCACTGCCGTCCCTGCCCGGGCACCACCGGAAGTACCTCGTCCTCCACGATTTCTCCGCCCGCGGCCTCTGCCAGCGCCGCCAAGGCCTCTGAGTCAGCCCCAAAAGCCGCGTACTCCCTGGGGTATGGTAACGAAACCGTGAAACTTCCCCCATAGCGGCCGGAAACATCGTGTACGAAGAGGGAATAGGCACCGGCGGCGGAGACGTCGATCTCCGCTTCGTAACGACCGGGAGCCCTCTGCCAGAATTCTACCGGCATTTCCGTGCCCTCGCCGACTAGCACTCCCTCGAGCGAGAGGCCGTTTACCCATCGGCCTCCCTTGGCTACATCCACTATGAGACGCAGCCTTCCGCCGGCCTGCTCCCAAGAGAGATGTACGGGCCCCCTGGTCGGCCAGGCCCGTGCCAGGATCTTCCCGAACAGATCTTCGATGCCTTCCCAGGAGAGCCAGCTTTCACTCCAGATCCCGGAGAGGTCGGTATTGAGGACCACCACCGCCCCCATGCCCAACCGCCAGTATGCGAGGACCGGGTCCCCCCTTTCGGATGTGAGCGTCACCCGGGCCATGGATTTGGCGAAGGTCAAGGTATAGCCGGTCAGGGGTGGGGGGAGAGGGAATTCGCGGGCGTCCGGGGAATTGCCGTATACGATGTAAAATTTGCCCAGCATGAACCGAGGCCGCAATGCTTTCTCCGTCTCCTTGATAAGGACTTGGGTGAGGCTGCGGAGGTCTCGCACGAGGATCAAATCGCCCTTCCCGGCGTGGACGAGCCCGCCCAGGATTTCCAGGTCCGGGTCGGTCCCGATGGCGATGCAGGTCACACCTATTCCTTCCCGCTCGATCTCGCTATAGAGGGCGTCAAAATTGCCGACGCGGATCGTCTTTCCGTCCGAGACGACGATGATATGGCGAATCCGCGCCTGAAGCTCTCTCAGGGCCGCGAGTGCGGTGCTCATCGCGGGGTGAAGGTCGGTCCCGCCGCTCGGCTCCAGGGCGGCGAGTGCCCGGTAAAGCTCCTGCTGGGCGGTTGACGCTGGTGCGGGCTGAACGAGCCAGTAAACGGAGCGGTCGAAGGCCAGGGCCCCGAGGAAATCGTCTTCCGCGACCATTTCCGCGGCCGCGGCTACCGCTTCCTTGAGGATATCGATCTTGCGGACTCCCTCCGCCCGTCCCGCCATGGAGGCGGATTTGTCGAGGACGAAGACGAGCGCTGCCGTGGACTCCCGGATTTCCTGGGGGGCTTCGAAGTCCACCGGGAGGATCTCCTCCACCGGGCCGAGGTATCCTTCTACTGCCTCCCGTCCTAGGACCGCGAGGATCCCCCCACCCCCTTCGACGAAAGCCCGGAGCCGCGCCAAGGTTGCCGGGCTTATATATCCCAAAGGATAGTCGTCCAGGATGAGGAGCTCAGTCCCGGCGAGGTCGAACTCGGTGAGAAAGGAGGTTTTTCTGTATCGGATCTCGCTCTCCGCGAGCAACTCCTCCACCGCCGACTCTCGGCGACCGACGAGGAGGACTCCCGAGGGTTTACCCACCCGTACCGCGACGGAGAGGGCGTTGTTCTCGGGGAAGGGGTCGGCGGGGGAGAGGAGGGCGAGGGTGAGGACATGGGTCCCAGGCTCGAGGAGTTCAACCTCGAGGGCAAGCCCGTGTTCCCCGGGAGTAAGGGAGAGCTCCTCACGGCGAAGTTCTGCCCCGTCCAGGGACCAGACCGCAGTGGCCTCGATCTCACGGGTACACGAAATCCTGGCGGCGAACTTCGCCCTCCCCGGGGGCATCGAATCCGGCCCCATGAGCCGCCGCAGGATGAGGGGGTCCCCAACCCCCACGGGGACGAGAGCCACTCCTACGCCGCGGCGCCGGACACGCACGAGTGCTGCCGTGGGATCCCCCTCCGTGGCGCGGCCATCTGTTATGAGGACGAGCTGTGCGGGTGTGTCGGCCGGGACAAGGCCCAGGGCCAGATTCACGGCCGCGGCGATGTCCGTCCCGGTCGGGTCGATCACGAGCGGGATCCTCCCCGGTGGCCCGGAGGGCCCCTCCGTGGGTGGGAAGAGGAGGACCGGTTCCCTCCCGAACCCGATGATCCCCACCTTGACCTTGCGACCCTCGAGGCCGGAGAGGAGTTCTCCGAGACGGGGTTCCGTCTCGCCCCCCGTGCTCGCCGAGAGGTCGGCCAGGAAGAAGACGACCGCCCCCTCCCGGCGCAACGCGACCTGGGGCTCGGAGAGGGCGAGGACGAGGAGGAGAGCGGTAACGGCTCGCCCCACGGCTCGCCGGCCCCCGAGGAAGAGGAGCCCTCCTACGGCGATCAGGCCCAGGAAGACTAACGGCTCGCCGATCTTCACCATCGCCTGAGGGCCAAAGTTCCCTCCAACAGGAGGACAAGGAGGAATGCCCAGCCCCAGGGCTTCCAAAAGGATGAGACGGAACGCTCCACGCCGACTCTCCGGGAAGGCATCATCAAGGGCTTGACCTCCTCTCGGGGTTCAGACGGCCGGATCTCCTTCGGCGGGAGATTTACAGCGATGAAGGAGTCCGTCCCGTCGGGGAACCGGACCTCGTAGAGGCCCGGCTCTGTGGGTATCCAGGGTCCCTCGGTCTCCCGGTCTCCGACGACCAATTTGGCTCCCTCGGGGAGGGACACCGCCTCGCCCACGTGATACGTGGCCCCCACGCCGGCGGGGAGGAGCCGCGCGAGGAGGGCGTGGACGAAGAGGGGGAAGTCGGGGGAGAGGAGGACTTCCCGGGCGGCGCCGAAGGAGAGAGGAACGGCGGCCCTCTTCCCCTCGGCCGTCTCCCACAGGAAGGCGGCGGGGAGGTCTCCACGCCGGAGGAACACCCGGGCTTCCCGAGGAGGCTTCGTGCGATACACGGCTACCTCCTGCCAGTTCGAGAAGTCGAGGTACCGGGCGAGGGTGGGATCCTCGGCGGCCCACGCGCCCGCCTCCATCGCCTCCCCGAGCGCGAGGCTGGGCACCGCGCTTCCCCAGAGGAGGAGAGCCCCTGGCGGGGTTTCCGGAAGGTCAACGCGCACCGCGACGGTCAGATCCCAAGGGGGCGAATCGACGATAGCCGCCCCCGAGGCGAGGATCGCCGCCCGAAGGAAGGGATCCTCTTCGCCGATCCAACGCACTCGCGCGGGGGCCCGCCTCCCCAAGGCGAAGTAGTACACATCGTTTTCGGGGAAGAGGTCCGCGGTCTCTAACGCGGCAACGAACCCCACGTCCAAGGGACCGAAATAGGGGAAAGCGAAGCCCCGCTCGGCGCCGGGCGGGACGGTCACCTCCTCGCGGAAGGTGTAGCCCCCGGCCCGGATCGTCACCGGGACCTTTCGCGCCCTTGAGGTGCCGTTCCACACGGAGACGAAGGCCTCATAGCCCGAGCCATCGGGCTGTGGCCGCAGGGAGAAGGTTGTGAGGGCAAGATCCTCCGGTCGGGGGAGGACGATGACCTCGAGTCCCTCCGCCCCCCGCAGAGGTGAATCGGTGACGATGACGATCCTCTCCCAATCCCCGACGAGGTATTCCAAGGCTTCTCCTAGTGGAGCCCTCCCACCAAGGGTTGGAACGTAGCGGGTGATCCCACGCAGGACCTCTTCCCGGTCGGCGGTCGGGGATACGAGGTAGCGGGGTGGGTTGGCCCAGGCGATGACGGCCCATGGGCCGGTGGAGCCACGCACGATCTCTGCCGCGATCCGTCTCGCCTCGGCGGGGAGGCCATCAGCGTCCATGGAGGCCGAGGCGTCGAGGACCAGGGCCACGGCCTCCGGGGGGGCCTCGTGTTCGATCGTGGGCTCCGCGGAGGCGGCCGCGAGGAGCCCCACGCCGAGCAGTTGCAAGAAGAGGAGAATATCCCACAGTGTCCGCAGCTTCTCTCGGAAGGAAAGCGGACGCTCCGGCACCCGTTCCCACAGAAAGAGGGCCGAGACCTCCTCCTCCCGGAGGCGGCGCCGCAGGAAGTAGAGGAGGAGAACAACTCCCCACCCGAGGAGCCAGAGAAATCCCCACGGGACCCCGAAACTCATCTCAGTGCCCCAACATAATCCAGGCCGCCTCGACGGGGCTCGCGGCTGAGGAGAAAAGGAAGTACGGGATACCACGTTCGGAGGCGTAAGCGTTTATCGCCATATTCCACTGGGCCACGGCCTCACGATAAGCCCGCAGGGCCACCTCGCCCACCGCGAGATGCCGCCGCTTCCCGAGCTCCACGTCCACCAGCTCGAGTTCACCCCGCAGACGCGGATCGAGGTCCTGGGGGGAGAGTACTTGAACGAGGATCACGGAGTGGCGACCGAAGAGGAGCGCCGAGATCCCCTCTTTCCAACCCGACTCACAGAGGAAGTCCGAGATCACTACACAGAGTCCAGGCTCCCATCCCCGCTCGGCCCAGGCGGAGAGGGCGGTGTTGAGGCCGGTGGTGCCCGTGGACTCCAGCGCCGTTAGGGCTCTGAAGAGGCTCACGAGCTGGGCCCTCCCACGGCGGGGGATCAGTTTCTCCTCAGGAGACGCGGTGAAGGCTACGAGACCGAAACGATCTTGGCCTCGGTAGGCGACGAACCCCAAGGCGGCGGAGAGCCGCGTGGCGAAGTCCAGCTTTTTCGGCTGGCCCTTCCCCATGGAGCCGGAGACATCTAGGAGGAGATAAAGGGGGGATTCAACCTCCCGCTTGTAGACCCTGACGAGAAGGCGTCGGAGCCGTGCGTAGGCGGCCCAGTCCACGAGGCGGAAATCATCTCCGGGTTGGTAGGGGCGGAAGTCAGTGAATTCCAAAGAGTAGCCTGTGCGAAGGGAAGGGTGAGCTCCCACAAGCTCACTGCGTGGCTGCCGCAGCGAGAGCTTTAGGCGCGCGAGACTTCGGAGTTCGGCCTGGCTCAAGAGTTCCCTCATGGCGGGGGCACGGACCTGACCACCTCCTGCAGGATCTCTTTGACAGTGATCCCCTCGGCCTCGCCGCGGAAGTTGAGAATGATGCGGTGGAGGAGCGCTGGCTCGAGGATGTCCCGGATATCATCCATGGTCACGTGGTAGCGGCCGGCGAGGAAGGCCCGGGCCTTGGCCCCGAAGACCAGGGCGAGTGCACCTCGGGGGCTCGCACCGTATTGGACATAGCGTCTGACGGCCTCGGGTGCGGCGAGGCCATTCGGGTGGGTAGCGAGGATCAATCGCGCGGCGTAATCCATAAGGGGCCCCGATACGGGGTACGCTCCCACCACTCGGCGCGCCAAGAGCACATCTCCCGGATTCATCACCGGGTCCGGGAGGGTGATTCCCTCCCCTTCGGTGTTACGACGCAAGATCTCCACGAGCTCCCCCTTGTCGGGGAAAGAAACCTCGGCCTTGAACAGGAACCGGTCCACCTGGGCCTCGGGCAGAGGATAGGTCCCCTCCATCTCGATGGGGTTCTGGGTGGCGAGGACTACGAACGGTTCTTCAAGGGGGTGGGTCTTACCCCCAACCGTGACCTGGCGCTCCTGCATTGCTTCCAGTAACGCCGCCTGGGTTTTCGGGGTAGCGCGGTTGATTTCGTCGGCGAGAACCACATTGGCGAATATCGGGCCGGGGACGAAGCGGAAGGATTCAGTATCTTCGGCGAAAACGTTGGTCCCGAGAATGTCGGCGGGCATGAGGTCCGGAGTGAATTGGATTCGCGAGAAGGAGAGCCCCAGTGCCCGGGCGAGGGTCCGGACGAGCAGCGTCTTCCCGAGGCCGGGGACGCCCTCGACCAGTAGATGCCCGCCCGAAAGGAGGGTCCAGAGAGCGATTTCCACGACCCGCTCTTGGCCCACAATTACCGCAGCGATGGCCTCCCGGAGTTTGGTGAAGGCCTCTTGAGCTTGTGTGAGTTCCTTTTCGGTGATCATCCGCTGACCTCCTCGCGTGCTAGAAGCAAGAAATAGCGACGGATGAGCTCCTCGGCGCCCGGGGGAAGCCCCCGTCCCCCGAGGGAGATCTTCACGCCGCCCAATGGGGGGATATATGGGATGGCCTCGTCACCGGAGGGCTCGGGCGGTGGAGAAAGGAGAGCGGAGGTGCGTACCGGTCCTTCTCCGGGGCGGGTCTCCACCTCTGTGGCCCGAGGTGGCGTTATGTGCCAAAGCTCCCGGTCCTCAACGACGGCCGGCGCCTCTCCCGGAGTCTTCCCAGCGAGCTCCGCCGTCCCCTCCGGAGGAAGCTCCCCCCCACCCTCCTCACTGGGCCAAGGGGCCTCGGCCATGCTCCCCGCTTGGGGGCCGGGGACTGCCCGCGGGGCGAAGACCTTCACCTCATTGCCTTCCCCCTCGGAGGCGCTGCTCTTCGCCTCGCCCAGGCGCCCCGCAGCGCCTGGGGAGAGGTCCTCGGGCGGAGTTCCCTCCGCCAAGGGGAGCGAGGGTGGCGCGGGTCCCATCACTTCGCTGGGTTCTTTCCGTGCTTGCTGAGACGCAGGGGAGCCCGAAGGCGACCGGTTTTTTCCTTCTCTATCAGCGATGTCTCCTGAGGGAGCCTCCGCCGTACCTTCGGCTGCCCGTGGGTTCCCCCCTGGACTCCCCCGCTCGCCCACCAATTGACCCTCTACGAATTCTTCCAGAGCGTTGAGACCGGCGTCTGAGCGGGCTTCCGTGATATCGGGGCGCAGTGCCCGGGTTTCTTCGGGAGATTCCTCCTGAACCTTCTCTCGCACGTCATCTTGGGAAGTCAGCTCAGTGTGGGGAAGCGTAATGGGGGAATCCTGCCGGATTGGGGGCAGGAGGTAGATCGCGAGGAGGAAGGCAAGGATCCCCGCCATAACGGCGAGCTCAGGCTTCTCGGGTATGAGAAGTCGTGGAGGTCTCAGCTCGCGCAGCTCGACCACCTCCGCGAGCTTCTCGAGGAGCACCGTCTCGCCTCGGCGCGCGAGCTCCCAAGCCCCGAGGAGTGCTTCCCCCACGCCGAGCCGCTTCCCAGCCCGGAGGAGAAATCTCTCGGGCGCCAGGGGAAGTGCGATGCCCACGAAAAATCCCCCAGATCCTAGGGCGGTGAGTTCCGGAGGAAACGAACCGAAGATGCGTCTTACGACCAGGGAGATAGTCGCGACCGCGAGGACCCCGAAAATTCCGAACCGAAGGCCCCTCCTCAGTCTGCCCCAGCGGAGAATTCTTCGAAACTCACGCTGGAAAACCTCCACGTCCACCACCCCACGATCACGCATCCTGTGCCCACGAGAGTCCAGGCTCCCATGCCGAAATGTCCACGATTCCAAGCATAGCTTACGGCTTCCAGAGGTGAAAGCCAGGGAAAGAAGAGGAGAGGCAGGACATTCGCGAGGATAAGGATCCCGTAGCGCATGAGGATTCCGAGTCCCTCCGATTTGATCCACCCCGCGGTCCAATATCCCACACCGGTGAAGAGGATAACGACAAGGAAGAGATAGAATGCGGTGACGACGACACCCAGGGGCGAGGCCCCATCATCGGAGGCGCTCACGGGGAGAAATGGCAGAAAGGCGGAAGTACAGAGGAGCGCAAGGAGGAGGATCCTCCCGGTCCTTCGCCGCGGCGAGCCCCCGGGAACGACCCAGCGCCGCTCGATATGGCCAAGCTGTAACCCGGCGATTCCACAGAGCACGACGAGCACCTTTGGGAAAAAGGAGCGCTGCACAAAGGGGAGCAACATTTCCCAACCCTTCACCGTCCCCGGGGAGAGGAGGGATACGAAGAGCATCACCGCTGCCAAGAGACTGAGCCCCTGCAGGGAGGTGGCCAGGGTCTCGGAAAAACTCAAGGGTCTAACCGCTCCCTTGAACATAGATCGAAAAGTGATATCGGGCATAGCGTTTGTGCACCTCCTTTTTCGCCTGGACCCAAATTGCATCTCCAGGGGAAAGTCGCTCAAGGAGCCAGCGGAGGAGCGGACGGACCCCTCGTGGCGCCGCGCGCAGAAATCCCTCCCGGCTCCACCGTCGACCGTCGAGGCCCTGGATCTCCCCATCTCCCCCGACTTGGAAGCGATCGCCGAGAGGCAATAGTTCCCGAGGCTCAAGACTCCAAAAGATCCGTTCTTTCCCGGGGGCAACCGTGAAGGCGGTCCTGTCACCCCCGGGCCCGAGCCACCAATTCACGTCTCTTCCAACCCAACTTCCCTCCGCCTCAGGGAGGAGCTCGAACCTAATGCCGGGAAGGGTCCAATCCGTCCCTTCCTGGGTAGCAATGCCCGCGAAGATGAGGGCGAAGTGGGGGGCGATCGCCTCCCGGATCTCCCAGTGAACTTCGACCACCCGCTCTCCCCGGATGAAGAGTGCGGAAAGTGTCCCCGAAGTCGTAAAAGCGAGGAAAAGGACGGCAAGGTAAGGACGTGGACTGCCCGTCCGCGCGAATTTTCCCAAGGCAAAACCTAAAGCGATGAGGTACAGGGCTGACCCTACAGCTACAGCCCCCAGTGGTCGGGGTGCGAGAGGGATCTCCCCCAGTGCCTCGACGAGCACCTCTCGCGGGGGGAAGTTCTCCTTCCGATCCGAGAGATAAGCCTCCCAGGCCCGGATAATTTCAGTAGAGTTTGGGGAGAGAAGTTCGGGAGTATAAGAGAGCGCATGGAACGAAGAGAGGAGGAGAGGATCGGAGATGTCGATAGGGGTGAGAGGTACGGCGGGGAAGTGCGCTTCCGCAGGAGGCGGACCGAGATATCCATGGAGGCCATCCGCCGGATGTGGAATTGGAATCGCCTCTTCCTTGACGATCACCTCCCCCCGGCGGAGCCGGAGTGTGAGTCTCCGGGTGCCGAGCGTGAGGGGCCAGGGCAGGAGGTAGGAAACCTTCCCTCCCGGGGGAAGGAGAAGGTCGAGCTTCAGGGAGAGGCGAGACCAGCCCCGCCAGGGTGAACCGACCCGCTGGGAGATCTCAAGCGTGGCCCGAAGGGGGAAGGGATCGGGGTTGAGGACGTGGACGTACAGAGGGTTTACTGCGTCCATCACTGGGATCCCCTGCCATCCCAGGGAGGCCTCGATGGAAGGGGTGCCGAAGACCGGGAAGATAAGGGCAAACCAAAGAAATACAGACAGAATAATGGAGCCGACGGGACTTGAACCCGTGACCTCTGGCATGCCATGCCAGCGCTCTCCCAACTGAGCTACGGCCCCAACCGTAACCGTATTTTCGGGGGCACTCGTTGCGCTGTCAAGGAGCGAAAGCGCTTCAGCCCAGGTAAATATCCAGGATATCGCGGAGCATGGTGGCGGCGGAGGGAGTGGGGTCCTCCTCCCTGATCGCCGCGGAAATGGTCCCGTAGATGTCGGTGTAGTAGACCACCCCCATCCCTTTTCGCCCCAAAAGCGAGAGGGGATGCCCGGCGGGGATCTCCTCCGGCCGCACCGTGAGCCGGTACTCACCGTCCCGCCGCTCCGCCCGGGCCACCAGGCGGAAGAGGCCGCCCCGCTCCCTGGCGCGACGCACCTCCCCGGGGTCTATCTCCCGGATGCCGGTGCGGTCTACGTCCTCCAACCGGGCCGGGTGGCCGAGCACGAAGTTCGCCAGGATCACCAGCTTCGCCGCCGCGTCCCAGCCGTCGAGATCGAAGGAGGGATCCGCCTCCAAAGCCCCCTCTTCCCGGGCACGGGCCAGGGCTTCCTCCCACGGGAGCCCCTCCGCCAAAAGGTCGAGGATGTATCCGGTGACCAGGTTCGGTACCGCCTCCACCCGGTGAATCTCCGCCCCGCGCAGGTCCCGGGCCCCGATGTACAGCGCCGGGAGCCCCCCGGCCACCGTGCCGTCGAAGCGGAGCTCCACCCCTCGTTCCCGCGCGAGCTCCATGATCTCGTGGTAGGCAAGGACAACGGGCCCCTTGTTGGGAGTCACGACGTGCATACCCCGCCACAGGGCCTTCCGGATTACCGACAGGCCGGGCTCGGCTCCGTCCAGCAGGTTCACCGGCGTAGCCTCACAGAGGAGGTCTGCCTCCGCTTCCCGCACCAAGTCCAGGGCCGTTCCCATCCTCCCAAGGTGAGGGTAGTCCCTAACTGAGCCACCCTGTTCTTTAAGTTCGGCGACGAGCAGGGGATCTAAGCCCCCGGGGGCGTACACGATCCCACCGGAGTCCGCTGCTCCCACGAGCACGAGCCGCAGACCGTACTCCCGCCGGATCACGGGGGCCTTCTCAGCGATGATGTGACAGAACCTGCGGCCCAAGTTCCCCACTCCCACGAAGAGGATCCTCACTTCAAGCACTCCCACCATTGCCTTCCTCCATGGCTCGAATCTTACGGCCATCGCACCGGCTTAAGCCACCTCTTGGGCTTGGCCCGGTGTGATTTCCACGCCATGGGCAATGAGCTCGCATTGGTGCTCGGAGGAGGGGGGCGAGAGGGTTCGCCCACGTGGGCGTAATCCTGGAGCTCCTCCGCGCTGGACTCGGGCCGAACCTGGTTCTCGATACCAGCATGGGGGCCATCGTGGGCGGCTTCTACGTCTGGGGGCAGGACCTCGAGCGCCTGGTACGGGTGATCGAAGCCGTGGACTTGAACAGGCTCTTCGGGATCGCTCCTTCCTACAGACGACTCCTTGAGCGTGTCGTAATCCAATCTCTGCTCGGCCAAATACACGGACATTACCCCACCGCGGAGGAACGTCGGCTCCTCGTGCAATTCCGGGAATTCCTCCGGCTCCTTTACAAGTGGAAGAGCTTCGAAGAGTTGGACGTGAAATTCGGGGCTATCGCCGCCGATATTATGAGTGGCGAGCAAGTGGTCATCCGCGCGGGTCCGCTCCATGAGGGGATCCTCGCCAGTGCGGCTTTGCCGGGAGTTTTGCCCCCAGTGCAGCTCGACGGGCGTCTCCTCATCGACGGCGGGACGGTGAACAACCTCCCTGTGGACGTGGCGGCCAAGTGAGGTGCAGATGTGGTCCTGGAAGTGCTCGTACGCTCACGGACGCAACTGGAGCTCCGCACCCCAGTGGACTCGATCCTCCAGACCTAATACGTGTCCTCCCAGGAGCTCCTTCACACGAAGATCGCCCGGGCACGCGAACGCTTCGGGGAAAGGCTCATTATCGTGTATCCAGAAGTCTCCGGGATTGGGGCGCTTGAGTTCTTCAAGATCGGCGAGGCGGTGGCGGGGGAACGGGCGCTAGTTCCTCTCCTCGAAAAGCTCCGGGACTTCCTTACGGGTTAGGCTTTCACCGCTCCCGAAGTAGGTCCAGAGCCTTCCCATTGTTGTCACAGGACAGGACGACGAGGCTTTTTTCGCTCCAAGCCGGGGCTGTTGCGTAGAGGTACTCGATATCTACTCCGTGGCGGCGCAGACTCTCCGTCACCCGACGCAGGAATCCGGGCCGGTGCGGGAGCTCGAGCAGGATAACCTCCTCTTGTTCCACGGCGTATCCCGCCCCCTCCAATGTCTCCCGCGCGTAAATTTGGGCATCAGTGATGAGGTGTATCTCAGCGTGCTCTCCCTCGGTGGAACTGTAAATGGCGATGATGTTTATTCCTTTATTCGAAAGGATGGTAGCGATGTCCGCTAGCAACCCCACGCGGTTCGGCATGTGAACCACTAGCTCGCGAATTAGCAATGCTCCTCGGATCTTCATCGCGAAAAACCGGACTCAAGTATACTCGTGGACAGTGGGGTCCCAAGTTTTTCAGGCTCGGTAATGGAAGTTATGATCGCCAAAGGTCGTGGATGAGGGGAGGTCAATGGCGAAAAAGAGGAAGAGAAGAGGACATGAATTAGCCGAAAAGTTGGGAAGATCCAGGTATTTCCTCCTCGTCTTCTTCATCTTTTCCATGCCGCTTTTCTTCCTCCCGGGAAACACCGAGTACGGATACACGAAGTCCATCTACACCCTCTGTTTTGTCTCGCTCCTTTACATCCTATGGGGAGTCGAGGCGCTTTCGCGGCGTCGTTGGGAGTTGGACCTCACCTGGGGGAGCTTCATCCTCGTCGCTTTTCTCGCCGTCTCACTTCTCTCGCTCCTCGGAGATACGCCCATGGGGGTGGTCGTCCAATCGGCCACATTAGTCCTCTTCTTCGGCCTCATTGGTGTCTTGATCGCAAACACGATCACCGGGGTTCGGGAGCTCAGAGTGATCCTCGCCGCACTTCTCGCGGGGGGCCTCCTCAACGGCCTCTTCGGGCTCCTCCAATACTTGGGAATCGTGATCGGTGGCGCCCCGGGCGGCAGTCTCGGTGCGGTGATCGCCACCATGGGGAACCCGAACTACCTCGGAGGCTTCCTCGCATACCTGTTTTTCCCTTGTTTGGCCCTGGTCGTCATCGCGCGGCGCCACTGGGAACGGGTCCTTGTCTTCCTCGGCTTGGGTTTCGTGCTCGCCATAGCCCTCTTCGTGCGCCAGACTGGCGTGCGACTTGGGCTCGCCGTGGCCGGACTTTTCTTGAGCTTTACCGCGGGATATTGGCAATTTCTCCCAAAGAAAAAAGACCTGCACTGGTGGGGCGCGTGGCTCGGGATCTCCCTCGCCGCGGTGGGGACCGTGATCGGTCCTCTGGGGCTCCTCGGGAGCATGGTTTACCTCGGTATGGGCGTGGTCGTGTGTCTTTGGGGAAAGGTCCTGCGTCGCTTTCGCTTTGCTTGGATCCTTACCGCCGTGGCAGTCCTCCTCGCCGTCCTCTTTCTCAACCCTGTGACGACGCCGTTCTCCCCAGTTGAAAAGACATGGGAGCGGAATTCGGGCCGGATCCGTGCCTGGGACTGGTGGGTGGGGTACTTCATGTGGAAAGATCATCCCTTTACCGGCGTGGGCCTCGGGGGGTACAAGATCCACTTCGTTCCCTACAAGCCCGAGTTCCTCTCTTCCCCCGTGGGAGAGCGATACCAGTTCCCCATTGCTCGGGCCGCCCAGGCCCATAATGAGTATGTTCAGGTGGCAGCTGAACTCGGCGTTTTCGGGGTCCTCGTGCTGCTCGGAGGCCTCGGAGTGCTCGCTTTCATCTGGGTACGACGGATACGGGAGATGGGTGAGCGGCGAAGACGTCTGGAGCTCGCCTTCCTCGCCTCTGGAATCGTGGTCTTGCTCGTCCACGCGCTGGTGAGCTTTCCCTGGCACCTCCCCGCCTCGAGCCTCGTTTTCGTGGTCGCCTTGGGAACGGTCCTCTCTCCTCGCTATGGGCGGGCAGGAAGCTTCTCCATTGTCCTTCGGGGCACGGGGTTGAGGGGAATTGTGACCGCGGTGGTCTTCCTCGGCTTGGGGGTAAGCTCGCTTGCTGTACGGGATCTCATGGCCGATCGTTACCTTTACTATGGCCGACTCTCTTACTATAAGGGGGATGTCCATACTGCCTATAGGCTTTTCCAGAAGGCAGTTTCCTGGGACTTCTTCCCCCGTGTCACCCTTTATTGGCTAGGCCTCTCGCAGATGGAATTGGGCCTCCGGGACCAGGCACTTGAGACCCTCTACAGATGCCTCGATCGCCGCTATGTGCACGAAGCTCTATATCTCAATATCGCCGCTCTTGAGCTGGAGCGGGCAAACTCTGAGGCAGCAGAGAAAATCGCCCGCGAACTCATCGCCACCATCCCCCCCCAGGAGATGATGGATGCCGCCCAGTATATCGTGGCAATTGCCCGCTACCGCGCGGGGGATATCGCTGAGGCGAAAAAAGTTTTGGAGGAAATCCTTGAAAGGAACCCACGGTTCGAACGCGGCTGGGCGCTCCTCGGCGAGATCGCCCAGAGTACAGGTGACTACGAGATGGCCCGCTCTTACTACGAGAAGGCCCTGGAAGTAATCGAGAACAAGATCGCCCTCGGTGAAGAGCGCCTCCAGGGGCGAGTCACCCCAAAAGAACTGGGTAAACTGCGGACCGAACTACGCGGACTTAAAGCCTGGCAGGATCTAATAAAAAAGCGTCTCGCGAATCTCCCCTAATGCTTTGACAAAAGGAAAGGTAAAAGCTAAGATCGCCCCTGTGAACGGAGGTGATAAGGCCTTGACCCAGCAGGTAGCAAGGCTTCCTAAACGAACTGGCCCTTATATTCATGCCGTGGGACGACGGAAGGAATCCGTGGCCCGGGTCTACCTCAAGGAAGGGGAGGGACGGATTTGGGTGAACGGCCGTCCGGCGGCGGAGTATTTCGCCGGATTTGCCTTTTCCAAAGACTATGTTCAACGCCACCTCCTCACCCCCTTCTACATCACCGGGACCTTGGGACGCTATGACGTCAAGGCTCGCGTGGAGGGTGGTGGGATCACCGGCCAGCTAGAGGCGGTTCGGCTGGGGATTGCACGGGCGCTGGTGGGAGTGGATCCCGAATTCAAGAAGCGCCTCAAGGACGCAGGGTTGCTGACCCGGGACGCCCGTGAGGTAGAGCGCAAGAAGTACGGGCGCCGCAAGGCCCGCAAGAAAGAGCAATACTCCAAGCGGTGATCGCTATGAAAAAGGACATCCACCCCAAGCTTTACAAGGCTGTGATCTACTGCTCATGCGGAGCGAAGTATGAGACCCTGTCCACAAAGGCCGAGCTCCACGTGGACATTTGCTCCAAGTGTCATCCGTTCTTCACGGGCGAGCAGCGGTTCGTGGATGCTGCGGGCCGGGCGGAAAAATTCGCCCGGAAGTACGGTCTGAAGCCGAGGGAAGACTAGGGAGAGCGGGTTGGAGCTCGCACGCCTCACTTGGCCCGAAGCGAAGGATGCATTGGAACGGGCAGGCGTGGCGCTTTTGCCGGTTGGTTCTACTGAGCAACACGGCCCCCATTTGCCCTTAGGGACTGACTTTCTGGCCGCCGAGTGGATCGCTAAGGAAGCCGCCCGGAGGGGCGGCTTCCTGCTGTTGCCCACTGTGCCCGTGGGGGTGTCCGTCCACCACCGCCAGTTCTGGGGGACACTCTGGGTGGAGTCCGCAGTGCTGAAGACATATGTCGCGGGGATAGCGAGGTCCCTTTCCTCTCATGGTCTCAAAAAGCTCGTGTTCGTCAATGGCCATGGGGGGAATACCATTGCCCTCACCGAGGCGGCCCACGAGCTTCGCCGGGAAGGGATTCCCGCCTATGTATACGTGTGGTGGCGAGCGGTGGCGGACGAGATCCGCGCGCTCATCGAGGGCGGGGGCGGCCATGCCGGGGAAATGGAGGCTTCGGTAGTATGGCACATCGCCCCGGATTTCATACGTTCCGAGAAATTCGCCGAGGCCGCGGCCGGAGCGGCGCCCACGTGGGGGAAATCCATCCACGGGGTCGAGATCGGCTACGACACTATCGACTTCGCCCCCCTGGGCTGCGTTGGGAGCCCTGAGAGGTCCTCGCCTGAGAAAGGGAGGAAAATCCTCGAGGCAGCGGTGGAGAAGCTCGTTGCGTTCTCCCGCTGGCTCGCTGAGACCCCGCTCGAGGAACTCCTTCCCAAGCCCCACAAGCCATAGCCTTCCGGAGAGTCGAAGAACGCTTTCCAGCGCTGGCAAACAAATGATTTCCCGCGAGGATTCGGGGGGACTTAATTGTCAGGGCAGCGGTTGGCGACCTCCGGAGGCAACGTCTTTCCGGCGAAGGCGTGCTCGAAGTGCCGCCTGAAGGCGGCTGCAAGTTCTTCGGCCTTTTGGCGATAGGCGGCCTTATCAGCCCAGGTGCGCACGGGTTCTAGAATCTCCTCAGGAACGCCGGGGCACCTCACGGGCACTTGGAGCTTGAAGATGGGGGCCTCGCGGTGATCGACCCGCTCGAGTTCCCCCGAGAGGGCGGCGCGGATCATCGCGCGGGTGAGGGCGATGTCGATCCGCTTTCCCATGCCGTACGGGCCTCCGACCCAGCCGGTGTTCACGAGGTAGACGCGGGTCCGGTGTGTCCGAAGCTTTTCCCCCAACATCCCCGCGTAGACCTCGGGACGGCGTGGCATGAACGGCTCCCCGAAGAAACGCGAGAAGGTGGCCACCGGTCCCACCACCCCGGTCTCGGTGCCGGCAAGCTTCGAGGTGTAACCCATCAGGAACCAGAACATCGCCCCTGTGGGGTCGAGCCGTGCGATAGGAGGCAGCACCCCGTAGGCGTCGGCGGTGAGGAGGAAGATCGCCCTGGGATGACCTGCCTGCCCCTCCGGGACGGCTCGCGGCAGGGAACTCACTGGGTACGAGGCCCGCGAGTTCTCGGTGAGGCGGGGATCGGAGAGGTCGACCCGCCCGTCTGGGTAGACGATGGCGTTCTCGATGATCGCTCCATGCTCGAGCGGCGGGGCTCGGTGCATCACCGCCCACCAGATCCCGGGTTCCTTCTCCGGGGAGAGGCCGATGAGTTTGGCGTAGCAGCCACCCTCGAGGTTGAAGATCCCCGCGCCGCTCCAGCCGTGCTCGTCGTCGCCGATCAGGAGACGGTCGGGGTCGGTGGAGAGGGAGGTCTTCCCGGTGCCGGAGAGCCCGAGAAACAGCGCCACATCGCCCGGGTCCCCCACGTTGGCGGCGCAGTGGAGGGGAAGGACCCCGACGTCGGGGAGGAGGTAGCTCATAACCGTGAACATGAGCTTCTTCACCGAGCCCATGTAGGCCGACCCGATGATGACCCCCGCCCTCCCCGTGAAGTCCATGGCCACGGCGATGTTCGCGGTGCGCCCGACCTCGGGGTCGAACCGAAGCTTCCCAACGTACCTCCCGGGGTCGAGCCGGTCGTGGGGGAGGACAATGAGGTCGAACGGCTCCTCCCCGAACCCCGATGGGCCGAGTGACAGCGGGCGAAAGAGGTTGTAGGCGAACAGGGCGTAGAGAGCGCGGTCGGTCACGATCCTCACCCGCAGGGCGTAGCGGGGATCGGCCCCGAGGGCCCTTTCGACGACGTAAAGCCGTGGCTTCCTCCGTGACCGCGCGATGGCGTCCGCGACGAGCTCGCCGAAGACCTCGGGGGGCATCGGATTGCAATAGGGGGAAGCCCAGTCGACTCGGTCGTGGACCTCGGGGCGGTCGACGATATAGGTGTCCAGGGGACGGCGGCCGGTGGATTCGGGAGGTGTCCAGGTGGCCAAGGCACCGGACTCGGCCACGAGCGCCTCGCGCCGCCGGATCGCCTCCGCGATCAGTTCCCGCCGGGGCGGGTTCCACCATACCCCCGGGTGCTCCCCTAGGAGCCGTTCCAATTCGGCCATCACCGGCTTACCTCCTCAAAAACAGGGCACGGAAGAACATGAGGATGGGGATGATCTCGAGTCGGCCGATCCACATGTTGAAGCACAGGACTAACTTCGCCACCGTGGGCATCGTGGGGTGGGTTATCCCCACTGAGAGCCCCACGTTTCCTTGAGCCGAAGCCACCTCGAACACCACGTCAGCTAGGCCGAACTCGTCCGGAACCAGATGCGAGAGTATGAGGACCCCGGCGAAGAGGAACCCAAGCCAAAGGAACGTGAGCACCGCGGCCTCTTCCAGGCGCTTGGCCGCCTCAGGGTCCGGAATGAGCTCCCTCCCGAGGCGCATGGGCACCAACGCCCCCCCCGGGGAGACGATCTTTTTCAGCCGCCAACTCACCCCCCGCACGAGCAAGACGAGGCGCATTATTTTTATCCCCCCGGCGGTTGAACCCGCCGCCCCGCCGATCACCATGGCCATGGAGAGGAGTAACTTCCCGGTGTCCGACCATTCATGAACGGAGGCCGTTTGGAATCCGGTACACGTGAGCGCTGACACGAACTGGAACGCTCCCTGCCGCAAGGAGAGGCCCGCGGGGAAGCCGTTGAAGAAGTTCTCCGCCCCCACGAGGACGATTCCCAGAAGGGAGAGACCCAGGAGCCATCGGGTCTGGAGGTCCAAGAGAAAGATCCCGGGCCCCCGCTGCATGGCGCGGTAGTGGACGGCGAAACTTATGGCCCCCGCGAGCATGATCACGATGGTGATCGCCTCGATGGCCACCGAGTCGTAGTGTGCTATGGAGTCCGGCCATACCGTGAACCCCCCGGTGGAAATCCCGGTCATGGCGTGGTTCAATGCTTCCCAAGAGGGCATTCCTGCGCCCCAGAGGGCCACTGCCGAGGCTACAGTGTAGAGGGTGAAGATCCACCACATGGTGCGTACGGTGGAAACGACGGAGGGGTGAATTCGTTCCGAACGGGCTTCGGCGAAGTATAAGCTCGTGGCCGAGGTCCCAGGCCCTACGATCAGGGTTAGCATGAGGACGATCACCCCCATGCCCCCCACCCACTCGATGAACGAGCGCCACCACTGTAGGACTTGGGGGAGGAGGTCCGGGCGAGTGGCCATTGTGAGACCAGTACCGGTATATCCGGATACCGACTCGAAGAACGCGGCGGCGAAGTCCACGAAGGGGTAAACCGTGCCCGGGATGAGCCGGGCCGATATGAGGTAAAAAGGTAGGGCCCCGAGGGTAGAGACGAGGAGCCATCCCACCGCGGCCACGAGCAGCCCATGCTTCAGCCGTGCCACACCAGCATTTCGGAAGGGGAAGTAGAGAGATAATCCCACCCCGAAAGAGGCCACAGCGGTGAGTCCGAACGGCCAAAGGGCATACCACTCCTCGAAGGCCACCGCCACAATGATGGAGAGGAGGGCCATGATTCCCACCACCGGGGCCAACCACCCCAGGTCCCGGAGGACGATCTTCAGGTCTGTGCGGCTCATGATTTAAAGAGGGTCAGCCGGTGAGCCTCTCCACCACGGCGTCAGAGGCGTGTCCCTTTGAGAAGACGGTGATGAGGTCCCCCGCCTGGACTACGGTGGCCCCGGAGGGAATGATGATCTGGCCCTCGCGCTCGATGGCTGCAATCAGGATCCCATCGGGAATCAGTCCGGCCTCGCCTGCCTCGCGCAGTGACTTCTCCACGAGGGGCGAACGCTCGGTGACTACTGCCCTGAACACTTGGGCCCCGCCCGAGAGGGTAACGAGGTCCTTTATCTTGGGGCGTTGGACCGCGTTGTAGAGGTACTCGGCCACGATCACGTCGGGGTTCTCCATCACGTTGGCCCCCAACCTCCGGAAGAGCTCAGTGTGCTCGCGGTTGTTGACCACAGAGACGATGGAGGGGATCTCGAGCTTCTGGGCCAAGGCCACGATCATGAGGTTGGTCGCATCGTCGCCGGTGGTGGCCACAACAGCATCGGCCCGTTCGGCCCCGGCCTCCCGGAGGACGTCCACCGAGGCCGCGTCATCGTTTATCACCAGGATATCATGGCGGCGGCTTATAGCATCGGCTTTCCGGGGATCCTGCTCGATCACTACCACGTTATGTCGGTCGCGGACGGCAATCTCCACCAACGCCGATCCGATCCCCCCCGCCCCAACAACGATGATGTACATGGCCCGGGAATAGTACCGTTGAGACGTAATCTCAGCAAAACTTTTTCGAGAGACAATCCGACGCTAACATAGCTTTGTATGTGGATTTCGCGTGCGCCATGGGGGTATGTACTCCTGGTACTCGGGGGCACGATGTTCCCCGGGGGGGTCGCCGCCGGGATCGGCCATGAGTGGTCCGAATTCTGGACCTTTCTGGGCCTCGGGGCCGGCGCGTGCCTCGTGGGATGGGTCCTCGTGCGGAGGCGGACGCCCTCTCTGAAGCCGGAGGAGGCACCGGCCTTCGTGGCCGGAAGTTATCTCCTCTTCTCCCTCCTCGGGGCGATCCCCTTCCTCCACGTGGGGACGTTTATGGACGGGTGGTTCGAAGCTCTTTCAGGGATCACCACCACTGGGCTTTCCGTTTTCGTCGCCGAGGGACTCCCCCGGTCCCTGGTTCTTTTCCGTTCACTCTACCAATGGGTCGGGGGCGCGGGTATCGTGATCCTATCACTCGCGCTTCTCCTCCCGCCGGGCAGGGCCGCTCTCTCCCTCTACGCCGCCGAATATGGCCGGGAGAACGTCTTCGGGAACGTGCGCCTCGTGGCGCGGCGGGTGGCCACGGTATACCTCGGGCTCACGGTGCTCGGCTACGGGGCCTACCTCATCGCCGGCATGGGGCCCTTCGACGGGCTCGCCCACGTCCTCTCCACTATTTCCACCGGGGGCTTCTCGCCCTACTCGACCTCCATCGGCAGCTACCGCTCGCCGGGGATCGAAGCGACGGTCTCCCTGTTCATGCTCACCGGGGCCACGAGCTTCCCGCTTTTCTGGACCCTGATCCGGCCGACGAGGTGGCGAAAGGCGCTCGCGGAGCGCGAACTCTGGCTCCTATTAGCCGTGCCACTCGTGCTCGGAGGCGTTGTCGCCGGAGCCATCGGATCCCTCGGCCTGGGCCTGTTCCAAGGGATATCGGCGGTGACCACCACGGGCTTCGCCACCACCGCCGTGGGCAGGCTTCCCGATCCCGCCCGTTGGGTCCTGATCTTCGGGATGTTACTCGGGGGGATGGGGGGTTCCACCGCGGGGGGAATAAAACTCTTTCGGACGCTCGGTCTCCTCGCGCTGATGGGCTGGGCGGTACGGCGGGCACGGCTTCCGGGGAGTGCCCAGGTCCCGTTCAAGTTCCTCGGCAGGACATTTTCCGCCGATGAGATGGTGGACTTCTCTGCGTATGTTCTCCTCTATTTCCTCATCCTGGTCGTCTCGGGGCTCGTGCTCTCCCTCATGGGATATGGTCTTTCCGATTCCCTCTTCGAAGCCGCCTCTGCCCAGGGGACGGTGGGGCTTTCGGTGGGGATCGCGCGGCCCGGAGCACCGGTGGGTGCTAAGCTGGTCCTCATGCTTCTCATGTGGATGGGGAGACTGGAGATCTTCCCGGTTATCCTCTTCCTGCGAAAGGCGGTGAGGCGGTGGTGAGGGTCATCATCGTAGGATTGGGAGCGCTAGGAAAACGTCTGGCGGAGGAACTCTCGGGAAAAAAGGGAGTGGAACTTGTCCTCCTCGACCGCGACGAGATAATCTGCAAGGAGGCGGCGGATCGCTACGATGCCCTGGTACTCCGTGGGGACGGGACCGACCCCAAGCTTCTTCAGGAGGCGGGAATTCAGGGGGCGGTGCTCGTCGCCGCCACCGGTTCGGACCCCATAAATACGGTGGTGGGTATCCTGGCCAAACAGGCGGGGGCGGAGCGGGCCATCGTGGTGCTCGACGACCTGGCGCTGCGCACCGCATGCCAGACGGCAGGAGTGGACATCGTGGTATCGCCCGTTATCTCGGCGGCGAACGAGATCGCTGGGTACATCTTCGGTGAGGAGTCCCTCGACTTCGCTGTGGCCGTGGCCGGCGGGGCGCGGGTGGCGGAGCTCTCCCCCGGTCCCCTAGCGGGGAAGAAACTTTCCGAGCTCACACTTCCCAAGGGAACGGTAATTCCTTTGGTCCTTCGGGAAGGGCGGGCGCTCGTCCCCACCGACGAAACGGCCCTCGCCCCCGAGGATGTGGTGATACTGCTTGCCGAGAGCGATGAGAAGCTCGCCGCCGCTAAACGTCTCTTCTCCCCCGCCACGCCCGGCGGTTAAGATTCCCAGCCGAAGGAGGCGAGATGTTGAAGGCCAGAAGCGGGAATTTCCTCGTGGTGCGGTTCCGGGACGGTGAGAGCCTCCTCGATGGCCTCCGGGATCTGGGGGTCCGTGCGGGGGCGATCCTGGGGGGCGTGGGGATGCTCCGGGACCTCGTCTTCGCTTACTGGAACGGGAAGGAGTACGTCCGCGAGCCGGTAAATGAGCCGGTCGAGCTCCTCTCGCTGCAGGGAAACTTCGGGGAACGGGACGGGGAGATCGTTGTCCACGCCCACGTGGTGGCAGGGAAAGAGGGGGGCGCCGCCGTGGGCGGCCACCTCATGGAGGCCACGGTCCACAATACTGCCGAGCTGCTGATCGCCGAGCTCCCCAGCGTGGCTATGGAGCGTAGGCCCGAGGGGACGGGCCTCATGGGCCTCTATCCTCGGGAAAAGCGATGAACCTCATCCGGGAGAGCGACCTCCACGCATTACGAGATTTGGTGGGGAGGGACGGGCCGGTGGTGAGCCTCTACCTTAACGTGACCCCACCCCGGCCGTTCAAGTCGAAACTGCGTTCTCTCATTCACGACAAGTAGGTGAGGCTCCGGTCCGCGGGGTTGCGCAAGGGGCTCCTGCGGCGGGTCGAGGGGATATTTGAGGCGCTCAAAGCGTACGTGGACGAGCTCCGGCCTCTGGAGAGGACACAGCTCCTCGCGATTTTCGCCGCCGAGGACTTCTTCCAAAAGTTCCGGCTTCCCGTGGCCCTCCCGAGCCGCCTCTACGTCGATCCTGACCCCTATATCCGTCCCCTGACCATGCTTCTGGACGAGTTCAACCGGTACTGTGTGATCCTAGTGGACCGCAAGCGGACCCGGGTGTTCGACATGTACCTCGGGGAGATGGAGGAAGGCTTGGGAGTGTTCGAGAGCGAGACCCCAAGTTGGGTCTCTGAAGGGGAGGGTCGTGCTGCCCGCGGGACGGCGGTGGGGACCGACCCGTGGGCCGGCTGGCGTGAAAGTAAGATCCAACGCCACATCGCGGACCATGTCCAGCGTCACTTCAAGGAGGTGGCGGGGGTTCTGTTCGAACACTTCCAGCACCGGGAGTTCGATCGTGTCATCGAGGAGGCCCGAAAGGTGAGGGGGGAAGGTCGTCCCGGGGTTCCTGGGCCACCTCCACTCTTACCTCCGGGAGCGGTTGGCCGGGGTCTTCGCCGGAAAGATGGATCTCCCCGTGAACGAGATCAAGAGGGGCCCTTGAAGTGGCAGCCCGGGACAAACGAGGCCCTCATCGAACGCTTCCTATCCGAGGCGAACCGCGAGGGTGGCCTTGGAGTACTGGGGCTCAACGACGTCGTCCTCGCGCTGATGATGTCCCAGGTCCACACGTTGGTGCTCGAGCTCGACTATCGACAGCGGGACTGGATATGCCCCCGCGACCATTATCTCGCCATGACGGCCGGGACGCGCCCCCTTGTGCAAGGGGGGACTCGAGGAGGTCAAGGACTTTGTGGACGAAGTGGCGGAGGAGACGATCGAATAGGGGGCCGAGGTGGAGCACGTTTTCACCGAACACGAGGGGTTCAGCGATTGGAAGGTCGGGGCGTTCTTGCGGTTCCGCATCTATTGAGCCCTAGCGATACTCCACCACCTCGTCCAGGGGGCGGCGGGGCCGGGGCCGCGGTTCTTGGTCTGGGTGGCCCAACGGGACGATGGCCACGGGGCGCAGCTCTTGCGGGAGAGAGAGGGCTCCCCGAACCTCATCCTCGGAGAAAGCACCCACCCAGCAGGCGCCGAGTCCCTTCGCGTGGGCCGCGAGCAGCAAGTTCTGGGTGGCCGCCGCGGTGTCCTGGATGCAATAGAGACCTACCCCCCGATCCCCATAGGCTCTCCGCGCGCGCTCGAGGTCCGCGCAGACGACGATGACCACTGGGGCTTCGGCGATGAACCCCTGCCCCAGCGCGGCCGCGACTAGCTTCCGCTTGAGCTCGGGGCCCCGCACCACGATGAAGCGCCACGGTTGGGCATTTCCCGCGCTCGGGGCCCAGGTGGCCGCCTCCAAAATCCTTACGAGGTCCTCCTCAGGGATGACGTCTGGCTTGAACCGTCTTATCGACCTCCGTCCCTTTATGATTTCCACTAAATTCTCCATGAAGACCTCCTCCCGACTGTAAATTTATACACTTGGCATCAATTGAAATCCAAACCCCTATCTCGTATCATATGTATGTCTATTTAGGCTAAAAATTGACAGAAAAGGGGGGATTAACATATGCCGAAGAGGGGTCAGGGTACCACCGATAAGATTTCCATTTATATTCCGCAGAAGAAGGCTCAGCAAAATGTGATCGAACGGCTGCGCAAACTGGCGGAAAAAAAGGACCGTTCCATCAATTACCTCGTGGTGGAGGCCATCCTTCAATACCTGGAACGCGAGGAGAAGAAGGAAAAGGGCTCGTAATTTCCGCCACGGGCTCCCCACCGCCTCGCCTGGCAGTCGTAACTGCTTTCGCTATATGATGCATACACAAAGGAGGGAAGATGCCGGAAAGCAAGAAACTCACTATTCCCGACCTTTACGCCATGGTGGAGCGGGGGGAGAAGATTACCTTCCTCACCGCTTACGACTACCCTACAGCCCGCCTCGAGGACCGGGCCGGGATCGACATGATCCTGGTGGGCGACTCGGGAGCGATGTGCCTCCTGGGACACGAAACCACTCTCCCCGCCACAATGGATTTCATGGTGGAGATCACCGCCGCGGTCTCGCGCGCAGTGGAGCGAGCTTTCGTGGTGGGTGACATGCCCTACATGTCGTATCAGCCTTCGGACGAGCTCGCCGTAAAGAACGCGGGCCGTTTCATCTCCGAAGGCGGTGCCGATGCAGTGAAGCTTGAGGGGGGTGCCAGGATGGCGGAGCGGGTTGAAGCGATCGTGCGGGCCGGGATCCCGGTTATGGGCCACATCGGCCTCACCCCCCAGGCCGCGAGCCTGATCGGGGGCCTCAAGGCCCAGGGGCGTACCGCCGAGACTGCGGTGCAGCTCATCGAGGACGCCGAGGTCTTGGAGGAGGCGGGGGCGTTCGCAATCCTCCTCGAGGCCGTCCCGGCCCGGGTGGCCGAGATCATCGTCGAGCGGGCGAAAGTCCCCATCCTCTCCATCGGCTCGGGGGCGGCCTGCCACGGCCAGCTCCTCATCGTTCACGACATCCTGAACCTCTTCGAGGCATTCACGCCCAAGTTCGTGAAGGTGTACGCGGATGTGGCTGCGGTAATGCTCGAGGCTTTCCGCAATTACATCACCGATGTCAAGTCCGGAAAATTCCCAACCCGGGAGCACGCGTACCGGATTCCGAGGGAAGAGTGGCAGCGCCTCAAGGAGATGCTGGACGAGGAGGCTTGAACGACCGAGAGGCGCAGGAGCTTTTCTGAAAGTGAAAGGAGGTGACCATGAAGAGGTTCAACGATTTTCTGAAGTTTCGGTGGTTTATCACGCCCACTATCATGCCGATTATTTTCTGGGTGGGGGTCTTTATCGCCGTCGTGCGCGGGATCATCGATATCGTATGGGGCGCGAGACTGCGCAATCCCCAGCTCATAACGAGCGGCATCTTCACCTTGTTCTTGGGACCAGTCTTTGTGCGGATGTTGTGCGAATGGTTCCTTACCTTCTTCCAAGAGTGAGCTAGCGGACGAGGAACCAGAGCGCGAGCAGGGCTGCGGAGAAGAGAAAGGCGAGGAAAGACTCATCCAAGCGCCAGCGGGGCAGGCTTACCGGTAGCTTTCGCATCAGGGGACTCACAATGCCTCCAGCGATGATGGCTCCTACGGTAGAAAGGAGCAGGGGAAAGCTGCGAAGCGCGGGTTCTCGAATCAAGAGGAAAAGGCCCCCGCCAAAGATAGCCGCGCTGAGAAGTAAGGGGGGCCCGTCGGCCATTCCTGCTTTTTTGCCCCTGATGATCGAGGGCAAGAGTTTGGTGAAGGAAGCGGCCGTTCCCAAAGTAAGTACGAAGAGTGCCCACTTTCCCCACGGAGGTGCAGCTGACGAAAGGAGTCCCTTGGCCCCATAGCCGATAAAAGGGGGGAGGCCCACGATGGCCAGTGTCCCCACTCCCAGAGAAAGCCGTGTTCCCGTACAGAGTCGTCCTGCAAGCTTGGAAATATGGCGGCTCCTCCCCTCAGTTTCCGCCCTTCCAGCGGCGAGGAAAAGGAGGGCTTTGAAAAGTCCATGGGCTACCCCATAAGCGGTGGCCCCCGCCCATGCTTCCCAACCGAAGCCGAGGAGTATATACCCTAGCTGGGACATGGTCGAATACGCAAGGAAAACCTTGATGTCCTCTTCCCAGAAGAGGTGAAGAACCCCCAAGAAACCCGTCACGAGGCCTATAGCGACCAGGACATTACCTATCGGAAAAGCCGTCGAAAGCCGGGCGAGGGTGATGATCCCCATTTTGACGACGAGCCCGGAGAGCAGTGCCGAGACAGGGGAGGGGGCATAGCCGTGGGCAGTAGGAAGCCACAGTGCCAACAAGAATACCCCACCCTTAGCGGCAGCTCCGGCGACGAGGAGCCCCACTCCCAGCGAAAGCCCCAAGTCCCCAGATGAAATCGTGGAAGAGATCTCGAGGAGAGAAAGGGTCCCTGTCTTGGCATAGACAAATCCCACCCCTAGAAGGTAGAGGATCATGCCACAACTCGTAAGGATCAAGTACTTGAGGCTCGCCCAAACCTGGGCTGGTCGGCCCTCGATCCCAACGAGGAGAAAGGCAATGAGTGAAGTGAGTTCCAGGGAGACGTAGAGGTTGAAGAGATCCAGCGAGAGGACGAGGGAGAGGATTGTTCCGACGAGGAGGGTCAGCAACGCGTAGAAGTGCCGTGGCCACCCACGCTCAGATAGAAGCAGAATCAGGTGCAGGAAGAGGGAGAGCCCCCAGAAGGCGGCGGCGAGGGGATCCCCCTGCCAGGGTATGGCCCAAATGCCCAGCCCGAGGTGGTCCGGTGGAAAGCCGGGGAACCAGAGGGAGAAGGACGTGACCCCCACGAGGAGGGCGATGCCACTTAGGAGGCGCGCCCGCGTGGTGAGGAAGCCCAGGACTCCGAGGACCAGGTACCCGAGGACCCCCATGAGGGCAGGGGTCATCGTTCCATCTCCTCCTCCGTGGCCTCCTCGATTCTTTCGGCTTCTTGGGTATGGAGCTGTTCAGCGAGGGAGACGGCGTAGGCGAGGGAGAGGGCGAGGGTCGCGAAATGGATCACGATGGCGGTGAGGACCAATGCTTGGGGAAGGGGATCGGCACTTGGGATCCCTGCGGGAAAGCCGATGAGGGGTGGCTTCCCACCGGGGCGGTAAGAGAGAGAAACGAGGAAGAGGATCGCCCCCCCAGAGGCGACGTTCAGCCCGAGGAGTTTCCAAATGAGCAAGCGCCGCAGGACAAGGGCTCCGAATCCCAGGACGACCAGAGCGACCCCCAGGGCAGCTGTGGCCAAAACTTCCATCAGATTTCCCCCCGGTGCGCCGCGAAGTAGTGCAACACCACCCAGGTGCCGATGGTAACCTCGATTCCAATGAGAAGATTGAAGAGCACAAGAAGTCCGCTCCCCCGCAAACCCCAGAGGAAACCCGCCGCCCCGAGGACGAGGAGGGCCGCGATTGCTCCGTACTCGAGGAACTCGAGCTTCCCCTCATGTAGCTCACGACTCAGGCGCTCGATCCCCTTGGCCATGGCGAGGAGGAGGAGCCCCGAGCCGGCAATGGCTCCCGCGGGGAACCCCCCTCCTGGTCCTAGGTGTCCTGAGGCTGCGAGATAGACGGAAAAGACAATGACCATTGGGAGGAGAATGTCCGCCATCTCCCGGACCACGCCCCGTTCAGGAATCACCGGCTCACGCCACCGCCCGAGAGGCTGGAGGGTGTACCGCACTCCCACCATGGCCAGGGCGAAGACGAGCACTTCGAGCAAGGTGTCATAGAGCCTCGCGCCAAGGACCACTGCCGCGACCCCGTTCTTCGCCCCGTAGACCACCGCTAGCCCCTTCCATGGGCGGACCTCCGCCAGTGTGCCGAGCGAGAGGAAGCCGGGCACGAGGACCGCGGTAAGGAGAAGCAGGGCTCCGAACGCGAGTGTCCTCTTCACAAGTACCTCCTCACCAACTCCCCCCATCCGCCCCGGCCGCGGAGCTCGTCCACAATCTCCCCCATGGTCCGCACGAGCTCGATCTCATCGGGAGCGAAGAGTACGGAGAAAGCTGTGTCCTCCAGGGGTTCCACCTCCGCCTCCCGGAGCTTTCCCCTGAGGTAGAGGGATCGAAGTTCGAGGAGGTTCACAATGGCTCCGCCCAGTTCTCCTTTTTCCAAGGCGAAAAGCAAGGTCTCACGGCGGGGGAAGAGCTTCCCGCGCTGGGGCAGGAGTTCCGCCTCCCGAGATCCGCGGATCGCTCCAATGGAACCATCGTCCCATTGCACACGTACGATCCGGGTGGGGAGGAAGCTCACCCTCGGAAACCCCTCCTCACGCGAGGAGGGCACGATATCCCCCGCAGCGAGGTCGGCCTCGCTCGAAGAAAGAAGAGCTCTTACTTCGTCCCGCTCGACCCACAGGAGTTCGAGTTCACGATGAGTACGGGCGCTCAAGAGCTGGAGGAGATCCCATACTAGGCCAGCCGCCCTCTCTCCCACAGGATAGAGAAGCGGGGGACAGGCCACGGCGGCAATGACGATTTTTCCTGTGCGTCGGATGGCGAGGAGGTACACGAACGTTACGAGACCAAACCCGATGGCCGCTTCGGTCAGGGCCACGTCCGGGGCGGCGAGGGAGAAATAGAGGCCAGCGAGGACGAGGGAATGGACCCCCAACACCGCGATCCCCCAGAGCAACCGTCGCCGGCTCAGAGCGAGGACGGCGAGGCTGAAGACCAAAATGGAAAGGGCGACCGTGGTCACCTCTCATCCTCCCCGGTCGAATGGCGCCGCAGAAAGGCTCCTTTAGCGATGGCGTGCGTCGCCACGGGCGTGGTGAAGAGGAGGAGCACGCCGAGCAACCCCAAAACGCCTAATTCCCATCCCAAAGGTGCCCTGAGTGACAACCCAATGATGAGGAGAAGCGCGCCACCTAGATCCCCGACCCCCGTGGCCTGCAGCCGAGAGTAGGTATCGCTGAACCGCAGGAACCCGAGGCCTCCCACGATCAAGAGGACAATGCCGAGCCCCATGAGGAGGTCCGCCCCTATGTTCATCTTTCCCCTCTCTCCCCGAACCGCGCGAGAAGGACCGCTCCCAGGAAACCCAGGAACGCATATCCGAGCGCCACGTCCAAAAGGACCGCCTTCCCCCCGGCTATCCCCTCCAGAGCGAGGACCAACGCTACACGCACGTTGATCCCGTTCGCGCCGGCCACGCGGTCCCAAAAGCTTGGGCCCCACCACAAACGCAGAAATGGAAAGATCGCCGTCGTGATGATCAACCCCTGATATATTCCCCTCACCCTGTGAGCTTAACCAAGATTCGTTGGAGGAGCCCAATCCCAGGGAGCTCTGGCTTCGGAGGAAGCTCGAGGCAGTGCACATAGAGGATCTCCTCCTCGGCAAGGAGCGCGATGGTACCGGGCGAGGCGGTAATTGCAAGGACAAGGAGCAACTTTCCGAGGTCGCTCCTTACTCGCAGGGGGATGGCGATGATCCCCGGGGAATACTTCCCACGCAAGATGGACACGGTGGTCCTGCACACCCCCCTGATAACTCCGTAAAGGAAGAGGAAGAGGAACGAACCCCAGAGGTCCGGCCGGAACCAAACGCTGCAGCTCACCCCTATCCCGAGGCCCCTCCGGACAGCGAGGAAGAAGAGCGTGAGGGGACACCACATCCCGGAGAGGACGACGGGAAGGCCTGTGGAGCGCCAAAAGAGGATCCAAAGCCCCCAGAGAATCCCTCCGCCGACGAGCGCCGCAGGAAGAGCTTTGATCAACCGCTCACGCATAGCCCTTCCCTCTCCTTTCCCGTCCCGGTTTTTTTCATCCCGACCCCTCGCCGCAAGGCCGATGGTACTACAATCATCGATCCTTTTACTCCGATATCATGTAGTTCAAATTTGGCTATGTAAAAATCTTAGTTACCCGGGTGTCAGGCGAATTCCCGCGGGCCGTCACATCCCACAAAGATTGATAGCGTTCTCTGTAAAACATTATAAAGGCTGATAATAATGGCGTGGCAAAAACCACGATTATCCCCCTGCTGGACAGCACTTCAATGGATGAACTACACGAAAAGAGGATCGGGGAGGGCGGTGTCAGAGGTTGACACGATTCTCCACGTCCTCGATCTCGTCGTCGGTGATCCCGATGTAGCGGCGGGTGACGGCGGGGGTGGTGTGACCGAGCTTTTCCTGGATGAGCTCGATGGGAATCCCGTGGTATTTGCGGGCCATGTAACCCCAGGTCTTCCGCAGGGTATGGCCCCCGTAGCGGCCGGTGAGGCCCACCTCCCGGCACCAGCGGTTGATCAGGCGCCAGACGTGTTGGCGGGTCCAGGGGAAGAGCGGTTCGTCCCCCTCGAAGGGCCCTTCACGCTCCCACAGGAGCTCCAGCGCCTCGCGACACGGGTCATTGAGGAGTATCCTGTGGGCCCGATTCGTCTTTTGCGAACGGATGTAGAGGTGTTCGTGCACCTTCCCGTCGACGCGGTAGACGTCCCGGGCCCTTATCCGGAGGAGATCCCCGGGGCGCAGGGCCGTGTTTATCCCCAGGACGAAGAACGCGTAATAGCGGGGGCTCCTCTTCCGCAGTTTGGCCTTGATCGCCGCAAGCTTCTGGGGATCCCGGATCGGCTCCACCCGTTCCATGGTGACATATTGTAGCCTCGATAGCGTTATGTCACCAGAGCTGGGGATGACCCGGATAGGGGACACGGAGAAAACGCCTTCCTAGAGCGAAAAAACGGGGACACAGGTTACACACTCCAAATTGTGTCACCTGGAGGCCGCCCCGCTGACAGGGCCGCATTTGGCCTCCGGGGTCAGGGGGATATACCGACCATGTCCCTGGGCACGGACGCCGAAAAGAGGGGCTCTCATTCCAGGGAGTAGCTCTCGATGATCTTCTTCTCCTCGCCCTCGATCTCCGCCGATACCTCCACGTACTCTTTGAGGCCCGAGCGGGCGAGCTTCTCCTTGAAGAGAGAATCGAGCTGAAAGATCCCCGCGGAGTTCGACATCCGCACCCGGATATGGACAGGTTTCTCCCCGCCCTTCAGGATCTCCACCTTCTCGATGGCCAGGGCGGAGACGGTGTGGATGGTGGGAACGCCGACCTTGAACGGGATCCGGGCCCGGCCCTTCTCCATATCCAGGGCATCGGCGACCTTGATGATCCCCGCCTCCACGGTGAGGGGCTCGACGTCCTTGCGGTGCGCGTAGATCGCGTGCAGGACCTCGGCCATCACCTGGGTCTTCTGGGGCTCATCGTAGATCCCCGCCAGGAGCTCCTCCAACAGTAGCGGGGCGAGGGAGAGGGAGTGGGACTCATGTTCCTCGCGGTGGACCACGTGCCCGATGTCGTGGAGGGCCGCGGCCAGGAGGACGATCACCTTGGCGTCCTCGTAGTCGAGGCCGTGGTCGTAAGCCCCGAAATGCACCCCTGCCTCGTGGAGGAGCTCGAGGAGCTTGAGCGCCACGCGGATCACGATCTTCACGTGGACGGGGCCGTGATCGTTGATGTGCATACGATTTATCGCCGCGACGTTGGAGCAAGTCCACAGGGCCTTGAGCCGAGGGGAGCCTTCCACTCGACGTCTGATGACTTCGAACCTGGATGTCTTCCCCGTCCGCGCCATAGTGTCAAAGCTTACAGCGTCCGCCACCTCTCCCACCAGGGGGTTTGGGTCCCTTTTTCCTTTAGGAGCAAGTCCCGCAGGAACCTTATCTCCTCCTCCAAATGCCGCAGGAGGAGCTCGGTGGATGCGGGGGGCGAGGTAGATATCCCTGCGGGTCCCTCCCTGTCGGAGCATCCCCGCAAAGCTTGAGCAGCTTCTTTGACGGTTTTTCCTCTTTCACATAGATCTTGTAAGGCCCGTAAGAGTTCGAGCCCCCGTTCGTCCACGAGGATTCGGTTGTTCGGACCTCGATGGAGGTGGGGGGAGAGGAGGTCCCGGATAGCCTCGATCCTGTTCCGCACCTGAGTTTCAGTCTGTAAGCCCAAAATGCGCACGAGCTCCCGAACGCTGTACACGGTTCCCTCCTCAGCTTGATCCGGTTTTCTCTAAAAGTACCCGTTCGTGGCGCCTCAGGCCAGCTGGAGGTAAGCTTCCCAGGCGGGGAGATGCGTATCAGGCGTTTGGAAGAGCACTTGGTCCGCCGGATCGCTGCAGGGGAAGTGGTGGAACGGCCGGCCTCGGTGGTGAAGGAGCTCGTGGAGAATTCCCTCGACGCCAAGGCAGAAACGGTGTCGGTGGAGCTCCGCGGCGGGGGGGTCGAGCTCATCTCCGTGGCCGACGACGGTGAGGGGATGAGCCCCGAGGAAATGTGCCTCGCCGTCGAGCGCCACACGACGAGCAAGATAAGTGGCGAGGAAGATCTCGTGGCTATCTCAACCCTGGGGTTCCGGGGGGAAGCCCTGGCCGCGATCTGCGCCGTCGCCAAAGTGAGGCTCGTCTCCCGTCGGCGAGGGGGGGATGAGGCCCACGAGCTCCGTATCGAGGGTGGAAAGGTGGTGGGGGAGCGCCCCGCGGCCCGAAGCCTTGGGACCACCGTAGAGGTCCGCGACCTCTTCTACAACACTCCTGCGAGGCGCAAATTTCTTAAATCCCTACGGATCGAAGCCCGCTACGCCCTGGGGGCCCTGCGGCGGATCGCCCTCGCCCACCCCGGGGTGGGCTTCGACGTGGTCTCGGAGGGGAGAGAGGTCTTCTCCCTCCCGCCTGTGGGGAACCCGTTGCGCCGGATCGCCCAGGTCTACGGTGGGAGCTTTGCCAAACACTTGATCCTGGTGGAGATCGAAGAGCCTGGGTACAAGCTCCGTGCCTACTTCGCCCCCCCCGAGCTCCACCGCCCCACCCGCGCGGACCAGTTCCTCTTCCTCTCGGGACGGCCCGTGCAGCTCGGGACACTCGGCGGGGCCCTGGAGGAGATTTACACACGCTACCTCCCGCGGGGAGGACATCCCGTGTTCTTCCTCTACCTCGATGTCGACCCCTTCCTCGTGGACGTAAACGTCCACCCTCAGAAGCACGAGGTTCGCTTCCGCAATGATGCGGCCGTACGGGACCTCCTGCGGCGGGCGGCTCTCACCGCCCTGGGGCGAATGTCCGCGCCGCTTGTCTCCACCGTCGCCCCAACAGGCGGGCACCCGGTGGGACACCATCCGATACGTCAGGAGGAGGAAGTTCCCGGGGAAACCGCGGGGTTCCTCGTGGCTCCCGATCGGGGGGGGAAGCCGTGGCGGGTACTGGGTCAGGTAAAAGGGAGCTATATCGTTGTGGAAACCGACGAGGGCCTGGAGATCGTGGACCAACACGTGGCCCACGAGCGCGTCCTCTTCGAGAAGTTCCGTGACGGGGGTGAGGTGCCCACCCACCTTCTCCTCGTCCCCGTGCCGCTCGAATTCCCGGCCGACGTCGCCGAGGCCCTGCGGGAAGAGCTTCCCCGCCTTCGGAAACTGGGGGTGTTATTGGAGCCCTTTGGGGAGCGGAGTTTCCTCCTCCGGGGCTGGCCTGTGCCCCTTGTCGGAGGGAGAGCGAGGGTTGACTTTCGTGAACCCCTGGAGGCGACAGCTACACGGGTTCTCCAAGGGGGTGAAGTCCCCATCCTCGAGCTCTGGCGGGAGCTCGCCTGCGCGGGGGCGATCCGGGCAGGGGAATCCCTCTCGATGACGGAACAGGAAGCTCTCATTGCGGCGTGGAAGGCTACGGGGGAACCCGCGCGCTGTCCCCACGGACGCCCCGTAGCCTTGAAGGTCACGTGGGAGGAGTTGGCCCGTCGCCTGGGAAGGGACTAGGCGATCACCCGCAGCGCCCCCGGAAGGATCTCTGCCGTAAGGTACGCCACTGGCTTCGGTAAGATCTCGCCGTCGAGGTGTGCGGGGAGAGGACGTGCGAGCTCTATCCATACCTTTCGGACCTGAATCCTTTTGGTCCCGGGGAGTTCCAAGTATGTCCCGTCGCGAAAACGCTTGAGAAGGGGAATGCGACGGAGGATCGAGCGGTCTTCCACGAGGACCATGTCCAGTAACCCATCGTCTGGTGCCGCCCCAGGGGCCACGTGAAACCCCCCGCCGGCGTAAGGGCCATTCTGTAGGGGAAGAAGGGCGAGGACCCCCTCGTACTCTATTCCCTCACCTTTCACTTTTGCCTGGAAGCCACGGAAACGGAAGATCTCCAGTATTGCGGCCCATAAATATCCGAGCTCTCCTCGCAAGAACCTTATTCTTTTGTAGTCCAGGGCAATCTGGCCGTCAATTCCAGCGCCGAAACAGTTAAGAAAATACCTTTTCCCGAGCCCATCCGCTTCCACCGCCCCCACGTCGACCCTTCGCACCTCGCCCCGGACAAGGACGTCGAGGGCTCCGTCTAAATCCTTGGGAATTCCCAGCGCCTTCACGAAGTCGTTTCCCGAGCCGCAGGGGATGATCCCGAGGGGAACGTGTGTTCCCACCAGGCCTTGGGTCACTTCGTTCAGAGTCCCGTCTCCCCCCGCTCCAACCACGACGGAAAAGCCCTGCTTCACGGCAATGCGGGCTAACTCGCTGGCGTTTCCCGGACCATGTGTGACGAAAATCTCATGCTCCAAGTCGCGGCTTTTCATACCCTCTACTATCAACTCTCGCTTTCTCCCGGCGCGACCCCTATCCGCCGCGGGGTTCAGAATCACGGCGATTCTCATTTCGCGCACAGAATACCCTTTTTCGTCGGGGGCTTCAGCATATAGGCATCCCGAGGTTCCGTATGAGGTTCATGGCCGAGAGGTCCGCTGACTCTCGCCACTGTTTGGGCCCAGGGAAACCGCGCTTTCGCCGAATTTCCTCCGGAGTTCTAGGATCGTTCGCGAGAGTTCCTCCGGGGCGAACAGGTGAATGGTGCGAAATTCCGCCGGGACGAGTTCACCTACGCTCACCCCCAGGAGCCGCACCCCTTCCTCCCATCCCCCGGGGCGCGCGAGGAGCGAGAGGGCCGCCTCGGTGATCAGGACAGCATTGTCGGTGGGTTCAGGGAGGCGCATCTGGTGGGTATGTGTCGCGAAGTCCGCGAAGCGAACCTTGATCCGCACGAGGCGCGCAAAGTACCCATGGGCGTGGAGCCGATCGGCGAGAGCCAGGGCAAGCTTCCGTACCTCAGCACGGATCTCCTCCAGGTTATGGAGGTCAGCGGGGAAAGTCCGCTCCTGGGAGAGGCTCTTTGCCTCTCTCTCGGGGACTATCGGGCTCTCGTCGATCCCCCGCGCGAGTTGCCTGAGGCGCGCCCCGGTCCGGCGTCCGAACCAGGCGGCCAGGAGCGCGGGGTCCATCCCCCGCAGGTCCTGCACTGTGCGGATCCCGAATTCCACGAGACGTGCAGCCGTCACAGAACCGACCTCCCATAGCTTCTCTACCGGAAGGGGATCGCGGAAATTTTGGATCTCCGCCGGGGGCACGATCCGCAGCCCACCGGGTTTCGCCCGATCGGGGGCGATTTTGGCGACGAACTTGTTGGGGGCAAGGCCCACGGAACACGAGAGCCCCATTTCCCAAGGGATGCGGCGGTGAACCTCCCGGGCCACCCGCTCTGGGGAACTGTGGAATCCCTCCGTTCCAGTGAGGCCGAGAAATGCCTCGTCCAAAGAGACCGGTTCCACGAGCGGCGTGTACTCGAGGAGAATCTCACGAATCCTCTCCGCCACCCCGGCGTAGCGTTCGAATCTGGGAGCGATGAAGACTTCGTGCGGACAGAGTTTTCGAGCCTTCACCATGGGCATCGCGGAGTGAACCCCGAACTTGCGGGCCTCATAAGAGGCGGTGGCCACTACCCCGCGGGGTCCTAACCCACCGACGATCACTGGCCTCCCCGGGAGGAAGGGGTTATCTAACTGCTCCACGGACGCGTAAAAAGCGTCCATGTCTACATGTAACACCCAGCGTCCCACATACCTATCCTACAAGGGCTGGGGCAGGATCACCACTGTCCACGGACGATGGGGGCATTAAGGTATAATAGAACTGATTCGTCAACAATTATTGGCTTCTGGAAGGAGGCGGAAGAGATAACTTTACCAATGGGATCCGATATCTTTCGGGCCATGGTAGAGGACTCTTCGGTGGGCTTTTACATCCTCGACTTACAGGGGAGGTTTGTTTATTTGAACGAGGCTTTAGCCGACCTCTTCGGCTATCGAGCCTCGGAACTTCGGGGGAAGAAGGTGCTGCAACTCCTCATCCACCCCGAAGACCGAACCCGATTAGCACAGGAAGCCAAACGCCTCCTGCGGAGGGAAGTGTCATTTAGCCTTCTTTACTTCCGCGGACTCAAACGGGACGAGTCCGAGATCTATTGTGAGAGCTTGCTTTGGACTGTAACTGAGGGAGAAAACACGTTTTTCGTGGGCAACCTCCTGGATGTCACTGAAAGGACTGTCTCCCAGCGCAAACTCTCTCTGATCAGGGAGCTCGGGCGGAAGGCGATCCTCCTGCGAGATGTGAGGGCAGTGGCCCGCGCCCTGGTAAAGGCGGTGGAAGAGGTGATGGGAGTTCGGTCCTGCGGGCTTTGGCTCGTGGATGGGGAAACGCTCGTGCGGATCGCTCACATCATGGATGAGAGGGGCCTGCGACTTCCCCTACACGGTGAGAAGGGGATCATCGCGGCTGCAGTTCGGGAGAAAAGATCGATTTACGTACCGGACACGGAAAGGGAGCCCCGTTACCTCCGGGGAAAATTCCGTTCGCGGTCCGAATTCTGTGTTCCCCTAATTGTGCGAGACGAGGTCCTGGGCGCTTTGAACGTCGAAAAGGAAGAGGTCGACGGATTTTCCCTGGCGGATCGAGAACTGATCGAAGCCCTAGCTACGGTGGCCGCGATCGCCATCGAAAACGCGATCCAGTTCGAACGGGAAAGGAAGGTATTAAAACAGCTTAAGCTTATAAACGAGGTGGCCTTGAAAACCGCCGCCCTGAAAGCCCCGGAGGCCCTCTATAGAGAGGTGGTGGAAACGATCGCCCAACGGTTCGGTTACCACTCGGTGAGCTTGTTCATGGTGGAGGGAGAAGAAATGGTCCTCCGGGCGATCGCGGGGGAGCTCGCGGACCTCGTCTCCCCCGAATATCGCCAACCAATCGGCCTTGGGATCTTGGGACACGTAATCCGCACCGGACGACCTTACGTGGCGGCTGACGTGACGCGGGACCCCTATTATGTCCAAGGTTACAGGACATGTGTCCGCACCCGGTCAGAGCTCTGTGTTCCCATAAAGAGGGGCTCGCATGTTGTCGGAGCCCTGGACATTCAAAGCCGCGAGCCGAACACGTTTACAGAGGCTGATGTTGAGACCGCCGAAGCCATAGCGCGCTGGGTCTCAGTGGCGGTGGAGAACGCCAGGCTCTACAGCAGGCTACAGCAAGCCCTGGAGGGCGCGGCCGCCACCTTGGCGGAGGTGGTGGAGGTACGGGATCCCTTTACCTCAAGGCACCAACGGCGCGTCGCTGCTCTGGCCACGGCCATCTCGGAGGAGATGAGACTCCCCCCAGACAGAATCCAGGCCGTGCGTACCGCAGCCCTGCTCCACGACCTTGGGAAAATCGCGGTCCCAGCGGAAGTGCTCAACAAACCTGGCAAACTTTCTGAACCGGAGCGGGCGTTGGTGCGGGAACATCCCCGAGCCGCGTACCGGATCCTCAAAGAAATTCCTTTCCCCTATCCGGTGGCCGAGATCGTGTTCCAACACCATGAGCGGCTCGACGGCTCCGGATATCCCAAAGGCTTGAAGGGCGAGAAGATCATGTTGGAAGCGAAAATCCTGGCTATCGCCGATGTAGTAGAGGCCATGCTCTCACACCGTCCTTACCGCCCTCCCTACCCACTGGAAGAGGTATTGGGCGAAATAGAGAAGGGGAAGGGGTCCCTCTACGACCCCCGGGCAGTGGAGGCGTGCCTCCATCTTTTCAGGGAGAAGGGTTTCAATTTCCCAGAACCTTCCTCATCTCAATGATAAAGAGAAGGATGGGAAGCTCCCGGCCTTCCAATGGAGTCCCAACGGTCAGGCTCATCCCACCATGACCTCTTTTTTGGCTTCCCAGAGGCCATGGATGTTGCAGAAGGAAACGACATAGAGGGTTCCGGACTTCTCGGTCCTCATGGTGAAGGTGACGGCGGGGTCGCTGTAGACAGTGCTCGTGTTCGGTCCCTGCGCCGAGGCCCCGTGGGCGGCAAAGTCGAACCGTCCGATGTGATGAGGAAACTTTTCCCCTTCGGGATGGAAGTAGACGGAAACCCATGCGATGTGGTGTTCGGTGGTATTGGGGTGGGGAATCTCCTTGCCCACGGATACGCTCACCTGGAAGGCCTGCCCCTTCCCAACTGTCTCCGGGGCTTCTATTACGGGGACGTGCTTCTCGGCCTTCCAATCAGCGCTCTGTACAAGTTCACTTATTTTTGCCATCCTCTTCCTCCTTTTGAAACCGCCGCCTTTCGCACCGTGCTTTATCGCTAAAACTCCTTCAGTTTCTCGCGGGAGGTGCCGCATACCGGACAACACTTCGGGGGCTCCCCCTCAACGGTATAGCCACAGACGGGACAAATGTAGACCGTGCCGAGTTCTAGGTCCCTTCTGTTTTCCACAGCCTCCCTCGCCTTCTTGTAGATCTCGGCGTGGATTTTTTCGGCCTCCTGAGCGTAGTGGATGGAACGCTCGGCCCCCGTCTCTCCCTGGAGCTGTGCTACTGCGCTATACGCAGGGTACATCTCCTCGACCTCGAAGGTCTCCCCGGCGATGGCCTCGGCCAGGTTATCGAGGGTGGAGTTGACCCCGGCAAGCTCCCGTAAGTGGTTCGTGGCGTGCACCTGTTCGGCGTAGGCAATGGCCCGGAAGAGTCGGGCGATGTTGGACTTGCCTTCCCGTTCTGCCACCTCGGCGAAGATTAGATAGCGCATGTGGGCTTGCGATTCACCGACGAAGGCGTTCCTCAGGTTTTCCACGGTCATCTTCCGCATTCTTCATCACCTCCTTGTGTGGACTACAAGGTTCCTTCCAGAGGTGCAGTTCCGCACACCGTTCTGCCCTCCACCAACACCTGGTGGCTTGCCATGCCGAAACGGAGATCTTTCAGGGACCACGCCGACGTATCCCCGGGGAGGTTTTCTCCGAGCTCGCGGATCCACTGAACCAACGCTTGGACGCAGCTCCAGCCTCCAAACGGGCGATCTCGATGATCCCCTTCGGGGGTTCCCCCGGGGGCGATCCGGTAAGCCCGGGGGACGACGTAATTGGTGGTGAGTGCTGCGGCACACTCTTTACCAAGAGCTCGTGCAAACACCTCACACGGATCTCGGCTCGCCCGCCCGGTGCCCGTGCCGCTTTCGCCACATCAACTCCCTTCTTTCCCTCGGCAAGAAGGGCAGATCTCCTCCCAGATGATTTCGTGGGACACAACAGCGAACCCAGGACCCACATCGATCCGATCCAATTCGCCTTTGTATGAAACCCCCACGTCGAATACGCGCCCGCAGCGGGTGCAATGAAAGTGGTAGTGGGGAACGAGGTTGGGGTCGAATCGATCAGGACCGTGCCCATGGAGCTCGCGCAGCAACCCTTCGCGGGCCAGGGCTCGGAGTGTCCGATACACGGTGGCAAGGCTCACTGGCTCCCCCCTATTACGGAGGTCATGGTATATCTCCTCGGCGGTGGGATGATCGGCACGGCCCTCCATGGCGGCAACGATGAGCCTGCGCTGCCTCGTCCACCTCAAATTGTTCCTGAGAAGCACTTGCATTTTTAGCCTAAGCCCGGTTCACATTCAAGCCGCCCTTGACACGTTCCCGGGGACTTATATAATCGTTTACGGTAAACGTTTAACATGGCGACGATCAAGGACGTGGCCCGGTTGGCCGGTGTTTCGGTGGCGACGGTGTCCCATGTGATCAACGGGACTCGCCCCGTTTCTCCTCAGACTGCTGCCAAAGTGTGGCGGGCCATTAAGGAACTGGACTATCATCCAAACGCCGTCGCCCGATCCCTCCGTACTCGCACCACCCACGCCATTGGCGTTGTCGTCTCCGACATCACTAACCCCTTCTTCGCTACATTGGTCCGAGGGGCCGAGGATGCGGCGATCGAGGCGGGCTATTCCCTCATCATCTGTAACAGCGACGAGGACCTGGAAAAGGAGGACCTCTACGTCAGCATGCTGCGGCGGAGGCGTATGGACGGCCTCCTCATCGCCCCAGTTCGCGACGGTGGCAGCCCTGCAGTCCGGGAACTTGCCCAAAGCGGTATCCCGTTTGTATTCGTCGACCGGAAAGCGAAAGGAATCGAAGCTGATGCAGTACTTTCTGATAATGTTGATGGTGCGTACATGGCGACAAAACACTTGATCAAACAAGGGCACAAGAGGATCGGTATTGTGCTCGGGATTAAAGGTTCCACTACATCGGAGGAGCGGTACGCTGGTTACCGGAAAGCACTTGAGGAGTTCAGGATTGAGGAAAGAGAAGAGGTCAAGGTGCATGGGGATTATAGGGTCCAAGGTGGGTATTCGGCGGCGGTAAAATTGCTTTCGTTGGAAAATCCACCGACGGCCATTTTCAGCACAAACAACCTCATGACCCTCGGTGTCCTCAAAGCCTTGTCCCAACGCGGCCTTCGGGCATACAAAATTGAAGTCGCCGCATTCGATGATATCGAATGGTACGATCTAATAGATTTACCAATAATCACCGTTGTCCAGCGCCCATACGAAATGGGACGAATAGCTTTTGATTTGCTCCACAAGCGACTTATGGGGTCTGAGTCTGTAGGAGCTCCTATAGAAATCAGGGTGCCTGTAGAGCTGAACATCAGACGAGGAAGGGGGTGATAGCCCAACTGGATTGAAACCCTTTAACAATAAGCTTTTTTGGAGGTGACCAGAATGAAGCGGTATCTGTTGGTCTTTGCGGTTTTGGTACTCTGGGGTGTTCTCGTCCTCGGTGAAAACCAACCAGAATATGTAATTCGGTTTAGCACTGTAGCAGCTCCCACACAGCCTCAGGTATTAGCAATGCAGAAGTTTGCGGAGATAGTCGGCGAACTCAGCGGAGGCAGAATCAAGGTTGAGGTATATCATTCTGGCCAATTAGGAGACCAAAAGACCCAGCTTCTCGCTATTATGCGGGGCGATTTGGAGATGACAAGCGACGCGGCACCATCTTGGTTTGCGGACCTGGCTGCGATGCCCGAGTTCGGTGTCTTCGAAGCAGCCTATGTTTTCCGAGATCTTGACCACCTTTATAGAGTAATGACCAGCAAAGTCGCACAGGACCTGTTCGAAAAAATGGCTAAAAAAGTGGGGATTCGTGTCTTGGATGTGTGGTATCTAGGAACCCGGGAGCTGAACCTCACTGCGAAGGTAGGTCCAGTTTACAAGCCGGAAGATCTCAAGGGCGTTAAGTTGAGGATGCCCAATAATAAGACGTTCTTGGACATTGGGCGAGCTCTCGGGGCAACCCCCACTCCCATGGGATTCGGGGAGGTCTACCTTGCCCTAAAGACCGGCACCGTAGATGGCCAGGATAACCCCTTGCCTACAGACCTTGCGGCCAAGTTCGTGGAGGTAACAAAGTACATTGTGTTAACCGACCATCAAATCGGCATGATTTGTCCGGTGATAAATGAGAAGCTCTGGCAGAGCATGCCGGAAGAGTACAAGGTATACATTAAAAAGGCTTTGCAAGTTGCACGGTACTACATGAACTGGACAGTATTGGAACAGGAAGCCAAACTGCTCAAGGTATTCCGAGAAGAGTACAATATGGAGATCATTGTGCCGGACAAGGAAGCCTTTATCGAACATGCCCGCCAGTACTATAGTCAACCTGAATTCGACAAACTTTGGGGCGAAGGGATGTACGAGAAAATCCAGAATATGTGATCCGGAAGAAGGCGGGGCGGGGGCTCTCCTCCGCCCCGTTTTTTTGACAAAAAGTGGAGGGCGAGGACATGTGGAAAACAATAGCGAGTAAATTCTTTCATTTTTTGTTGACGTTCGTTGAGGACTATGCTTCTTCTCTTTTTCTTTTTATAGTATTTATAGGCATGTTCTTACAAGTAGTACTAAGGTATCTCTTCAAACATCCTTCTCCCGAGCTATTCGAGGTCACACAATACGCCTTTCCTTGGGGCGTCTTGCTCGGAGCTGCTTACGCCCAACGGCATCGTGACCATATCAGATTTAATATAATTTATGAGAAATTGCCAAGGAAAGTTCAGTTACTCTTAGATCTTGTCTTTGATTTGCTTATATTAGGATTATTTGTCTTTGCACTTCCTTCTGTTTTGCGTCAAACTTTTTGGTATGGGATGCTACGTTCGGAAGTTTTGGGAATACCTTGGAATTATTTAGTTTTTTGCCTTCCACTTTTTTTGATTTTAATAATCATCCATAACGCCATCTTTATTTACCGAGGAATAAGGGAATTTCTTACAGGAAAAATTACCCCGCCGGAGGAGAAGCCATGGGCTTGATTGCGTTCTTCCTAGTTTTTGGACTGATGTTCATCTCCGGTTACCCAATCGTGTTTGGCATGATCGCCGGAGGCATCCTGTATTGGTTGTTGAACGGCTTGAGCTTGGCGAACCTAATTGACATATTGGTTATTCAGTTTTCCGCTCAAACAGTTTTAATAGCTGTTCCTCTCTTCATCTTTGCCGCAAATCTCATGAATGACTGCGAGGTCACGAACATTATCTTTGGCTTTGTCCAAAGAGCGCTTGGGAGAATAAAGGGGGCGTTAGCTCAAGCCAATATTATAAACAGCATCATCTTTGCTGGGATGAGCGGTTCCGAGATAGCGGACGTTGCCGGCCCGGGCAGTATGGAAATCAAAGCGATGATGGATGCCGGATATGAGGGAAAATACGCGTGTGCAGTAACCGCGGCCTCCGCAACGATCGGACCAATAATTCCTCCGAGCATTCCAATGGTAATTTATTCTATGCTTACTGGCACCTCCCTTGGTTATCTTTTCCTAGGGGGATTTCTGCCTGGTCTTTTTCTCGGCGTGGCAGAAATGGTGATGGCGTATGTTCTCGCCCGTGTTCGCAATTACCCTACGGGCGAGAGGTTTCAGTTACGTGCAGTGATCAAGGCATTTTGGCGAGCTCTCCCCGCTCTTTTGGGACCAGTTTTCTTGCTAATAAGTATCTACGGTGGCATATGCACTCCGACGGAAGCAGCTGCAGTTATTGCTGCTTATGTAATAATTATTTGTACCGTTATTTATAAAACACTGGGACTAAGAAAGTTGTGTCAAATTATCATGAAAAGTGCTAAAACCATGGGATATATTAGCATCATAGTGGCCGCTGCCTACATTTTCAATTATGTTGTCGCACGGGAACACATTCCTCAGCTCCTAACGGAAGCCTTCATTAGAAGTGGCTTATTTTCAAACAAACTGGTCTTTCTTTTCAGTGCCAATATTCTTTATTTCCTTTTAGGAATGTTCATCGATGTCTCCATCATCTTATTGGTGGTCGTGCCGATGATATTTCCTCCAGCAGTAGCACTGGGAATTGATCCGGTACATTTCGGCGTCGTCACCGTATTTAACCTAATGTTAGCCCTTGATACGCCTCCTTATGGTCAAACGGGTTACATCACAAGCGCGGTAAGTGGAACTCCCCTTAGGGAAGTCTTCAAAGAAATGATAATATATTGGATTCCTTTGGAATTCGCTTGTTTACTTCTGGTAACTTACTGGCAAGATTTCGTGCTCTTTATACCCAGGCTTTTTGGCTACTCGGGTTGAAAGACAAAAGAAAAGTGCAAAGGAGGTCGATTTGCATGAAAAAAGAGATAGAAAAAGATTTCGGCCGCGTTTTGCTCCCCTTAATCACAGTATTCCAGAAAGATCTCTCCGTGGATTATGAACTGACAAGGAAAGCGGCAAGATTTGTGGTCGAAAACGGCCTCTGTGACGCCATCATCGTGAGTGGAACAACGGGAGAGTTCTACACCCTAGGTCTTGACGAACGGCGGAGATTGTTTGAGAAGATCAAGGAAGAGCTTGATGACGAAGTTCCTTTAATCGCGGGAACTGGAGCAATTTTCACAAAAGACGCGGTCAAATTAACAAAAACTGCAGAACGGCTAGGTTTCAACGCTGTAATGGTTGTAACGCCCTATTATTGTCGACCAGAACAGGAAGGCCTTTACACACATTTCAAAACAATTGCAGAGAACACTACCCTTCCCGTTATGATTTACAACATACCGCTATTTTCGGGGGTAAACCTTTTACCGGAAACGTTGGCTTCTTTAGCCAAAATTGAAAACATTGTTGCAATAAAAGACGAGGCCGGGCTCAACCCCCTCCAGACGACAGCATATATAAAAGCTGCCGAGGGCAAGATCGCTGTCTACTCAGGAGATGACAACATGGTGCTTCAAGTACTTGCCCAAGGGGGAATAGGCGTCGTAAGCGGAGGGGCTCATGTCGTTGGCGATCTCATAAAATTCATGATAAATCAATTCATAGAAGGAAACATAATGAGTGCAACGGAGATTTACCACTCACTTATGGATTTATACATAGCTTTTCACGGAAATGGGACTAGAGTGAATCCCACTCCATTGGTAAAGGCGGCCTTCGAAATGGTATCGGGCATCCCCTGTTCCCTCCCGAGACCACCTTTGACCTCGGCGAGTGATGAGGAAAGATCTCGCTTAAGGAGGGTCCTGAAAACCCTGGGCAAACTTTGAAAAAAAGGAGGTGAGTGTCGGAGATGTTTGGAGATCCGAACGCCGCACCTCAACTTATAAGTTATATTGCCCCCGCCGCTCCAGCTACAAGAAGGCTTGCTTCCGGGGATGAGCTTTATTTGCGCCCAGAGATAGGTTTCACCCCCAATTGGTACCGTAAGGCTCTGGGCATTGATTTCTCCGAAATTTGGCATCGTGATCCTGGGTATCGTTTGGAGACCCGGATCGAGATGGCAGAGGAACTTAAGCGACGTTTCCCCGGAATTCCCATAGGCGGCATAAATAGCTCTGATTGTCCTGACGTTTTAACCGGTACCTTCGGCGTGCTTTTAGTTCCGGGAATTTTTGGGGTCAAAATCCAATACGCTCCAGATAGATGGCCAGATTCGGAGCCGGTTTTCCAGTCGATAAATGAAATTTTTAAATTGGAACCACCAAATTTAAACCACAACCTTTTTTTCTGTGACTTTATGGAACAGCTAGATTGGATCAAAAGAAAAGTGGGCGTGGTCAGAGGTTATATTGTTGGCCAAGGGGTGTTGAATAATGCTTATCGTTTACTAGGACCAAACATTTTTTTGGCTTTATTAAAAGAACCGGGGGCTGTCTCTCACCTTTTTGCGTGCATAACGGAGACCATAATAGAGGTTGTTCGCGTTATTCAGAACTTTCAAAGGGAATCGGGTTTTAAAGAAGTAGAAGAAAAAATTTTCACTGTCAGTAACTGTCTCGTGAACATGGTCTCTCCAAAAACCTATGTGGAAATGCTTTTGCCTTTTGACTTGAAAATCGCGGAAGCTTTTTCTTCCTTGGGAGTCCATAATTGTGCGTGGGATGCCACGCCGTATCTTAACTTCTACTGCCAAATCCCGAATCTGGGTTATATAGACATGGGCATTGAAACAGATCTTAAAGCGGCAAAGCGACTTTTCCCTTACGCTCGTCGCGCGGTGATGTATAAGACACGTGATTTAGTGGAGAAAGATCTGGAGGAAATAAAAAAAGACATAACACTTGCTGCGAAAGCCCTTGGACCATGTGATCTTGTATTAGCTGACATCGACATAGATGTACCCGATAAGAAGATAAGGGCGATCTACGATTTCTGCATGGAACTTAACGAAGAATTTGGGGGTAAAACCGAGGTCAAAGAGGGGGAGTAAAGATGGAGAGACGAAAGGTGGGGATCCTTACCTTCTCCGATGGGCGGGAGTCAGTACACCGTGAGGTAGCGCCGATAAACCTCGAGTTCCAGCGGCGGCTGGCCGAAACCCTGTGGGACACGGGGGAAGTGGAGCCAGTGGAAGGGCAGGAAATCGTCTGGACCGCGGAGCTCGCGCGCAACGAGGCCAAACGCCTCGCGGATCTTGGGTGCGAAGCCACCATTTTCAACTTTGCCGTGTGGAGTTTTCCACACCTCGCCGTCATCGCAGCCAAGTTCGCCCCTGGGCCGTTTCTCCTCTTCTCCAATATCAATCCCAAATACCCGGGCATGGTGGGGATGTTGGCCTCGGCCGGAGCGTTGGATCAGATCGGCGTCCCCCATGGGCGTCTCTTCGGCGACATCCATGATGAGGGAGTACTGCGGAAGGTCCTCGCCTTCGTCCGTGCCGCCTCGACTATCAACCGCCTCCGGGGGGAGACCTTCGGCCTCTTCGGCGGCCGTCCCATGGGAATGTATACCGCCGTGGCCAACGCCGATCAGTGGATAGCCCTCTTCGGTATCGACGTAGAACACATCGACCAGTCGGAGATCATCCGCCGCGCGAAGCTCGCGCGCGAGGACGAGGTAGAATATGCGTTTGACTGGCTCGCGGGAAAGGTAGGAAAGATCCGGTTCGATGGGAGACAGCTAACCCCGGAAAAGCTCAAGCTCCAGATAAGGAGCTACATCGCCGTGCGAGAGATGGCGCGGGAGCTTGGTCTCGACTTCCTGGGGATAAAGGCACAACCCGAGCTCACCGATAACTTCGTCACCATGGATCTCACCGAAGCTTTCCTCAACGACCCCTACGACTGGAACGGTGAGAAGGAGCCCCTGGTCGCGGCTACCGAGGCGGACATGGACGGGGCCCTCACTATGGAGATCCTAAAGCACATAAGTGGGGAACCGGTGTTGTTCGCAGACCTGCGGCACTACGACGCGGAGCTCGACGCGTTCGACCTCTGCAACTCTGGGAACCACGCCACTTATTACGCCGGCCGTTCCTATGACCCGGACGTGAACCTCCCCCGTGTAGAGTTCTACCCCCAGGGCTTCTACTTCCCCGCCGGCGGAGCCGCGGTGAGGCACATTGCCGCGCCGGGTAAGGTCACGCTGGCACGTTTGGCACGCAAGAACGGCCGATACTGGCTGGCGATCATCCCGGCGGAGTTCCTAGACTTGCCGCCCGAGGTGGCGGAGGAAAAGGCTGCGGCTACCCAGGTTGAGTGGCCTCACGCGTTCGCGAAACTCGGGGTGGGCCCGAATGAACTCCTCTCGGAGTACGACTCCAACCACATTCACGGGGTCTATGGCGACTACGTCCAGGAACTCATCTGGTTCGCGAGGCTCTTGGGGATCTCCTACAGGGTGTTCTCCTGAGGGAAGGACAGCCCGTGGAACACGCGGGCCGTGGTCGAGTATAGCTCCGGGGACATAGGGAATTATGCACGCCAAAGATCTGCTGGCCCCTTGACCAGATGTGGCGGCGGACGTTGTAAAGGCCACCCAAGTTCTGAGCGGATGAGCGGTCGCTCACCTCCGCCGGCGAGCAAGTAGCCGACAGGGCGTTCAAGGGGAGGGAGTCTCATCCAACGTCAATTTTCATGGCTCGTGGTCCATTACCCCCAGACTTGGTGGACCAAAGTAGCTGTCCACTCAATTCCCCATGACCGAAAGGGGCGGCTAACGCCGACCTCCAACCATCTTCATGACGTCGACTTGGGGGCAGGGACTTTTGGTCACCCCTTTTCACGCACATCTTTAAAGACATTTATGCGCTTGTGAGAAAAATGCTAATAGGGCACCACAGTTCAGGCGAGATCCTTGAAGAGCGGAAGGGGTACCCCCTCCTCTTGGGCACCGGGAAGGCTCAAAAGAAAAGCGAGGGCGGCGAGGGTCTTTCCATCCCCGGCTTTTCCGCGGGCGACAGCCTCGAGAATTTCCCGGGGATGCTTGAAGGAGAGCTCTACGATCTCTCCTTTCACTTGGGGGGTAAGCTCTCCCTCGAGCTCCTCGGCCAGGAATAGATGCATAAGCTCGGTCAAGATTCCTGGAGAGGTATAGAATGCCCCGAGCTTTCGCCATCGCTTAGCCCGGAGCCCAGTCTCTTCCCAGAGCTCTCGCTGCGCACATTGGAAAGGGCTCTCGCCGGGTTCCAGAGTACCAGCGGGAATTTCCCAAAGCGCCGTACCCGCCCCATAGCGGCGCTGACGTACGAGGAGCACCTCCCCCCTATCGTTCAGGGCGAGGATCGCCACTGCCCCAGGGTGGTCAACCACCTCTCGGAGACCCCGTTCGGTCTCCTCCACCCGTACCGAGATCAGCCGCCCACGAAAGACGTACTCACCCATCATTTGCCGTGATCAATTATAGTGATGGGTGGCGCAAAAATACCCCATCGTGCGCCATCGGTCATCTATCACGCAGGTATTTTCCGGCCTCGCCGAACCCGCGCCGGAGGGCTTCGCGGTTAACGGCGACGAGCTTCCCTCGGCTCCGCCCTCGGAGCTCCTCCGCCATGGCGGTCTCGATGGCCTCCAGGGGCACAATCCCCAACGCCCTGACCAGTGCCCCCAGGGCCACCATGTTGACCACCCGGGGATTTCCGAGCTCGGCAGCGATCTCGTTCGTCGGGACAGGGATTGCAGTGACGTCGCTGCGCCGCACCTTACGCTTCACAAGGGAACTGTTCACCACGATGGTTCCCCCCTCGACGACTCGAGGTTCGAATTTGTCCAGCGAAGGGAAGTTCATGGCCACTAACGCGTCGGGGGAATCCACCACAGGGGAACCGATGGGACGGTCGGCCACGATGACGGTACAGTTGGCGGTGCCGCCACGCATTTCTGGGCCATATGAGGGCAACCAAGTGACCTCAAAACCCTCGTTCATCCCCGCCCGGGCCAGGACCTTTCCCGCGAGGAGGATGCCCTGACCCCCGAAACCTGCAAAAACCACGCTTTTTTCCATCGCTACCCCACGTCCTTGAGATCCCCCAAGGGAAAGACCTCCGTCACGCGCTCTGCCACCCACCTCCCGGCCTCGGTCGGGGACATCCTCCAGTTGGTGGGGCAGGTAGAGAGGATCTCCACTAGAGAAAAGCCCTTCCCCTCCAGTTGATTCCGAAACGCCTTGAGGACCGCCCGCTTGGCTTTGACGACGTGGGAGTAATCGAAGACCGCCTGACGGGAGATGTAGGCCGGGCCGTCCAGTTGGGCGAGCATCTCGGAGATCTTGAGGGGATAACCGTGGAGGCGTGGTTCCCGTCCTGTGGGGGTGGTGACGGTGCGTTGGCCGGGGAGAGTAGTGGGGGCCATCTCACCCCCCGTCATCCCATAGATCCCGTTGTTCACGAAGATCACCGTGATGTTCTCGCCGCGATTAGCGGCGTGTACCGTCTCTGCCGTGCCGATGGCGGCGAGATCCCCGTCTCCCTGGTAGGTGAAGACTACGAGGTCCGGACGGGCGCGCTTGATCCCCGTGGCCACCGCGCAGGCCCGCCCATGGGCCGCTTGGACAAAGTCACAATGAAAGAAACGATCCAGGAAAACCGCGCACCCCACCGGCGCGATTCCTACCGTCCGCTCAAGGATTCCAAGCTCGTCCAGGACCTCAGCCACGAGGCGAGTGATGATCCCGTGGTGGCAGCCGGGGCAGTAGGTGAACTTGGCGTCGCTCAGGGCCGCCGGTTTGGCGAAAGCCCTCACGTATCCCTCAGGAATCGCGACCTCAACCGACATACTTTTTCACCTCTTCCAGGATCCGGTTGGGGGAGGGAACCACACCGCCGAGCTCGCCGTAGAAGGGCGTCTCCGCCCGTCCCTCCACTGCCAACCTCACGTCCTCCCACATCTGGCCCGCGGAGAGCTCCACCGTGAACACCGCTCTCGTCCGCTCGGCCAGCCTCCGTATTGCCCCGTACGGAAAGGGCCAGAGAGTGATAGGCCGTAGCAGGCCCACCTTCAATCCCTCGGCCCGGGCCAGACGCACCACCGTTTTCACGATCCGACCCATGGTACCGTAGGCGACGACGATGAGCTCAGCGTCTTCGGTCTCCATCTCCTCCCATCTGACCTCGGCCCGCTCGATCTCTCGGTAGGTTTCCTGGAGGACCAGGTTCATCCGCCTGAGCCCCTCGGGTTCGAGATCGAAGGACGAGATCACGTTCTTGGGGCGTCCCCGTGCCCCGGTCAGGGCCCAGGGCCGCGGGGGAATGTCCGCGGAATCCACCGGCTCTGGGAGCTTCACCGGCTCCATCATCTGACCGATCATTCCGTCCGCGAGGATCATGGCCGGCACCCGATATTTGTCCGCGAGGTCGAATGCGAGCCGCACGAGCTCCGTTGCCTCGGGGACAGTGGAGGGGGCGAGGACGATGAGCCGGTAATCGCCGTGTCCCCCGCCCTTCGTGGCTTGAAAGTAATCGCCCTGGGCGGGGGCGATGTTCCCCAGCCCCGGCCCGCCACGCATCATGTTTACGATGACGCAGGGGAGCCGGGCCATGGCGATGTAAGAGATCCCCTCCTGTTTGAGGCTTATCCCCGGGGACGAGGAAGAGGTCATGGTGCGCACCCCCGCGGCGGCGGCCCCGTAGACCATATTGATAGCCGCCACCTCCGATTCCGCCTGGAGGAAGACCCCGCCGCGTTTGGGAAGTTCCCGCGCCATGTACTCCACGAGCTCGCCTTGAGGGGTAATCGGGTAACAGAAGTAACACTTGAGCCCCGAACGGATCGCCGCTTCGGCGATGGCCTCGTTTCCACGCATGAGGACCCGGCTCATGTAGCCCCCTTTACCGACCTCTCCTCGCGGTAGACTTCGAGCGCCACGTCAGGGCACACGTTGGCGCAGACAGCACAACCAGTGCACTTCTCCGGGTGAGCCATGTACGTGACTTGGTACCCGGAGGAGTTGTATTCTGAGGAAAAGTCCAGAACTTTGAAGGGGCAGGCCTCAACGCAAAGGCCGCATCCCTTACACCGTTCCTTATCGACGACTACAATACCTTTCGGCATTTCCCTTCTCCTAATTACCGCAGTCCAAAGCGCCGCCTGCGGCGACGCAGGCGCTCTAGCTCCCGTTCTGATCGTTGGATCCATCGGTAGAGTCGCTCCTCAATGGGGGGCTCGTGCTTTGGAACATTTCTTTTCCCCGGCGGAATAAGATCGCGCTCCCGTAGGAGCTTCCGCAGTCGCTCAGCTTCTCGCTGGAGAGTGAAAAGCTCCCGGTCAGCGACCGTCACCTGCCTCTGTGAAAGGACAGGTTTCCCCTGGGAATCAATGGAGACCACTTTGAGGAGAAGCTGTTGACCGGGACGCAACCCCCCCTCCACCTCCTCCAGTGGCAGCACGCCCTCCCCCGCGTCCCAGGAGACCAGGGCGCCGTCTTCACGTACCTCGACGAGCGTTGCTTCTACGAGATCACCGACCCTTGGACCCATTGATGTTCACGTCTCTCCGTTCTCGGCGACGTTTCCACGTTTGAACAACCGAGTAGTGAGCAATGGCGTAAATAGAGATTCCCAACCCGGTCACGGACATAGCGTAGGAGAGGAAGCTGAGGGGAACGTTGGGGCGTATCACTTTGATCACCATGAGAAAAGGAAGAGCGATTGCCGTCACCATCAACGAGAGGGCGACGGAGATCAGCGTCCAGAATTTGCGACGCGTCATTTGTAAAGCCAACAGGAAACGTAATGCCCAGGCCCCGGTTCGAACTCCTTCGGGACCTCCTTGTCACAGAGGCCCTCGATCTTGTGTTTGCAACGGGGATGGAAGCGACATCCCAGAGGTGGCCGCAGCAAACTCGGGGGCTCGCCAGGGGGAACTTCCTTGAACTTGTGGGCATTTTCGGGATCAGGGTCAGGAATGGCGTCTAGTAGGGCCTGCGTATAAGGATGCAATGGATTGCGAATGAGTTCCTGGACGGGGGCCTTTTCCACAAGCTTCGCAGCGTACATTACAAAAATCCGTTCGGAGAAGTAGCGCACGGTGGAAAGATCGTGAGTGATATAAGCCACGCCCAGATTATGCGCTTTCTGCACGCCCTCCAGGAGCTGTAGGATTTCGACCCGAACCGATGCGTCGAGCATTGAAACCGGCTCATCGGCGACGAGGAGCTTTGGGTTGAGCACGATGGAGCGCGCGATGACCAACCTTTGTTGCTGCCCACCGGAGAGCATGTGGGGGAATTTGCCAATGAAGTCTTCTACGGGTGTGAGTTTTACCTCCTCTAGAACCTCACGGATCCGCTTTTCGCGCTTGGCTTTACTGCCCCAGTGGTTTATCACCATGGGCTCGAGGAGAATCCGCCGCACATTCATGAAAGGGGGCAGGGCTCCGTAGGGATCCTGCTGTATATACCCCACCTGAGAACGGTACCATCGTCCGAGACGTTGAAGTCGCTTCCCCTCGAAGAGGATCTCCCCCCTGGTGGGTTGGTATAGACCGAGGATAGTGCGGGCTAGGGTGCTCTTTCCACAACCGGATTCCCCAACAAATGTCACCGCCTCTCCGTAGTGGATGTCGAAGTCCACTCCATCTACGGCACGCACGAAACCGATGTGGATAAAGCCCCACTTGCGAAGCTCGAACCATTTATGTAAATCCTTTACCTGAAGGAGTACCTGGTCTTCCATTTCACCACCTTCATGTGTAGAGGTGACATTTGATTTTACGCTCGTCTTTGTAGTTCACCATGGGGGGCTCATGGTCACAAGCCGAGAAGCGCTTAGGGCAGCGTGGGGCGAACCGGCATCCTGTAGGTGGGTTGATCAGACTCGGGGGCTGACCCGGTATGAACTCGAGCTCCTTGTCTTCCCGCAGGGTGGGGACGCTGGCCATGAGCTTTTGGGAATAAGGATGCAGGGGCTCGAGGTAGAAGTGTCCGGCCTTTCCAAGCTCTACTATTTGGCCCGCGTACATCACCATGGCGTCTAGCGCCAGTTCACTTGAGGTCGAGATATCGTGAGTAATCAGGATATAGGTGAGCTCGAACTCCTCTTTGATGCGCTTCAGGGCGTTCATGATGTTGGCCTGTGTAAGCACATCCAAGGCGGAGGTGGGCTCGTCCAGTATCACCAGCTTGGGGTTCGTGATCAATGCCATGGCGATTACCACGCGTTGGCGCATCCCCCCCGACAATTCGAAGGGGTAACGATCTACAAAGTCTACAGGCACACCTACTATCTGGAACGCCTCGATTACCCGATTTAATGCCTCTTCCTTGGTGAGATTGTTGTGGATGAAGAGGGGTTCGGCCACTTGGTTTCCTACCTTGACGACGGGGTTGAGCGAATTCATGGCGGCTTGGGCAACATATGAGATTCTCCTCCACCGAACCTCACGGCGGAATTGTTCATCGTTCAACTTCATCGCCTCGATCCCGTCGATATAGATGTTCCCGGCGTAGGTGTGGGTGTTACGAGGGAGTAATCTGAGGATCGCCTTGGCGAGAGAGCTTTTGCCGCAACCTGACTCTCCCACGATGACCATCGCCGTCTGCGGCACGAGCTCGAAGCTCACTCCGTCCACTGCTTGAACGACGCCCTTGGTAGTCCGGAAGTAAAGCTTTAAATCTTCTACTTTAAGGATAGGGTCCATCGTCAGATCTCCCTCAGTTTGGGGTTGAAGATCCGGTCCAATGCGTGCCCGATCATGGTGAAGCCGAACCCGGTGAGCATAAGCATAAAGGCCGGCTCCAAGACCCAATAGTAGTGGCCCTGAAAGAGCGCACCCTTCCCTTGAGCGTCGGAGAGGAGTTTTCCCCAAGTGGGGAGCACTGGGTCGCCTAGCCCCAGGACAGAAAGGGCCGCCTCAAGAAAGACATATCCAGGTACGGCTAAGACAAACGCAGGGACGAGCATGGGCACGATCTTGGGGATGAGATACCGGAAGACAATACGCAGGTTTCTGGCACCGTAGCTTTTAGCCGCCTCAATATAAGGGGCGTGTTTTTCCTGTAGAAATATTGCCCGGTAACTCTTAATCGAAGATTCAATGATATTGAGAATCAATAGGGTGGCCAAGATAGTCCAAATGCTTTTAGAAAAGAACATCCCCACCATAATGAGGATAGGTAGAGTGGGGATGACCATACGGATCTCGGTGAGTCGCTGCACAAGTGAATCGGCCCAGCCACCGAACCAGGCGCCTAAAGCAGCGATGATAATGGAGGTGATCATGGTCCCTAATGCCGCAGCGAGTCCAAATGAGAGAGCGACGGGAGTCCCCCACAAGAGGGCAATCATAATGTCACGGCGGCGATGGTCAGTCCCCGCCAGGCCGTGCACGGTCCCGTAAATGACCAGCTCGGTTTCGATCCAAGCACCCGGTTCGAAGAGATATGCCGTGATCTCAACCCGGTGCTTTCCCTTGAGAACCTTCCTCTCATCATGAGGGTCGTTGAAAAATCCTTCCTCCACCTTTTGGTCGCCGAACTGTTTGATAAGTTGCTTATCAAGAGAAATGGGATACCAGAAACTTCCACTGCCGGAAACCGACTTGATGCTCATCCGACCGAACTTGATTTCCCGTCCATCCGGGGTGGTCCAGGTCACAGAGACCAAGGGGCCCTTCTTCTTGAACTTCGGCTTGTAGACGATAGCGAGCTCCGAAGGCGGCACGTCGGCTTGATAATCGAAGGTGTAGGTAATGAAAACCTTCTTGGACGTTTTTCCCAGAGGTTCTTCCCTTATCTCTGCGTCCTCCATGGACGTGAGAATTAGTGTTTTGGGGAGCTTCTGGGGCGTGAAGTAGTTCACCCACACAGGCTTAGCGTTCACAGGATTGTAGCGCCACATCTCCTCACCGCCGCGCCAGAGTCTCACCGCTTCACCATAGGGAATAGTGATGACGGCGTAGATGGCGAGCCCGACGATAAAGGAAAGGATAATAAGGCCCCCGAGTGCCGATTTGTAACGAGTAAGTTCACGTAAAACCGGGAGCACCTTCCTCATGCCGTGCTACCTCCTCCGACTTTGATCCGGGGATCGACGATAGCATAGATAAAATCAAGCAAAAATACCGTGATGCCCAACAGATATGCATAGATCATCGTCAATCCCACGATGACCGGTGTATCAAACCCGTTTATCGCTTGCATATAAAGCGAGCCAAGTCCCGGCCAGTTGAAGACTGACTCAGTGATGATCGCTCCCATCCACGCTCCAATGAGCATCAAAGCGAAGCTAGTGATGATAGGGGGGAGAGTTGGGCGAAGGATATAGCGCCTCTCTAATGCGCGACCGGGAACTCCCTTGGCTTTGGCCATCTCTACGTAGTCTTCACTAGAGTAGATGAGAAAGAAGGTGCGCCAGCTATAAACGCTGGCAAAGATGTAAGCGATGAACCATGCAAGCAAGGGGAGGACCATATGCTGAACTACACTGAATGCGTAGGCCAGCATGGTTTTAGGAGGAGGAATGCTCACAAATCCGCCGAACGGCAGCAGTCTGAGCTGGGCGGCAAAAATCATGATGAGTATGATCCCATAAAACCATGCGGGAGCAGTGGACAGTGGCGCCAAAGAAACAGACATCCTATCCCAAATGCTGCCGTAGCGGCGGGATAGGATAAGGGCTACAAAGATGGAGGTTAAAAAGACGATCAAACTGGCCGTGGTGAAGAGGAGAACGGAATAAGGGAGCCGCTCCTGGATGATGATCCACACCTTCTTGGAGCCACTTGTACTGTGGATGTGCTCGGCAAAGCCGAAATCGAGCACGAGCGCATCTCCCAGGTAACGGAAGGCCCGCGATTTCCAGAAGTACTTGTCGAACCGAATAAAAGGCTTGTCGAGCTCTAAGCGTTCAATTTCCAACTGTATAAGTTGTTGTGCGAGTTTTCGCTTCTCCTCTGTGGTGAGGTTCTGGTAAGCCGGATTTTGGAAGACCTGCATGTTTATAGACTCTTCAATCTGGGCCTTCTTGATCTTGTCCACATAACCGCCCATGTTGGCGACCATGATGGTAAGGAAGATCCCCACCACCAACGCGATCCAAACGGCGAGACCTCGGAGGAAAGTGTAGCGGAGCAAGCGGAGGAACGTCTGGACTCTTCTACCTTTGGGGTGGACCAGCCTTTTCGCTCTCGCCAATTCTCCTCTCCTTGGGGGAAAGTCGGGGTTTTAAGCGCAGGATTATAAAAAAAGGGCCCGGGAAGCTCAAGCTTCCCGGGCCCTTTTGTCCACGTCCGTTACGGTACGGCGACGAACTCGATTGAGGAGAAGGACGGGATGGCGACGACCTTGGAGGAGACAGCCACCTCGAGCTTCGCCGTGCCCTCGGGGAGCTTGGCGGTGATCTCCGGGGTGAGGACGACGTTCCAAGTGGGCCCACCGAAGTACTCCGCGGTGCCGAGGGCGACGAGGTTGCCCTCCGCGTCGAAGAGGAGGTACTTCACGAAGTCGATCTCCTCCGGCGGATAGGGCTCCTCCTTGTAGGTGATGTTCACCGGAATGACGGCGCCCTTGCCGATTTCGAGGACCTCGGGAGCACCGATGAAGTCGATGGACGCGATCTTGGGCTCGGCGAACCGGAGCCATTTGTCGGCCGGATCACGGAAGGCCTCGAAGCGCTTGAGCGTAATAGTTCTGGCCAATGTGTCAACGGAGTCCACGTAGAAGACGCCATCGCCCACCCAGAAGTGGCCCTTGGACTCGTACCAGTTGAGGAGGTTCTGGTAGCGAGCGATGGCCTCTTCCTTGGAGATGTACTTTCCGAGGACGCTGGCGTACGGGATATAGCCCTCGTCGATGGCCTTCTGGAGGTACTTCTTCAGGATGTCGAGGGTAGGGCCAGCGATGTAGCTCACCCATTCAACGCCCTTCTTGTCGGCCTTGTCAGAGCTGAACGCGACCTCACCCGCGGCCTCGGCGAGGATACCGATGGCGATGGAGTGCCACGGAGCCGGGCCCTGGCTGTAGAAGGCATCGAGCACCGCGCCGGCAGCGATCCACTCGGCATCGAGCTCGATGGAGTCGGTGTAGTACTCGATCACCAATGGATCCTCGGAGACGATCCGGAGGCCCTTGAAGTACTCCAGCCAGGCCTCGAGGTCGGGCTTCACGGCCTCGTCGAAGATCGGGGACTCCTCCTTGCCCCGGTCGAATCCGAGGATGAAGGACATGAGGATGTCGGCGATAGAGTAGTTGGAACCGTCATGCCAGGTGTCCTCAAGGAAGGACATGTCATAGTGGACTACTACCTTGACCTTGGCTGTCAGACCCTCGGGGAACTTCTCCCCCGCGGTGACGAACTGCTGAGCTCCAGCGTCCCAGTCGACCCACGCATCCTCAGGCACCCTGATCTCGTCCACGAAGTCGAGGCTCACCCAATCGAGAGTTTTGCCGACGGGCAAGCCCTCCAACACGTAGACCTCGGCCTTTTCCACCCGCTGTGGATGGAACAATCCGGTGAAGGGATCCGGCAGGACGAAGGGGTTGCCGGTGCCCCGGATGGGCATCTGGTCGTAGATCCAGTTGGTGCCCGCCACTGGGTTCCAGGGTTCGTTGAACATCTCGCCGATGGCGATCCGGACCGTGCCGCCTTCCTTCGGGTTTCCGGCCTCGTCCCTCCACTGGAGGGTATAAGCCCACAGGCGGGAACCGTACACCCCACCGGCCAGGTCCACAGCGACGCCGAGGTCCTTATGGTGTGCGAACATCGGGGACTCGTTGGCAAGCCAGACGCGTACGGAGTTCTCCATGGCATAGTCGAGGGCCTTCTTCATGAGCTCAGCGCGTTCATCGAGGGTCTCGTAATCGTTATAAGCGAGCTTCTTGAAGACCTCATCGGCCTCGGGCTTGACGTAGTAAGCTTGCCAGAGAGGGGCACCCCAACCGCGCTTAGTGTAGAAGAAGTCGAAGTTCCCGCCCTGATCACGGGAGATGTAGGTGCTGACCCAACCGGCGGTATAGATGTGGAAACATCCCTCAGCCGGATCGGTGAAGATCCAACACTTGGCAAGGTCGCGGGAAATCCCGTAGCGACGGTCCACCGTAAAGCCCAACCCCTCGAGGAGTCCGGCCACGTAGTCGCCGATTTCCTTGCGTTCGTCCTCGGTGCGGATGAGGAAAATAATGGTGACAGGCTCGCCCTTATAGTACCACTTGCCGTCCACGAGTTCGGCCCCGAGTTTCTCCATCTCGGCGAAGATGACCTCTTTCGCCTTCTCGGGGTTGTGGGCGTACTTGGCCTCGAGCTCGCGGGCCTTGTCGATGAGCTTGGCATAGTCCGGGAAGGTAGGGGTCAACGGAAGATACCGCGTAATGGCGAGGCCCTTGTAGATCTCCTCCACGATGTAGTTGCGGTCGATGAGCCAGTTCATGGCTTCGCGGATTGCGGGCACGGCGAAGGGGTTGAGCATGCCGTTCTTGAACTCCTTTACGGTTACCTCAGGATCGGCGGGATAGGGGTTGAAGGTCAGTTCGGTATAAAGACCATAGGAGCTAGAATAAGTAAGGTTCGGATCCTCGACAACCTTCTTGAATAGGTCAGGTCGGGACACGGCGTAAGCGTAGATATCGGCCTCACCCGCGATCAACATCTCGATTGCCTTGTCGTTGTCGGGCTCGGAGAAGAAGATCACCTCATCGACCCACGCCCCAGTGCGCGCGAGAACAGAAAAACCAACGAAGGTTACCAAAAGGAAAATTAACCCTTTACGCCACATATACACCTCCCTTTGAAGTGGTAAAACTTGTAAGAAGTTTCAGTAAATCCCGTTCGCCTCTCACCCCCTTTTGCAATTTATTTATAGCGGGAAAGCGCGTACCTGTCAAGCCTTCAGGACTTTGCCCGCCTTGAGACACCGGGTGCAAACCCACATCCGTTGTCGCCGCCCTCGGTGGATCACGCGCACGTGTTGAAGGTTAGGGGCTCGGACCCTCCTGGATTTCCTTCCCGAATGGGAGACAGAGTGACCATAGTCCGGTTTTTTGCCGCAAATTTCGCATTTTCTACCCATATCTTCCCTCCTTGGCCAGCGGTGGTTGCACGTAATTGGGCTCGAGAGCCTTGGGATCTGACTCCCCTCCGTCGCGGAAGCGCCTATATCCCAATTGCGCCACGGTGCCCGCGTCGGGATAAGCCCACAAGTCGCCCAAAATATAAGCCCCAGGGAGTGACTTCGCTAACACCGTGCGGAAACAAATCGTCCCGGAGCCCACAAGGCACAATTCCTCGTCAATCTCGCGGAGCTTCGTCAGGACCCTTTTCAACGGGAGGGATTCATCTCGGCTTGTCTTCCCCGGGAAGGCCCATGCGAAGTAGAGCAGATCACGTCGGTCGTGGACAAGGACCGCCACCCGCCCCGGAAACCATGATGCCACAGGGAGTCCTAAAGCTTCAGTTTGTCGCACTCCAACAAGAGGTACTCCTAACGCCTGGGCCATTGCCTTGGCGAAGGAAACCCCGATGCGAACGCCGGTGAAGGAGCCTGGCCCAACGTCCACCGCGATCAGTTCCACATCTGGGGGGGAAACACCGGCCTCTTCGAAAAGCGCCCGTGCCGCGGGGGCAAGGCGTTCCGCATGCCGTCTCTTCGCGGGAAATCGTAACTCAAAGGGAGCTTCACCCTCATCCCAAAGGGCTACACTCCCCATATCGCCCGCGGTTTCGATTCCCAAGACCAACATCTCGGACCCCAATCCTATCCTCATATACCCACGATGTCATCTTGGCCTGCATCATATAAGCAAAAGGAGCTTGAAGATGCCGAAGGCGGTGGCTACATAGAGTCCCAGAAGTGTGAACCCTAACGCCACTCCCGAAATAACCAACCGGCCATCAAGGTAGAGAAGTCCGAGGCCAATTATGAAGACACAGGCCCCGGGCAAGGTGTTCGTCCCGGGGACGGGGATCATCATCAGAAGGCCCATGAGTCCGAGTACGAGGCCGATCAAGAGCCGAATTGCTCCTGTAGGACGGGGACAGTGCTCCCCCACCAAGCGCTCAAGCTGAGCGAGGAATCTGAATGCCCAAAATTCCGGTCTTGCTCGGGGAAGTCGTAGTGCGAGAACCCGCTGGGGAAGCCAGGGCTTCCTCCGCCCCCCGAGGATCTCCATCCCTAAGCACAGGATTCCGAGGCCGAAAGGGATGGCGTAACCCACGGCGGGGAGAGGCAGCGCTGCTGGGAGGGCTAGGAGGACTAACAATGCTCCGAACCCACGGTCCTCGAGGGTTACTAGCACTGCCTCAATAGTGGGTCTCTCGTCGGCAAAGATCCCACGGAGGATCTCTGACAAGGGTTCGCTTCGTTTGGCCATGTGCCGCTCCTTGCCCTAGGATGTCATTACCTTAATTCGAGAAACTTTATCAGGAAAGGGGGACAGAATGCGCATCTTCCTCGACACAGCGTTGATCGAAGAAATACAGGCATTGGCTGACATCATCGACGGAGTGACCACCAATCCCTCATTGATGGCCAAGGCGGGGCGGCCCTTCAGGGAAGTGGTAGAGGAAATCTGCCAGTTAGTTTCAGGCCCGGTCTCGGTGGAAGTCACTGCCCTCGATGCTTCGGGGATGGTGAAAGAAGCCCGAGAGCTCGCAAAGATCGCCGACAACGTGGTCATAAAAATCCCCATAGGGAAAGAAGGGATTCGAGCCGTGAGAACCTTAGAACCCGAAGGAATTCCCACCAACGTGACCCTGGTCTTTTCTCCAGTACAGGCCCTGTGGGCGGCCAAGGCCGGGGCCAGCTACGTCTCGCCATTTGTGGGGCGAATCGAAGATCGGGCAGGCGACGGAATGGAACTCGTCTCTCAAATCCTTCAGATCTATGATAACTATGGTTTCGGTACCGAAGTGATTGTGGCCAGCGTTCGCCATGTGAAGCACGTAGTGGAAGCGGCATTACTGGGAGCCCCCATTGTCACCGTCCCCTATGCCGTGATGATGAAGCTTTTCGATCACCCGCTCACCGAAGAGGGGATCAAAAGGTTCCTGGCTGACTGGGAGGGGATCCCACGGTGAAGTAGCCTATAGCAGGCGGACGGGCATACAGACGTAGATGAACCCCTGGTCTCCGGGCGCAATATCGCCAGCGGGCTCGAGAAGACCGGCCCGATCCGGAGCCGAAAGCCATAGGACGACCTGGTCGGACTCCATTCGTCGCAGGGCCTCAACCAAATACTCGGCCTTGAATGCGATCTCGATCCCACGGGGCGCAGGCTTCACCAGCCGCACCCGTTCGGTGCCCATTCCCTTCTCGCGGGATGCGGAGGAGACTTCTAGGGTATTAGATGAAGTAAGGGCGCGCAGAGTCACCGCTCCCGATTCCTCGGCCGCCGTGATCTCCAGACGGCGCAAGGTAGCGAGGAAATCTTCTCGGGGAAGGAAGAGGCCCAAATCGTTCTCCCGGGGAATCACTCGCTCGAAGTCGGGAAATTCTTCCTGGATCAACCGGGAGGTGAAGACCACAGGGCCAGAAGTGAAGTGAACTTGACCATTACTCAAGTGCAGGGCGACTTCGCCGGCGGCGATGGTCCCCAGGACCCGCATCAGATTGTTCATCACCTGGGCGTCGATGAGAATAATGTGCGACGCCCCCTCAGCGAGTCCTTCCACGGAGATCTCTCGGACTGCCAAGCGGTACCCATTGGTGGCAGCAAGCTTAATTTTCCCGTTTCCGATGACCACGTTCACTCCCGTGAGGGCAAGGCGGGTGGTCTCGGTTGCCTTCACCGCTGCAAAGGCCGTCAGTTGGATCGCTTGGATAAATGCCTCGCGGTCGATGTGGCAGAGGGGTTCCCCCTCCGGGAGCGCAAGTTGGGGGAACTCGTCCGCCGGGAGGGTGAGGAGTTCGAAAGTGGCGGGACCACAGCTCAACCGAACCTTGCCGTCAGCCGCCGCCAGGAGGACGTGGTCTTCATCCGGGAGGCGGGTCACGAGTTGTTCCAGGACTTGGCCGTTGAGAACGGCCTCGCCCTGGGCCTTGACTTGCGCGGAGATACGGCAGCGGATCGCGCGCTCGAGGTCTGTTGCACAGAGCTCAAGCTCTCCTTCTAACGTGCGCAAAAGGATCCCGGAGAGTATTGGCATCGAGCTCTTGCCGGCGATGGCGTGTCCTGCAGTACGTACCCCAAAAACCAAGTCCTCCCGGAGAACTTCAAGTTCCATCCCTTCCCTCCTTTTCAACAAAGGATAGCGCCACCGAACCGATTAGGCCAACGGGAGGTGGGCGAGGATCCGCCGACACACCTCCTCAGGGGGGAGCGTCGCGTCGATTACGTAACCGTTCGGCACGTCTCTTATGAGCTTTAAATATGCTCCGCGCACCTTGGCAAAGAACCCCCTTCCTTCAGTCTCAAACCGATCTTTTGTCCCCGTACGTTCCAAGGCCACCTCGGGGGGGAGATCCAAAAGAAAGGTGTAGTCAGGAACAAGGCTTCCGGTGGCGAGTTCGTTCAGCCCCTGCACCACCTCTAAGGGAATGCCACGTCCGTAACCTTGGTAAGCGGCGCTGGAGAGAGTGTAGCGGGAGCAGATCACGGACTTCCCCGCAGCCAGAGCGGGCTTGATGACCTCTTCCACGTGTTGATTCCTGTCGGCGAGCATGATGAAAAGCTCCGCCAAAGGCTCGATGTAGCGCTCGGGGTCGAGAACGATCTCCCGTAGCGCACGACCTAATTCCGTCCCCCCCGGCTCCCTAGTCGTGAGGACGGGGATCCCCCGGCAGGAAAGTTCCGCGGCTAGGAGTTCGAGCTGGGTCGATTTTCCCGCCGCATCCGGTCCTTCCAATACGATGAAAAGTGGTTTCATCTTCGCCTCCACAATACCCCAATTGCCACGAGCAGTGCCCCCACGACCACGGAAACGTCAGCCAAATTGAAGGCCGGGAAGAACCTGAAGTCCACGTAATCAACCACGTAGCCTCGCATCAGGCGGTCGAGCAGGTTCCCGAGCGCCCCGCCGAGGATGAGGCCGCCCCCCGTCCGCTCCCACCTCCCCCGAAAGATCCCCCGACAGAGGCCCCAGACTACTCCCAGCGAGACCGTCCCGACTAAGAAGGCCAGGAAGAGATTCCGACCCCGCAGGATCCCAAATGCGGAGCCAGTGTTGTGTACCCGGGAAAGGTATAGGAAACCCGGGACGAGGGGGAACGATTCCCCTGGGGCGAGTCGGGAGATGACGAGGTACTTCACGAGCTGGTCGACGACGAAGACAAGGCTAGCAAGGGCGAAAGAGAAAAGTTTGGACCTCATGTGTAGAAACCCCCCTGCTCCGTTTGTGACAACAAAAAAGGCGGCGACGCCGCCGTATTAGTGGCCCCGAGGGGATTTGAACCCCTGTCGCCGGGATGAGAGCCCGGTATCCTAGGCCGCTAGACGACGGGGCCAAGTAAAAAATTATACCAAGCCTTTCGCGGCATCCGCAAGGACCGCTAGGGCACGGTCAATGTCGGGCCGGGTGATGCCATAGTGTGTGACGAGCCGAAACTTTCTTTCGCCCATGCGGTGGAAGAGGATCCCCCCGGCCCGTACCCTCCGGTAGAACTCTTCGGGGTCACCGCGCTCCAGCTCGAAGTAGACGATATTCGTCTGTACTCGCTCTGGCTCGGTGGAAAGCCCGTCGATGTTCGCGATCCCACGGGCGAGGAGTTTCGCGTTCTCGTGGTCTCCGGCGAGCCGCTCTACCATAGTCTGGAGGGCCACGATCCCGTACGCAGCGATGATCCCGGCCTGACGCATTCCCCCGCCCACCATCTTCCGGATCCGCCGGGCCTCAGCGACGAACTCCCGCTCTCCGCAGATCACCGAGCCCACAGGGGCGGCGAGGCCCTTTGAGAGGCAGAAGGTCACCGAGTCCACGTCGCACGTGAGCTCCCGCACCTCCACCCCCAGGGCTATGGCGGCGTTGAATATCCGTGCCCCGTCCAAGTGCACCGCGAGGCCGCGTGCGCGGGCGAGCTTCGCCACGGCGCAGGTGTATTCGGGCTTCAAAGGCGCGCCCCAGCAGCGGTTATGAGTGTTCTCGAGACATATGAGACGAGTTCGGGGGAAGTGAACGTTCTCCGGTCTAATGGCGGCCTCGATTTCCCTCAGGGGCATGGTTCCATCGGGCTCGTTGTGAACCGGATGAGGATGGACACCGCCCAATGCCGAGATTCCCCCGACTTCGTAGAGGAAAGTGTGGGACTGGTCACCCAGGATCACCTCGTCCCCTCGTCCGCAGTGGGTCAGGACCGCCACCAGGTTCCCCATGGTCCCGCTCGTTACGAGGAGTGCCGCCTCCTTCCCCGTGATCTCAGCGGCCTGCTCTTCGAGGGTCCGGACGGTGGGATCCTCTCCATAGACGTCATCCCCGAGCGGGGCTCGAAGGGCTGCCTCCCGCATGGCGGGTGGGGGAAGGGTCACAGTGTCGCTCCTCAAATCCACGATCCTCACGATGTCCTCCGCGGACATTCGAGAGCAGAAAGCGGGGGACGTAACGCCACCTGCCCGCCTCTTTTCATGCTCTCTCGCCGTACTTTCCCTTGAGGTACTGGTCGATGGCGAGGGCGGCGCGGCGCCCGGCCGACATGGCAGCCACCACCGTGGCCGGACCGGTGACCACGTCCCCGCCGGCGAAGACCCCTTCCACTCCAGTATAACCGTCCCCGTTCGTTTCGATTGTCCCCCACCGTGTGAGTCGAAAGCCTTCCACTGCGCGGATGATGAGAGGGTCGGGGCGAGTGCCTATGGCCATCACAACCGTGTCCAGGGAGACGGTGAAGTTAGACCCCTCGATGGGTATGGGGCGACGCCTGCCGGAGGAGTCCGGTTCACCGAGTTCCATCCTCACACACTCCGCCGCCACCACCTGTCCCTCCTCCCCGATGAACCGCACGGGGTTCACAAGGAAGTGAAATTCCACCCCTTCCTCCCGGGCCTCGCGAACCTCGGTGGAGAAGGCTGGCATCTCCACCTCGGTGCGCCGGTAGAGGATCATAACTCGCTCAGCGCCGAGCCGGAGTGCTACCCGGGCGGCGTCGATGGCGGTGTTCCCGCCCCCCACAACCCCCACCACTTTGCCCACCTTGAGGGGGGTATCGTATTCGGGGAAGAGGTGCGCCTTGAGGAGGTTAACCCGCATGAGGAGCTCATTGGCGGAATAAACCCCGGCGAGCTCTTCACCGGGTATCCCCATGAATTGGGGCTTCTCCGCCCCGGTCCCGAGGAAGACGGCGTGAAAGCCCTCGGCGAAGAGCTCATCAAGGGAGAAAGTGCGCCCGATGACTACATTGGTCTGGATCTTCACCCCTAGTTTCCTCAGGTTCTCGACTTCGGTACGGACAATCCAGTGGGGCAGGCGGAACTCCGGGATCCCGTAAAGCAACACGCCCCCTGCTTCCTGTAGGGCCTCAAACACCACCACCTCGTGCCCCAGCCGACGCAGGAAGGCAGCGCACCCGATCCCCGCGGGGCCGGAGCCTACCACCGCCACCTGGAACCCCGTGGGCTTTTCCACTTGGGGCAGTTCCACTCCATGCTCGTACTCCCAGTCGGCCACGAACCGCTCCAAGGCCCCGATCTGGACCGGCTCGAACTTCTTCGCCAGTACACAGTGCCCCTGACACTGGACCTCGTGGGGGCAAACCCGCCCACATACCGCTGGAAGGACCGTGGTCCTCTTCAGGACACGGATCGCGCCGCGGAAGTCGCCTTCTTTGATCTTAGCGATGAACCCGGGGATGTCGTTCCCCGCAGGGCAACCCCCCACACAGCTCGGGCGCTTGCATTGGAGACAGCGCTCGGCCTCCTGCATCGCCTCATCGGGGGTATATCCCACCGCCACCTCGTCGAAACACCTGATGCGCTCTTGTGGATTTAGGTGCCGCATAGGTATCGCCTCGGGGCGGATCATCCTGTCTCCTTTCCGAAGTAGCGTACAAGGGCGAGTCTCTCCTCCTCGCGGTAGGCGGAAAGCCGGACCTCCAAGGCCTCCCAGTTCACTTTGGCCCCATCGAAGGTCGGGCCATCGAGGCATACGAACTTCCCCTCGCCGCCAACTTCTACCCGACAGGAGCCACAGATGCCGGTCCCGTCCAACATAATCGGGTGGAGGAAGACCCGGATGGGAATGTTCCGTTCCCCACAGATCTCGCTACAGGCACGCATCATCGCCGGCGACCCCGAGGCCCAGACGAGGGCTGGGCGTTCCCGCTCGAGGCGTTCCCGCAGGGCGGCCGCCGGGTTCCCGATAAGATTGACCTCCGCCACTGCGCTGAATTTGTCCATCCAGAAACTACCGTTCGGGGTGGAGACGAGGCAGATCACCTCGTTTCCCCCCTCCCACAGGGCGCGGGCCAAGGGGTAGAGATTCGCGTACCAGGCGTCCTCCCCCACGCACATCACGCGGCCAGGGCGGCCGATCTCTACCGGATTGCCCAGGGGGCCGACCACGTCAAGGATCACATCCCCGGGACAGTACTCCCGCACGAGCTGGGACGTGGTCTTACCGCGCTCCCGGAAGACCACGGTGACGGCCCCTTGCCCGGGGTCCCAGTCCACGATCCCAAGGGGAATCCTCTCCCCACGCTCGTGAAGCCTGATGATGATGAACTGGCCGGGCTTCGCAGCGCGGGCGACGAGTGGGGCCCTCAACACGTACTCCCAGATCCCCCCACAGAGTTCTCGTCTGGAGACGATCTTGTACATCTCCCTCCTTTCTTCTCGGCGCCGGATTATCACCGAAAGCCCGTTGAGCTAGCAAGGAAATACTCGATAGAATCGTGGGCCATGTACCTCTATCTCGAGACAGACGGGAAGGTTTACACCGTGCACCGCGGGGGAAAACTCTCCCTACCGCGGATCGGGGACCCGATCCCCTTCCCCTATGAAGTGTTCTACGAGCTCCCCTGGGGCGACGAAGGGGTGGCCGTGGGCGTACCCCGTCTGGAGAGGCACCCCGCAGACTGGATTTCGAAGGATGAGATGCCTTCCAGGGAAGACGTCGCCCCGATCCTGCGGGAGGCGGTGCACCGGACCCTACCTCGGGCTGTGGCCGAAGGGGTCGTCGAGCGCGGAGACGAGGTACTCCTGGTGAAGGCCGCTCGGGGTCTCACGGCGGGGCGGTGGACCCTGCCCGGGGGATTTCTCTCCTTTGGTGAGGCGCCGGAGGAAGCGGTGCGTCGTGAGGTGGAGGAGGAGCTCGGGGTGGCTTGCACCGTGCGGGAACTCCTGGGGGTGAAGGCCAAGGTGGGTGACCACACCGGGCTCCATTGGCTAATCTTTTTCTTCACGGTGGAACTCCACGGGGAACCCAGGCCGGATCCGGACGAGATCGCGGAGGCAAGGTTCTTCCCTAAGAAGGAGGCGGCCGTGGCCCTCGCCAATAGAACCATGGCCGCCTTCCTGAGAGACCGCTACGGGATCTAGCGGAGGTCTATCGCCGCGGAGACCGAGAACTCCTGGGTCCAGGCAATGTCCCCAGGTCCCTTCGTGAAGGAAAGCAGTAAGGAGATATCCCAGCCGCCCAGGTTCAGGCTGAGCTGGAACACCGCGGCGTGTCGGTCCTCCGGGGACATATCCTCGGGGACCTTCAGCCACTCGAGGGAGTAATTGGCAGAGAAGGAGGTTCGGCCGTCAATCTCGTAGTCGTACGTTGCCCCAATGGTAAAGCGATAGGCGTCCTTCCAAGGTAGGGGCGCGGATAAGTTGCTACGCAGAAGGAGTTGCGAGTGGGGCTCGGGCGCGACAGCCCAATCGGCAGAAGCATTGAGGACGATGTCCCGTTCCCTCCTCTCCGGATCTAGGATCTCGTAACCGACGCCCACCTGAAGTGCCCCTCCGCAGAAACGATCCCGCCCCGTCTCGGTGATCCTCTCCTCCACGGTGAGGACTGCTCTCGCGTCAAGGTCCACGCCAGCATCCGTCTCGACGATCTCTTCCACCTTGGCCACTAAGTCTTTGACCTTCTCGTACTCCAACATCCTCCCGATCTCCTGAGCGATGGCCATCAGTGCATCTTCGGAGAGGGAAGCGGGGATGGCCCCGAGCCGCAGGAGGTCCTCCTCGATGAGCAATGCCTTCGCGAGAGGGGTCACGTCGTTGAACCGCCCGTAGCCGAGCCCCAACATGACCTGAAGCCAGGGCTGGAGGTAACGTTCGTCGGTACGCCACCGGCTTTCGAAACCACCGAACAGGAAGAGGGGCTCCTCGGTTTCTAGGTAGTAGCGATAAGTACCCGAAGCCTCCGCCAATGCATCTGCCAGGGCGAAGTTCTCCAAGCCAAAAATGCCAGTGGCGGCAAGCGAAAATCCACTCTCGGGAGCGCTATAGATCTGGCTGTAGACAAAGGAGACGTTGCCTGCGTTGACCTCGATACCGGGTCTGTCGGGATCCTCCAAATAGTGATAGGCGAAGGAAAGCTTCATATCGATGAGGCTCGTCTCCGGCGCCCGATAATCACAGAGGCTGAGAGAGAAGGCTGCAAATGGCAACAACGCAAAAAGCCCGCCTAAGACTGCTTTCCTCATTTCTGATCATCCTCCCAACGAAGTCTTTTTCATACTCATTATACGCTGTACAGATGATAAATCCTCGCGAGGATGACGACGGGTTGGAAATGAGGGCCTCGCGGTTGGCACGAGGTCTTATTTGTCCTATAATCGCCGTCGTTTGAAGGAGGTGTTGATGTTGAACACAGGAGGTTGTCTTTGGCGTAGGTAAAGGATTTTTTTCCTTCTTTCATCCCCCTTTTAAGGATTGGTGGCCTCCACTTGAGATTCTTAGCCCCTCTGATCTGGAATCCAAACCTTAAACCCAGGATGTGAAGTCTCGCGAAAGGAGGTCACGGTGAAACGTGTCTTCAATTTGACCCAAGGGGAACTCCCACGGCGGTGGTACAACGTGCTCGCGGACTTCGATAACCCCTTACCCCCGCCCCTCGATCCGCGCACGAAGGAGCCGTTGGATCCCGACGCCCTCAAGGCCCTGTTCGCCGAGGAATGTGTGGCCCAAGAGGTTTCCACCGATCGGTTCATCGATATTCCCGAAGAAGTCCTCGAAGTGTACCGGCTATGGCGGCCCACTCCCCTCTTCCGCGCGGTGAACTTGGAGCGAGCCCTTGAGACCCCGGCAAGGATCTATTACAAGTACGAGGGTACGAGTCCTACTGGTTCCCACAAGCCGAACACCGCCGTGGCCCAAGCCTATTACCACAGGGTTGAGGGTACGAGGTGCCTTACCACCGAAACGGGGGCCGGCCAGTGGGGAAGTGCCCTCTCCTTCGCTTGTCACGTATTCGGCCTCAATTGCACTGTTTATATGGTAAGGGTTTCCTACGAGCAGAAGCCGTACCGGCGGGTGATGATGCAAATCTATGGGGCAGAGGTGATTCCCTCGCCTTCTGAGCGCACCGAGGCAGGCCGCACGATCCTTGTCGCGGACCCGGATTCCACAGGGTCCTTGGGAATTGCGATCTCCGAGGCCATCGAGACCGCCCTGCGGGAGCCCGCCACCAAGTACTCCCTGGGGAGCGTCCTCAACCACGTGCTCCTGCATCAGACGGTGGTGGGGGAGGAGGCGCTCCTCCAGTTGGATATGGCTGGAGATTACCCCGACGTGGTGGTGGGGTGTGTGGGCGGGGGGTCCAACTTCGCTGGGCTGATGTTGCCCTTCTTGCGTGACTCCAGGGCTCGGGGGCGGGCGGTGGAGTTCGTGGCCGTGGAACCCGTGGCCTGCCCCACCATCACCCGGGGGGAGGTTCGCTACGACTACGGGGATACCGCGGAAATGACGCCACTCCTCAAAATGCACACCCTTGGCCACGGATTCGTCCCCCCGCCCATCCATGCCGGGGGGCTCCGCTACCACGGGGTGGCCCCCATCGTGACGCGTCTCGTCGAGGAAGGTGTGGTTAAGGCAGTGTCCTTGGACCAAGTAAACGTTTTCGAAGGGGCGGTCCTCTTCGCCCAGGCCGAGGGCATCGTCCCTGCCCCAGAATCGGCCCACGCGGTGCGGACGGCCATCGATATCGCCCGCGAATGCCGCGAGACCGGCCAGGAGAAGGTGATCCTCATCGGTCTCTCTGGCCACGGCCACTTCGATATGTCGGCCTACGCGGACTACCTCGCGGGAAAACTCGTGAGCATCTCCTCCACGTGAACCTCCGGGGCGGGGGGCCCGTGCTTCCCCGCCCCAATCCAATTCCCTTGCGAAACTAGTACTGACCCACTAATCTTCTCCCGGCCGGAGAGGGAAAATGGGTGGCATTGGAAAATACATCTTACAGCGTGTTCTGTTGACGATCCCCATGCTTTTCATCCTTCTCTCAGCCGTGTTCCTCATGTTGCGCCTGATGCCCGGGGATCCCGTCCTCGCCATGCTCGGGGGGCGCAACGTTTCCCCCCAGCTCATCGAGGAGCGCCGCAAAGAGTGGGGCCTCGATAAGCCCCTCCACGTTCAATACCTGGATTACCTCGCCCAGGTTGTGCGCTTCGACTTTGGAAGGTCTTCCCGCACAGGAAAGCCTGTGGTGGTGGAACTTTTCACGCGCCTCCCCGCGACGCTCGAACTCGCAATCTGGGGGATTTTCTTCGCCGCCCTCTTCGGCCTTACCACTGGGATCTGGGCGGCGGTGAGAGCGGACAAGACCGCGGATCACGCGATAAGAATCTTCCACATCGGTTCCTTTGCCATCCCCATTTTCTGGCTAGGGCTCATGTTTCAAATGATCTTCGCGGTACAACTGGACTGGTTCCCCGTGGCGAAGAGGGTTTCCGGAATTTACGCGTACACCTTCCAACCGATTACGCGATTCTACCTTCTCGACGCTATCATCCAGCGGGACTGGAACCTCCAGCTCGACGTGCTCAAACACCTCATCCTCCCCGCCGTCACCCTTGGAATAGCCCTCACGGGGTTCTTGGGGCGGATGACCCGCGCGGCGATGCTCGAGGTCCTGGACGCTGACTACGTCACCACCGCCCGCTCCAAAGGTTTGAAAGAGAGGGTTGTGGTCCTCAAACATGCCCTCCGCAATGCCCTCATCCCCATCGTCACGGTGATGGGGCTCCAGTTCGCGATCCTCATGGGCGGGGCAGTGCTCACCGAGACCGTCTTCTCGTGGCCCGGGGTGGCGGGATTCCTGGTGCGAAGTCTCGATGCCCGTGACTGGAATGCGATCCAGGGGACGATCGTCTTCATCGGGGTCTTTATTGCCACCATCAACCTTATCGTGGACATCCTCTACTCGGTCATCGACCCGAGGGTGAGGTACTGATGCAGGTAGCGAGGATCATCTTCGCCCCCGTCTTTCGTGTCTTGCGTCCGATGCGACGTCAACGCCTCCTCAAGATCGGCCTCGTCATCGTTACCGCCCATATCATCATGGCTATCGTCTGCGGCCCCACCGGAGACCCAAACGATCCCTACGGGATCTCCAGGTTCATTCCTCCCTATAATCCCGAGAAGAGTTACCCGGAGATCCCCCGGCTCGCGCCGCCGTCAGCGGCCCACTGGATGGGGACCGACCACCTCCGCCGGGATGTCTTCAGCCGGGTGATCTCCGGGGGCTGGGCTCCCATCGTCGTCGCCTTCTCCTCCATCGCCATCTCGCTCACCGTGGGATCAATCCTGGGGTGGATTTCGGGCTTCGCAGGAGGACTCTTGGACCGGGTCCTCTCCCTCACTATGGATGCCATTTACTCCTTCCCGTCCATGATCCTAGCCATCGCGTTGGTGGCGGTGATGCAGCCGGGGCTGGTGCCCATGATCATGGCCATTGCCGTGGTATACATCCCCACCTACTTCCGCGTCACCCGGGCCGAAGTCCTCCAGATTAGGGAGCAAACCTTCGTGGAGGCGGCCCGCTCCGTGGGTGCCTCGTGGTGGCGGATCCTCGCGCGTCACATCGCCCCTAATACGGTGAACGCCATCATGGCCGTCTCCTCGTTCAACATCGCCGACGCGATCCTTACGGAAGCCGCGATGTCGTTCCTCGGTTACGGCTTGCCCCCGCCGGCTCCGGACTGGGGATTCGACATTCAAAATGGTCAACGCTTCCTCCAGTCCGGCTACTGGTGGCTCATCACCTTTCCGGGGTTTATGATCCTTATGCTTTCTTTGGGCTTCGGCCTAATCGGCGAGGGGATCTCGGACCTGGTGAACCCCAAGCGTCGCCGCAAGAAACTCGTCTGAGGCTTAACGGGCGGCGGATCCCTCTGTATAATAAAAATTTGACGCTCATGCATTAGGGGAGGTGGTAGGTGGAAAGAACCGTGCGCAGTTCCCAACTTGAAGGAGGTGTGTTATGAGGAAAATCTTTCTCGCACTTTTGGTTCTAGGGTTGGCCGCCGGGGCATGGGCTCAAAAGGATATCCTGATCCTGGGGACTACAGATCGCATTACCCAACTTGCCTTCGCTAACTCCTATGACCACTTCACCTGGCACATCTTGCGTCACACCACTAAAGCCTTGGTCGGGCTCGAGCCCGGGACCAACAGGGTGGTCCCCGCCGTAGCGGAGTCGTGGGAGGTCTCCGAGGATGCCATGGTTTACACGTTCCATATCCGGCCAGGACTCACCTTCTGGGACGGCACTCCGTGCGACGCCGCGGCGGTGAAGTGGGCCCTGGAACGCACCATGCGTCTGGACGGCCCCGAGGGTGGTGTGTTCCTGATCAAGGATCCCATCGACAAGATCGAGGTCGTCGATGACCTCACGGTGAGGATCTACCTCAAGTATCCCGACCGCACCTTCCTCATCCGCATGACCGACAGCGTCATCCCAGCCCTAATATACGCTAAGGCGCCCGAGGACACCTTCACCCAAACCGGCCAGGACTACGTGGGACTAGGCCCTTACCGGATCGTGGAGTACGTGCCGGATGAGCGTGTGGTCCTCGAGGCCGTGGATACCTACTTCGGCAGGAAGGCCAAAACAAAGAAGATCGTATGGGCTATGTACTCCGACGCCGCGGCTCTGCGTGCGGCCATCGAGGCCGGGGACATCGACGTCGCTTACCGCACGCTGAACCCCATCGACCTCATCGACCTCCAGAAGAATGAGGAACTCCAGGTGATCGCCGGACCCAGCGCCTCTATCCGCTACATGCTCTTCAATGTCACCCAACCCCCAGTGGACAATCCCTTCGTGCGCCGGGCCATCGCTTACGCCGTGGACCGCGATGCCATCGTGGAGCTCGTCTTCTCCGGTTTGAATAAGCCCATTTACACTATGGTACCCGCGGGGCTGCCCCCGGCCGGCGCTTCCATCGACGTCTTCCCCGAACGAGACCTTGATAAGGCCCGCGAGCTCCTACGCCAGGCCTGTTACTCCGAGGACAACAAGCTCAAAGTGAACTTGTGGTACACGCCCAAGCACTACGGGACAACCGAGGCCGACGTGGCTGCGGTCCTCAAGCAGTCCATTGAGGAGACCGGCCTCGTCGAGGTCACCATCCAGTCCCTGGAATGGGGGGCCTACGTGGAGCGGATGTCCCAGGGCGGGTTCGACATGTTCCTCCTCGGTTGGTATCCGGACTACCTCGAGGCCTCAAACTTCCTCGACCCATGGCTCACCGGCGCCCCCGAGGGCCTGGGGACGTACTTCAACCACCACCCCAATTTCCCCGCCTACAAGCGGATCATGGAGGTTGCCCTCTCCACCGTGGAGGACGAGCGAGCGGCCAAGCTCTACCAGGCGATTCAGATCCTTTCTGCATACGACGTCCCGTGGATCCCGCTGTGGGCCAACCTCCAGCAGGCCTACGTGGTGGCCAAGAAGAACGTTAAGGGCCTCGTCCTCGACCTCACTATGGAGCTCCACCTCGACCTCCTCTACAAGGAATAGGCCGCACACCTGGGGTGAATGCCGAGGGGCCGGGGTCTCCCGGCCCCTTTTCCTTTGCGTCCGGACTCCGGACAAGGTTCCTTTTCTCCCCCCAGGCCCACTGGGTTACACTAGAGCAGTAATCCTTGGGAGACCTTATAGGAGGGCAAATGGCCACCATAGAGGAAATTTGGGCTAGGGAAATATTGGATTCTCGCGGCAACCCCACTGTAGAAGTGGAGGTCACACTGGAGGACGGTACCCGCGCTCGCGCCGCCATACCCTCCGGCGCTTCCACCGGTACCCACGAGGCCCTGGAGCTCCGGGACGGGGGGAAGCGGTATATGGGCAAAGGGGTCCAACGTGCAGTCCGCAATGTGAACGAGATCATCGCCCCCGAGATCGTGGGCATGGACCCTCTCCTTCAGGAGGAGATAGATCAGGTCCTGCTTGAACTGGACGGCACGGAGAATAAGTCCCGCCTCGGAGCCAACGCGATCCTGGGGGTGTCGTTGGCCGTGGCCAAGGCCGCCGCCGCTCATTTGGGGCTCCCCTTTTTCCGATATATCTCCGGCATCCGCGCCGGGAGGATGCCCATTCCCCTGATGAACGTCCTGAACGGTGGTGTTCACGCCGACAATAACCTCCAGATCCAGGAGTTCATGATCGTCCCCGTGGGCGGAGACACCTTTGCCGAGCGGCTGCGCTACGGGGCTGAGGTCTTCCACACCCTGAAGAAACTCCTCAAGTCCAAGGGGCATTCCGCGGCCGTGGGAGACGAGGGCGGGTTTGCCCCGAACCTTCCCAATGACGAGGAAGCTCTGAAGTTCCTCGTGTGGGCTGTGGAGGAGGCGGGATACGAGCCCGGAGTGGACGTAGCCCTAGCCCTGGACTGCGCTGCTACAGAGTTCTTCGAAGGGGGAACTCAACGGTACCGCCTGAGTGGTGAGCTCTCCGCCGACGAGCTCATCGACGTTTACGAAGAATGGGTGGAGAGGTATCCCATCATCTCCATCGAGGATGGCCTCGCCGAGGAGGATTGGGAAGGCTGGAGGAAGCTCACCGAACGGCTCGGTGGCAAGGTCCAGCTCGTGGGTGACGACCTCTTCGTCACGAACCCCCAGCGGCTCCGCCGTGGGATCGAATTTGGCGTCGCGAACTCGATCCTCATAAAGCTTAATCAGATCGGCACCGTGACCGAGACCCTGGAGACGGTGGAGCTCGCCCACCGAAGGGGATATACGGCCGTCATCTCCCACCGCTCTGGGGAGACCGAGGACGTCTCCATCGCTCACTTCGCTGTGGGCACTGCTTGCGGGCAGATAAAGACGGGATCCCTTTCGCGTTCCGAGCGTGTCGCCAAGTACAACGAACTTCTCAGAATAGAGGAGGAGTACGAGCCTCCGCTCGCCCAGTGGCCGCGGCCCTTGCCGGGGAGGTGAGCTCACGTGGCCCGAGGGGCCGCGTTGATGCTTTTGGCCCTCGCGATCCTCGGAGGGCTTTTTTGGCTTTACCTCGCCAAGATCATCATGATTCGGGACCTGAAAGAAGAGATCGTGGCGCTCGAGGTGCGGAAAACGAAGCTCCTCTCACGGGCTGAGGAGCTCGCCTATCTCCTCGCACATGCTGAGGATCGGGAGATGATAGAGCTTCAGGCACGAGAAAAGCTCCTATACGGGTACCCAGGCGAGGTGCTCGTCCTGTTGAAGGAGTGAGCCGTGGAGTTCGTACACCTGCACGTCCACTCGGAGTACTCGCTTCTTGACTCCATGTGCCGTGTGCGGGAGCTCGTCTCCCGGGCGATAGAACTGGGAATGCCCGCCATCGCCCTCACTGACCATGGGGTCCTTTCAGGGGCAGTGAAGTTCTATCAAGAGGCGAGGGACGCGGGAATCAAGCCGATCCTCGGTTGTGAGTTGTATGTCGCCCCCGGCTCTCGGTTCGAGCGTCAGCCAGGAAAGGGGGAGAAGTTCTACCACCTCGTGGTCCTGGCCGAGAATTTCCAGGGCTGGAAAAACTTGGTGAAGCTCGTCAATCGAGCCCACCTCGAGGGCTTTTACTATAAGCCCCGCGTGGATTATGAGCTACTGGAACACTTCTCCGAAGGGTTGATTGTCCTCTCGGCCTGCGATTCGGGGGAAATCCAACGGAAGCTTCTTTCCGGGGATGAGGGGGGAGCCCTCGAGGCCGCGGGAAGGTTGGCAGAGATCTTCAGGGAACGCTTCTACATCGAACTCCAGGATCACGGTCTCGAGAAGAACCGGGAGCTCATCCGGAAACAGCTTACTCTCGCCGAGCGCCTCTCCCTACCCGTGGTCGCCACCGCCGACGTCCATTACATACGCGCGGACGACCGTGACGCCCACCGGGTGCTCATCAACATCCAGGGAGGGAAGAAGCTATCCGGCGAGGATGCCCGTTCCTTCGACGGTGAGGACTTTCACTTCTTAGCTCCCGAAGAGGCTTGGCGGAAGTTGGGGGAGATACCCGTAGCCCTACGGAACACGTTGGAGATCGCCGAACGTTGCTCCGTCGAACTCCCCTTGGGGGGCCGGCTTCTCCCGCACTTCCCGGTTCCAGAGGGGTTTTCCTCTCCCCAGGAGTACCTGGAGCACCTTACCTGGCAAGGGGCACGGGAACGTTTCGGAGATCCCCTCCCTCCGGAGATAGAGGAACGCCTTCGGTACGAGCTCTCCGTGATCGGGAGAATGGATCTCGCCTCCTACTTTCTCATCGTCCAGGACTTCGTGCGCTATGCCCGTGACCAGAGGATCCCGGTGGGTCCGGGCCGGGGCTCGGCAGCGGGGTCGCTGGTCACCTATTGTCTCGGGATCACCCAGGTGGACCCCCTACGGTATGGGCTCCTCTTCGAGCGGTTCCTCAACCCTTCGCGGATATCCCTCCCCGATATCGATATGGACTTCTGCATCCGTGGCCGGGACCGGGTGATCCAGTACGTGGCCGACCGCTACGGGAGGGATCACCTCGCCCAGATCGGGACCTTCGACCGCATGGCGTCGCGTTCTGTGGTCCGGGACGTGGCCCGGGTGATGGGCCTCCCCTACGAGAAGGCTGACCGCATCGCCAAGCTCATTCCATTCGGGAAGCCCCTCGCCCACGCGCTGGAGAATGTGCCCCAGCTCGAGACCATGATCGCGGAGGACGCCGAGGTGGCACGCTTATTCGAGATCGCCTTGAAGCTCGAAGGGCTTCTGCGCAACGCCTCGACCCACGCCGCAGGGGTGGTCATCGCCCCAGAGCCCCTGGAAGAGTTCGTACCTCTACTCCACCTCTCCGACGGGGAGTTCGTAACCCAGTTCGATATGCACGACCTCGAGACCCTCGGCCTTCTCAAGATGGACTTCCTAGGGCTGCGGAACCTCACCATCCTTTACGATACCCGCCGCATGATCGCCGCGCGCACCGGCGAGGAGATCGACCTTCAGAAAATCCCCCTGGACGACGAGGCCACTTATGCGTTAATCAGGGAGGGCCGCACTAGCGGAGTGTTCCAACTCGAGTCGGCGGGGATGAAGGCCCTTGTACGCCGACTCGCCCCCACAGAGTTTCGGGAACTCATCGCCATCCTCGCCCTTTACCGCCCGGGTCCCCTGGAATCGGGGATAGTGGACGACTACATCGAGCGAAAGCACGGCCGTCAGCCCGTGACCTATCCCCATCCCTCCCTGGAGGGGATCCTCGCCGAGACCTATGGTCTCCCCATCTATCAGGATCAGGTGATGCTCATGGCTCAGAGGCTCGCGGGGTTCTCCCTCGCCGAGGCAGACATCTTGCGGAAGGCAATGGGCAAGAAGAAGCCCGAGGTCATGGCGGAAATGCGGGAGAAGTTCGTGGAGGGCTGCATCGCGAATGGCCTTTCCCGCGAAGAGGCGGAGCGCCTCTTCTCCGACATCGAGAAGTTCTCGAGCTATGCTTTCGCCAAAGCCCATGCCGCAGCTTACGCCCACATCACTTATTGGACCGCCTACTTTAAGGCCCATTACCCCACCTATTTCATGGCAGCCTTACTCTCCTCGGTGCAAGACAATCTGGACAAGGTGGCAACTTATATCCGGGAATGCCGCGAGATGGGAATCGAGGTCCTCCCCCCCGATGTCAACGAGTCGGACGTGGACTTCACCCCGGTGGGGGAACGGACGATACGTTTCGGCCTCGGAGCGATAAAACATGTGGGCCGAGCGGCAGTGGAGGCAGTCCTCGCAGCCCGGGGGGACGGATTCCGGGACTTCTTCGACTTCTTCCGGCGCATCGATCCCGAGCGAGTGAGCCGGGACACGGTGGAGGCCCTGATCAAAGCCGGGGCCATGGACCGCTTCGGTCCCCGCAAAGGACTTCTCGCCTTGGTGGATGAGGGGCTACAGCTCGCGCAGCGGAGCAAGCGGGAGCGTCTCTCGGGGCAACGATCCTTCTTCGACGGGGAAGACCTACTCCCGAAGCCCAAGCTTCCTGAGGACGAGTTTCCCCGCAAGGCCCTCCTCTCCTTCGAGAAGGAGTACCTCGGCCTCTTCATCTCCGGCCATCCCCTGGACGAGTACGAGGGGCGACTATCCCGGCTCGGTGTAGTGCCCCTTTCACAGGTGAACTCGAGACAGGGAAAATTCACTGTGGCTGGCCTGGTGAAGGATGTCTCCGTTCGGGCCACCCGGAACGGGGGCAAGATGGCTTTCGTGGTGCTGGAGGACAAGTCGGGCGAGGCCGAGCTCGTCGTCTTCCCCGGGATCTACGGGAAGGCACCGGGTTGGTTTACCGACGGCAATTTACTTATACTCAAAGTACGTTGGGGAAAGCGCAATGGAAACGGAGGCCGGAGTCTCGTGGTGGAGGACGTTCAGCTCCTCGGCAGTGGGGAGTATGAGATGGCCATTTCCGAAGTGGTTGTGGAAATCCCGCTCTCGCTTCTCGATGAAGAATTCCTAAAACGTTTCGTGAAGCTCCTGGCCGAACATCCGGGCGAGGTACCGGTGGTAGTGTACCTAGTCGAGGATGGGCGTTCCGTCCGGGTGGAGGCAGGAAAGCGCTACTGGGTTAGCCCCTCCGAGGAGCTCTTCGCCGCGCTGCAAACCCTCGGCCCAGATATCAAGGTGAGAGCGTGAGGTTCCCCGCGTGGGTTAAGTTGCTTCTTCCAGGCCTGGGGATAAAACGCTGGGCCTTCCTCACCTTGGTTTCTATGGGAGCATTGAGCTTCGGGACTATTTGCTTCCTAGGAGAAGAGGGAGTGCGGTGGCTCTACCGGGCCTTCCTCTTTCACGTCTTCGACCGCCCCATCCTCGGCGCAATTTTCGTCATACTGGGAATCTCTGGGGCAGCTTATGGGATGCACGAACTGGTACGATCCATCCTCCGAGCGCTTTCACCTCGGAAAGGAGGGTCTTTAGCTGAAGCGCTGTACGAGGCTCGAATCCTCAAACAGGCTCCCAAAGTCGTCGCCGTGGGCGGAGGGACGGGGCTCCCCACCGTGCTTCGCGGACTGAAGCATTATACCGCGAACATCGCCGCCGTAGTCACGATGATGGACACCGGTGGGTCTTCAGGACGGCTCCGGAACGAGCTCGACGTTCTTCCCCCGGGAGATGTGCGGAACTGCCTCCTGGCCCTGGCCAGCGATGAAGCCCGGATGGAAAGGTTCCTCCAACACAGATTTGTCACCGGAGAGGGTCTCAGGGGCCACTCGCTGGGGAACCTCCTTCTCGCCGGGTTGGAACAGTCATTGGGGAGCTTTGACCTGGCGGTGGAGGAGGCGAGCCACCTCCTCTCCGTGCGGGGAGAAGTCCTCCCCGCGACGCTGGAGAATGTACAGCTCGTGGGAGTGATGGAGGACGGGGAAGAAGTAATAGGCGAGGAGCTAATTGCAGCAGATCCCCGACGCATAATTCGTGTAAAGCTCTCCCGTCGAGCCGTGGCATATCCCTCGGTGCTCGCGGCCATTGGCGAGGCGGATCTCATTGTCCTGGGCCCGGGAAGCTTATTTACCAGCATCATCCCAAACTTACTCGTTGAGGGAATTGCCAAGGCCATAGAGGATGCGGACGCGGAGAAGGTAGTGGTTATGAACCTTATGACCCAACCTGGCGAGACCGACGGGTTCACCGCCTCAGACCACTTGCGGATCCTCGCGGAATACATCGATTTGAATAAATTTAATGCCGTGGTGGTGAACATTGAGAGTCCGCCCCCAGAGGTCCTCGTTCGGTACCAGAAAGAGGGGAGCGAGCCCGTGCGGGACGATTTACAGGGGACGAAAACTTTCGGCCTGCGGGTAATCCGAGCCCCACTCCTCTCCGTGGTGGAGATCGGAGGGGTGCCCACGGTGAAGCACGACCCATTGAAGCTGTCCCGGGTCTTGGTAGAAGAGCTCCGGACGTTCCGACATTCATGGACCCGTTGGTTCAGTCCCGTGGTCCGCGGAGGGGAATAAGGTCCGTGTTGGGAATAGCCCTGGCTTTGTTCGCGTTCGGTGATCTCTCGGCGGCTATGGGGTGGATGGGAGAGGTGGTGCTCGGTCCTGTTCCCTATGTGTTCGTTCCCGTGGGCCCAGTAGGTGCTGCGTTCGGGGGTGAGACGATGCCTTCCCTCCGGATACGAATTCTTTCGGGCCCCACGTGCCTCTGGGCCGATATTCCCCCACCCCGTCTGGGACTCGGGCGACCAATGGGGCCGATACTGCTCGCACTCGTGTGGGAACCCCCACGTCTAGTCCTTTCATGGGAGATCCCCCTCTCTCCCCGTGCCTCGATCTTCGGGGCCCTGGGAGGTGAGAGCTTCCTGGGCTTACGGCTGCGGAGCCCCGGGATTTGGGCAGGGGGCCTGATCCGAAGGGGTGAGCTCTCGTTGTGGTCAGGGTTTTATTTCTAGCGGTCCTCGTCGGCGTCGCCTTTCCAGGGGGCGCCTGGGAGCTGACCGTCGCCTTCACTAATGACCTCCATGCTTCTTTGGAAAGTCTCGCTGCGCTCGAGCCTTTTCTGCGTAGTGCTGATCTCGTCCTCGACGCCGGCGACACCTGGGAAGATCTCTACCGTTTCACCGATGTCCTGGCCGCCGAGGAGACCCTCGGGTGGATGAAGAAGATCGGGTACGACGGCAAGGTTCTCGGAAATCACGACGCGTACCTTGGACCTTCCCTCCCGGGGCTCATTTCCCGAGCGGATTTTCCTGTGGTGGTCACCAACATGCACGGTATGCCCGGGGTCGTCCCGTGGGCCCTCGTCGAACGTGGGGAGCTGAGGATCCTTATTCTGGGGTTCCTCGGGCCCGAACCGGGCGTCTTTTTTCCTTACCCCCTTTGGCCAAAGGTCACGCTCCTCGACCCCGCGACCGCGGCCCGAAAGGCTCTGGAAGCAGCACCGGAGCACGATCTCCTGATCGTCCTCGCCCATATGGAACTGGCGGACGCCGCAGTCCTCGCCCGGGCCGTGCCGGAATGTGACCTCCTCGTCCTCGGCCATGACCACCTCTTCCTGGAAGAGCCGGTATGGGCAGGGAAGGTTCCCATCGTCCAAGCGGGACACCGGGCCCAAGCAGTGGGACTCGCCACCTTGGGACCGGGGGGGCTGGTGGATTACGAACTCATCCACACCGGGGAGACTTCCAAGGCGAGCCCCATCTCACTCCTCCCCGTGGTCCTTCTGGGGTTCCTTTTCTTCTTCCTGAGTTCAGCCAGGGAGTAGGTCAGTGTCGGCATCGATCCGCTCCACCACGTGGGCGATGAGTCTCGCCGCATTCTCCAGGTCTTGCAATGACACGATCTCACAGGGGGAATGCATGTAGCGGTTGGGGATCGAGACCAGGGCAGTGGCCACGCCTGCCCGTGAGAGCTGCATCGCGTTGGCATCTGTGCCCGTGGCCCCGGGGATGGCCTCGATCTGGTACGGGATCTTTTCCACCTCGGCGGTCTCGACCAAAAGCTCGAAGAGTCTCGGGTTCACATTGGCCCCCCGGGCGATAACCGGGCCACTACCGAGCTTTATCTCCCCCAGTTTCTTCTTCTCCCCCTCCGTACCGGGGTTGTCGGTGGAGAAAGTAACATCCACAGCGATTCCCACCTTGGGATTTACCTCGAAGGTGCTCGTCCGGGCACCACGAAGGCCCAGCTCCTCCTGGACCGTGGCCACAGCGTACACTGCCCCCTTGGGGGAGAGGTCCTTCAGGATTCGTAGAACTTCGAGAACCACGAAGGCCCCGATTTTGTCGTCTATTCCCCGCGAGACGACGAGGTCGCCGTATAGCACCTGCGGGTCATGTGCGAGGACAGCAGGGTCACCAACGGAGACGCGCTTTTGGGCCTCATCTTTGTCCTTAGCTCCGATGTCGATCCAGAGGTCCTCGAACCGGATAACCTTTTTGCGTTCCTCTTCCTGGAGGAGGTGAATGGGTTTCCGACCGATCACCCCGAGGATCCTCCCGTTCTTCGTCTTGATCCACACCCGTTGGCCGGGGAGGACCTGGGGGTCCCACCCCCCGATGGTGCGGAAGTAGAGGTAGCCCTTCTCGTCGATGTGGGTGATCATGAACCCGATCTCATCGGTGTGTCCAGCGAGCATGATCCGGGGTTCATTGCCCTCATTGATCACGGCAAAGGAGTTTCCGTGTAGATCTACCCAGACATGTTCGGCAAATTTTTTGGCTTCTTGGCGCCAAACCAGCGCTGCCTCTTCCTCGAATCCCGACGGACTCATGGCAGCGAGGTACGCAAAGAGGAACTCTCTCCCGCCCTCGTGCATTTTCTCCTCCTCGACCAATTGTTTCGACGATTTTCCATCTTTTCCCTTGCGGCACAAAACCCCGCGGCTTAAGTTAGTGGCGGAAAGGGGTTGATATGTGGATCGACATCGTGATCGGAGCCTGGTTGGCCGTAAGCCTCGTGTGGGGGGTGAGGTACGGCCTCATTCGCACCATCTTCGGGCTGGGGGGGATTGTGGTCGGCGTAGCCATTGCCGGCGCGTACTATCAAAAGCTCGCGGACAAAATCCCTATCGGCGATGATAAGGCCGCGGGAATTATCGCCTTCGTCGCCATCTTCTTGGCGGTATTCATCTTGGCCGTGATCCTGGGCAAGGTCCTTCACAAACTCTTTCACTGGGCGGCTCTGGGATGGCTAGACTACCTGGGCGGTGGAATTCTGGGCTTGCTCATGGGTGGAATGATCGCGGGAGCGGCGCTGACAGGGGTGCTCCGGTTCTTCCCCGCGGCGGGGGCCACCGTCCAAAGCTCCCAGCTCGCACGGTTCCTCGTGGGGAGTTTTCCCCTTGTGCTCAACCTCCTGCCCCGGGAATTCCAGGGGCTCATCCCCGGCGACTGAACGCTCCCTCAGCCGCCCTCAGCGCGTCCCGGTGCCCGATGGGGGATGGGGAGATATTCCACCGCGGGCGTCGTGCGCACCGGCTGTTTATAAAGGGACATGAGCTGGAGGATCTCCTCCGGCATCCCGCTGGACACAGGGAGCCCCATGGACTTCGCGTCCTCGTAGGTGATAGGGTGGTCGTGGGTCCAGCGACCTTCGGTGAGCATTCGCGCGATCTCCTCGGCCTTCTCTGGGGGGAACTTGTCGGTCAGCAGCCACTTCACAGCCTCGCGCATCTGGTTGACCGCCTTCTCGGCGATGTCGGCGAGGATTAGGGTCTCGTCGTCCACTTTGTCAGGGGGCTTCTTTTCCAGGAGCCTGAGAATGGAGGGAGCGGGAAACTGACCGAGCTGGGGGTCTACCGGGCCGAGAACTGCGTGTTCGCACATCACGATCTCATCGGCGGCCAGGGCGATGAGGGTCCCACCTGACATAGCGTAGTGGGGGACGAACACCGTTACCTTGGCCGGGTGGCGCTTGAGGGCCCAAGCGATCTGGAGCGCCGCGAGCGAGAGTCCCCCGGGTGTATGGAGAACGAGGTCTAAGGGAACTTCTTTATCCGTGAGGTGAATCGCCCTAATGACTTCCTCGGAATCCTCGATGTTGATGTAACGCATGACGGGGAAACCCAGGAGGCCCATGGTCTCCTGCCGGTGGACGAGCAAGATCACCCGGGACATACGTTTGCGTTCGATCTTGGCGATGAGGTTCTGCCGCTGGCCTTCGAGGAGCCGGCGTTGGATGTAGGGTTGGAGGGCCGCGGCCAGGAAGAAGATCCAGAAGATATCCCACAGGGAAAACATCGTGTCCTCCTTCACTCTATGGGAATGTCGGTGACCCCACCGCGCTCGGGCGGGCGACGGAGCGGGATCTCGATCCGTAGGACCCCGTTCTCGAACTTGGCCCTGATCCTGCTCGGGTCCTCCACCTCCTCGGGAAGGGGAAAGACGCGCCGGAAGGCGCCGTAGCGGCGTCCCATGCGGATATAGTCCTCCTTCTGGACCTCCTCGGTGCGGTGAACTTCTCCCGACACGATTAGCTTGTCGCCCTCCACTTGGACCCGGATGTCCTCCCTACGCGCCCCGGGGAGTTCTGTCTCGATGATCAGGACCCGGTCCTTGACGTAGATGTCGGTGCGCCCGGGGCCAAAGGGGAGAAATTCGTAGCCGATATTCTCCCAGTGCGAGAAGAAATTCTCCATCATACGGCCGAGACGAGAGAAGAACCAAAGCGGCCTCCTCCAGCGCCACTCATCGTGCTCTTCGCGCCACCACTCCACGGGCACCTCCTTCTCACCTGAGCTCTATTCGGCCGCGGATGGCCTTCCCCAGGGTGACCTCGTCCGCCACCTCCAAGTCCCTCCCCACCGGCACCCCCTGGGCGATCTGCGAAACCTTGACCCCCAGGGGCTTAAGGCGCTCCAAGAGGTGCATGGCTGTAAGCTCCCCCTCGAGCTTGGGCTCCAGGGCGAGGATCACTTCTTCAATCTCCTCCTCCCGCACCCGCCTCAGAAGGGCTTCGATGGTAAGATCTTGAAAACCGGTCCCCTCAGCGGGTGAGATGAGCCCGCCGAGGACGTGATACAGTCCCCGATATTCCCCGGTGCGCTCGAGCTTCATAATCTCCCAGGGATGTGCCACGACACAGATGATCTTTCTGTCCCGGCGCGGGTCACGGCAGATGGGGCAGAGCCCACCCCCGGAGAGGCTGTAGCACCGGGGGCAACGCTTTACCCGGTCGTGTAATGACCCAATGGCTTGGGCAAGCTTTCGCGCCTCCTCGGGCCGGTTGAGGAGGAAGAAGGCGATCCGCTCCGCTGAACGCCGCCCGATCCCGGGGAGGCGCGTTAGGGCCTGAAGCAATTCTTCTAGGGGGGCAATCATGGGGGAAAGTTGGGGAACCCTCCGGTGAGCTTCCCCATCACCTCCTGGGCGAGCTCTTTCGCCCTCCGCTGAGCTTCCTGGACCGCAGAAACAACGAGGTCTTCCAACATCTCTATGTCCTCTGGATCCACCACTTCCCTGGAGATCTTCAAGCTTTTGAGTTTCCCGTGGCCGTTCACTACCGCCACCACAGCTCCGCCGCCCGCCGATGCCTCCACCCGTGTCACCTCGAGTTCCTCCTGGCGCTTGGCGAGCTCCTCCTGGAGCTTCTGGGCCTCTTTCATGAGCTTCCGCAAGTCCCCGAATCCCTTCATCCTCCCTCCTTCACCACCCTGCCCTCGAGGTAACGGGCGAGGAGCTCTGCCCCTTCCTCCAGGGAGAGTTTCTCCCTTTCCTCACCTACATATTCTATCCGGAGCGAGAGCAGCGGTTGAAAGAAGCGACGGGCGAGCTCCTCTACGTAGCGTCGAACCTCAAGCTCCCGGAGCATCTCGTAGTGAAAGCGGTACCCCTCAGGGAGCGTGATCGTGAGAATTCCGTCACGAAACTCAACCTCCGCCGGGAGCAAAAACGTCGCTACCGCGACCCGGTCCGCCAGGGCCGCAGTGATAAGCTGGTCCCAGGGATTGTCGAATTCCTCCGGTATAGGCCATTTCCGGGATCCCGAAGATTTCAGGACTTCTTCCCCCCCATCTTCCGTCGTGGGCGCGAAGAGTGCCCCGGGCCCTGTTTCCCCTGTCTCAGCACTCCCCACTCCGTCCACGGCGACAGACGCGGATCCACCTTCAGGACTTTCCACCTCCGTAGGACCTTCTTCCCCAATCCCTCTGGATTTCTTGACTTGCGGTGCCTCTGCAAGAAGCTCCGCGGCCTTCGGTGATGAGACAGAAGGCTCATGGATGGGCCGTGTGGGAGCTCCACATAGAGAGAGGATCTCGAGCTCTAGATGGAGTCGGGGAGAGACCGTCTTCGGGATCTCGGCCCGCCAAGAAAACAATCTTCGGGCAAGCTCTACCAGGTCTCCCTCACCGGCGAGGATCCGGTCTCTCGCCCGCAGGGCCGCCTCCTCTAAAAAGAGACCGAGATCCCGTCCCCGCTCCAAGTGTTTCTCGACCACATCGAGGGCCACCACAGCATTCTTATTTCGCAGAGCGTCCAGAAACCGGTCGAGTTCCGCGAGCGGGGGGAGACCGAGGAGTGCCACCACATTCTCTTCTCGCACGGGACCGCTATGGGCAAGCTGCTCTAGGAGGACTTCCGCGTCCCGAAGGGAACCCTCTGCCCGGCGGGCAATCAACTTGGCTGCCCCCGGGGAAAGCTCTACTCCCTCGGCGTCAGCGATTCCGACCAATTTCTTCTCGATGAGCTCCTCGGGAAGAGGGGTGAACTCGAACACCTGACAACGCGAGAGGATGGTGGGAGGAACCTTTTGGGGTTCAGTGGTGGCGAAGATGAAGATCACGTGTGGGGGGGGCTCCTCCAAGGTCTTGAGGAGTGCGTTGAACGCCTCGTTGGTGAGCATGTGCACTTCATCGATGATGTAAACTTTGTAGCGGGCCCCAGTGGGTACGTAATTCACCTCCTCGCGGAGGCGCCGTATTTGGTCGATGCCACGGTTGGAAGCACCATCGATCTCCACCATGTCCAAACACTTTCCGGAAAGGATACGAAGGCAATTCTCGCACTCATTGCAGGGTTCGCCTTCACGTGGAGCGAGGCAGTTTACGGCCCGGGCAAGGATTCGAGCCACAGAGGTCTTTCCTACCCCCCGTTGTCCGGCGAAGAGGTAAGCGTGGGATAGACGTCCCTGGACCACGGCCCGCCGCAGGGTCTCCACCACCAACGTCTGTCCCAATACTTCGGCGAACCGCTGCGGTCGCCACTTGCGGTAAAAGGTCACCTCATTCGCCATGGACGCTATGTTTTAAGCCATGAAGGTCCTCCCCGCCACAGAACTTTCAGCGCCGGCAAATGGACTAACCGGCGACACGATAGGCGACGAAGACAAAGAGCCTGAAGCGAGAAGCTTGCCAACTCAAGCACGGGCCGCTAAAACTTCTTCGCATAAGGAGGTACGAAGATGCTGAAGGAAATTGTCATCAACACCCAAAAACGAGAACAGGCGATCGACATCACGGATGCGGTCCAGAGGGCGATTCGGGAATCGGGTGTGGTGGAAGGATTTGTGTTCATTTACGTTCCCCATGCTACCGCAGCAGTGAGTATCCACCGCTACGCCGAGAATCCCGATACGATCCTCCTTGAGGAAACCCTAAAGAGTTTAAGGTCAGGCAAAGAAGGTGAGTCCTTGTCCAAAGCTGCCTTCGTAGCTCCCACCGAGGTTGGGATAGTGAGGAACGGAAAGATGATCCTCGGCGACGACCAACGGGTATACTTCTACGAATTTGAGGGACCCAAGAAGAGGCTCATTTACGTTTATATCGGTTCCTGAGGGAGGTGGAAATGGCGCTTTCTCTTGGCGATATCACGCGGGGAATGACAATCCTCTACAAAGGAGAGCTTTACGAAGTCTTAGAATTCGAGCACGTGAAGCGCGCTCGCGGATCCGCGTTCGTGAGGGCAAAACTCAAGGAGCTCAAAACGGGGCGTGTATTCACCGAGACCCTGCGTGAATCCGATGCCATCGAACATGCGTTCCTCGAAACGCGCCCCCTTCAGTACCTCTTCCAGTCGGGGGACACTTACGTGTTCATGGACAAGGAAACGTATGACCAGTACGAACTTCCTGCCTCCAAGGTGGAGGACATCAAAGGATATCTCCTCGAAGGGATGGACGTGCACGGCCTCTTCTACCAGGGAAAGGTCGTGAGAATAAAACCCTCGACCTTTGTGGTGCTCACTGTGGTGGACACACCGCCGGGGGTCAAAGGGGACACCGCCACCGGGGGCGAGAAACCGGCCACCCTCGAGACTGGCCTCGTGGTGAAGGTGCCCTTGTTCGTGAAGGCGGGGGATAAAATCAAAGTGGATACCCGCACCGGAGCATATGTAGAGCGGGTGAGCTGAAAAGGAGGCGCCGATGGCGGAACAACCTTTGGAAGTGGGAACCCCGTACGGTAAAGTCACGATCCACCACGAAGTGATCGCCAACATCGCCGCGAATGCCCTGGAAAAGGTGGAGGGAGCCCGCCCTCTCAAGTCCACGGTTGGGATCATGGGCTTTTTCGGAGCTGAGGAAGGACCCAAGATCATAATGGCCGAGGGCGCGGTGAACGTGGAGATCGGGATTGCTGTGGATTACGGCTACCCGGTACACGAGGTTGCCCAAGGGGTACAACAGGCCGTGCGGGACGACTTGGAACGGTTGGGAGGAGTTCAGGTGCGCCGAGTGGACGTTTACGTACGAAAGGTCCTCCCACCCGTTGAGACGCTCGTGCTGGATGAAGAGAAAGGAGGAGAAGATGCAGGAGAATCGTGAGGAAATTGTCCCACGGGGAGAAGTGGAAGAGGGAAAGATAAGCATTTCCAAAGAGGTGATCACGTCCATCGCGGGTCTTGCCGCTGCCGAAGTGGAGGGCCTGGCTCCTCCTCGGGGTGGAGAGTTTCCCAAGGGCGAAAACGTGAAACGCTTCGTGGAGACCGAAGTGGGAGAGGGTGAGGTCAAGGTAAACATCAAGGTGGCCGTCAAATATGGGTTCCCAGTGAAGGATGTGGCTCAAAAGCTTCAGGAGAAGGTGAAGAACGAGGTGGAACGTATGACGGGCTTACGGGTAAGCGCCGTGAACGTTGAAGTGATGCGGCTCATCTTCCCCGAAGAGGAAGAAAAGCCTGCCGAGGAGGTCTGACGTGGCCCATTTGGCGGTCTTGTTCGCCCTTTTGCTCTATTTCGTCGGTGTTTTTCTCCTCTGGACTGGTACCACCGGAATCACGCCACCAGGATTAGAAGTGGTGGGGGTATGGCGAATCCTCTTCGGGATATTCGGTGGGTTCCTATTGGTAATCGGATCTTGGTTCGGTAAGGAGATTTTTGGGATCATCTTCGGCCAACGTCCTATCCGCAGGAGCTCCGACCACGGAGAACTCCTCATCGCGCCCCGGGCCATAAGGGAACTCATCGGCGGGCTCTTACAGCGAGAGCTCGGCCTCAAACGTCCCAAAGTAAGGATACGCGATGATAGTGAAGGCTTAAAGGTCCAGATTAGTCTTCGCCTCCCCTTGGAGGAAGACCTCCCCGAGATAACCGAGCGCATAAGGGTGCTCGTAAGCTCAGAGGTCGAAAGACGCATCGGGATTCCCGTTTCCTCAGTGGACATCACTGTCCATGGAATCGCCCAAAGAAAAACCGAAGGAAAAGTGGGTACGCCTGCGGGTGGTGGTGCGGAAGAAGACACGGTTTCATCCTAAAAAATGCGGCGCCATGAGGCTCGCGAAGTGGTCCTCAGGCTTCTCTATCGGCTGGAGTTCAAGGATGCTCCCCTGGACGAACTCCTTTCTGAGGAAGACCTCGACGACCAAGTTGAATTCATCCGCGAGCGCTTGGAGGGGATCTTTTACCACCGCCGAGAGATAGACGCCATCATCGATCAACGTGCCAAGGGCTGGGGAATCGACCGCCTTGCCATGATGGACAGAAATATCTTACGTCTCGGAATCTACGAGCTCCTCTACACTGACATCCCGCCCGAGGTGGCCATTGACGAAGCGGTGGAGCTCGCGAAAGAATATGGGACCGAAAAGTCACCGGGCTTCGTCAACGGAATCCTCGACCGCGTGTGGAGGGAGGAAGGTTTTCTCTCAGGGGGGAAGAAGTGAAGCTCGACGTCCTCTGTATTGGCCACCTGGACAAGGGACGCATCGTCCGTGGAGCCGAAGCCTATGATTTCATTGGCGGGGCAGTCTACTTCGGGGGGGTCGTCCTCGCCCGGTTAGGACTCAAAGTGGGGGTGGTGACCCGCCTCTCCCATGGCGACTCCTGGATGCTCGCCGACCTTTACCGCGAGGGGATCGGTGTTTTTCCCGTCTACACTTCCGAATCCACCGGAATAGAGAATGTGCACCCTGACCCGAACTCGGACCGGAGGACCTGTTACTTCCTCGGGTTCGCCGGTACCTTCCGTCCCGAGGACCTCCCCGAGGTCGGGGCGCGGCTCTACTACGTGGGTACGGTGATGGCGGACGAGGTGGACCTCAGGTTCCTGCGGGCGGTGGCCGACCGTGGTCCCTTGGCCTTGGATCCACAGGGCTGCCTCCGTCACCGTGTTGGGCGAGCGCTCGTCACGGGGGCCTGGGCCGGGGCGAAGGAGGCTTTGCCCTTGGTACGCTACCTCAAAGTGGACGACCGCGAGGCGGAGGCCCTCACCGGCGAGGGGGATCTCCGCCGGGCCGCGAAGGCCCTGGCCGGGATGGGGCCCGAAGAGATCGTGCTGACACACCACGCCGGGGTTCTCGTCCTCGCCGAAGGGAAGTTCCACGAAGCTCCTTTCCGGCCGAGGAGCCTCGCCGGCCGCACAGGGCGGGGCGACACCTGCTTCTCCGCGTATCTCGGCCGGAGGCTTCTAGGGGACCCCCCGGCGGAAGCGACCAGATTCGCTGCCGCCCTTACTACCCTCAAGCTCGAATGTCCTGGCCCCTTCCGCCGCTCCTTGGAAGAGGTGGAGGCACTCCTCCGCGAATTCTAACCTGTGGCCTCGAGCTCTATTTCCATCGGCAGGCTTTGGAGCCCAAGCGAACCCATGAGCACGATCGGAGAAATATCCACTATGGTTGTTCTACTTACAGCGCGCAGGTAAAGAACCCCGTTTTCTCGCCGCGGAAACGGGGTATTTGCATCCGCTCCGTTGGCCTGCTATGGAGTGTCGCCCGATCTCCCTGAAGAGCTCTATCTCGGCCATGGGGATATCGCCGTTCGAATCCACAAAGGAAGTTCCGATTTATTTAACACGGCGCATTTTCGCGACTAGTGAATCCCGGGCAATCCTCGGCCGCAGCCAGAGGCACTTCTCGACGTCCCAAAGGATGACTCGTCCGCCGGTTGACACGGTGGCGAGGTACTCTCCATCAGGCTGAACCCTAGAGTCCAAAAGGGGGGTGGTATGCGGGCACAATTCCCCAAACGTCGCCTCTTTCCCGAAGCTCCACAGGACAGCGTTAATCTGGAGGAAGCAAAGGACGATAAGCCCCCGTCGGGAAAAAAGTCCCGCCGCAGATCCTCCGTCCCCCAGGCAATATTACGGCCACTGATTCGTCCGCACGTAGATCCCAAATGATCGCTTTACCGTCCGCTTCAGAGAGGAGGTATTCCCCACCCGGAGTAAGGGCGAGGTCCCAAGCGACTCCTCCGTGTCCCCAGAGCTCGCCGCCCGACACTCCTCCGGAGACTGCCCGGGCGTTTCTCCCTTTTTCCCGGAAGCGAGGGGTTTCCCATCCGGCGAGAAGGCCACGGAGAGCGCTCCCTCTGGGTGGGACATGTTCGAGAATTCCCCCGAGAGGTTGGAAAGCAAGAGGGGTGCAACGCTCCCGTCCTCTCCTGCACTCGTAAAATACTTACCATCGGGGCCCAGCACGACCCCCATGCGTGCCCGTTATGTGCCCTTCCCGACTGTGCAGGACATAAGGACCGTTGTGTCACCGCAGCCCATGGCGACCTCGTTTAGAGAAATGGCCACGACCGCGTACGCCCGTCTCCCGCCCGGTAAGACAATCCCCTGGACTAGCCTCAAATCTTTGCCATCGCGGATCTCGAGTACATTCCCCATTACGAGGGACGTGCGCTTTACCGTTGGGCGTAAAGGCAATGTCGGCGATCCAACCGGTGTCGGTCCCGCTGTCGTTCCCGAGGAATCTATGGCTATTGTCGTTTCGATGAGAAGTGGCGCAACGACCGAAAGTCCCTTGCCTACGTAGGACCTCCCAAACGAGAAACAGACAACCCCCGCTCGGGTGGGTCCCGCTTCTTCCCCGGTTTCTGAGCGCCCGTCTACTCCCGCTGGACGCCGATGAAAGTGAACCCCCCGATCATCACCGCCGGGACGATGGAGAAGAACACCCCGCCTCGGGCGAAAACCTCCCGCTCCCGTGAGATGGCGGTCACGTTCGAGAGCGCCCGGAGCATCGACTCGGTCCAACGCAGATTCTTCAGGGCCTTGGTTATTTCGCCGTTTTCCACGAGGAAGGTCCCGTAGCGTGTCATCCCGGTTATTAAGGCACGTTTGGTATCCAGGTACCCGTTCACATAGTGGGAGTTAGAGACAAGGATCCCTCGCTTACAGCGCGCGATCATCTCCTCCAAGGACGAGTCCCCTGGGGCGAGACACAGTTCCAGGGGATGGCGCCCCATGGGGTCCCGGGCGGGCCGGCGTGTCCGGTGGGCTTGGCGCTGGCCTTGGCGGCGCTCGTCCGGTCAAACACCACTCCTCTATTGATTCCCCGCTCGATGAGGACCACCTTCCGTTTCGGTATGCCCTCGAAGTCGAACGGGAGCCCTTGTGCCTCCGGCTCCCAGGCAGAGTCGTAGATGGTGATGTTCTCCCCCATGGAGCGCTCCCCAGTGCTCCTGAGAGGAAGCTCGAGCCGGAGAGGAAAGCCTCCGATCCGAAGGCGACAAAGGAGAGCCACATCATGACCCCCGTCAAGCAGGCGGGTTCGAGGATCACGGTATACTCCCCTGGGGGGAGCTCGGCTTGGTCCTTGTCCAGAATGCAGCGGGAGATGGCTCGATCAGCGAGCTTCCCAAAGTCGATTCGCTCCACGTCGCAGGAGAAGGCGTCGGCCCGGGACATCCCCTCACCCGAGGCGATCACGAGGCCGAGCTCCGTGCCGGTGATGGGTTGGTATACCTCCAGGCCCGCGGTGTTGGCCAACGCGACTTCCCCCTCAGAGATCGAAAAACTTCCCGCCACCTCGAACTTATGCTTCGCCGCCTCGGCGAAGACCTCGGCCAGGACTTCGGTCCTTTTCGCCGGGCCGAAGTTGAGGGTGTTCTCACAGTAGGTGTCCGTGGGGGCGAACTCCCCCGGGCCGACGAGTCCGGGGAAGTGGGGGTTCTCGGGCTGATGGCGTTCCATCTCGCGGGCTTTCCGTTCGGCAGCCACGATCGCATCTACCGAGAGCTGATTCGTCCTTGTTACCCCGACCCGTTTTCCCTCCTCCGCCTTGACGTGGATCGAGAAATCCTCCTCGCCCACGTGCTGGTGGATCTGCGAGCGACAGAAACGGGTGAGCTCGGACCGCCCGCCCCAAAAAAGCAGCTCTGCCGACCCCCCGCCCGTTCAAGTACTGCGTGCAACACCTCCAGGATGTTATCTTTCCCGATCATTTTCCGCTCCCTATCCGAACCTTCCTGAATCTTGCCGGAGCTGTCCCGTGGGCGACGTGCATTGTCTGTGTGGGTTCCCCTTTCCCGCAATTGGGGAGGCCCCATATCTTCCATTCGCTACTCAAACAGATGGCATCACAGGACCGCCAGAACTCCGGGGTAATCCCGGTGTAAACGGGGTTCTTAAGGAGCCGTTTCTTCCGTCCGTTCTTGATTTCCCAGGCGATCTCGCAACTGAATTGGAAGTTGAGCCGGAGGTCATCTATGGACCAGGATTTGTTGGTCTGCATGAAAATCCCATGCTCCGTGTCTGCGATGAGCTCGTCAAGGGTAGGACCATCCGGGGCCGGCTCGAGGTTGATATTCACCATGCGGATAAGGGGAATGTGGTTCCAGGACTCGGCCCTCATGCAGCCATTGGAGCGACGGCCGATCTCCGGAGCCATCTTCCGGGAGGTAAGGTATCCCACGAGGATCCCCTCCTGCAAGAGGTGAGTCCGCTGGGCCGGGACCCCTTCGTCGTCGTAGCCGAAAGAACCGATGGAGCCGGGGACAGTGGGGTCAGCCACAATGTTTACAATATCAGAACTATACCGGTATTTACCTAACTTATCCAAGGTCAGGAAACTCCCGCCGGCGTAGGAGATCTCGGTGCCCAGGACCCGGTCGAGCTCGGTAGGATGGCCGCAGGGTTCGTGCACCTGTAGCGCCAGCTGATCGCTCGCGAGGATGAGGTTGAACTCCCCGGCCGGACAGGGGTCGGCGGAGAGGAGGGCCACAGCCTCCTCCCGAATCTACTTGGCGTTCGCCACTAGCCCTAGAGCCCGAATGCACTCGTACCCTCGCGCGGCATAGTTCCCACCGAAGGAGGTGGGGAAGGAGCGGCGCTGGACCTCGTGGCTCTCCACCGCTGTGGCCTCGATCCCCGCTCCGGATTCGACGATCTCCTGCTCGACCTCTGCCCTCTCGGTGTTCAGGAAGATCTTCACCGTATGGAAGAGGGTCATCTCCGCTTCGGCCTTCTTGATCCTTTTGTCCTTCCTCAGGATCTGCACGGGGAGAAGAGGAGCTCAAGTTTCTCGTCCAGGGGTACGGCCAGGGGATCCTCCACCCAGGGGCTCCGGTAAGTACCGACCTGAGGCGGGGTGTCGTCGAGCCGCACTGGAGACCGCTGGGTCCTGTAGCTTGCCTTGGCGATATCCAATGCCCGACGCGCCGTCTCCCTAACGCTTCCCTCCGTGAGAAGCCCCGAGGCGGCGAACCCCCAGGAGCCACGATAGAGGACACGGATCCCATAGCCCTTGGTCTCGGCGCGGGATAAGCCCACCACCTCCTCATTACGCACGGTGATCCTCTCCGTCTCGCCCTCCAAGTACCGGGCATCGGCGTAGACAACCCCCTCGGCCCTCTTCAGCTCCGCCAGCGCACCCTTGAGCCAGGCCTTGACTTGCATCTCCCTCCTTTCGTTAACGGCATTAAAACAGGCTTCGTTTCCGGTGCCAAGGCCCGGAGAGCCACGAGCACCAAGGCCGCGAACGCGTACCAAAGACCGAAATGCCTCCCCACGACGAGGACCGCCCCCGGGAGCGAGGAGAGCCACCCCACCACGGCGAGGTATGGGGAGATCAGATATCGACTAGCGATGGCCCCGAGGAGGGGAACGAAATCAAGTGGGGAGAGCACGAGGAGGAAGAGGCCGGACCAGATGACGATTCCGGTCCACGGAATGAGGACGAGATTGGCGAGGATCCCGTAGGGGGAGATGTAGCCGAAGGCGCTTCCCACAAACCCGAGGGTCGCTGCCTGAGCACAGAGCGAGACCCAGAGGAGATCGCCCGCGGGCCGCAGGGGGGTGGGGAGCTTCGCTCGAAGAGGGAGGTCACGCCACACGGGCCAGCCGAGGATAATCCCCGCCGTGGCGGCGAACGAGAGCTGGAACCCGAGGTCCAGGGCGCTCCAGGGCCACATGAGGAGCACCACGATCGCCGCGGCGGAGATCCCCTGGAGGGGATCGTACCAGTCTCGGAGGACAAGCCCCTGCTCCCAGAGGACCCAGAAAAGGCCGAGGAACCCAAACATGATCCCCGCCCGCACAAGGGAGATCCGTCCCCCGACGAGGCCCACGTACAGGGCGATCACGGTGAAGATGAGGAGGTAGCGCCGCCCCGGCCGCAGCCGCAGGAAGCCCAAGAGCCTCCACAGGCCGTAGGCGATGATCCCGAGGTGCAGTCCTGAGAGGGCGAGGAGGTGAGCGACTCCAGCTCGCCGGAATTTCTTCCTGTATTCATTGTTTAGCTCCCCACGGGCTCCAAGGAGCAAGGCCTTCACCACGGACCCCGCGTCCTCGGGCCATGAGCGCTCGATGGTTGCGAGGAACTTCTCGCGCACGACGTAAAGGACCCACGCCATCCTTCGGGGCCCCGGTTCTGCGGCCCTGACCTCATTGACCCAAAAGACGCCGGCGATCCCACGCCTTCGGAGGTACTCCCCCCATCCTCCGACCGGAGCCTCAAACCTCCCGACGATGTCCAACGTGTCGCCGGGGACCGGGATGAGTTTGCGGTGAAGATAAGCCAAGAGCTTCACGTCCAGAGAAGGCACCTCGAGAACGCAGGAGACGGTCTTCTCATGGCGATCCGGCATGGAGATGACCGTCCCCCGGACTTCGCGTAAGAGGAGGAGTTGACGCCCCATACGCTCGGGCACCGCCTCCTGCCCACCGAGCGTGGCTCCGAGGAATAGAAATGTGGCCCAGAGGAATGCAGAGGAGCGGCGAACGAGGAGGAGCGCGAGTGATGCCGCAGCCCCAAGTAGGGGCCAAGGGGAGGGCACGAGGATGCCGCCCAACGCGCACCCCACCCCCAACGCCAATGCCATCCCCGGAAGCAGAGCCCGTTGCATAGACATAAGGCGTTTGGACTAGTATAATGGGAACGCCTGGGGGTGGTTGGATTCGACGGGGATACCCAGGTGAGGTGGCAAGCGGAGCTGGCCGCGAGCTCCAAAAACACGCGGCGATACGAATAAATGCCAGCTATGCAACTGTTCCCGCCGTCGCGCTGAACTGACGCGCGTTGGCCGTCCTATCGAGTTTTGCCCGCGGGTTCGATAGGGCGTGGACGCAGCGGGCTGGTCATTACCCCTTGCCTCCTGGGGTGATGACGAGAATTGCGGAGGCTGGGGTCAGGGCGATCCTGCCCGTGGGAGCGTCGGACCTGAGAGCGAAAACACGGGCTAAGCTTGTAGAAGCCGAGCCCGAGGGTATCTCCGGACCGGGGTTCGAATCCCCGCACCTCCACCAGTTGGGGATCGGTGGGGCCGACGTTTTCACTTGCTGAGCTTGAATGAGAACCCTTCGCATCAGTAAAATGAACGTGCTACGCATAAGAATTCCTTGTAGTACTGATGAATCTTCCGCTCGATTATCAAAACTACTCCTTGAGGGAAAGGGGGTGATGGGTATGCTATGGGAGTTCTGTCCCAGCCAGCTCTTGGCGGTGGCCAAGGCTTGGGAGGCAGAGCTCTGGCACGCCGGCGAACGACTTCGCATCTTGAAGGGACTTTGCTGTGGCCCTAGCCGTCGTGCTCATTGGGCCGGCATACCCTTTGCCTCCCTGAGACTTCGGCCCTTCGGGGCTTGAGCTTTGTTATCGTTTGGCAAACGTTCCTCTCCTCTGCTATAGTTCCGCACGACCCTATATATCCCCAAGGAGGTGCTATGGCGGTAAAAGTGGACGAGAATCTGTGTACCGGGTGTGGGCTCTGCGCCCAGGTCTGTTCCGATGTCTTCGAGATAGGGGACGACGGCCTTTCCCATGTGAAGGCCGGCGCTGATGAGTCCCTTCCCTGCGTGGATGAAGCTATCGACCAGTGCCCCGTGGGCGCAATAAGCCGCGAGTAAACTCTATACTAACACCGGGGCGGGCCCGTCCCGCCCCTCTTTTTTCTTTCCGGTGACGAGGAAACTGGGGATCGCCCTGAGCTCCGGTGGGGCCCGAGGCACGGCTCATATTGGTGTTCTCAAGGCCTTGGAAGACGAGGGTGTGCCGATAGGGACCATCGCGGGAACCAGTGTGGGCGCGTGGGTCGGCGGATGCTACGCAGCAGGGGTTTCCCTCGAGGAGCTCGCCCGCTATTGGAAGGAGTTACGCTGGTACGGGGTTGGGAAACACCTCGTCCCTGGCCCAGTTTGGCGGGGGTGGACCTCTGGGAAATCTCTGTGGCACGCCATCCACACGTTTGTGGGCGACGCCCGTATCGAGGAGCTCGGAATCCCCTTCGTCGCTGTGGCCACCGATCTCACCACTGGAGAAGCAGTATGGATCGACCGTGGCCCTCTGGCAGACGCCATCTGTGCTTCCGGTGCGGTGCCCGGTCTCGTCGCCCCTCGCCGCTGGGCGGGAAAGTGGCTCATTGACGGGGGCGTAGTGGACCCTTTGCCCGTGGCCGCGGCCCGCTCCCTAGGCGCGGAAATCGTCCTGGCGGTCGACGTCCTCGTTCATCCCACTGAGAAGAGGTTCTCAACCCCCAACGTGTTCCAAGTCCTTTTCCAGATGTCTACCATCTTTCAAAAGCGGATTGCCGAGCTCGAGACCGTCTTAGACGGGCCGGACCTCATCCTACGCCCTGACTTCGGCAACCGCCCCCCCCGCTACGCCGACATCGGTGAAGCGGTTGAGATAGGTTACCGCGAGATGAAGCGTTGTCTTCCCATGCTCTTGCGCCTCCTCGAGGAGTGACCCCGTGTCCCCGGGAAGGGTTCCCCAGGCCCAGACTCTTTTCTCCCTCCTCATGGGAGTCGTCTCGATATCCTTCGCGGCAATTCTCATCCGCCTCACCCGTTCCCCCGCCGTGGCGGTGGCTGCGTGGCGCATGGCGATCGCGAGCCTTCCACTATTACCCCTTTTGTTCCGGCAGAAAACTGGAGGTCTTAGCCGCCGGAACCTCCGTCTCTCCGCGCTAGCAGGGATATTCCTCGCGTTTCACTTCTCCCTCTGGATCTCCTCCTTACGCTATACCACTGTGGCGAGTTCCGTAGTTCTCGTGACAACGAACCCCCTTTTCGTAGGCCTCTTCTCCGCGATGTTCGGGGAACGGCCGTCGCGGAGACTGTGGCAGGGGATTCTCCTCTCATTTACCGGAGCGGTGATGATCGGTTGGGGAGACCTGGCTCTCGGGGGAAAAGCCCTGTGGGGGGATGTGCTGGCACTTCTTGGAGCGATGATGGCCTCGGGATACTTGCTGGTGGGACGTCGAGTCCGGCGGGAGCTCGGGCTCCTTCCCTATATTACCCTCTCCTATGGGACTGCCGGAGCCGTTCTTCTCTCCTTTATCGGAATCTTGCCGGAGGTCGACTTCTTCCCCTTAAATGGGGATTGGGTCTGGATCGTTCTCATGGCCCTGGGCCCGCAGCTCCTCGGCCACACCGCCCTCAACTGGGCGCTGCGATTCCTGCCGGCGGCCGCCGTGGCGTTGGCTATCCTCGGCGAGCCCGTCCTCAGCTCCTTCTGGGCATACCTCATCTTCGACGAGGGGATCCGTCCGCTGCAGGGGGCCGGGTTTGCTCTGGTCCTTCTCGGGATCGCGCGGGGCCTGGGCGGCACGCGTGAGTTGGGGTAAGGTTTCGGTCGGGATGAGAGAAGAGGGGTTAGTTACACGGGGGACACAGAAGATCGCCTGGGCAAGGGCTCACATGCCCATCGTAGGGGCGATCGAAGAGCAGCTCGCCCGGGAGCAGCCGTTCCGTGGCATGCGGATCGCGATCTCAATCCACCTCGAGGCCAAAACGGCCCGGTTCGTCCTGGCACTTGCTGCCGCCGGGGCAGAAGTCGCGGTCACTGGCTCTAACCCCCTCTCCACCCAGGACGACGTGGTCGCAGCCCTCCAAGCGGAGGGGGTCCCCGTCTCCGCCAAGCGAGGGGCAAGTCCGAAAGAGTACTGGGATGGCCTCATGCGGACGCTCGAGACCCGCCCTCACCTCCTCCTTGACGATGGCGGCGATCTCACCGCCCTCCTCCACGGGGAGTACGCCGAGCTTGGGGCAGAGGTCATCGGGATCTGCGAAGAGACAACCACCGGGGTGACGCGGTTACACAAGCTCGCCCGTACTGGGAAGCTGCGATTCCCCGCCGTGGCGGTGAACGAAGCCCGCATGAAGTACCTATTCGATAATCGCTACGGCACAGGCCAGTCTACTTGGGATGCCATCATGCGCACCACGAACTTGCTCGTGGCGGGGAAGACGGTGTTGGTGGCGGGCTACGGCTGGTGCGGCCGCGGAGTCGCCATGCGGGCCCGAGGACTTGGGGCACGAGTAGTGGTGGCTGAGGTGGACCCTGTACGGGCCGTCGAGGCCCTGATGGATGGGTTCATCGTCCAGCCCCTACGTGAGGCAATCCAGGTGGCGGATTTTCTCGTCACCGCCACAGGGTGCCGGGACGTGGTCACCTGGGAGGACCTCCTCGCGGCGAAGGAGGGGCTCATCCTTGCCAACGCCGGCCATTTCGACGTGGAGATCGACGTGCGAGCGCTCAGAGAACGGGCCCAGTGGCGCGAGGTCCGTGAGGGCGTGGAGGAGTTCACTCTCCCAAATGGGAAGCGGGTGTACCTCCTCGCTCATGGGCGGCTGGTGAACCTCGCTGCCGGGGATGGACACCCGGTGGAGATCATGGATATATCCTTCGCTCTCCAGGCCCTTTCCCTACGCTGGCTTTCGATGGAGGGAAGGGATCTTTCCCCTGGCGTTTACCCTGTCCCCCGGGAGATCGACGAGCAGGTGGCCCGGATGTTCCTCGCGACGCGGAATGTCCGGATCGATTACCTCACTGGAGAACAGAAGCGGTACCTGGGGCTTGACTAATGCATGGTGGGAGGGCTGCCCGGGAGCTCGTATGCCGAACGGCGCGGCGGATGACGGAGCTGGGATTGGTGGCGGGAAGCGCGGGAAATATCTCCCGGCGAGTTGGCAGTGTGATCTATATCACTCCGAGCGGCGTCCCCTACGATTACTTGAGGCCTCAGATGATCATCCTCCTGGATTTCGATGGGAATGTCCTCTCAAGAGGTGGAGAACCCTCTTCGGAATGGCGGATGCACGTCCTCATATACCGGGAGTTCCCGGAAGTGCACGCCATGGTCCATACCCATTCCCCCCACGCAACCGCTATCGCAGTCCACGGATCCCTGCGCCCCGTGTCCGACGAGGGCCGCCTTCGCTTCGGGGACGAGGTGCCCGTGAGCCGACAGGCCCCACCGGGAACGTGGGAACTAGCCTGCGCCACAGTAGAAGCGCTTAAGCAAGGCAAAGGAGCTTGTCTCCTCGCTCGCCACGGGGCAGTGACGGTGGGATGGACCCTGACCGATGCCCTGCGTCGTGCCGTGGCCTTGGAAGAGGAGGCGCGGGTCGTCTCCTGGTGCGCCGGCGTTCGGGCTCAGCGCGAGGGCTGACCCTCCTCCGCACCCCCCTTTCCGCCGAAGGCGAGGAGCACGCTGAAGAACGGTCCCCGCAGACCCTCCGGCGGGCCGGGGAGCGCGGCTTCGCCCGCCTCCCAGGGACCGGGGAAGGCCACGAGGTTGCCCGCTGTCACCCGGATTCCGATTCGGTTGGTGGGCCAGAGTTCCATTGATACGTAGGGTAAGAAGAGAAAGAACCCCCGGGAGAGGTAGAGGTCTGCGGGATGGGCGAGGGCGTCACCGAAGGAGCTGTAGTTGCGTGAGCGTAGGCGGAGCTCCACGCCACCGCCTCCGAAGAAGGAACCCACCGTGGCGGAGAAGTCCCCGCTTTCGAGGACCACGATCTCCCAAGAGGCGCCCCCGAATCCCAGGGACAGCCTCGCGTACTTCTCGCCCGCCCGGGCGGCGAGAGAACCGCCGAATCCTCCCGCACCGAATCGAAGATCATTCCCCCCGAGGCCCATTCCTCCATAGAGCACGAAGGATCCCTCCAGCGTAGGGTACCCCGCATCATCCAGAGCCGTGTTTAGGGTCATAAGGTCCCAGAGGAGAAACGCCGCCCCCGAATAACCGGCTCCGAATCCCTCCCCGAGTCCGAGTACGCCCAAACTCAATGCTGCCACTGCCCATACTGCTACCCGCATTACACCACCCCCCTGACGCTTCCGGCCCCACAGTCCGGTTTTAGAACTGCCCTAAGAACCGAATATCGTTCTGAAAGAAGAGACGGATATCGTCGATCCCGTACTTGAGCATCGCCATCCGCTCGATCCCGAGTCCGAAGGCGAACCCCGTTACCTCCTCTGGATCGTAACCCACCTCCTCGAACACGGCGGGATCTACCATCCCCGCACCCATGATCTCGAGCCATGGGCCGCCCTCGCGGCGGATGTGGACCTGGGCTGAGGGCTCAGTGAAGGGGAAAAAGTCGGCCGAGAAGCGCATCTCGTATCCGGGGCCGAAGAATTGGCGCACGAACTCCTCGATGATCCACTTGAGATGAGCCATGGTAAGACCCCTCTCGACCCAGAGGAGCTCCACCTGGTGGAAGACGGGGAAGTGGGTGGCGTCGGGGGTGTCACGGCGGTAACACCGGCCGGGACAGATGATCCGAACCGGGGGCTTCCTCGATTTCATCACCCGAATTTGGACTGGGGAAGTGTGGGTACGCAAAAGTACTCCCTCGCCGATATAGAATGAGTCCCATTCGTCCCGTGCGGGGTGGTCGGCTGGGATGTTGAGGGCCTCGAAGTTGTAGTAGTCGGTCTCAACCTCGGGACCAGTGGCGACGTCGAATCCCATCTCCATGAAAATCTGTTCGATCTCAAGACGAACCTGGGTGAGGGGATGGAGCCGCCCCACCCTGCGCCAACTTCCAGGAAGGGTGAAGTCGAAGGCCTCCCGCTTGAGGCGCTCGGCCTCGGCCTTGGCGGCGAGTCCCTCCTTGAGCCGCTCGATCTCGCCCTGGATTTCCTTCCGGAGGGCGTTAAGGAGCCTCCCCGCCTCGGCACGCTCGGCAGAGGGGAGCTCCCGGAGCGTCGTGAAGAGTTGGGTGAGGAGACCCTTCCGCCCCAAGAACCTGATCCTGACCTCCTCCAGGACCTTGAGGGAAGGGATATCTCGACGCTCCTCCTCCCACTTCTCCCGAATTTCCCCAACCTTCCGTATGATCTCTTGGAGCATTTCAGATGAGATATACTTCCTAGGCCACCCCACTGTCAAACCCGAATCGACACCCTCCTCGGTGGTGCGGGAGGGATTGGCCTAGGAAAATGGGGAGATGAGGATAATCGGGGGGGAGAAGAGGGGGCACCGGCTGGTGGAATGGCACGCCACTGGGATTCGTCCCCTGCAGGACAAGGTCCGGGCCGCTCTCTTCGACATCCTGGGAGAACTCGTCGTGGGAGCGGATTTTTTGGACCTCTTCGCCGGAACTGGGGCGGTAGGGCTCGAAGCCCTCTCCCGCGGGGCGCGCCACGCCACGTTCGTCGATTCGTCCGGAAAGGCCATCCGCGTCATCCGCGCCAATTTAAAAAAACTCCGGTATGAGGATCGAGCTGAGGTGATCAAGTCCGACGCTCTGGAAGCGATAAAGGGGCTCCATCGCAAGAGGAAGCGTTTCGACCTTATCTTCATGGGTGCCCCTTATTCCCAGGGCCTTACCCAGGAGGCCCTGAAGCAGTTGATCCTCTGCCCACTCCTCCGCGATGGCGGCTTGCTCATCACAGAAATTCACAAATCTGAGGAGCTCCGTCCTCGATGCGGCCCCCTGAGGCTCCTTCAGGACCGCGGTTACGGCGACTCGAGGCTTCTTTTCTTTGAGTTTGCGTCTGAAGAGAAAAGTACGTAGAATTCTCAAAAAGGGAGGGCTCACGTGGGAAAGCCCCTTATCCTCCTCACCAACGACGACGGATACCTTGCCCCCGGACTTTTGGCCCTGTATGAAACCCTGAAGTCTCTGGGAGAGGTCTGGGTACTGGCCCCCGATCGAAATTGGTCTGCAGCCTCGCGAACTCGTGTCTTTCACAAACCCCTCCGCGTTTCCCCGGTTCGCCTTCCGGACGGAGTTTTAGTCCATATCACCAACGGTTCTCCCTCGGATTGTGTCTCTCTAGCGATCCTCGGTCTCGCCCCGCGACGTCCAGATGTGGTGGTGTCAGGGATAAACGCCGGGGCCAATCTGGGCCGAGACGTGACCTATTCCGGCACCGTGGCCGCCGCCATGGAAGCGGCCCAGGCGGGTATCCCAGCACTGGCGATCTCCCAGGACCTGGGGGCAGAAAATGGCGAGGAGAAGGTCCCAGATTATCAGCGTGCGGCCCAGATTGCTGCTTCCCTGGTAGAAAAACTTCTCGCGAATAGCCCCCTTCCTTCGGGCACGCTGCTCAACGTTAACGTCCCCCTGGAGCGGCCCAAGGGAGTGAAGATCACGCGTCTGGGAACGAGCATCTGGCGTGATTACCTGGTGAAAGGGAAAGATCCACGGGGCAGAGACTACTACTGGCTCGCCGGGGAAATGATGAATTCACCCCCGCCGGGGGAAGAGGACACCGACGTGTGGGCGGTCTTCTCGGGATACATTTCCATCACCCCTCTGCAGCTGGACCTCACCGACCACCGGCTCCTGAAGGCGCTCCGGGTCTGGGAAATGGACTTCAGCCTGCCCGCAAAATAGTCCAGATCCCCAAGGTAATGAAGACCGCGCCCGCAGCATAGTGTATCCCACGCATAGCTCCTTCGGGAAGATAGCGGTGTAAAGTGAAACCTAAAGCAACCGCTACTGCAGTGCTAAAGAGTAATGCGGCGCCAGCCCCGAGCAAGACACTCCCGGGGCTCTTGCCCGTGGCCATAGCGAAGATGGCGAGTTGGGTCTTATCGCCCAACTCCGCGAGGAGGATCGTCCAGAAGGAGGTGACCACCACTTCCCAAGCAATCTTCATTCCTTACCTCCGCAGAAGTATTGAAGCTGGTTGCAAATCATACGCATACGCAACCGCAGATGAAACTCAGCCTGGATGAAGGGTGTAACTGAAGTAAGATAAATCAACTTTTCCGAAAGGCAGGTGTTTTTAATATGGGTGTACGGGTAAAGCGTCTGTCCTTGTTCTTCCTCTTCGGCCTCCTTTTGGGGTTCCCTATTTATGCTCAGGAAGCCGAGTACGAACCATTCCTTCCCAACATTGTCGCTATGGCCCAGGCCGCTGCCCAAGCCGCCGCATCAGCTGCGGCCCAGGCCCAGGCTGCCGCGACTGAAGCAGAAAGGGTCTTAGCGGAGCTCGAGGCGGCCGTCTCGGGGCTTCTCGAGGATGGCGCTGCCGCCCAAGCGAGCGCACAGGCTTCGGTACAGGCGGTCACATCTGTTGAGGCGAAGGCCAAGGCAGCGGTGGAGGCATTCCTCGAAATCTGCAGCAAAGCAGTGGCCACAGCGGAAGCCAGCGTCCAAGCGATCGCAGCCGCCGCGGCCAAGGCCGAGGCTTACGCCGAGGCTCAGGCTAAGGCCTGTGCCCAAGCGTCAGCCCAGGCTTCGGCTTCGGCTTCGGCATGCGCCAGCGCCGAAACGTGGGCCCAGGCGGCAATAGAGGCGATCGTCGAGAAAATCGCGGGCGCTAGGGCCGAAGCGGAAGCAGCAGCAGCGGCTTGTGCCCAGGCCAAAGCCCAGGTAACAGCGTATGCTGAGGCAATCGCTGAGGCCTTGGCCCAGATCGAGGCCGAGGCCAAAGTCCAAGTTGAAGCGGCAGCCAGCGCTAAAGCCAAAGCCGAGGCCTCCGTACAGGCTTCTGCTCGGGCCTACGCCCAAGCCCAATCTTACGCCCAAGCGGCCGCCCAGGCCTATTCCTCCGCCAAGGCCAAGGCCGAATCCACCGCCGAGGCTTACTCTCGGGCAACGAGTCAGGCTGAACTCGTCAACCAACGTATAAGGACTACACTCCCCAACGACTGCGGCGAAGTCATCACTGAGATCACCGGTGTGGTGGAGGCCGTGGCCGAAGCCGTTGCCGAGGCACACGCCGCTGCTCAGGCGGCCGCGCAGGCCGCGGCCAAGGCACAAGCCCGGGCTTATGCCCAGGCTCAGGCTGCAGCTCAAGCTCTAGCAGCCGCCAAAGCCAGAGCTGAGGCCGCTGCATCCGCCTATGCCACCGCTCAGGCTCGTGCCAAGGCGGTAGCTGAGGCGAAAGCCAGGGCCCAGGCCGTAGCCTATGCAGCCGCTGAAGCGATCGCTAAGGCTTATGCTGAAGCCCAAGCCCAGGCCGAGGCCATTGCCGAAGCATATGCCAAGGCGAAAGCTCAGGCCGAGGCCATCGCTCATGCCCTGGCCCAGTCCAAGGCGAGCGCTGAGGCTGAGTCCAAGGCCGCTGCGGCCGCTTGTGCCGAGGCAAAAGCTAAGGCCCAAGCCATGGCCGAAGCGATTGCCCAAGCCAAGGCAACAGCCGAGGCAAGGGCCAAAGCGGCCGCTTCCGCGTACGCCACTGCGAAGGCCAAAGCTGAGGCTATGGCCCAGGCTATTGCCCAGGCCAAGGCCAGTGCCTCCGCCGCAGCCCAGGCCACTGCTCAAGCATATGCCAAGGCCAAGTCCGCCCTCGATAGCGCAAAGAGTGCGGTGGCGGCTGCAATAACCGAAGCGAAGGCTCAAGCCCAGGCTGCGGCTCAAGCGGCAGCCGAGGCCAAGGCCCAAGCCGAGGCTTGTGCCCAAGCTGCCGCCGCAGCCGTCGCACAGGCCCAAACACAAGCCCAAGCAGCGGGTACCGGTACCGCCTATGCCCAAGCCTTTGCCGCCGCGGAGGCCATGGCTTCTTCCGAAGCCCTCTCCTATGCTCAGGCGGCGGTGGCCGCCCAGGCCCGAGCCGAGGCCGCAGCTCAGGCCGCCGCGTCTGCATTAGCACGTGCCCGCGCGGCCGCGATGAGTGGGGTACAGGCCGTGGCCGAGGCCACTGCTGATGCTCAAGCCCAGGCGCGTGCGTGCGCACAAGCGGAGGCCCTTGCTCAGGCCGAGGTGTCCGCGAGCGTAGAGGCGATAGCCAATGCGGTAACCGAAGCCCAAGCTGCCGCCCAAGCGTGTGCCCTGGCTCAAGCCGATGCCCAGGCGCAGGTGGCGGTGGGGGTAGAAGCCATCGCCTCCGCTTATGCAGAGGCCCTCGCAGCAGCCAGGGCCGCCGCGGCCGCAGAAGCTCAGGCGCAAGCCCAGGCTGCCGTGGGCGTTAATGTGGTGGCCGAAGCCCTCGCGAACGCTGAAGCCTACGCTCGAGCCGCTGCTATGGCACTGGCGGAAGCCCGGGCCCGCGCTTTCGCGTTTGCCGGGGCCATCGCTGAGGCCCAGGTGGCAGCCGAGGCTGAGGTAAGGGCATGCGCCCTGGCCGCCGCAGCCGCGAGTGCCTCGGCTGAGGCTGCAGCTTATGCCGAGGCCAGCGCCGAAGCCGCAGCTCAGGCATGTGCTTACGCCTCTGCCTTCGCTCAGGCCATGGTGGAGGCCGCCGCTAGTGCCGCTGCCACTGCTGAGACCTCGGTGGAAGTGATCCCGGAGATCGAAACTTCGACCCAATCCTTCGTGAACCCCGATTGTCTCCAACCCACCTGTCGCCAGTACGAGGTGTGTGAGGAGGCTGGATGCCCCACCCCACTGAGCTTTACCTGGCAATTTCCCGAGGTAACGCCCGGTGCATCGGTACATTCAATGCAGAACTTCCCACAAGACCTCATGCAAGCCGTCGCTAGCACTGGCGCCATCTACGCGGAACGCCTACAAGACAACCTTCCACCCGGTCTTTCCTTCGATCTCGCGTTAGACCAGCACGTGGGAATCTTGCAAGGCCGCATCCCCAGCCAGGGCGGGAGCTGGCAGGTTATTTACCAGCTCTACGACGAACATGAGTGCCCAGTAATCAATCTCACTATTGACATCCGTGCCGGGGCACCCCAGCCGACGCAGCCCACGGAGTTCTCTGCTCAGTTCACCTATTGGCGGGGGACGGCCGTCTGCAAGGAGGACGTGAGCCACCAGATTCTCCTCCAGTGGGAGATCTCGGGAGGGCAACCACCTTACCAGGTGGGCCCGTTCCTCGTGAGGTATCCTGATGGGCGGCAGGTTTTTATCAGCCGCCTCTTCAGCGGGAATGAGGGCACGATCCGGGTGAACTATCCCAACGGTGGGACCTTCCTAATCCAGGCACAGGCACGCGACTCCCTGGGAAGGACCACCACCATGCAGACGCAGGTGAAACTCACGGCGTGTCTTCCCGTGCTTCAAATCGTCACCGTGAACCTGGAGGTCCACGCCTGGAAGTATACGTATCAACCACTTCTTACGCGGGCCCCAACACAACAAAAGCCGGAGGAACTCGAGGTTCCGATTCTCATAGTAGGAGAGGAGGAACCACGTATCACCCCATTTGTGGTACAACGGATTCTCGGCACCACGGTCACCCTGGAGGCCCCTCTACGGACCGAAGGTGGCGCCTACGGCCGGGCTTTCAAGGGCTGGCTCGTCTGGTATGGCGACGCCGAGAAGCCGGTTGCTTACAAGGGGACCGAGAATCGGCGCAAGGGGGTAAATGCCCTCACGATCCAGCTCACCCAAAACGTGCGCGTAGTGGCTCTCTACGCCGACATTGTGGGTTAAGTTTCCTCGGACCTAGGTTTCAGAAGGGGCGGGAGATTATCCCGCCCCTTTCTCTTTTTTCCATGTGCTGTCCGCATACAAAGTTGAGGAGGAAACGTGACGCCGGTATCTTTTCTTTCCAAGATGAAGGCCTGTGTTCTTACCTGGGGCTGCCAGCTCAACCAACACCGCTCCGAGGAGATCGAAGGGGTGCTCGAGCGTGCCGGCTATGAAATCGTCTCCCGGCCCGAAGAGGCGGACGTCGTGATCCTAAATACCTGTATGGTCCGCCAGCGGGCCGAAGACAAGGTGGCCGGGCGCCTGGGGGAGCTTCAACATTTGAAGAAGTCCTGTCCCCTCGTCATCGGGGTAGGGGGTTGTATGTCCCAGGGAAGGAAGAAAGAACTCCTGAGGTATCCCTCCGTGGACTTTCTATTCGGCTCCGCAAACGCTTCGGAGATCCCCGAACTCATCGAGCGGGCCATGCGTGGGGAGCGCCCAGTTTCTCTCCCTTACCCAAACCGCATCGAACGCCTCCCAGTGCGGAGAAGGAGTTCCTTCCAGGCCTACCTCACCATTGCCGAGGGGTGCTCCAACTCTTGTGCTTACTGCATTGTCCCCTTCGTGCGAGGTCCCCTGCGCTCCCGGCCCATGAAGGAGGTCCTCGCGGAGCTCCGGGAGTTGGCCGAGCTCGGTTACAAGGAGGTCACGCTTCTCGGCCAGAACGTGGACGCCTACGGCTTGGACCTCCACGACGGCACGAACTTCGCGACCCTCCTGCGGGAGGTCGCCAAGATCCCGATTTCCAGGATCCGCTTCACCTCTTCTCACCCAGCGTACATGACCAACGAGACAATCGCCGCCATCGCCGAAGGCGAGAACATTTGTGAACACGTCCACCTTGCGGTCCAGTCGGGGAGCAATCGAGTATTACGGGCCATGCGCCGGGGTTACACTCGGGAACGGTTCCTCCGGATAGTAGAGAAGCTCCGGACTGCGATCCCCGGAGTCAATATCACCACCGATATCATCGTGGGCTTCCCGGGTGAGACGGATGAGGACTTCCAGGGGACGCTCTCCCTTATCCGGGAGGCGGAGTTCGGGACGGTGTACGTGGCCATGTACTCTCCTCGGCCCTACACCGCGGCAGCGGAGCTGCCCGATGACGTCCCCCCTCCCGAGAAGAAGCGCCGCTTGGAAGCGGTCCTCGAGGAGACGCGTCGGATCGCCCAGAAAATAAACGAGCGTAAGCTCGAGGAGGTGGAGGAGGTCTTGGTGGAAGGTTTCCTCGAGAGCAAGGGCCTCTATTATGGAAAGACCCGGGACATGCGCACCGTGCTCTTCCCCGGAGAGGAGGGAATGGTGGGTAAGCTCGTGTGGGTCAAGTTCGAGCGGGCAACCCCCGGGGCCCTCTACGGCGAGGCGGTCAAGGAGACCGTGGCATGATCCTCACCATTACCCTCAACCCCACGCTCGACAAGTTTTACTGGGTGGATCACCTGCCGTTATCCCTTGAACGGGCCGAGGAGGAGATCCTCATCCGCGCCCGGAAGTCCTCTGCGTCCGCGGGTGGTAAGGGCATCAACGTCTCCATATTCCTCGCCTGCATGGGAGTGGAGACGGTGGCCATGGGGTTCCTGGCTGGCCATACCGGCCAAATCATTCTCCGGGACCTCCTGGAGAAGGGGGTGACGGCCAACTTCGTCTGGATCGAGGGTGAAAACCGCACCAACGTGACCATCATCGAGAAGGGAAAGGAATATCATCCCGTGAAGATCCACGAGGAGGGCCCGCGGATCCCTTCCCACGCCCAGGAGATCTTCCTGCGCAAGTACCGAAGGATGCTGAAGCGGACGGAGTATGTGGTGCTGGCCGGCGCAATCCCACCAGGAATTCCGGAGACGGTTTACGAAGAGTTAACTCGTGAGGCGAAGGGGGCAGGGGTGAAGGTGGTCATTCACGCCGGCCGGCGGCCCCTATGGGAAGCGGTGAAGGTGGGGCCTTTTTTCGTGAAGCCAGATGTGCGGGAGGAACTCATGGTGGGAGACATGCCGGTACGCACTGAAGAGGAGATCATCGCTGCTGGCAAGCGGGCCGTGGAATACGGCTGCCAGGCCTGTCTCATCTCCCATCACGTGACCGGGGACGTCCTGATCACCCCCGAAGGCATCTGGGAGTACGAGGCCAAAGTTCCCCTCACCGCATTCAAGAACCTCGTGGGGGCGGACGACGCGCTGGTGGGCGGGGTGCTCTACCGGCTCACCCAAGGAGACCAGCTTACCGAGGCCGTTCGGTTCGGCATGGCCGCAGCGGTGGCTTCTGCGGAGATCGAGCCCAAGATGTGCCTTTCGCCCGCGGTGATCGAGCACGAGATGCGGACCGTCGAGGTACAGTTCAAGGAGGGCCCTTGAAAGCACGGGACCTCATGCGACGCGACCTCACGTCGGTGGAGCCGGATACCCTCATCTACGAGGTGGTCTACCTCATGGAGCAGTCCGGCCTCTCCACTCTGCCAGTGGTGGACGAAGAGGGGAAACTAGTGGGCATCATCACCGAGCACGATCTCATCCACGCGGCCCTCCCCGAATACTTCGATATGCTCCATTCGATCTCCTTCCTCCCCAACCTGAACCAAATCCAGAAACGCCTCAAGGAGATGGCTTTCAAGCCGGTATCAGAATACATGAAGGAGGTGACTTCGGTTCACCTCGACGACGAGGACCTCCACATCGCCGACCTCCTCATCCGCAAGCGCCTCAAGCAGATCCCTGTGGTGGACAGTGAAGGCCACCTCGTGGGGGTAATCCGCAGGATAGATATCCTCTCCCGGTTAATCCGCTGATGGAGTTCTTCGCGCTGGATCTCGAGACCACGGGGCTCGACCCCAAGCGGGACGAAATCCTGGAGATAGCCTGGGTGCGGTTCGCCGAGGGAAAGCCCCGGGAGCGTTTCCAAACTTTGGTGCGGGTGACGTTCCTCCCCAAGGAGGTGGAAGAACTCACCGGGATCTCCGCGGAGAGGTTGCGGCGGGCCCCCTCCCTTGGAGAGGTATTGCCCGAGGTCCTGGACAGACTTTCGGACAAGGTGGTGGTGGCCCATAACGCTCCCTTCGACCGGGCTTTCCTGGAAGAGGCGGCGAGGAGACTCGATATCCAACTTCCCTTGATTTATTGGGTGGACACACTATCTCTCTCACGTCTCATCTGGCCGGAGCGGGATAGCCATGCCCTATCAGCGCTCAGGGAGAAACTTCGACTCGCCCCTCAAGGGGCACATCGTGCGCTCCCCGATGCCGAGGCCACGGGCTACCTCTTCCTCGAGGAGGTGGCCGCGTTCCAATTCCTCCCTGAGGGAACTCAAGAGCTCCTCCTGGGATGGCTCCCTGGGCCGGCCCGGGAGCTCCTCCGGGAGCCTCCGGAACCGTGGGGATCAGCCAATGGGCAGCCCCTCATCGAGGAAATCTTCGAACTCCTCGAACGAAAGCTCCCCTCCTTCCACGTTCGGCCGACCCAGGTCGCCTACGCTTTCACGGTGGAGCGTGCCTTGGAGGAAGGCGGGGTTTATCTCCTCGAGGCAGGGCCAGGAACGGGGAAGACCTACGGGTATTCCGTGCCGCTCCTCCTCTCCTTGGGGAAGCGACGGGCGGTGATCTCCACCCGCACCAAGGCCCTACAGGACCAACTCTGGCATCGGGACCTCCCCACCTTGAGAGAGACGCTCCGGGCCGACGTGTGCTTGGCGCTCCTCAAGGGTCGGGAAAACTACATCTGCTTGCGCCAACTCGAGCGGGAACGCGGTCTCTTCAGCCGGGAACTCTTACAGAGGGTGGAAGGGTGGCTCGAGGAAACCGAGACCTTCGAAGTGGGCGAGCTCTATCCCCTCCTTGGTGGATCTCCTGATGGCCCTGCTCTAATCGAACGCCTACGGGCCAGGCCCCGACGTTGTGCCGGGAGGGAATGTGCTTTCTTCGGTGAGTGTCCCTCACGGAGGGCCAGGCGCTTGGCTCAGGAGGCCCGTATCGTGGTGGTGAACCACTCCCTCTTGGTCGCGGACTTTGTCGCCGGCGGGGCGCTGCTCGGACCATACGATTTCCTCGTGGCCGATGAGGCCCACGCCCTGCCGCGGGCGTTCCAAGAAGGCCTCACTCGCACGACATCTCCCGGCGAGGTGGTACGGCTCCTAGAGGAAGTGGAGACAACCCTCCCCCCAGAGCTCGTGCCCCGGCGGGAGCTGCGGGCCGCCTGGCGGGAGCTCACGCGGTTTCGGGAGAGGCTCGGGGGGGTTCTCCCCGAAGAACCGAGCTCCTTCTGCCACCGGGACGGACTCCGTTTCCTCTCCCTCGCACAGGACCTCATTTGGAAGCTCGTCGACCTCCGGAACGCTTTGGAAGATGCCGCGGACTCGGTCTCGGGCGAAGAAAGGGCTCTGGCCGAGGGAACGGCCACCGCACTGGAGAAAGCCGCGGGGGAGATGGAGTTCGTGCTTCAGGCCGGGGACTCGCGCTACGTTTTCTGGAGCGAGCGGGCACCCGATCCTCGATTTCACGCCACCCCACTCGACTTCGGGGAGATGCTCGCCGAGGAGTTCTGGGGGAGATTTCCCGGCGCGGTCCTCACTTCGGCCACCCTTTCCGTGCGTGGTCGGGCGGACTTCCTCTTGCGGGAGCTCGGGGTAGCGCGGGCTTTCCACCGAGTTTTCCCGGGAAAACTCTCGTCTCCCAGGGCGGCGGCGTTCCTCCTCGAGTTCTTGCCCCATCCGGATGGGGACGAGTTCGTGGAGCAGCTCTCTTGGCTCCTCGAGGAGCTTCACGAGCGGCTTGGTCGGAAGACCCTGGCACTTTTCACCTCCCGGCGGATGCTCCGGGCAGTTGAGGAGCAGCTACGAGGGGTCACCGTAATCTCGCAGCTCTCCCACGGCGATGCTGCCCGAGCGATAGAGCTCTTCCGCAACGCACCCGCGCCGGCCCTGCTTTTGGGCCTGGACACCTTGTGGGAGGGAGTGGATTTCCCCGGAGAGGAACTCGAGATCCTCGTGGTCGCACGCCTCCCTTTCCCTAACCCTATAGACCCAGTGGTCCGGGCGAAGGAGAGACGTCTGCGGGAGCAAGGCTTAGACCCCTTCTTTGAGCTATACCTGCCCCAAGCGGTGCTCAAGCTTGCACAGGGGGCGGGGAGGCTCCTGCGGGGCCCCGAGGATCGAGGGGCGGTGATCATCGCCGACCGCCGCATCGTCGCTAAGCCCTACGGAGAGGCGTTTCGGGCCAAACTCTCCCTCCCCCTGCGGAAAGCATCCTCCTTTGAAGAGCTTTTCTTTGCCCTGGAGGAGCTCTTTCGGTAACCTTGGGGCACATGGCCTACGTCAGATGGTCTCGGTATTTGCTCCCCACGTGGAAGGAGGAGCCGGCCGAGGCGGAGATCCCTTCCCACCGGCTGATGCTCCGGGCGGGCCTCATCAGGAAGGTCGCCTCGGGCGTCTATGAATTCCTCCCCTTCGGGTACCGGGCCCTCAAGAAGGTCGAACGCATCGTCCGGGAGGAGATGGACGCCATCGGCGCGCTCGAGATGAAGCTCCCGGTACTTCAGCCCGAGGAGCTCTGGCGTCGTACCGGCCGCTGGGAGGACTTCGGTCCGGAGATGTTCAAACTTACCGATAGAAAAGGTCAAGGGTTCGCCCTCGGACCCACCCATGAGGAAATCATCACGGAGCTTGCGGCCCGGGAGATAAGCTCCTGGCGCGATATGCCTCTCGTCCTCTATCAGATCGGCGAGAAATACCGCGATGAGATTCGCCCTCGCTTCGGGGTGATGCGGGCCCGCGAATTCCTCATGAAGGACGCCTACAGTTTTCACGTCACTTGGACGTCCCTTGAGGAGACCTACCGCGATATGTACATCGCCTACTCTCGGATCTTCACCCGTTGTGGATTGGTCTTCAAGGCAGTGGAAGCACCCACCGGTGTCATGGGGGGGAACATCTCCCACGAGTTCATGGCCATCGCGGACACGGGGGAGGATGAGATCGCCCTGTGCGCTTCCTGTGGCTACGCCGCCAACCGCCTGGTAGCCCACACCGAACCCCCATCCCCCCCGCCCGGGGAAGAGCGTCCCATGGAGCTCGTCGCGACCCCAAACGTCCGTACAGTGGAAGAGCTCGTCTCGTTCCTCGGGGTGAATCCGGCCCAAATTGTGAAGACCTTTCTATATGTAGGCCGTGAGGGTGCCATGGCGGTTCTCGTCCGCGGAGACCAGGAGCTCGAGGAGACGAAGCTCTTCCAAGCGAAGGGTGACCCCACCCTCCGGCGCGTGGATGATCCGGAGGAGGCAGAACGGCTGTCCGGTGCACCGTTCGGGTTCCTTGGACCCATCGGGCTCTCGGTCCCCATCTGGGCCGACGAGGCAGTGCGAGATTTACCCACAGCGGTGGTGGGCGCGAACAAGTCAGGATATCATTACATCGGTGCCAAGGCGGGCCGGGACTTTCGGGTCGATAGATACCTCGATCTTCATCAGGCTCGCGATGGCGATCCCTGTGGCCACTGCGGGACCCCCCTCCGAATCCGAAAGGGAATTGAGGTTGGCCAGATCTTCCAGCTCGGGACGAAGTACTCGGAGGCATTAGGGGCAACGTTCCTGGACAGGGACGGGGAGGAGAAGCCCATCATCATGGGGTGTTATGGGATCGGGGTCTCGCGGATTCTGGGCGCGGTGATCGAGCAACACCACGACGAAGAGGGGATCATCTGGCCCTTGGAGATCGCGCCTTTCCAGGTATTGATCGCCGTATTGCGGCCCGACATCGGGGCGCAGATGGAGCTAGCAGAGCGGCTGGCGATGACCCTGGACCAGCAGGGTCTCGAGGTACTCCTCGACGACCGCGACCGCTCTCCCGGGGAGAAGTTCCACGACGCAAAGCTGATCGGGATTCCGGTGTTATTGGTCATCGGTCCCAAGGCACTCAAACGCGGCGTGGTCGATGCTGAACGGCGTCGCGACGGAGCCAAGACCACTTTCGCCGCGGCCGAGGAGGCTGTGGTCCGCGGCGTACGAGAGTTCCTCCGTTCAGAGCTCATTTGACAGCGAAGTTTCCACGCGCTATACTTCAATAACCGTTTCAGGAGATCATCCTCATGAAAGTTTCAGCCATCATCCCGGCCTTTAACGAGGCCGAACGCATTGGCGCTGTTATCGAACCTCTCTTGGACGTCCCCCAGGTGGACGAGATCATCGTCGTAGACGATGGTTCCTTTGACGACACCGCCCAAGTGGCACGAGGTTTTGGGGTCAAGGTGATAAAGCTTCCTGAAAATAGGGGCAAAGCGCTGGCGCTTGATGCTGGCGTGAAAGAAGCCAAGAACGATTTCCTCCTTTTCCTGGACGCAGACCTGATCGGGCTTAGACCCTCACACGTGCAGAAGCTCCTTTCAGCGTACGCCGAAGGAGGGGCGGACATCGTGATAGGAATTTTCAAGGAAGGCCGTGCAGCGACAGATATTTCTATGAAGATCGCTCCCTTCCTCTCCGGACAACGGGTATTACACCGCCGTATATGGGAACGGGCGCGAAAAGCGTTGGATGAGGATACTTCCTTCGGCGCCGAGATTGCCCTCACCAAGGCCGCGTTGAAGGAAGGCTGGAAACATCGGCGTGTCCACTTGGAAGGAGTTTCCCACGTGCGTAAAGAGGAGAAACGGGGGTTCCGTGATGGCCTGCGGGACAGATTTCACATGTATCGTGACATCCTGCGAACCCTCTTCCGCAAGCTTTGACCTGAAAAGAGGGTGAGAACGTGAAGATAGCCATCGGCGCAGACCATGCCGGTTACTATCTGAAAGAAGCGCTGCGGGAGGGTATTTTGGCGGATTACGAGACTTTGGATTTTGGTACCTACTCGCCGGAACGCACTGACTATCCCTTTTATGCCTTCGCCGTCGGCGAAGCAGTGGTGGGGGGAAAGGCCGACTTTGGGATCCTGATATGTGGTACCGGGATTGGGATGTCTATAGCTGTTTCCCGTGTCCCTGGCATTAGAGCTGCCCTGTGTACCAATGTCTATATGGCCAAGATGGCACGAGCCCACAACGATGCGAACATCCTCTGTCTTGGGGGGAGGGTGATAGGGGTGGGCCTCGCCGAGGAGATCGTGCAGGCCTTCCTCTCGACGTCGTTTGAGGGGGGGCACCACGCGCGTCGTTTGGAGCTTCTCGACCGAGGACCCCAAAGGAATGGGGGGTGATGGAAGTGGAACTCACAGAAATCCGCAGCAAGCCCCTGGATGAACTCCTGAAGCTCGCTCAGGAGCTCGGCTTGGACGGAACGGGTGAGATGGGGCTCTATGAGCTCCAGCTTGCTGTAATGCGTTCCCTGGCGGAGAAAGAAGAACTTTACGCCGAGGGTATCCTGGAGATCGTCACCACCGACAGCGCCAACTTCTTCGGCTTCTTACGTGACAAATCCTGCCTCCCCTCCCGTTATGACGTCTACGTCTCTCCCTCCCAGATTCGGCGCTTCAATTTGAAGAACGGCGACGTCGTGCGCGGACTTGTACGTCCCCCGAAGAACGGTGAGAAGTACTTTGCCCTCCTGCGGGTAGATCTTGTGGACGGGAGAGACCCCGAGGAGGTGCGCAAGCGCCGCGACTTCCATGAGCTCACCCCCCTACACCCGAATGAACTGTACATCCTGGAGCACGATCCAGACGAAATCTCGACCCGGATGATCGATCTCTTTGCCCCCATTGGCAAAGGCCAGCGCGGCCTCATCGTCTCTCCTCCCAAGGCGGGGAAGACCACTTTGCTCAAACACATTGCTCAAGGTATTGAAACAAATTATCCTGACGTAAAGCTTTTGATCCTCCTTGTCGCCGAGCGACCCGAAGAAGTCACCGACTTCAAGCGCTCGGTCAAGCGGGCCGAAGTCGTCGCGGCTACCTTTGATATGGAACCCCACCACCACACTCGAGTGGCGGAGCTTGTGACCGCCGAGGCCAAGCGGTTAGTGGAGGTGGGCTACGACGTGGTGATCCTGATGGACTCACTTACCCGCCTCGCCCGGGCGTATAACCTCTCCATCAATCCCTCCGGAAAGCTCCTCTCGGGCGGCATCGACCCCACCGCCCTCTACAAACCCAAGGAGTTCTTCGGTGCGGCTCGGAACATCGAGGAGGGAGGGAGCCTCACCATCATCGCTACTGCCCTGATCGACACCGGCTCGCGTTTGGATCAGGTAGTATTCGAAGAGTTCAAGGGCACAGGTAACATGGAGCTGGTGCTCAACCGAGACCTCGCTAACAAACGCATTTTCCCCGCCATTGACCTCCTTCAGTCCGGGACGAGAAAAGAGGAACTGCTTCTCGAGCCGGATGTCCTTCGCAAAGTCCACATTTTGCGGCAAGTAATTGCCAATATGGAGCCAGAGCAGGCGTTGCTGTTTATTATGAACAAGATGAAACAGACCAAGGATAACAAACAATTCTTGGAGCTCATGAACAGTGAGTAAAGAGATCCTCATCGGACTCCTAATTCTCTTGGTGTTGCCCCTGGCGGTGGTCACCTCCATCTTCCAGGAGGAACCCGGGGCGGGGGCCGAGTTGGGAGGTCCCCTGGGAACCCCTTCTAGCGCCCCCTTCGTCAATTACCGTGTCCTCCCCGGCGATACCCTGGCGAGCATCTCCCGCCGCTATGGCATTCCCATCGAGTATCTCCAGGCGAGCAATGAGATCGCCGATCCACGGGAGCTTCGCGCCGGTGAGGTCATCCTCCTCCCGCGGGGGGGCATCGTACATACGGTGAAAGAGGGCCAAGATCTTCACGACATCGCCAAATGCTACGGCGTAGATGAGTTCGAGATCATCGCCGCTAACGAGCTCGACGGACTTCCCCTCCCCGGGGAAAAGCTCCTTATCCCCAACCCCGAGACGATCCCCTGGCTCGAGGCCCTAAAGCTCGGCTGGAAACCGGACTCCAACTTTATTTGGCCTCTCCGAGGACGGCTCACTTCCCTCTACGGCCCCCGTACTCACCCCATCTACGGCACCCCGGACTTCCATACCGGGATCGACTTCGGGGTACCCGAAGGCACTCCAGTACATGCCGCCGCGGCCGGCGTGGTGAGCTTTGCCGGCAGGCAGGGAGGGTATGGGATCCTCGTCGTGATCGAACACGCTGGCGGCTTCTCCACTTACTACGCCCACCTTTCCAAGGCCCTGGTAGAAGTGGGCCAGTTCGTGGAACAAGGCCAGATAATTGCCCTCTCCGGGAATACGGGCCTCTCCACGGGTCCCCATCTTCACTTCGAGATCCGTCGTTTTGGGAAACCCATAGATCCCCTGTCGTGGCTTCCGTGATCATTATTCGGGGAGGGCGGCCTCTCTCGGGACGGGTGGAAATTTCCGGGGCCAAGAACGCCGCTCTCCCCGCGATCGTGGCCTCCCTTCTTATCCCTGAACCCCTGGTCCTGAAACGAGTTCCAAGGCTCCTGGACGTTGAGACCCAGCTGGCACTCGTCGAGGCCTTGGGAAAGCAGGTGGAGCGTTGGGGCGATGTCATCACGATCCGAGGGGAGGCGAAGATTGCCACTGCACCGCGGGAGATCGTCTCCCGAATGCGCGCTTCTTTCCTGTGCCTCGGACCTCTGCTCGCGCGACTCGGGGAGGCGCACGTTCCCCTTCCGGGGGGTTGTGTCATCGGGGCCCGTCCCGTGGACCTGCACCTCTCAGGGCTCGAACGCCTCGGAGCCAAAATCCAAGTGGATGAGGGAGTGGTTCATGCCAGAGGAAAGCTCCACGGGGGGGAAGTGTGGCTGCGGTACCCCTCTGTGGGGGCGACGGAGCAGCTCCTCCTCGCCGGGGCCACTATCCCCACGAGGGTGGAGATCGTGAATCCTGCCCGAGAACCGGAGGTTATGGACCTCGGGAGACTTCTCGCTTCCATGGGTGCAGAGGTTGAAGTGCTCGAGGACCGGATCGTCATCCGGGGCGGGGGACTCCACGGAACTGAGCACGAGGTGATTCCTGACCGGATTGAAGCGGGGACGTACCTCCTCGCCGGGGCGATAACCGGGGGGGAAGTGGAGCTCATGGACGTGTGTCCCGAACACCTGACCGCCCTCATCGCCGAGCTAGAGGGGTGCGGGGTCGCGGTTCGCTGCGGCGAAAACGCGATTTCGGTCTTGGCACGGGAGAACTGGCTCGGGGCCGAGGTGGAGACCGCGCCGTACCCCGGCTTTCCCACTGACCTCCAACCCCAACTTACCGCCTTTCTCACGCTAGCCCGAGGGCGCAGTATTATATGGGAAAGAGTCTTCGAATCGCGTTTCGGACACGTGGGGGAGCTCTTGCGCATGGGGGCGCGAATCACCCTGCAGGGACAGGCGATCATCGTAGAGGGGGTAGAGGAACTCCGGGGGACGGAGGTCGTCGCCACCGACATCCGTGCTGGAGCCGCGTTGGTCCTCGCTGGCCTTGCCGCCCGGGGTGAAACCCGGGTAAAGGGGTTGGAGCACCTCCTGCGGGGGTATGAGAATGTGGAAGAGAAGCTGGTCGGACTAGGGGCGAACGCATGGCTAGAAGAAACCAGCGCTACCTAATCGAGGATTACCTGGGCCGTCGGGCACGTATCTACGGTGGGGAGCGCGCTATCCTCGTGGGAATCCTGCCGCCGGGGTTCGCGAAAGAGGAACGTGAAACATTCGAGGAACTCCGCTCCCTCGCCTATACCGCGGGGGTACTCGTCGTGGGTTACCTGATCCAACACCGCCGCCGGCCGGACCCCGCCACTTTCATCGGAAAGGGAAAGGCCGAGGAACTTCGTGATCTGGCGGCGGCCCTGGGCGCTGACACGGCTCTCTTCAACGACGAGCTCTCAGCGGATCAGGCACGTACCCTCGAGGAGATCACCGGTCTCAAGATTGTCGACCGGACTCAATTGATTCTGGACATCTTCGCCCAGCGAGCCGGTACCAAGGAGGCGGAGCTCGCGGTGGAGCTTGCACAGCTTGAGTACCTCCTCCCGCGGCTGCGTGGTTGGGGTAAAGCCCTCACGAACCCCGGTGGCGGGATCGGGACCATGGGACCCGGCGAGACAAAGATGGAAATCGAACGCCGGAAAGTCAAACGCCGCATTCAGGTTGTCCGTCAGGCACTTGCGGAGGCGGACCGAATCCGCGAGGTGCGCCGGAAGCGCCGGACGTCAGCGCCCATCCCTCAAGTGGCCATCGTGGGCTATACGAACTCCGGGAAGTCCACCCTCTTCCGGCGCCTAACCGGCGAAGCCGTTCTCGTCGAGGATAGGCTTTTCGCTACCCTAGATACAAAAGTGAGAAAGATCGCCTTGGACGAGGGGAAGTTCGTCCTCGTGAGCGACACCGTGGGGTTCATCCGGAAGCTCCCCCACCAGCTCATCCCCGCGTTCCGGGCCACCATGGAGGCCGCCCGCGAGGCCGATCTCCTCCTGAACGTCCTCGATGCCTCCTCACCCCATGTCCTGGAACACTTCCGTGCCGTGAAGAGGATACTCGCCGAGGAGGTGTTCACCCCAGATGAGCCAAGACCTCCGGTGTTACATGTGCTCAATAAGATTGACCTCGTGCAGGACGCACGGCAGGAGGCGATCCTCGAAGAACTCAAGCTCGAGGCCGGGTGTTATGCGGAAATCTCGGCCCGGCTCGGATGGGGGATTGACGAACTTCGGAACGCCATGGCGGAAGCGCTGAAGGGCCACTGGGTGGATCTTAAGGCCCTTATCCCCTACGAAAAAAGCGACCTCCTCGCCACGCTCGGGAGCCTCGGAAAGCTCGAGGTCCTGGGCGATCGGGACGGCGGGGTGTTGGTGCGTTTGGTCCTCCCCAGCACCGAACTCCCCCGCCTGCGACGGATACCGGGGATCGTCTTGATGGAGGCATGAGATGTGGTTCTTCAAGATGGATGTCCTGGGTAATCCCCTGTGGAAGTACGTCGTCTTCTTCGGCCTTCTCCTGGCTGCGGCGGTCTTGCATCCCGCGCTTAGATGGTTTGCGAATCGAACATTGAAGTTCCGAGCTATACCCGAGGAGATTGAGAAAAGCCTCCGATCACTTTTCGGTCGTCCCCTTGGGGCGCTCCTCTATCTCTTCGCTCTATGGGCCGGGGTGAAGCTCTTCACTCTGCCCGAGGCCGCTGGGGGGATCGTCAGAGGACTTTTCATTACCGCATTGACCGTCGTCGTAATCTACATTGTCACCAAGTTAGTGGATCTGCTCTTCTCACTCTGGCGGGAACGCGCCCGCCGTACCGAAACCCGCCTCGACGATCAAGTTATCCCTATCCTCTCCAAGGTCACGAAGTTCTTCGTGTGGGCGATTGGGATCCTCCTTGTACTGCAGAATTTGGGCTACAACGTGACGAGCTTGCTCGCGGGCCTCGGGATCGGGGGCTTAGCGGTTGCCCTGGCAGCCCAAGAAACTCTGTCTAACTTCATCGGTGCCCTGGCAATCCTTGTGGACCGGCCCTGTGAGGTAGGAGACCGCGTCGACTTTGACCAGCTAGGGATAAAGGGGAAAATTGAGGCGATCGGTCTTCGATCCACCCGGGTACGCACCCTGGACGGCACGTTGGTTTCCATTCCCAACCGGACCATGGCAAACACCTTGATCAACAATGTGGCCAAACGCCCCACTATCAAGAACGAGTACACTGTTGGCATTGTGTACGACACACCTTACGAGAAGGTGGTAGAAGCCCTGAAGATTCTGCGAGACATCCTCGCCAACCATCCAAGCACGGCTAACTATCGCGCATACTTCAAGGAGTTCGGCCCTTACTCCCTGAACATCGTGGTCACTCACTGGTGCAAGTACACCGATTACGAGCAGTTCCTGAAGGCCACCGAGGAGATAAACCTGGAGATCAAGCGTCGCTTCGAAGAGGCGGGAATAGCTTTCGCCTTTCCCACCCAGACAGTGCAGCTCGCAGGGCCGTTACCGGGGCCCTTTAGACAGCCTTGAGCTCCTCCCAGGGCACCTCGACCCGGGTCCCGTCTCCTTTCTCGATCACTGCCGCGCAACGAAAGATGTTGTACGCCACGACCCGCCCCTCTACCTCCCCGACCCGGACTTTTTTTCCTACCTTGGGGAGGCCCACGAGAAGTTCACGATAGTGGGCGTGCTCGAAGGCAAGACAGCATCGGAGCCTTCCACACGCTCCGGTGAGGCGTTGAGGAGCAATTACCAAACTCTGGTCGAAAGCCATCTTGAGGGTTATGGGCTTAAACTCATGCAGGAACAGTGAACAACAAGTCTCCCGACCGCAGACCCCGATTCCCCCCACCATCCGCGCCGCGTCCCGAGGACCGACTTGGCGCAGTTCCACCCGAGCCTGAAAAGCCCGGGAGAGAAGTTTCACAAGCTTACGGAAGTCTACCCGTTGAGGCGCGAGAAAGAAGAGCCTGATGAAGTCTCCGTGGAGGCTCTGCTCCACGGCTACGAACTTCATTGGGAGGCCGAGTTTCTTGGCCTCACGTTGGGCCACTCGGCGACGGTCCTCGGCGATCTTCCGGCCCTCTTCGTGTGCTTTGAGGTCCACCTCTTCGGCCCGACGCACGAGGACCACGCGTGAGCTCTGCCCGTAGGGAACACATCGCGTCACGCGCCCGAGCCACAGGTACCCCACCTCGCGCACCACCCACACCTCGCCCTCCTCGGGGGAGACACCCCCCTCGACGCGGGCAAGACGGCAGTCAGGCCAGGGGACGAGTTTTCTGACGACTACGACCTGAGCTTCGGCCAAAGGAGCAACACCTCCAATAGGAGTCTCAAGTTGGCGTTCGCCTCGATTTCTTCTTTAGCGAGGGAGAGCTTACGCGCGAGCGCCCTCCGCTCTTCTGTAGAAAGCCCTCCCCACCCTTCCGGGGCTTCACTGTAAAGGATGAGAAGATATTCGGCAAAGAACCGCAGGACCGCGTCTTTTCCACCTCGGGCAAGCTTCTCCGCCGCTTGAAGGACGTCGTTGACCAAGAGCTCCGGAAGGCCAGCGAGCAGCGTCCGGGCCGCCACACGCCTCCGAATGGGATCCTTCTGATAGGCGAGGAAGCGGGCAACGAGTTCCTCGATGGGGAGGCCTTCGAGCTCTTCCCTCGCTTCCTCGAGCTCCCGCAAGGGAAAACGGCGCTCGGAGACGAACCCCACCAAAGCCTCGGGATCGATCTCCAGGAACTCGAGGAGAAACTCCCGCTCTTTCGAGTCATAGCCAACCTGGATGAGCTTGTCTTCCCAGTAACCTCGGACACTCGGGACCCAGATCTTACGACAACGGGAGCGAATGGTGGGGAGGACGAAGTCGAGGTTCCCGGCGTAGAGAAAGTAGGCTAAATATTCCGGCGTTTCCTCTAGAGATTTGAGGAGAGCACTCGCAGCCTCGTGGGAGAGTCGTTCAACGGGCCCGATAAGTACCACTTTCCAAGGGGTCCTCACCGGGGCATAACGGCTCCAAGCAAGGACCTCTCGGACTTGACCGATCCCAATGGTCCCCTTCTCCCCTATCAAGAGGAGGTCAGGATGCTCTTGGGGGAGGAGGTCCTCCCCCAAGAGCCTTGCCGCCTCCTCGCGGGCGGCAATGGCCGCTCCCCCTCCCAAGTAGAGCAACGGTGTCCTCCCCACGGCCCGATAAAGATACCCGAATCGGGGGACAGCCGCCGATGCAACGCCTGGGCGACCGTCTTCGGGCCGACCGCTAAAATCCGTGGCATGACGATGCCGGAAAAGCTTCGAGAGATATACGGGAGGCTGTTCTCCGCCTACGGGCCGCAGGGGTGGTGGCCAGGGGAGACTCCCTTCGAGGTCGCGGTGGGAGCGATCCTCACCCAGGCCACCAATTGGCGGAACGCTGCCAGGGCCATCGCGAACCTAAAAGCAGCCCGAGCCCTCTCCCCCGAGGCGATGGGACGGCTTCCCCACACTAGACTCACCGAACTAGTGCGCCCCGCGGGCTTTTTCAACCAGAAAGCGAAACGTCTGCGCGCGTTCCTCGAGCTGATCCGGAAGTACGGAGGGCTGGATAAGCTCTTCGCGCTTCCAGTGGAAGAGCTCCGCGAGGCACTCCTCTCCGTGCCGGGGATCGGGCCGGAGACTGCGGACTCCATCGTCCTTTACGCCGTGGGAAAGCCGGTCTTCGTGGTCGATGCCTACACCCGTCGGATCCTCGTCCGCCTTGGCCTCATCGAAGGGGGCGAGACGTACGAGGAGCTCAGGGATCTTTTCGAATCCAACCTCCCCCGGGACCCTGAGCTCTACAAGGAATATCACGCCCTTTTCGTACGCCACGGAAAGGAACATTGCCGTGTGAGGCCCCACTGCAAAGGTTGTCCCATTTCCGAGCTCTGCGATTTTGAGAAGGACAAATAAATCCCGCGTGGTCCGGCGGTTATACTTTTCCGATGGAGATCCTGACGGGCCTTAATTCAAAACAGCGGGAAGCGGTGACCCATGGGGAAGGACCACTCCTCGTCCTCGCTGGGGTGGGCACAGGGAAGACCACCATTATTACCCGCCGGGTGGCGTTTCTCATCTCCGAAGGCTTCGTCCAACGCCCCAACCAACTCCTTGTGTTCACCTTCACCGAGCGGGCGGCGGAGGAGATGCTGGACCGGGCGTTCGAGTGGGTGGGGTACGCCGCCCTTGATGCGTGGGTCTCCACGTACCATTCGGTATGCCAGCGAATTTTGCAGGAGAACGCGCCCCTCGCTGGTCTCCCCCACGACTTCAAGGTGCTCGACGAGTGGGACCAGAAGATCTTCCTCCTTGACCACTTCTGGCGCCTCCCGTTGAGGAAGTTGAAGCCCCGGGCCACTCGTAACCCGCTGCGCTTCCTCCAACCCATCATCTTCCTCATCCAGCGCGCCAAGGACGAGGGACTCTCTCCCGAGGATTACCTAGCGTGGGTGGAGCGGAAGCGCGGGCGGGGTGAATTGCCGGATGACCTCATCTCCCTGCACGAGGAGCTTGCCCGGGTCTACGCCACATACCAGGGACTTCTCGAACGCGAGGGGTATGTGGACTTCGGGGACCTCATCCTGAAGGCGGTGAAGCTCCTCGAGGGGAACCCGTCTCTCCTCCACGAGTATCACCGTCGCTTCCCCTACGTCCTTGCCGACGAATTCCAGGACACGAGCCCCGCCGAATTCCGCCTGGTGGAGCTCCTGGGGGGACACCGAAACATCACCGTGGTGGGAGATGACGACCAGGCGATTTACGGATTCCGGGGCGTCCGCTGGGATAATCTTAGGAACTTCCTCACGAGGTTCCCGGAGGCGAGGCTCGTCGTCCTCGAGGAGAACTATCGGTCCACGCAGGAGATCCTGGATCGAGCTCGGAGGCTCATTCGCCACAACAGTTTTCGGCTCGAAGCCCTGGCGGAGCGGGGCGAGATTCCATACGGGGTGACGAAGGTCTTGCAGGCCTCGGGCCCCAAGAAATCCGGGCCGGAGCCGGTCCACTTCCACTTTACCAACGTCCTCGACGAGGCAGAGTTCTTGGCGGAGAAGATCGTGGAACTTCGTCGGGAGGAGAGCATTCCCTACGGGGAATTCGCGGTCCTCTACCGGAACCGGTACCGGCCGGATCCGTATCTACGGGCCCTGTCGGAGCGGGAAATTCCGTGGTTGCTCGCGGGACGTCATGGTACCGGACTCTTCGACCAGGAGGAGATAAAGGTCCTGATCTCATTTCTCCGTTGCCTCGCCGACCCCAAAGACGACCAGTCCCTCTTCCACCTCCTGGGCTCGGAGCTCTACGAGATGCCCGGAGAGGACATCTCCGTGCTCCTCGGGCTCTCGCAGCGCTGGAACCGCCCCATGCGTGAAATGCTTGAGGAGGCAGCTGCGGGGAAGGTCCTCCTTTCCCCGGAGGGTCGCGATGTAGCCGCCCGGGTCCGGGAGCACCTGCGGGCCTGTGGCGAGCTCGCCAAGGATCGGCCCACGGGCCAGGTCCTCTACGCCTACCTCTCAGAACACACCGGCTACATCGAGCGCCTCTCCCGGTCCCAGGACCTGCGCGACGGAAGAAAGCTTGAACACATCGCCGACTTCTTCGAACAGGTGGTGCGACGGTTCGAGGAAATCTCCCGGCACGACCGCGTTCCCTGGTTCGTGCGCTACGTCGAGGAGCTGCGGGCGATGGGGTACAACCCCCTGGTGGGGGAAGCGGAGCCCGGGGTAGAGGCCGTCCAGGTCCTTACCTTTCACCAGGCGAAGGGACTGGAATTTCGTGTGGTCTTCCTCACTGGGCTCATCGAAGACTTCTTCCCCGGGAGGCCCCGCTCCTCTGCCCTTGCCCTTCCCCCGGGGCTTGTCCCGGATGAAGTGCCCCGGGAGATCGCACATCTCGAGGAACAACGCCGCCTCTTTTATGTAGGGATGACGCGGGCCAAGGAGTACCTTTTCCTCCTCTCGTCGGAGGACTACCGCCTCCCCGGGGAGGAGCCACGGAAGCGACCCGCGAAAGTCTCCCGGTTCGTGGTGGAGGCCCTGGGGCCGGAGAATGTGGCCCAAATCCGAGAAGAGCTCCCCCCGCTGGTACGCATAAGCCGCACTGGCCGTCATCCCGTGCGCGCCGAACCGGAGGTCCGCGAGGGTGCGCCCCTCATCCTCTCCCACCGCCAGATCGATGACTACCTCACCTGCCCCCTCAAGTATCGCTATATCCACATCCTCCGGGTCCCCATCGTCCTGCACCCATCGGTGGTTCTGGGGCACGCGGTGCACCGGGCGATTCAGGCCTATCACTTGGCGAAACTTCAGGGGCGGGCAATCTCTTTGGATGACTTGTTGCTCGTCTTCCGCAACTCGTGGCAGACAGAAGGTTTCCTCTCTGCCAGACATGAGGAAGAAATGCTCAAGCACGGGGAGAAGTGTCTGCGCCGCTTCTTCGCCTTCGAGGAGGGAAGGGCTGAGCGTCCCGCCATGGTGGAACAGTTCTTCGCCTTCCCTGCGGGAAATGTCCGGGTGATCGGCTATTGGGACCGTGTGGACCGAAACGAAGATGGAGCAGTGATCATTGACTACAAGACCTCTCAGGCGGAGCTGAAGGACGCCCCGCGCAAGGCTCGGGATTCGCTTCAGCTAGCGATCTATGCCCTGGCCTATGAGAGGCTCGTGGGCGAGAGGCCGAAAGGGATCGAGCTCCGTTTTCTCACTCCGGAGGTGGTAATCGGGAGAGCGTCGCCTACTGATAAGATGCTCTCCCGGGCCCTACGGGCGATCATGGAGGCCGAGGCGGGGATCCGTGCTAGGATCTTCGATCCCAAACCCAACGTCCACGCCTGCCGTCCCTGTGCTTACCGGGATATCTGCCCCCACGCGAAGCCCCTGTAGAGGGGATTTCGTGGCGTGGAAGTTCTATAATCGGCGGTGGAGTCGGGGCGTAGCGCAGCCTGGTAGCGCACCTGCTTTGGGAGCAGGGGGTCCCCGGTTCAAATCCGGGCGCCCCGACCATCTTTCGATATTCTAAGACAGGAAAAGATATCGAGGAAACGCGACTTGCGGGCAGGGTCCTCCTTTTACCCATGGTAGCCGGAGGAGTAGAGATCGCTTAAAATTTTCCGGAGGCAACGATAATATGGACCGATTTCGGAGTCTACGCCCGCTCACCTTCCTCGTGATCCTGATCATCCTGGGCCTCATCGTCCTCCAGGGAATCTGGCCCAGGGGAGAGGTCAGGGTGGGCTACTCTGACTTCGTCCGCTGGGTGAAGGACGGCCGCATCGCCGAGGTCATCATCAAGGGGAACACCATCAAGGGGATCCTCAAGACCGGCGAGACCTTCATCACCACCGTAGACCCCCAGTACGAGAACCCTGTGGAACTCCTCGACCAGTACGGCATTCCACGGAGCTATGAGGTCGCCGGGGAGGGGTCGCTCTTTTGGCAGTTCTTGCTGTGGACCATCGTCCCGGTGGTGTTGCTCGTGGGGGTGTGGCTTTGGTTCATGCGGCGGATGCAGACGGGGGGAGGGGCCCTCTCCTTCGCCCAATCCCGCGCCAAGCTCGTCACCAAGGAGTACACAAAAGTGACCTTCAAGGACGTGGCCGGGATCGATGAGGTGATCGAGGAGGTGAAGGAGATCGTCGATTACCTCAAGAATCCCGGTCGATTCGCTCGGCTCGGTGCCCGGGTCCCCAAGGGTATCCTCCTCGTCGGCGCCCCAGGGACGGGGAAGACCTTGCTCGCGCGGGCCATCGCCGGTGAGGCGAACGTTCCCTTCTTCTCCATTTCCGGGTCCGACTTCGTAGAGATGTTCGTTGGGGTCGGGGCCGCACGCGTCCGTGATATGTTTCAGAAGGCGAAGCAAAACGCCCCATGCATCATCTTCATCGACGAGATCGATGCCGTTGGGCGTAAACGTGGCGCCGGGATCGGCGGAGGCCACGACGAACGTGAGCAAACCCTGAATCAGCTCCTGGCGGAGATGGATGGGTTCGAGGGGAACACCGGGGTGATCGTGCTTGCGGCCACCAACCGTCCAGACGTCCTAGACCCCGCGTTGCTCCGTCCGGGCCGGTTCGACCGGAAGATCGTGGTTCCCCTCCCCGATGTGCGGGGACGTAAGGCGATCCTGGAGGTCCACACCCGGGACAAGAAGCTCGCTCCGGACGTAAATCTGAAGGTCCTCGCGAAAAGGACGCCGGGCTTCGCCGGAGCGGACCTAGCGAACCTTTGTAACGAGGCGGCCCTCCTCGCCGCTCGCCAGAATAAGGACTACATCGAAATGTCTGACTTTGAGGAAGCTCTGGATCGCGTGCTTATGGGGCTCAAGCGCCAGGGAATGTATATTTCCGAGGAAGAGAAACGGACCATCGCCTACCACGAGTCCGGGCACGCCCTGCTCTCGAAGCTCCTCACTCACGCCGACCCGGTCCACAAGGTAACCATCATCCCGCGGGGAAAGGGTGCGCTTGGCGCAACTGTCCCCCTCCCCACCGAAGACCGCTACATCCTCACTCGGTCACAGCTCCTCGACCGGATCACGCTTCTCTTCGGCGGGCGGGCCGCTGAGGAGCTCGAATTCGGCGAGATCTCGACTGGTGCCTACGACGACCTGAAGCAGGCCACCGAGCTCGCGAAAAAGATGGTGGTGGAATACGGGATGTCAGAGGAGGTGGGGCCCCTGAGCCTCGCCGAGGAGCGCATGAACGTCTTCCTCGGGGAGGAGATCGTGAAGAGCGAGGAGCACTCCGAGGAGCTGAACGCCGTCATTGACCGGGAGATCCGCCGCATCGTGGAGGAATGTCACCGGCGGGCGGGGGAGCTCCTCCGGAAGCACAAAGTTGCCCTTGATAAGCTCGCCGCTGAGCTCCTCGCCCGGGAGACGCTGGACGGGAGCGAGATCGACGAGATTCTCTCCGGCCTCATTCCCATACCCGTCAAGTAAGGGGGGATGACCCCCCTCGTTCCTCACCGGCCGCGTTCGAGTTCAGTGAGCCGGCCGTGATAATGGGCGAGGATCTCCGCGAGGGCACTCACTGCGATGGCCCCGGGATCCTTCCCACCGAGCGGTAGCCCTACCGGACAGCGGACCTTTTTCACTCTCTCTTGGGAGACTCCTTCTGCACGGAGCCTTTCCTGCATCTTCGCCCACTTGGGGCGCGACCCCACCAGGCCCACGTACACGGGGGGATCGTCGGTCGAGAGCACTCCCTTCAGGGCACGGTAATCCTCCTCATGGGAGTGCGTGCAGATGAAGACGTAGTCGGAGGCGCGCAACGGAGGGACATCGGCGTAGCTCGGGAGGAGAGTCACGGCCGGGTGCTCCCCGGCAGCCTCGGGACGCACGTCGTAGATAGCGAGCTCGAACGGGAGCACCTCCCGGGCGAGGGCGAAGAGCTTCTTCCCCACGTGGCCGGCCCCGAAGATGTGGAGCACCGCCGCAGGGGAGATGAGCTCGTAATAGAGGGTGGCGCGCCCGCCACAGATCATGCCCAGGTCCTCCAGGTTGTAGGTGCGGAGCAGGGTACCTCCTGCCTCGAAGAGCGACAGCGCCTCTTCGATGGCCGCTTTCTCCAGGGAGCCGCCCCCGATCGTCCCCTCAATCGTACCGTTGGGAAAGACGAGCATCTTCGTCCCTGCCTCACGGGGGACCGGCCCCTCGGCAGCGGCTAATAAGACGAGAACGGCTTTCCTCCCCTCCCGCTCGAGTTCCGCTAGCCTTTGGTATATCTCCCTCATCTCACCGGGAGTTTGTACGATAGGCCCCCGCCATCCGCAAACGCGGGCCACCGGGACAGGGACCACCTTCCGAATTAGAAACCCACCGTCCGCCAGTCGAGGGACACGGAGGCACAGGGGCGCGGAAGGAGGTGGAGGAAGAATTCCACGTTTCCCGCCGGACCGAGGAGCGGGGAGCGCGCTGCCCCGGCCACCGACCAGCCGAGCTCTTCCTCGGCGAACCGCGCGATCCCCTCCAACACCTCGCGGTGAACCTCGGGGTCCCGTACCACCCCTCCCTTCCCCACCTTTTCCCGCCCGGCCTCGAATTGAGGCTTCACCAGGGCGACCACATCCCCCTCGGGCACCACGATCCCCCGGAGTGCGGGGAGGACGAGCCGGAGGGAAATGAACGAGACATCCACCGTTGCCAAGTCCACCGGCTCGCCGATGTCCTCGAACCGCAGATATCGGGCGTTCAACCCCTCGTGCACCACCACCCGAGGGTCATTGCGAAGTTTCCAGTGGAGGAGGCCCCGCCCCACGTCCACCGTGTGGACTCGCACAGCCCCATGCTGGAGGAGGCAATCGGTGAACCCGCCTGTGGATGCCCCGACGTCCAGGCAGACTCTACCCCTCGGGTCGATGCCGAAGGCACGTAAAGCCCCCTCAAGCTTCTCCCCGCCCCGGGAGACGTGCCGGGGCCCTTCCTTGAGAACGATCTCAGCGTCCGTAGGGACGAACATCCCCGGCTTGTCCCTGAGCTCGCCGTCCACCGTGACGAGGCCGGCCCTGATTAAAGCTTGGGCCTTCGCACGGGACGCGACGAGTCCCCGGGCGACGAGCAGCTGGTCGAGCCGGATTTTTCGCCTCAACCGCGGACCCGCTCCTCCACCTCCTGGTAGAGCTCGAGCCCTTCCCCCAGCAGGACACAGGCCCGCACGAGGTCATCTCCCTTGAGGACGTAGGCGATCCGGGCTTCGTCGCGGCCGTGCCCTGGTGTCCGGTAGAACCCCTCTCCAGGCGCGAGCATCACCGTCTCCTCCCCGGGGAAATCGGTGAGCATGAACTTTACGAATCCCTCCGCGTCGTCCACCGGAAGGCCGAGCATCACGTAGAACGCCCCCTCGGGTTCCCGGAAGACCACCCCCGGGATCTTGGCGAGCTCCGCGCAGAGGACGGCGCGTCTGCGGCGGTACTCGTCCACCATCCCCTCGACGATCTTCCGGTGACGGGGGTCAGCCATAAAAGCGATAAGGCCGTACTGCTCAATGGTGGGCGGGGAGAGGCGGGCCATGGCGCACCGGCGCACCCCCGCCATGACCTCGGGATTCCGCGACGCGAACACCCCGATTCGTGCCCCACACGCTGAGAGTCGCTTGGAGATGGAGTCGACGAGGATCGCCCGGTCTTGGATCTCGGGGAAGGAAAGGACCGAAACGTGTCGCCCCCTGTATACGAACTCCCGGTAGACCTCGTCCGCCACGAGGAAGAGATCCCGCCTCAGGGCGATGTCGATCAACATCTCCATCTCTGCCTCGGTGTATACGACGCCGGTGGGGTTCCCGGGGTTGGAGAAGAGGATGGCCCGGGTATGGGGGGTGATGAGCCGTTCGACCTCATCCCGCGGCGGGAGATGGAAACCCTCGTCTCGGCACGTGGTAATGGGGACGATATTCACCTCCGCGAGCCGTGCGAAGCCGTTGTAGTTGGGGTAGAAGGGCTCGGGGACGAGGACTTCGTCGCCGGGGTCGCAGATTACATTCAGGGCGAACAGCACCGCCTCTGATCCCCCCTGAGTGATGATCAGCTCATCGGGGGAGAGCTCGAGGCCCCACTCGGCGTAGTAAGCGCACATCGCCTCCACCGCCCCGCGGATCCCCTGTGAGGGCGAGTAGGCGAGCACCTCCAACGGGGCCTCGCGGATCCCCCGCAGGAAAGGCTCGGGGGTAGGGATGTCGGGCTGGCCGATGTTCAGGTGGTAGACCTTCTTTCCCCGGCGCTTGGCCTCGTCCGCCAGGGGGACGAGACGGCGGATAGGGGATGCCGGGGCCTGGGCCGCACGCGCCGAGATACTAGGCATGTTCGAGTACCCACACCTCCTTCTTCTCGGGGAGTTTTTCCCTGGTGATCTCTACCTCGGAGGAACCGACTCGCTTCACTGGAAACTCCACGAGTTCGAGGAACTCCTCCACGCTCACGATGGGCCAATCTTTGACCAGCTCGGTCTTATAGTGCATGGGGACGATCACCCTGAGGCGGGGGAGGAGCCGGATCGTCTCCAGAGCTTCGCGGGGACCGATAGTGTAGTAGCCCCCCACGGGGATCATGGCCACCTCCGCGTCCTGGAGAGGACGTTCCTGCTCGGCGGTGATCACGTGGCCGAGGTCCCCGAAGTGTACCAGGGTCACCCCGTCCACGGTGAGGCGGAAGATAGTGGTCCGACCGCGGTCCTTGCCACCCTTCTCGTCGTGGTAGGCGGGGATGCCGCGGATATTGATCCCCTTCACCTCCCACTCGCCCACTCCCCGGATCACCTGGGGATCTCCCTTCACGCGGTCCACCGCGTTATGGTCAAAGTGATCGTGGGTTGAGAGGACAATGGCCGCCGGCCCCTCGGGGGCCTTGTAGGGTACGGACTCGTCGTAGGGGTCGATGATTATCACCGTGCCATCACCCGCCTCGACGTGGAAGCACGCGTGTCCGATCCACTGGAGCTTCATCAGGATCACCTCCGTGGGTTTTTAACCCAGGCGATGGGAAGTCGGCAACCGGGATATGGCGCGCCGGAGGAGACGCTCCACGAGCTCTCCGTAGGGGATCCCTGCAGCGGCGGCCATGCGGGGGAAGGTGGACATCTCCGTCATCCCGGGGAGGGTGTTTACCTCGAGGACGTATGGGACGCCCTCCGGGGAGAGACGCACGTCAGCCCGGGCGAGATCCCGACATCCCAGGGCCGCGAACGCACGCCGGGTCACTTCCTCCACCGCCCCGCGCTCCTGGGGCGAGAGCTCAGCGGGGCAGATGAACTCGCACTCACCCGGGGTGTACTTGGCGGTCCAATCGAACAGCCTCCCCGCGCCCCGAGGGCGGAGTTCCAGGAGGGGGAGGACCAGGGGGACCCCGCCCTCCTCGAGGACGCCAGCGGTGAGCTCCCGCCCGACGATGAATCTCTCCACGAGGACATCACCGAATTCCTCCGCGACCCTCCTCACCGCGTCCCCGAGCTCATCCGTGACCTTCACGAGTTGGAGGGCGACGCTCGAACCCTGGGACCGTGGCTTCACCACGAGTGGGGGTTCGAGTTCCGCCCAGGACCGTTCGATCCCTTCCTCCAGCCGGTCACGCTCCACGAGCACCCACTCCGGGGTGGGAATCCCCTTAGCGGCGAACGCTCGCTTCGCCTCATGTTTGTCCATGGCCAGTGCGGAGGCAAGGGGCCCGGATCCCACGTACGGCTTCCCCAGGAGGTCGAGGAGGAGTTGCACCGTCCCGTCCTCGCCCGGGCCACCGTGGATGATATCGAACACCACGTCATAAGAGGCGAGACGTTGGGGGAGGCCGTCGTATCCCTCGATCTCTACGAGGTCCACATCCCAACCACGTTCCCGGAGGGCTCGGTAGACCCCTTCCCCCGAGCGCAGAGACACCTTGCGCTCTGGCGAATCTCCCCCACATAGAATGGCCACTTTGACCCTCTCGCTGGAGGTCATGGCGTGCTAGGTGATATCCCGGCAACCATCCGCTCACAAGGACACGCGTTCCCCGGCGATCAGAGAAAGGCGCGGCGCACGGCCTCACGGTAACTCTGCACGAAATCCGCGACGAAGGTGTTGAGGGGACGTTCACGGACTTCGCGGGGAGTTCCCACTTGCTCGAACCGCCCCTCCCTCATCACCGCGACCCGGTCCGCGAGCAAGAACGCTTCGGCAAGGTCGTGGGTAACGTAGATCGTTGTCGTTTTGAGTTCGGCGTGGAGCCGGCGGATCTCCTCCCGGGCCTCGGCGCGGGCGTGGGGATCGAGGTGAGAGAGAGGCTCGTCCAGGAGGAGGAGCTGGGGCGGTAAGACGATCGCTTTCCCCACGGCCACCCGTTGCTTCTGCCCCTCGGAGAGTTCCCCAGGTCTGCGGGGAAAGATCTCCCGGCCGATCCGCAGCCGTTGCGTCACCCGCCGCACGTGCTCCGATATCTCCCGCATGGCCCTGGACCGGAGGCGTAGCGGAAACGTGAGGTTCGACCAACGCCGCACATCATAGACGACAAGATGGGGGAAGAGCGCGTAATCCTGGCCTTGGAACACCATGCGCACCCGCCGCGCCGGCGGAGGGAGATCGTTCACCACCACGCCATCGAACAAGATCTCACCCCTGTCGGGCCTGAGGAGGCCGGCGATGAGGCGCAGGAGCGTTGTCTTCCCGCAAGCCGTGGGCCCGACCACCACGAAGAACTCACGGTCCTCGATGGTCGCTGTGAGGCCATCGATGGCCACTGTCCTCCCGAACCGCTTCTCCAGCCCCCGAAGCTCTACGCGCGGCATCCTCACAGGATCTTAAAATGACCCGGACTCCGGGAACAAAATTTCAGGGATCGGACCTTCGTTCATAAGGGACGGCTCACCCAGCCCTGAAACCGCCGAATTCAGCGGCGGAAGAGCCATCCCCGGCGCTTTTTCTCCTCCCTCGATTTCGATTCCTCGACCTCGCCCTTCTCCCTAGCGAAGGCGACGAGAGACTCCCACTTCCCCTTTGCCTTGATCCGTTCCTCCCACAGCTCCGCGAATCGCCGCACCGCCTCCTCGGCATCCCGCTGCGATACCGCAGTGCCCCCCCGGGAGAGGGAGCCGAGGATCTGACGGAGGGAGGCGATCTCAGGTCTGATATGGACCTCCTCGCCCTCCATCACGAGGGTATAACGCGTCGCATCCGCGATCAGACCGAAGGACGAAATATCTACAGAGCCGATGGGAAGAACATTCTCCACGAACTCCTGATCCGTCTCGTAATACTCCCTTTCTACAAGCTTCTTCCACTGCACCTAGGCCTCCTCATCGTCCCGCCATCCTGAGGAACTGGTCTTGATGTTCCTCCACGTCCTGAAGTACCTGTTTGAAGAGCCGCTCGGTTACGTAATCCTCTTCCTGCACGGCTAGTTTTACGATCTCCTTGTAGACAGCGATCGCCTCTTCCTCGGCCTTAATGTCGTTCTGGATCATCTCTTGGATAGTCCCGCCCACATCTATGGGCGCCGGCTGGGTTGTGGGGACTCCTCCCAAGTAGTCCAGCCGCTCGGCGATCTCCTCGGCATGTGTCATTTCCTGGACGGCGATCGTCCGCAGGCGGTCGGCCATCTCCAGCGACTCGATCCCGGTGGCACGCACGTGTTGCCACATGTACTGGATCGCCACCTGCATCTCCCAGGCGATCGCCCGGTTGAGGAGCTCCTCGAGCCTCGCGGACGCCATCCGGCCTCCTTTCGAAATCACAAAAGATCATAGTGGCTAAGCGGCGGCGGTACCAGCGACCCGGTGGGCTACGGCCTCGCCCAGGGCCTGGGCACGCGAGAAGTCCCTTGGCGTGGGCGCCCCGGGGAAGGCCACCGCATCCACGAGTTCCCAGCCCAGGGCTTCCACGCGCTCCCGCATTACCTCCACCGAACCACCTCGCCAGCCGTAAGAGCCAAAGAGCCCGACGATTCGCCCCCCGAGGCGCTTTCGCTCCAGGAGCCGCAGGAGGTACTCCACCGGGGGGAAGATTCCGGCGTCGTAAGTGGGGGCGCCCAGGATCAGGCCTCGCCGCTTCCACGCCTCCCGGATGAGAAAACTCACGTGGACCCGCCCCGCGTCCAGGATCCGCACCGGGACACTTACCTCCGCCACCCCGCGGGCCACTGCCTCGGCCATTCGGGCGGTGAAGCCGTACATGGAGCCGAAGATCACTGTCACCTCGGGGGCGGCGTCCATTTGAGCCCAGCGGGCGTAGAGTTTCACGATGTGCCCGGGATCGCCACGCCACACGAGGCCGTGGGAGGGTGCAATGACGGCGACCTCGAGGCCCTTCAACCTCTCGATCGCCCGCAGCACCGCCTTGGATTGCATCCCCACGATGTTGGAGAAGTACCGCAGGATCTCGTCCTCATATTCCGAGATATCCACCTCGTCGTCGAATAGCACCCCACCCAGAGCGCGGAAGCCCCCGAAGGCGTCGCAGGGAAAGAGCACCTTCTGGGCCTCCTCGTAGGTGGCCATGGTCTCCGGCCAGTGAACGAAGGGTACATGGAAGAATTTCAGGACCTTCCCACCCAGATCTATCGTGTCCCCGTCGGCCACGGCCCGGACACCTTCGCTGATCCCATAAAAGCGCTCAAGCATGGGGAGCGCGGCCTGCGTTGCGAGGACCTTAGCGCGGGGTACTATCCTGCACAGGTGAGGAACGGAACCCGAGTGGTCGGGCTCCATATGGTTCACCACCAAATAGTCGATCCTTTCCGGGGGGAGGACCTCGGCGATGTTGGCGAGGAGCTCCTCCGTGAAGTGTGCCTTCACCCCATCGATAAGGGCCGCCTTCTTACCGACGACGAGGTAGGCATTGTAGCTCACCCCGTGGGGGAGGGGCCATAAACCCTCGAAGAGGTCAGTGGCCCGATCGTTCACGCCGACCCAGTAGATCCCGGGACGGATCTCGCGTGCTCCCATGCTTCACCTCCAGCGAGGCTTTATACCGTGGGGTTCAAAGAAGAACAAGTTTCATTTTTTGCTTGGACTCAGAGAGACTCCTCGTTCCCGGCAAGCTTTCCAATGCGGGGCCTCCCGCGCCCGCTCTACAAGGTGGGGATGGTACTTCCCGAGTTCCCGCAGGACGAGGGAAAGGACCCGAACGGCCAAAATTTCCAACGCCAGACGATGGCCCGGCGGGCGAGATCCTTGTCCTCCTCTTGGATCCCCGCGACCTTCTCCGAGGTACCTCACGATGACGGGCTTTTCTTCGTGCTCTAGCTTCCGGCGGTATTCGGCGGCCTCCGCGCTGATTTTGCGCCGGGTACTATCGGCATGGGGAAGACAACCACTTCGTCCCACAGGGTATGGCACTCGGGGGATGCTTTTCCAGAAGGATGTTTATGGAGCCTGATACGCCGCCGTAATGGAGTTCGAACGCCCCGGCGAACCGCGCACAGACGAAGGGCTTCCCCGATCCCAAGTCCTGGCCCACAGCACAGCTGAGGTTCCCGACCAAGTTTTCGGGGAAGCAAGCGGCGAAGGAGGGATCCACCAAAGCATAAACCCCACTGCCTCCCGTGGTTACTCCTCATGGGCTTTATTACCTTCAACCCGTGCTTGCGGGAGGCGTGGTACACCTTGTGCGGGATTATTCCTGCTCGCCATGCGAATCTAACGTGTGCCCGAGGTTCGATATGGGAGATGCGACCTTTCGCGAGAGCTGTTCTCAGCCAGGAGAACTCTTCCCCGAGAATGCGTAGACGAAGGCACCTTTCGTCCCCGGACCGGCTGGGCGAGTTCCTTGCACAGGATGTAACCAGAACGGGTTGGGTCTCGACATCCTCCACCAAGAGGGAAAGCAGGGCATTTCCTATGTTGTACCCATGGAGAGGCCGGACTGTTCCGACGCCGAAAGGGCTCACCGGCTTTCCATGTCATGGGCTCGGATCGAACGTGCCCCCGTTTCGGTAACGTCGCAACATCAGGCTCGATACGATATAAAAAGCGGCCATCACGCTGAATAGTCCCAGGGAAAGCAGCGCACTGACGAAGGAGAAAATTATTCCCAGGGCAAATCCCAGCGGCACCACTAGGAAGGCCACCCTCCTGTGGCGCACCAGCCGGGGGTCGATGTCCCGGGGGACGAGGCGCAGGCGCTGGGTCGCGTACCACCAGATCCCGCCGAGGATGAGCGATACGGCCATCATGTTGACGCCATACAGAGCGATAGCGATCCGGGACGTGGTATGCTGGCCCAAGATAGCTGTGGAGAACGGAACCAAAGCGACAAACATTAAGAAAAGGATGTTGAGCCAGAGGAGAATCTCGTCGGAGCGCCTTATGTAGTGGAACATAGAGTGGTGGAGGGCCCAGAAGATGCCCAGCACTAAGAAGCTCATGGTATAAGCATAGAACTTTGGCCATATTCCAATCAGGCTTCTCGACAATCCGCCATTGAGACTCGACGGGATAAGTTCCAGGACCAACAGGGTCATGGCGATGGCGAACACCCCATCGACTAACGTCTCAATGCGTCCAGTTCCAGGCTTTTCGACCAAGTCCCTCATCCCTTTCTGCCACAGAAATCTTCACACCCTGACAACTCCATTTTAACGCCGGACGACCCGCGCCCTCTTGACCTGCGAGCATTTCTCACAAAAGGAATAAAGGGCGTTGAGCTAGGCCCGGACGATCGAAATGGCGTGCCGCCGCGAAGTGAATTCCCTGGGGTATCTTTTCACTTCTCACTTGAACAAGCGGTCACGCTGGTGGTCGAGGATATGGGATAGCCGCTTCGTCGATCATTGTCCCTGGACCCGATCACGCTCGTACCTTCGCACATTCTCGGGGTTTCTCAACCGCCGTAGGTGGCACCCGCATTAACTGCACTAGGATGAGTGAAAGGACCACGATTCCGACCCCCATGAGGAACGGCGCCCTTGCCCCGAACAGCGTCCAGATCGTCCCACCGACCACCGGAATCACGATTGCCGAGACGTGATTCAACGTTTGCTGAAGGGAGAGATTGCTGGTTAGCTCATCTTCTGAGACCGCGATCTTTTGAAGGTAGGTGGAGGCTGCGAGGCTCGTCCCGAAGATCACGTTGTCCAAGACGAACAGGGCGTAGAGGAGCGAAAGGTGTGGGATATAAGCGTAGCCCAGGAACACGAACACCAACAGTGCGAACCCCACCGATAACACCCACCGCTCCCCGAATCGCGTTACCAACTTCCCGATCCACTGATAGGCATAGGTGTTAACCAGGCTGTTCACGAGGTACAGGAGGGCGGTGGTCTGCACCGGGATCCCGTGTTCACGTACGAGGAGGAAGATGGCGAAGGTGGTGAAGATATGGCGGCGGCTCCCGAGGAGGAAGGCGAGCACGTAGTAAAGCCAATACCGCCTCCTGAATTTGACCTTGCGTGAAGGGGGGAGGCCTTCCTCGTCGAACCGGAAGGGGAGGAAGCAGAGCCCCATGAGGGTGACCATCCCACCCACCCCCCAGAAGAGCCCCCGATATCCGATCCGTTCAGCCAGGAAGTACACGGTCCCGGTGGCGAGGAGGGCGGAGAGTGCCCCCAAGCTCCGTAGCTGCCCCAGGGCCTTCGGCGCCGTCCCTTTGTCCACCGCCATGAGGAGAACGGAGTTATTGGCCGGGACGAAGAAGTGAAATCCCACACTCATCACCAACGTCCCGAAGAGAAGCATGGGGATGGTATGGGCCCACCCAGTAAGGGTGACGCCGAGCCCCAACACCACGACACTCAGCGCCATGAGACGGGTCTCCGCCAGGGCCAACGTCAGAAATCCCACCACGAACCCGAGGAGCCCCGGAATCTCGCGGATTGCTTGGATGCCCCCGACTTCCGCTGGCCCCACCCCAATCTCTTCCACGGCGAAGTTGTTGAACAGGGCCTGCCACACTCGGAAGCCGAAGAAGAGGGCAACGTTGGCGACAACGAGATAAAGTGCGAGCCCCCGGTTGGCCTTGAATAACTCTTTCATAGAAATTTCCCAAAAATTCTATCCGGGATTACCCTCTCCCTCAGCTAAGTAAGACGCGGCTTGACATGGCTTTCTCCACCCCGGTGGGGCCAACGCGGGAAGGAGAAGGTCGCCGAAAGTGCGTCTCGCCCTTTCAGGGTGTCCAAGGGCGGTGCTCCTCAGTTCGAGATGCCGCGGCTTTTAGCAAATCCACACCTTATGATGTATGGATTAAAAGGGGGCATCCGTGGAAAAACTCGGCACTACGTTGAGTCGGTCAAGTTCGAGGGAGATTCGCTTGGCTCCACTTTCCCCTTCACAGTTATATTCCCAGAAGTTACGCGGCCTATGGTCAACCACCATCTACCGTGGCCGACTATATGGACCACCTATCCCCAATCCGTGGACGAGATAGACGATCACCCCTGACTACGCAGACAAGCATAGCATTGAGTGATTGAGCATCAGCCGTGGCCGCAGGGACTGGGTGCGTATTCCAGTTGTAAAGGGTATTAGTGTATTTTAAAATGTACTATCTTCCTTTTAAGGGCAGTGGGCACAGCGGGAGGTGAGCGAAATGGTGCGGCGATTTGGGGTGGTGTGCCTGATCGCAGCGGCGCTCTTTGCGCTGACGGTCACGGGATATCCCGAGAGCTGGAACCAGATGCCTGCGCCCGATTCCCCCGTCGAGCGGTTCGGCCATAGCGTCGTCGAATTGGATGACGGTCGGAGGTTCGTCTTCGGCGGGGAGGATTACCTAGGGGGCCTACAAAACGATATCTTTCCCTTTAACGGTGGAACCATCCAGGGGCCGGTACCTACGGAGAACCCTCCTCCTGAGCGGGTCGGGGCCACCTTGACACAGGTCTCGGAGGGCAAGGTGGTCCTCTTCGGCGGCGCGGGGAGGGCCGGGGAGCTCAACGACCTGTGGATCCTGGACCCGGATACCTTTGTGTGGCGCCGGGTGCCCGTGG